>ERZ772973.1-NODE-1-length-622662-cov-18.3474_pt1 | contig 622662 bp, 586 predicted proteins | sample MGYA00580672_ERZ772973 | MGnify/ENA primary metagenome ERZ772973 (study PRJEB29015, sample SAMEA2737938) | human oral metagenome | biome: human oral; feature: human-associated habitat; material: dental | place: China | collected 2152 ...
GAGGCCGAGGGTACTTCGCTGGAGACGGCGCGGGAGACTAGGTAGTTGCCGCTCAATACTCCTCGATAGCTCAGTCGGTAGAGCGTCTGACTGTTAATCAGAATGTCACTGGTTCGAGTCCAGTTCGAGGAGCCATTTTTGCATTTACAGCAGCGCAGCTGTTTAATGGATAGTTGGGGTATAGCCAAGTCGGTTAAGGCACGGGACTTTGACTCCCGCATCCGTTGGTTCGAATCCAACTACCCCAGCCAATTTATCCTCTTTTTTAGTGGATTACGTGGCGCTGATAAAGGTTCACTAGCTCAGTTGGTAGAGCATCTGACTTTTAATCAGAGGGTCCCGGGTTCGAGTCCCGGGTGAGCCACCACTTTTCTTTTCTATCATGACTCACTAGCTCAACTGGCAGAGCAACTGACTCTTAATCAGTAGGTTCACGGTTCGATTCCGTGGTGGGTCACCATTATGGGCGATTAGCTCAGCTGGGAGAGCGCTTGCCTTACAAGCAAGATGTCGGCAGTTCGATCCTGTCATCGCCCACCATACATACGCACGGAAGCACTGGTGAATTCAGCGATTCCTAACGGCCCGGTAGTTTAGTTGGTTAGAATGCCGCCCTGTCACGGCGGAGGTCGTGGGTTCAAGTCCCATCCGGGTCGCCATTTTCCTCTTGCCTCGGTAGCTCAGTTGGTAGAGCAGGGGACTGAAAATCCCCGTGTCAGTGGTTCGATTCCGCTCTGAGGCACCACTCAGTTTACAGCGTCTGCGGCATGCGCCGCTTGTGCACTGCTGCTGGCGTAGCTCAATCGGTAGAGCAGCTGACTTGTAATCAGCAGGTTGGGGGTTCAAGTCCTCTCGCCAGCTCCACGCGGGTGTAGCTCAATGGTAGAGCCCCAGCCTTCCAAGCTGGTCACGTGGGTTCGATTCCCATCACCCGCTCCATTATTGCCTATGCGCCGGGGTGGCGGAACAGGCAGACGCAGGGGACTTAAAATCCCCCGATCGAAAGATCGTACCGGTTCGATTCCGGTCCTCGGCACCACATATTCACAAACACTTTGTCACGCGGTCGTGGCGGAATTGGCAGACGCGCTACTTTGAGGGGGTAGTGTTCACAAGACGTGTGGGTTCAAGTCCCACCGACCGCACCATCGGTTATCCCCGGGCAGGCAGCCCGACAATTATAGAGTCACGCGGTCGTGGCGGAATGGCAGACGCGCTAGCTTCAGGCGCTAGTGATGGCAACATCGTGGAGGTTCAAGTCCTCTCGACCGCACCATAAGCACAGAAGCGGGCATGTCGGCGTATGAGCGACGCACAGGCTCGATGGAATCACGCAGTCAATGACGGCACAGCCATTGTTGACTTCCATAAATATATGCGGTTGTGGCGGAATTGGCAGACGCGCTACTTTGAGGGGGTAGTGTTCACAAGACGTGTGGGTTCAAGTCCCACCAACCGCACCATTTTAGAGAAGCACCGTCGTGGGAGACCACGGCGGTTTTTGTATATTTCAGCTGTTCCGATGTTCTTTTGAAAGGATCATCAAGAGCGTACCGGACAACGGGACGGCCTCTTGTCGGCCGAAAGAATGTTGAATTTTTAAGTTGACTTTTGTTGCCGGGGGCTTTAGAATGAGCCACCAGTCGCGCTGATTTTATTGTTTTTTGGAAAGGAAAATATGATATGGCAGAACTGCTGAAAAAGACGGAGGTGGAGGCCGAACATCTGGAAAAGGAAGCGGCACAGCTTGGGAAAGGGGCGATGCAAAATAAGATGAAAATTGTCGGGGCGATTGCTTCCGGCTTGTCTATCTGTATGTATGTCTCCTATATTCCGCAAATTATTGGAAATTTGTCCGGTCATCAGGGAGATTGGATCCAGCCGTCGGTTGCGTTCATCAACTGCACGATGTGGGTGGCATACGGATTTTTCCGAGAGCATCGCGAATGGCCGCTTGTTCTCGCGAACCTCCCGGGAATCATCTTTGGACTGACGGCCGCGATTACCGCCCGTATGTAGTCGTATCAACGGTCAGAAACAGGGGACAGCTCATCCGCGTGATGGGCTGTTTTTTTATGCTGCAAGAGAGAGATTTATGGGGACCCTTTTCCAGAGGCATGACACCCGGACCAAGCGTGTATCTCGAAAAGTGGTATGATATAGGGAACACGTATGGCAAGGCGCAAAAGTTCTGGTCGTTGCCTCTGTATTTTCAAAGAGAAAACGGGTATAATAGAGAGAAAATTTTTGAAAAGGAGATGCGGTGATGCATATCGGGCGGATTTTCTTGTTTCTCTGCATTTTTCTTACGCCCCTGCATGTGATTGCGGCTCCTGCGGATCTCACGTCTTTGCTTTTCGTGAGCGCGGCGGCGTCGGAGGCTGCGTATGCGGGCGAGCTGCCGGAGCTTGTGCGTGCGCGGCTCGTAGCGGCGGGCTGGCGGATCGAAGGATATGAGACGCCGGGACACGGCGGGACGGTCGGGCGGTTCTTCCATATGGTGCGGACGGCATCGGACGGGACGGATGTTCATTTCATCGCCTTCCCGGGCACGGAGCGCGGGAGCGATGTGTGGACGGATCTGCGCCTCGGGCGGGCGGTGTTCGGCGGGAGCAGTCCGAGTGAGTTTCTGGAGATGCGGAATGAGTCTGCTGCGGAGCGCAAGGATATGCCGCTGGTGCACCGCGGTTTTCTGGACTACTGCCAAGCAGCGCTGTTTACAGATGCTCTGCCCGCCTATGGGAACCGTACGGCCGGTGAGGCGATTGCGGAAGATCTGCGTGGACATCCCGGAACAAAACTCTATCTCGCAGGGCACAGTCTCGGCGGAGCGGCTGCGATCCTCGCTGCAGCGCGGCTTGCGGATATGGGGGTGCCTGCGGAGCAGCTGATTGTAACGACGTTCGGTTCGCCTGCGGTAGGGAATGCGGCATTTGTGCGCACCTATGAGGGGAAATTTACGCTGTATCGCGTGGTGATGAGCGGCGATCCGATGAAGAATCTCCTGGCTGCGCCGCTGGGCTTTCGTCAGTTCGGTGAGCGGATCGCGTGGACGCCTGCGCGGAGTGTTGCAGCGTTCCCTCATGCGATGACGGTCTATGTGGATGCGGCGATTCGCCAGCTCTATGATGCGTATGGAGGCGACAGTGCGTTCCTCTTCCTCATGGGACAGCCGAACCGTGCCGAGGGGCGCACGGTCTATGTGGCGCCGATCGAGACGGCGCTCGATGATTCCCTGGCAGAAGATGCGCCCTATATGAAGGCGGTTCTGCGCGATGCTCTGCATGTGCGCAATGCATCCGTCGTGTTCGCGGCGGGCGGCGGCGGGTTGTCGGAGAATGGCCTGCTGAGCGGACTGCATGCCCACCTTTCGGCGGCACGCGAGGCCGGAGCGGAGCAGATGGTGGCCTATCGGATTGCCGGGGCAAAGGTGCGCGATACGCGCGAGACATATCGGCTGACGCTGGAGCGCGCGGTCTACGATATGGAGGGTAATCTCGTTGCGGCGGGTTCGCACTCGGCGACGACGGGGGAACTGACGCCGATCGAGACGGTGCTCTATTTGTTCGCGCAGGACTGACGATCAGATGGGACCTCTTTTCCTCCCGATCTGTGTCAACAAGTTCTCCGCATAGGTTCCGCTGTGTATCCGGGTTGTTTCCTTGGCAGGACGAAATATCTGCGCCAATCGGAGCAGAATCATTTCAACGGTAAGTGCTATCAATACGATTTAAGGGAAGGAAGAAACTATGCTTGCGGAGGATCTTTGGCGGCTGTTTGACATCATTGGGACGCTTGCCTTTGCCGTGTCGGGAACACTGGTCGGGATCTCGCGCCGCATGGATATCTTCGGCATCTCGGTGCTGGCACTCGCGACCGCGGTGGGCGGCGGCATGGTGCGTGATATGCTCGTCGGCATTACGCCGCCGATGGCGCTGCGCAACACGACGAATTTTCTCCTGTCGGTGGGTGTGGCACTCTTGACTTCTCTGCTCTATCAGCGGACGGCACTGCACCATATGCGCCGCAGGCGCCTTCTGACGATGTTCAATGTGTCGGATACGATCGGGCTGGCCGCTTTTACGATTACGGGGGCGCTGACGGGTGTGCGCTTTGGCGGGGATGACAGCTATGTCCTGCCGGTTTTGCTTGCGGCGACGACGGCGGTCGGGGGCGGCATGATCCGCGATGTGCTCGCGCAGCGCATGCCCGTTGTGCTCTACGCCGAGGTCTATGCGGCAGCGTCGCTCGCCGGGGCGTTCGTGTTCTGCATGCTGCGCTTTACGCTCGGCGTGGAGGCGGACTCATGGCTCGCGTTCACTCTCGTACTGCTCATCCGATTCGCTGCGATCCGCTGGAACTGGAGTCTCTACCATCCGCGCCCGCCGAGGCGCCGTCATGACAGGAAAGCGGAGAAATAGCAGGGCACTTTGCAGCACAAAAACCCATGCGCATATGATATTTGTCATAAAGCGCATGGGTTTTTTGTGTTAGAGTATCAGTAAAAGGGAATGCTTTGGAAGGATGCCGCCTCAGCGAATGAAGACGACGTTGGTCGCGTCGAGGAAGCCGGTTGCGCCGTTCTCGATGAGAACGCGGCGTGCATCCTCGGCGGAGAGGACGGGATTGGCACCGGCATCAACGCCGATGGCGCGGATGCGCAGGGGATTGCTGCCGGCGCGCGTGGCGTCGGCCTCGTTGCGGACATAGGCCGCCATGCCGCTGGCGACTACCTTATCGCTGTCGAGGTTCTTGTAGCCGTAGATGGGGCGCCCGTTTTCCGCCTTTACGACCGGGCTCATGACGGGGCGCAGGCCCATACCGCGGCAGTCGATGATGACGCCCGTGTAGCCGCCGACCGCACGGCCGGACGGTGCGCTGTCGGCAGAGCTGGTGGAGGGGCTGCGGCGCGCAGGTGCGGCGGGGGTTGTGCGGCCCCAGTCATGGCTGCGGTCCCAGCGGTCATAGGTGCCGTAGCCCGTCGTATCATAGTCGCGGGAACGGTAGGGATCGTAGACGCTGTCGGGGCTGGCCCAGCGCTCGCGCGTCGTGTTCGGGGTAAAGACGGAGCCTGCAAGTGAGCTGACGCCGAACACCGGGACCTCGAGGGTGACCGTGTAGGCGCCGTCGCGCAGTGCTTTTTCCTCGACGATGCGCGCGCCGCGGACGAGCGCGCTGACGTGTGTGCGGACGGTGTCGTTCGTGACCATCATGTTCTCCACCGTCGTAGAGGCGTCAACGTCCACGCCGCGGATCTGCTCCGCAAGCTGGCGATAGGCGTCGGCGATGGCGGCACGGCGTGCGAGTGCACGTGCCTGTGCAGCGCTGACGGTGTTCGGCGGCGCAATGCCCGTGCCCTCCGCGCGGATGCGGCCGCCGTCCCAGTCCGTCGCCGCCTCTGCCGCGGGCAGCGAGAATACTGCGACCGCGAGCACAAGCACGGCTGCAGCAATGGATTTTGCAAAATGCATAAATCTTCCTCCTTGAGTCTGTGATTTTATGAGAGATCTTTCTAGATGGAATATCGCAGAGAAAGGATAGAAGATCATGAAACGGGGGTTAGTATTTCGTGAGATTGCGCGAAAGGAGATCCTTATTTGCCTGCGGGGATTTCTGTCGGCACCGCCGTTTGAAGCACGTGCTGTGCGATCGCATATTCACGGTCGCCCTCCGCCAGCGGGACGCCCTTTGTCGAGCTGATGAGATTGAGCAGCTCTGCTGTCGATTTTACGGGGATGGGGTCCGGAAGATGCCCCATACTGACACGCATGAGGGGATGACCTGCAGCGTCGTAGACGAAAAAATTTATGTCATTTGAGAAGGATTTCGTTGCCTTTTTCTTATGAACGATCTCAAGCGCCAGCGATGAGACGATTTGTTTCCCGTTCGCCAAACGAAATAGTTTTGTGCTGCCTATATCCACAACGCGAAACCATCGCGTAGGATATCCGGTTTGGACGGCCTTCTCTGATTTTGCCTCTCTGCCCTCGGTGACGACGAGCTGCAGCTTCGGCATCCCGAGCATGCCGCCGAACATTTCGCTCAGCATCGGCATGGGCTGGTCGATGGGCGGGAGCGCGCTGCGGTCGATGTCTTTATAAAGAGCGTCATTCGTTACAATCACTCTGCATTCATCGACCGAAAGGGGGACTTTTTTGGCATTTTCTGCCTCGGCATCGATCTCTCGCATGAGTGTTGCCTCTGCCTCCTCCCGGGAATTATACTCCCTTATGATGACCCCGTCGTCGTCGGCAGATGTGTCCGGCCCCGTCCCTACGCCATCTGCTGCGCTTGCCGCGGACGCAAGGCATAGGAACAGAACGGCGGCGACAGCCGTACGGGTGCGTGCATTCATATACGTTTCCTCCAATCTGTCTCATGCCGCTTATTATAGCAGAGCCGGCGGAAGAATAACAGGAGGTATGAGAGAACTTCAGAAATAAGATTGCAAATAGAAAATGTTTATACTATAATAAATAACATATGGCGGGGAATGAGATCCCGCTGAGATTTTTGTTTTCGATGGGAGGATATCCGATGAAGAAAAAGTTTATGGCAGCTCTGCTCGGTGCAGCGATGGGACTCGGCATGTATGCGGCTCCTGCGGATGCGCATGGGGTCTTCTATGCAAACCGTGTCGACACGAAGGCGCTCGTGCTGGGCGAGGGTCCGCTCGACAATGCGTATGATCCGGCGTGTGTGCAGCGCATCGATGCCTACGATGTGAACTTCCAGCCGACGACGGTCGAGCGCGTGAACGGCGAGAAGAATATTACGATCGTGCCCGGCGATGATCTCGGCGTGACGGCGACGTTCTTCGACTACGGCTATTTTGCAAAGACGACGGACGGCAAGGTCATCCCGACCCGCGACTACTCGAACATCGAGAATCTCGTATCGGTGACCTATGCGTACAAGTACAACGTGCACTATTGGAGCCCGAATGTAAAGCCGGCGGGGATCTATAACGTTCCCATCCAGATCGTGCCGGCGGTGAATCCGCTGACGCTGCGCCGCGGCGATACGCTCCAGCTGCGCATCTACAAGGACGGCGCGCCCTATGCGAACGCGCCCGTGATCGCAGACGTGCTGGGCGATCTCACGACAGAGACGCAGGCGGACGCGAACGGCTACGTCTCCGTGCGCATTGCAAACAACGGACTCAACGTCATCGGTGTCGAGGTCGGCTTCCCGACGGATACCCCGAACGTGACGAAGAAAATCTTCAGCTCTCTCTCGTTCATCATCCCGGCAGAGTAAAAAGAACTGCCATTGAAGAACGCGCAGCTGCGTGAGCAGCTGCGCGTTTTGTTTTATACAATATGATATTTTTTCCACGGGATCTGGTCGAGGCGGACGCTGCGGAGAAAGTCAGCGATGTCCTTGCGGCCGTAGTACTGCGGATGGCCGTCCGGCGTGAGGCTCATGAGGATGATGGGCATGCCGGGGAAAAAGCGCATGAGCGCTCTTCTTGTCTGCGTGGATTTGATGGTGTAGCGCGTGACGCTCGGATCGACGTGGATGACGGCAAAGGTCACGCCCTTCTCGATGATGACGGCGCCTTCGATGGTCATGCGATTCCCCCTCTCTGCGTTCCGCCTATTTTAACAGACGCGTCGGCCCAATACAATAATAAATTGAGCGGACCGATTAAAATAAGGTTGCGGAAAGAGAGAAAACCCCGTATAATAAATACAGCAGCGGAAATCGCACGAGCGAACCCCGCTGCACCCGATGTCCTATTGACGGAAGATTTGAATAAGTTCTCCACGTATAATGTATACATTTGTGGAAGGATTTTTAATTTTTTTGTCGAATGGTCTAAGGGTACTGATATTCAACGATGACTGCGTCTGCGGCGTCCGACTCGGTGCTTTTTTATGTGCCGGGCCGGTTTTCTTACGTCTTGGAGGCGGTCGGAGGAGGAATATGAGCAGGTTTTTATCGGGGTATCTCAGGCAGATCGGCTGGTCGTTCGCGGCTGCAGTGCTGCTCGGCGGCGTGCTGCTCCTCGTCATGGGGGAGACTGCGCGCATCGGGGCGCTGCTGGCAGGTGCGGCTGCGGCGGCGCTGTATTTCTGGCAGCTGGCGCAGCGTCTCCTGCGCGCCTCGCGCGGCACTGCTGCGGCAGGGCGCGTGCAGGTGCAGCTCGGCCTCGTGCTGATGCTGGCGCTGATCTTCGCGGTCCTCTGGGCGGCAAGCACGATGGGCGTGCAGTATTTCTACGCGGCGGTTGGCGGGTTTTTCCTGCTGCACGCAGTGATGATGACGCAGCTGATTGTCCGCGAGATGCGTTCCGATAAGCAGAACACTGGGGATTCACCCCAAGGGAGGTAGAGGTTATGCACGAAATCGGTGTTCGCGAGGCCGTGCAGATCGCCGGATTTACCTTCAATTCGCAGACCCTCGTCATGACGTGGCTCACGATGGTCGTTGTCCTCTTCATCGGCTGGCTGGCGGCGCGCAAACTGAGTATTGTGCCGACGTCGAACTGGCAGGTGGCGCTGGAGATGATCATAGAGACGCTGCATGAACAGGCGGAGGAGAATATGGGACCGCGGGCGCGTGGATTCTTGTCCATGTTTATCGTGTCGCTCTTCCTATTTATCCTCATCTCGAATTGGATCGGTCTGATTCCGACGATGGCATCGCCGACAAACGATCTGAACACCACATTGGGACTGGCATTGCTGGTCATTGCGATGACGCACGTTCTTGGACTGTATGTGAAGGGGGGCCACTACATCGGGCACTTTTTCCAGCCGTTCGTGCCGTTTGTCGTCATCAACATTGTCGAGGAGCTTGCTAAGCCGATCACATTGTCGTTCCGTCTATTTGGCAACATCTTGGCGGGTGAGATTCTCATCCATATTCTGCTGCTGATGCTCGGGAACTATTCCACCGTTCCGTCGGTGGTTTGGATTGCGTTCAGCGTTTTCGTCGGCGGCGTGCAGGCCTTTATCTTTACCATGCTGTCCATCGCATACATCGGCAGCGCGGTCAAGACTGAGGGACACTAACAGCTTGTTTTGCGTGCAGAGCTCTGCACAATGGTTTCAAACGAAAAGTGTTTATTGATTTTAAGGAGGATTTTTTCATGGAAAACGCAATTATGGTAGCAGCTGCTCTCATCAGCGCAGGTCTCGTCGCTGGTCTTGCCGCAATCGGTGCGTCGCTCGGCGACGCGATTGTCACGAGCCGCTTCATCGAGGGGCTGGCGCGTCAGCCGGAGGCGAAGAATGTGCTCTTCACGAATACCCTCATTTCCGTCGGTCTGATCGAGGCGCTTGCCATCATTGCCGTCGTTATCGCGCTCATCATGCTCTATGCAAATCCGCTGATTCACTAAGAGTCTCTTTGAATCGCATGGATTTTGCAAAGGGGGCATAGGAATTGGTCGAAACCATTCAAGGTATTATCGATCTCAACAGCACGTTGCCCATCCAGATCATCAACTTTTTGATTCTCGTCGCACTCCTGCGCGCGGTGGCCTATAAGCCGGTTGTCCGCATGATGGAAGAGCGCAAGGCGAAGATCGCCGAGAGCATCGAAAAGGCGGACGCGGATGCAGCTGCGGCTGCGGCAACGCTGGATGAATACAAGGCACAGCTGGCCGAGGCGCGCGTGAAGGCACAGGAGATCGTCGATCTCGCGGAAAAACGCGCATCGGAAGAGCGTGCGGCGAGCATTCAGGCGACAAAGCTTGAGATCGAACAGATGAAAAAGTCGGCGCAGGAGCAGATGGAGCACGAACGTGCCCATGCGGTCGAACAGCTCAAAGGCGAGGTGGTCACCGTTGCACTCGAGGCGGCCGGCAAGATCATCCAGAAGAATCTGACGGCAGCGGACAACGATGCCATCATTGGCGAGTTTATCGCAAAGCTCGATGCGGATAAGATTGGTGATGCGACATGCTGAACATGGAGCTTGGACGCAAATACGCCAAGGCGATCTTTGAGCTTGCCTGCGAGGACGACAAGCTGAAGGAGTACGGAGCTGATCTCGCGAAGGTACAGCAGCTCTATACGCAGTGCCCGGAGCTGAAGGCGTATCTGTGCAACCCGAATATCCAGCCGGAGGAAAAGAAGAGCCTCCTGCGCGAGGTCTTTGAGGGCGGCGTTCAGGAGATGGTGCTGAACTTCCTCCTGCTGCTGATTGACAAGCGCCGCATGCAGGTGTTCGAGGCAATCAACGAGATCTTTATCGAGCTCTCGAACGAGAAACTCGGCATTGCCGTGGCGGACGTCACGACAGTGGAGCAGCTCTCGGCAGCGCAGCTGCAGGAGCTGCGGGAGAAACTCGAGAGCGTCACGGGCAAGCAGATATCCCTGCGCGAGCATCGCGACCCCTCGCTCATCGGCGGCGTGGTGGTACGCATCGGCGACCGCCGCATCGACGGCAGCGTCAAGGGGCGTCTTGCAGCAATGACGGCACAGCTAATGGCGAACTAGCGGGGTGACAGCGAAATATGAAAATGAATCCGGAAGAAATTACTTCCATAATTAAGGAACGAATCAAGAACTACGATGTTGATCTGAACGTCAACGATGTCGGCACGGTTCTTGAGGTCGGCGACGGCATTGCCCATATCTATGGGCTGGACAAGGCAATGGCCGGCGAGCTGCTGGACTTCGGAAATGATGTCTACGGACTCGTTCTGAACCTCGAGCAGGAGAGCGTCGGCGCCGTGCTTCTCGGCGGCGACACCGAGATCAAGGAAGGCGATACCGTCAAGCGTACGGGCCGCATCATGCAGGTCCCTGTGGGCGAGGCGATGATCGGCCGCGTCGTGGACGCGCTCGGCCGCCCCATCGACGGCAAGGGCCCCATCGACACGACGGAGTTCCGTCCGGTCGAGTCGCCGGCGCCCGGCATTGCCGACCGCAAGAGCGTTCATGAGCCGCTTCAGACCGGTCTGAAGGCAATCGACGCCCTCGTCCCGATCGGGCGCGGGCAGCGTGAGCTGATCATCGGCGACCGCGGCACGGGAAAGACGGCCATCGCCGTCGATACGATCCTGAACCAGAAGGGCCAGAACTGTATCTGCGTCTATGTCGCGATCGGCCAGAAGGCATCGACGGTCGCGCGCGTCGTTAAGACGCTCGAGGACGGCGGTGCGATGGCGTACACGATCGTTGTTGCCGCAACGGCAGCAGACTCTGCGCCGCTCCAGTACCTCGCACCGTATGCGGGCGTTGCGATGGCAGAGTACTTCATGTATAAGGGCGGTCATGCGCTGTGCGTCTACGACGACCTCTCCAAGCACGCGGCAGCCTACCGCGCGATGTCGCTGCTGCTGCGCCGTCCGCCCGGACGCGAGGCATACCCGGGCGACGTGTTCTACTTACACTCCCGCCTCCTCGAGCGTGCGGCAAAACTCTCCGATGCGCTCGGCGCAGGCTCCATTACGGCGTTGCCGATCATCGAGACCCTCGCGGGTGACCTCTCGGCGTACATCCCGACGAACGTTATCTCGATCACAGACGGTCAGATCATGCTGGATACCGATGCATTCTACTCGGGCATCCGCCCGGCGATCAATGTCGGTCTCTCGGTCTCCCGTGTCGGCGGTTCGGCCCAGATCAAGGCGATGAAGCAGGTCGCAGGCACGATGCGTCTCGATCTCGCGCAGTACCGCGAGCTCGCGGCGTTTGCCCAGTTCGGCTCGGATCTCGACAAGGCGACGAAGGCGCAGCTTGACCGCGGCGCGCGCATGGTCGAGACGCTGAAACAGGCGCAGTACAGCCCGCTTTCCGTTGCCGAGCAGGTGCTCGTCATCTTCACGGCGGTGCGCGGACATCTGGCGGATATCCCCGTGGACAAGGTCGTCTTGTTCCATACAGACTTCCTGAAGTTCATGCGCACCTCGCATCCGGAGATTGCCGCGGCGATCACGGAGATGCAGAAGCTGGATGATCCGCTCGAGGCAGATCTCACGAAGGCGATTGAGGAGTTCAAGGACACCATCTCCTACAAAGAATCGTAAGGAGAGAGGTGACATAAATGGCCAATTTACAGGATATTCGGCGCCGCATCCGCAGCGTCAAGAGCATCCAGCAGATCACGAACGCCATGGACATGGTCGCGACCTCGCGTCTGCGCCGTGCCAAGGAGGCCGCGAACAACAACCGTCCCTATGCCGAAAAGACTGCTGAGGTCATTCGGAGCGTGGCGGCGGCTGCCACGGATGTCACGCATCCGCTGCTCGAGCAGCATGCAGAGGGCAAACGCCTCATTCTTGTGATGGCGGCGGATAAGGGCCTCGCAGGCGCATACTCGAGCAATGCCCTCAAGATGGCGATGACCCTCGTCGAGGACAAGGCGAATACCGAGATCATTGCCGTCGGACGCAAGGCGCGCGACTTCTTCAAGAACCGCGCCTTTCACATCATCAGCGAACGCGTCGGCATCAGCGAACGCCCGCAGGCGGTGCACGCACAGAAACTCGCAGCAGCCGTCATCGAGGCATTCGAGGCGGGCGGCATAAAAGAAGTCTACATGGTCTACACGCGCTTTGTGTCGGCCATCACGTGTGTGCCCGAGATCATCAAACTTCTCCCGTTTGAAGCACCGGAGGAGGGAGACGGTCATCACATACAGACACAATACATCTATGAGCCGAATGCCGAGGAGGTGCTCGGGGCACTGCTGCCGCAGTACCTGTTCACCACCATCTATGCGGCGCTCCTCCAGTCGGCGGCGAGCGAGCTGAGCTCACGCATGAATGCAATGAGCAATGCGACCGACAACGCCGGGGAACTCATCGGAAAGCTCGACCTCTACTACAACAAGGTTCGTCAGGCGGGCATTACGAACGAGATCAACGAGATCGTCGGCGGCGCCGAGGCACTCAAGTGACATCCGTGTGCGCAGTGCGCATGGAGGTAAGGAGGTTTTCCATTGGCAAAAGGTAAAGTCGTACAGGTCATCGGACCTGTCGTAGATATTGAGTTTCCGGCGGGGGAACTGCCGGAGATCCTAAACGCCATCAAGATCACGGGCAAGGCCGCCGACCGCGAGGTAAATCTCACGGTCGAGGTCATGCAGCATCTCGGCGACAGCATCACGCGATGCATCGCCATGAGCTCCACCGACGGTCTGATGCGCGGCATGGAGGCGGACGATACGGGCGCCCCGATCATGGTTCCCGTCGGCGAGGCGACCCTCGGACGCGTCTTCAACGTCCTCGGCGAGCCGGTTGACCACAACCCCGCCCCGGTCGGCAACAAGGAGAGCTGGCCGATCCACCGCCCCGCGCCGAAGTTCGACAACCAGGAGACATCGACGCAGATTCTCGAGACGGGCATCAAGGTCGTTGACCTGATCGCACCGTACTCCCGCGGCGGAAAGATCGGCCTCTTCGGCGGCGCGGGCGTCGGCAAGACGGTTCTGATCATGGAGCTCATCCACAACATTGCGACCGAGCACGGCGGCTACTCCGTCTTTGCCGGCGTCGGCGAGCGTACCCGCGAGGGCAACGACCTCTGGTCCGAGATGACCGAGTCGGGCGTTATCGACAAGACGGCGCTCGTCTACGGGCAGATGAACGAGCCGCCCGGAGCGCGTATGCGCGTCGGTCTCACGGGCCTCACGATGGCGGAGTATTTCCGCGACGTGCAGGGCCAGGACGTGCTGCTCTTCATCGACAACATCTTCCGTTTCATCCAGGCGGGCTCCGAGGTCTCGGCTCTGCTCGGACGCATGCCGTCCGCCGTCGGCTATCAGCCGACGCTGACGACGGACGTCGGCGCGCTCCAGGAGCGTATCACGTCCACGAAAAAGGGCTCGATCACGTCCGTGCAGGCGGTCTACGTCCCGGCGGACGACCTCACCGACCCGGCACCGGCGGCGACGTTTACGCACCTCGACGCGACGACGGTTCTTTCCCGTCAGATCGCCGAGCTCGGCATCTATCCTGCCGTCGATCCGCTCGACTCCACCTCGCGTATCCTCGACCCGCTCGTCATCGGGCAGGAGCACTACGAGGTCGCGCGCGGCGTGCAGGCGGTGCTCCAGAAGTACAAGGAACTGCAGGACATCATCGCCATCCTCGGTATGGAGGAGCTCTCCGACGAGGATAAGCTGACCGTCTCGCGCGCGCGCAAGATCCAGCGCTTCCTCTCGCAGCCGTTTGCGGTCGCAGAGGTCTTTACGGGATCGCCCGGCAAATACGTCGCGCTCAAGGATACGATCCGCGGGTTCCGCGAGATCCTCGACGGCAAGTATGACGATCTCCCCGAGGCGGCCTTCTACATGGTCGGCGGCATTGACGAGGCGATCGAAAAGGCGAAGAAGCTCAAAGAGGAGGAATAACGGATGGCGACCATCAAGCTGGAGATCGTATCTCCCGACCGCGTGGTCTACGCCGCCGATATCGACATGCTCATCGCCCGCTCCACGGGCGGCGAGATCGGCATCCTGCCGAAGCACATTCCCCTCGTCACGGGACTTCAGCCGCATGCCATGAAGATTCATGTCGACGGCGGGGAGAAGCTCTTTGCTGTGGCCGGCGGCTTTATGGAGGTCGAACCCGAGAAGATCACGGTCCTCGCGACGGCTGCAGAGGAGCCGATCGACATCGACATCAACCGCGCGCAGCGCGCCTATGAGCGTGCGCAGGAGCGGCTGAAGCGCCTGCGTGAGCTGCCCGAGCAGGAGCGTGCTGATATTGATGAGGCACGCGCCACACTCGCCCTCAAGCGCGCCATTGCGCGCCTGCAGACGGCGAAGGCAGCGATGCCCGGAGCGTAAAAAATAAAGTTTTGTGAGATTGGCGTACGAAAGCACATGCATTTTCGTACGCCAATCTTTTTTTGTGCAATGCCCCATATAGACGCCGCGCACCGAATGTGCTATCATGTGCTCCATACGGAACGAACGAAAGAAAGGAGGCTGCTGTGAATCTCTGGAACTACCGCACATCGATCATCCTCGCAATCGCCTGCGCTATCCTCCTTTCGTCCTTTTGGCTCTTTCAGGATCTCGCCTTCATCATCTTCCTCTCGCTCCTCCTGCACCTTTTGTTAAAGCCTGCCGTTGACTTTATGGAGCGCAGGAATAAGCCTCGCTCCATCGCAGCTGTGCTTGCTATTTTCCTCTTTGTCCTCGTGGTCGTCGGCATCATCACGCTCCTCTCGCGCTCCGTCGTTCCGTCGCTGCAGCGCTTTGTCACAGAACTCCCGAACATCAGCGCGAGCATCCAGCAGCTGCCGCTGCTCTCGGACTCCGTCTTCGTTCAGAACGAACTCTTGAACCTGCTCGATCGCCTGCGCAGCCTCGGCAGCGAGGCTCTGCGCGCCTCGCTCTCCTTCCTGTTCGGTGCATTCGGCAAGGTCATCGACTTCGTCATCATCATCTTTGTCTCCTTTTATCTTCTCAAGGACGGCGAGGAGATCAAAGTATGGCTGACCGATCTCTTCCCCGACAGCGCGCGTGCGCGCATCATCCGTCTCTTTGACAATTTGCTGAGCGCCCTGCGCACCTACATCTGCAGTCAGCTGGTTATGTGCGCCACGACGGGAGTCCTCGTCTTCGCCTTCTTTCAGCTTATGGGGCTGCCCTACGCCTCCGTCTTTGCCCTGCTCTCGGCTATCAGCGAGTTCATCCCTGTGCTCGGGCCGACCATCGCCTCCGCGCTCGGCATCATTATGACCGCCTCGACGGTACCGGAGCTCGCGATCCAGACCTTCATCTTCTACGTTATCCTTACGCAGGCCAACCACAACATCATCTACCCGGCGCTCATCGGCAAATCGCTTCACCTGCACCCCGTCGCCGTCATCCTCGGCGTCGTCTTCGGCGGCGAGATTCTCGGTGCTGCCGGCATGTTCCTCGCAGTGCCCTTCATCGTCATCCTCAAGATCGTTATTTCCGATATTTACCGGGACCGCAAAGAACAGCACGGGGACAGAGAGCCGTAATCTCCGCCGGGAAAGGGAGCGCATACAAAAAACCGCCGTGCACTGCGCGGCGGTTTCGTATTATCCGGGGAGAGACGATTAGGCGAGCATCGAACGGAGGAACCAGATCTGCTTTGCGTAGTTCGCAATGTGATCCTCCATGAGATTCGCGATGCCGAAGACGTCGCCCTTGTCTGCGATGGCGCGGACAGAGGCCGCCTGGTCGCGGAGAAGCTCGAGGTCAGCCAGCGTAAGCTGAAGCGCCTTCTTCTGATCAATCTTCTTGTCCGGGAGCTCCTTGATGGTTGCGAGCGAGAGATAGCCCTTGAGGCTGGCAACCGGCTGCTCGCCGCACATCTTGAGAATTTCGGCGCTCTCGTCAAGCACGTCCGCGAAGGAGTCGTAAAGCGACTCGAGATACTCGTGAACGGCCTTGAACTGCGAGCCGACAACGTTCCAATGGAGGTTGTGCAGCTTGATGTAGCCGACACCGATGTTGGCGATATAGGCGTTAAGCGCCTTCGTAAGATCCTTCTGACTCATAATTTATTACCCCTTTCGTTATTCCCACTGCAGATATCTATTCGGTTGGTATCTGTTTATGATGCCATTATAGTCCTTGTATTTTTATTTGTCAATAGTAATTATTAAATACAGAGATAAAATTTCTGTACGCCTCCATTTTGCTTGACAAAATTCTTGTTTTCGATATAATACACAGCCATAAAATATGATATGGAAGCTTGCTGAAGAGAGGAATCGTTATGAGCGACAAGAAGTATCGTTTTGAAACGCTGCAGGTGCGCGTCGGGCAGGAGCAGCCCGATCCGGTGACGGACGCGCGGGCCGTGCCGATCTATCAGACAACGTCCTACGTGTTTCATAACGCGCAGCACGCCGCCGACCGTTTTGCGCTCAAGGACCCTGGCAACATCTACGGTCGTCTCATGAATCCGACGCAGGATGTGTTCGAGCAGCGCATCGCTGCACTCGAGGGCGGTGCGGCGGCGCTTGCCTTTGCCTCGGGAGCGGCGGCGGTCACAGCGACGATCCAGGCACTCGCCCATATGGGCGATCATGTTGTCGCGCAGCAGACCATCTATGGCGGCACCTACAATCTCCTTGCACATACGGCAAAGGACTGGGGCATCGACGTGACCTTTGTCGATCCGAAAGCGGGTGCACAGGGCTTTGCGGATGCGATTCGGCCGAATACCAAGTGCGTTTTCATCGAGACCGTCGGCAACCCGAATGCCGATCTCATGGACATCGAGGCGGTCGCGGCGGCGGCGCATGCGCAGGGCGTGCCCGTCGTCATCGACAATACCTTCGCGACGCCGTATCTCCTGCGGCCGATCGAGCACGGCGCGGACATCGTCGTGCACTCGGCGACGAAGTTCATCGGCGGCCACGGGTCCAGTCTCGGCGGCGTCATTGTCGACGGCGGCACGTTTGACTGGAAGGCATCGGGGCGTTTCCCGCACCTCACCGAACCGAATGCAAGCTACCATGGTGTGAGCTTTGTCGATGCGCTTGGTCCCGTCGCATTCATCGTCTACATCCGCGCGCTCATTCTGCGCGATACGGGCGCGGCGATCTCGCCGTTCAACGCGTTCCTCTTCCTTCAGGGGATCGAGACACTCTCGCTGCGCGTCGAGCGCCACGTGGAGAACGCCCTGAAGATCGTGGACTTTCTCAGCAAGCATCCGAAGGTTGCAAAGGTCAACCATCCCGCCCTCCCGCACCACCCCGACCATGCGATCTACAAGCGTTACTTCCCGCACGGCGGCATCTCTATCTTTACCTTTGACATCAAGGGCGGGCGTGCAGAGGCGTTTCGCTTCATCGACCATCTGAAGCTCTTTTCCCTCCTTGCGAACGTCGCAGATGTGAAGTCGCTCGTCATTCACCCTGCGACGACCACGCATTCGCAGATGAGTGATGCCGAACTCGAAGCGTCAGGCATCGGTCAGGGCACCGTCCGCCTCTCCGTCGGCATCGAGCACGCTGATGATCTGCTCGAGGACATCGCGGAGGCCCTTGCCGCCGTCTGAAAAAGTCCTTGCCAACGCCGCCCCGCCTGTGCTATAATGCGTCATGTCGCGCAAGCGCATGGAGAGGTGTCCGAGTGGTCGAAGGTGCTTGACTCGAAATCAAGTGTGGTGATGAGCCACCGTGGGTTCGAATCCCACCCTCTCTGCCAGTAAAATCAAGGCCTCCAAGGTTTTTGCCTTGGAGGCCTTTTCTGTTCTATTTTTGTTTCTGACATCATTTTTGACAGCATGGATGTCAAAAATGATGGTCTCGGCGATCGTTTTTTGGAGATGTTGCTTTTATCAATGCTTTTTGCGGAACTCCTTCATAAATGCCGCGAGCTTCTCCACGCCGGCGAGGGGCATGGCGTTGTAGATGGAGGCGCGCATGCCGCCGACGCTGCGGTGTCCCTTGATGCCGGCGAGACCGCGCTCCTTGGCCTCGGCGACGAAAGTCTTTTCGAGGTCCTCGCTCGGCAGGCGAAAGGTGACGTTCATGCGCGAGCGGCTGCCCTTCTCCGCGTGCCCGCGGTAGAACCCGTCCGAGCTGTCGATGGCGTCGTAGAGGAGTGCGGCCTTCTTCGCGTTCACCTCGCCCATGGCGGCAAGGCCGCCGTGCTCCTTGATCCAGCGGACGGTCTTGCCGACCATGTAGATGGCGAAGACGGGCGGGGTGTTGTAGAGTGAGTCGTTCTTCTGGAAGGTTGCATAGCGCAGCATAGTCGGGAGCTCCGCGGGGCTCGATGCGAGGAGGTCCTTCTTCGCGACATTGAGGACGACGCCGGCAGGACCGAGGTTCTTCTGCACGCCGGCGTAGATGAAGTCATAGGAGGAAAAGTCCCACGGCCGCGAGAGGATGTCGGAGGACATATCGGCAAAGAGGGGAACACCGTTCGTCTCCGGCGTGTAGTGGTACTCCGTACCGTAGATGGTATTGTTGAGGCAGAGGTGGAGGTAGGCGGCGTTCGGCGCGATCTTGAGTTCCTCCTGCGCCGGGACGCGGACATAGTTCTCCTCCTTGGTCGAGGCTGCGACGGTGCCGACGCCAAGCTTAACGGCCTCTTCATAGGCCTTCTGCGCAAAGGAACCGGAGAGTGCGTAGCTGCCGGGATGTTCCTTGCTCGCAAAATTCAGCGGGATGAGGGCAAAACTCTGGCTTGCACCGCCCGCGGTGAAGACAACGTCATAGTCGTCGCCGAGCCCCATGAGCTCCTTGATGTCCGCCTTTGCCTGTTGGTGGACTTCGTCGTAGGCGGGGGCGCGGTGACTGGTCTCGAGGATGGACATGCCCGTGCCGCGGAAGTTCAGCAACTCCGCCTGCACTTCCCTGAGGACATCCTCTGGCAGAACGGCGGGGCCGGGATTGAAGTTATAAATGCGTTCGTTCATGGTATTTCTCCCTCTGTTTGTTATGATTTCGTGGGGGCATCGGCAGCTGAGCGGATGGGAATACATCTGGCGGCGAAGGGGAATGGAAACGAGAAGAGCGGGAAAGAGGGGCATATCCTCTCAAACTTCACATTCCTCGGTTTCCGCCCGCGTCATGCGGATCTGGGCCACGCGCGCGCGGTCCATGCGCAGCACCTCGAAGGTGAAACCGTCCCATGTGCAGGTCTCGCCCGCCTTTGGGATGCGGCCGATCTGCGCGGTGACGAAGCCGCCGAGGGTATGGAAGTGGTCGTGGTCCTCGTCCGGCAGTTCATCGATGCCGAACTCCTCCTTGAACTCATCGATGGGATAGAGACCGTCAAAGACCCAGTTTTGCTCTTCCTCCGCTCCCATGCGTGCGCTCGCGGGAGCATCGTCGTCCGCGCTGCCGATGATCTCCTGCATGATGTCGTCCATCGTGATGAAACCGACCACACCGCCGTACTCATCGAGGACGACCGCCTCGTGTATGTCGCCGCTGCGGAACTTCTCGAGGACGCGCAGGCCCTCCATTGTGCGCGGGACAAAGAGGGGCTCCCGGATGTAGGCTGCAAGGTCCAGATCTGTACCGCCCAAGACTGCATCGAGGAGTTCCTTTGCATAGACGACCCCGCGGAAGTCGTCGAGGTTCTCGTAGGCGACGGGGAATACATTGTGCGGCGTTCTGCGGATGACGCGCAGCTGCTCGGCCTGCGGCTCTGCGAGATCGATCCACGCAATCTGCGTACGCGGGGTCATGAGTGCGGAGGCGGTCTGATCGCTCATGTGAAAGATGCGGTCGACCATGTCCTGCTCGGCCTTTTCAAACGTGCCGTCCTCTGTGCCCTGCTCCATGAGGTCCTTGACGGCGTCCTCCGTAGCGGAGGCACGCCCCTCGGGGCTCTCGCCGAAGAGGAGCAGCAGCCCGCGCGAAACAGAGACAAGGGCGGCGCTCGGCACGGCGGTCAGACGGGTGAGGAGACGGATGCTGCGGTGACTGCGCAGCAGAATATCCTCGGGATGGCGGAGCGCGATCTGCTTCGGCAGGAAGTCGCCAAAGAGCAGCATCAGCGCGGTCATGACGAAAATGCTGAGCACGAGTGCGGGGGCAAAGACCTCCATGCCCGGGAGCAGCTTCTCAAGGAAACGCCCGAATGCGGGAGCGACGAGGAGTCCGATGCCGAGCCCCATGAGGAGACTCATGCAGGTGACGCCCGCCTGCGCCATGGCAATCGGCTTTGCCGGATGTTCGAGCAGTGTGAGCGCCTGTGCAGCGTCATTGTCGCCGCCCCCGGCGAGGCGTTCGAGACGGCCGCGGTGAGATTCGGTGAGTGCTGTCTCAATCTGCGCAAAATACGCGTTTGCCGTGAGACAGACGATGAGGAGAATCAGGCAGATCAAATCGGATAAAGGACTGTCCAAGAGAGCATCCGGCTCCTTTCATGAAGAGATCGTTCGGTTATTCCGTCTATTGTAGCACAGACGCGGAGAAATGTCATAACCTCATCCGAGGAGATCCTATCCCTCGGCGTATGTGAGGAAATTTACGGGCGCGGCCCCTGCCGCTGCGATCGCATCCTGCACCGCGGGCGCACAGACGGTGGCAAGCTCCGCCGCAAAGTCGTGATCCCAGCGGCAGTCGCGGACGAGCACATCGTTATCGGTGCCCGGGTGGAGCATGACCTCGGTCGTGCCGCCCGTGAGATGCGCGGCGATCGCCGCGAGTGCTGCCGTATCGACCGCCTCGCCCGCAACGATGCCGGCAAAATGATCGGGCGTGCGGATCCCGCGCCGATGCGCCTTTGCTGCGGCGCGATGCGCGAGCACGGCAAGTCCTGCGCGGCCGATGAGCTGCCCCGCCCCGCCGAAGCGCCCGGCAAAAAGAGGCGCGTGCGGCGCGCGTATAGCGGGGATATGCGCCTCTCGGCAGAGGTCGAGTACGATGTCGATGACGCCGGGCAGGACGTGCATGTGCTGGTGGCTGTCCGCGTGCGTCGGATGGATGCCCGCTGCCTCGACGCGCCGCAGCTGAGCGGCGAGTTCGGCGCGGACTTCGCTGAGATTGACTGCGCCGCGCAGCAGCCGAACGGCGAACGCCGTGTGGTCGTCCGCGAAGACGCCCTCCCGCGTGACGAGCGAGGGGATCTCTGCGGGCGGGAGGATGGGCATGCCGTTCACAAGAGTGAGATGGATGCCGACGCCGAGCTGCGGACAGCGCAAAGCGAGCGCCGCCGCATCGTCGAATGCGGCTCCGCCCGCCATGATGGTGGCGGAGCGCAGGACGCCGCCCCGGACACCCTGCTCCACCGCACGGTTGATGAGTTCGTGCCGGCCAAAGTCGTCGGCATTTACAATGATTTGCTTCAATCCGGCATTCCTCTCAAAACGCGGCTTTCTCCCGGAAAAACGATTCGCTCCCATTATATCGCAGGATTACCAGCGCGTCCAGCCGCCGCTGCCGAAGATAATATCGCCGTGGATGTATGCGGGAGAGCGTTTGCCGCGCCCTGCAGCGGGAACCTCTGCGGAGACAAAGATTCCCGTATCGGTGAGGCCGGCGACGGCGAGCACTGCCTTGTCCTTGATCTTCTGATAGGTCTTGTGGTCGATCTCTGCGGTCAGTTCCTCTGCCGTGCCGGGTTCGAGCGCATAGGTCTGGAAGGCTTGCGTGAATGCCATGCCGTCGGACCAGCGCCAGAGCTCGTTCCCCTTTGCGTCGAGCAGGGCGAAATCGCAGTTCTGCCCTGTCGGGTGCTCTACCATGTAGAGCGCGTCTCCTTCGTTGCGCACGCGCAGCTTCAGCTGGAGCTGTCCATCCTTTTCTCTCAGGGTCAGCTCCTCGGAGAGATCGCCGACGCGCACGCCGGCATAGGTGGCCGTGCGCCCCTCTTTGCCGGACGAGTGTGAGGTCGGGAAGGTGATGCCGATTCCGCCGCCGATGCCGGCCTCTGCCGCCGGAGCCGCGAGCGCGGGCAGGAGCAGTGCAGCGGCGAGCGCTGCACAGAGGATTCTTTTCGAGGAAGTCATAAGCGTTCCTTTCTTTTGCGTAAAAATGACAGTAAGAATATTTTCGACAAAAAAATGGAAATCACCTTTTCTGGATAGGCCTTTTGTAGTAGAATAATGTGGAAAATTTATATTTTCCTTAACAGAAGGGACAGTTGTATGGTCGTTGAAATCATCAGCGTGGGCACGGAGCTGCTCATGGGAAGCATCTTGAACACGAATGCGCAGCACATTGCGAAAAAGCTTGCGCATATGGGGCTGGACTCATACTACCAGACCGTTGTCGGCGATAATCCGGAGCGCCTGCGTGCGGCGCTTGATGTGGCGTTCTCGCGTGCGGACTGCGTTGTTACGACAGGGGGGCTCGGCCCCACGAAGGACGATCTGACGAAGGAGATGCTGATCTCCTATTTCGGCTGCACGCCCACGGAGGACCCCGAGGCCCTGCGCCGGCTCGAGGAGCGCGCGGCGCGGCGCGGCACTCCGCTCAGCACGAGCATGCGCAAGCAGGCAACGGTGCCCTCGGGGGCGATCGTGCTCCAGAACGACAACGGCACGGCGCCCGGCGTCATCATCGAGCGGGACGGCCGCGCGTGCATCATGCTCCCCGGGCCGCCGAAGGAGATGATCCCGATGTTCGAGACGGCGTGCAGCAGCTTTTTGCGCGGAAAGAGCGACAAGGTATTCATCTCGGTGAATCTGAAGCTCTATACGATGGCGGAGAAGGGGCTCCCCGTCGGAGAGTCGCCCGTTGCCGATCGGCTCGGCAGCCTCGTGGACGGAGAGAACCCCACTGTTGCGACCTATGCAAAGGAGGACGGCGTGCTCGTGCGCGTGACGGCGGCGGCACCGGCGCCGGCAGAGGCGCGCAGCCTTCTTGCGCCTGTCGTCGCGGCGGCAAAGGATGCCATCGGAGAAGAATACATCAAATATGTGGAAGAGGATTGAATGCAGGTTCGGATGTTTGGGCGGAGCGTGGGGGCGCTCCTTGCCGTATGTGTCCTATTTGCCGCGCTGCCCGCGTCGGCTGCTGTGAGACAGGTGGATCGCGGAACGGCGCAGATGGGCGCGGCAGCGCGCAAAGCACAGGACATAAAGGCACAGACGGAAGGTGAAAGGACGGAGAACGCGCGCGCTTCCTCCGTTATGCTGCATTGGAAGGCATATCCCGGCGCAGTGCGGTACGCGGTGCGCATTTTGCACGGCGTTCCGGGGGGGACGATGACGACGGTTGTGAGTGCGGAGCGCGTCTATACCACGGGCGTGCATCTGCCCCTCGGTGCGCACGGCGCGGACGAGGGATTGTACTGGAGCGTGCAGCCGCTCGACTATCGCGGTACGCCCCTGGCACAGCCGTCGAAGCCCGAGGCCTTGCCCCGCTTGGCCGAGGACCCCGCCGCGCCCGTCCTCACGGCCGAGTTCGGGGAGATGGCGTACGCGCCGCTCTACCCCGCCTACTCGTGGATCCCCCTCAGCGGGCAAATGCACCATGAGGTTGAGGTCTATCGCCGCGAAGGAGGCCGCAGCATTTTGCTGCATACGCTGCGCGGCGGCGCGCATGATGTCTATGATACCTCCGCGTTTACCGTGCCGGGGCATTATACCTATCGTGTCCGCGGCGTGACATCGGCGGGCACACCCATCTCCGACTGGTCGGAGATGGGCGCGTTCGACGTCATCGGCCGCACGCCGATCGCCGCGATCGGCGACAGCATCACGCACGGCGGCGGCGCGATCAGCGTGCCGCCCTCGTACCTCCTGTACGACTGGGAGACCTACTGCACCGTTCCCGTAAAGAACCTCGGCCGCAGCGGCGATACGACCGCGGATATGCTCGCGCGCTTTGAGCATGACGTCCTGCCGTTTGCGCCGCGCGTTCTCATCATCATGGGCGGCGTGAACGACTATCGTTCGGGCGTCTATGGCGCCGAGAGCGTGCGTCATCTCGCCGCGCTGCGGGACAAATGCCGGGCGTATGGGATCACGCCGGTCTTCCTCACTGCGACGCCCATTCGTCCCGCGCTGATGGCGGCGCGCATGGACATCATGACGCCGCCGGCCGATTGGTGGACCCATCGCGACTATATCAACAATTGGGTCATGCAGCAGGAGTACAGCGTCGATGTGTCGACCGTTCTCTCGGATGCCGACGGAGAGCTCGAGGCGGAATACACAACCGACGGCCTGCACCCCGACCTCGTGGGGAAAAAGTACATCGGGCAGACGGTGGATGCCTATCTGCGCACGCACTTTGCCTATGCTGCAGGTGAGGCGGAGCGGCGCGTGCAGAGTTTTAGGGCCGCGGGGAAGTAACTGCCGCATACGGAGGAGGCGATTCTCATAAGAACTCTGCGCATCGGCGCCGTCGTGCTCATCGCGGCGGCTTTGATCGGCGGGGCATATGCGGGTTGCTGCCGCCAGCGCGAACGCACGCCGGATTACGCCCTCGTGCAGATTGCGCGTGCAGTGCAGACCGAGGACCGCGCGCTCTTTGAGCAGTACGTCGATACGGAGGCGGTGCTCGCAGGAATGCATGAGGATGCGGCGGCACTCATTGCGGACAATATCGACGCGCTCCATGAGCGGCATCCGTCGGATTGGTTCTTCCGCCACGATGCCGCTTTCCTGCGCGCCTATATGGCGGAGCGGCGCACGGCGGACATCGCTTTTGCGCGCATGATGCTGGACTACTACTTCGACGATGCGCGCGTTCCCGTGACCAAGGAGGAGGGGAGAGCACGCTGGGCATCTGATGAGATGCGCGCCGCTGCTGCAAGCTATACGGCCGCAGCGGATCCTGTGCGCGTACAGGAGGGCCGCGCCGAGGCAGACTGCATCGTGCGCGGGAATGAGACGACATACGGGCAGCTTCTGCCCGAAGCCTCCGTCACACTCGAGCTGACGCGGCAGGCGGACGGACGGTATCGGCTGACGCGCGTTCGGACGGATGCACGGCGCCCGAACGGATTTTTTGCCGTGATCGACGCTGCGGAGCGCTACTGGGAACTCCAAGGATGGGATTGAGAGAGAAAAGGCGGGGAGAGCATGAAGTACGAATTTACCGATGACTATCTGACGGGCATTGCGTCCGTGGACGAACAGCACAGCAAACTCTTTGATCTGGCGAATGCGTGTTATGATCTCGTGATGGAGAGTACAGCAGACGATAAATACGATCATATCGTCGCGATTCTGGATGAGCTTGCCTCCTATGCGGGCACGCATTTTGCGCATGAGGAGGCGTATATGGAGCACATCGGCGATCCGCACCGATTCAGCCACCGTGCGCTGCACCTGCGCTTTATGAAAAAGGTCGGAGCGATCGACTTTGACGCGATCGACGAGAACCAGCAGGAATCTCTGCTGAACATCCTCGACTTTCTTGCGCGCTGGCTGTACGACCACATCAAGGGGCGGGATCGCCATATCCCGCACGAAGCGGGCGCGCCTGCCTGACATACAAAAACACCCCGCAATGAGCAGCTGCGGGGTGTTTTTGCTGTGTATTATATTTTAGGAGAGCTCTGGAAACCGCATCCCTTGTGTGAGATGCTGTTTCAAACGAAAGCCTGCAGATAATATAGCATATGAGAGAATGAAATTCAATAGCATAATAGAAAATATTTTCATAAAAATTTCATATCATAGGAATAAACAAATATGATGCATTGAGAAAAATTCAAAAATAGGAAAAAAGAACTATGTTCAAGCTCTCAAAAAGCATCTATAATAATAGACGGGACAAGGGAAGTGTCTCAATGGGCCTGCGTCGATGGGTCGGCGCAGACCAAAGGAACACTGACAGCATAAAAATGCAGTGGTTCAAAATACTCATAAGGAAATGAGGTGGCAGTGATGGCTGTATTATCACTTGCATCCGTACTGGACGACCCGGCAAAACGGATCCCGGTCAATGCAATGGTGCGTGCGGCGGCGATTTATCCCGCTAAGGACGACGCTCTCATCGAGGGCATGCGCGCACAGCGCCTTGCGTACCGCGAGCAGATCCGGCAGCTGCACCGCATGGGCGGTGAGGCATACGAAGTTGACATCGAGTCTCTTGCACGTTCGCTGCGCTCGTTGGAGGAGGATATCCACAGCGACGCGACGCGTGAGATGTTCGGTGATCCGTATGTGGTCGAACTCAGCACGGGGCGCGGCGATGCGGTCGAAGCAAAAACAGCATGAGAGAATCCGATCGGAGGGAATGCATCTGAGCAGTTTGTCTGATGCTTTGAAAAATACGCCCGCATGAACAACAGTGCGTTCATGCGGGCGTATTTTTGTAAAACAGATCTGTAAAAAGGGAAGAGACGAGAGTCCCGCACAGATCCGCCCTTGGATCCGCGCGCGGAATCTTTCGGCGGAATATACGCAGCGGCGGAAAGGGTGGAAAATCAATGGGAGAATCCGAGGAGAAAGAGTTCATTCGCATGGCGAGTGTTCAGCGTGCGGAGGCTCTGCGCGCAGAATTTGAGGAAGACCTGCAGACCGCGTGGGAACGGGGCAGGGAGGCGGGCAAGGAAGAGGGCTTCGCCGAGGGCGAGCTGCGCGGGCGCAAGCAGGGTGTGATCCGTGTGGCGGTGAATCTCCTGCGTGCGGGCATTGCACCCGCCGTAACGGCAAAGGCGGCGGAGCTGCCCGAGCTGATCATCCGCAAGCTGGCGCAGGACAACGGTATCGACATTTCATAGAGAGACAGGCGCGCTGACGCGAAGTTTGAGCCGTACCCGATCGGGTGCGGCTCTTTTTGATTGGAATCATGACGATCGACCGATTGTTCTTTGAAAAAAACTTGTCACCTCTTCCGCCCTTATGATAGAATGAATGAAATCGCGCGCGGCGGCTGTTCGGAGGAGCTGCCCGCAGAATACAACACCCCCATCAAAGGAGGCGCTTGCATGGAAACATTGGCTGGAATTATCTTTGTCGTGATGTATATGGTGATCGTTTCGGAGAAGATCCACCGAACGGTCGCGGCGATGATCGGCGCAGTGCTTATGATGCTGCTCGGCATTCTTTCGCAGGAGACGGCGCTGCATCATGTGGACTTTGAGACGCTCGGACTCCTCGTCGGCATGATGGTGCTCGTCGGCGTGACGAAGGAGACGGGGCTCTTTGACTACGTCGCGATCAAGGCGGCAAAATCGGCAAAGGCGGAGCCGCGGCGCATCCTCATCTATCTCTGCGTCATCACGGCGGTGTTCTCCGCGTTCCTCGACAATGTGACCACCGTACTCCTCATGGTACCGGTGACATTCAGCATCACAAAGATCCTGAAGCTCGATCCGATGCCGTATCTCCTGACGCAGATCATCGCGTCGAACATCGGCGGCACGGCGACGCTCATCGGCGATCCGCCGAACATCATGATCGGCAGTGCCGTGAAGGAACTGACTTTTGTTGCGTTCATCGAGAATCTTGCGCCGATCGCGATCATCTGCATGGTGATCGTGCTCTTCATCATGTCCGCGGCCTACCGCAGGAGCCTTGTCACGACGCCCGCGCTGCAGCAGGAGCTCATGCAGATGGACGAGAAGGCGGCGATCACGGACCACAGCCTGCTGAAGCGCTCGCTCTTCGTCTTGGGGCTCACGATCCTCGGATTTTTCACGCATTCCTTTACGCACATCGAGTCGTCTCTCATCGCACTGACGGGCGGCTTCCTGCTGCTCCTCCTCGCAGGCGGGAGCGAGCATCTGGTGGAAAAGGCGATGCACGCGGTCGAGTGGCCGACGATCTTCTTCTTCATCGGGCTCTTCATTGCTGTCGGCGGGCTGATCGAGGTCGGCATCATCGCACGGCTCGCGGAGACCGCAGTGGAGACAACGGGCGGCGACCTCACGGCGACGGCGCTGCTCATCCTCTGGATGAGCGCCGTCATCTCCTCTGTGCTCGACAACATTCCGTTCGTTGCAACGATGATCCCGCTCATTCAGAACATGGGCACGATGGGCATCGAGAACCTCGAGCCGCTCTGGTGGGCGCTCGCGCTCGGCGCATGTCTCGGAGGCAACGGCACCCTCGTCGGTGCGTCCGCGAACCTCATCGTGGCGGGAATGGCATCCGAACGCGGCGTGCACATCAGCTTCATCCGCTACTTTAAGATCGGATTCCCGCTGATGATCCTCACGATCGTTCTCTCGACGGTCTATGTGTACCTTCGCTATCTGATCTGAGCGGTCCAAAAATCGGGACAATTCTCCTTGCAGGAAAAAAACGGGGCAGGGAGAATCAAATAGAATAGAGAAATTTGTGGGAGACACCGACACAGTTTCGGTGTCTCTTTTTGCCCCGCCGCGGGCGAGTCGGAGAGGGATTATGTTTATACTTGCATCTGCATCGCCGCGCCGCCGCGCGCTCCTGCACCAGATCGGGGCGCAGTTCGTTCCGATCACGCCCGCCGTCGATGAGGCAGAGGGCGGCACGCATCCGCGCGATGCCGTGATCCGGAACGCGCTGACGAAGGCACGCAAGGTCGCAGAGGAATATCCGGACCACGCCGTGCTCGGGGCGGATACCGCGGTCGTGCTGAGCGATATGTCCTTCGGCAAGCCGAAGGATCCCACGGACGCGCGCCGCATGCTCGCGCTGCTCGAGGGACGTACGCATACGGTGATCACGGGGATCGCATGGGTCGTCGGCGGGCAGGCGTATACCGACGCGGCGGAGACGACCGTGCGCTTTGCCCCGATGAGCGCAGCCGAGATCGACGCCTATGTCGCGACGGGTGAGCCGATGGGCAAGGCCGGTGCATATGCGGTCCAGGGGCGCGCGGCGATCTACATCGAAGAACTGCACGGCTCCTTCTCGAATGTCGTCGGCCTGCCGCTGCATGCCGTGGCTGCTCTCGCACGAACGGCGGGCGTCCGGATGGAGGATGACAATGCGTCTGCATGATCTGCCGGCGGGCGAGCTTCCGCGCGAGCGCCTTATCGCACAAGGGACGGCGGCGCTCAGCGACGCGGAACTCCTCGCCGTCCTCCTGCGGACGGGGCGCGCGGGGGAGAATGTGCTCGAGCTCGCGCGCGGCATTGTCGCACGGTTCAAGGAGACGGGGCTCGGAGAAATCCTCCGCATGCCCTGCGCCGAGTTTGCACGCATTCCGGGCATCGGAGCGGCAAAGGCGGCCACTGTTCTCGCCGCACTGGAGCTTGGGCGCCGTGCGCAGCAGGGGCGCCAGGGCATGCCGCGCATCCGCGCAGCACGGGACGCGGCGGAGCTTCTTCTGCCGCGCTGCCGCGGCGAGCGGCGCGAGCACTTCTTCGTCCTGCCGCTCTCCGCAAAGAATGAGGTGCTGATGATCGCGGATGTCTCGGCAGGGACGCTCACAAATACGCTTGTGCATCCGCGCGAGGTGTTTGAGCCTGCCATCCGCTGCGGCGCGGCGCACATCATCGCCGCGCACAATCATCCGAGCGGCGATCCCGCGCCGAGCGCGGAGGATCATCGCCTCACGCGCGTGCTGTGTGAGGCGGGGAAGGTGCTCGGCATCCCGGTGACCGATCACGTGATCGTTGCCGGCGACGGCTTTTTCAGCTTTGCAGAGGCCGGAGAATTGTAGAAATACACTTTTTTTTCACAGAGAGAGGATTTTTCGCCCCAATCATCGAAATATACTGATAAACCATGCTTAACAATCCTATAGGAACGAGTGATTAGGAGGGATTATGATGGGCAAGATCAAAAAGATTCTTGTTCCGGTCGATGGTTCCGTCAGCGGCTGCAAGGCGGTTGACGAGGCGATTTTCTTCGCGGAGAAATGCGATGCCGAACTCGACTTCGTCTATGTTGCAAGCAACATCAACAAGGACATCCCGAGCCATATCGTCTTTGACCGCATCTGGGAGAAGCTTTCGGGAGACCGCAAGGCGCGCAAGCATGTCAAGAGCGGCCATATCGCGCGGAGCATCCTCGAGGTGGCAGAGGAGGAGCAGAGCGACATGATCATCATGGGCAGCCGCGGCCTGGGCCTTCTCAAGGGGGTTCTCATCGGCAGCGTCAGTCAGAAGGTGATCGAGAACGCGAAAATCCCTGTCATGGTCATCAAATAGCCGGGAGGTGGGTGCCTTTGACCGTCCGGGAACGACTTGAGGCGCAGGAGGATGCACTCCTTTCGCCGCTGGCAGCGCGCAGCGCAGATGCAAAGCGCAGCCATCCGATGGAGGAGTGTCCCTTCCGCACGAAGTTTCAGCGTGATCGTGACCGCATCCTGCACTCCAAATCGTTTCGCCGGCTCAAGCACAAGACGCAGGTCTACATCGTTGCGGGCGACCACTATCGGACGCGCATGACGCACACGCTCGAGGTGTCGCAGATCTCGCGCACGATCGCGCGCGGGCTGCGTCTCAACGAGGATCTGACGGAGGCGATCGCCCTCGGACACGATGTCGGGCATACGCCGTTCGGGCATGCAGGCGAGGCAGTGGTGGCGGAGATCACCGGACATTTTGCGCACAACGAGCAGAGCCTGCGCATGGTCGAGATCCTCGAGCGCGGCGGACGCGGGCTGAACCTCACGGGCGCGGTCCGCGACGGCATCCTGAACCACACGGGCAAGGGGATGCCGAGCACGTTTGAGGGGCGGATCGTCCGCATTGCCGACCGCATCGCCTATCTCTGCCACGACTATGACGACAGCCTGCGCGCGGGGCTTCTCGCTCCCGAGGAACTGCCCCGTGAGGTGCGCGATACGTTCGGCATTGATACGTCCGCGATGATCACGCGCATGGTGTCGGATATGATCGTCACCTCGGAGGAGCGCGGCGACGCGGCCTTCTCGGAGGAGACGCAGCATGTGATGGACCAGTTCCGCAGCTTTATGTTCGAGCGGATCTATCACTCCAAGACGCTCGCACACGAGCGGGCGCAGGCGGGATTCGTCCTGCGCGCACTCATGGACCATTTCACCGTGTATTTTGACAAGCTCCCGCCCGAGTTTATCGCGCGGGCGGAGCGCTGGGGACGCGAGCAGTGCGTCGTAGACTACGTGGCGGGGCTGACGGACAGCTATGCCGTCGCGCTCTTCCGCGAGATCTACATCCCGCCCGTCGATCAGATGACGATCAAACCAATCTAATAAAGGAGAAACCTATGCGTGACCCGAGGATGGAGGCGTTCGTGCAGCAGGTGCGCGCTCAGACCGACATTCTCGCCGTCGTGCAGGGCTATGTCTCCCTGAAGCGCAAGGGCAACCGCTACTGGGGCTGCTGTCCCTTCCATAACGAAAAGACCGCATCGTTCTCCGTCGTGCCGGCCGAGGGCTTCTTCTACTGCTTCGGCTGCCACGCGGGCGGCGATGCATTTAAATTCATATCGCTCATGGAGCACATCACACCGTTCGAGGCGATCAAACGCCAGGCGGAGCAGCTCGGCATTCCCCTGCCGGAGCGAAAACGCGATGCGCGTGAGGAGGCGCGCCTGCGGGCGCTGGACGATCTGCGGCGCGCGAATGCGCTCGCACGGGATTTTTTCCACAGCTGTCTCACCGTCACGCGCTACGGTGCAGCGGGCAAGGCGTATCTCGCGGGGCGCGGCATCACGGACGAAGCGATCGAGCGCTATCAGCTGGGCTTTGCGCCGGATGCGTGGTCGAAGCTTTCCGATGCGTTCAAAAAACGCGGCATCTCGGAGAAGATTCTCGTCGACGCGGGGCTTGCCGCCGTGCGTGAGCGCGGGGGCGGGGTCTATGACCGCTTCCGCAACCGCGTCATCATTCCCATCGCGGATGAGCGCGGCCGCGTCGTCGGATTCGGCGGACGCGCGCTCGGCGATGCGAAGCCGAAATATCTCAATACGGCGGAGACGCCCGTATTCAACAAGAGAAAGCTCCTCTTCGGCCTTGACCGTGCACATCGCGCCATCGCGCAGGAGGGCTGCGCCATTGTGGTCGAGGGCTATATGGACGCGATCGCTGCATGGGAGGCGGGCGCAGCGAATGTCGTAGCGACGCTCGGCACCTCGTTCACGAGTGACCATGCGGCGCTGCTGCTGCGCCGCGCGCCGCGCATTGTCTTTTGCTATGACAGCGATGCGGCGGGGCAGGAGGCAACCCTGCGCGCGCTCGCTGCGGTACGCGGCCGCACGGCAGAGGTGCGTGTTCTCCTCCTGCCGGACGGCAAGGATCCCGACGAATATGTCCGTACCCATGGCGCGGAGGCATTCCGTGCGCTCGTTGAGACGGCGGTGCCCGCTCCCGAATATCGTCTGCGGCATGTGCGTGCGCATATGGCGGACGGGATTGACGGACGGCGTGCAGCGCTTGCGGAGATGCTGCCCGTGCTCGCGGATCTGGATGAGGTCGCACGCGGCGCTTACATGCGGCGTACGGCGGCGGAGCTGTTCCTCGACGAGGGCGTCGTTGCCGATGCGCTGCGGAGCTATCTGCGGCAGGGAAGGCCCCGGGAGACCTCCGTGCAGACGCTGCAGCGCACGCCGACGCGTCAGCCGGACGATGTCCTGCGGCGTGCCGGACGTGAGCTGATTGCTGCAGTCTGGCGCGATGCGGATCTTCTCATGAGAATTTTATCCGTCGTTCCGTCAGACGATTTCCCCGACGACTTCCTTGGGGAGATCTTCCGTTCAATGGAGCGCCGCCTGGCAGAGGGCGGGGCGCTGGATGCCGATTTCATCGCGGCGCTGCCGGCGGATGCGGGCACGGAGATTTCGCGCGCCCTCGTAGAGGACGGGCGGACGGCAGATTCCTGCCGGGAGGCGCTCGGCACGCTGCGGCGCGCATATTTGACACAGCAGCTCGCGCGGCACACGCATCGTGCGGAAGAGATGATGCAAGAAGGAAAAGCGGCATACATTGACGAATTAAACCAGGTGAAAAGAATCCAGGATGAACTCACCCATGAAAATCTGTACGAATGATACCGAGGAAACTGTTTGTTGATTGCTTTTATTTTGATATGTGAAACGATAGGCTTTATTTCGATGATTTTAGAGAGCGAAGGGAGGGGGCAGCATGCAGACCGCGGCAGCATTGATTGAACGAGAAGAAGAGCGCGGCACCGAGCGCATGGACGAGCTCTTGGAGCGGGGCAAGGCGAACGGCGATACGCTCACCTGCAGCGAGCTGGTCGAAGCGCTGGAGCAGCAGATGATGACCCCCGACGCGATGGACATGCTGTATCAGCGTCTCATCGACGGGAACGTGGAGATTGTAGACGATACAGAGGCCGGAGAGATGATCGGCGAGGAGCCGGCGGACCTCGAAGAAGATCTCGATAAAGACGACGCGGAGCTTGACCTCGAGACGGAGCTCAGTGTTCCGGAGGGTGTCGCCGTCGACGATCCTGTCCGCATGTACCTCAAGGAAATCGGCCGCGTTCCTCTGCTTACGGCGGATGAGGAGATCGAACTCGCGCGGCGTATGGAGGCGGGCGACGAGAGTGCGCGGCATCGCCTTGAGGAAGCGAACCTGCGCCTGGTCGTCAGCATTGCCAAGCGCTACGTCGGGCGCGGCATGCTGTTTCTCGATCTCATCCAGGAGGGGAATCTCGGCCTCTTGAAGGCCGTTGAGAAATTCGATTACAGCAAGGGCTATAAATTCAGCACCTATGCGACATGGTGGATTCGGCAGGCGATTACGCGCGCGATCGCTGATCAGGCGCGTACGATCCGCATCCCCGTTCACATGGTCGAGACGATCAACAAACTCGTCCGCATCTCGCGGCAGCTCCTGCAGGAACTCGGGCGCGACCCGCACCCCGAGGAGGTCGCACGGGAGATGGGGATCAGTGTCGCGCGTGTGCATGAGATCATGAAGATCGCGCAGGAGCCGGTGTCGCTCGAGACGCCGATCGGCGAGGAGGAGGACTCCCATCTCGGCGACTTTATCGAGGACGAGGCGGCACTCGATCCTGCGGACGCTGCGTCCGTCATGCTGCTCAAAGAGCAGATCACGGAGGTACTGCAGACGCTCGCACCGCGCGAGGCGGAGGTTCTGCGTCTGCGTTTCGGCCTGGAGGACGGACGGTCGCGGACGCTCGAGGAGGTCGGGCAGAGCTTCGGCGTGACGCGCGAGCGCATCCGTCAGATCGAGGCGAAGGCGCTGCGCAAGCTCCGGCACCCCGTGCGCCTGCGCAAACTACAGGGGAATTTTGATCTTTAAGGCAGCGATTTGCCTTTCGAATAAACGACAGGAGGACAGCGTTATGGCAGAGGGGACGGAGCAGCAGACGGCGCCGGGCACCGACATCATTGAACGCCTTCTTGCCCAGGGCAAGAAGAACGGCGGCACATTGACCTACGGCGAGCTCATTGACGCCCTGCAAAAACAGGATATGTCCCCCGACGAGATGGACGATATGTACCAGCGCTTCAGCGGCGAGGGCGTCGAGATTGTCGACGATGCGGCGACAGCGGGGGAGCCCGCCGAGGAGGAGCCGGCCGAGAAGGAAGAAGAAGTCGAGATCGACCTCTCCGTCCCCGAGGGAGTCTCGCTTGACGACCCTGTCCGCATGTATCTCAAGGAGATCGGCCATGTGCCGCTGCTCACGGCAGAGGAGGAGGTTGCGCTTGCCCAGCGCATGGAGGCGGGCGACGAGAGTGCGCGGCATCGCCTTGAGGAAGCGAACCTGCGCCTGGTCGTCAGCATTGCCAAGCGCTACGTCGGGCGCGGCATGCTGTTTCTCGATCTCATCCAGGAGGGGAATCTCGGCCTCTTGAAGGCCGTTGAGAAATTCGATTACAGCAAGGGCTATAAATTCAGCACCTATGCGACATGGTGGATTCGGCAGGCGATTACGCGCGCGATCGCTGATCAGGCGCGTACGATCCGCATCCCCGTTCACATGGTCGAGACGATCAACAAACTCGTCCGCATCTCGCGGCAGCTCCTGCAGGAACTCGGGCGCGACCCGCACCCCGAGGAGGTCGCACGGGAGATGGGGATCAGTGTCGCGCGTGTGCATGAGATCATGAAGATCGCGCAGGAGCCGGTGTCGCTCGAGACGCCGATCGGCGAGGAGGAGGACTCCCACCTCGGCGACTTTATCGAGGACGAGGCGGCGCCCGCGCCTGCGGAGGCAGCATCGTTCATGCTCCTGCGCGAGCAGCTCGAGGAGGTGCTCGAGACGCTCACCGACCGCGAGAAGAACGTTCTGCGTCTGCGTTTCGGCCTGGAGGACGGACGGTCGCGCACGCTCGAGGAGGTCGGGCAGAGTTTCGGCGTGACGCGCGAGCGCATCCGCCAGATCGAGGCGAAGGCGCTGCGCAAGCTCCGGCACCCGAGCCGCAGCAAAGTGCTGCGCGATTTCCTTGAATAAGATTTGCCGACGAAATATGTGAAATATCATATAATGGACATATAAAAAGGCGCTGTCGGCAACCGGTCAGCCCCAAAAGCTATTTGGAATAAGAACCCCGCCTAACGTTTGAAGACAGTGAGGCGGGGCTTCTTATGCTTTTGACATCACGATGCAGATCGTAATGGGGACCAGTGAAAGAAATTCGTATGGGCCCATAAGCGAACCCCCTCTCAGGGGCTAAGAATCGACCGCCTGCCGCAGGACAGCGCTTGCCCTGATTACAGCATGTACTTTCATTTTTATGCGAGCAACATTTTTCTTGACATGGGGGCTCATTGCCCTTATAATACGCATGTCTGACACATTCCTCGATAGCTCAGTCGGTAGAGCGTCTGACTGTTAATCAGAATGTCACTGGTTCGAGTCCAGTTCGAGGAGCCATTCGTTTATTCAGGAGTGTAACGGAGAGGTTACACTCCTTTCTTATGTTTGGGGATTCCCTTAGGAAGGGAGGAGCGCACATGCAGCTCGATGCGCGGCTCGCGGCGACGGCGGCGTTCGTTCCGCACGGGACGGTGCTTGCCGATATCGGCGGTGACCATGCCTATCTCGCCGCGACTCTCGTCATGGAGGGCAGTGCGCCGCGTGCCGTCGTCGGTGATCTCAGCGCGGGTGCGTGCGCAGCGGCACGGCAGACGATCCGGACGCAGCGGCTCACGCGGCAGATTGATGTGCGCCAGGGCGACGGGCTGTCCGTACTCACGCCGGGCGAGGCGGAGTCCATCGTCATCGCGGGCATGGGCGGCGCGCTCATTGTGCAGATATTGGCAGGCGCTCCTGCCGTTCTCACAGGGGCGCCGACACTCGTCCTCCAGCCGATGAACGGCGGGGCGAAGCTGCGCCGCTGGCTCTATGCGAACGGCTGGAACATCGTCGACGAAGCACTTGCGCGCGCAGGCGGACGCCTCTATGAGATCATCCGCGCGGAGCACGGCACAGCGGCGATGCCCGATGATGCTCTCCTGCACATCGGTGCGTGCCTCTTTGAAAAGCGCGATCCCCTGCTCAGGGAGCACATCGAAGCCAAGATAGCAAAGCTTACACGCGCTGCTGAGGGCATGAACGCGAGTACCACGGCACGGCAGAGCGAGGAGTATCGTGAGACGGTATCGCTGCTCACAGCATTGCGGACATTATTGGTGCTGTGCCGCGCGTCCCAGCCAAAGCCTCCCCGGCCGTGACGGGGGAGCCAATGTACAGATCAAAGGAGGTCTCTATGCTCAGCTGTCAGGTCATCATGAATGCCCTTGAGCGCATTGCGCCGCGTCATTTGGCAGAGGACTGGGATAACCCGGGCCTCCTCGTTGGGAGCTTCGCGCAAAAGATCGGGCGCATTCTCGTCGCGCTCGACGTGGACGACACGGTCACCCAGGAAGCGATTGAGCGCAAAGCGGACATGATCGTTGCGCATCATCCCGCGATCTTCCGCGGTGTGAAGCAGCTGCGCACCGACCTCCCGCTCGGCCGCCGGCTCGCTGCCCTCCTCACACACGGCATCGCCGTCGCAGCGGCACATACGAACCTCGATGCGGCGCATGGCGGCGTGAACGATGTGCTCGCCGCGCATCTCGGCCTCGAAAAGCTCTCCTCCTTCGTCATCACGAGCCGGGAGGACGGCGTCACCGAGAGCATCGGGCGCGTGGGGACGCTCCCCGCACCGATGACCGTGGAGGACTTTGCCCGCACGGTGAAGGAGCGCCTCGGCGTCACGCATGTGCGCCTTGCCGCAGCTGCCGCGCGCCCCGTGCGGCGCGCGGCCGTCTGCGGGGGAGCGGGCGCGGAGTTTATCGACGACGCCGTACGGCGCGGCGCAGATGTCTATGTCACGGGCGATGTGAAGTACCACGATGCCCAGCGCGCCGTGGAGCAGGGCATGCACATCATCGACGCCGGGCACTTCGGCACGGAGGCGCCCGTTCTGCCTGTTCTTGCCGCGCATCTGCGCGCGGAACTCGCATCGGAGCGCGGAGAGATCGAGATTTTTGTCACAAATACGCAGCGCGATGTGTTCGATGTAATATAGAGGAAGCGAAGGAGAAAGAAACTATATGGATCAGAAGCATATCCGCAATTTTTCCATCATCGCCCACATCGACCACGGCAAATCCACCATCGCCGACCGCCTCATCGAGTACACGGGAACGCTCACGGAGCGCGAGATGGAGGCACAGGTGCTCGACAGCATGGACCTCGAACGCGAGCGCGGCATCACGATCAAGGCGCAGACCGTGCGCCTCGACTACCGCGGTGAGGACGGGGAGATGTACGAGCTGAACCTCATCGATACGCCGGGGCACGTCGACTTCAACTACGAAGTCTCGCGCAGCCTTGCCGCGTGCGAGGGCGCACTCCTCGTCGTGGATGCGGCGCAGGGCGTGGAGGCGCAGACGCTTGCGAATGTCTACCTCGCGCTCGAGCACGACCTTGAGATCGTGCCCGTCATCAACAAGATCGACCTGCCGAGCGCCGAGCCCGACCGCGTAAAGGCGGAGATCGAGGACACGATCGGTCTCGATACGAGCGCCGCCGTGCTCACCTCGGCAAAGACCGGGATCGGCATCAAGGAGGTGCTCGACGCCGTCGTCGCCTATATCCCGCCGCCGGAGGGCAGTGCGGATGCGCCCCTGCGCGCGCTGATCTTTGACTCCTACTTCGACCCGTACAAGGGCGTTATCGCCAACGTCCGCGTGAAAGAGGGCACGATCAAAAAGGGCATGAAGCTGAAGCTCATGGCGACGGGAAAGACCTTTGACGTGACGGACGTCGGGTGCTTTCGCCCGCAGCCTGTCGATACGGGCGTGCTCGGCACGGGCGAGGTCGGCTTTATCGCAGGCGCTTTGAAGGATGTGCGCGATGTCCGCGTCGGCGACACCGTAACCACGGCGGAGCATCCGGCAAAGGAGGCGCTGCCCGGCTACCGCGGCGTCACGCCGATGGTGTTCTGCGGGCTCTACCCCGAGGACAGCAAGGACTACGACAACCTTCGCGAGGCGCTCGAGAAGCTCCAGCTCAACGATGCCGCGCTCGTCTTTGAGCCCGAGACCTCCATCGCACTCGGCTTCGGCTTCCGCTGCGGCTTCCTCGGCCTCCTCCACATGGATGTCATCCAGGAGCGCCTTGAGCGCGAGTACAACCTCGGGCTCATTATGACCGCGCCGTCCGTTGTCTACCACGTCTACCGCACGGACGGCACGATGAGAGAGGTCAGCAACCCCGCCGATCTCCCTCCCCAGACCGAGATCGACCGCATCGAGGAGCCGTGCGTCAAGGCGACCGTTATCGTGCCGAAGGACTACGTCGGCGCGGTCATGGAGATCTCGCAGGAAAAGCGCGGCGTCTTCCAGACGATGGACTACCTCGATGCGACGCGCGTCATGGTCGTCTATCACATCCCGCTGAATGAAATCCTCTACGATTACTTCGACCGGCTGAAGTCGGCCACGCGCGGCTATGCCTCTCTCGACTATGAGCTGATCGACTATCAGACGAGCAACCTCGTGAAGCTCGATATCCTCCTCAACGGCGATCCTGTGGACGCACTCTCGACCATCGTCCACCGCGACCGCGCCGTCACGCGCGGCCGTCAGCTCGCAGTGAAGCTCAAGGGCATCATCCCGCAGCAGATGTTCGAGATCCCGATCCAGGCGGCCATCGGGAGCAAGATCATCGCACGCGAGAACGTGCGCGCACGACGCAAGGACGTGCTCGCGAAATGCTACGGCGGCGACATCACGCGCAAGCGCAAGCTCCTCGAGAAGCAGAAGGAGGGCAAGAAGCGCATGAAGGCAGTCGGCAGCGTGGAGCTTCCGCAGGAGGCGTTTATGGCGGTGCTCAAAATTGACGAGTAAAGCGTGGGGCATCTACGCCCACATTCCCTATTGCGTAAAAAAATGTGCATACTGTGACTTTATCTCCGCGGCGGTCGGAACGAACGAGGCGGAGATGGAGGACTATGCGGCGGCGCTCCGTGCAGAGATCCTGCGCGAAGCGCCGCGGCTTCGCGCGCTCTTTGGCGATGCCGCGACGATCTACATCGGCGGCGGCACACCGACCGTGCTGCCCGCCGCACTCCTCGCGGGGATCATCGAGACGATCCGGGAGGCTGCTGGTACGCCTGCCGAATGCACCGTCGAGGCGAACCCCGGCACCGTGGACGAGGATGATCTCACGCAGCTCCGTGCGGCCGGGGCGGACCGTCTCAGCCTCGGCGTGCAGAGCTTTGATGACCGCCTGCTGCGCGTGATCGGACGCATTCACACGGCGGCAGAGGCACGTGCGGCATTTCATGCGGCGCGCGCGGCAGGCTTTCGGAACATCAGCATCGATCTCATGTACGGACTGCCGACGCAGACGCTCGCTGACCTAAAGCACAGCGTCGCTGCGGCGCTGGCTCTGGCCCCCGAGCATATCTCTGTCTACGGGCTCATCGTCGAGGAGGGAACGCCCTTTGCGGCGGCGGAGGCAGCGGGGCAGCTCGCGCTTCCCACTGAGGACGCGGCGGAGGAGATGTACGACTGGCTGATGCGCGAGCTCCCCGCACAGGGCTTTGTGCGCTATGAGATTTCGAACTTTGCGCGGGCGGGCTTTGAGAGCCGGCACAACCTCGGCTACTGGAGGAACGTGCCCTACCTCGGCGTCGGCGCGGGGGCGCATGGCTATGCGGACGGCGTGCGCTGGGGCAATGAGACGGATACGCATGCCTACATCCGCGGCGTTCGTGCGGGCGAAAATGTTCGTATCCCCGAGGACGGGGAGCGCACGGAGACGACTGCAATGGAGGAGTATGCCTTTCTCGCCCTGCGCACGGCAGAGGGCATCGATGAGGCAGACTTTCGGCGGACGTTCGGCATTGGACTCGATGAGGTTTACGGCGGCGTCATTCGTCGCTATACAGAGTGCGGCATGCTCCGCCGCGCGGCAGGTTACACCGCGCTCACGGCAGCGGGCATGAAGCGCGGCAACGAGGTGTTTGCCGCGTTTTTGCGCGACGCATGATTCCCTTGGGTCAAGATTTGTGCTATGATAGGAACTGTACCGGGAAGTATGGATCAATTCAGCAAGGAGAAATCACCATGAAAACGCTTACCATGATTGAGATGCAGGGCTGCCCGTACTGTGCGAACGCGCATCGTGCGATCGAGGCGCTGCGCACCGAGGGCGACGCCTATGCCGAGGTCCCGGTGACCTTCATCGATGAGAACAGAGAGCCGGAGCGCACGCAGCCGTTCGCCGGCAAATACTACTACGTGCCGAGCATCTTTGTCGATGGAGAAAAGCTCTACGAGGCACAGCCGGGGCAAAATTATGATGAAATTTATCTGGAAGTGAAGCGCGCCTTTGACGCGGCCGGCGCGGATCAAACACGGTAATTATAAAAAATATGCAAAAAATGCATAGAAAAACTTTAAAATAAAACTTGTAAAATTATCTGAAATAAAGCATAATAATCAAAGTGCTATTTTCTCAATTACATAAAGAACCTCATGGATCGCTGCTGCGTATGGGTAGCGCTTCGCAGTGCCGTGAGGGGGAAATCAAAGATGAGGTGAGTTTATGCATCAACCCGTAACCAACAACCCGTTCGTCATCATGTTCATTAACATGGTGATCGTCTTCGCCGTGCTGACCGCGATCTGGGGTCTCATTGAGCTGACCCACAGACTCGATCCGACGAAGAAGAAGGCAGAGCCGCCCGCGGCGAGCCCTTCCGCTCCGACGTCGGCACCGACGGGTCCGGTGAAGTCGGCTTCTACGGGGCTCAGCAGCGAGACGGTTGCCGTGATTGCAGCTGCGGTCACCGCCTGCGGTTACAGTGCCGATCAGATTCACGCGATCCGTCCGGCGGAGCAGCCTGCATGGCGCAACTACGGCCGTGTCAGCGGCATGCGTACGTCGCGCTGAGGAGGGAGTGACAGATTATGGATTTTATCAATGCATTTACCGTCTCCCTGCAGGCCGTTGTGGACGGCAGCGGATTCGTGGGAATGACCGGCGGCAACGTGATCATGATCATTGTCGGTCTCGTCCTGCTCTACCTCGCGTTTGCACGCGACTTCGAGCCGCTGCTCCTCAGCCCGATCGCATTCGGCTGTATCCTTGCGAACATTCCGTTCAACGGCTTTGAGGAGCCGGGCGTCATGTCCGCGATCGGTCTCGGTATCAAGTACGAGATTTTCCCCCCGCTGATCTTTCTCGGCGTCGGTGCAATGACGGACTTCGGTCCGCTGATTGCGCGTCCCTCGGCTCTCCTGATGGGTGCTGCCGCTCAGATCGGCGTGTTCGTCGCTCTCCTCGGCGCGATGCTTCTCGGCTTCAATGCACAGGAGGCAGGCTCCATCGGCATCATCGGCGGTGCGGACGGCCCGACCTCGATCTACCTCGCGACGAAGATGGCACCGCATCTCCTGGGTGCGATCGCCGTTGCGGCATACACCTACATGGCTCTGGTTCCGCTCATTCAGCCGCCGGTCATGCAGCTCTTCACCTCGAAGAAAGAGCGTGAGGTCGTCATGGAGCAGGCACGCGATGTTACGAAATTCGAGCGCATCGCATTCCCGATTGTCTCGACCATCTTCATCAGTCTGCTGCTCCCCTCCATCACGGCACTGCTCGGCATGCTCATGCTCGGCAACCTCTTCCGTGAGAGTGGTGTGACGGATCGTCTCTCGGATACGGCGCAGAACGCGCTCATCAACACCGTCACGATCTTCCTCGCACTCGGCACGGGGCTTACGATGAGCGCGGAGAGCTTCCTCGTTACCGAGACGCTCCTCATCATCTGCCTTGGTCTCGTCGCGTTCATCTTTGGCACCGCGGGCGGCGTGGTCCTCGGCAAGATCATGTGCCGTGCGACGGGCTGGAAAATCAACCCGCTCATCGGGTCTGCAGGTGTCTCCGCCGTCCCGATGGCAGCGCGCGTCAGCCAGATCGTCGGCATCAAGGCAAAGCCGGGCAACTACCTCCTCATGCACGCCATGGGACCGAACGTTGCTGGTGTTATCGGAACTGCTGTTGCAGCAGGTACGATGCTCGCGATGCTCATGTAATTTGCACCTTTTCGAGCAAAATACACGATAAAAGAATGCTTCGCATTTGACAAAATCCTCCTTCATATGTACTATGAGGGAGGATTTTTTATTTCCTGCGCTGTTCTTCCACCGGTGCGGGGATGGGAGGCGTGTGAGTTCCCCGTGCGCGGGGCTCATACCGCCCGCACACAAATATACAAAGTTCAAACAAATGGAAGGAAGATTCTATGCGCGGAACATTTTACGGCATCGGCGTCGGACCCGGCGACCCGGAGCTGCTCACGGTCAAGGCGATCAAGGCGATCGAGGCGGCGGACGTGCTCATCGCGCCCAAGACGGAGAAGAAGGACGGCAGCGTTGCGCTCGAGATTGCGCGGCCCCATCTTAAAAAGGATATCGAGATTGTCTACCAGGTATTTCCGATGGTCAAGGACTTTGCAGAGGACACGGGCGCATGGGAAGCGAACAAGGCGGAGATCCTGGCGCTCCTGCATGCAGGGAAGAACGTCGCCTTTCTCACGCTCGGCGACCCCATGTTCTTCAGCACCTATATCTATGTGTTCCGCCTGCTCGAGCATGAGGACGTGGACATCGTTACCGTCCCGGGCGTGCCCGCCTTTGCCGCGATCGGCAGCCAGATCGGCCGTCCCATCGTCGAGGGCAACGATGTGCTCGCCATTATCCCCGCGACGGCGGACAAAGAGCGCCTCGAGGAGATCATGGCGGTTGCGGGCAGTGCTGTCATCATGAAGGTCTACCACAACTCCGCAGAGATCATTGATTTGCTGCGGCGCAACCATATGGCAAAGGATGCCGTGCTCGTCAGCCGTGCGGGACTCGACGGCGAGCGCATTATTTACGATCTCGAGGCGCATGCCGACGAGAAGCTGAACTACCTCTCAACGATTCTCACGCGAAGGAGCTGATCATCATGAAACAGTGGGCTTTGATCCTTTTGGCCGTATCTTCTCTCGTACTCACCGCCTGCGGCGGCGCGCCCGCGGCACAGAACAGTGCGGCGCAGAGCTACGCAACGATCACGGATGACAGCGGACGCACGGTCACGTTCGACAAGAAGCCTGAGCGCATCGTCGTTACCTCGGCATCCTTTATCGCGCCGCTCTATGCGGTCGGTGGGGAGGTCGTCGGACGCCCCGCGACGAAATCAAAGGTCATCCCCGCGGCGGAGGGTGCGGCGACCATCGGACCCGTGTATCAGATCGATGCGGAGAAAATTCTCGCGCTCTCGCCGGATCTCGTCATCATCAACAAGGGCATGAACGAGAAGCTCATCGAGACGCTCGCCGCGAACAACATCCAGACGCTCGTCATCGAGATGAAGAGCTACGAGGATGTCAAGCGCGAGGTCACGACCTTTGCCGCGCTCACGGGCGAAAAGGCGAAGGGGGAGGAGCTCATCGCGAAGATGGATGCGGACATCGACGCCGTACGCGCCTCGATCCCGCAGGAGAAGAAACGCATCTCCATCATCCACAGCACGGGACAGGGGCTCTCCGTACAGCTCGACGGCAGCATCGCGGGCAGCATTGCAAAGATGCTCGGCTGGGAGAACACCGCGAGCGGCATGCCCGCACTCGACAAGAACCCCGACGCCGCGCCTTACAGCATGGAGACGCTCGTCGCGCAGAACCCCGACATCATCTTCGTCACGAGCATGGGCGAGGAGGCGGAGATCCGCGCCTCAATGGAGGCAATGTTCGCAGGCAGCCCCGCATGGCAGAGTGTCTCTGCGGTCCGTGACGGCCGCGTCTACTATCTGCCGCAGGAACTCTTCCTCTTCAGCCCCGGCATCCAGTACCCCGAAGCTGTGAAGTACATGGCGAGGCTGATCTATCCATGAAGAAAAGAATCGCGCTGCTCGCGCTCTTTGCCGTGCTCGCCGTCTTTGCGATGATCCTCTCTGCCGCCAAGGGCTCTGTTGACATCCCCGTCAGCGAAATCCTGAACATCCTCGGCGGGTCGCGCGACACGGCGCATGCGCAGATCCTCTGGAACATCCGTCTGCCGCGTACGATTGTTGCCGCGCTCGTCGGCATCAATCTCGCGCTTTCGGGTGCAATCCTGCAGGCCATCCTGCGCAATCCGCTCGCAGACCCGCACATCATCGGCATTTCGTCCGGTGCGGGTCTGGCGGGCATTTTTATCATGCTGATGATGCCGGGGGCGGCGTGGCTTATCACGCCTGCGGCGTTCGGCGGCGCGATGCTCGCCGCGCTCCTCATCTATATCCTCGCGTGGCGCGACGGCATCCGGCCGACGCGCATCATCCTCGCGGGCGTTGCGGTGTCGGCGTTCCTCGGTGCGGGCATCTCGGCGATGATGATCCTGTACAGCGACCGCGTGCACAGTGCACTCATGTGGATGGTGGGCGGACTCTCGGCGCGCAGCTGGCCTCACGTCGAGATGCTCCTGCCCTATACCGCCGCCGCCGGTCTGCTCGCGCTTCTCGCAGCGCAGCGGCTCAACATCCTGCAGCTCGGTGATGATATGGCGCGCGGCATCGGCCTCGCCGTCGAGCGCACGCGCATCCTGCTCACGGCAGTGGCGGCTCTCCTCGCCGCGAGCGCCGTCTCTGTCGTCGGCCTGCTCGGCTTCGTCGGGCTCATTGTGCCCCATGCCGCGCGGCTCATGATCGGCTCGGACTATCGCCTCCTCCTGCCGGCGGCGGCGCTCCTCGGTATCGCCGTGCTGACGCTCAGCGATACGGCGGCGCGGCTCCTCTTTGCGCCGCTTGAGCTCCCCGTCGGCATCATCATGGCGGTCGTCGGCGCCCCGTTCTTCCTCTATCTCCTTCGGAGGCAGCTGTGAGTGCGGGGATGAGCGCCCGCGATCTGTGCGTTCGGATCGCGGGCAGGGAGATTCTCCACGGACTGAACGTACAGATCGCGGCCGGACGGCGCACGGCGATCGTCGGCCCCAACGGTACGGGCAAGACGACGCTTCTGCGTACGCTCGCCGGACTGAACCGGCGCTATACAGGCGAGATTCTGCTGGACGGGAAAGAACTCGGCAGCTTTTCGGAGAAAGCGCTTGCACGCGTGCGCGCCATCTTGCCGCAGGAGCGTGCAGCGGCGCAGGGGCTTACCGTAGAGCAGCTCGTAACGTACGGGCGCTTTGCGCATGCGGGGCTCTTTCAGACGCGCGCGGGAGCGGAGGACCGCGCGGCCGTCGCGTGGGCGATGGAGACGGCACGCGTCTCCGCCTTTGCAGCGCGCGAGGTGCATACCCTCTCCGGCGGCGAGCGGCAGCGCGTCTTTCTCGCGATGGCACTCAGTCAGCGGCCGCGCCTGCTTCTCCTCGACGAGCCGACCACCTATCTCGATGTCGCCCATCAGCTGCGCGTCATGGAGATCATCACCCGCCTCAACGCCGCACACGGCATGACCATCCTCATGGTGCTCCACGACATGGCGCATGCCATGCAGTACGCCGACGACATCATCCTGATGCAGAGCGGACGCATCGCCGCGACGGGGACACCGCGCGAGGTTCTCACCGAGCAGCGCATCGCCGAGGTCTTCGGCGTTGCGGTCGAAATCTTTACCAACAGCCGCGGCATCCGCGTTCCGTCGCCGGTCGCACTGGTGGGAGAGTAGGGCAGAAGGAATTGTTGTCAGACAAAAGATAAATCTAAAATTATAACCTGGTATAAAAATTTAATCTCATTCTCTTTGCAATTCTGTTTCGCGCGTGCTATGATGAAGTCGTTCCAAGGGAAGAGCACAGATTGCGAAAAGGAAACATGGACACTTCAGCAACGGCTCGCTCCTTTGGAAATCAGATGTAATCTGTTTTTACAGAAGGAGGAGATTCTCATGAAGAAGACTCTCGTATCCGCACTTGCAACGGCTCTCGTTGTCGGTGCAGCAAGCACAACGTTCGCAGCAGCGAACCCGTTCTCTGATGTGCCCCGTGATCACTGGGCATATGACGCTGTAACCCAGCTCGCCTCGGACGGCGTCATCGAGGGCTACGGCGACGGCACGTTCCGCGGCGACCGCAACATCACGCGCTATGAGATGGCGCAGATGGTCGCAAAGGCAATGGCAAAGGGCGACATGTCCGCATCGGACCGCGCACTCGTTGACCGCCTCGCTGCTGAGTTCGCAGATGAGCTCAACAACCTCGGCGTGCGCGTCTCGAACCTCGAGCGCAATGCCGACATGGTGAAGTGGAACGGCAAACTCCGTTACACCTACACGAGCGACCGCAAGGAAGGCGAGCGCCGCGAGAACGGCAACGAGCTCCTGTTCCGCCTCGAGCCGACGGCTGAGGTCAACGATCACTGGCACGTCAAGGCGCGTCTCGATGCGAAGACCAACATGAAGGATGACGACAGCGACAACGTCTCCCTCAAGCGCGCATACGCGCAGGGCGACTACAACAACTTCCAGGTCAAGCTTGGTAAGATAGGTCTCACCTCCGCGGAAGGCTATGCAGCTCCGGGCGCGATCGTCTTCGACCGCCAGTTCTCGGGTGCTGAGGCTACCTTCGGCAAGGACCTCCAGCTCAAGCTCCAGGGCGGCCGCATGGATCTGAAGGGGTCCTTCGACAGCAAGGCAAACAATCGCTTTGCGATCGGCGCAAATGCTGACCGTGCAAACTACCAGGGCGCTGAGCTCCAGTACGACAAGAACAACTTCGTTGCAGGCGTCGGCTACTACCGTCTCGGCTCCAATGCACTCAGCAGCAACAACGGTCTTCTCAAGAACAACAAGGACCGGATGAACATCTGGAGCGCCAACCTCGGCTATCGCTTCGGCAACGGCATGCTCTCGGGTGCCTATGCGACCAGCTCGGATGTCGCGCAGAGCAATCTGAAGAAGTCCTACCAGATCGCCTACCAGTACAAGGGTGCAGAGCCGATGGACAAGGGCTCGTGGGGCGCATATGCCGCATACCGTTACCTCGGTGCACCTTCGGTGGCAGCTACGGAGGACGGTGCGATGTTCGGCTCGAAGGGTATTGAGGTCGGAACGAACTACACACTGTTCCAGAACGTCGTCCTCTCCGCGAAGTACTTCAACGGAAAGACGATCGAGCATCAGAACAACGACAAGGTTTCGAAGCTCTTCGGTCGTGTCGAGTTCATGTTCTAAGACACACAGTCACACACTGCGGCACCTGCCGCATAGGGAAATCCCCCTCCGCACGGAGGGGGATTTTTGTTGCCCTGTTCTCGGATGCATTCTTTGCGGGAGTCCTTTGTGGAGAGAAAATACAGACAGATAATTAAATAAAAATGAATTTTCTCCTCGAAACTATAAGCAGGTATAAAATTTTCTTAATAAGACTTGTTTTATCATTCTAATCATGTTATGATGAGACCGTTCCAGGGGAAGAGCACAGATTGCGAAAAGGAAACATGGACACTTCGGCAACGGCTCGCTCCTTTGGAAATCAGATGTAATCTGTTTTTACAGAAGGAGGAGATTCTCATGAAGAAGACTCTCGTATCCGCACTTGCAACGGCTCTCGTTGTCGGTGCAGCAAGCACAACGTTCGCAGCAGCGAACCCGTTCTCTGATGTGCCCCGTGATCACTGGGCATATGACGCTGTAACCCAGCTCGCCTCGGACGGCGTCATCGAGGGCTACGGCGACGGCACGTTCCGCGGCGACCGCAACATCACGCGCTATGAGATGGCGCAGATGGTCGCAAAGGCAATGGCAAAGGGCGACATGTCCGCATCGGACCGCGCACTCGTTGACCGCCTCGCTGCTGAGTTCGCAGATGAGCTCAACAACCTCGGCGTGCGCGTCTCGAACCTCGAGCGCAATGCCGACATGGTGAAGTGGAACGGCAAACTCGAGTACACGTATTCGAGTCAGCGCAAGGAAGGTGAGCGCCGCGACAATGCCGATGTTCTTCGTTTCCGCCTCGAGCCGAGTGCTGAGGTCAACGATCACTGGCATGTCAATGCACGCCTGGATGCTATCACGTACATGAAGAGCGATGCCGGCGATGACAACAGCGACAAGGTTGAGCTCAAGCGTGCATATGCGCAGGGCGACTACAATAACTTCCAGGTGAAGCTTGGTAAGATGGAGCTCTACTCTGCTGAGGGCTATTCCGCACCGGGTGCGATCGTATTTGATGACGAGTTCTCGGGCGCCGAGGTTACCTTCGGCAAGGATCTCTCGGTGAAACTCCAGGCTGGTCGTTTCAACCTTGAGGATACGTTTGCCAGCAAGGCACATGATTACGGCTTTAGTGGCTACACGAGAGGAGATACCGCGAACTATCAGGGTATCGAGCTCCAGTATGACAAGAACAACTTCGTCGCGGGCGCTGCATACTATCGCCTGAACTCGGACAGCTTCAGAGTCATTGCAAAGAACAGCAAGGACAAGATGAACATTTGGAGCGCTAACCTCGGCTATCGCTTCGACAAGAATGCTCTTGTGTACGGTGCTTATGCGCACAACAACGATATCCAGGACAACAAGTTCAAGAAGTCCTATCAGTTCGGCCTTGACTACAAGGGCGCAGAGCCGATGGATAAGGGCTCGTGGGGCGCATACGTTGCTTATCGTCACCTCGGTGCTTCGTCTGTTCTTGGAACGCAGGACGGTGCGATGTTCGGCTCGAAGGGTATTGAGGTCGGAACGAACTACACACTGTTCAAGAATGTCGTTCTCTCCGCGAAGTACTTCAACGGCAAGACCATTCAGTCGCAGAACAATGACAAAGTTCAGCAGCTCTTCGGCCGCGTTGAGTTCTTCTTCTAAGAGACAAACGCTGCAAACTGCGGCACTTGCCGCATAGGGAAATCCCCCTCCGTACGGAGGGGGATTTTTTGTGATGATATTTTGGTTTGTTTTATACTAAAAAAACTTTTTTAGCTCCTCTTGATTTTCTTTATAGAACGACTCCAGCCACTCCATGCCATAGGCATAACTAAAGCCTTCAAGCAGCATCGAGAAATCAATTTGGGCAAAGCCCTCTTCTTTTAGCCAGTCAAAGAGCAGAAACGGAGAGGTAAAATGTTTATACCGAATAATCATTCCAATATCCTTTAGGTCTTGTTCTCTGCCGCTTTCCAGCTTCATCCCCAAGATGTATTCGATCGGTGCAGCGAGCACGGTCAGATTGCTGAGTTGATACAATACCTCACAGATGTTCTCAGGCGGTTGGAGGTTCATATTGGCAACACTGTTGTTCAGCCAGAGCTCATCTGTATTAATGGCGTATTTTGCTCCGACTTCAGCGATGAGTTCTCTTGTCTTTTGCGTTTCTTTGTAAAATGCATCAATATCCTGTGTTGCACGCAGTCCATGGTGCTCCAGGACAAAGCCGCCGACACAAATAACGGATAAGGTCATTTGGTTCTCGGCGAGCAAACGATTCAGCTCTTCAAAAGCTGTTTTTGCATTATCCATCGCGGTATTTCTCCATCAGAGCGCGGATATTTGTGAGCTTTGCGGGGCGATTTAACGACATTACATAGTCATGGGTAGGGGAACCCTTTTGCATGGCATATTTTAGTGAGACTTTCTGAAAGTTGCTCAGATTTTTTGACTGCAGGAGCCGACTGAGGTCCTCTGCGGTTAGTTTGCTACCATTTTCAAAAATGACCTTTCGAAGATAGCGGAACCAGTGACTGCCGTTGTACTTTGAGTGGTCGGCCGCTCTAATCATATAGGTATACCAATCCATATGCGCCTCCGTATAAGAGTTTCTATGCAAAAGGAGCTGTTTATCACAGCTCCTTTTTTGTCTGTTATTTTATGCGTACATGTCGATGCTGCTGCCGCGGTTCGGGTCGACGCTTGCGGTCGAGTCCTCGATGAGCTCGAGCGCCTCTTTGCCGGAGTCCATCGCCATCTTTGCAGCGGCGATGCCGAGGCCCTGTGCTGTCTGCTGCTGGTGCATGCTGACCGACAGCTGTGCGATATCCATTGTGAGATCCATTTCTCTCTCCTTATACGTAGATGCTGAAGAGATTCAGCATGTTGGAATAGCGCGACATGGTCGGAAGCGATCTGCCGTTCAGAAGATTGTCCGCATAGCGCAGCTGTCCGCCGACGGCTTGCTCCATGGTCGGGAGGACGCGGCTGCGCGAGAGCTGCGCCATCTGTGCATGACGGTCGGCGCGCCCGGCGAGTCCGTCCCTGCCGAGGATTGCCTCGGAGCGTGCAGGCGAATCCGTAAGCGCACGGGCAAGCGTGTTTTCGTTGAGTTTCATCTTGCCGGTGGCGGCATCGACGGTAATGCCCATCTGCTGATAGGAATCTGCTCGGTAGGTGGTGTCGGAGAACTCCGACGCGAGCTGGCGCACGCCCTTGCCGAGGCTCTTGTTGTCGGCGAGAAAGTCTGCCGTCTCGTTGTATTTGCTCACGAGATCCTTGACGCTGCCGATCGCGGCCTTGAGCTGGTCGCTGTACGTTGTGGAGCCGTCGGCATTGGTTTTGATGTCGGCGCTGCTGAACTGATAGTTCATAGAGCTGACCTTGCCGGCGGACGCGCGCAGATCCTTCATATTGCTGTCGTACTCGGTGTAGAATCTGCGGCTGGTCTCAGCGTAGGACGAGCGCAGCTTTGCCGCCTGATTCGCAATGGACAGGATGGAGTCCAGCTCCCTTGCGCTGGACTCGGATGCTCTGTTGTACTGCGCAGAAAAGAGGCTGCCCGCGCCTCCCCGCGAACGCTGCGTATTGCCGCCGAAGAGCGCCGCTGTCGCATCCGTACGCGAATTGCCCGCGTAGAGCGCCGTGTAGATGCTGCGCGCTGCTCCGGTCATCTGTGTAATGGTTGCCATGAATACTCCCCCCTCCATGGTACATGGCATAACATTCCTATGCTTATTATATCGTGTTTTATGGAAATGTCATCAGTTTTGGGAGAAAAATTTATTGCCCGGCCTTTGATTTGTGATACAATAAGAAAATATTTGGAGAGGAGGTGCGGCTTGAGGGCTGCATTCATGACGCTCGGCTGCAAGGTGAATCAGTTCGAGACGGAGACGATGGAGGGGCTGTTCCGCGCGCGCGGCTATGAGATCGTGCCGTTCGAGGAGGCGGCGGAGGTCTACGTCATCAATACGTGCTCGGTGACGCATCTGAGCGATCGAAAGTCGCGTCAGCTGATCCGCCGCGCGGCGCGCACGAACCCCGACGCCTGCATTGCGGTTGCGGGCTGCTATGCGCAGGTCGCGCCGGAGGAGATCCGTGCGCTCGCGGGCGTGCGCGTGGTGATCGGGACGAAGGAGCGCGCGCAGATCGTCGACTATGTGGAGGCGGCGCTGCAAAAGAACGCGGGCGTGATCGGCACGATCACGGACATCATGCAGGCGCGCGTATTCGAGGATATCCCGCTCCGCTCGATGCCGCACCGTACGCGTGCGTTCCTGAAGATTGAGGACGGCTGTCAAAATTTCTGCACGTTCTGCATCATTCCCTATGCGCGCGGCCCGGTGAAGTCGCGCGAACTTTCCGCTGTGGCGCGCGAGATGCATCTGCTCACGGAGGCGGGCTTTCACGAGGTGGTGCTGACGGGGATTCATCTCGGCGCGTACGGCATTGATCTCGCGGCGCGGCCGACGCTCGCAGACGCGTGCCGCACGGCACTCGGAGAGGCGAAGCTGCGGCGTCTGCGCCTCGGCTCGCTGGAGTCGGTGGAACTCTCGGCGGATCTTCTGGAGCTCATACGGACGGAGCCGCGCTTTGCGGCGCATCTGCATCTGCCGCTGCAGGCAGGCAGCGATGCGGTGCTGCGTGCGATGAACCGCCACTACGATACGGCGGCATTCGCGCAGCTGATCGCGGATGTGCGGCGCGCGGTGCCCGGCGTTGCGGTCTCGACGGACATCATTGTCGGTTTTCCGGGGGAGACGGAGGAGGATTTTGCCGCGGGCATGGATTTTGTGCGCGCGATGGGGTTTGCACGGATGCATGTCTTCCCGTATTCGCCGCGGAGGGGGACGCCGGCGGCGCAGCGCGCGGACCAGGTGCCGCCCGCCGTCCGTAAGGAGCGCGCGGCACGGATGCAGGCGCTCGCGGAGGAGCTGGCGCAGGACTATCATCGCGCGGCACTCGGCTCCGTGACGGAGGTGCTGTTCGAGACGGCGGAGGACGGCGTGACGAACGGGCTGACGGAGACCTATATCCGTGTCTATACAGATGCGCCCGTCGCACGCGGCGCGCTCGTGCCGATGCGGCTCGTGCGGCTCTACCGCGACGGCGTATGGGGTACGCCTGTTTCGAAAGAAAATCCTTGACAGTCCTCGTCAAAGATGCTATTATAGTCACCGTCGCAAGACACGTGACTCAGTAGCTCAGTTGGATTAGAGTATTTGACTACGAATCAAAGGGTCGGGGGTTCGAGTCCCTCCTGGGTCACCATAATATCGACAGCAGAACGCCGGTGCGTGCCGGCGTTTTTTGTTGTTCTCAATGAGGTCGTTGAGAATGAAAATATGAACGGCGTTCATTTTCTCTTTTCAAACATGGAATTATTCGCTATAATAGAGGTGCAGGATTTAGACAGGAAGGATGAGTTTCTTTTGGAAGAGAAAATGGGACGCCGGGAGCGCAAAAAGATGCAGTCGCGCCGGGCGATTCTGGAGGCGGCGATCAGCGAGTTCTCGAAAAAGGGGTATAAGGAGACGTCCGTCGCGGATATCATGAGCGCGGCGGATTTCGGCATCGGAACGTTCTACAATTATTTCAGCTCGAAGGAGGAGCTCCTGTTCTCGCTCCTCAGCAGGCTCGGCGAGACGATTCGCATCGCGCTCACGGAGGCGCGTGCGGCGGAGCGGACATCGCTTGAGCTGCTCGAGGTCGGCGCGCGCGTGACGGCGAAGTTCCTCGATGAGAACCGCTTCGTTATGCCGCTCTTTCTCTCGGCGTCACAGCATACGGCGCCGCATACGGCAGAGGATGAGCGTGACGGGAAGCCGCAGAGCAGCCGCATGACGCCGCAGATCAAGCAGGTCTTTACCGAGATCATCCGGGAGGGGCAGGAGGCAGGCGAGATCCGCAGCGACGTTCCGGTCGGTCTGATCGCGGAGATGTTCCACTCGCTGTACCAGGCGGCGGCGTTCAGCCACCTCGACCTCACGTTCCAGGAGAATATCGCGCTCAAGACGCGCCTGCTTCTCGACGGGATCCGCAAGCGCAATGAAGAGCTGCAGCCCGGATAACGAAAGGCTTTGTGTATATTTAGGAGAGGGCTATGATCAGCGTAACGAAACTGCTTTTTATGGATGAGTACTACGGCGACGCGCTGCGCTACGGACACAATGCACACCGCATGAAGAGCGGTGCAGCAGAGGGGACGGGCCCCGTGGTCGTCTGGAACTCGACGCGCACGTGCAACCTGCGCTGCCGCCACTGCTATATGTGCTCGGACGGGCAGAAATACGACGGCGAGCTGACGACGGAGGAGGCAAAGCGCTTCATCGACGGGCTGGCAGAGTTTCGCGTGCCCGTGCTGCTTTTTTCGGGCGGCGAACCGCTCATCCGCCCCGATTTTTTCGAGCTGGCGGAGTATGCACGCGACCGAGGCGTGCGCCCGACGCTCTCGACGAACGGGACGCTCATTACGCGCGCGGCGGCGCAGCGGATCAAGGATATCGGCGTCGGCTACGTCGGCATCTCGCTCGATGGGCTCGCCGATGTGAACGATATGTTCCGCGGCGTCCGGGGGGCATACCAGCGTGCGATGGAGGGCATCGAGAACTGCGTTGCCGTAGGGCAGCGCGTAGGACTGCGCTTTACGATCAATCACCACAACATCATGGAACTCGATAAGATTTTTGACTTCATCGAGGAGAAGGGGATCAACCGTGTCTGCTTCTACCACCTCGTCTATTCGGGGCGCGGCGGGCAGATGATGGATGAAGACGTGTCGGCGGAGGAATCGCGGCGGGCGATGGATACGATCATCGCGCGGACGAAGGATTTTGAGGCGCGCGGCCTCAAAAAGGAAATTCTGACGGTGGACAACCACTGTGACGGGGTCTATATGTATCTGAAGGCGCGCGCAGAGGGGAATGACGCGGGGGCAGAGCAGATCAAGAAGCTGATCGGCGCAAACGGCGGCAATCGCTCCGGCATCGCGTTCGGTGAGGTCGATCCGCTCGGCTATGTGCATCCCGACCAGTTCACGCAGCACCACACGTTCGGCAATGTGCGCGAGCGGAAATTCGGCGATATCTGGCAGGATGTGACGCATCCGATTCTCGCGGGGCTGAAGGATCGGAAACCGCTGCTGAAGGGGCGCTGCGCAAAATGTCAATACCTCAGCTGGTGCAACGGCAACTTCCGTACGCGCGCCGAAGCGCGGACGGGGGATTTTTGGGCGTCCGATCCGTCCTGCTATCTGACGGATGAAGAGATCGGCGTTGCGGGGGCCGCGCTGTGAGCGCCCCGACGGCAGCGCACGCCGCAATGGGCGGAGAGCTGCATCCTGCCGGCCATCCGGCGGGCGGACACCCGCATGGTACGGCGATGGGCGGCCATCCCGGCGGACATCCTGCAGGAATGCCGAAGGGGCACCCAAAGGGCGTCCTCGGCGGCGGGGTGAAGATCATCTCGTGGAACACGACGAACGCCTGCAATATGTACTGTGCGCACTGCTACCGCGATGCGGGCTGCCGCGCGGAGGAGGAGCTCTCGACAGAGGAGGCGAAGAAGCTTCTGCGCGAGATCGCAAAGGCAGGCTTTCGCATCATGATCTTCTCGGGCGGAGAACCCTTGACGCGCCCCGATATCCTCGAACTCGTCTCGTACGCGCGCGGTCTCGGGCTCATCCCTGTGTTCGGCACGAACGGGACCCTCATTGACCTGCCGATGGCAAAGGCGCTGAAGGAAGCGGGCGCGTGCGGCATGGGCATCTCGCTCGACTCACTCGATAAGCAGAAGCACGATGCGTTCCGCTCGTTCCCGGGCGGCTGGGACGGTGCCGTGCGCGGCATGATGAACTGCCGTGCGGTGGGGCTGCCGTTCCAGATCCACACGACGGTGATGGACTGGAACGCGCACGAGATCGAGGCGATGACGGACTTTGCTGTGGAGATCGGGGCGCGTGCGCATCACTTTTTCTTCCTCGTGCCCACGGGACGCGCGGAGACGATCGAGGAGGAGTCGCTGCGCGCGGAGGCGTATGAGGATGTGCTCTCGCGCATCATGAAGAAGCAGGAGACGGTGGACATCGAGCTGAAACCGACCTGTGCGCCGCAGTTCCTGCGCATCGCCGACCAGCTCGGCGTGCACACGCGCTTTACGCGCGGGTGTCTCGCGGGGCTGACGTACTGCATCATCAGTCCGCGCGGCAAGGTGCAGCCGTGCGCATATTTGAGCCGTGAGCTCGGCGATGTGCGCGAGACGCCGTTCGATGAGATCTGGGCGAAGAATGAGGTGTTTCATCGGCTCCGTACGCTCGACTACGGCGGCGGCTGCGGCTCGTGCAGCTACAAGAAGGCGTGCGGCGGCTGCCGTGCGCGCGCCGCATACTATCACGGCGGCGACTTCATGGCAGAGGAGCCGTGGTGCCTCTATCACGGGCGCCGCGGCGAGGCGTAGATGGACATAAGAAAGCCCCCGACCATCGTCGGGGGCTTTTGTGTACAAATCTGCACTTAATTATCGAACAAATGAGTGTATAATAGAAACAGAGAACCGAGCGATAAGCTATGGCGGCTACTTTCTTCACCTTTCCCATTCTATATAAGTGGGAGGTGGTGCGATATGGGTTATTACGAGTTCATCCTTGCGTTGATTCTCGTCACTGGCTACATTATCTGCGTTAAAAAGAAATAACCGCCCTGCCTTCCAAACGGGAGCGGTTAAATCCAAAACTGTGAAGAGGGTAGCCGCTTTATCGAGCGGTTCTCTTTTTTCTGCCTTCATTATAGCAGACACATCTGCCGTTTGCAAGTATTACTCTTTCACCTGCAGCGCGCGCATGGCGTTGAGGATGGCGAGGACGGTGACGCCGACATCGGCGAAGATCGCCGCCCAGAGGCCTGCCCAGCCGATGGCGCCGAGCACAAGTACGATCGCTTTGATGCCGATGGCAAAGACGATATTCTGCCACGCGATGCGCATGGTCTTGCGCGCGATATCGATCGCCACGGCGATCTTCTTCGGCTCGTCGGTCATGAGGACAACGTCCGCCGCCTCGATTGCCGCGTCTGAGCCGAGCGCGCCCATCGCGATGCCGACATCGGCGCGCGCGAGCACGGGGGCATCGTTGATGCCGTCGCCGACATAGGCGAGGGCCTTTCCCGCCTTTTTCGCTGCGAGGCGGGATTCTACCTGGGTCACCTTATCCTGCGGGAGCAGTTCGGCATAGATCGTGTCGATGCCGAGGCTCCTGCCGACGCTCGTGCCGATCCAGCGCGAGTCACCCGTGAGCATAACGGTCTCGCCGATGCCGCGCTCCTTGAGCGCATGGACTGCGCTTGCCGCGTCCTCCTTGACCTCGTCCGAAACGTGGACAACGCCGGCAAAGCGGCCGTCGACGGCGAGATAGACCGCGCCCGTATGCGGGAGAGAGGGGAGGCCGACGACCTTGTTGTCACGGAGGAGGCTGCGCGTGCCGAGCAGGACGATATGGCCATTGATGTGCGCCGAGATGCCGCGGCCGGCCGTTTCCTCCAGCGCATGTACATCCGTATCATCCACTGTATTTCCGCCGGCGGTGAACGCCCGCAGGATGGAGCGGCCGATGGGATGGGTGGAGTAGCGCTCCGCATTTGCCGCGTAGAAGAGAACCTCGCCTGCCTTAAAACCCTCGGCAGGGACGACGCTTGCCACGTGGAAGCTGCCCTTCGTGAGCGTGCCCGTCTTGTCAAAGACAACGGTGTCCGCATTGGCAAGCGCCTCGAGATAGTTGCCGCCCTTGATGAGGATGCCGGCGCGGCTCGCGCCGCCGATGCCGGCAAAGAAGGAGAGCGGCACGGAGATGACGAGCGCGCACGGGCAGGAGATGACGAGGAAGGTTAGGGCGCGGTAAACCCACATGGAAAAGGGATCGCCCGTGACCAGAGGGGGGACGACGGCGAGAATGAGCGCGGCGATGACGACGACAGGGGTATACCAGCGCGCAAAGCGCGTGATGAATGCCTCGGTCGTCGCTTTCTTATCCGTCGCCTCTTCGACGAGGGAGAGAATGCGTTCGACCGTAGATTCCTCGTAGGGGATCGTGACGCGCACCTCGAGCACGCCGGTCTGGTTGATGCATCCGCTGATGATCTCATCGTCCGCATGCGCCTCGCGCGGCATGGATTCGCCGGTCAGTGCAGAGGTGTCGAGCAGGCCGTCGCCCTTCGTGATGATGCCGTCGAGCGGGACGCGCTCGCCCGGGCGAATAACGATCGTTGCGCCGACCTCGACTTCGTCTGGGAATACCTCCTCCTCAGCACCGCCGCGCAGAACGCGCGCCGTATCGGGGCGGATATCCATGAGCGAGGAGATGGAGCGGCGCGAACGCTGCACCGCATAGCTCTGGAACCACTCGCCGATCTGGTAGAGCAGCATAACGGCGACGCCCTCGGAGTAGTCGCTGAGCGCGAGTGCACCGACGGTTGCAATCGCCATGAGGAAATTTTCATCAAAGACGCGCCCGTGACGGATGTTCACCGCGGCGCGCCAGAGGATGTCCCAGCCGATCAGCGCGTAGGCTGCGAGGAGGAGAATCATGCCGGGCATGCTCTCCTCGAAGATCATCCCGGGGATGAAAAGCGCCGCTGCCCCGCCGATGCGACAGAGCATCCGTTTTTGCTTCTTCGTCATGACGGCCTCTCCTTCGTCGAAATTATGCTTCGAGCACAGCGTCCGGCTCGATGGTCTTCACGATCTTCTTGATCTCGTCGAGTACCGCGTCGAACCGTGCGTCCTCGGCGTCGAGCGTCATGCGTTCGCTCAGGAAGTTGACGCGCACCTTGTTCACGCCCGCAACCTTTGATGCTGCCTCCTCGATCTCCTGTGCACAGTGGGCGCAGTCGAGCTCGCGGATCTTGAATGCCTTCTTCATGAATCTCTTCTCCTTTATTTAAGGAAGCACCGATAAACTCAGTACCGATCGGATCGATTTTCCTTTAGCGGCAGTTCCTTATAACATATGAACAACTATTCATGTGTATGATTATAAGCGGCGGACAGAGGATTGTCAATAGGCGGTGTTTTATTTTTCCTGCATGGCTGGCTTTGACTGTCATGACGCTCAACAGCAGGCCGTGCAGGTGCTGATCTGCCCAAAGCAAAACCCCCGAAGCTCAGCTTCGGGGGTTTGTGCGTGCACAGCGCTGTTTGGCTGACTTTGGCCTACCATACAACAATGAGACTCATGCGGGGAGCAGCTTACAGTCGGAACTTCGACGTGATGTCGTTGAGCTTCGATGCGGTCTGCGAGAGGGCTTCGGCGCTGTCGCTGACATCGTGCAGACTCGCGCTCTGCTCTTCGGAGGCCGCGGCGACGGTCTCTGCGTTCGCGCCGGTCTTTTCGGCGACGGCGCTGATGTTCTGCACGTTGCCGACGACATCCTGCATATCGTTCGCCGTGTGATCAACTGCTTGGCTGATCTGCTCGATGTTGGTGCGCACATCATTGAGGCGCTTTTGGATGGAGGCAAAGCTCTTTTCCGTTTCGACGGTGACTTCCTTGCTTGCCTCGACTTTCTCCTCGGCGTTCGTGATTGCGCCTGCCGCGAGCTGAATGCTGTCGATCATCTGAGTGATCGTCTGCTCGATTTCATTCGTCGCTGCCGAGCTCTGCTCGGCAAGCTTGCGGACCTCCTCGGCGACGACTGCGAAGCCGCGTCCGGCCTCGCCTGCGCGCGCTGCCTCGATGGCGGCGTTGAGCGCGAGGAGATTGGTCTGTCCGGCGATCTCGCGAATGGTCGTGACGACATTCTTGATGGCATCGGAGCCGGTGACGAGCTTCTCAGAGACCCGTGAGATCTCGGTCATGGAGTCGCTGACGGTTGTATTCTGCTGAACGAGCTGTTGGATGAATGTCATGCCGTTATTGGCATCCTCAACGGCCTCGACTGCCGTCTGGTTGACATGTGTGCCGCTCGCGCTCATCTCCTCCGTACGGGCACTGACCTGTTCGATGGCGTTTGAGATCTCGCTGATGCTGTTGTTGTTGTGCACGGCATCAGACGCAACATCCGTGATCGTGTGCGCAATGCTCTCGGAGACCTGCATCTGCGACTGAACGGAGGTTGAAAGGCTGTCGCTCGCCTGCGAGAGCGCATCCGCCTCGGTCTGGATGGAGCGCACAATATTGTGCAGGGCGTCCTTCATCTCGAGGAGCTCGTTCGCCATGTCACCGATCTCATCGTTCCACGTTGCGCGCGTGCCCTGGAAGGAGAGATCCAGTTTGCCGAGCTTGCCGACATCGCCGCGCAGGTTGCTGAGGCGGCGGGCGAGACGGCGCGCGTACCATGCGGCTGCCGCGCCGACGGCGATGATGCCGATGACGCTCACGGCGAGGACAATGATGAAGATATGGTTGACGTTGTCGTTCAGGTCTGCCATCTGAGCATCCTGTACAGAGGCCTGAACTTCTGCCGCCTTGCTGAAGAGGCCGTCGATCTCGTCCGTCTTCTTGCGCAGTTCGGCGGAGGCTGCGGTCGCCGCCTCGACATCTCCGCGGCCGTAGAGTGCGATGATCTCCTTTGTGTGCTCCGTGTAGTCACGCACTGCCTTGCGCAGCTCCTCACCGCGCGCCTTGCTGTCGGGGTTGACCGCGTGCTCGGCGAACACGGCGATCTGCTCATCGGCTTTCTGGAGGGCCGTCTCCGTGGATGCAACGCGGGCCGCGTCGCGCGTGATGATGTAGCCGCGCAGTTCGCTCAGCCCCAGATGAAAGTCATCCTCTGCCTCGAGCAAGGTGATGCTGTTCTTGACCGTGACAGAGAGCAGATGCTGATACTCGGTACTCGTCGTCTTGAACTCATAGAGCACAATGCCGAGCAGGACAATCATCAGCGCGATGACGCTGCCGACGAGTCCCGAGAGCTGCAGTCCGATGGGCATTCGCTGTCCCATAAAAATCATCCTCATTTCTTTTTCCCGCACCGCGCGCCCGTTCCCTGCGGGCATGCGGCGTAAAACCTAATGCACTTTTATTTTGCCCCTAATGATAGTTTTTGTCAATTCATTTTTAGCGTAGAAAAAATTTTTCCCAAAATGGTTTTAAGCTATTGCATCTGCGGGACGAATGTGGTACAGTTACATCCGTGAATTTCCTGTTTGCTGTGTGTCGGGCGTTCAGCAATGGACGACGGGGGCGGCGCACGGGAGCGTTTGGAACGATTAGCCGGCCTTGGTGGGCACTTTGCCCGGGACTTGGCAGGATGATTAGTGTCTGCACAACGGAATCGTTAATATAACATAGATTGTGCATGGACGACCAAACGACGGCGGGAAATAATGAGCTGGTGATGTCACCAGCTTTTCTTTTTGCCCGAAATGGAGTAGAATAGGCGCAGAGATTTATGCGGGACGCATTGCGCAACGATAATAATAATGATATGGAGATCGTCTGCATTACACGGAGGTAATGTCATGTCAATATTTGAGGGAATCGGAAAAATCGGCGACTATACGCATCTGCGCAGTCTGCAGCGTGAGATGAAGTTCCGCATCAAGACGGGCGCGAGCCTGCGTCAGGCGATGGGTGCGCAGACGCAGCCGGGCAAGACCAAACAGAGTGATCTGCAAGGGATGGACGATACGCGCAGCGCGAACCGCGAAGGGCGCATCCGGCAGAAGCTGCGGCAGGGACAGAAACTCTCCGCTGCCGACAAGCAGTATCTGAAGGACAATGCCCCGGATCTCTATGAGAAGGTAACGCGCATCGAGGAGCGCCGTGAGGCACTCGCGCGTGCCCTCCAGCGTGCCAAGACCAAGGACGACGCGCTGCGCGCGGTCGCGCAGGCGAACATCGCCGTGCTCGCGGAGATGAAGGCGGGCGGCGGCGATGTACCGAGTTTTCGCGGGGTGGGGGCGGGTTCGTCCGAGGGGGCAAGTGCGCCCGTAATGACGGCCGGCGGCGCAGCGGCCGCGGGAGATGCGCTCGATATGCCGCCTGCGGAAACGGGAGCCGCTGTGTCTGCACCCTCGTCCGGCGAGATGCAGGGTGCGCTCGGGCGCGAAGCTCTCGCACAGACGGGCGGCGATGCGCCTGCGGCAGGAGCCGGGTCCCAGAACGCGGTGCAGGCATCCGGTGCAGCGGAGGAAAAGGAGGGCTTCAAGCCCGGACCGTCCACGCGCGATCCCTACGGCAACCGCCGCGTGCTCTCGCGCGAAGAACTCGACGATATGATGCGCACGGCGCAGCGGGCGGGGAATCTCTCGCCGCTTGACAACGAGAAGGTCTATCTCCTGCGCGCCCTGCAGCGCGAGTGGATGGAGTATGCAAATTCTGAGGAGTATCAGAACCTCCCAAATACCGCGCTTGACGCGGCGGACGAAGAGACGCACGGCGCGGTGCGCCGCAGAAAACGGCAGGAGCAGGACGGCGTGTCGGCCGCTCCTCCCGTGCCGAGCGCCGCAGAGATCTTTGCCGCCGCGCATCGTTATTATCATGCGGCGCACGATGGGGAACGCTTTATCGCGAAAGGATAATTTCGCTTAGAAAGGATATCTCTATGTTTACGTTTAAAGGAGACGGTTTTCCGAGCTTTCACGGCATTACGCCGCAGATTCACGAGGAGGCGTTCGTCGCCCCGCAGGTATTTCTCTCGGGCGACGTGCGCGTCGGTCAGTATGCGAGCCTCTGGCCCGGCGTTGTTGCGCGCGGCGATGTGAACTACATCTCCGTCGGCAACTGCTCGAACATCCAGGATCTCACCTGTCTGCATGTGGCGGATGACTACCCGTGCATCATCGGGGACTATGTGACCGTCGGACACTGCGCCTGCGTCCACGGCTGCGAGATCGAGGACCACGTGCTCATCGGCATGGGCGCGACGGTGCTGACGGGGGCGAAGGTCGGGCGCGGCTCGATCATCGCGGCAGGCGCGGTCGTCAAGGAGAACGCCGTCATCCCGCCGAACTCGCTCGTCGCGGGCGTCCCGGGCAAGATTGTGCGCGAGAATATGGACCGCGTCGCAACGATCCACGCACAGGCACTCAAGTATAAATGTGAGTGGGCGGTGGAGTACGGCCTCTATCCGGAGATCGGCGGCGAGCGCTTCCACGGCGAGAAGGTCATCTGATGCCGGAGGAGCAGAGCTCCGTCGCGCAGCCGCACGGGCGTGAACAGCAGGTGAAGATGGAGATCGTCTCCATGATTCACGGCGGCGAATCGCCCTACGACGTGATTCATCATGTCGCTCAGTGGCTGGAGAAGGTGTCGGGCGAGCCCGGCTACGCCCAGTATGTCGAGGATGCGATGCGCGCGGTCTACGGCTGCGCACTGCAGCATGTGCGTCCGATGGAGGACGAACTGCGCGATGTGGAGGAGCGCCTCGAACGCATCCGCGCCGCCTACGAAAAGCCGGAGTTCACGGAGGAGGAGAAGAAGCGCATCCGCTTCGCGATTGATCTCCACGTGAAAAATATCGAGCGCCTCAAGGAGTGCATCGCACGTGCGAAGGCGAACGGCGAGGCGGCAGAGATTGTGAAGAACTGACGAAGGAAGAAAACGATGCTGACAGATGTATTTTTTGAATGCCTGAAACACGACGGCATTGTGTCGGTGGCGTCGGTGACGCCCGAGGACGAGGCGCATATCGCGAATACGTGGAATAAGTACCTCATCGTGACAGAGGATGAACGGATTCTGATCCCATGCTACGGGTTCCGCAAAACGGAGCGCAATGCGGCGGAGCATCCGCGTCTTGCGCTGACGCTCGGCAGCCACGAGGTCGAGGGACATCGGGGGATGGGCACCGGCTTTTTGCTGACAGGCACGGCGGAGTTCCGCAAGGACGGCGCGCTTTTTGAGCAGATGCATGCCAAGTGCTCGTTTGCGAACCGCGTGCTGATCTTTACGCCGGATTCCTGCCGGCAGACCCTCTGAACACGATTGTATACCGCTATACACGAAGCCCCATGCTTGCGCGCATGGGGCTTTTTATGCTAATATATTGCTGTTCCGTTGCTTGCTGCGGCGGTATTTCGAACTATATACAGGAGGTAAGAACATGAATATCTCTACCGTAAAGAAAATTTTTGCGGCAGGTGCAGTCCTTGTATTCTCTGCTGCACTCCTCACCGGCTGCGGCGACTCAGCATCGTCGGGGGACAAGAAGTTCCTCAACATCGGCACGGGCGGCACGGCGGGCACGTATTACCCGATCGGCGGCGCGATCGCAGAGGTGCTGAACAAGGAGATCCCGGGCATGAACGCGAGCGCGCAGAGCACCGGCGCGTCGGTTGCGAATATCAATATGCTGCGCGACGGGGCGGTCGATCTCGCGACGGTCCAGAACGATATTACCTACTACGCCGTGAACGGCACCGAGATGTTCCAGGATAAAAAGGTCGACGGACTCCAGGGCATCGCGGCTCTCTATCCCGAGACCTGCCAGTTCGTCACCCTCCAGTCCTCGGGCATCAAGAGCATCGCGGACCTCAAGGGCAAACGCGTCGCGGTCGGCGCTGCGGGCTCCGGTGTGGAGGCAAATGCGCGCCAGATTCTCGAGGCATACGGCGTGACCTATGACGATATTGACGAGCAGTTCCTCTCGTTCGCCGAGGGTGCGAGCGCGCTGAAGGACGGCAATGTGGATGTCGCCGTTCTGACAGCAGGCTATCCGACGGCGTCCGTACAGGACATCGCCTCGCAGAACCCGGTGCGCCTCCTCCCTGTGGATGATCATGTGGCGGATGCGCTGATCGCGAAGTATCCGTTCTATACGAAAACGGTGATTCCTGCCGGCACGTATGCCGGATTTGATGAGGCCGTGCCGGGCGTCTCCGTCATGGCGATGCTGGTCGCGGGCCCCTCGATAAACGCCGATCTCGGCTACAGCATTACGAAGGCGATCTTCTCGAATCTCGATCGTCTGCAGGCCGCGCACGCCGTCGGCAAGCAGATCTCGAAGGAGGCCGCAAAGAGCGGCATGTCGCTGCCGATGAACGCCGGCGCGGAGAAGTACTTCAACGGTGAATGAGAGCTTATGCGATTGCGCTTTGCGCGGCGGTGCTCCTGATCGCATTTGATATCCTGAGCACCCCCGCGCTTTTCCTGTGCGCGGATGGGGAGACGATGGTTCTCGCACCGCAGATCCGGGGCGAGGTGCCGCTGACGATCCATTTTATTCACTCCGTGCAGAAGACGCCGGTCGAGGAGTTCCTCACGGCACATGCAGACGGACATTTCCATCTCTCGGGCACGCGGTACCAGTCACATGGGGTGGGACTGCCCTTCCTCCCCGAGGAGGGGACATTCCGCCAAGAGGGAGACTATTTCGTCCTCGATATGGACCGCGACTACCCGGAACTCAGCCTCCGAACGGGTGTCGGTACGGAGCTCACGATCGAGGCGGGCGGACGGGTGATCCCCGTCTATGAGATGTATCCCGCCGGCACGCGCATCGACCTCGTTGCTGCGCCGCTGTACACGTATTTTTGGAAGAAGTAGACGTTGATTTTTGCCGAGGCTGCCGGCAGGCGGCCTCGTATTCTTTTTCACAGAGGATGTGATTTGCTGTATGACCGATCAGAATACTGTTAATACGGATGCAATTTTGAAGAAATATGACCGTGAATCGAACACGGTTCACTATACGGGCTGGCCGAAGAAGGTCGTCGCCGCGATCGCCATTACATTCTCCATCTTTCAGATCTATACGGCGACATTCGGCGTGCTCGATGCACAGCTGCAGCGCGCCGTTCATCTCGGATTCGGGCTTGCGCTTGCCTACCTGCTCTACCCGTTCCGGCGCGCGTGGGCACGCGACCATTTTTTCCATCCCATCGATGTCGCCTTCGCTATTCTCGGCGCGGCGGCGCCGGCCTACATTGTCATCCAGTACCGTGAGCTCGTCACGCGCGCGGGATCGGTGACGATGCCCGACGTCATCGTGGGCGGCCTCGGCATTCTGCTTGTCATTGAGGCGACACGGCGGGTCGTGGGGCTGCCGATGGTGACAGTCGTGCTCTTTTTCCTTGCGTATGCGTTCCTCGGCCCCTATATGCCGGGCGTTCTTGCGCATCGCGGGCTCTCGCTCGAGCAGCTGGTCAGCCACCTCTATTTCACGACTGAGGGCATTTTCGGCATCCCGCTCGGCGTCTCCTCGACATTCATCTTCCTCTTTATCCTCTTCGGCGCGTATCTCGAGAGTACGGGTCTCGGCAAATTCTTCATCGATCTCGCCAATGCGGTAGCGGGCTGGGCGAGCGGCGGCCCCGCAAAGGTCGCCGTTCTCTCGAGCGGCCTGATGGGGACGGTCTCGGGCAGCTCTGTCGCGAACGTCGTCGGCACGGGGTCGCTCACGATCCCGATGATGAAAAAACTCGGTTACGATGCGAATTTTGCCGGCGCGGTTGAGGCGGCGGCATCCACGGGCGGACAGCTCATGCCGCCGGTCATGGGCGCTGCGGCGTTCCTCATGGCGGAGTTCGTCGGTGTGCCCTACATCGAAGTGGTCAAGGCAGCCGCGATTCCGGCGCTGCTCTATTTCACCGGCGTTTGGCTGGGCGTGCACTTTGAGGCAAAGCGCAAGAACCTTAGGGGCATCCCGCGCAGCGAGCTGCCGCATCCGCTGACGCTGCTCAAGGAGCGCGGGCACCTCGCGATCCCGCTCATCGTTATTGTCTATCTGCTCGTATCGGGCTACACGCCCATGCGCGCTGCACTTGTCGCGATTGTCCTATCCATTGCCTGCGCCATGCTCCGCAAGTCCACGCGCATGAAGCCGATCGAGATCGTCTACGGACTTGAGCGCGGCGCAAAGGCCGTCCTCGGCGTACTGATTGCGTGCGCGGCGGCGGGCATCATCATCGGCGTCGTGACGAAAACCGGCGTCGGTCTGCGCCTCGCCTCGGGGCTGATCGATGCAGCGGGCGGCATGCTCCTGCCGGCGATGTTCTTCACGATGATTACGGCAATCGTGCTCGGCATGGGCGTTCCGACGACGGCGAACTACGTCATTACCTCGACCATCGCCGCGCCTGCCCTCGTCCAGATGGGTGTCCCCCTTCTCGCAGCGCACATGTTTGTGTTCTATTTCGGCATCATCGCGGATGTGACGCCGCCCGTCGCGCTTGCCGCCTATGCAGGAGCGGGAATCAGCGGGGGCAATCCACTGAGGACTGGCGTACATGCGTCAAAACTTGCGATTGCGGCGTTCATCATCCCGTACATTTTCGTCCTGTCGCCGGTTATCCTGATGGTCGATGCAGAGCCGTTCACCCTCATCGTTGCGACTCTCTCCGCACTCATCGGCATGATCGCAGTCAGCTCGGCCCTCTGCGGCTTCCTCGCCGATCACTGCCGTCTCTATGAACGCGTCCTGCTCATCGCTGCCGGCCTCCTTATGATCAAGCCCGGCGGTACGACGGACATGATCGGCCTCGCCGTCTTTGCCGCGATCCTCGCGATGCAGAGCATGCGCGTGAAGAAGGCGGCATAAATCAGCTCTTTTTGACCGTTTGAGCATTTTGCTCGACGGTCTTTTTATTGAGGACAGCAGTTTTCCAAACAAAAAGGGCCGTTGTACGAAGTTTTCCAGCTTCGTGCAACGGGCCCTTTTGCTTCTGCTTATTTAGTTTTTATCGTTCGGTGCGTTGGGCGTCACGTCGACGGGGCAGAGGAGCTTTCGTGTGCCGCCTGCGGCTCCTCCTCCGTCCGCTTCCTGCGGCGCATGATGAAGAACACAGCTGCGCCGATGAGGACGAGCACAGCGATGACCGCTGCGGCGATCGCCGCCTTGTTCCACATGCGGAAGGTGACGTCGATTTTGGTGGACTCGCCCGTCACGAGCGTTTTGCCGAGGTTCCATGTGAGCGTCTTGCCGTCGTTCTCCGTGCGGTCGGCGTTTGAGCTTGCGGGGACAACGGGGAGATTCATCTGATAGGTGAACGTGATATTGCTTGCGAACGCGCCCGCGCCGCCGCCGTTCTCGCTGCCGCTGAACAGGAGATCAAAGTTGTAATCCGTGTAAAACAGGCTCTTGTTCACCGTAACGCCTGTATTCTTGCCGTCGTGCGCTGTGAAGAAATCATTCTCGGACAGCTTTTCGATCGTCGCATAGTGCTCGCTGATCTCGTAGCCTGACATGTTCTCCTTCGTCACGGGCGTGATCTGCGCCTCAGGGTTGCGCGCGAGTGCGGTCGTCTTGCTCTGCTCAACAACTTCGGCGAGCATCGGCACGCTGACAAGCGTGGTCTTGAGATCGGCGCTGCCGTCGTCGTTGATGACGACGTTCACATCGCCGCTGAAGCAGCCGCTCGTGAGCGCGAGCAGACCGAACAGCGCGGCGGCAAGTACCGTACGCATCGTGTGCCTGCATTGTTCAAACATAAAATACCTCCCATAATTCCTGTACTGCCAATCCATTCGTATTCTACATGAGCATGCGGGATTTTGCAAGCCGGACCATTGACTCAAAGAAGCAGGCACCTGCCTCTTCGCCGTTTGCATAAGACATTTCGATGCCGTTGAAGATTCTTCGAAAGAAAAAGGTGAAAAATATCTCTTGACACGAAAATTAGGATGTAGTATTATATGATGACCTATTGACGTAAGAATGGGGATTTGTGCGCATTTTTTCGGGGAGCACTGCGCTTTCCGGCTCTATTTTTGGAAAGGACATGAGAGCAAGGTATTCGAATGGTTGCCTTGTTCTTTTTGTGTCCGTTCATTTTAGTTCGCACAGAGACCATTATGATAATCCAGCGAAAGGGTGACAGCGTTCATGTTCAATCCTGTGTCGGTCGGCCGTCGCACGCGGTATAGCTACGCGCGTATTAAGGAAGTCATGGAGATGCCGCATCTCCTCGACATCCAGCGCAGGAGCTATCAGTGGTTTCTTGAGGTGGGGCTCGCAGAGATTTTCCGCGATATCTCGCCGATTCAAGATTTCTCGGGAAATCTCATCCTTTCCTTTGAGTCCTTTGCGCTCGGCGAACCGAAGTATGATCTCGACGAGTGCAAGGAGCGCGATGTGACCTATGCCGCGCCACTGCGCGTGAATGTGCGCCTCGTGAACCGCGAGACGGGCGAGATCAAGGAACAGGAAGTGTTCATGGGCGATTTCCCGCTCATGACGGATACGGGCACATTCATCATCAACGGCGCGGAGCGCGTCATCGTCAGCCAGCTCGTTCGCTCGCCCGGCGCCTACTACGGAGTCGAGATCGACACGACGGGCAAGGAGCTCTACAATGCGACGATGATTCCGAACCGCGGCGCGTGGATCGAGCTCGAGACGGATGCGAACGACGTTGTGTCCGTGCGCATCGACCGGACGCGCAAAATGCCGGTGACCTATCTCATCCGTGCGCTCGGCTACGAGACGGATGCGGAGATTCGCGCGCTTTTCGGCGATGATCCGCATATTCTCGCGACGATCGAGCGGGACACGGACGAGGTGAAGACGCGCGGCAAGGCAGTCATCGAGATCTACCGCCGTCTGCGTCCGGGAGAGCCGGCGAACGAGGACAACGCACGGCAGCTGCTCGAGGTGCTGTTCTTCGACCCGCGCCGCTATGATCTGGCAACGGTCGGCCGCTATAAACTGACGAAAAAGCTCGGCTGGCGCCGCCGCCTCCTCGGCAAGGTGCTCGCAGAGCCCATTATAGATAAGGAAACAGGCGAGATCGTATTCCCCAAGGGCGAGCGGATCACTTCGGAAATGGTGGACGCCGTGAGCCCGGAGCGCGAGACGGCGCTCTTCGGCGAGGGCGAGCTCGTTGCTTTTGACGTGCAGAAAAAGGACGGCGAGGTGCACCGTATGCTCTGCGCGCCGACGCGTGACTATCAGTACCGTACGATCACGCGCGAGGATGTGATGGCGGCGATCAGCTATCTCCTCGGCCTGATGGATGGTTTCGGCTATACGGATGATATTGACCACCTCGGCAACCGCCGCGTGCGTGCGGTCGGAGAGCTGCTGCAGAACCAGTTCCGCATCGGTCTCTCGCGCATGGAGCGCGTGGTGCGCGAGCGCATGTCGATCCAGGAGACGGAGAGCATCACCCCGCAGGGCCTCATTAATATCCGCCCCGTGGTGGCGGCGGTGAAGGAGTTCTTCGGCTCCTCGCAGCTCTCGCAGTTCATGGATCAGCACAATCCGCTCTCGGAGCTCACGCATAAGCGCCGTCTCTCGGCACTCGGCCCCGGCGGCCTCTCGCGCGAGCGCGCGGGATTTGAGGTACGCGACGTGCACAACTCGCACTATGGGCGCATGTGTCCGGTCGAGTCGCCGGAAGGGCCGAACATCGGTCTGATCGGGTCGCTCGCGACGTATGCGCGCGTGAACCAGTTCGGCTTTATGGAGACGCCCTATCGCCGCGTGGACAAGGAGCACCACCGCGTCACAGAGGAGGTGCGCTACCTCACAGCAGACGAGGAGGACGAGCTTATCATCGCGCAGGCGAACGAGCCGCTCGATGAGAATGAATTCTTCGTCAATGAGCGCGTTACGGCGCGTTTCCATGAGGAGACGGGGCTGCATCACCGCGACAGTGTGGACTATATGGACGTGTCGCCGCGTCAGGTGTTCTCGATCGCGACGGCGATGATCCCGTTCCTCGAGAACGACGACGCGAACCGCGCGCTCATGGGCGCGAACATGCAGCGCCAGGCAGTGCCTCTGCTCAAGACACAGGCGCCGCTCGTCGGCACGGGCATGGAGTACAAGGCGGCGTGCGACTCCGGCGTTATGGTGCTCGCAAAGCACAGCGGCGAGGTCACGGAGGTCTCGGCAGATGCGATCACCATCCGCACGGATGAGGGAGCATTTGACAACTATAAACTGCAGAAATTTGTCCGTTCGAATCAGGCGACGTGCATCAATCAGAAACCGCTCGTCTATGAGGGCGAGCATATTGCGGAGGGGCAGCCCATCGCCGACGGCCCGTCGACGGACAACGGCGAGCTCGCGCTCGGCTATAATATTATTGTTGCCTATATGCCGTGGGAGGGCTACAACTACGAGGATGCAATCCTGCTCAGCGAAAATCTCGTAAAGCGCGACCTCTACACCTCGATTCACATTGAGGAGTACGAGTGCGATGCGCGCGATACGAAGCTCGGCCCCGAGGAGATCACGCGCGACATTCCGAACGTCGCCGAGGATGCCCTCAAGGATCTCGATGAGGACGGCATTGTCTCCATCGGCGCGGATGTACGCCCCGGCGATATCCTCGTCGGCAAGGTCACGCCCAAGGGCGAGACGGAGCTGACGGCAGAGGAACGCCTCCTGCGCGCGATCTTCGGCGAGAAGGCACGCGAGGTGCGCGATACTTCGCTGCGCGTGCCGCACGGCGAGGCGGGAAAGATCATCGATGTGAAGATCTTTACCCGCGAGAACAACGACGAGCTGCCGCCGGGGGTCAACCGCCTCGTGCGCGTCTACATCGCGCAAAAGCGCAAGATCTCGGTCGGCGACAAGATGTCCGGCCGCCACGGGAACAAGGGCGTCGTCTCGCGCATCATGCGCCAGGAGGACATGCCGTTCCTGCCGGACGGCACGCCGGTTGACATCGTGCTGAACCCGCTGGGCGTGCCCTCGCGCATGAACATCGGGCAGGTGCTCGAGACGCATCTCGGCATGGCGTGCCGCGTGCTCGGCCAGCGCATCAAGGACGGCGATCCGACGGTGGAGGGAGACCTCCGCACGGCGGGCTATGATTTTGACAAAAACGGAATGCCCCTTCCCGATGAGGCGGGCATACATATTGCAACCCCTGTCTTTGACGGGGCGAGCGACGACGACGTGTTCGGGACGATCCGCGCAGCGGGGCTGCCCGACGACGGCAAGACGGTGCTTTACGACGGGCGCACGGGCGAGCCGTTCGAGAACCGCGTTACGGTCGGCTGCGTCTATATGCTGAAGCTGCATCATCTGGTTGATGATAAGATTCACGCGCGCTCTACGGGCCCGTATTCGCTTGTCACGCAGCAGCCGCTGGGCGGCAAGGCGCAGTTCGGCGGGCAGCGTTTCGGCGAGATGGAGGTCTGGGCGCTTGAGGCCTACGGCGCGGCTTACACTCTGCAGGAGATCCTGACGGTGAAGTCCGACGACGTGGTCGGGCGCGTGAAGGCGTATGAGTCCATCGTAAAGGGAGACAACATCCCCGAGCCGGGCGTTCCTGAGTCGTTCAAGGTGCTCATCAAGGAACTGCAGGCGATCGGCCTCGATATCAAGGTGCTCAACGAGGATGCGAAGGAAATCGCGATCCGTGACGAAGAGGACGAGGATATCAACGAGAAGGCACGCTCGCTCGACCTCGATGTGGAGGGCGTCGACGAGAACGGCAATCCGCCGCCGTCCGCCGATCCATACGAAGAAGAGGCCGAGGCTGCGGACGATATTGCTGGTGACGACCTCATTGCGCAGATCGATGCGGACGAAGAGCTTTCAGACGACATGGATACAATTCTGCACGGCGGACTCGACAGTGAGGATACGTCGGATGAGGATGGTCTGTAAGGAAGGGAGTGGCATCTGTTGCTGGATGTAAACAATTTTGACTCAATGCGGATTGGACTCGCTTCCCCCGATAAAATTCGTGAGTGGTCGCACGGCGAAGTGAAAAAGCCGGAGACCATCAACTACCGTACGCTCAAACCGGAGCGCGACGGTCTCTTTTGCGAGCGCATCTTCGGACCGACGCGCGACTGGGAGTGCCACTGCGGCAAGTACAAGCGCATCCGCTACAAGGGCGTTGTCTGCGACCGCTGCGGCGTCGAGGTGACGCGCGCAAAGGTGCGCCGCGAGCGCATGGGGCATATCGAACTCGCAGCGCCCGTCTCGCATATCTGGTATTTCAAGGGCATTCCGAGCCGCATGGGCCTCATCCTCGATGTGTCCCCGCGCTCGCTCGAGAAAGTCCTCTATTTCGCTTACTATATCGTTGTTGATCCAGGCGAGACCGACCTCAAGAAGAAGGACCTGCTCTCCGAGCGCGAGTATCACGATGCGCTCGAAAAGTACGGCAATACCTTCCGCGTTGGTATGGGCGCCGAGGCGATCAAGGAACTCCTGGAGGAGCTCGATCTCGAGCAGATGAGCGAGCAGCTGCGCAGCGATGTTCGGACGACATCCGGGCAAAAGAGGGTGCGCGCGATCCGCCGGCTCGAGGTGGTCGAGGCGTTCCGGAAATCCGGCAACCGCCCCGCGTGGATGATTATGGATGTCGTGCCGGTCATTCCGCCCGATCTGCGCCCGATGGTACAGCTCGACGGCGGCCGCTTTGCGACCTCCGACCTCAACGATCTCTACCGCCGCGTCATCAACCGCAACAACCGCCTGCGCCGCCTGCTCGATCTCGGTGCGCCTGATATCATCGTGCGCAACGAGAAGCGCATGCTGCAGGAGGCGGTGGATGCGCTGATCGACAACGGCCGCCGCGGCCGCCCGGTCACGGGCCCCGGCAACCGCGCACTGAAATCCCTCTCGGATATGCTCAAGGGCAAGCAGGGGCGGTTCCGCCAGAATCTGCTCGGCAAGCGCGTGGACTACTCGGGACGTTCCGTTATCGTTGTCGGCCCGGAGCTGAAGCTCCATCAGTGCGGCCTGCCGAAGGAGATGGCGCTCGAGCTCTTCAAGCCGTTCGTCATGAAGAAACTGCAGGCGGACGGCGCCGCGCACAACATCAAATCGGCAAAGCGCATGGTCGAGCGCGCGCGCCCCGAGGTCTGGGACGTGCTCGAAGATGTCATCAAGGAGCACCCCGTGCTCCTCAACCGCGCGCCGACGCTGCACCGCCTCGGCATTCAGGCATTCGAGCCGGTGCTCACCGAGGGCCGTGCGCTGAAGCTGCATCCGCTCGCGTGTACGGCGTACAACGCGGACTTTGACGGCGACCAGATGGCGATCCATCTGCCGCTCTCTGCCGAGGCGCAGACCGAGGCACGCGTCCTCATGCTCGCGGCGAATCACATCCTCGCGCCGAAGGACGGCAAGCCGATCATCGTCCCCTCGCAGGACATGGTGCTCGGCTCCTACTACCTCACGAAGGTACGGCCCGGTGCAAAGGGTGAGGGCAAGGTCTTTACGGGCATCTCCGAGGCGCTGCTTGCGTATCAGGAGAAGGTGCTCGATCTGCAGGCGGAGATCCGCGTGCAGGTTGAGGGCTACGGCCTTGTCCGGAGTTCTCTCGGACGCCTTATTTTCAGCGAGATCCTGCCCAACGAACTCCGTCATTATAGACAGGATGCGGAGACCGGCGAGTGGAGCCTCGGTGTTCTCATGAACAAGAAGGAACTCGGCAAGCTCGTCGCCAACTGCTACGATCACTTCGGCGCGACCAAGACGGCCGAGGTCATCGACCATGTGAAAAACCTCGGCTACCACTACGCCTGCATCGCAGGCATGACGGTCGCCGTCTCCGACGTCATCGTCCCGCCGAAGAAAAAGGAAATCATCGCGGATACGCAGGCGCAGGTCAACAAGGTCGAGCGTCAGTTCGGCCGCGGTCTGATTACCGAGGACGAGCGCTACAAGAAGGTCGTCCAGCTCTGGACGAAGGCGACAGATGACGTAGCAGACGCCATGATGGAGAACATGGACCCGTTCAACCCCATCTTCATGATGGCGGACTCCGGCGCGCGCGGAAATAAGCAGCAGATGCGCCAGCTCGCAGGCATGCGCGGACTCATGGCGGATCCCTCGGGCAAGATCATCGATCTTCCGATTACGGCGAACTTCCGCGAGGGACTCACCGTCTCCGATTACTTCATCTCCTCGCACGGCGCACGCAAAGGCCTTGCTGATACGGCGCTGCGTACGGCGGACTCGGGCTATCTCACCCGCCGCCTCGTCGACGTGGCGCAGGATGTCATCGTCCGCGAAGAGGACTGCGATGTCACGGCGATCAACCTCATGCAGGTGCGCGCGCGGCTCGCAGAGTCGACTTTTGACGCACTGGAACTCCTTGTGGACAGCCTGATGGGCCGTCTGCTTGCCGCGGCGGTCTATGATCCCAAGACCAAGGATGTCCTCTATCCGCAGGATACCGTGCTCGATGACGAGGTCCTCGAGACCATCGGCGAGCGCGATGTCCGCGAGATCATGGTGCGCGGTTCCTCCGTCAATGTGGAGGGCGCCGTCAGTAATGCGATGATCACAGAGAGCATCACGCTCGGCGAGCCGGACGCGCGCAAGCGCAAGAAGGCACGCACGGCGGTCATTCGCGAGCTGAGCGGCAAGGAAGTCGTGCGCGAGGCCGTCACCGAAGAAGGGACCGTCCTCGCCGGCGAGGGCACGGTGCTCACGGACAAAATGGTGGATGCCATTCTTAATTCAGAACTGCATGAACTCCATATCCGCAACAACAATGTGCGCGGCATTGAGGTCGAGGCGATCACCGAGGGGACCGGCGTCATCGAGTCCCTCGCCGACCGCATCGTCGGACGCGTGCTCGCAGAGGACGTTGTGGACGAAGCGACGGGCGAGGTGATCGCCCATATCAACGACCCCGTGGACGAGGAACTCGCGAAGCGGATCGAAGGCGTCCGCAAACGCGTCTCCATCCGCAGCGTGCTGACCTGCAAATCGCAGTTCGGCGTCTGCATGAAGTGCTATGGGCGGGATCTCGCCAATCAGGCAGAGGTCGAGATCGGCGAGGCAGTCGGCATTATCGCCGCGCAGTCGATCGGCGAACCGGGCACGCAGCTCACGATGCGCACGTTCCACTCGGGCGGCGTCGCGGGCGACGACATCACCCAGGGTCTGCCGCGCGTCGAGGAGCTCTTTGAGGCGCGCAAGCCAAAGCACAACGCGATCATCGCGGAGAACGAGGGCGTCGCTGCGATTGAAGATACCGGCAAGGGAATGCGTACGGTGACGATTACGCCGGAGGGCGGCGTCCCGCGTGAGTATACCGTGCCGTTCGGCGCACGTATGGCGGTGCGCGAGGGCGCAGAGCTGAAGATCGGCGACAAGATCACCGAGGGATCGATCAACCCCCATGATATTCTGCGCGTCTGCGGACTGCAGGCGACCCAGCGCTACCTCGTCTACGAGGTGCAGAAGGTTTATAAGTCGCAGGGTGTTGAGATCAACGACAAGCACATCGAGGTCATGGTGCGGCAGATGCTGCACAAGGTCAAGATCGAAGAGGCCGGCACGACGGAGTTCCTGCCGGGCGAATACATCGAGATCAACACGTTCGAGGCGGCGAATACGAAGGCGATCGAGGAGGACGGCGAGCCCGCCGTGGCAAAACCGATCCTGCTCGGCATCACGAAGGCATCGCTCGCGACGGATTCCTTCCTCTCGGCGGCCTCCTTCCAGGAGACCACGCGCGTCCTTACAGACGCCGCGATCAAGGGGAAGATCGACCCGCTCGTGGGGCTCAAGGAGAATGTCATTATCGGCAAGCTCATCCCCGCAGGCACGGGCATGACCCGTTACCGCAACCTCGACATCATCGATCATGCCCCCGCTCCGGTAAAGGAACCGGAGGAGGAGATCGTCGAAGAAGTGTATGAGGAAGTCGATCTTTCGCGTCTGGAGCATCTGACGAACTGAATATCTGTAATTTGATGAAAGAAGCTTTGTCGACCTGTTTTTGAAAATAGGTTGACGAAGCTCTTTTTTCTGTGTAGAATAGCAACGTGTAAAAAGAAGGAGCGATTACCATGACATCTCTTGATGATAAGTTCTTTTCCGTTCGTAACACAACACGCATGGCACTCTGCATCGCGCTCATCTGCGTGAGTGCCTACATTGCGATCCCCGTGCCGTTCATGGCACCGCTGACGATGCAGACCTTCGTCATGTGTCTTGCGGCGCTTGTCCTGACGCCGCGGCAGACGGCAGTAGTCATCGCCGGCTACACGGTGCTCGGCGCAATCGGTCTGCCCGTGTTCGCGGGCGGCGTCGGCGGACTCGGGATCATCTTCGGACCGCGCGGCGGCTTCTTCATCGGCTTCCTCGCCGCCTACACGCTGATGAGTATGCTGAAGGGGAAAGAGCCGTCCTTTGCGCGCTATGCGGTTGTGGGAGCGCTTGTGAGTGTGCCCGTTACCTATGCGATCGCGACGCTCTGGCTGACGATTCTCTTTGGCGATAAATTTGCCGGCATCGTCGCCGCCTTTATGGCGCTCGTGCAGTATATCCCCGGCGATCTTATCAAGGCAGTCGCGGCTGCCGCGCTCGGCGTCACGTTGAATCGCCGCCTGCGCTATTTCTGAGAATCAATACAAAAAGGGCGGTACGAATGTGAATTTCACATTCGTACCGCCCTTTTGCATCCAATGTATTATTTGCAGATGCGGTCGATCCAGTTGAAGAGTTCGTCAAGGTCGTAGTCGCCGCCATGTCCCTGTCCCCAGGGAACGGCAAAGTCCACATCGATGCCCGCGTTCTGCAGGCGCAGGGCGAGGACGGCGGGCACCGCAAGCGCCGTGTCGCGGTCCTTTGCGCCGTGGCGGATGCGGAAGTGCGGCGCCGTCTTGACGCCCGCTGTGCCAATGTAGCCGAGCGGGTTCATGCGGCGAATATCCGCATCGGGAGCGAGATCGCCGTGTGCGGGATCGTATCGGCGCGCGAAGTCTGTAAAGTGGCGCGGGACGTTTGCCGTCGTGCCGAACACATCGTTCTCGCCGGAGCTGCGGTCGAGTTTGTCGAATGCGGGCGCGGCCTTCAGGCGTGTTGCCCATGCGGCGTATTTTGCGAGGTCGACATTCGCGGCTTTGCCGTCCCTGACGGTGAACCAGTCCGCACCGCCAAGATCCGCCTTGCGGTCAAGCGCGCTCTGCGCGGAGGCTTGATAGAGCGCCTTGACGTATTCGGCAAAGCTGCCCGTGCCGTCCGGATTGAGCAGCATGGGGCTGCCGGATGCGTCCTTGAGCCCGAGGCTGTTCAGATAGGCGGGATAGAGTTCCTTGAGCCGCGCGGAGGCGGTGCTCTGCTCCTCGGTCATCGGCACGGCCGCCCCCTCTGCCGGCGCATTCAACGGACGGTTCACGGCCGTATTGCCGGACGATGCGGCGCCGGCTGCGGGCGGCATGCTGCCCTTGGCACTCTGATGATAGTCATTTACGCCTGCAAAGATCCACTCGTATGCCATGTCGGCATGATCGAGATCGGTGATGGGGCAGTAGCAGCTCGCTGCGTAGATATCGTCGCGTCCGCCTGCGGCGCCGATCTCAGCGAGTGCGTCGGCATAGTCCGCACTGCCGCCCGTCGCGCCGAGGAGCGCGGAGAGCGCGCCGCCCGCGCTTGTGCCGTTGGCGATAATGCGGTCGGTATTGCCCGCCGGCAGACGCGCGGCGTTGTAGCGCAGATACTGTACGGCTGCCTTGTAGTCGACGACGAGAGAGGGGGCCTTGCCGATATAGGAACCGGACGCATCTTTATCCGTGCGTCCGCGGATCGCGGGCGCAGCGACGACGAGGCCGCGCGAGAGTGCGATCAGAGATGCGTTCGGCGCGCCCGTCATGCGGGAACGCTCGGACGGCTCCTGAATCTCGCCCGGCATATAGCCGCCGACGCCGTTCGGCAGGAAGATCGGCGCGGTCTTTGCCGTATAGCCGTTTATCGTGCCGCCCGTGAGATAGGCAGCGGGGATGAAGATGCTCATGCGCTGGCGCGCGGCATCCTTCGGCAGCGCGGCATAGGGAATGTTGCGATAGGCGCGGAATGCGACCGGCTTTCCGTTCACGACGAGTGTTTCGTCGGTGTACGAGGAGGGATCAAAAGCGAGGCTTGCCATATTTGCTCCGGCAAGCGCGGTGAGGACCTCTGCAGCCTCGCCCGAGAGCGGGGGAAGCGGCAGTGCCGGCGTTCCTGCCTTCGCCGCATATGCGCTGGAGACCGGAAACGTGAGACACGCGCCGAGAACGGCGATTTTGAAAAGAGAGCGTTTTTTCATGAGATATCCTTTACAGGGAGTTATGCCTTCGGCGTCATGTCCGCATCGCGCAGCGTGCCTTCCTTCGCGCGGCCCGCGAATTCTGCCGTCGCGGTAAAGAGGACGTCGGTGGAGCTGTTGAGCGCGGTCTCGCAGGAGTCCTGCAGAACGCCGATGATGAAGCCGACCCCGACAACCTGCATCGCGATGTCGTTGCTGATGCCGAACGAGGAACAGGCAACGGGGATGAGGAGCAGCGAACCGCCCGCGACACCCGATGCGCCGCATGCGCCGATGGTGGCGATGAGGCAGAGCAGAAGCGCGGTCGGCAGATCCACATGGATGCCGAGCGTATTCGCTGCGGCGAGCGAGAGAATCGCAATCGTGATCGCTGCGCCGCTCATGTTGATGGTCGCACCGAGCGGAATGGAGATGGAGTAGACCTCGGGATTGAGCCCGAGGCGCTTGCACAGCTGCAGGTTGACCGGAATGTTTGCTGCGGAGCTGCGCGTGAAGAATGCGTAGATGCCGCTCTCGCGCAGGGTCGTAAAGACAAGCGGGAACGGGTTGCGGCGGATGTGCGTCCAGACAATGATCGGGTTCATGATGAGTGCGACGGAGAAGAATGCGCCGAGCAGAACGGCAAGCAGCTGAAGGTAGCTGATGAGGGCATCCACGCCGCTCGTACCGACAGCATCCGCGACGAGACCCATGATGCCGAACGGGGCAAAGCGGATGACCCAGAGCACGATCTGTGTCATGACGACGGCAAAATCATGGACGGTGTTCTTTGTGGTCGGACTTGCTTTCTGCAGCGCCACACCGGCGAGGACACTCCATGCGAGGATGCCGATGTAGTTGGCGTTTGCGATGGCGTGGAGCGGGTTGTCGACGACGTTGAGGATGAGGTTGTGAACGACCTCGATGATGCCGCTCGGCGGAGTGACCGTCGCATCGGCGACAACCAGATGCAGCGTAGACGGGAAGGCAAAGGAGAATGCAACCGCGACGACGGACGCGAGGAAGGTCGCGATGACGTAGAGGCGCACGATGGGCTTCAGCGCTGCGCCTGCGCCGACGGTGCGCTGCGCCATGGCGTTCATGACCAGGACGAAGACGAGGATCGGTGCGACGCCCTTCAGGGCGCGGACGAAGACATCGCCGAGCACGGCGACGATGGGGATGGCGGCGGGCGCATAAAGCGCGATGAAGATGCCGATGATGAGTCCGACCGCGATGAGCTTGATGAGCGCTGTCTCACGGTACTTGCGGCTGATGTTGCTGAGCAAAAAAGATTCCTCCCTTTCGGATGAAAAAATATCCTCTATTATAACAGAACGGGGGCGCCTTGTCACCGTTTTGTTCGGCGCACGGCTATGCTTCGGTGCGTGCCAGCTCCTCCAGGCAGCGGGCGACGGCATCCTGCCACGCGGGGAGACGGCGGAACCCCGCCGCATCGAGGCTCGCCTTGCTGAGGCGCGAGTTTTTCGGGCGCACAGCTTTCGTCGGGTAGGCATGCGAGGGGACGGAGGTGACGTTGACGCTCCTGCCGGCAGCACGGAAGATCTCGGCGGCGAACTCCGCCCAGGAGCAGAAGCCCTCGTTCGTTGCGTGATAGATGCCGTACTTCTCGCTCTCGAGCATATCTGCGAGCAGGGGAGCGAGATCGTGCGTGTAGGTTGGTGAGCCGATCTGATCGCCGACGATGGAGAGACTCTTGTGTGTCTCAGAGAGCGCAAGCATCGTCTTGACGAAGTTCCTGCCGTATGCGCCGAAGACCCACGAGATACGCACGATGAAATATCTGTCGAGATGTGCCTGCACCGCCTCCTCGCCCATGCGCTTTGAGGCGCCGTAGACATTGCGCGGGCCGGTCGCGGCATCCGTCTCATAGGGTTCTGTTCCCGTGCCCGGGAACACATAGTCCGTGCTGATGTAGAGGAACTTCGTGTTCCTCTCCTGGGCGAGGCGTGCGAGGATCTCGGTTCCCGCTGCGTTGACGAGGCGGCAGAGTGCCGGCTCGTCCTCCGCCTGATCGACCGCCGTATATGCCGCCGCATGGAGGATGGCGTCGGGCGCGAACGTGTCGAGCACGCCGCGCATCGCCGTCTCATCCGAGAGGGGGAACATCCGCGAGGAGACGCCGTATACCTCGTGCCCGCGCGCCTTGCATGCCTGTACGCAGTCTCGGCCCAGCTGTCCGGTTGCGCCTGTGATGAGGATTTTCATAGCGAGCCGCCTTTCTTTTTATATTTTCTTTATTGTATCATAAAAAGGCGCTGTCCGTGTATGCTGCGGACAGCGCCTCGCTGGTATACATTATGGAACATCGGCCTCCGGTACGGTTGGGATGGTGAGCGTGATCGTCGTACCTTCGTCCACCGCACTCTGGAGGGCGATCTTGATGTCGTGGCGTTCCGCGATCCAACGTGCGATCGAGAGCCCGAGTCCCGAGCCGCCCGTCTCCTTTGTACGCGAGGAATCCACGCGGTAGAATCGGTCGAAAATATGCGCCTGATGTTCGGGCGCGATTCCGATGCCGTCGTCCGAGAGCGTCACCATGACCTCGGAACCGTCCGCGGAAAGTACGGAGCAGGCGTGGATGTGACCGCCGGGGGGCGTATATTTCAGACTGTTTTCGAGGAAAATGCGCAGCAGCTGGCGCAGCAGAACGGGATCCGCGTTGACGATCGCGGGAGCGTTTGCGCCGAGCGTGACCTCATGCGAGGGCGTGACCATCTGCATCTTCTCGATCGTATCGGCGAGGAGTTCGGCCAGATCCACATCCTCCTTGTTGACGGCCTGACGCTTCTGATCAGCGCGCGCGAGGAAGAGCAGCTTTTCGATGAGCTGCTGCATGTTCTCCGCCTCCGAGCGGATGGAGGTGATGCCCTCATCGAGGATGTTCTTATCCTCGCGGCCCCAGCGCGCGAGCATGTCGGAGTAGCCGAGGATCACCGTGAGCGGCGTGCGCAGCTCGTGCGAAGCATCGGAGACAAAGCGCTGCTCCTGCTGGAATCCTTCCTGCAGACGGTCCAGCATGCGGTTGAATGTGCGGGCGAGCTCGGAGAGCTCATCGCGCGCGCGCGGCACGTCGAGGCGCCGGCCGAGGCGCTCCACCTCAATGCTGCGCGCTGTCCATGTGATCTCGCGGATCGGCTTTAAGATGCGCGTGCTGATGAAATGTCCCGCAATGAGCGCGAGGACAAAGCAGATGGCAACCGTATAGAAGATCAGCCGTTGAAGTGAATAGAAAAAGTCCTTTTCTGTGGTGATCGTACGGAAGAAATGAACGTGATAGACAATGCCGCCGTATTCGACGTCGCGGCGCGCGTGATAGACCGCGCCGTTGCGGAATTCGGAAACCTCCATGTCGGGATTCGCCCAGAAGGGCGTCGTGATCTGCCCGCTTTCGATGGTTTCGATCGATGGGAAATGCGCATCCGTATCGAGGACGACACGCCCCGTGCTGTCCGTGATGCGAACGATGACGCCGGGAATGACCGGCCCCTCAAACCAGAACTTGGCCTCAGTCGCATGTCCGCTCTCGATGTTGCTCATCACATGGCGAATGCTGCGGTCGAGATCGACCTCCGCCTGCCGGTAAAAATAGATGTACGCGCCAATCCCCAGAATCGCCGTCGAGAGAATGAGTACGAAAAAGAGGATTGCCGCGTACAGCAGGGTAATCTTCGTTGAGATGCGGATGTAAAAGTAGCGATCGATCCAGTGAGCCAGGCGTGCCCTAGTCGCGTACCACATATCCGACACCCCGCACCGTGTAGATGTACTTCTTGTTGAAGCGGTCATCCAGCTTAGCGCGCAGGTAACGGATGTAGACGTCGACGACATTGGTTTCGCCTGTGTAGTCGAATCCCCATACCTCCTGCAGGATTTGATCGCGCGTCAGCACGGTGCGCTTGTTGCGCAGGAGATACTCGAGCAGATCGTATTCGCGCTTCGTGAGCGCCACGGTCTCGCCGTCCACCTGTACCTCGTAGCGGGAGAGGAACATGATGAGGTTCTTCACCGTGAGACGGTCCGAGGCATCCTCGGTCGAGATGTCGCGGCGGCGCAGCGCATTCTTGAGGCGCGCGATCAGCTCCGGCACGGCAAACGGCTTCGTGATATAATCGTCTGCGCCGATGTCGAGTCCCTCGACGCGGTCCTCTACCGCATCCTTTGCCGTCAGCATGATGATGGGCACGTTGGTCACCGCGCGGACACGCCGGCAGATCTCAATGCCGTCCATGCCGGGCAGCATCACATCGAGCAGAATAATGTCGAAATTCTCTTGGATGATGCGCTCGTACGCACGCGTACCGTTCCCTTCGGTCTCCGCTTCGAAGCCCTCGTGTTCCAGCTCCATCTGCAGGAAGCGCGCAATGCGTGTCTCATCCTCTACAATGAGGACCCGTGTCTTTTCGTCCATAATAATCCACCTCGTCATTCCTTAAGGAAACGCGGATAAAATAAACCATATGCTTATCAGCACTTCCTTTAATATGTCCCTACTATATATGAATACAGAGAAAATGAAAAGGCAAAAATGAGAAATATAATCGACTTTTAACGCGGGTGATTTTCATGCGTTTTTCTTGACAACATGCTCCTTCCAGTATAAAACAAAATGAGAACGTATAGAAAACGGAGGAACCAGAGTGGAACAGACGGGACGGCTTTATCTCTGCGGAACGCCCATCGGCAACCTCGGGGATATCACCTACCGCGCGGTCGAGATGCTGCGTGCAGCGGACTGCATCGCGGCCGAGGACACGCGGCACACGCGCGCGCTGCTTGCGCACTATGACATCCATACGCCGATGACGAGCTACCACGAGCACAATAAGGATGCCAAGGGACCGGAACTCATCGCGCGGCTTCTTGCAGGTGAGACCATCGTCTGTGTCAGCGATGCAGGGCTGCCGGGCATTGCCGACCCCGGCGGCGACCTTGCGCAGCGCGCCATTGCCGAGGGGATTCCCGTCACGCCTCTGCCGGGGGCGAACGCGGCGCTCTCCGGTCTCATCTGTGCGGGGCTTCCGCTGGAGGGCTTTGTCTTTGTCGGTTTCCTCCCGCGCAAAGACAAGAAGCGCAGGGAGCTCCTCGCACGTATTGCAGGATATCCCGAGACGCTCATCTTCTACGAGGCGCCACACCGCCTGCGTGAGACACTCGCGGTCCTTGCGGAGACACTTGGAGCGGAGCGGCGCGCATGCGCCGCGCGCGAGCTCACGAAAAAGTTCGAGGAGTTCCGCCGCATGACGCTCGGCGAACTCCTCACGCATTATCGGGAGAACGAACCGCGCGGCGAGTTCGTCCTTATTGTTGCAGGAGCGGACGAGAGTACTGCCGCCGCTGCGGATGCGGCGGCGGAGACCCTCATGGAGCGCTACGAGGCGCATATCGCAGCGGGACTCGACAAGAAGGAGGCCATGCGCCGCACCGCGCAGGAACTCGGCATCTCGCGCAGGGAGGTATATCAGGCACTCTTGGCGGGAGAACGTTAATTGCCGCGCGTGTCGGTTGTTGCGCGAATGATGATGTTGACGACGGACCATGTAGGGTCGCTTTGATAGAACTTGAAGGAATAGACGCAGCCCTCCGTTTGGTAGGTGCAATTTACTGCCATGATCTCCTGACGATGCGGTGCGCGGATGATCTCCCGATCATGTGAGATTGTCCGTTTTGCTCCCTGTTTTTGGAAGAAATCGTCATAGTATGCACGCAGCTTTTGCAGGGGAAGGAGGGACTTGCAGGTATAGCTGAGCGTTCGGTGCTCCTCCTTCCGCCGTATTGTGAATGGCTCCGTTATGACGGTTTCCGGCGAATAAGGGATTCCCATATAGGCGTTTACAATGGTTTCCTCATGCTGCTTTCCCTGCGGCGAGAGGCTGAAATAGGTGGAGCGAAGCAGCATCACCGTTATCATGAGCAAGAAAAAGCACAGATACCACTTGGCGATACGTTTTCTCATTCGGATGCCTTCCTATGAGGTGATGAATGTTGTATCCATGCTTCCCTAGCGGAGACGATTGTCCGCAGCGGCATGAATGCTGATGGAGATGTTCGTCCAGAACACATCGCCCTTGTAAAAGCGGATATAATAAACACAGTCCTCTGTGTGATAGGTGTAACTCGTTGAGACAATGGTTCGCGGATGCGGTGGGCGCTGTGTTCTGGTTTGATGTGAGACTGTTTTCTGTGCGCCAAGCGTTTGGAAAAAGTCATCATAGAACGCAGTCAGCTCGACCGGCGTGAGCAGGGATTTACACCGATAGGAAAGCCAGCGGTGTTCCGCCTTTCTCCATAGCTCAAACGGCTCCGTGATGACGGTTCCCGTCGGATATGGTATCTGCATATAGGCATCCACGATGGTCGATTCAAACTGCTTCGCTTGGGGGGATATATAGAAATAGGTATCGCGCATTATCATTACTGTGATATAAACAATAAGCAGGCATACCACCCAATCAGGAATGCGTATCCTCATATGTCTCCCCCCCTCTGATTATTTTATAACATATTTTTTCCCAAGGCAAAAGAGACAAGAACGCCGCCGCAGTTGTCACCCTGCACGGTCTGTGCTACTATATAAAGAAATTATATCGAAACGAGGAATTTAGGATGAGCGGAAAGACTCCATTTTACATTACCACACCAATTTACTACCCGAGCGCAAAGCTCCACATCGGTCACGCCTACTGCACGACCGTCGCGGATGCGATTGCGCGCTTCAAGCGGCTCGCGGGCTGCGACGTGTTCTTCCTGACCGGCTCGGATGAGCACGGGCAAAAGATTCAGCAGGCGGCGGAGAAGGAGGGGGTGACGCCCCTTCAGTACGTCGACCGCATTGTTGCGGGCTTTCAGGAGCTCTGGCGCCTGCTCGGCATCTCCTATGACGACTTCATTCGCACCTCCGAGCCGCGCCATTATGAGCTCGTACAGAATATTTTTCAGCAGATCTACGATCAGGGTGACATTTACAAGGGGGCGTACAAGGGGCTCTACTGCACGCCGTGCGAGAGCTACTGGACGAAGCTGCAGCTGGATGAGAACGGCTGCTGCCCCGACTGCCACCGCCCCGTGCAGGAGGTTGCGGAGGAGGCATACTTCTTCCGCATGAGCAAATATGCGGACCGCCTCATCGCCTATATCAACGAGCACCCCGACTTCATCCAGCCCGTCTCGCGCCGCAACGAAATGATTGCCTTCATCGAGCAGGGACTTGAGGACCTCTGCGTCTCGCGTACCTCGTTCGACTGGGGCATCCCCGTGCCGTTCGACACGAAGCACGTCGTCTACGTCTGGTTCGACGCGCTCACGAACTACCTTACGCCGATCGGCTATCTGCATGACAAGGAAAAGTTCAGCAAATACTGGCCCGCAGACGTCCATCTCGTCGGCAAGGAGATCGTGCGCTTCCATACGATCATCTGGGGCTGCATGCTGATGGCGCTCGGCCTTGACCTGCCGAAGAAGGTCTACGGGCACGGCTGGCTCATCGTGGACGGCGCGAAAATGTCGAAGTCGGTCGGCAACGTCGTCGACCCGATTGCGCTCATCGAGGAGTTCGGCGCGGATGCCGTGCGCTACTTCCTCCTGCGCGAGATCACGCTCGGACAGGACGGCAACATCTCGCGCGACGCGCTGATCGGGCGCATCAATTCCGATCTCGCAAATGACCTCGGCAACCTCCTCCACCGCACGCTCTCGATGGCGAAGAAGTACCGCAAGGGCATCATCACAAAGGGCACGGCGCGCACAGCATTCGATGCGGTGCTCGAGGAGACGGCAGCATCGACCGTCCGTGACTATACGGAGCAGATGGAGGCGATGGAGCTCTCCGCGGCGGTCAAGACCGCATGGGCACTGATCTCGCGCACGAATAAGTACATCGACGAGACCGCGCCGTGGACACTCGCGAAGGATGAGGCGAAGGCGGGGGAACTGGACTCCGTGCTCTATCATCTCGTCGAGTCGCTGCGCATTACGAGCATCCTCATCTCGCCGTTCCTGCCTGTGACCGCGCGCCGCATTCACGCTCAGCTGGGCTTTGCCACGGACTTTGATGCGGTGCAGCTCTCCGATGCTGCGTGGGGCGGCCTGCCTGACGGCCACGCGGTCGGCACGGCAGAGCAGTTGTTCCCGCGCATTGAGACTGAATGATGATGGAGCTGATCGACACACACGCTCATCTTTATGACGAGCGATTCGCAGACGATTTGCCCGAGACGATCGCACGCGCGGCAGAGGCGGGCGTCGGGCAGATCATCAGCATGGGCGATACGATGGCCGCGTCCGCGCAGGCAGTTGCAGACGCGGAGCGCTATCCCGCGCTCTACGCTGCCGTCGGCATTCACCCTGAGAGCGCCTGCGCGCCGACGGACGAGATGCAGGAGCAGCTCCTCGCATGGGCAAAGCATCCGAAGGTCGTCGCGATCGGTGAGATCGGCCTCGACTACTACTGGGAAAAAGACCCGGAGCGGCGTGCCCTCCAACGGGAACTTTTCACGGTGCAGCTTCGGCTTGCGCGTGCGGCCGGGCTGCCTGTCTGCATTCATGACCGCGAGGCGCACGGCGATACACTCGCCATTCTAAAAGCGGCGGGAGAGGGGCTCACGGGCGTGCTGCACTGCTACTCGGGCAGCATCGAGACGGCGCGCGAACTCTGGAAGATGGGGTTCTGCATCGGCATCGACGGTCCGCTCACGTTCAAGAATGCGGCGAAGCTGCCCGACATCGTGCGCGCGGCGCCGCGCGATAAGCTCCTCATCGAGACGGACAGTCCCTACCTCGCGCCCGTACCCCTGCGCGGCAAGCGCAACGAACCCGCCTACGTCGTTCATGTCGCGGCGAAGATTGCCGAGATCCGCGGCGAGACGGTCGAGGAGGTTGCGCGCTATACAACAGAGAATGCACGCCGCCTTTATCCGAAAATTGTTTAATATTATTCTTTCGTGAACAATCGCCCTGCGCGTGGAGAGAATCTCCATGCGCAGGGCTCCTTTTTTGGGACGAATTTCCCTAAAGTGGTGAATAAAATGAGAAAATCGCTCTCAATTTTAGGTCGAATCCCATTTTTCATGAAAAATTCAGCTTAAAGTGGGAAAATGCTGTCAGAAAAGGAGGAATTCTATGCACCTGAAAGATGTAGGGCATTTTATTCAGACAAAGAAAAATACGATCTTCTGTGCCACCCTGGCGGGCATGATGCTGCTCTCCAGCGGCTTTACGATGAACGGCTTTCCGAAGAACATGCACCGCGTGAGCGTGCATGTCGACGGCGAGACTCTTACCGATATGACGGTGCAGACGAAACCGGCTGATATTTTTGCAAAGCTTGGCGTAACGCTCGGCGATAAGGATACCTACGAGGTCACACAGAGCGAGGACCAGCGCCGCACCGAGATCTCCGTGCGCCGCGCGGTGCCCGTGAGCATCTCGTTCTGGGGCGATACGCAGCAGGTCTTAACGAGCGGCCGTACCGTCGGCGACGTCATGGCGGAGTATGGCTATAATATGAACGAGATCGACGTTGTGCCGGGTGTGGATACCCCCATAACGGAGAACCTCTCGATCCAGCTTAAGGAGAACGAACAGGCCGCAGAGCAGCGCCGTGCACGTGAGCGCGAGGCAGAGCGCGTCAGCCGCGGGATTCCCCGCTACCGTGCGGCCTATACGATGCATGCATCCGCGTATCTCCCCAGCGACGGGGGCGGCAGCGGCATTACGGCGACCGGCATCCCTGCACGACATGGTGTCGTTGCCGTCGACCCGAACGTCATCCCGCTCGGCTCGCGGCTCTTCATTCCCGGCTACGGCGAGGCGATCGCCGCGGATACCGGCGGCGCGATCGTCGGCAACAAGATCGATCTCTGCATGGAGAGCTATGATGAGGCGATCCAGTTCGGACGCCGGAATGTTGAGGTATATGTCCTCGAGTAGGATCCATCTGCAAGCAAAGAATCACTGCAAGATAATTCACGCAGCGATTCTTTTTTTTGTTGACAAGAACTCATTTCAGTGTTACTATTTTATCGTACCTTAAAACTTCATATTGAATTGGATCAAGTGCAGGGGTTTTGACATCATCAAAGCCTCAATGCTTCATAGGGAATCCGGTATAGGAATCATTGATTTCATAAGCCGGAGCGGTCACGCCACTGTAACAGGGAGTGATTCCGCACGCCAATTGAGTTGGCAGTCACTGGAGAGCGATCTCTGGGAAGATGCGGAAGAACGATGAACTGGAGCCAGGAGACCTGCTTGATTAACAATCACCGATTGACCTGCGAGTGATGGGGATGGAGATTTTGCGGATTCGTACCGCTCGTATAGAGAGTTTGGCATCTGGGACCAAACGGCACGAGAACTGAGTAACGATACCGAAAAAGCCCGTTCTGCACACCGCGGAATGGGCTTTTTCTTTTGTCCCGCTTCCCGGTGCTGCGTGAACGATCCTGAGGAGATCTGTGTGCATGTGAAAAGGCCTCCATGCATAGAGATTTCCCCGGGATGAAGGAGTATGCGCTCCTTGGGGAAACATTGCTCATCTTTTCAGTTCTCGTTTTCCCCCTGCGTGGGGGTACGCTCTGAGGGTGGAAGCTCAGAGCGATTTTTTTATCAAAAAACCATCTTCGGGTGGTTTTTAGAGAGGTTGGATTTGTCTGACTTCCCTTATCATATAAAGGAGGACGTACTATGCCGGAAGAAAAAGAACGGTCGAGCGACGAAGAGCTTCAGGAACTGTTGAAGAAATCGGCGGATGTTGAGAATTTCCCCGATGTCACGCTCGATGAATTCACTCCGCCGACGGATGAGGAGTGGAAGGAAGCCTGTGAGGCGCTTCTCAAGGGGGCGCCGTTTGAGAAGGTCATGTTCACGAAGACCTACGAGGGCATTACCTTCGATCCCATGTATACGAGAAAGCACACAGAGGCGATCCTGCCAAAAAGTGTGATGCCCGGCATGGGCGACTACCTGCGCGGCGTCGATCCGGCGGGGTATATCGGCAAGCCCTGGGGCATCGCACAGGCATGCGACGAGACGCTGCCCGCAGAGAACAACGAGCTCCTGCGTCATGAGAATGATAAGGGCTCGACCATCTATCACATTGTGCTCGACAGCGCGACGCGTGCGGGCGTTGATGCGCGTCAGGCACCGCATGTCGGCGATATCGGCACGAGCGTGACGACGGTCGATGATATGCATACGCTGCTCGAGGGACTGGATCTCGGGAAATTCCCCCTCTACATCTACGCAGGGGCGAATGCGCTTCCGATTCTCTCTCTTGTTGCGGCGGCGCGCCGTGCAGCAGGAGAGGATATGTCGAATGTCCGCGGCATCATCGGTGCCGACCCGATCGGCGCGCTTGCTGCCGACGGTAAACTCGACGCGCCGATCGCGGCATATTATGACAGCCTTGCCGCTGCAGCCCGATGGGCGAGCACGAACGCACCGCATCTCCGGACGATCTTCGTTCGCAGCGATGTTTACAGCAACGGCGGCGCGAGCGATGTGCAGGAGGTTGCCTCGGTCCTTTCGACGGCGGCTGCATATCTGCGTGCCCTCTGCGAGCGCGGGCTCACGATCGACGAGGCGGCGTCGCAGATCGCGTTCGGCTTCTCGATGGGCGCGAACTTCTTCCTGCAGATTGCAAAGCTGCGCGCTGTGCGTCCGATCTGGGCACAGATCGTGAAGGCGTTCGGAGGCAATGCCGAGTCGCAGAAGATGCGCATTCACGCGCGTCCTGCACTCTTCTTCAAGACCGTTTACGATCCGTATGTCAACATGCTTCGCAACACGACGGAGATCTTCTCGGGCGTTGTGGGCGGCATCGACTCCTTTGAGAGCGCGCCGTTCGACGAGCCCATCCGCAAGGGAGACGAGTTCTCGCGCCGCATTGCGCGCAACATTCAGATCATGCTCCAGGAGGAGTTCGGCATGCTGCAGCCGATCGATCCTGCGGGCGGTTCGTGGGCGGTTGAGACCCTCACGCGCCAGATGAAGGAGAAGATCTGGGCAGAGTTCCAGAGCATCGAGAAGAGCGGCGGCATCCTTGAGGCGCTCCGCAGCGGCTCTGTACAGGAGGGCATCGCAAAGATTCTTGCGGACCGCTTTAAGAATGCGGATCTGCGCAAGGACCGCATCGTCGGCAACAATATGTATCCGAATATGACGGAGACGCTGCTCGACCGCCGTGAAGAGGATACGGCTGCGATGAAGCAGGCGCGCAGGGAGGCGATTGACAGCTATCTCTCCGACATTGATGTGAAGCACTGCAAGAATTCCCTCGAGGCATTCCGCGCAGACCACTCCGTCGTGAACGGTATCGAGGCGGCATTTGCGGGCGCGACCATCGCCGAGCTGATGGCGGCGGTCACCGAGGGCAAGGGCGCGGGTGAGACGGTTGCAGCGATTGCACCGCATCGCTGGAGCGAGCGCTTTGAGGCCCTCAGAAAACGCACGGAGGACTACAAGGCGGCGAAAAACGACAACGTCAAGATTTTCCTTGCGAACATGGGCCCCATCCCGCAGCACAAGGCGCGTGCGGACTTTACCACAGGCTTCCTGCAGGTCGGTGCGTTCGAGGTGCTCGGCAACGACGGGTTCAAGACCGTTGAGGAGGCTGCGGATGCGGCACGCGCGAGCGGTGCGGACGCGGTTGTTATCTGCTCGACGGATGCGACCTATCCCGAGATCGTTCCGGCCCTTGCGCCGAAGCTCCACGAGGTGCTCCCGAACGCCAGGGTCTTCCTCGCGGGCGCCGCGCCGAAGGATCTTTTGGAGACCTACAACAATGCTGGGATTGACGAGTACATCTCCGTTCGTGCGAACTGCTACGAGGTACTCGAAAGACTGCAGAAAAAGAAAGGGATGATTGCGTAATGGCAGCTTTTACCAACCCGGATTTCACCGGGATGAGCCTCGGCGAAAGCCCGTCCGCAGACTCCAAAGAGTGGCGTGCCCTCTTTGAGGGATCGACCGGGCGGACCTTCGAGGCGCTCACGCATAAGACCATGGAGCGCGTTCCCGTCAAGCCGTATTACGACATTGATGAATATGCGCACATGAACCACCTCGATTTCGCGAGCGGAATTCCGCCCTGCCTGCGCGGGCCGTACTCCACAATGTACGTCTTCCGTCCGTGGACGGTGCGCCAGTACGCAGGTTTCTCGACGGCAGAGGAGTCCAATGCGTTCTATCGCCGCAACCTCGCGGCTGGTCAGAAAGGTCTCTCGATCGCGTTTGACCTCCCGACCCATCGCGGCTATGATGCGGACAATCCGCGCGTCGTCGGCGACGTCGGCAAGGCGGGCGTTTCGGTCTGCTCCATGCTGGATATGAACATCCTGTTCTCGGGCATTCCGCTTGATCAGATGTCCGTCTCTATGACGATGAATGGTGCGGTTCTGCCGGTTCTCGCTTTCTTCATCGTCTCGGGCGAGGAGCAGGGTGTTGACAAGAAGATCATGGCGGGCACGATTCAGAATGATATTCTGAAAGAGTTCATGGTCCGCAACACCTACATCTACCCGCCGGATATGTCCATGCGCATCATCGGCGACATCTTCGAGTACACGACGAAGTATATGCCGAAGTTCAACAGCATCTCCATCTCCGGCTACCATATGCAGGAGGCCGGCGCTCCGGCGGACATCGAGCTCGGCTACACACTGGCCGACGGTCTCGAATACATCCGCACGGGCATCAAGGCAGGGCTTGCCGTCGACGACTTCGCAAAGCGTCTCTCGTTCTTCTGGGCGATCGGCAAGAACTACTTCATGGAGATTGCAAAGATGCGTGCGGCGCGCGTCCTCTGGGCGAAGATCGTCAAGTCGTTCGACGCGAAGAACGACAAGTCGATGGCGCTGCGTACGCACAGCCAGACATCCGGCTGGTCGCTGACGGCGCAGGATCCGTTCAACAACATCGCGCGCACGGCGATGGAGGCAATGGGTGCAGCCCTCGGGCACACGCAGTCGCTCCATACGAACGCACTCGATGAGGCGATTGCTCTGCCGACGGACTTCTCGGCACGCATTGCGCGCAACACGCAGCTCTATATCCAGGATGAGACGAGTGTCTGCAAGATCATCGATCCGTGGGGCGGCTCGTACTACGTCGAGGCCCTCACGAACGAGATCATCCGCCGTGCTTGGGCGCATATCCAGGAGGTCGAGGCTCTCGGCGGCATGGCGAAGGCCATCTCGACGGGCCTGCCGAAGATGCGCATCGAGGAGGCGGCTGCACGCCGCCAGGCACAGATCGACTCCGGCATCGAGAGCATCGTTGGCGTGAACAAATACCGTCTCGAGAAGGAGGACCCCCTCCAGATCCTCGCGATCGACAACACGGCCGTGCGTCAGGCACAGGTCGAGCGCCTCGAGAAGCTGCGCGCAGAGCGCAATCCGGACGATGTGCGCCGCTGCCTCGAGGGCATCACGAAGGCGGCGGAGAGCCGCGACAACGGCAACCTCCTCGAGGCGGCCGTCGACGCTGCCCGCGCCCGCGCTTCGCTCGGCGAGATCTCCGACGCTGTGGAGAAGGTCTCCGGCCGTTTCCAGGCGGTTATCCACACCATTTCCGGGGTCTATTCCTCCGAGTTCACGGACAAAACCGAGCTCGACCGCGCCCGCGAGATGGCCGACGAGTTCGAGGAACTCACAGGCCGCCGTCCGCGTATCTTCGTCGCGAAGATGGGACAGGACGGACACGACCGCGGACAGAAGGTCATCGCGTCCTCCTTCGCCGACATGGGCTGGGACGTCGATGTGGGCCCGCTCTTCCAGACGCCGGCAGAGACGGCGCAGGATGCGGTCGACAACGACGTGCACATGGTCGGGTTCAGCTCGCTCGCTGCAGGACACAACACGCTCCTGCCGCAGCTGGTAGATGAGCTGAAGAAGCTCGGCCGCGACGACATCATGGTCTGCATCGGCGGCGTTATCCCTGTGCAGGACTACGATAATCTCTACGAGCACGGTGCCGTGGCGATCTTCGCACCGGGCACGAATATCCCCGAGGCAGGCATCAAGCTCCTGACCCTTCTCATCGAGCGGGCGAAGGAAGAAGCCGCAGGCTGATACAGGGGAACACGGACGAAATCATCCACTCATCTAAGTGCATCTTTTTCGCCCTGCCATCGTCGCCAAATCCTCCGCATAGAACCACTATGCGTCCGGTTTGTCTCCTTGACAGGACAAAAAATCTACACCAATCTGAGCGGATTCAATTCATCCGTGCTCCCCTATGGCGCCGCCCTCACACACGAGGGCGGCGTTTTGCCATACCATGAAAGGAGGAACTATGAGCAAAAAGTACTCCACTGAGCGGCCGGACTGGGTGCCTGAGGATGCCGACTGCAAATTCACGACGAGTGTTATGGGCGGTATTGAGGGAATCAAGGATCTGACCGTCGGGAATATCAATCCGAACCTGTTGAATGGAAAGGGCATGCCGCACCGCAAACTCGTTCTCTCCGAGGATGACTATGTCGCGGGCGTGGAACGCGGCGACCGCATGACGCTCTCGCGCGCGATCACGCTCATCGAGAGCAACAGCAGCCGGCATTTCAAATTGGCGCAACGTGTGCTGCAGCGTCTCCTGCCGAAGACGGGCAACGCTCTGCGCATCGGATTCACCGGTGTTCCGGGGGCGGGCAAGTCCACGATGATCGAGGCGTTCGGCAACATGCTCTGCGATGCGGGACACCGCGTTGCTGTGCTGACCGTCGACCCGACGAGCTCCGTGACAAAGGGCTCCATCCTCGGCGATAAGACGCGCATGGGTACGCTTTCGCGCCGCCCCGAGGCATTCATCCGTCCCTCGCCCGCGGGCGGGACGCTCGGCGGCGTTGCGCGCAAGAGCCGTGAGACCATGCTGCTCTGCGAGGCGGCCGGCTACGACGTTATCATCATCGAGACCGTCGGCGTCGGGCAGTCCGAGACGACGGTACGCTCCATGGTCGACTTTTTCCTGCTCGTTGTGCTGACGGGCGCGGGCGATGAACTCCAAGGCATCAAGAAAGGCATTATGGAGCTTGCGGACGCGATCGTCATCAACAAGGCGGACGGGGACAACCTCATCAAGGCGAAGGTCGCACGCGGGCAATACGAGCGCATGATCGAGTTCATCCGCCCCGCGACGCCGGGCTGGGAGACGCATGCCTATCTCGCCTCGGCGATCGAGAAGACGGGGCTTGCCGAACTCTGGGAGGTCATCCGCATCTTCCGCGAGAAGACCACGGAGAGCGGCGTTTGGAAAAAACGCCGCGAGGGCCAGCTCCTCGACTGGATGAACAGCATGATTGACGAGCACCTGCACAACCTCTTCTTTGAGGATGCCGTTGTGCGCGGACGCATGCCTGAGGTGCGCGATGCTGTGCTTTCGGGGGAGATTTCCCCGACGCAGGCGGTCGCTGAGCTCCTTGGCGTGTTCGACGTTCATCGTGCAGCGGGGCGGCAGGTGGACCTCTTTACGAACTGAGGAGGTGATCCTATGACCAAACGCATTTGCCTCTCGGGCGCGGATATGTATGAACTCGAGGAGGTATTCGCCGGACGGCGCGGCATCGCCTCCGTCCGCACGGGCTATATCAACGCTGCGCCGAAGGCGGCGCATGAAGATGTGGCAAACGGGACGGCAGGCGGACGTATGGGCGTCGAGATTGTTTACGATCCGAAGAAGATCGACATCTCACAGCTGCTCGACCTGCACTTTGCCGTCGTTACGCCGTACAGCATCGACGGACAGGGCTATGTGCGCGGCAGCATGTACCGTGCGGGCGTTTTCTATGAGAGCGCCGAGGATGAGCCGCAGATTCAGCTCTACCTTACCTTCCTCGCGGGGAAGGGGCGCTGCCCTGCGACTGGCGAGCATCTGACGCTCAACGATCCGAACAGCAGCGCGGATGCGCGGCGCGTCATGCATGCGACCATGGAGCGGCTGACCTCCTTCCAGGCAGCAGACGATTCTCATCAGGGCTATCTGAAGCGTCATCCGGAGACCGAGACCTATATCGATCTCGCGCGCCTGCGCGAACTCGTCCAACTGTAAAATATAGCGACATACACCGCCTGCATACGATGTTTGCAGGCGGTATTTTTATGCCGGTCAGAGAACTGTATAGAATTTTTATCTTTTTTAAATATCATTTTATGCTATAATTGACTGTATCGGAGAACATTTTATTTTTTGCAAAGAAATGGGGCATAGGGAAATGACAATACGTACAAAACTGCAGGCGATTCTGATCGTGCTTTTTGTATTTATCATTGGCCTAGTTGGGTTAAACTTTTCTACATTCAACGAACTCAAGGGCGACTCACCGGCGGTTAACGCATCGGGCTCGCTGCGCATGCGCGCCTATCAGCTGTCTTGGCTGTCCGCGCGTCTCGTATCGGCGGACGAGGAGCAGGCGGCGGCGCTGCGCAAGACCATGCAGGAGTATATCACGGCCTACGATCGTATTCTTGCCGGTCTTGAGAAAGGCGATGCCGAACTGAATCTCCTTCCCGTTGAGGATGCGGCGGTTCAGCAGCAGCTTGCTGCCGTAAAACCGCTGTGGGAAAGCTACCGCAGCGATGTGCGCGCCGTCTCAGATGCAGCGGATGAGGAGACGAGACGCACGGCAGATGCAAAGGTTGCGGGGGAAGTTGCATCCTATGTTGCTGAGGTCAATAAACTCGTCGCGGCATATGATGCAGCCAGCCAGGCGAAGATTGCAATGTCAAAGGATATTCAGCTGGGGGTCATCGTTCTTGCGCTGTTCATCGTCGGCGGCGCGCTCTGGCTGATTCTCGTGCAGATTCTGCGCCCCCTTGCAGCGCTGACCAAATCATTCAGCGAGATCGCCGAGGGAGAAGGGGATTTAACACAGCAGCTGCATGCAGAGAGGGACGACGAGATTGGACGGATCGTCCGTTACTTCAATACCTTTATCGGCAAGCTGCGTACGATCATGCGCGGTGCACAGGAGAGCGCTGCTGAGGTATCCAGCCTGTCCACTGCACTGTCGCAGGCAAGCGGAGAGAGCAGCCGTGCCGTCGAGCATGTTGCCGGTGCGGTTACAAATGTCGCCGGAGAGGCAAATACGCAGAATGATGATATGCAGAATTTGGCGGACAACGTGGCGCAGATTGCCGCGCATATGTCTCAGATGCTGAAGTACGCTGAGAACTCTGCGGCACTCTCTGCCGACTCCCAGGAAAAGGCGGAGAACGGACGCGGCAATGCTGAGGCTGTCGCGGCGCAGGCGGGTGTCCTGCGCGGCATTGTCGCGGCGATGGATAAAAATGTGCAGACGCTGACGCAGTACGCTGAGGATATCAACCAGATCATCGATATGATCAAGGGGATCTCCGGACAGACAAACCTGCTCGCGCTCAATGCAGCGATTGAGGCTGCACGTGCCGGGGAGAGCGGTCGGGGGTTCGCTGTTGTTGCGGAAGAGGTTCGCAAGCTGGCTGAGAGCTCAAGCCTTGCCGCAGATGATGTTACGGTGAAAATGACCAGCATCCGTGAGCAGGTTCATGAGACACATACAGCGAATCAGGAGCTTGTGAGCGAACTCGGAAAGATCACAGATGCCATCGATGAGGTTCGCAGTTCCCTCCATGCGATTGCCGAGAGTTCTGCCGCCAGCCGTGCGGCGGTGAGTGACATTGTGCAGCTCAACAAGACCGCATCCGGAGGGGCGCGCAGCGTGGCAGATACCTCCGAGAACGTTGCGAAGGCAGCCAAGCAGATCGCCGGGCTCTCTGAGGATTCTGCAGCTTCCATTGAAGAGCAGACAGCCTCTCTGGAGGAATTTGCTGCGACGGCAGAACAGCTTTCGGGACTTGCCGAGAAACTGGACGGGCTCGTCGGGAAGTTCAAAGTATAATCCCGCAGCGCTCTTGCCTCTACGGGGGCTTCTGCACATTTGCGAATAAATTTATGCATGTTCGGGTGTATCTGTCAGAATGTTTTATGCCATAATGGCCAAGATGAGTGAAATGTCCTGTGAGATGAGAGGAGAAATATGACGATTCGCAATAAACTGCGGGCGACGCTTGTTGTCCTATTCGTGTTCATCGTCGGACTCGTCGGGCTCAACTTTCTTACCTTTGCGCAGCTTGAGGGAGACTCACCGGCGGTGAATGCCTCGGGATCGCTGCGTATGCGTGCGTATCAGCTCGCGTGGCTGTCGGCATGCCTGGTTTCGGCAGACGAAGCCGAGGCGCCGCATATTCGCACTGCGATGCTCACGCGGATCGAGGAATATGACCGTATTCTAAAAGGTCTCGAGAAGGGCGACGCGGAGCTCGGCCTCGGTGCCGCATCCGATGAGGAAGTTCTGACGCAGCTCCATACCCTGCAGCCGCTCTGGCAGACCTATCGCGATGATGTGCGCGCGGTTGCGGAAGCTGCCGATGAGGGCGCGAGGAGCGCAGCGAACGCTGAGGTGGCGGCCGCAGTTGATGCCTATGTGAATAATGTCGACAAGCTCGTCATGGCATTTGACAACGCGAGCCAGGCGAAAATTGCTGTATCGAAAAAGATCGAAGTCGCAGTGATCGTAGTGGCATTCCTCATTTTTGCCGGGTCCTCCTATCTCATGATTACGCAGATTCTGCATCCGCTCGCGGCGATCACGGCATCCTTCCGTGAAGTTGCGGGCAAGGAGGCGGACCTCACGCAGCAGCTCCAGGCGGAGCGCTATGATGAGATCGGCCGGATCGTGCACTCCTTTAACAGCTTTGTCAGTGATCTGCGTCATCTGGTGCAGCGTGCGCGGGAGTATTCGACGGAGGTCTCGGGACTCTCGGATACCGTCTGGCAGGCGAGTATCGAGAACAGCAAGGCCGTCGAGTACAATGCCGTTGCGGTCACCAGTCTCGCCGGCCATACGAATGAGCAGAACAATGATATACAGCAGCTTGCCGCAAGCATCGCGGGGCTTTCGAAGCGCATGAATGAGATGCAGGCATATGCGCAGGCAGATGAACCGGATCGGGCCGCGCTCGCTGCCTCTATTGAGGCGGCACGCAGAGATGCGCAGACGGCTGCGGACGCATCCGGGGAGACGGCAAAGACAGCGCAGGAGATTGCAGAACTGACGCAGGATTCGGCGGCGGCGATCGAGCAGCAGACCGCATCGCTCGAGGCGTTCGCCGCGACGGCAGAACAGCTCAAGGGCCTTGCCGCAAAGCTGGATCGTCTCGTCGGACGGTTCAAGGTATAGCAAGCGATGACATCGGACCGCCGAGAAAATCGGCGGTTTTTTCTTGCGCCGCACGCTGAAACAGCGTACAATAAAGGAGCAAATGCTGTGTATGTAAAGGAGAGGGGAGCCCTATGGAGGTCAATGCAAATCTGGCGCAGGATGTGTTCAAGGATGCAGGGGAGAGCGTCATCTTTCTGATGCTCTCGCTGAAGCGCGTGGACGCGGCGAAGGAGCGGGAGATCATCGCGGACGTGGCGGACCGCGTGGCAGCGATTCAGCGGTCGATGAATATCCGCGTCGCGCCGGAGACGGTGAAGCTCACGCTGGGCTTCAGCAACCGCGCGTGGGAATATCTTTTTCCAAAAGCGAAGAGGCCAAAGGAACTCGAGGACTTTCAGGGCGTGAGCGGAGCGCATCACACAGCGCCCGCAACGCCCGCCGATCTCTTTCTCCATGTGCGCGCAGCGCAGGCAGCAACGACCTATCTCGTCGTCGATCAGATCATGGGATTCCTGCGCCCCATTGTGGATGTGATGGATGAGACGCACGGATTCCACTACCATGAGGGGCGCGCGATCATCGACTTCATCGACGGCACGGAGAACCCCGTCGGCGAGGAGGCGAAGGAGTGGGCGATCATCGGCGCGGAGGATCCCGACTTCATCAACGGCTCCTATGCGTTCGCGCAGAAATACATACACGATCTCGACGCATGGCGGGCGCTGCCGACCGAGGTACAGGAGAAATACATCGGCCGCAGGAAATACAGCGATCTCGAACTTTCCGATGAGGAGAAGGATCCGCGCGCGCACAACATTATTTCGCAGGACAACCGCGGCGGCGAGGAGCACAAAATCGTACGCATGAATGTGGTCTTCGCGAACCCCGGCGAAGGCATCCGCGGCACCTATTTCATCGGCTACGCGCGCCATTGGGATGTGACGCGCACAATGATCAACAATATGTTCACGCAGGACGATCGCCTGCTCGAGTACTCGACGGCGGAGAAGGGGCAGCTCTTCTTCATCCCGTCGAAGGATCTCCTCGGGCGCATTGCCGCGGGCGAATTGTTCTAAAATACGGACGCAAAAATCCCGCTGCACCGGGTCATCCGGCGCAGCGGGATTTTTTGCAGTAATTTTATTCCTTGATCGGCTTTTTGAGCAGCGACAGGATCACAGCGCCGACGACAGCGCCGGCGAAGATGCTCACGAGGTACATGAGCGGATTGCCGATGGTCGGGACGACGAAGATGCCGCCGTGCGGTGCGCGCAGGGTGCAGTCAAAGAGCATCGTGAGCGCGCCTGCAAGCGCGGAGCCGACGACCATCGAGGGGATGACGCGGACGGGATCCGCGGCCGCGAACGGGATTGCGCCCTCGGTGATGAAGGAGAGGCCCATGACGTAGTTCGTGATGCCTGCTTTGCGCTGGCTCTCAGTGAAGCGGTTCTTAAAGAACGTGGTCGCGAGTGCGATCGCAAGAGGCGGAACCATGCCTCCTGCCATGACTGCGGCCATGACGTGATATTCGCCCGAGGCGAGGAGCCCCGTGCCTGTGACGTACGCCGCCTTGTTGATCGGGCCGCCCATGTCGATCGCCATCATGCCGCCGACGACGATGCCCATGAGGACACGCGCCGACGGGTCCATGCCGCCGAGCGTCTCAACCATCCACGTGTTGATCGCGGAGACGGGCGGGGCGATGATGAAGAGCGAGATAAAGCCCATGATGAGGATGCCGAAGAACGGATAGAGTAGGATGGGCTTGATGCCGTCGAGCGATGCCGGGAGTCCGGCGAAGACCTTCTTGAGTGCATTGACGGCATAGCCTGAGACGAACCCTGCGAGGAGCGCCCCGAGGAAGCCGGTGCCTGTCGTACCCGCGAGTGCCCCGCCGACGAAGCCGACGGCAAGACCCGGCCGGTCGGCGATGGACATGCCGATAAATCCTGCGAGAACGGGGAGCATAAAGCCGAACGATGCCCCGCCGACCTGCATGAAGAACTGTGCAAGGGGCGTGTTCGAACCAAACTTCGATGGGTCGATCGTAAAGTCATCGAAGAGGAAGGCGAGCGCAATGAGAATGCCGCCGCCGACAACGAACGGGAGCATATGCGAGACGCCGTTCATGAGATGCTTGTAGATCTGGCGCGCGAGACTTTCCTCCTCGGCATTGTCTGCACCCTCCGCCGTGTCCGCACCAGCGGAATGGTAGACGGGAGCGTCCCCCGCGAGCGCGCGGTCGATGAGCTCGTCTGCCTTGTTGATGCCGTCCGCGACCTTTGTGATGACGACGCGGCGCCCGTCAAAGCGCGCCATCGGGACGTTCTTGTCCGCAGCGACGATGATGCCGTCGGCAGCGGCGATTTCCTCCGGTGTGAGGACATTCTTTACGCCCGCCGAGCCGTTCGTCTCGACTTTGACCGTGAGGCCGCGCTTCTTCGCGTGCTGTTCGATGCTCTCGGCAGCCATGAAGGTGTGCGCGATGCCCGTGGGGCAGGCGGTAACGGCGAGAATCTGGATGTGATCGGCGGCGGGGGCTTCCTCCTCCGCTGCCTTCTCTGCGCGCGGCGGTGCGAAGCGGTCGTTTTCCTTATCGTCGATCAGCCGGCGGAACTCCGCGACGGTCTTGGCGGCGATGAGCGCCTCCTTGAAGTCAGGATCCATGATCATGGTCGCGAGCTTCGAGAGAATGGCGAGGTGTTCGTCGTTCGCGCCGTTCGGCGCTGCGATCATGAAGAAGAGGCGGCTCGGATTGCCGTCCATTGCGGCAAAATCCATCCCGTCCGGGACGGTCATGGCGGCAAGCCCCGGCGCTTTTACGCCGTCGCTCTTGGCGTGCGGCGTCGCAATGCCGTCGCCGAGGCCTGTTGTGCCGCTCTCCTCGCGGATGAGGACATCCTTGACGTACTGCTCTTTATCGCTGAGATTGCCGCCCTTTTCCATGAAATCAGCGAGCAGGCGGATGGCCTCTTCCTTCGAGGCGGGGGCAGAAATACCGAGGGCAATGCTTTCGGGTTTTAAAAGATCGTTGATATGCAAGGGGAAATCCCTCCTTTTATTTGTGTTTTGACTTGCTGCACCATACGAGCGCGCACAAGCTCATTCGCAAAACGTATCAAGAGACTTCGTGCGGCGCACAGAACAAGAAGAAAATCAAACAATCGTCTTGAGCAGTGCGAGCGCCTCCGCGCGCGTGGCGAGGTTCGGTGAGAACGCGGAGGCGGAGCCGGCCGCAACGCCCATGTAAAAGGCGCGCTCATAGCTGCCGCCCGATTCCATGAAGCCCGCGAGGAAGCCCGCAACCATCGAATCGCCTGCGCCCACGGAGTTGACGAGGGTCCCCTTCGGTGCGGCGGAGCGGTAGAATACGCCCTCGGCCGTGAGGAGAATTGCACCGTCGCCTGCCATCGAGATGAGCACGTTTGTCGCGCCTTCCTCCTGCAGTTTTTTCGCATGGAAGACGATCTCATCGTCTGTTTTCAGCTCTGCGCCGAACATCTCGCCGAGCTCATGATTGTTCGGCTTGATGAGGAAGGGACGGTACTTTAGGACACGCCGCAGGAGATTCTTCGTCGCGTCGACGACGATGCGGATGCCGCGCCCGTCGAGACGCTCCATGATGCGCTCGTAGATGTCATCCGGCAGCGTGTTCGGGATCGAACCTGCGAGGACGAGTGTGTCGCCGTGCGTGAGCCGATCCAGTTTTTCAAAGAGTGCGCGCTGCGCCTCCTCCGTGATGACGGGCCCCTGTCCGTTGATCTCAGTCTCGCTTTCGGCCTTGATCTTCACATTGATGCGCGAGAAACCGTCGCCCAGACGCACAAAGTCATCTGTAATGCCGAACGAATGCAGCATCTGCTGCATCGCAACGCCCGTGAATCCCGCGAGAAAGCCCAGCGCCGTCGAGTCGTGTCCGAGGTTTTTCAGCACGATGGAGACGTTGATCCCCTTGCCCCCCGGCAGGATCTGCTCGTAGTTCACGCGGTTGATCTCGCCCGTGGTGAACTGCTCCAATCGGACGATGTAGTCGATCGACGGATTGAAGGTGACGGTATAGATCATGCAAGTATCCCTCCCTTAAAAATTACCCGATGGAATGACCCTATTCCCATTGAAAATATCATATATGGTGGGGCAGCTAAAGTCAAGGAATCCCTTTCTGCACGGGCGGACTTGTCAGTGCTTTTTCTTTCCTTTATAATAAACAAACAGGAATCTGCACAGGAACAGGGGAGTATATATGACGGAAACAGTTACGGCAGCGGAGCCGCACGTTGAGACGCCGGCTGAGGGGGAAACGCCTGCGGCGGTGAAGCCGAAGAAAACGCCCCACCCCAAGGGGCCGCTTTTTTATCTCAAGAAATGCCTGTGGCTCGTTCTCGGTGCACTCATCACCGCTGCGGGGCTCGAGCTCTTCCTCATCCCGAACAACGTTATTGACGGCGGCGTGGTCGGCCTCTCGATCATGTCGCAGACGATCACGGGCATGGGGCTCGGCGTTTTTCTCGTGCTCTACAACATCCCGTTCGTCTACATGGGGTACAAGCAGATCGGCAAGAACTTTGCGCTCTCTACGGTGTTCGCGATCATCATGCTCTCGATCTGGTCGAGTCTGCTGCACAACGTCTCCCAGGTGACGAATGACCCCTTCCTCGCCGCGATCTTCGGCGGTGTGGTGACGGGTCTTGGCGTCGGCATCGTCATGCGCACGGGCGGATGCTTCGACGGGACGGAGATTGTCGCCATCATTCTTGATGCACGGACGCAGTTCTCCGTCGGTGAGGTTGTTATGTTCATCAACCTCTTCATCCTCTCCTCGGCGGGCCTCCTCTATGGTTGGGACAAGGCGATGTACTCGCTGTTTGCCTACTTCGTCATCGCCAAAATGATCGATGTCGTGCTCAAAGGTCTGGACGAGTCCTATGCGGTGATGATCGTCACGAACGAGCACGAGGAGATGACGGCTGCACTGAACGAGCGGCTCGGGCGCGGCGTGACCCTGCTGCACGGCGCAGGCGGCTACACGGGCGAGGCGAAGGAGGTCCTCTACTGCGTCGTCACACGCCTCGAGATCGATAAGCTCAAGGAGATTGTTCTCGATAAGGATGAGAACGCCTTTGTCACCATCAACGCCGTACACGACATCGTGGGCGGACGGTTCAAGAAGAAAGCGATTCACTGAAAAATCTGCGCGGCTGCGCCGGTGTCGGCGCAGCTCTTTTTGTATGAAAAATACCTCCTGCGGCAGATTTTTGCAGGAGGTATGATTTTACGCGGATCTTTGCTATAATGACAGAGAAGCAGCACAACTGTGATGGGCATATAGGGGAGTGTCGGACATACAAATGGGCTTGTATGTCGGAAAAGAGCGGACGAATGAAAATCTACCGATGGAATCAGGGGAATCCGGCGGGACGCCGGCTGTTTGACCGGCTGTTGGAAAAGGCCGGCAATGAGGAGTGGGACGACGAATATCTGCTCCTTTTGATCGAATATCAAAAACTCTATCCGGCGTCCGAGAAGTTCGAAGTGTTCTACGCAAAATATGCACTGGCACAGGGCAATGCAGCGCTTGCGCTTGCGATCGCGCAGGACGGAGAGCGCAAGCGCAGGGTGAGTCCTGTTCTCTGGGAACTCTTGGCAGAATGCTATGAACGCCTCGGAATGCGCTGTGAGAGCGCTCTTTACCGTGCCTATCTGCGCGTGCACTGCCGCCGGCCGCTGCGCGTATCCGTATCGGCGGGAGAGGAGCAGAGGTACCTCGATCTCTTCACGTGCGCTGCCCGCATGGGCCCCTATGCGCCGTATATTTCTCGGGCAAGATTTGTGTGCGGAAGGATCGAATGGAAGCAGGGCGTCTATGCGGGAGAATGCATCCCTCATGTATTGCCGGAGGCGTATCCGTATTGGGTGGGCGCCTACCTCGAGCGCGGGGAGCTGAACTCGCACGGATGGCTGCTCGCGCGCAGCCGGGAGGATTCCGAATTCGCAGATCACTACGGCGCGGATTTCACCTTTGACATTTGGCGCTCGACGGTGCAGACCGCACTGGAGGTCCCGTGCGCGCCCGGAGAGACCTATCTGCTGCCCGTCGCCGGGACAGAGCCGTCGCAGAAGATTGATTTTTCCGTTGGGGAGCAGCGTTTCTTTGACCGCGGCGGGCAGTACCGCTATCTGTTTTATCGTGTGGAGGACCCCGTCAAGATTTGCTCCGCACAGCCCTTTGCGGCAGCGTGCCCCATCCGTCTCGGGCACAGTCCGAAACGAAGGAAGCTGGTGCTCAATATCCTCGTAGATGCGCTGAGCTGGGGCGCGGTCAAAGAATTCCAGTATGCGGACGTGCCCAATCTCATGCGCTTCTTTTCCAAAGGCATTATTTTCAACAATCATTTTTCGGCGGCGGAGTATACCTATCCGTCACTTGCCTCGATTGAGACGGGGATGTATCTGCATCACAACCAGGTGTTCAACGAGATGTTCGGACAGGAGATCGATCCGTCCTATGTGACCATCTCTGAGCGCATGAAGGAACGCGGCTATCTCTGCGTCAATGTCATGGGCGAGGGGGACGGGATATACAACGGCGTGACGCGCGGGTTTGACCGCATCATTGTGGATGCAACCTACCTGCCGGGGTATGAGGCGGTGGAGCGTACGATTCGCCACATCGAGGCATTTGACGAATGCGATCAGTTCCTATGGATGCATTTTGCCGATCCGCATGTCTATTCTGCAGGCGCGCAGGCGCCGCCGACCTCCGTTCAGACACATTTGCCGCTCGGGCAGCGCATGGAGGGGAGCGCCGATCAGGAGACCAGTGTGAACCTGCCGAGCCGCCCCATCTATATCGCCGCGAACCGGGACAACATCCGCCACGCGGATCGTGTGCTCGGCGTGCTCTTTGAGTATTTGGAAAACCATTTCAGCGACGATGAATACATTGTGCATCTGTACTCGGATCACGGCGTGCCTGTCTATGAGGCGGAGCCCTATCTCACGAGCGAGAAGCAGGCGGGGGCAGCGCTGATGATGCGCGGCGGGGATATTCCTGCGCGCGGAATTGTGCAGGAACTGACGAGCGGCGTCGATATCTATCATATCGTGGCGCATAATGTCGGCTTCCCGGTCGGAGAGAATACCGACGGCAGCCTCCCCGCGGCGCTCGGCGGGAAAGAGCGCGCCTATGTCATCTCCAATTCCATCTATCCCGGCAAACGCTACGAACTTGGGATTCGTACATTGGAATATGAGTTCCGGCTTGCCTCGGAGGATATCGTCGGCATGGACGGCACCGTTGACCTTGCGGATGCGAAGATGGCTGTGTGGAAGAGAACGCCCGCACATGAGAATGTCGATGATGAGGAGGTCTTTCAGTACTTTTACCGCATTGCAGCGGAGTTTACAAGGGGCGCGATCGACCACGAGGGACATCGCTGGCCTGAGATTGCCGGCTGAGGATGCGCGGAGAAGGGAATTTACGCGGCGCATCATTATGAGAGAAACTGTTTGACGGGAGGACATCCTATGAAAGTGGTACTGCTCGCCGGGGGATGGGGGACGCGCATTGCGGAGGAGTCCGAGCTGCGCCCGAAGCCGATGGTCGAGATCGGGGGCATGCCGATTCTCTGGCACATCATGAAGGAATACAGCCACTATGGTTTCTATGAGTTCATCATCTGTGCAGGTTATAAGCAGCACATGATCAAGGAGTGGTTTGCCGACTACTTCCTCTACACGTCGGATATCACATTTGACTTTACGCAGGGCAGCCGCACCATCGTTCACAATCAGCATACGGAGCCGTGGAGGGTTACGGTCGTGGACACCGGTCTCCATACGATGACCGGCTCGCGTATTCGGCGGATCCGGAAATACATCGGCGATGAGCCCTTCATGATGACCTACGGCGACGGCGTCTGCGATGTCGATATCGCAAAGCTGGTTGAGTTTCATCGCGCGCATGGGAAGATCGCTACGCTGACGACTGTGATGCAGAAGCAGCAAAAAGGGATCCTCTCGATTGAGGTGGATAATTCCGTGCGTTCCTTCCGTGAGAAGGCGATGGAGGACGCCGCGCCGATCAATGCGGGCTATATGGTCCTTGAGCCGGAGGTGTTCTCCTACATCGGAGAGGGGGATCAAGAGGTGTTCGAGGGCGCCCCGCTTGAGCGCATTGCCTCCGAGGGACAGCTGATGAGCTATAAGCACGAAGGGTTCTGGCAGTGCATGGATACGCTGCGGGAAAAGATGCTTTTGGAAAAGATGTGGCAGGAGAATAAAGCGCCGTGGCGGACGTGGGATGAATGATCGCGCTGAGCGGGGAGGACCCGTATCAAGAACCCTTCGGATTTATGAGACAGCGGGAGGCGGTGAGAGGATGGAGATCGATTTCTATCGCGGGAAACGTGTTTTCCTCACGGGGCATACGGGCTTTAAGGGCATGTGGCTCGCACTCCTGCTCCTGCGTGCGGGGGCGGAGGTAACGGGCTTCGCGCTGGACGCGCCGACGCAGGGCGGCAGAAAAGCGCTAGAACGCCTCGGCGTCTTGAAGGAGATGCGCGATGTGCGCGGTGATGTGCGGGATCTCTCCGCACTCTCCCGCGCGTTTGACGAAGCGCGGCCGGAGGTCGTGTTCCATCTCGCGGCGCAGCCTATCGTGCGCGAGAGTTACCGTCAGCCTGTGGACACGTTCGCGGCGAATGTAATGGGCACGGTCAACCTGCTCGAATGCGTCCGCACATCGAGTACTGCACACGCTGTCCTCGTCGTGACGACGGACAAGGTCTATGAGAACAGAGAGTGGGTATGGGGATACCGTGAGAACGAGCCGCTGATGGGCTATGATCCGTATGCGGCGAGCAAAAGCTGTGCGGAACTTGCCGTTTACAGCTATCGGCAGAGTTTTTTTGCCGACGGCGGCGTACGACTCTCGAGTGCGCGTGCGGGCAATGTGATCGGCGGCGGGGATTTTGCGCCCGACCGCGTCATTCCCGACTGCATCCGTGCCGCCGTGCGCGGGCAGGTGATCCACATCCGCAGCCCCCATTCGACGCGCCCCTATCAGCATGTGCTCGAACCGCTCTCGGCCTATCTGATGCTTGCGGCGCGGCAGACAGTGGATGCTTCCCTTGTCGGTGCGTGGAACGTCGGCCCCGACGATGCGGACTGCGTGACGACGGGCGAACTCGCTGATATTTTCTGCAGGGCATGGGGCGGCGGCGCACGGTGGCAGGCGGTCGAGAGCGACGGTCCGCATGAGGCGCATTTTTTGAAGCTTGACTGCTCGAAGCTGAGGAGCACGCTCGGGTGGAACCCGCGCTGGCATATTGCAGACGCCGTGGAGAAAACGACAGAATGGGCCAAGGCGTGGGAAGCCGGCGCAGATATGCGCGCTTTTACGGAGAAGCAGATCGATATGTTTCTTTCGTAGGATAAATCTTATGTGTTTTAGGGAGAGAATGTGATGAGTGAGCGCGAGATGCGCGGGGAGATCCTTGCGCTGGTGCGGGAATACTGCGCGAAATATCATGCGCCGAAGGCGGACTTTGCTCCCGGCGATCGCCTGCCCTATGCGGCGCGTGTCTACGACCACGAGGAGATGGAGAACCTCGTCCAGAGTGCACTGGAGTTCTGGCTGACGGCGGGGCATTATACGGATGCATTTGAGCGCGGCTTTGCCGATTTCCTTGGTGTCCGGCACTGCTCTCTCGTCAATTCAGGCTCATCGGCGAATCTTCTCGCCTTTATGGCGCTCACCTCACCGCTCCTCGGAGCGCGTGCCGTCGGGCGCGGCGACGAGGTGATCACGGTGGCGGCGGGATTCCCGACGACGGTTGCCCCGATCATCCAGCACGGCGCCGTGCCCGTCTTTATCGATGTGACCCTGCCGACGTACAATGCGGATGTGTCCATGCTTGAGAGCGCGCTTTCGCCGCGGACAAAGGCGGTGATGATCGCGCACACGCTCGGCAATCCGTTTGACCTGGCAGCGGTCAAATCGTTCTGCGATGCGCATGATCTCTGGCTCGTCGAGGATAACTGCGATGCACTCGGGTCCGCGTATACGCTGGACGGCGCGGCACACTATACGGGGACAATCGGCGACATCGGCACGTCGAGTTTCTATCCGCCGCACCACATGACGATGGGTGAGGGCGGTGCAGTCTATACGAATAATGCCCTGCTGCACCGTATCGTGCGCTCCCTCAGGGACTGGGGGCGCGACTGTGTCTGTGCATCAGGGCAGGATAATCTGTGCGGGCACCGCTTTGATCGGCAGGATGGAGAACTGCCGCGCGGCTATGACCATAAATATGTCTATTCACATTTCGGTTACAATCTCAAGGCAACGGATATGCAGGCAGCCATCGGCACCGCGCAGCTGAAGAAGCTGCCAGGCTTTGTGGAGCGGCGCCGGCATAATTTCGCGCGCCTTCGCGCGGCACTCGCAGACATGGAGGACGCATTCATCCTGCCGGAGGCGACGCCGCATGCGGATCCCAGCTGGTTCGGATTCCTCGTGACATGCCGTGCGGGGATCGATCGGACGGCAGTTGTCCGCGACATCGAGGCGAAGGGGATTCAGACGCGGATGCTCTTTGCGGGGAATCTGACAAAGCATCCGTGCTTTGATCAGATGCGCGCATCGGGGGAAGGATACCGAATCGTCGGTTGCCTCGACACGACCGACCGCATTATGAACGACACGTTCTGGCTCGGCGTGTATCCGGGCCTCACCGATGAGATGATTGACTATATGGCGCGTACCGTGAGAGAATCCGTACGAAAAAGGTAGGGGAATCAGCAGCGCACGAAATCATACGGCGGAGGTTCGTCCTTCGCCTTTTTCTTTTTGCTGCGCGGGGGCAGACAGATGAGAAATGCGGTGGCGTAGGCGGTGATGGGGATGGCACAGAGGAGGCCGATGCTGCCGATGAGGGAGCGCACGATTTCCGTTGCGATCATGTTGAGGTTCATGACGTGCAGGAGCGAGATGTCGGGCTGTGCGGAGATGAGCAGGATGAGCGGGAGCGCGCCGCCGATGTAGGCGAGGACGAGCGTATTCGCCATCGTGCCCATGACGTCGCGGCCGACGTTCATGCCGGAGGCAACGAGCGCACGGAATTTGGTGTTGGGCGCGAGTGCCTTCATCTCGTACTGGGCAGAGGCGATGGAGACGGCGACATCCATGACGGCGCCGAGCGCGCCGAGCACGATGCCGGAGAAGAGGAGCTCACGAAAGTCCACGTCCTGCAGATAAAGTACCTTGAGCATGCCGGCCTGTTCCTCGGCGACGCCCGTGAGGTAGGTAAAGTGGATGGCGAGGATGGCGAGAATCCCCGCGATCAGGATACCGCCGATGGTGCCGATGATGGCGCCCGCGGATTTTACGTTGCACCCGTTGACGAGGAGCTGTGTGGCAAGCGTAATGGCGGAGCCGATGAGGAAGGTCCAGAGCAGGATATGCGTCGGAGAGAAGAGGATAAAGCCGATGAGCCCCTTTGCGATGAGGAGAACGGCAAAGAGAAGGACGAGGAGCGCTTTGAGTCCTGTCATCCCGCCGAAGAGAATGAGGAGCGCAGCGAAGCCGATCAAGAGAAAGAGCATTGCGGGCAGACGGTCGTAGTCGACGATGGCGTAGCCCTCCCCCTCGGCGCGCACGATGATGTTTTCATCTGCCTTCGGATGAATGTCGAAGGCGGGATTGTTCATCGTCTGATGCGTGATCGTCGCCTCGGTTCCCTCCGCGGGGCCGGAGTCGAGACGAATGCGCACCTCATACTGCGCGCTGCCCGGCGCGAATGCGGTCGCGCCGCCCTCGAGCTCCTGGACGCTCAGAACCTCCGCCTTATAGGTCGGCGGATCGCCGTCCTCTCCGCCGGGCAGGTGAAAGAGGATATAGCAGAGGGCCGAGATGGAGAAGCAGACGGCGAGGAAGCGGGCAAAGCGCTGCGGATGTATTTTCATGAGGGGCCCCTTTCGTTGCGTGCGGGAATGATCAAAATTATCATATACGCTGATAATGATATTTATATGAGAATGATGCCAATACTTATTCTTGATTACGCCGAAAGCATTGACATGTCGATTATTCTCAACTATACTGAGAACAACGAGATGATTCCAGAGAGAATTGCGGCGGCACACTGCCGGGATTCTCACGGCGCAGGAATTGTCATCGTCTCACGGAGAGATCCGTCAAGGCTGCCATATGGGCGGCCTTTTTTGTTCAGAAGTATTTTCTGGGACGGGATTTCGACGAGACGTTCACTCACTGGTGAGGCAAAGCGCCAAGGAGCGAAGGTGTCCCCAAAGGGGACGGTATGACAAAGGAGGAACCATCATGTTCTCAAAGACAGATTTTTGGATCGGCCTTGCGGTCGGCGCGGTAGCGGGTATTTTCGGCTATCGCTTCATGCAGGAGCGCACGCAGCAGATGGCTGCACTGGAGGCCGGCCAGGCGGAGCTGTCGCTGGCGGAGCTCCAGCGTCAGAAGGAAGAGCTTGAGGATCTGATCGCGGCACAGTCCGCGGCGGAGCAGTAAGAGCTCTCAGGGATCCGGGGCTGCCGCGCGGTATCGCGTGCAGCCCTTTTTTGAAAGGATACTTCCTATGAATATTTTCGATGTGATTAAGAACGCGGTTCCGCAGTCGGCGGCGGATCTCTTCGTCCGCTCCACCGATATCGCTTCCTATATGCCGGGGCGCGTGCGCCTTTACAGCAAGCAGCTGGTGAACAATGCGGCGCTGGAGAAGCAGGTGCAGGCACATCTTGGCACGTTCGCAGAGATCGAGCGTGTGGATACGAATATCGCGACGGGCTCGATTCTCATCACCTATGAGCCGGAGCGTCTGCGTGCGAATGCAGAGCTGCGGCGTGTGGAGGAGTATATGCGTGCACATGCGAGGAGGCGGTCATCATGACGTATCTTTCGGGGCTGATGCTCGGCGCATCGCTTGCGAATATGCTGCGCCAGACGCTCGGTGCGCGCGATGCGGGGGCCTTTGCGGCGCAGGGAACGCGCGGCGGCCGTGTACGCACGGCACAGAGCGGGATGTTCCCGTCTCTTTCGGGCGCTCTGACGGGCGGCCTGCCGACGAGTCTTTTCGGCTTGTCCGGGCGAACGGGCGGTGCGGCAGGAGTTCCTGCAGGGACGGCAGAGACTGTCTCGCCGCCGCGGTATCGGGCAAACAATACGGCAGAGGCGGCGTTCACGTGTGTCCACGCGTCCTCCGGGCGGCGCCGCTATCGAACACCGTATCTGACGGAAGAATTTGCAAATGTGCTCGAAGTGTGCCTGATGCGCCTGCCGTTTGTGCGCACGGTGCGTGCAAACGCTGCCTCCGGGAGCATTCTGCTGATCTATCCGCCGGAGGACGAGGCGCACATTCTCGTGCTCGCGGAGGGGCTGGAGGCGATCTTTGCAGAGGGGCGGACAGCGCCGCCGCCGGCGACGCTCGCGCAGAGCATACGCCGGTCCGTGCATGATTTCAGCGGTTGGATCCAGCGGCATACGGGCGGAGCGCTCGATCTGAGTTCCACGGTTGCCGCGATCTTTGTCCTGCGCGGGATTCGTCAGCTCGTCCTGTCGAATAATACGCCGCCTGGCTCGCAGATGCTCTGGTGGGCACTGACGCTGATGAGAGGATGGAGGGTATGAAGCTGACGCATACGCGGCTCCGTCTGTATGCAGATCTGCCGCGCGCAGATGCGCTGCGCCTTGCGGCACGCATGCGCCGTTTTCCTGCGGTGGCGGCGGCATCCGTGCGGGAGGGGCGTATCGATCTCTGGCATGAGGGCGCGATTCCGTCGGCGCGCATTTGTGCGGCGGCGGCGCGTGCGGTGCGCGAGGCGGCGGAGAAGGCGGTGACGCCGACGGAGCAGATGGCGGAGTTCCGCCGCGATGCCGTGATCTCGCTTGCGGGCTTTGCGGCGATGGAGCTCCTGCGGCGCGGCGCGCCGGAGGTCTTTGCCGCGGTCAAGATCCTGCGCTCCCTGCTTGTGCTCGGCATCGCGCGCAACTTTATCAAGACGGGGATCGGCGGGCTGATCCGCGACCGCCAGCCGAATGCCGACACACTGACAACGACGGCGGTCGTTGCCTCGGTGCTCGCGGGAAAACCCGAGTCGAGCCTCATGCTCCTCGCACTCAGCAATGGTGCGGAGATGCTGACAAGCTACGCGGCGGAAAAGGCCCGCACGCATATTTCGGGGCTGCTTTCGCTCGGGCAGCGCGATGTCTGGCTTGTCGAAGAGACGCCCGACGGCGAGGCTGAGCGGAAGGTGCCCGTGGAGGAGGTCCGCCCCGGCGACACGATTGCCGTGCACGCGGGGGAAAAAATTGTCATCGACGGGCGCGTCCTGCGCGGTGATGCGGCGGTGACGCAGGCATCCATCACGGGCGAATCCGCGCCTGCGATGAAGAGCGAGGGAGCACCTGTCTATGCGGGCAGCGTAGTTGAGGCGGGCGAGCTTGTCGTTGCGGTGGAGAAGGTGGGCGGCGATACCTCGCTCGCGCACATTGTCCATCTCGTCGAGGAGGCGCAGACGCGCCGTGCGCCCGTGCAGAACTTCGCCGATCAGATGGCCAACTACCTCGTGCCCGTGTCCTTCCTCGGCGCAGCGATTGTCTACGGGGCAACGCGCGACTGGGGGCGGGTGCTGAACTTGCTCTTTATCGATTTCTCCTGCGGGCTGAAGCTCTCGACGGCGACGGCGATGTCGGCCGCGATTGCGGCCGCGGCCAAGCGCGGCATCCTCGTCAAGGGAGGCAACTACATCGAGGCCCTTGCGCACACGGATACGGTTGTGCTCGACAAGACGGGGACGCTGACGGTCGGCGTGCCGGAGATCACGTTCATCCGTACGGCGGCGGGGGTAAGCGAAAAGGAAGCCGTTCTGCTCGCAGCATCGGCGGAGGAACACTCTGTGCATCCGCTCGCGGTCGCGATTCAAAAATATGTGGAAGAGCATGCGTGGAAGGCTCCGCAGCACCGCTCGTCCGAGACGGTCGTAGCGCGCGGCATGCTGGCCGAGGTGCCGGACTTCGAGGGATTTGCAGGCGGTACGGTTCGCGTCGGTAGCCGCCGTTTCCTGCAGGAGAACGGCGTTGCGGACGAAGAGAATCTCAGCGCTGCCGTGCGGGGCAAGAATCTCCTTTACGTCGCGCGCGATAAAAAGCTCATCGGCATCATCGGGATCGAGGACCCCATTCGGCCAAAGATGAAGAAGACGCTGAACCAGATGCGCCGCTGCGGCGTGGACGAGATCGTCATGCTCACAGGCGATGCGAAAGCAGTTGCTGCAGAGGTGGCGCGCGCAATGGATGTGGACTCCTATCACGCGGAGATCCTGCCCGAGGATAAGTCGCGCTATGTCAATCAGCTCAAGCAGCGCGGGACGGTCATGATGGTCGGCGACGGCATCAACGATGCGCCGGCGCTCGCATTTGCGGATGTGGGCGTCTCGCTCGGCGGGCGGCAGACGGATATTGCGGCGGAGTCCTCGGCGGTGACGATTCACTCGGAGGACCCCGCTCGTCTTGTGGAGGCACTGCGTCTCGGACAGCGGACCATGCACCTCGTGCATCAGAACTTCAAGGCGACCCTGCTCATCAATTCCTCGGCGATGCTGCTCGGTGCGCTCGGGGCGATCAGCCCGCTCGCGGCAGCGGCAATCCACAACACGGCAACGCTCGGCGTGGTGCTGAACAGCTGCCGCGTACTGGCGCCGGAGGGAGGCGTGTTTGCACGGGGGAAGACCCGCTGAGGGAGTCCCGCATCCGAATCGGGGCAGTATTGCTTTTTCTTTTATCCTGTTGTAGAATACGATAGAAATCAAATGGAGAGATCGTTTCGGATCGCTGCGCACCGCCGATCCGATCTTTGAGGGGGCGTTTTATCAATGGCAGGAAAGATGAAGAACTGCTCAAGCTGCGGGAAGGTGTTCATCTCGATCAATAATTCCCGCATCTGTATGGATTGCCGCGAAAAGGAAGAGCAGTGGGAGAAGGAGGTCGTCACGTATGTGCGCGATCATCCGAAGAGCCAGATTTCCGAGATCGTCGAGGCAACCGGCGTGCAGGAGCCGATTATCCGCCGCATGATTCGCGAGGGACGCTTCGTATCGACGGGCGCAGAGCTTTTCTATCCGTGTGAAAAATGCGGTTCGCCCATTCAGAGAGGGCAGTACTGCGAAAAGTGCCAGAAAGAGCTCCGCGATGATCTGGCTGCGCACATGGCGAAGCAGCGTCCCGCAGGGAAAAGCAAGAGCGGTGACGGCGGACAGGGGCACCGCGGTTATGTGACGCTCGGCAAAAAGTAATAAAGAGGAAAGACGCGCACTTAGGAAAAATTTCTTAAGTACGTGTCTTTTTTTTTCGATAAAAAATGTAAAAGGACTCTGGGGACCTCCCTGGAGGGACAGAAACGCGGATGCGGCCGTCGGCAGCAGCGGCGCTTCTGAAATACATAGGTGGTGAAAAATATGTTGATCAGCAATCATGCAATTTCGGCAGTGAGCCGTCTGTATGCAGGCAGCCAGACATCGGGCACGCGCCGCGTGAATGCGGCGGGGACAGTGCAGCCTCCGGATGCGCTCGAACTCTCCGGCGAGGCCCAGAGCTTCGGCGACATCCTGCAAAAGCTGCGCGGCATGGACGATGTGCGTGCTGAGCGCGTGGAAGCGCTTTCCGCACGTACGCATGAACCCGCGTCGGCGGACATCGCGGCCAAGATGCTCGCGATGCGATACTGATACAGGGGCTCTTTTATGTGGAGTACGTTCACGGAAACGCTTGCTCAGCTGTATGCGCAGTATGAGAAGATTCGCGCGGTGCAGGAGAGAAAGCGCGGGCTTCTTGTTGCGCTTGACATGGAGGGGCTCGAAAAGCTCGTCGCCGAGGAGGACTTCCTTGCGCGCGCGGTCCAGCAGCTCGAGAAGCAGAGGCTCTCACAGCTGGCGCACATTGCGCAGGCGACGCCGGGCGTAACGGCCGAGACGAATATGGAGGAGCTGGCGCTGCTCGCGCCGACGGACGCCGAACATCGCACGGTGCTTGACGCCAGCCGTCGGCTGAGCCGCATCGTCAAGGAGACGAAGGAGCTCAGCGAGGCGAACGCCCTCCTGATCGAGGGGGCGCTGCTCGCCGTGAACCGACAGCTCGGCAGAATCGGCGGCGCCGTAGTCGATCCCGTGTACGGGAGCGGCGGCGGCGAGCAGGTGCGGCATCTCAAGAAGAATCTGGATTATAAGGCGTGAACGGCGATGACGAATGAGACCCGCAAGACGCTTGTGCTTCTAAAGGCGCAGCTTGCCGCCTGCGAGGAGGCCGCGCGCCGCTTTGCCGCGCTCAAGGACACGCTCCAGCAGAGCGCGTCCGGCGGCGCTATGACAGAGTCTACGGCAGAGGCGGAGCGCAGTCTCGCGGCAGTGCGGTCGCTGGCTCGGCAGCAGGAGGACCTGCTTGTGCAGGCACAGGCCGCAAATCTTGCCGATATCATCGACCGCGAGCCGAATCTGCGCGAGCGGCTCGCTGTGGGGCGCGTTCTTCACGTTGCTGCCCTGCGGCATGACGAACTGCGCGCCGCGGTGCAGGTCTGCGGAGAGCTCCTCCAGCAGAGCGCAGACTTTGTCAATTATCAGCTGAACGTCATCTCCGGCACGGCCGCCGATGATGTCTACGGACGCTCGCAGCCCATCGCGGGGCCCGCGGCAGGCGTGCGGCGCGAGACTGCAATATTTGATGCAGGCGTATAAGCGAAATCATAAAGGGAAAGAGTGAGGGATCTATGCGGTCAACTTTTGCCGGACTCAATACAATGGTGCGGGGCATCCAGAACAATCAGCTCTCGCTCGATACCGTCGGCCACAATATCACGAATGCCTCGACGGAGGGGTACTCGCGCCAGCGCGTTGACTCCGCGGCGACGAACTATCAGGAGCGCCCGTCCCTCTATGGGAATGTCTACGTCGGCGGCGGCGTTGATGTGGTCGCGCTGAACCGCGCGCGCAATGTCTACGCCGATAAGCAGTATTGGTCCGAGACCTCGTCGCAGAATCTCTATAAGACCTATAAGACGAACTACGATAAAGTGGAGAGCATCTTCAATGATGCCAAGAAGACCGGCATTCTCAATGCGATGCAGCAGTTTTACAGCGCGTGGGTCAACCTCTCCGACTATGCGAGCGATGCGGCGTCGCGGACGGCAGTCCTGACGAAGGGGAACAACCTCGTCGACCGCATCAAGACGGGGGCGAAGCAGCTGCAGGATCAGATCACGGCACAGTATGATGAGATGCGCATCCAGGTCGGCAAGGTCAACGGCATTACAGAGGAAATAGCGCGGCTCAACAAGAATATCATGCTTGCCGAGACGAACGGTGCGAAGGCAAACGATCTGCGCGACCAGCGCGACCTTCTCGTGGATAAGCTCTCGGAAATCACGAATGTCAACGTTTACGAAGAGGCCAACGGACAGTATACAGTCGTCTCGAACGGCATGACGCTCGTTCAGCGCGACAACCGTCTCACCCTCGAGATGAGCGAGCCGATCAACAACGACCGCTACGGGATTACGGACTATACCATCCGCATCAAGGAGGCGGGCGGCCTCGGCTATGTGCCGCAGGGCGGGATTCTCAAAGCCCTGCAGGATACGATCGTGCAGGACAAGGGCTATATTGACAACGTTGCCGACATCGCAGCGACGCTCCTCACGACATTCAACGATGTGCACAAACTCGGCGCGGGAATTGACAACAACGCGACATCATGGATGAATTTCTTCGGCCGGAACTCGTTCCACAGCAATGCGACCGGCAGCAACTATACGGGTGAGCGCTATACATGGCACGTAGACCCGACCACGGGTGACCGGTGGATGACGGCGACGGGGCAGCAGGTGACGCGCACGACGGCCGCCGGCACGACGACCGTCACGACGGTCGATACGTCCAACGCTGCCGATATCCACGAGATGCGTTCGATGCAGATCATCAACGCGCTTAAGGTCAGCGATGAGCTGACGGCACAGGGCGGGCAGAATCTCGTTGCCGCCCGTCAGATCGAGAATGGAACGATTACCGGTGCGGGCATGGGGTACACCTATGCCACAGCCAACGTCAACGGAACGGGCGACGGTACGAATGCGGTCGAGCTGAGCAAACTCTTCAACGTTGAACAGTACGACGCCGTGACGAACCCGTCGGGCGCAAAGAACCCGCTGGGAACGGAGCGCCCGATCAACAATGTTTCGATCAATCAGTACTACAACGGCATCATGAGCCATCTCGGCGCAAATGCGGAGAATGTGGACAAGAAACTCAAGCAGCAGGACGATCTCATCACGCAGATCGAACAGTGGCGGCAGTCCACATCCGGGGTCGACTGGAACGAGGAACTGACGAATATGCTCAAGTTCCAGACGGGCTACGGCGCATGCTCACGCGTGCTCACGTCGATGGACGAGATGCTTGACCGGCTGATCAACAGCACCGGCGTTGTCGGAAGGTAAGAGGTGACAGCATGGCAATCCGCATCAGCAGCAACTATATGGTGCAGCGGTATCAGAAAGATCTGAACGAACTGGACTATACGAAGAGCAAACTCATGGAGCAGGGCGACGGCAGCAAGCTGCATCGTCCCTCAGATAATTCGGTGGACTATTCCCGCTATCTGCGGTATGATATCTCCGAGAGCGAGAATGATCGCTATCAGAGCAGTGTAAAGGCCGGGATCTCGTGGATGAATTCGACGCAGACGGCACTCTCCGGCATGGAGGACATCCAGAAGACGTTCAAGGCAAAGACGATCCAGGGCGCGAACGACGATAAGGATGAAAAAAGCGGCGACTGGCCCGCCATTGCGCGCGAGATGAAGGCCGGGGTGCAGCAGATCATCTCACTCGGCAACACGCAGCTCGGCGACCGCTATATCTTCTCCGGGCAGGCCGATCTCAAGCAGCCGTTCACGATGACGAGCGAGGCAGATATGCGCCGGCGCGGCCTTGCAAAGACCCTGGATGACCGACAGGCGGCATTCTTTAACAACGCGAGCAACAACGACAGCGCGGACTTCCTGCACCAGATGCTTTCCCTTGACGGCAGCGACGGCAATACATACTACCTCAACACGCTGACGGGCGATATCTATACGAAGGAACTCGTGCAGGAAGGCTATAAGGATGTCGTCGCGAGCGGACGCTCCACGGTTTCCACCGCTGATCGGGTCGGCAACATTACGACCGGTGCGAACTTTATCAAGAACAACTTCAAAAACACGGGAGAGATCGTCAACGATCCGGTCGGCGCTCCGGGCATGGGAGCGAACTGGAGCGACACAACGGCGGTCCCCGGCGTAACGCTGAAGTTCTCCACGGTTCGCCAGCAGATCGTCACGTACAGCGGCGACATGCGCTATATCTCGATGGTCAAGCAGAACGGCTCGACGGAACCCACGGCCGATACAGTCAACAAGACAGGCGTGGATGTCTTCGGCCGTGATCTCTTTGACGACAAGAACTCCGGCAACGAGCCCTCGGGAACGGCGATGGTCAACAACATGCTGACGGTCTACGAGAAGACAAAGTCCGCCGATGCCCGCTGGCTCAGTTCCGACGGCGTCACTCTTGCCGACGTGGCGAACCAGGTCACGCTGCAGGCCCATACCGAGACGGGGTCGCGCAGCCGGCTCTACACGGATATGACGAGCATTCTCACGGACCATGCTGAGAACATCACGCGCGACATCACGAACGTCTCCGCGACGGACGTTGCGGAGCTTGCAACGAAGATGATGCAGCAGCAGACGATCATGAGCATGTCGCTCTCGATGGGGGCACGCATCCTGCCGCTCTCGCTCGTGGATTATCTGCGGTAAATTACGGAAGCACTGATGCATTCAGCATTATCATAACGGGAAAGGACGCCCATTATGCCCATGCTTTATCTCAATGTGCGCCACACGCTCCCGATGATCGGGATACGGGCGCAGAAGAATACGCTGGACAGCAGTATCAATCAGCCGCGCTATGCGCAGCAGACGCAGCAGGCCCGCTCCAACCGGGGCGCAACGCAGCCGAAGCTCTTCATTGACAGCTACCCGAGCCGGCACAGCTACGGCTTTACGAATCACACAGACTTTGCCCGCGAGCACGGACAGCAGGGCTTTGCCGATGTGAGCCGAGGGACCTCGAAGCATACGCAGATGGCGTGGGCGCTCGCCGAGGACGGGCCGAAGCCCGGACGGCAGGTGGCGCTCGAATTCATCCGGAACGATGTGAAAAGCATCGCCGATCAGAACCGCTGCATCGTCGCGCAGGCGATTCCGGATCCTGAGATCCGTTTTGATGTGGGCGAGGCGGTCGGCACGCCGACCATAGGGCGTACGACGCCGCAGTGGCATACGGATGCGCAGGCACGCATCCATTACAACCGCGGCAGCATCGAGACCTATCTGCAGCAGAAGGGCGATATTCACCGCTGGGTCAGCGAAGGCAAATACGATATACGTGCATAATAGGAGTCTTTGATGAAGAAAATTACCACGAGCCGTTTTGGCGAAATCGAAGCGGCAGAAGATGCAATCATCCATTTCGGGACAGGGATTCCCGCATTTGAAGAGGAGCGGGAGTTCCTCATCATTCCCTACGAGGAGGGCAGTCCGTATGTCTTCCTCCAGTCGGTCAAGACGCCGGAGCTGGCGTTCCTGATGACGATGCCGCTCATCTTCTTTCCGGACTATGAGTTCACCATCGACGACGATGTGGAAAAGGAACTCGAACTGACCTCGCCCGAGGACGTGCTGATCTATACCATCCTCACGCTCGACGGAAAGGAGATCCGGGATCTCACGGCGAATCTGATGGCCCCGATTGTGATCAATGCGAAGACGCGCAAGGCGAAACAGATCGTACTTGACCACAGCCCATATACGACGAAGCACCGCCTGTTCCCTGCGGATGAGGAGGACAAGTAATGCTCGTACTCACACGCAAACCCAGACAGCAGATCATGATCGGCGACAATGTCGTCGTCAATATCGTGGAAGTTCAGGGCGACAATGTGCGCATCGCCATTGATGCGCCGCGGAGCGTCAAGATCTACCGCGGTGAAATCTACCGGGCAATTCAAGAGGAAAATCAAAAGGCCGCGGCTGCGTCCGCGAACGTTGACCTCAGTACATTGCCCAAGAGTTAATGATATAGAGGAGTCAAGGAAGAACTGAGCGGGAACGCCGGATGCGTTCCCCGTACACATGGAGGAGTGCCTTATGACCGTAGGAAGTGTTCAGGATGTTATGCTGGCGGCGGTTGCCGTCAGCAGCATGGACGGATACGATGCGCCGCAGCCGAATGCGGCTGAATCGTCGGTGCAGGATTCGCCGCAGCAGACGGCGATGAATGAGACGTCCGCCGCAGATGCCGCACAGAAACAGGAACAGGATGCGCGCGCACAAGCGCAGCACGAGCCGCTCACAGAGGAGCAGACCTCGTTTATCACGGAACAGCTCAACGAGATCATGCGGAATATCGACGTGAATCTGCAGTTCCAGTATCATAAAGAAGTGAACTTTATGTCTGTGCGCATGCTTGACAAAAAAACCGGCGAGGTTTTGCGCGAAGTTCCGCCCGAGGCAATGGTCGAGCATATGATCAAGGTGCATGACTGGATCGGCGCATTCTTGGACAAGACGGCCTAAGGAAGGGGAAGGAGGAACATTATGGCATCGACAAAAGGAATCTACGGGCTTTCCGGCTCCGGTCTTGACGTCGAGTCGCTGGTCAAGGTCGGCATGATCTCCCAGCAGAAAAGATACGACCGCATCTATAAGAAGGAAGTCGAGACCGAGTGGCGCAAGGAAGCCTACGCGAACGTTTACGATAAGGTAAACACGTTCCGCAGCAGGATGTCGGACTACCGGCTGAGCTCGACGACCAAGCCCATGACCGCGACGAGCTCGAATGCGGACGCCGTGACGGCGACGGCAAATGCGAGCGCAGGCCTCATGGCGCACTCGGTCGAGGTCACGCAGGCGGCGACGAACGCCTATCTGATGACAACCGCGGGGCAGAAGATAACGCATGCCAATACGGGATCGACGGGCATCCAGCTCAAGGACATCGCCTTTGCGGGCGGGACAATGCCGGCGGGCATGGCGGCCGGGGATACGGCGCTCAGCTTTAAGATCTCGAACGGCACGGGCAGTGCGACGGTGAGCTTTACGGCAGAAGAGGTATTCACCAAAAATCTGACGCTCAACGATCTCGCGGCGCGCATCAACAACGCGCGCTACACGGATTCAGAGGGCAAGAAGACCTCGCTCGACATCCGTGCGAGCTATGACTCCGTATCGGACGGCTTCTCGCTCTTTAACGGCAAGACCGGCGACGGGAATAAGATCAATCTGTCCGTGGAGACAACGGCCTCCTCGGCCGCACACACGACGACGCTGCTCAATAATCTGAACATGGGTGTGGTCGCAGGCGGAACGGTTGGCCCGGCGGTATCGCTGTCGACAAGCGGGACAACCTCCTCCATGGAGACGCAGGGAACGAACGCGCGCGTAAAGATCGACGGACGCGACTACAACAACCTGCAGGACAACACGCTCACGGTAAACGGCGTTACGTATACATTCAAGAAGGCGACAGGGGGGACTGCGGCGCAGATCAACATCGCGCAGGACCAGGACAAGGCCGTCGAGAACGTCAAGAAGTTCGTCGAGGAGTACAACGCGCTGCTCGACGATCTCGTGAAGCGCTACGGCGAGAATAAGTACAGAGACTACGGCGTCCTCACGAAATCCCAGGAAGAGGGAATGACGAAGGACCAGGTCGACAAGTGGAACGAGAAGGCAAAGTCCGGACTGCTTTTCCGCGACAGCTATGTACGCTCCATTATCGGCGATCTGCGCGATGCGGTCATCAACCGCGTGCAGTCCGCTCCGGGGCGTTACAGCACACTCTCGTCCATCGGCATCACGGCGAAGGACCAGACGGGGCATCTGCAGCTGGATGAGGCAAAGCTCAAGAACGCGATCGCAGCGGAGCCGGATGCAGTTTACCGTCTCATTTCCTTCGATGACGAGAACGACGACTACGGCAACAACGGCGTTGCATCCCGTATCTACAACCGGCTGAACGGGCGGCTCAAATCGCTGGAATCCCATGCGGGCATATCAGCGGACAAGACCGATATGAGCGAGCTGGGCAGACTCATTCAGAATTACGAGAAGCAGATGAGCGACTTCAAGAAGCTCATGACCTCGTTTGAAGACAGCCTCTACAAAAAGTACAACGCGATGGAGACTGCGATCTCGCGTCTGTCGACGCAGTTCAATTTCTTTGCTGCACAATGATGCAAGGGGGATTCCCATATGATAAACAGTGCTGCGGAAGCATATAAGAAGCAGCAGGTGCTGACGGCGACGCCTGAGGCGCTGACCCTCATGCTCTACAACGGGTGTCTGAAGTTTATCAAAGAAGGCGTCGACGCACTCGCGGAGAAGAAGTACGAGAACGCAAACATCTGTCTTCAGAAGGCGCAGAACATCATCTCCGAGTTTCGCGTCACGCTCAATATGGACTACGAGATCTCCCATCAGCTGCTTCCCCTCTACAATTATGCGTACGATCGTCTGGTCGAGGGCAATATGAAGAGCGACCCCGCGATCATCCAGGAAGCGACCGACATCATCACGGAGCTGCGCGATGCATGGGTGCAGGCGATGAAGACGGCGCGCGAAGAGAAGGGAGCGCAGGGGATGGAGGGGAGCGGCGTCTATGCCGGATAAAGCATATGAGGCGGCGCAGTCCCTTTGGGAAAAATACCGCGTGCTCACGCATGAGCTGATGAAGTTCATTGACGAAGAAGAGATTGATACCTTCATTGATCTGGTCGACCAGCGCGAGCGCATCGTGGACATGCTCAAAGAGCTGCCGGCGGATCCCTACCGCAGCTCGGAGGAATGGGGCGCGCTCGATGCGGAGATCCGTCCGCTCGAGATGCAGATCCAGTACAAGGCGCGCGCGTGGCTGAACCGCTCGCGCCGTCAGAACGCTGCCGTGCACAGCTATGACCTCACGGAGGCGAACCCGCTCGGCGGCAATCTCAATCGGCGTTATTGACGTTAAGGTTTGCAAATTTGTCTCTCATAAATAGGAGGCGAATACTTGACAAGCCGTCATAAAAAAAGTAAAATATTTCCAATCAAGTACTTAAGTATGTCCTCTTCCTGACGATATACTTAGTGTAAGATGATAATATGCAAGCGGTGCGGCTGCCATGGACGGCTAGCTAGCAGCCAACAAGGATAGACGCGTCACTTGCTTATTATGAAAGCGGGCACGGATGTCCGCACATACATTTCATTCCGGGAAACCGGAACCACACCAGGGAGGAATTTACACATGGCAATGGTAGTTAAGAACAACATGTCGGCGGTCAACACGCTCAACATCCTGAACAAGAATCAGTCAGCACTCGCGAAGAGCCTCCAGAAGGTCTCCTCGGGGATGAAGATCAACGATGCAGGCGATGATGCTTCCGGCTACGCCATCTCTGAGCGTATGCGCGTCCAGATCCGTTCGCTCGATCAGGACAACCAGAACACCCAGAACGGCAACAGCATGATGAAGACCGCTGAGGGCGCTGTCGCAAGCACGGTTGAGATCCTCAAGACCCTGAAGGAAAAGGCGATCAACGCAGCGAACGACACGAACACCGATGAGGATCGTCGTACGATCCAGAAAGAGATCAACCAGATGGTTGACCAGATCGACGACAATGCGCTTGCTACGTACAACGGCAAGTACCTCGTCGACGGTTCGCGCAACAGCATCGGTACCGCAACCTGCACGATTCTCACGAACTCTTCGCTGAGCACGTCCGCTTCTTGGACGGATGCACTGACGGACCTCAAGAGCCGCACGGATGAGAGCCTCAACATTCAGTCGACGGACAGCATCTCGGTCTCCTATGTCCGTGAGGGCCGCACCTACACGACGACGTTCTCGGTCGGCAGCACCAACACGCTCGCTGACATCATCAAGAGCACGGCGTTCAACGGTGCTGAGTCTCTCGCAGGCACGGCCGCTGTTGCTTCCGGTTCTACGCAGAACTCGGCCTTCATCGGTCTCGACAAGGCGAAGAACAGCGTCTACACGGCAGACAACAAGTCGGCGCTCTCGATCAGCGCTGCCGGCACAGGTACAACCTACCAGATCTCCTCGTTCACGATCGCGATCAAGGACAACACGGGTGCGCTCCGCAAGACGGCAAACAATGCACTCGATGCGTTCACGGAGCGCGTTCGTGCAGAGAACAAGTCTGAGGATAATGCTCTTACCCTCCAGACTGGCACGCGTGCAAACCAGGCAATCAAGGTCAGCATGTCCGATATGCGTTCGCTCGCACTCGGCATGAAGGGCCGCGACGGTTCGGTGATCAGCGTCCAGACGCAGGATAAGGCAAACGCAGCGATCAACGCGATCGAGACTGCGCTCCAGAAGGCTCTTGACGAGCAGGCGAACATCGGCGCTGTCCAGACCCGCCTCGCTTACACGAGCTCGAACCTCACGACGGCTTCCGAGAACGTTCAGAACTCCGAGTCTGTGATCCGTGATGCGGACATGGCGAAGGAGATGACGAACTACACGAAGAACAACGTGCTGCTCCAGGCTGCGCAGTCCATGCTCGCGCAGGCGAACCAGAACAGCTCGGCAGTTCTCTCGCTTCTCCAGTAATTCAGCTTCGGCTCAATATTACGGAAAAAAGAACCTCTCCCTTCGGGGAGGGGTTCTTTTTCTTTGCCAAATTTCAGCAGATCGCTTATAATATTTCTATATGAAAGGAAGGTCATGCGGCATGAAGATCTCTGCCTGTTATATCGCAAAAGACGAAGCGCATGAGCTTCGCCGTTCTCTCGCGTCTCTCCGGGATGCGACAGACGAGATCATTGTCGTCTCGACAGCAGGAGACAGAGGTGTTGCAGAGACGGCGGCGGATTTTCATGCGGCGGTCCATGATTTCGTGTGGCAAGATGATTTTTCTTCCGCGCGCAACGCGGCGCTCTCGCATGCGACAGGTGATTGGATTGTCTTTATTGATGCGGACGAATATTTTTCCGCCGAGACGCGGGAGAACCTTCGCCGCACTGTTGAGCAGGCGGAGGCGGAGTGCAGCGAGGTCCTTCTGGTGCCGTGGCATAACATCGACGAGGCGACGGGGGAGACGCTGCTCGACTCCTATGCGCCGCGGATCTTTCGCCGGCGGGAGGGGCGCCGCTACGAGGGGCGTATCCATGAGGAGCTGCGCGACGCGGACGGCAGTGTGCCGCCGGCGTGCATTATCGCGCCGGAGCTGCTGACGCTCGTGCATACGGGCTACTCCGCCGCGCTGACTCGGGAAAAGGGAGAGCGCAATCTGCGGCTCCTTCTCGAGGAACTGCGGCAGACCGATGCACCGGAGCGCTGCTGGCGCTATCTCGCGGAGACCTATGACAATCTCGGCAATGAACGAATGGCGGAGCATTACGCTCTCCTCGATGTTGCACGCGGACGGAGATCCGTTGTCTATGCGGCACGTTCGTATCGGATTCTGCTGCGTCTTTACGGCACGCATCCGCAGCTGCGGGAAAAACGTCTGGCGATCGCGGAGCAGGCCACGCGGGAGTTCCCGGAGCTGCCTGAGATGTGCGCGGAGCTGGCCGAGGCGCTGGCCGCGCTCCATCGCTATTCTGAGGCGGCTGCGGCGGCAGAGAAGGCGGTTTCCTCTCCCGCGCAGGAGAGCGGATTGGAAGTCTCTCTCTTCACGGAGGATATGGCGGCGGAGCTGCGGCGGCGGATGGAGATCTGGCGGCGCATCGCTGCGCGTGCGGAGGATCTCCGCGTCTCTGCCTGTGTATTTGTGCGCAATGATGCGAAGGATATGAAGACGTGGCTCTCGAATGCCGCTGCCTATGCGGACGAGCGGGTCGTCGTCGATACGGGATCGACCGACGGCACGCGCTCCATGGCAGAGGCCGCCGGCGCACGCGTTTTTGATTTTGCATGGCAGGACGATTTTGCGGCCGCGCGCAATGCCTCTCTTGCAGAGGCGGATGGGGACTGGGCGTCTGTTTTGGACGCGGACGAGAGCTTCTTCGATCCGACCGAGGTGCGTGCGTATCTTGCGATGATGGATGTGATCATGCCGCATGTGGACGCCGTGCTGGTGCCGATCGTGCACGTGGATGAGGACGCGGGGGACCGTGAGACGGGGCGCGCGCCGCATGTCCGCCTCCTGCGTCTCGGACGAGGCCTCTCCTATGAGGGGCGGGTGCATGAGGCGCTGACGAAGGCCGGCGGAGAGCCTGTGCTCTATCATGAACCTGCTGCGCTCTCCATCCGTCACGTGGGCTACTCTGCGGGGCGCATGCGCGCCAAACACGAGCGCAATCTCGCGCTGATGGAGCGCCGCATCGAAGAGACGGGACTGCAGCCCGGAGACTGCCGTTATCTTGCGGATACGTATTACGGCCTCGGGCAATATGCGGCAGCACTCATCTATGCGCGTGCGGCGCTGGACGAGGATGTGAGATCCGTCGGGGCGCAGAGTCATCTCCATCACCTTCTGCTGGATGCGATGGAAAAGGAAAATATATCTCTGGCAGAACAGACCGCCGCCGCGCGCGCAGGATGCGAGGCATATCCCCTCCTGCCGGATTTCCACGGGAGGCTCGGGCTGCTGCTTGCGGCGGCGGGCGACGCGGCGGCACGCGGCGAACTGACGCAGGCGCTGACACTTTGGGAGAATCCGATGGACGAGAGCGGCGAGGCGTCGGAGTTCTCCGCATGGGCAGGCGCTGTTTCTGCGGCGCGCGCACGCGTGTTGATGGAGGCGGGGGATACTCCTGCAGCAGAGGAGGAAGCGGCGCGTGCGCTCTCTCTCGGTACGGCGCGCGAGGAGGCTCTGGATGTCTATGCGGAGCTTCATGCGGCAGAGGGAGCGCCGCAGCTTCTGGCGCAACTGCGCGGGATGCTCGGGACGGATGCCGAGACGCTGTCCTATCTCGCGCGCTTTGCAGACAGCTACGGATGGCTGCGCCTTGCCGAACAGGCGCGTGCGGCGCTCGCACAGGAGACGGGGCATCCCGTGCCGGAGCCCTCGCTCTATGAGGAACTGCACGCCTCTGCGCCGGAGGCTCTCGGTCAGCGGCTGGTGTCCGTTCTGGCGGGATATGCGCGCGAGATCCCGGAGATTCTTCTGGATCTGGAGCGCGATGCGCACGCGGAGAGCATGCATCTTCGCCATCGCCTGCGCGGGCTCCTGCCCGGATCGATGCAGGCGTTTTGGCGGCATTACGATGAGCCGGATGCAGCGGCGCTCCCTGGGAACATGGAGGGCTATGAACTCGTGCGGGAAGCATTTGTTCATCATGCGGATGATGCGCAGGCGGCACGATTTTTGGAGATCGCTGCAGAATACGGCGCAGATGCGCTCCGGTCGGCGGCGGAGTCGTTTGCGGCGGCGCAGCGCTGGCGCGCGGTATTTGCGGCATTTGAGTGCTGCACTGGTTTGGAGAAATCCGGGGCGGACGATCTCTATGGGATGGGGCTCGCCTCCCTGCACCTCGGAGGGCGCGAGAAGGCGCGGGAATATCTGGCGCAGGCGCTCGCTGCGGACGCGGCGCACCGAAAGTCGAAGGAATTACTGGAGCTGATACGATGAAGATCTCTGCCTGCGTTATTGCAAAGAATGAGGCAGAAAATCTGCCGCGCTGGCTCGCATCGATGCGCGTCTTTGCCGATGAGATGATCGTGGTCGATACGGGATCGACGGACGCGACCGTGCAGATCGCGCGCGCGGGCGGTGCACAGGTGCTGCACTTCGACTGGGTCAATGATTTTTCTGCGGCAAAGAATTTTGCGCTCGATGCGGCGTCGGGCGACTGGGTGGTCTTTACCGACGCGGACGAGTACTTTACGGAGGAGAGTGCACCGCGTGTGCGTCCTCTGATCGAGGAGTACGATCGGCGCGCGAAGATCGACGGGTTCATCGTGCATCTCGTCAACATCGATATGGATACGGGGGCGCTGCTCGGGACGACGGCAAAGGTGCAGCGCATCTTCCGCCGCGCGCCGCACATACGGTTTGTGGGCAGCATCCACGAGCACGTGGAGAACCTCAGCGGCGATCTCGGGCGTGAGATGATGATGGCGCCCGAGCTGACGCTCTATCATACGGGCTATTCGCCGCGCATCATCAAGCAGAAGTCGCGGCGTGATTTGGAGCTGCTGCTCGCCCGCCGCGCGAAGGGCGAGCGGAATAAACTGGACGAATACCACCTGATGGACTGCTACTATTCGCTGGAGGACTATCCGCATGCGGCGCAGTACGCGCGCGCGGCGCGGGACAGCGCGGACCGTCCGGTGGGATCGGAGGACCGTCCGCATGCGGTTCTGCTCCAATCGCTCATCCTGATGGGCGCAGAGGATGCGGAGATTGCGGAGGCATATGATAAGGCGCGGAAAGCATTTCCGGAAAAGGCGGATTTCCCGCTGATCTACGGTACGTATGCGTGGGATCAGGGCTGGTTTGCAACGGCATGTGAGGCGTATGGAGAGGGAATTCGCCTGCATGACGCGTATTACCGCGCGGGGGATTTCTCGGGGATTCTTGTGCCGTCCGCATATGTGCGGATGGGCGAGGCCGCGGCTCTGCGCGGGAATATGGAGGAGGCGGTGCTGCTCCATGAGCAGGGGCTGCGTCTCAATCCGCACTTCGCTCCGTTCCTTGCCGGATTCGTTCGGATGCTGCACCGCATAGGAGCAGACGATGCGGCAGTGATCGAGACGCTCGGCGGGATCTACCGCCGGGATTCGGATGCGGCACTTCTCGCATCCGTGCTCGCGGGATCCCCTTTTCACTTGGCGTCGCTTTACTATGATCGCCGCAGCAGCGTGAAATTTGATCAGCGCCGCCGTTTCCTGCTGGCGGGGGACGTCTGCGCTGCTGCAGCTTCGCTCATTGAGGATATGGAGCGCGCGGCTGCTGTGACCGCGGCGTATGGGGATGTATTCTCGCCCGAACAGCGTGCAGCGATGGCGCTCCTCCTGCCGGACTCCTGCAAAGGAACCTCACATGCGCCTGAGGCACAGCGCATGCGGCGGCGCATCGGACGGATTGCGGAGATGCGCAGATGAAAAGAGATGCATTGGAAGTGCTGCGCGCGCGCATCTTTGCGGCGCTTGCACACGGAGATGAGGCACAGGCGCAGAACGGGATCGCGGAGCTGCAGGCATATGAGCCTGCAGAGGCGGCGGGCCTTCGGACGGCGCTTCACATTGAGGCGGGGCATGCGGACGAGGCGTTTGCCGCGTGGCAGCAGCGTGCGGCGCTCGCGCCCAATGATCCCTATACGATTTTCCTGCGGGCACGGATTCACGTTATGGAAAACGAGCGGATATGCGCGCTGGCGCTGCTCGCGCCGCTGCTGCAGCAGCGGCTGCCCGCGGCTGTTGCAGAGAAGGCATACAATCTGGCGGGGCAGTGCGCGCGCTTTCTCGGACGCGCGGCAGAGGCTGTGCACTATTATGCACAGGCGCGCGATGCCGCGGAGGAGCTTTCGCTGCGTGCGCTCAACGCGAGCAATGTGCTCTTTAATCGGCACTATCTCCCCGCATCCCTTGCGGAGGATCGCCGCGCGGCAGAGGAATACGGCGCGCTCTTTGCAGATGTGCGGCCGTTTACGCACGAAAAACACAATAGGTCGGGAGAGCGGCGGCTCCGCATCGGGTATCTTTCGCCCGATGTACGGGAGCATGTCGTGCTCTCCTTTTCGCATGCGCTGATGACGGCGCTTGACCCCGCCTGTTTTGAGGTGTTTGTCTACGCGATGAACCGCGCGGACTCGTTTACGGAAAAAGTGCGGAACGCGGTGGATGTTTTTCGAAACCTCTCGCAGCTTTCCGCTGAGGAAGCGGCGCGTTCGATCTATCGCGACAACATCGATATCCTCGTCGATCTTGCCGGACACACGGCGGGCAGGACGCTTCCGATCCTCGCATATCGGCCCGCGCCCGTACAGATCTCGGGCATCGGCTACTTCGCCTCGACGGGGCTTCCCACGGCGGACTATTTCCTTGCCGATCCCATGCTGGCGGCGGGCAATGCGGCGGAGGGCTTCACGGAGAAACTGCTTGTGCTGCCGCATTCGCATTTTTGCTGGCAGCCGCTGCATCCGGCTCCCGTTCCCGCGCATGCGCCCGCAGCGGGGCGCAGCATTGTCTTTGGGAGCTTCAACAACTTTACGAAGCTGAATGACCGCGTGCTTTCCGTATGGGCGGAGATTTTGCGGCGCGTACCGGAGAGCCGCCTCCTGCTCAAGACGGATGTGTTCTCCTATGCGGACAGCCGCGGGGAGGCGCTCAGACGCATCGAGGCGGCAGGGATTCCCCTTGTGCGCGTCGATGCGGAGGGAGCGTCGGCTGATTACCTTGCCGCCTATGCACGGGTGGATATTGCGCTCGACCCCTTCCCCTATCCGGGCGGCGGCACGACCTGCGACGCACTCTACATGGGTGTGCCGGTTGTGACGCTCGCGGGGGAGAGCCTCGGCAGCCGTTTCGGCGCATCGCTTTTGGAAAATATCGGGGCGAAGGAACTCGCCGCGCACACGGAGGAAGACTATATCGCGCTCGCCGTATCTCTCGCGCAGGATGCCGCCGCGCTGGATGCGCTTCACGCGGGGCTGCGTGCGATGATGGAGACGTCGCCCGTGATGGACGCTGCGGGCTACGGGCGGGATCTCGGCGCCGCGTATGCACGCGTTTGGGCAGAATATGCAGATGCCGCGCAGTTAAAGTCGGCGCCCGTCCGTGACGATAGAATCAGTGGAGACATCCAGGAGATAAGAGCGCGCATCTTTGCGGCGCTCGAGGCGGGGCAATGCGCAGAGGCGCAGGAGTGCGCAGAAGCGGCGTTTGTTGCCGGCGTGCAGGACGATATGCTGCGCTATCTCCATGCCTATGCCGTAGAGCGGCAGGGAGATCTGCCGCGGGCAATGGCGCTTGCAGAAGCGTATCTTGCAGCGCGGCGCACGCCTCTGCGGCATGCGTTTATGCGGCTGCGGGCCGCCGTCGCCTATCGTATGGGTGATGTGCGGGCGGCGGAGTTTTACCGCAGCGCGTATGAGGAAGAGCCGTCGGATCCGTCGCTGTACAGTTCGTTCCTCCTCGCACAGAATGCGCAGGAGGCGGATATGGATGAATTGTTCCGCGCCCACTGCGCGTATGAGAAAATTTTTGAGGATGTTCCGCGCTGCGCGAAACGGCAGCCCTATCGGCACAAGAAGATCCGCATTGGGTATATTTCTCCGGATTTTCGCCGCAATGTGATGCTGCATTTTATCCAGCCGATGCTGACGATGTACGATCGCGCGCATTTTGATGTATACGCTTACAGCCTGACAGCGCAGCCGGACGAGGCGACGGCAGCGCTGCAGCCTCATGCGGCGGCATGGCGCGATCTGGGCGGCGCTGCGCCGGAGGAGATCGCCGTGTACATTCAGGAAGACGAGATCGATATTCTCGTCGATCTTGCCGGTCATGCGGCGGGCGGTGCGCTCCCCGTTCTCGCCCGCAGGCCTGCGCCCGTGCAGATGACGGGGCTCGGCTATACGGCGACGTCGGGCCTGCGCGCCGTGGATTACTTCCTGACGGATGCGGTCTGCGATCCGGTCGGCGGCACGAGCGAGCGATATTTCACCGAGAAACTGATCCGGCTGCCGAGCCAGTTTGTCTACGTGCCGCGCGCAGGTCTGCCGGCTGCGGCGGAGACGCCCGCGCGCAGCCGGGGATATATTACGTTCGGCGTCTTCAATCAGTACCGTAAATATACGGATGCGATGCTGACGGTTTGGCGGGAGATCATGGAGCGTGTGCCGACGGCGCGCCTGCTTATAAAGTCGCAGGTGTTCTTTTCCTCTGCGATGACAGAGACTGCGCGGGCGCGGATGAAGCGGCTCGGGTTCGACCTGCGGCGCGTGGCTTTGGAGCCCGCGACGACGGACTATATGCAGCGCTATCTCGATGTGGACATCGCGCTCGACACCTATCCGTGGCCGGGCGGCGGCACGACCTGCGATGCGCTCTACATGGGCGTGCCCGTGGTGACCATGTACGGAGCGCGGCGGAGCACACGGTTCTCCTATGCCCTGCTCGCCCATATTGGTCGGACCGATCTTGCCGTGCAGACGCCTGCGGACTATATTGAACGCGCGGTGTCTCTCGCGGGGGATCTCGCGGCACTGGACGCACTGCACCGCGGCCTGCGCGGGCGGATGGAAACGTCGCCTGTCATGGATCAAGAGGGGTATATGCGTGCATTGGAACAGGCATATCACAGCGTGTCGGACCGTACGGAAGGGAAGAGGCAATGAAGAAAAAGAGAGCGCACGCCGGGCATCGGAAAAAACACGCCGCGCAAAATCATATGTGCCGAAAGATCCGTTTGGGATATCTCTCCGCTGATTTCGGCATGGGGCGGGCACGTGATCTGCTCCCCGCGTTCTTTTCCGGATATGATCAGCTGCGCTATGAGGTATATGCCTACCACACGGGAATCGACGGAGATGTTGAACCCTTTTCCAAGGAGGTAGAATTCCGCGAGATCGGCCGGAATTCGGCCGAGGAGGCGGCAGCGCTCATTCGCCGGGATGCGGTCGATCTCCTCGTCGATCTCTCCCTTGGGACGCCGACGGAACTTATTCGGCGCGTTATGGAGCTGCGGCCCGCGCCGCATATAATCTCTCTTGCCGAGATGTGTCCTGCAGAGCTTGCCGAACAGCTTCCCGCCGTTGAGGGGAAAGAGGTCTTTCCCTATTGCTATGCGCCGTTTGAGCTCGTTTCGCGCTATGCGTACCGCACGCCGCTCTTGGATGCGGGCATGCCGACGATCGGGATCGGCGGAACCCTGCACGCGGGCGAGGCAGAGGGGCTTTTGCAGCTGCTCGCGGAGATGCTGCGGCAGATGCGCGGCGTTCGTCTGATCCTGCCTGCCGCCGTCGCAGGTGTGTTTTCCTCGGAGGATTTTGACCGTTTGGCAGAGGCCGGGACAGAGGAATCTTCCCTCGACCTTGTGGACGAACTGTCCTATGATGCGATCGATCTGGCACTCGGTGCGGGCGTCGATCTGATTGATGTCTGCCGTGCCGCAGATCACGGCGTTCCTCTTCTCACAGCGATGCCTCTTGTGCGCGGCCGCCGTGCGGCAGATCTTTTGAATCGGCTGAAAGTGCCGCCGGCACAGACGATCGGGGAAGCTGCCGTACAGGTATGCGCGCTGTGCAGCGATCTGCAGCACCTCTCGGAACTGCACGAGCTTCTGCACTGGCGACTGCATGACGCCTTTGATCCAGGAGCGATCCAGTTCTCGGTGGAGCGCGCCTATGAGCGGGCACTCATGAAAGACGCGGCAGAGTCCGCAGAGGAGCTGGCGGCGGTGATCGCAGATGCCTCTGCGCGGGAGGATTGGGATACGGTTCTGCATGCGGCGCATGCATTGGACGGGATGGAACAGCTGCGGCCCGAACAGCGGCTGGATCTCGCATGGGCGTATTTCTTTCGCGATATGCCGACGCTTGCGGGACGCTGGGCACTTGCGGCGGAGGGTGTCCCGCGCGGCCGCGAGGGCGCGCGGCTCTACCTTTCCGTCGTCAGCGCCGCGCCGCCCGGGACGAGCATGGAGATCTTTGCACGGGCGCAGGAGGGACTTGCGCTGATCGAAGACGGACTCCCCGCCGTATCGGATGTGCGCACGATACTGCTCAAGATGGGCGCAGACCACGGCGTATTTGTCTGCGGCTCTGCGGCGGCGTCCGCGTATGCGATGGCATATGCGCAGGAAACAGCGGATGTGTTTATGCGGCGCTGCTACTACGGAGCCGGCCTTTTTAAACTGAATGCGGCGGATGTATCCGCGCAGGAGGTGTATCAAAAGAGCCTCGGCTATGCGGATCTTTTCCCGGGGATACAGCAGTTCTCCCATCGAAACCACCGCGTCAAGGAGAAGATACGCATCGGCTATATTTCGGGCGATTTCCGTCAGCATGTCATGCAGTACTTTGTCTGGCCTTTTCTTGCGGGATTTGACCGCACGCAGTTTGAGGTCTATGTTTACAGTCTGGGGAAGTCGGACCAATACTCGAAGTTCTTTCAAACGCTGGTGACAAAGTGGCGCGATTTTTCGGACCATACACGGGACATGGAGCGGATCGCCCGCGAGATCCATGCGGATGAGGTTGATATCCTCTTTGACCTCGGGGGGCACACGTCGGACTCCGGACTCGCCGCGCTCGCGTGGAAGCCGGCGCCGGTGCAGATCTCGGGACTCGGCTATATGGCGACGACGGGGCTGCCTGCGGTGGATTACTTCGTGACGGATCATTTCTGCGATCCCGAGGGCAGCGGCAATGAACGCATCTATGTCGAAAAATTACTGCGCCTGACGAGTCAATTCTGCTATAATGGGTATACGCATCTGCCTGCATCGGCGGGAACCCCTGCGCGCACGAAAGGATATGTTCAGTTCGCCTCGTTCAACCAGTATCTGAAACTGAACGATGTTATGCTGCATGCATGGTGCGGGATTATGGAGCGTGTGCCGACGGCGCGCCTGCTGTTGAAGAACAGCGACTACGGACGGCCCGGCATTGCGGTATTGGCGCATGACCGCCTGAAACGGCTCGGCTTTGATATGAGCCGCGTGCAGTTCGAGGGGGCGTCGCGGGACTATATGCTGCGCTATCTCGATGTGGATATTGCGCTCGATACATTTCCATGGCCGGGCGGCGGAACGACCTGCGATGCGCTCTATATGGGCGTGCCCGTTGTGTCGTACTATACGGACCGGCACAGTACGCGCTTTACATACAGCCTCCTTGCGAATATGGGGCTTGCGGAGCTTGCCTCCGACCGGCTGGAGGACTATATCGAGACGGCGGCGGCGCTTGCGGGAAATCTCGATCTGCTGGATGCGCTGCACCGGGAGCTGCGCCGCCGCATGAAGGCCTCTCCGGTCATGGACCAGGAGCGTTATATTCGTGAGATGGAGGAATGCTACCGTGCGATCTGGGCGCAGTGGAACGCAGAGCAGGCAGACGTTTGAACGTGAATTCTCTGCAGTGAAGAAGTCTCTTGCAGAAGGCCGGATGGAGCAGGCGCTCGTCCGACTGCGGCAGATGGAGCAGCAGGGGCTGTTCCCCGCGGAGCGAGGCTCAGAACTCCATGAACTCATGGGGCAGATCCTCTTTTGGCTGGCAGATCTGAAGGAGGCGCTGCCGCATCTGCGCCTCGCATGGGAACTCCCGCGCAGGAATCATGAGCAGCGCCTTGCGGCGCTGAGCAACTATCTGATGTACCTTCACTATGCCGAAGGCATTTCTGATGAAGAGCTGCGGGACGCGCACGCCTCATATGCGGCGATGATCGGCTCCGTGCCGCGGTTCCCGCACGAAAAGCACCGGCGGGAGAAGCTGCGCATCGGCTATCTCTCGCCGAACATCACGGATCACATCGTGCTGAACTTTGCCGTGCAGCTGTTCTCGGCGTATGATCGTGCGCGCTTTGAGGTCAGACTCTACGATGCGGGCGGCCAGCGCTCCGAGGTGACGCGCTGGGCGGCGGATATGGCGGACTGCTATGCTGATCTGTCGGCGCTTTCGCCGCAGAAGGCGGCAGAGCGGATCCATGCGGACGGCACGGATATCCTCTTTGACCTCGCGGGGCACTCGGCGGGCGGGAAGACGCTGCAGATCGCGGCATATAAGCCTGCTCCTGTTCAAATCTGCGGGATCGGGTACTTCAATACGACGGGACTCACCGCGATGGATTACTTCCTCGGCGATCCGATCTGCGACCCGCCGGAGACGGACGTGCTCTTTACCGAGCGGATTCTGCGCCTGCCCCGGACGCATCTTTGCTTCACGCCGTCGGAGCGGTTTCGGGCCTATGAAAATCTGCGGCGCGTGCCGCATGACCCCGTTGTATTTGCGAGTTTCAACAACTTTGCAAAGATCACGGACGAGATGCTGCAGATCTGGGGCGGGATCCTGCACGCCGTACCCGGAGCGCGCCTCCTGCTGAAGAATGTGCATCCGCAGAGGGAGACACTTCGCCGTATGCAGCGGCGCGCGGAGCGGGCAGGGATTGACCCGGTGCGGCTTGAGCTGCGCCCCGGTTCGAAAGACTATCTCCGCGACTATCTGGACGCGGACATTATCCTCGACACATACCCCTATCAGGGAGGAGGTACGACGTGCGAGGCCCTCTGCATGGGCCTGCCTGTCGTAACCCTCGCCGGAACGCGCCACGGCGCGCGCTTCGGCGTGAGCCTTCTGCAGAATGCGGGGCTGGGCGAACTCGCTGCAGACAGCGTGCGGGCGTATGCGGAGCGGGCCGTGCTCCTTGCGCAGGACAGGGAGCTGCTGACGGCGCTGCATGCCTCTGTTCCGCGCATGATGCGGGCATCGCCGCTGATGGACGGCGCGGGGTATGTCCGAAGCGTGGAAGCGGCGTATGAAACAATATGGGAGCGATACCTTGATGAAGAAACGTAAGAAAAACCGCGCAGACCGCATGCAAAAGAAACGTGCGGAGCGGGAAGAGAAACGGAATGGGAAAGGAACAACGACCATGGCAGAGCAGAAGATTGTGACGGCAGAGCAGATTCGTGCACATATGGAAAAGGGGGCGTATGCGGAGGCGATCAATGCCTTTGCCGACCTGCTGGAACAGGGAGATCCGCCCGCGGAGTGCTTCGGCGATGTTGCACATGCCTATTTCGAGCTCGGCGACTATACGCGCGCAGCCAATTGGGTCACGAACAGGCTCACGCGTGTGCCGGGGGATATCGACATGCGCATTCTGCTTGCGCGTATCTGCCAGCGCGAGAAGCGCACGGACGATGCGCTGAAACTCTATGAGAATATTGCGGCGGTGCACAGCAAGGCACTCACAAGCGCTCAGCGTGCGGAAATAGAGCGCCGCGCGGGACTCGATGCGCGCCTTCATCCGGATCGCACGCGTGCGGAGTATCCGCATCTGGCAGCCCTGTTGGGACTTGGCGGTTCTGCATGCGGGACTGCCCCATCTGCGGGGCTGCAGACGGCTGCTTCGAGCGGCACGGAGCGGGAAAAGAGCGCTGCGTTTGATGCGGCGGCGACGGCGGCGGAGATCCTCGGCAAGCAGATCCGCCCGCAGGAGAAGTGCCGCGCACTCAACGCATTTGCAGGCGTCGCCTATATGGACGGCGACTATGCGGGCGCAAAGCTCCTGCTCATGGAGACGATCCGCCTCGATCCGGGCAACATCGACGCGCTTCGGAACATGGCACTGCTCCTGCATGAGATGGGAGATCATGAGAAGGCGATTGCGCTGGCGGCAAAGATGCGCAAGACCGATTTCCTCCTGCTGCGCGCATTGAAATCATGAGCGCGCTCAGCATCATCCTCGCGGCAGCGGAGGGAACGCACCTGCGCGAGACGGCGGAGGCGGCGCTCGCCTCCGCCGCCGGATGCGGCATGGATGCAGAGCTGATCGTTGTTTCGGCGGAGACAGAGGAGAGCGCGGCACGGCAGCAGCTGCATGATGTGCCGTGCCGTTTTCTTTCCTGCGCCGGGGAGAGCCTTGCCGCGTGGAACAACCGCGGCGCAGATGCCGCGTCCGCTGAACTGCTGCTGTTCCTGCAGGAGGGCGTTGTGCTCACGCAGGACGGCCTGCAAAAAATGACGGAGACACTCCTGCTGGACCCGCAGATTGCTGCCGTGGGTCCTTTTTCGAATCGAACCGTGTTCTCGTGGCAGTATCTGAACGCGGAGCGCATGGCGGCGGAGGGAGAGGATGCGGCTCTCTGGGTGCAGAAGCATCTGAGCAATCCGACGGAGAGCCTCTTCCTCGAGAATTTTGCCCTGCTTATGCGCCGCTCTGCTTTTCGGCAGGCGGGCGGATTTGATGCGTCGTTTGAGGGCTGCGGCGGCGCGGATCTCGATCTCTCGTTCCGCCTGAAATGCGCCGGGCTTCACCTCCTGCGCGCGTCGGTCTATCTTGCGCATCGGGGCGCGGAGATCTGCGATCTCTATGATCTCACGCGCACACAGATGCGCACGCCGCTCGCGGAGCGCTGGGGACTCGATATCGGTGTGCCGGAGACCCTTTGGCAGGAGGCTCTGGAGGCGATCGACTGGACGCAGGGCACCGCTCTCGTGCAGGCTACCTGCCGCAGCGCTCTCCTTCGTACGCCGCTCGTCAGCATTATGATTCCGACCTATAACCGCCCGGAATATTTTCGCGAGACGCTGGAGAGCGCGCGTGCACAGGTCTATCCGAACATCGAGATCATCGTCTGCGACAACAGTACGGACGACCGGACGCAGGCCCTGATGATGGAATACCGGGACGATCTGCGCGTACGCTATGTGCGGAACAAAGACGCGCGGACCAAGGCGGAGAACTTTATGCCGTTCGAGCATCTGGCGCAGGGGGAGTTCCTGCAGTGGTGCATGGACGACGATATCCTCCTGCCGGATAAAATAACGCTGATGGTCGATCTCTTTCTGCGGCATCCGTCGACGGCACTTGTCACGTCGGTACGCGGCGCCATCGACGGCGCGGGGACGTTCATGGGGCTGTGGGAATACGGGCTGCCGCTGCACGGCCTCTACAATCAGTTTGACGGCGCTGCCGCCGGACGCATCATGTTGATGAAATGCATCAATTTCTTGGGGGAGCCCTCGGCGGTCCTCTTTCGGCGGCGCGATCTGACGCATCATTATTGGCGTGCAGAGTCGCGCGGATATGAGACCATATCGGACTGTGCGATGTGGCTGGAACTCCTTGAGCACGGGGATGCGGCCGTGTTCAGCAGACCGCTCAGCCTGTATCGGCGGCACGGCGGACAGGAGGGGCAGCAGCCCGATGCCGTGGTCCTCAGCCGCATCGAATGGCGCCGCCTGATCGGGGAATATTGGCGCCGCCGCATATTCCTGACCGAGGAGGCGGACTATCGTGCAGCGCTGGAATTCCTGCAGGAAGAGTGCAAAGAATCCGTTGAGCCCCTGCTGCCCATGGTGGCGCCGGCGCTGCGGCGCGAGTATGAGACGGGGATTCCGTCTCTCCATATCATCATGATGAACCGCGTGGAGGAATGCGCGCCGATTCGCCTGGATAAGCCTCTGGGACAGTTGGTTTCAAAAGGGATCGTCTCGTTGACCGGAGCCGTGCAGCGCGGGGATGAAGCACTCGATTTATATCGCCTCGGCGGCCTTCACGACAGCTTTATCCTGTTTGAACGAGCCTCCATCACCTGTTCTTCGGAGGTCAGCCGTCTCTTGACAGCGTATGGAAAGGCCGGCAATATCCTCCTCCAAGAGATCGACGATCACCCGCAGATTTCCGAGAAAAGCGTCGGCGACAATTACTTCTCGTTCCGCGCCGTCTCTGCTGTGCAGACCTCGACGCCGTATCTTGCGGATGTCCTGCGCGCGTTCAACCCATACGTCTATCTCTTTGAAAATCAGCTCGTGCAGCTGCCGGAACCGCGCTCCTATGACGCAGAGCAAAGCCGCGTGACGATCTTCTTCGGTGCGCTGAACCGCCGCCCGGACTGGGAGCCGCTGATGCCGGCGATCAATGAGGCAGTCCGCCGCTGCGGCGATCGTCTGTACTTTTGCGTCGTCTCGGACCGCGGCTTCTATGAGGAGCTCGAGACGGCGGCGAAGGAGTATATCGGCGGCGTGCGGGACGGCGGCATCGTCGCTCCCTACGAGCGCTATACGGCGGCGCTGCATGCCTCGGACATTGCTCTCCTGCCGCTGAATGACACAGCGTTCAACCGGGCCAAGTCCGATCTGAAATTCATCGAGGCGGCGGGACACGGCGCGGCGGTGCTCGCCGCGCCGACGGTCTACGAACGCACGGTGAAGGATGGCGAAACGGGGCTGATCTATCGGAGTCCGCAGGAGTTCGCACAGAAGCTCGAACTCCTCGTCAAGCGCGCCGATCTGCGGCGCATGCTCGCGGAGAACGCCTACCGCTATGTGGCGGAGCACCGCCTGCTCGCGCAGCACATCGACGAATATGCCGCGGTCTATCGCGAGCTGTTCGAGCGCAGGGAGGAGCTCGAGCGGGAGCGGCTTCAGCGCGTGGAGAAATTCTTCCCGAATTTATAGGAAAATATGGACGGAATATCTGCGCCCAAACGATTGTTTATCCGTATTTTCCTTGGCCTGCGCCTTGCAACGGCGCCTTTCATCTCTATCATGAGTGAATACAGCGGACTGAGACAACGGTCAAAGAGTATGAATACTCGTTCTTTGCCGCGTTTCGTGATAGACCATTGACAGTAATACATAGGGCTCTTATAATAAAGGGAAGCATACGTGCGAGTCCCGAGAAACACTGACAGCAGCAGGATTTCTCTCTAAGTGAAAGGAGAGCCGACAATGACGGGCAAGGTAAAATGGTTCAGCGCGGATAAGGGATATGGGTTCATCTCCCGCGAGGACGGCGACGACGTGTTCGTACACTTTTCCTCGATCCAGGGCGAGGGGTACAAGACCCTCAGCGAAGGACAGGAAGTGGAGTTCGATATCGTCGAAGGCGCGCGCGGTCCGCAGGCGGACAACGTCATCAAAAAAGAGTAGCAATTCAGGTTTGAAAAGCCCGGCTTACACAGCGGGCTTTTTCATTTGCAGAAAAACGTATGCGCGTATGAAGAAAAATCAGAATTTAGGGAATCTGGAAGGGGTTTTCCCGTTTGCGTCGAAATACATAGATAAAAGGGGAGCGATATAGAGAACGGCGCTCCCGTGGATAGAAAGGGGCTGTGTTTCATGGCTGCATTCACGATTCGGGGTAAGAATGTCGAGGTGACGCCGGCGCTGCGCGACTACGTGGAGAAGCGCGTCGGCAAGATCACGAAGTATTTCGAAAACATCGGAGAGATATCGGTCCTGCTCTCAGTGGAGGGCAAGCACCACAAGGTAGAGGTGACTGCGCCCATTGTTCGCGGCGTCCTGCTGCGCGGCGAAGAGCACTCCGAGGATATGTACAGTTCCATTGATCTCGTGATCGAGAAGCTCGAGCGCCAGATCCGCAAGCAGAAGACGAAGCTCGAGCGCCGCTTCCGTCACGGCGGATTCAAGGCCGAGGCGGTCGAGACCTTTGCCCAGGCCGTGCCGGAGGAGGACGACATCTATCCGATCGTCAAGACGAAACGATTTGCCCTGCAGCCGATGGATGCACAGGAGGCCATCATGCAGATGAATTTGCTGAACCACCACTTCTTCGTCTTCCGCAATGCGGAGACGGGGGAGGTCAACGTAGTCTACGGGCGTCATGACGGGAAATACGCCTCGATCGAGGTCGAGGAAGGCTGATCTGCGGATGGGGGCGGCTGTGCCGATGTGTGCAGCCGTCTTTTTTTGCGCTCCTTTTTCTCTCATTTTGTGGTATGATAGAACGTAATGAAAAAATCTGTGTGGAATCGGGGGAGACGGATGCAAAAAATCTATGCCGTTCACAAGTGGGTGAGCCTCGTCTGTGCGCTGTTCCTGCTGCTGCTGGCGCTGACGGGGCTGCCGCTGCTCTTTCGCGGCGAGATCAATGCGTGGAACACGCTGAATATGCCCGAGAGCGGGGGCCCTATGCCGATGGAGGAGATTTGGCAGGGGCTGCCGGAGGGGACTGCGGTGGTTGCGCGCGCATTCCCGGACAAGGAAATCCTCGGCGTAACGCCGGATGCGTCAGACGGGACGCTCTACTTCCTCGTCAAGGACCGCGGCGGAAAGGCGGCGCGCTCCCATATGCGCATGGGCGGCGAACAGATCATGTATGATGTGCGCACGGGCAGCGTCTTTAACCGCAGGGACCGCGTTTACCGCTTCGCGGCTGTGCAGGAGTTCATGCATACGATGCATGTCCTGCATGTCCGCATGGGGATGGGCGAGGGCGGGCGCGATTTCCTTGCGCTGATGTGCGCACTCTCGGTTGTCTCCATTGTGACCGGCATCTATCTCTACCTGCCGATGATGAAGAACCTCGCATTCGGCGCGCGCAGGCGAAAGAGCAGCCGCCTGTTCTGGTCGGACTGGCATAAGCTGACCTCTGTCTTTGCCGGCACGTGGGCGGTTGTCATGTGCGTGAGCGGTATTTTTATCGTGCTCTATTCCGTCGGGATGCGCGACTATCACCGCACGGCGCACAGCATCGCCGCGGAGCATTTCGCAGCGCAGGAGCAGCGCGCGGAGATGATCCCGTCCGCGGATGCGCTGGCGCAGGTACAGGCGAGCTATCCGCACAAGGATGTCATCTCCATGCGGCTGCCTGCGGGTGCGGATGGGTACTATATCTTCCAGATTGCCGATCCTGGTGTGCGCGCGACGGATTTTGCGCTCGGCGAGCATGCGTACCTTCCGGCGGGCGGCGGGGAGCCGCTCTTTGTGCCCGTGTCTCCGTGGCTGACAATGGCGCCGTTCTTCCTGAATATTCATATTCACAATCATGACCTGCCTGCCGAAAAGATTTTCTGGGGACTCCTCATCCTCATGACGGCGGCGATGATCGTTACGGGGATCGTGCTCTGGCTGACGCGCTGGCGGAATATCGTCTCTGCGGCCGCCGAAGCCGCTGCGCGGGAGAGGACGACTGAGACGTGGGAGGAACCCGTGCGCGTCGCGGTCCTGAGCATGGTTGTATTCATTGCGCCTCTGTACGGCAGCGCCGGAGAGGGGCTTGCCCTAGCAGTCAGTGCCTATCTGGTCTTCTATTTCATCCGCGCCGTGCGCGCCTGATCGTGCGTTCGGACGGCGCTTAGAAAAGGTATTTTATGAAATTCACGGGACTTACGACGGCTGAGGCGGAGGCGTCGCGCGCGAAATACGGCACGAATGCCATCCCGGAGCCTGCATGGACGACGTTTGGGCAGGCGTTCCGCGCGACGTTCCGCGACCCGATGATCCGCATCCTGCTCGTGATGGCCGCGCTCATGATTGCCATGTATTTCGCGGGACACGCGGAGATCTACGAACCGGTCGGTACAATCGTGACCGTTATCATCGTGGCAACGGTGACGGCACGGACGAATGTCGCGAGCGATACGGAGTACCGTGCCCTGCGTGCGCGATCGGCAAAGGACACGGCGAAGGTCTGCCGCGACGGCGGGCTGATCGTCCTTCCCGTGGACGACATCGTTGTGGGCGATCACGTGATCCTGCAGGGCGGCAACAAGATCCCCGCGGACGGCATGCTCATCGCAGGGGAGCTCCGCGTCAACAATACGGCACTGAACGGCGAGACGGAGGAATGCCCGAAGGCACCGGCGGACAGCTCCTATGCATTCCCGGAGGAGATTACGGGCGATGCCTTCGTCGACAATGCGACACTCTTTCGCGGCGCTGTCGTCTTTGACGGCGAGGGCGTGATGGAGGTGCGGCGCGTCGGGACCGAGACCATGATGGGCCGCATGGCCTCGGAGATGCAGGCGCGCGAGCCCGACTCCCCTCTGCAGGTGAAACTCGCGAAGCTCGCTGATCAGATCGCGGCGTTCGGCTATATCTCGAGCGTCGGCATCATCTCGCTCTACATGATGTTTTTTGCGCTGCGCGCGGGCGGGCTCGAGGCGTATGTCATGCTCGGCTGGAGTCAGATCTTCGTCGATCTCATTCAGGCGGTATCCCTTGCCATCCTCATCATTGTCTGCGCTGTGCCCGAGGGGCTGCCGCTCATGATTTCCCTCGTGCTCATGCAGAATACGAGCCGCATGCTCGCGCGCGGCGTGCTCGTGCGCCGTGCCGTCGGCATCGAGACGGCGGGCTCGCTGAACATCCTCTTCAGCGACAAGACGGGGACGATCACGGGCGGGCAGCTCGAGGTCGTCGACTTCTTCACGGCGGACGGGATCGTGCTTTCTGCGGAGGAGCTGGAACGGCACCCGCTCCTGTATGGGAAGCTGAAGACGGCGATCGGCACGAACTGTGCCGCCATGTATGACGAGACGGGCAGCGTTGTCGGAGGCAACCCGACCGATCAGGCGGTCATGCGCTTTCTGGGAGCGGAGAACTACCGCGCAATGCAGGCGGATGAAAACTGCCGCGCAGGGAAGCGCCAGACCTTTAACTCGACGAATAAATTCAGCCAGGCGGAGCTGCCCGCGCGTGGTGTTGTGGTCTACAAGGGCGCGCCCGAAGCGCTCCTTGCGCGCGCAAAATATGCGCTCCGCCCGGAGGGAGAGCTTGCGGCTTTCGATGCGGATGCGCTCAACGAAAAAATAAACGCCTATGCAACGCGTGCGATGCGCGTGCTGGCGTTCGGGTATTCGGCGCAGCCCTTTCAAAAGAGCGAGATCAACGAGGATGTCGTCCTCATCGGCTTTGCGGCCATCCGCGATGACGTGCGCCCCGAGGCGCGCGGAGCGATCACGGAGGTGCAGGAAGCGGGCGTTCAGGTTGTCATGGTGACGGGCGACCGCCGCGAGACCGCCGTTGCCATTGCGCGCGAGGCGGGGCTTCTGCGCGCGGACAGCGATCTCGTGCTGACGAGCAGCGACCTCGCTCAGATGAACGATGCCGAGGTGCAGCGCGTTCTGCCCCAGCTGCGTGTTATCGCGCGTGCGCTTCCGACGGACAAGTCGCGCATCGTGCGCCTCTCGCAGACGATGAACCTCGTCGTCGGCATGACGGGGGACGGGGTCAACGACTCTCCGGCGCTCCGGCGCGCAGATGTCGGCTTTGCGATGGGCAGCGGCACGGAGGCTGCGCGCGACGCGGGGGATATCGTCATCCTCGACGATAATTTTCGCTCGATCAAGGACGCGATCCTCTACGGACGCACGATCTACAACAATATTTTGAAATTCTGCCGCTTTCAGCTCGTCATCAACATCGCAGCGGTCGTCGTCAGCGCCGTCGCTCCGTTCTTCGGCATCATCGAGCCGCTGCGCGTGACGCATCTCCTCTTCATCAATCTCGTCATGGACAGCCTCGGCGCCATCATGCTCGGCAACGAGCCGGCGCATGAGAGCTATATGCGCGAGAAGCCGCGCCGGCGCGATGCGGGGCTCATCACGCCGGAGATGAACGCGCAGATCGTTTGGATGGGGACGTGGCTCGTCATCCTCAGCTTCGTCTTCCTGACAGACCCGCGCATCGCCGCATTCTTTGAGGGACGGGCAGAGCACGGCACGGCGTACTTCCTGTTCTTTGTCCTCGCCGCGCTGATGAACGGCTTCAACGTGCGCTCCGTTGGGTTCGGGATATTCCGCGGGCTTGGGCAGAATATCGGCTTCCTCAAGGTATGGGCGGGCATTGTCCTCATCATGGCGGCGATCATCAACGCCGCCTATATCCCGCACTCTGTCGGCCTATGGATCGGCGGGATGTTCAGCTGCACTCCCATCCACGCTGCGGGATGGGGCGTGGTATTCCTCCTCGCGGCGACCATGATCCCCGTCGATCTTCTGCGGAAGGCGCTCTGGATGGGGCTCATGCGCCTGCGGGCGTGAGGGCGATGAACGGCGGCTTACCTGAAATCCGGAACGTACTGCGCGCCGACGGCCTCTGCTCCCTGCACGTAGACCCGCGTCATTCCGAGCGCGCGTGCCGCGTCGACAACGGATTCGTATTCAAAGGTCGTCAGATGCCGATGCAGGGGCGGGAACTCTGCCGCGCGGAAGAGCGGCGTATACTGCCGCATCAGGCTGAGCTGAACCCGATCGCCGAAATTCTCCCACAGCCAGCGTACGAGTGCAATACTCTCGCGGCGGTGCCCCGGCAGGACGAGGTGGCGTACGAGCACCCCGCGCAGCAGCTGTCCGTCCGCGGAGAACTGTACGGGTCCGAGCTGCTTTACCATCGCCGTGACGGCTGCCTGCGCCGCTGCAGCATAATCCGCCGCAGCGGAATAAAGACGGCCGCTTTCCTCTGCGGCATATTTCAGATCGGGCAGAAAGATGTCTGCAGCCCCTGCGATCCGCCTGACGTTTTCCACGGTTTCATAGCCGCTCGTGTTCCAGACGACGGGCAGCGTGAGGCCGTTTTTTCGTGCCAGGGAGAGCGCGCGGAGAATCTGCGGTGTATAATGCGTCGGCGTAACCAGATCGAGTGTTGCCGCGCCCTGCCGTGCAAGGCTGAGGAAGAGCCGGGCAAGCTCCTCTTCGGTCACGTCGCTGCCGGCGCCCTCGTGGCTGATCGCCGCATTCTGACAGTAGATGCAGCGCAGCGTGCAGTGCGAAAAGAACACGGCGCCCGCGCCGTGCGCGCCGACAAGGCACGGTTCCTCCCAGCGGTGCAGCATTGTGCGCGCGATGCGGACCGTTTGTCCGGCACCGCAGAAGCCGCGTTGTCCCGCGCTGCGGTTTGCGCCGCAGCGCCGCGGGCAGAGCGTGCAGCGATCGAGCAGATCCTCCAAACATATCCCTCCTTTTTATTGGATTTTCGCATGGAAGCCCCCGCTGCCGCTTACGCTGTCCCTCTTCGGCAGGGGTGCTTTGGGAGACGACAGCCTGCGCCTCCATTTTCGCACAAGAAAGCCGAGACGGCAAGACCGTCTCGGCTTCACGTTCCGAACAATCGGATATGCGATGGCGTTTACGGAAGAACGATGTCCACACCGAGCTCCGCTGCTGCCGCACGGATATCGGAGGGCGGCTCCGTATCCGTCACGAATCCTGCGAGCGCATTCAGCGGCGCGTAGTCGTAGTTGCCGTCTGTCGAGAGCTTGCGCGCCTCGGCCAACACATAGGAGCGCTTGCTGCGCGCAATGATCGTCGCCTTGTTGATGCCGTCGTCGATGTCATACGTGGAGACGCTGTTCGCCTTAACATCGACGCCGACCGCGCCGACGAAGGCGATGTCGGGCTTCAGCCTGCGGATAAACTCCTGCGTCATGCCGCCCCAGAATCCGTCGCGTCCGCGGTTGATCTGCCCGCCCGCAAAGATCAGTTCGATGCGGGGATTACGCGCAAGCACGCCGAGTACGTCGACCATATTCGTCACAACTGTCAGATCGCGGTCGCTCTTCATCAGCAGCTCCGCAATGGCGAGGTTGCTCGTCGAGACGTCGAGGAAGACCATGTCCTTGTCACGGATGAGTGAGACGGCGGCCTGGGCGATGCGGCGCTTTGCCTCGACATCCATGTGACGATGGCGGCTGACCTCGATCATGTGAATGCTCTGTGTCAGTTTCACGGCGCCGCCATAGGTGCGTTTGAGACGCCCCTGGCGCTCCAGCGACCCCAGGTCCTTGCGGATACAATCCTCGGTTACCTTGAACTTTGCGCTGAGCTCTTTGACCTTTACCTTGCCGTCACGCTCTACCATGCGGACAATGAGCTCTTGGCGCTCCTCCAGAAACATGATATTCACTCCCTTTGCGCAGATAAGAATAAAATAACGCTCACATATCTGCTGTCAATGAGCCGTTCATCCTTTTTTTCAGTGTAACGCAAAATAGATAAAATAGCAAGACAATTTTATCTATTGAATTAAATTTATAGGAGCGAGTTCATTCTCTATATTCTATTATAATAGACAATCGCGGCCATTCGTCCTTTTTGTCATACGATTATATGGTGATCGAATCGAAAAGATCGCATGACTGCGTCTTTACACGTGTGAAATTGGGGCATTTGCAGGGGAAGGCGATCGCTCTGCGAAACGGGAAATCTCGCCGCAGCATGGGAAATCGGATGCGGATCGGCTCATGTGCTGCGGGGAAAGACCTTTGTCTCTGTTTGCACAGAGGTGCCGGGGATGATAGAATAGTCTCAATGACCGAGCACGGCGCGTCGTTTGAGAACATAGTTCCAGATCATGACGATGCCGGCGGCGATGAGTTTTGCAATCATGTAGTAGATGTGGGCGAAGTCGACGAGCAGCCACATGAGCAGCTGATTGAGCCCGAGCCCCGCGATGCTCGAGCCGAAGAAGAGCATTTTCGCACGGCGCGTCTGAGCATCCGCCCCGCGAAAGACACAGGCGAGGCAGAGCCAGTAGTTGACAAAGACGGAGACGGAGAACGAGATGCCCGCCGAGAGAAGATAGTAGAGCCCGACGTACTCGGTGAGGACGTAGAGCAGCCCGTAGTCGAGGACGAAGCAAGCGCCGCCGACCAGGACGAAGCGCGCGATTTCATAGAGTCTGGAACGCGGCATGGATGTACCTCGCAGTATCATAGATCATCGAAAGGAGCATATATGTTGTTAAAATTCTTCGCAGCACGCGAAATTCCTGCCATCTTCCTTTTGACCGCGGTTCTGATTCTCGGCGGCTGCGGACGAAATTCTGCCGTGACTGCAGAGGACACGAAGATCGCCATGGGAACCCTGGCACGGCTGACCGTGCGCGCGGATGAGATCACGGCACAGGCGGGTCTGCGCGACGGAATGGCGGTGCTCGCACAGACGGAGCGCGATGCGGACGGAGCTGCGCTCGCCGCCGTTGAAGCTGCGGCAGGGACGGGAGAGTGGCGGGAGATTTCACCGGCGCTCTATGAGACGCTGACGCTCGCGCAGGAGATCGCGCGCCGCTCGGACGGCGCGTTCGACGTGACGGCGGGCGCGCTGACAGAGTTGTGGGAGCGTGCGCGGACAGAGAAACAGCCGCCGCCTCCCGAAGAGATCGCAGCGGCACGCGACCGTGTCGGCTATGCGCAGCTCGAGCTGCGCACGTCGGAGGAGAACGGCCGCACAATATATGAAGCGCGTCTGCGGAAGGCGGGTATGAAGATTGACCGCGGCGCGCTCATCAAGGGGCTTGCGCTGGACGGCATCGCGCGCAGCTGGCAGGATACCGGGATCAAAAATGCATTGGCGGATCTCGGTACCAGTTCGATTCTTGCCGTGGGCGTGAATGAGGCAGGGGATCCGTGGCAGATCGGCATCCGCAATCCGCGCGGCGAGGACCGCACCGATCTCTTGATGGTGCTGCCGCTGTCGGATGAGGTGCTCTCTTCGTCGGGAGACGATGAGCACTTCTTTATCTCCGAGGGACGGCGCTATCATCATCTCATTGACCCGCATACGGGCTATCCTGCCGATACGGGGCTTTCCTCCGTAACGGTTACGCTTCCGCTTGAGGACAATGAAACACTGCCGACGTGGAAAGGGCATATGGGGATGCTCTCTGACATGCTCTCGACGGCGATCTTTGTGCTCGGACCGGAGAAGGGCAGAGCCCTTCTTGCAGATTTTCCCGCTGCGCTCGTCGTTCTGATCGGGACGGATGGGAAGCCGATCGGAGAATAAGGTGTTTCATACAAAAAACTCTGCCGCTTTGGCTGCGGCAGAGTTTTTTGTAGATGAAGGCGCTCAGCCGAGATGTGTGACGTGGCTGACGGTGAAGCCCTTTGCCATGAGGCGGTCCTTGACGGTGTCCACATCCGCGATGTCGGCGCGGATGATGATCTGATAGGCGCCGCTCGGCTGCGGGATGGTCACCATGCTGTCGATGTTGATATCGAGATCGGCGAGGATGGTCGAGATGTCGCGCAGAACCCCCTTGCGGTCGGCAACGTCGATTGTGAGGCGCGTCTTTCCGCTGTCGAGGCCCATGACAGCGATGAAGGCGCGGAAGATGTCCGTGGAGGAGATGATGCCGACGAGCTTGCCGAGCTCGGAGAGGACAGGCAGGGCGCCGATCTTCTCGCGCGTCATGATGAGCGCGGCTTCCTCAATCGTCATTGTATCCGTGACGGTGATGACGTCCTTCTGCATGACATCGGCAACCTTGATCCTCGAGAGCAGGGTGCGCATCTCATAGCGGTCGAGCGTAGTTGCCGCCGAGGGCGATGCGCGCAGGAGATCGCGGTTCGTGAAGAACCCGACGAGCTTTCCGTGATCCATGACGGGCAGACGGCGGAAATGCCCCTTGTCCATGAGCTTTGCCGCCTCGTCAATGCCTGTGTCCGGCGAAGTGGTGACAGGATTCTTGGTCATACAATCGGCAACAAACATAAGTGCCCCTCCTTGCCAATGGCAACGTAAAGATACCTTTTTCTATATTCGCGCTTTCGGGTGCGCTTTCCTTCTTTTTCTAGGAGAACGGCGGCGCATCATGGCCCCGCTCCCCCCGCGGCGGTCAGCAACGGGGGAGCGGGACGGATGTGCTTTCTTATCCCCCTAAATACGCTTTCCGCACATCCTCGCTCGCCGCCAGCTCTTTTGCATCTCCGGACAGGGTAATGCGGCCGGTCTCAAGGACGTAGGCGCGGTTTGCGATCGAGAGCGCCATGTTTGCGTTCTGCTCGACGAGCAGGATGGTTGTGCCTGCCCGGTTGATGTCCACGATAATGGAGAAAATCTCTTTGATCAGGAGCGGCGCAAGGCCCATCGACGGCTCGTCGAGGAGCAGCAGCCGCGGGCGGCTCATGAGGGCGCGCCCCATGGCGAGCATCTGCTGCTCGCCGCCCGAGAGCGTGCCCGCCTGCTGTGTGCGGCGCTCCTTGAGGCGCGGGAAGCGCTCGAAGACCATCTCCATATCGTCTGCGATGCCGTCCTTGTCACTGCGGATGAACGCGCCGAGTTCGAGATTCTCGAGCACGGTCATCTCGGCAAAGATGCGCCGCCCTTCGGGCACCTGTGAGAGCCCCAGGCGCACAATCTCATGCGCTCCCGTACCGGCGATGTTCCTGCCCTCGAACGCGACCGTGCCGCTCTTCGGGGCAATCAGCCCCGAGATCGTGCGGAGCGTCGTGGATTTCCCTGCGCCGTTCGCCCCGATGAGGGTGACGATTTCGCCCTCCTTGACTTCGAGAGAGAGCCCCTTGAGCGCGTGAATCGCGCCGTAATAGACGTGCAGATCCGCGATGCGGAGCATGGGCACATTCGCGGCGGCTGCGTTCGTATTCATTTCATCTGCCATAGTTATTCCTCCGCACCCAGATACGCGCGGATGACCTCGGGATTCGTCCGAATGTCTTCCGGGCTGCCGTTCGCAATGATCGCACCGTATTCAAGCACATAGATGCGCTCGCAGATGCCCATGACGAGGGACATATCGTGCTCAATGAGGAGAATCGTGATGCCGAATTCCTTTTTCACCCAGCGGATCATCTCCATGAGCTCGAGTGTCTCCTGCGGGTTCATGCCCGCTGCCGGCTCGTCGAGGAGCAGGAGGCTCGGCTGCGCCGCGAGCGCACGTGCAATCTCGAGGCGCCGCTGTGCGCCGTAGGGGAGGTTCTTTGCCTTCTCCTGTGCCGCATCCGCGAGATGGAAGATCTCGAGCAGACGATATGCCTCCTCCTCGAGTTTTCGTTCCTCCTCCCAGTAGCGGCCGACGCGCAGCACCGCCTCGATGAGACCGTAGTTCATGTGGCAGTGGTACGCGATCTTGACGTTGTCGAGCACCGTGAGCTCGCCGAAGAGGCGGATGTTCTGGAATGTGCGCGCGATGCCGCGCTCCGTGATCTGATAGGGGGCGAGGCCGACGATGCTCTTGTCCTTAAAGAGAATCTCGCCCGTCGTCGGCTGGTAGACGCCCGTAAAGAGGTTGAACGCGGTCGTCTTGCCCGCGCCGTTCGGACCGATGAGCCCGAGCAGCTCGCCGTATTTGATGTGCACATTGAAATCCACAACCGCCTTGAGGCCGCCGAAGACCATCGAGACATCCGTCGCCGTCAAAAGATCCTTTGCCATTACGCTGCGCCTCCTTTCCGGAAGAAACGGTTCAGCGGACGCATCGACGTGACCTCAACATAGCCGAAGAGACCCTGCGGGCGGTAGAACATGAGCAGGATGAGCGCAAGTGCATAGATGATCATGCGCGCGTTCGGGAAGCTCGCGAGCGCAGCCGAGAGGAAGGTGACGACGAGTGCGCCTGCAATCGAACCGGTCATCGAGCCGAGGCCGCCCATGACGACCATGATGAGGATGTTGAATGACTGCATGAATGTGAACGAGGCGGGGCTGAGGATGTACATGTTGTGCCCGAAGAGCGTACCTGCGACGCCGGCAAAGAACGCGCCGATGGTGAAGGCGAGCACCTTGTACTTCGTCGTGTAGATGCCCATCGACTCCGCCGCGATCTCGTTCTCGCGGATGGCGAGACAGGCGCGGCCGTGGCGCGAATTCACGAAATTTTTGATGATGAAGAGCGCCGCGAGCATGATGAAGAACACCCAGGTGAAATTCGTCAGATGCTGGATGCCCTTGAATCCCGCTGCACCGCCGACGTAGGGAACGTTGATGATGACGATGCGGACGATCTCGCCGAGACCCAGCGTTGCGATCGCGAGATAGTCGCCGCGCAGCCGCAGGGTCGGCAGACCGATGAGCGCGCCGAGAAGCCCTGCCGATACGCCGCCCGCGAGAAGTGCGACGGGGAACGGCATTTGGAAATTCGTCGTGAGCACGACGCCGACGTAGGCGCCGACTGCCATAAAGCCCGCATGCCCGAGCGAGAACTGCCCCGTATACCCGTTGATGAGGTTGAGGCTCGCCGCGAGGATGATGTTGAGACCCGCAAAGATGAGGTTCAGCTGCCAAAAGGCGCTGAGCATCCCCGCCTCGGTCAATCCCATGATGACGGCATAGATGACGAGGGCGACAATGAGCATCTTGAGGTCATTTTTCTGCAATATGTTCATGAGCAGCCCTCCTCAGACCTTTTCCTTGACATTCTTGCCGAAGATGCCCGCAGGCCGCACGAGCAGCACGAGAATCAGGATGGCGAATGCCGCCGCGTCGCGGAACATCGAGAAGCCGAAGCCGGAGATAAACGCCTCAACAATGCCGAGGACAAGACCGCCGACGACAGCCCCCGGCAGGATGCCGATGCCGCCGAAGACCGCCGCAACAAACGCCTTGATCCCCGGCATGAGTCCCATCAGCGGGTCGATCGCGTTGTAGTAGATGCCGATGAGGACGCCGGCGACTGCGGCGAGGGCCGAGCCGATGGCGAACGTGATCGAGATGATGCGGTCCGCGTTGATGCCCATGAGCTGCGCAGCCTCCGTGTCGTAGGATGCCGCGCGCATCGCCTTGCCGATCTTCGTCGAGCGCACAATATAGGTCAGAATCAGCATGAGTACGAGCGTCACGCCCATGATGAGCAGCTGCTGCCCGCTGATGATAAGTCCCGCCACATCAAAGGAGATGTCGCTGATCGTTGCGGGGAAGGTGCGCGGTGTCGGCGAGACGATGGCCATCGTGACATATTCGAGCAGGAACGACATGCCGATCGCCGTGATGAGCACCGAGATGCGCGGCGCGTGCCGCAGCGGCCGATAGGCGAACCGCTCGACGAGAACGCCGAGCAGCGATGTAACCGCCATGGATATGAGGATCGCCGGCAGGACGGGGATGCCGAGCGTGATCGCGTAGAATCCGAGATAGGCACCGACCATGTAAATGTCGCCGTGTGCGAAGTTGATGAGCTTGATGATGCCGTAGATCATCGTGTAGCCCAGAGCGATCAATGCGTAGATGCTGCCGAGCGAGATCCCGTTGATGAGCTGCTGCAGAATCTCTTGCATAAACTCCATAGATGAACCTCCCTTTGGGAATGATGGAATCAATGTAGCGGTAATTCCTATGAAAAAGAGCCGCAGATCTGCGGCTCTTATGCATTGTCAGCCGAATAATTACATGCTCGGCATAATCTTTGCGACGACGACGCGATCGCCGTCCTTATTCTCAAGAATGACCGCCTGCTTGATCGGGTTGTGCTGGGCGTCCATCGTGATCGTGCCCGTGCCGACAACGAGATCCTTCGTCTCCTCGATCGCCTTGCGCAGCGCCTCGGGATCATCCGAGCCCGCGCGCTTCAAAGCGTCGACGAGGAGCTTGCCTGCATCATAGCCGAGGGCGGCAAAGACGTTCGGTGCATGGTTGTATTCCTTCTGGAAAGCGTCGATGAAGGGACGAACCGACGCGTCCTTGTCCGAGTAGTGTGTACTGAAATACGTGTTGTTGAGCGCTGCTGCGCCAGCGAGTTCGGCGACCTTCGGATCATCCCAGCCGTCCGTGCCGATGATGGGCGCTGTGATGCCGATCTCGCGCGCCTGCTTGACGATCTTGCCGACCTCCTCATAGTAGGCGGGGACGAAGATGACGTCCGCATTCGCCGCGCGCAGACGCGTCAGCGTCGCCTTAAAGTCCTGATCCTTCGAGAGGAAGGCCTCAGTCATGAGAACCTTGCCGCCGCCCGCGGTAAAGACCTTCTCAAAGACTGCGGCGAGGCTCTTGGAGTAGTCCGTGGAGTTGTCGAGATAGATGACGGCTGTCTTGGCCTTCAGCGTGTCGAGCGCGAACTTTGCCATAACGTCGCCCTGCTGCGGGTCGATGAAGCAGCTGCGGAAGATCCACGGCTTGACGGTGCCGTTCTCGACCGTAACGTCAACCGCCGTTGCATCCGGTGCGATGACAGGAACCTTGTTGTCCGAGGCGACCTGCGACTCGGCGATGACGTTTGCCGTCGTCGCGGGCCCGATGATCGCGCGGACATGATCGTCGGAGATCAGCTTCGTCGCCGCGTTCACGGACTCTGCTGCCTCGGATTTGTTGTCCGCCTCGACGAGGACAATCTTCTTGCCGTTTACGCCGCCGGCATCGTTCGCCTCTTTGATCGCGAGCTTCAGCCCCTCGAGCGTCGAGGTGCCGTAGTTCGCCGTGTTGCCCGTCATCTCGAAATTCGCACCGATGCGAATCTCATCTGACTTGGCCTCGTGGCCGCCGCAGCCCGCGAGCGCGGAGCCGAGGAGCGCCGTGCCGACCAGTGCGGCGGCGAGACGCAGTGCTTTTCCGCCGAATATCATAAATATACCCCCAGTTCTCATGATCATATAAAAAAGACAGCATCCATTATAGGGGAGAGAACGGCTTTCGTCAAGGTATACAATTCGAAACTTACGTGTCCCCCACGAACACCTTGCGGCACAGCCGATCGCGTGCCTGTATGCCTCAAATACCGGCGGACTTCTTAGACGCGCTTTGCCTGAACGAAAGAAATACCGGGGCATGCCGCACGAGCAGGCAGCGTCATCCAATCACACGCACCCCCTGATTGACAGAGATGTTTTTCCGTTGTTATAATGGGACAACTTATTGGAGGGCTTTGAGGGAGGACCATATGAACGAAAAAAAATTTCCGCTCGGCAAGGAGCAGACCCTGGAGCTGATAAAGCGCTGGCCGACCCCGTTTCACATCTACGACGAGGCGAAGATCCGCGCGAACTTCCGCCGCCTGCGGGAGGCCTTCTCTTGGGCGCCGGGGTTCCGCGAGCATTTCGCGGTTAAGGCGCTGCCGAATCCGCGCATCGTGCAGATCCTGCATGAGGAAGGCGCGGGCACGGACTGCAGCAGCATCGCAGAGCTCCTCATCTCTGCGGCAGCAGGCGTCAAGGGCGAGGAGATCATGCTCACCTCGAACGATACGCCCTGGGAGGAGTTTCAAAAGGCAATCGCCCTCGGCGCCGTCATCAACCTCGACGACCTCAGCCATCTCGATTACATGGCAGAGCATGCGGGCCTGCCGGAGGTGCTCTCGTTCCGCTACAATCCCGGCGATCTTATCGAGGGCAACGATATCATCGGAAAGCCCGTCGAGGCGAAGTACGGCCTCACGCGCCCCCAGATGTTTGAGGGATATCGGTGCGCGCAGGAGATGGGCGTCAAACGCTTCGGCCTGCACACGATGGTTATCTCATCCGAGCTGCGCACGGAGGCGTTCCTCCTCACCGCGCGCATCATGTTCGAACTCGCAGCGGAGCTGAAACAAAACCTTGGAATTTGCGTCGAGTTCGTCAATCTCGGCGGCGGCTTCGGCATACCGTACCGACCCGAGGAGAACCCGATCGATTACGCCGCCGTCGGCGCGGGCATCGAAGGGCTCTACAACGACATCATGCGGCCTGCAGGACTCGGCAGCACCGCGATCCGGACCGAGAGCGGGCGCGCCATAACCGGCGATGCAGGCTGGCTCGTCTCGACCGTTCTTCATGAAAAAGACACGTATAAGAAGTACATCGGCCTTGACTCCTGCATGGCGAACCTCATGCGTCCCGCGCTCTACGGCGCGTACCACCACATCACGGTGCTCGGCAAAGAGAATGCGCCTGCCGATCATATCTATGACGTTACGGGATCGCTCTGCGAGAACAATGACAAATTTGCCATTGACCGTGCCCTGCCGAAGATCGACATCGGCGACATCGTCGTCATCCACGATACCGGCGCACACGGCAGCGCAATGGGGTTCAACTACAACGGCAAGCTCTGGTGCGCCGAGCTTCTCCTCCGCACTGACGGCACGATCGAGCTCATCCGCCGCGCGCAGACCCTGGATGATTACTTCGCCACGCTGCGCTATGAGGGCGGGCTGCTTTCATAAAAAATAAATGGGCGCATTGCATCCGGTGCAATGCGCCCATTTTCTGTAAAAGGACTACGAATTGAGCCTTCGGTTCGGATAGATGCTGAGGCCCTTGATCGCTGCGCCGACCGCAAGGCCCTTCGTCGTGACCTGATAGACCCAGGTATCTTTGGCGACGATGTCCGCGCCCTCAATCGCGCCGCCGGAGTAGCCGTCCGTCGCGGAGGCCTCGGCTGAGCCGCCGACCTTGAACTTGCCGGAGATAAAGGACTCCCATGCGTGCTGCGAGCCGAAGACGAAAATGAGATCGTACTCCTTCACGCCGAGCCCGATGCCGAGCTGGTAGGCCTCCATCTTCATATAGACGCGCGCGCCGGTCATCTTGTTCACCGCGAGACCGCGGCCGTGCGCGCCGCCGAGCAGACCAAACTGTGATCCTGTGGCGCTGATCGTCGCGTAGCCGTAACAGTTGTCGAGTACTTCGTGTGCATTCGGCGTGAGATCGTAGAGGTTCTCCAGCGCCTTTGTCTGGAGCTCCTGGATCTCTGCGCGCTGCTGGTCGGCGCTTTTGGCAAACGCCGTGACCGAGAGCGCGAGGAGCAGGGTGAGTGTGAGGGCCATAAGCCGTGCGGGGAATTTCATCGGTACCTCCTTATTCCTCGTGGGAATAGCGCTGCAAAAGCAGGCCGTGTGATTGTTTTCCAACATTCCTCTTTTATTTTAAGGCGTTTTGCAGTATGTGACAAGAAAAGATATATTGGATACGATGAGGAGAACATTAGAGAAACGTGCAAAGCCAGCGGAGAGCCCGCATAAACAAAGGAGCACTGCAGCGCGCAATGCTCCTTTTGCTTTTGCAGCGAGATCAGTGCAGCACGAGGCTCAGCAGCGCGATCTCGATGATCGCGGCGATGCCGAGAACGAGCGTGCCCATCGTCTGTACGCGGTAGCCTTGATCCGGCGTCAGCCCGCTGAACTCCGAGACCACCCAGAAATACGAGTCGTTTGCATGCGAGACGGTCATTGCGCCCGCACCGATCGCCATGCAGACGAGCGTGATCTCGATCGGCGTATTGTAGCCGAGGACGGGAAGGATCGGCGCAACGATGCCCGCCGTTGTGATGAGGGCGACGGTCGAGGAACCCTGTGCCGTCTTTAGGACCGCTGCGAGCAGGAACGGGAAGAAGATGCCCATAGTCGAGAAAATATCGGCGTGATGCGCGATATAGCTGACCATATCCGAGCTTGCGATCACTTTGCCGAGCACACCGCCCGCCGCCGTGATGAAGAGGATGGGGCCGACCGTCATCAGACTGTTGTTGCAGACGGCATAGAACTCTTCGGAGCGGTTTACGGAGAAGAGCTGCTGCGTAGCGAACGCCATGCCGACCGCGAGTGCGATGATCGGCGTGCCGAGGAAGCGTATGACCTCTGCGCCGGAGCCGGTCATGCCGGCCATCGCGGCGATGGAGGACAGTGCCATCAGGAGGATCGGAACGATGATCGGAGCGAGTGTGCTGAACGCTGAGGGAAGCTTTCCGTAGGAGGCGATGAGGTCGTTGTAGACCTTTGCAACCTCCTCCGGGTTGACCTCATCTTTGGATCGTATCCGCGCGCCGATCCAGCGCGCGTAGAAATAGCCGGCAATCAGCGGAAAAATCGAGCAGAGCATGCCCAGACCGATCACCTGCAGCAGATAGTCGCCGATGCCGAGCGTGCTCGCCGCTGCGATCGGTCCCGGCGTCGGGGGGATAAAGACGTGCGAGATGAAGAGGCCGGAGCTGAGGGCGAACGTCATCGCGACGGCGGATGCGGCCGTGCGGCGCACAAGCGCCTTGCGGATCGGATCGAGGATGACGAAGCCGGAGTCGCAGAACACAGGGATCGAGACGACCCAGCCCATGAGCTGTACGGCGAGGACGGGGTTGTCCTTGCCCACGAGGCGGATCATCATGTCCGCGAGTTTCAGCGCGCCGCCCGTCTTTTCGAGCACGGTGCCGATCATCGCGCCGAGGATGATGACGATGCCGATGCTGGTAAACGTTCCAGAGAAGCCCTGCCCGATGACGGTCGCGAGACCGTGCTGCACCGCACCGCCCTCGAGCTTATGGTCGACGAGCGGAATCCCCGCGATGAGCCCCAGCCCGAGCGAGACGAGCATGATGGAGATGAATGGATGAATGCGCAGCTTTGAGATCATGATGATCATGATGACGATCGCCGCCACAAAGGCGATGATGAGCGGTAATCCGGTCATGTCAATACCTCCTTGCGTAAGGGCGGATGCGCCCCTCAGAACGAAACGCTTTACAATATTATTTTAGTACTATTCAAAACGTTTGGCAAGCGGAAATATGAAAAACGGGCACAGCATGCTGTGCCCGTTTCGGATGAAATTACGCCGTAATCCCGAGGATTTTATCCAGCTTCTCGCGGTCGTAGCTGACGGCGAAGTCCTTGCCGTCGGCCGTCGTCACGGGGACGATCGTATCGCCCGAGAGGCGGCGGCACTCCTCGCGTGCCGCTTCGTCCTTCTCGATGTTGTATTCTTCGTAGGGAATGCCGCGGTACTTCAGATACTTCTTCACCTTGACGCACCACGGGCAGACCGTGATGGAGTAGACCTTTACCATAGGATCGCCCCCTTATGCGCCGATGAGCTTATCGATTGCGGGCTGGTCGAAGCCGCGGACATATTCGCCGCTGTCCCCGAGGATGACGGGGCACGCACTCTCGCCCGTGAGCTTCACAAGATCTTCGTAGGCGGCGGGCTCCTTCTCAATGTCGCGCACTGTGTAGGCAACCCCCTTCTTGTCGAGATACTTCTTTGCCTTTGTGCACCAGGGGCAGGCGTCGAATGAAAAAACCTGAATCATGGGAATATCCTCCTCTGTATTGTTATTTTTTTAAAGATGCCAGATACTTCTCCGCATGGAGTGCGGCGGTCGTACCGTCCGCGGCCGCGGTCGTGAGCTGATGGATCTCCTTGACGCGGATGTCGCCCGCGACAAAGACGCCCGGGATCTCCGTGCGGCAGTTCTCATCCGCCGCGATGTAGCCCGCCTCCGTCAGCGCAATCTGTCCAACGAAGAGATCCGTATTCGGCAGCACGCCGATGTTGACGAAGATGCTGTCCACGGGCAGCGTCTCCCGTTTTCCCGTATCCTTGTGCAGGAGATCGACGGACGTGAGGCGGTCCTCGCCGTTCAGATGCTCAATCTCCGTCTCGAGCATCACCGTCACCTTCGGATTGGCATAGAGCGCATCCTGCGAGGACTTGTCCGCGCGCAGCTGCGAGCGGTGGATGAGATAGAGATGGCTTGCATACTTCGTGAGGAAGTTCGCGGCATCGACCGCCGCGTTGCCGCCGCCCATGACGGAGATTACCTTATCCTGGTACGTGTGGCCGTCGCAGAGCTCGCAGTAGTGCACGCCGCGGTTAAAGTAATGCGGCTCCTGCGCGAGTGGGAGTTTGCGGCGGTTCATGCCGGAGGCGATGATGATCACGGGCGTCTCGTAGATGTATGTCTCCGTTTCCACGATTTTCGGCGTGCTTTTGAGATCGACGCGCTCAATGCGGTCGAACTCGTCGATCTGGGCACCGAAATTGGCCGCCTGCTTCTCGAGCGTCCCGATCAGCTCCATTCCGCTCACGCGCTCGAAGCCCGGATAGTTCTCGATGTCCGCCGCTGTTGCGATCTGCCCGCCGACGAGCGAGTTCTCGAGGACGAGCGTGCGGAGGTTCATGCGCCCCGCATAGAGGGCTGCGGTCAGCCCCGCCATGCCGGCGCCGATGATAATAATATCTTTTTGGATGTGCTCCTTTGGCATAGAATCATCTCCCTTACGTTATTTGACCTTTTGATTTATTATAGCACAGATGTCAAGAGATTTTTAGTATTTATGGAGAAAAATTATGAGTAAAAAAGAATACAAAAATAGCCCACACTCCACTGTGGACTATCTTTGCTGTGTATTATATTTTAGGAGAGCTTTCGAAACGCCTTGCGGCATCTCGAACGAAAGCCTTAATCAATATAACACACATGAGAACGAAAATCAATAGGGTTTTTTGAAAAAATTTTGTCAGAAACTATAAGTGAGGCGCACGCCCGCATAATTTCCGAGGGAGAACTTCTCGCTGCCGTATATGGTGTCGCGCGTACCGATACCCTTCGCGTCGAATGTATAGAACATCTCGACGAGGAGGTTCTCGACCGGCACATATCCTGCGCCGACACTGAAGCTGCGGATGCCGTCGAGGTAGCGGTCGGGCAGATAGCCCGTGCCGTTGCCGCCGAAGAACGAGCCGTGCTCAAAATGTTTGTAGTCGGCAAAGACGTTCCAGCTGCCCTTGACTGCGATATCGCTCCTGCCGATGTCAAAGCGCAGGGTCCAGAAATGCGGCGTGCCGCCCATTGCATGGCCCTTGAGATCAAACCGGTCTGTTCCGGACACATGGTCGTAGAGCGTGTGTCCGTTCATATGGCGCGCAAACGGCGTGCGGTTCTGCCCATAGTCGAACGACACCGCGACGTTTGGCCCCATTTTCCACTTTGCGCCGACGCCGATGACGCTGGCGAGATGCGAGTAGTCGTATACATCGTTGGTCCTGCCGTTTGCGTGTGCCGCACGATACGCCGCGTTTCCTGCCGAGCCGAGATACCACAGTGAGACACCGAGGTTCGGCGTGACGGCGTGTTTTGCCTGAAGGAAGAAGGCCTTCTCGATCGGCGGAATGCGGTCGCTCTCCAGGACGGTTCCTTCCACACGGATCGGGGCACCGGTGTATTTTCCAAGAGCATCGCGCGGCAGGAGGCTTGCATACTCCGTCCAGTACAGTCGTTTCCCGAGCGCATTGAAATACGAGGTGATGGACTTCGGATAGTAGTATGTTCCCGGGAGTGCGTCGTCTGTCGTTTCGCTGATGAAGTTGTCATGGAACAGCGCGTTGTAGACGTCGGATTCGGACGTGGTGAGCGTGATGTTTGTAGCGCCGGCACCGGCCTTCGACTTTGCGATGTTTTCGTACATCGTCATGACTTTCGCCTTGTTCGCTGCCCACCATGCCTGGAGTCCCGCGGAGCCGTTGCCTTCGAGGACTCCCGGATAGTCCGCCATCGTCATGTAGAAGTTTTCTTTGTCTTCCGGATGGTCGGACCCCCAAATGAGTGTATCGAAGGAGCCGATGGTTCCTGTTTGGAGCGTATTGCTCGCATCGCGGTACTGATAGGTGACCGCGCCCGGAGCATTCATTTGCATGCGTTCGGCATCGTCCTGGTCGTTCTTTCGCAGGAGGTTGCTGCCGTATGCGGCAGTCGCGATGTCATACATCCTCTTGATGATGGCCATTTGTTCCTCGACGCTCGCGCCGCGTTCCTTTGCCGCCGTCAGCTGCTGGTAGAAGTTCATGTTTTCGTTTGCGTCGGCGACAGGGGCGGGGGTATCAAACGTGCTTCCGAAGAGCGAGCGGTTCAGTCCGATGAACTCGGCAATGGTCGGCGGGCGGTAGAAGACCTGACGCGTTGCATGGGTGTATGCGGAGTCCGTGATGCCCGTGCTCTGCTTGAATGTGCCGTATCCCAGCCGGATCTGCGTGTGCGCGTTCGTCCATGCGGCACGGATTCCGTCGTATGTCTTTCCGAACCAGTACCCCGTGACGCCCATGCGCTCCTGCAGACGGCCCAGGGAGATGTCCACGTTCTTGTTGTGGTAGGTGATGTCAAAGTTGCTGAGGCGCAGATGATTGAGCGCCTTGGACTGCGGGATATCGGTCCGTGTATCGACACCGCTCTTCCCGGATGCCTCGGCGAGTGCCGCAATGTTCAGGTTGTCGCGGACGCGCGCATCAAAGCCGAAGCGCAGACGCTGCGCAAAGCCGTGCTCCTTGCGGTCGAGCATGTTCTTCTCTGCCGACCCGACGGAGGAGTCCTCCGTCATCTTGATGGGCGGGCGATTGGAACCGCCGTGTGAATCCCATTCGAACTGATAGTCGCCGATGAGGTCGACGCCCTTCAGTTTCTGCGTGTTGAACGGGCGGGCGAAGATCTCGTCCGGCGAGCCCTTGGCAAATACGTTGTTGGTCTGTGCGAAGAAATCTTTCTCTGCCGCCGCGTTTTGCGCAGCGCGTGCAGCCTTCTCCTCCTCGGTGAGGGGCGGTTTCGGCCGTGTGCTGCTGTCCGGACCGAACTTGAAGTTGACGCCGAGGCGGTAGACGCGTGCCTGCGATGCACGGTCATCGTCGCGGTGGTTGAAGATGTTGTCAATGCCGAAGTACGCCATCGCATCCTCACCGAACTTTTGCTGCAGCATGAGGTTCCAGATGCCGAAGGTCTTCGTCTGATAGCGCTGCGCACCCGGCCTGGCGTACTGATTGGCGAAGATATAGCCGCCCGACAGGTCGCTGTCCATTGTCATGTAGTTCGCATTGCCTGTGACAGAGTTGCTGTCGAGCATGTGGATGTAGTAGTCGCCCCAGAGGGACGCGCGGAAGCCGCTTGCTACATTTTCGTAGTCGAGGCCGATGTCCAGCTTGTGCTTCGGCTTGTCGAGCAGCTGGCGGGGCATATTCGGATCGCTCTTGTTGACGGCATGGAGATAGGTATAGCCGAACTTGCCCGACCAATGCTTGTCGAACTTCTGCTTTACCTCGAGCTCCAGCCCCGTGATCTGTGCTTTGCCGATGTTCTTAAAGCTGTAGAGCATATCGGGCGGGTAGCCGAGCTTCTCTGCCGTTTTGAGATTCGGATGGAAGTCGATGTTGTAGCCTGTGTAGTAGGTCGTCATGTAGTTGCGGATCGTGTTGCGGAAGAGGTTCATCCGCATGGTGGTCCGCTTCGTCTCGCCCTCGATGCCGATGTCGAAGTTGAGGGACTTCTCGGGCTTCAGGTTCGGGTTGCCCGTCCAGTACCAGCCGAGACGCGCACGGTCCTGATCGACGGGGCTGCCGCCGTACATTTCCCAGTTGTAGTAGAGTTCGCCCATGCCCGGCTCTGCATAGCTCGTGCCGAGGTTCGTCTTGAAGCGCAGATGGGGATTGCCCTTGATGATGTTGCGCGTGAGGCCAAGATTCGCTGTCACATGTGTGCCGAAGAGGCTGCTGTGGTCGAGACGCAGGATGGGGGAGAAAATCGTATCATTGTCCATCATCCACGTATCGCCGATCACGAAATGATACTTGTTGATTGTCGCCTCACCGACAATGACTTGATTTTTCAAGGAGTCTTGGATTTCGCGGAAGAGCTTGCCGTTCAGTGTGTAATTTGCGAGTTTGTTTGGGTCGCTGTAATACGACAAGCCGTCAAAATCACGATTCCAACCACTCAAATGATCTGAGTTCTCCGCAGCGACCTTGGCACTAAAGGCATTATATCGTGCGCGTGCAGCTGGATCCATGTTGCCTAGGGTTGAGTAGAAGTTCTCCGTTCCATTCTTGGAATAGCGCAGATAGTCCTCATAGGTAAACTCCGGACGGTATGAATTGGGATCGCTGCTGTTATAGCCGTAGAGCTCGTTGTCCACATCCCAGCGCAGTCCGCGCTCTGCATCCGGGATCAGCTTATGTGCGTGGATGAACGAGGCAACGTCGCCCTTTTTCAGTCCGTAATCCTTGGCGTCGCGCTGTACGACGAGCAGGCTCTTGTCGTAGTCCCACGGGTCAATCTTGCGCAGATAGGTTTTCGGAGCGCTCTTGAGGCGGCTGCCCGAACCATGCTCACGGGCATAACCGATGTTGTAGGTGAGGAGGTGCTTGTCATTCAGCTGGGTATTGAATGTCGCATCAATGTTTGTCTGCGCATGATCGACATTGTCAATATAGTTCAGCATGTTCTTCCCCGTATAGGAAGAACGGCCGTAGTTGCTGGTCAGGGTGAGATCGTCCTCGATGAGGCGGGTATGGTTGATCTCGATGTTCCAGTCCGTGTCCTTGTTGCGCCCCTTCCAGCCGACATTGTAGGTGTTGCGCCCTGACTTGCGGCTGTAGTGCTGCTGCGGCTCCATGATGGAATCGGTGCGCTTGACATAGCGGTTCAGATCCTCTGTGTAGCGCTCCAGACGGAAGTTGAACGTGTTGTTCTTGTTCGCCTCATAGCTGCCGATCAGGCCTACATTCGTTGCGTCGCCGTAGTAGCGCAGGCTGTTGTCCTCGAAGTCCGTGACGTAGGTGGACATGCCTGTCTTCACGCGGGCCTCGTCGGCATAGACGGGCATGATGTCGCGTTTGCTCCCGTAGACGCCGAGCTGGACTTTGCCCACGGCGCCCGAGTCCGCGCGCAGGAACACATTGCGGTAGGGGAACAGCTCGTCCTTTTTCGCCGTGCGTCCCTCCGCATTGAACTGAACTGCGGGCTGCTTGCCCGCCTTCTTCGTGATGATGTTGACGACGCCGCCGATCGCATCCGAGCCGTACTTTGCGCTCGCCGCGCCCTGTATGATCTCAATGCGCTCGACGTTCTCCGTGCCGAGGCGCATGACCTCGTCCGCTGCACCGTAATACTTTGCAAAATCTCCCATGACGGGCTGACCATCGACGAGGATGAGCGTATGGCGCGGCTCCGCACCGCGGATGGAGACGCCGACGCGGCCCATCGCGTCCACTGTACGCGAGACACCCGTCTCGCTGAAGATGATCTCCTCAACGGACTTCGCCTGTTTCTTCTCAATGTCCTCCTTTGTGATGATGGTCTTCTGCTGGGATTCGTACTTCGCCTCTTCCTTTGCGGCATCCGCTTCCACGTGAATGTCTGCCGTTGAGACGCTTGTTTCGCCCGGCTGAGATTCCGCTGCCCATGCGGCGGCAGGCATGGAAAGCCATGCCGTGATCGCATAGGAGAGCAGGCGCAGAGAGCGCCGACTCTTTTTCCTGATCATGTGTCCTCCTTCTACAATAAACAGACGATGCTCCGATCCTCAGGTTCGGAGCGCTGTTTCACATACCGGCCTGCATCTCCCGCAGGCTGCGCAAGCAAATTCAATCATCTGTGAGATAACTTAAATGAAAACGATAATCGAGTTAGATTCGCGCAGGAGTATTATAAAGGCGAATGGGATTCATTACAAGTATTTTACATATTATTTTTTGAATTTTCTTTTCTAATAAAAAAGCATGAATGGACGTTCATATCAAAAGCAAACACCCCGTTCAATTCAGAACGGGGTGTTTCTCATATATGAGATTTATGAAAGCTTAATTATATTTTCCTTTGGCTCTGCATTGGATCACTCTGTGAGGGCTTTTATTATCTTGCCCTCCGGCGTCTCGGCGAGAAGGATCATGAGGCGGGCGTAGAGGGCCTCGATGGGGAGGAGGCCGCCGGAGAGGGCGCCGAGCTCTGCTGCGCGGACGCCGACCTCGTAGTGCGTGATGTCTGCGCCGTCATAGATGCACTGCGTTGTGAGAACGATGGTGCAGGCATGCGTCTTTGCACGGTCGAGCGTTGGGAGGAAGTTCTCCTCAGCATCGTCACCGGGGACGCTGCCGAGCCCGTAGCCTTCGAGGATGATGCCGCGATAACCCGACGCGATGTGTGCGTCGATCGTGACGGGCTTCATGCCGGGATAGAGGCGTATGACGGCAGCGCGTGTGTCGAGAGCATCGCGCAGACGAAATGGGCCTGCGGGTGCGGACGGCGCTTCGAGGTCAATGTCGGGACGCCCGATGCTGCGAAAGGCATCGTCGGCGAGGGAATACATCTTCTTCGCGGCATTGCCGTGGATGAGGCGGCCGCCGAACGCGATGCAGACACCCGCGAAGGAGCTGCATGCAGCGCGGCAGGCGAGGCGCAGGTTCCTCTTGGCATCGGAATCGGGCATGCCGAGCGGACGCTGCGCGCCGGTGATGACAACGGGGCGGTCGATGTGTTCGAGCATGTAGTAGAGCGCGGCAGAGGTATATGCCATCGTGTCTGTGCCGTGTGTGACGATGAAGCCGTCATATGATGTGCGGCACTCTGCAATTTTGCGCGCGATCATCTGCCAATGAGACGGGGCAATGTTGGTCGAGTCGAGGGCGAGGAGGTCGATGACCTCGACCGCGGCGTCCTCAGCGCCGATGGCTGCGCGCATATCCGCAGCCGCGAGCGCAGGACGCAGACCGTGCGGGGTCTCGCGTGAGGCAATGGTGCCGCCGGTGGCGAGGAGGAGGATTTTCTTCACGAGGGACGTCCTTTCTTCTCGTTTTTGCGCGCCTTGTAGTCGATCCATATGTGATGAAAGGTCATGAGCGGATGATGGAGGAGCATCCGCGGCCCGCTGTACCGCATGACGGCGCGGATCTGCTCGCGCATGTCGGCGGAGTAGCAGTGGACGGGGCATACGGAGCAAAAGGATTTTACATGCATGCGCGGGCACCGGACAACGCGCTCGCGGGCGTAGGCGAGGAGGCGGCGGCAGTCCGGGCAGAGGGCCGCTGCCTCCTGCGGGGCGCGTGTGCGGGCTGCATGCTTTTTGCCGCGGCAGTAGATGGCGATCATCTTCTCCATTACATCAGCTTCGAGGGCGCGCTTTTTTTCGGTGTCCATGGGATTCCTTTCGTCGATGCATTTATGGGTGCTGTTTGCGCTCCTCCTGTGCGCGGCGGAACTTCTCGAGGAGATCCATCTTGTGCTCCATCCTGTGCACAAATGCGCGTGCGGCGGCGCAGTCCTCCTCGTTCGGATGGTTGGCAGCGCGCTCCCAGCGTTCGCGTGCCTCGGGGCTGTTGTGCGTATCGTCGGACGCGGCCTTCCTGCGGCGTTCGATGAGCGCGGGAGCGAGTCGCCCCTGCGCGGAGAATGTGCCGAGGATCTCGCAGCCCGCACCGAGGAGGTAGGCACTGCGTGCGAATGAGGTGACGGCATGCTCGGAGCCGACGTCTGCGCCGTGTGTCTGGAAGAGTACGACGCGCGCATTTGTAACGCGCGGCAAGTATGCTTTCATGAGATCGTCGGGACCGCCGCGGCGCAACCAGCAGCCGAGCGCGACGACGTCGTAGCCGGAGAGATCAGCCGGGCCTTCCTGCACGCGGAAGAGGTCGGCGCCCGCCGTCTCCGCGATCTCTTCGGCGATGGCTCTGGTGTTGCCGGTGACAGATGAATAGATGACGATCCATTTTCTCATAGGCCGAATCTCCTTTGGTTGATATCGTTTGCTGCACCCATTACAACATATTTTCGTGCTGTATGCAAGCAGCCGCCATGAGAATGAATATGGGGACAGGAGCACAGTGCCTGAAAACTTGTTTTCCCGAAGAGACCTGGTATTATTTACAGAATAGTTATATGTGCAATGAATAATATTGATGCCATTTATTTTGCAAGAAGTATTGAAAAGTGAATCCGATTCAAGTATTATGTTGGTGTCAATATGGAGATTTTATGGCAGAACAGGAGGATACGATGCTGCAGAGCAAGAGTTGGGACGGTTTTGAGGGGGGCGTTTGGCAGGAAGAGGTCAACGTCCGTGATTTTATTCAGCGCAACTATACGCCGTATGACGGAGACGAGACGTTCCTCGCGCCGCCGACGGACGCGACCAATCGCCTGTGGGCGCGGGTGCAGGAACTGCAGAAGGAGGAGCGTGCCAAGGGCGGCGTGCTGGATATGGAGACGGAGATTGTCTCCGATCTGACGGCGTACGGCCCGGGCTACATCGATCCTGCGATGAAGGATCTCGAGAAGGTGGTCGGCCTGCAGACGGACAAGCCGCTCAAGCAGGCATTCATGCCTTACGGCGGCATTCGCATGGCAGAGGAGGCGCTCGAGAACTACGGCTACAAGGTGAGCCCGAAGCTGCATGAGATCTTTACGAAGTACCACAAGACGCACAATGCGGCGGTTTTCGATGCGTATACGGACGAGATCCGCGCGGCGCGGCGCAGCCACATCATCACGGGCTTGCCGGATACCTACGGGCGCGGGCGCATCGTGGGCGACTACCGCCGCGTGGCGCTCTACGGCATTGATCATCTGATCGCGTTCAAGAAGGAAGACCTCCTGAATTACGGCGACGGCGTGATGACGGACGATGTCATCCAGCTGCGCGAGGAGCTCTCAGAGCAGATCCGCGCGCTTGAGGGCATGAAGGCGATGGCGGAAATCTACGGCTACGATATCTCCGCGCCCGCACGAGATGCGCGCGAGGCGGTGCAGTGGCTGTATTTCGGCTATCTTGCGGCGATCAAGACGCAGAACGGCGCGGCGATGAGCGTCGGACGCATCTCGACCTTCCTCGATATCTACATCCAGCGCGATCTCGAACGCGGCATGCTCTCTGAGTCGGAGGCGCAGGAGCTGATCGACCACATCGTGCTGAAATTCCGCATGGTGAAATTCGCGCGCATTACGTCCTACAATGAGCTGTTCTCGGGCGATCCGATCTGGGCGACGCTCGAGATGGCGGGCATCGGCATGGACGGCCGCCACATGGTGACGAAGAACGACTTCCGCTTCCTCCACACGCTGGAGAACATGGGACCGTCTCCCGAGCCGAACCTCACGGTGCTCTATTCTTCGCGTCTGCCGGAGACGTTCAAGGACTATGCAGCACGCATCTCGATCCGCACGAGCTCGATCCAGTACGAGAACGACGATGTGATGAAGCCCGAGTGGGGCGACGACTACTCGATCTGCTGCTGCGTGTCGGCAACGCAGACGGGCAAGGAGATGCAGTTCTTCGGTGCGCGTGCGAACCTGGCAAAATGCCTGCTCTATGCGATCAATGGCGGCATGGACGAAAAGAGCGGCCTGCAGGTCGGCCCTGCCTACCGTCCGATCCGTACAGAGTATCTCGAGTACGACAATGTCATCATCAAATACGAGCGCATGATGGACTGGCTCGCGCATGTCTATGTCAGCGCTCTGAACATCATCCAGTACATGCATGACCGTTACTACTACGAGGCGGCGGAGATGGCGCTCATCGATACGGACGTGCGGCGAACCTTTGCAACAGGCATCGCGGGCTTCTCGCATGTGGTCGACTCGCTGTCCGCGATCAAATATGCGAAGGTGAAGCCGATCTACAACGACCGCATTGTTGTGGACTACGAGATCGAGGGCGACTTCCCGCGCTACGGCAACGACGATGACCGCGCGGATGAAATCGCGAAGTGGGTGCTCAAGACCTTCCTCTCGAAGATCAAGGCGCGCCACACCTATCGCAACGCAGAGCCGACGACCTCGATTCTCACGATCACATCGAATGTTGTCTATGGCAAGTACACGGGCGCAATGCCAGACGGCCGCCCTGCGTGGGTGCCGCTCGCACCGGGTGCAAATCCCAGCTACGGCGCGGAGTGCTGCGGCCTGCTCGCCTCGCTGAACTCGGTGGCAAAGCTGCCGTACCACTGGGCGCTCGACGGCATCTCGAACACGCAGAGCATGAATCCCTCGGCGCTCGGGCACAATGAAGATGAGCGCGTGAAGAATCTCGTGAGCGCGATGGACGGCTATTTCGATCAGGGGGCGCACCATCTGAACGTGAACGTGTTCGGCCGCGAGGTGCTCGAGCACATCATGGAGCATCCCGAGGATCCCGCGTACGCGAACTTTACCATCCGCGTCTCGGGCTACGCCGTTAAGTTCATCAGCCTGACGCGCGAGCAGCAGGAGGATGTGATCTCACGTACCTTCCATGCCCGCATGTAAGGGCCGCATCAGCGCGACGGAGAGCTTCGGCTCGGTGGACGGGCCGGGCATCCGCTTCGTCGTCTTTATGCAGGGATGCCGCTATCGCTGCCAGTACTGCCACAATCCCGAGACGTGGACAGCGGAGGGCGGCTACGAGGCGTCGCCGGAGGAGATCTTTCGGCAGGCGATGCGTTATCGTCCCTACTGGAAAAAGACGGGCGGCATCACCGTCAGCGGCGGAGAGCCGCTGCTGCAGCTGGAGTTCGTAACGGAACTCTTTCGCCTTGCAAAGGAAAAGGGCGTGACCACAGCCATCGACACGGCGGGCGAGCCGTTTACGCATGAGGAACCCTTCCTCAGTGCGTTTGAGCAGCTGCTGCCGCTCACGGATCTGTTTCTGCTCGATATCAAGCACATCGATCCCGTGAAGCACATCGCTCTCGTCGGCGCATCGAATGTGAACACGCTCACGCTCGCTGCGTTTCTCTCAGAGCGCGGTGTGCGGATGTGGATTCGCCATGTGCTGGTGCCGGGCGTAACGACAGACGAGGCGGACCTTCAGCGGCTGTCGGAGTTCATCGCCCTTCTCAAGACGGTGGACCGCGTAGAGGTCCTGCCGTATCACGCGATGGCGCTCCATAAATACGAGGAGCTGCACCTGCCGTACCGGCTGGGCGAGACGCCCGCGCCGACGGCAGGGGAGATTGCACGCGCGGAGGAGATCCTGCGCGTGAAGGATTATATGGGCTATTTACATCACTGAAAAAGCGGCTGCTGCACGAAGTTTTCTAACTTCGCACAGCAGCCGCTTTCTTTGATGCCGAATGTATCGCGGAAGCGTCCCGTTCCCGGCGGCACGCTATTTTTTACACAGCTTTATCACGACATCCTCAATCAGCTCATCGCCCGCCTGTCCCGTCTTGAGCAGATAGTCCGCATCGGCGAGGGCAAGGACGGCATCCGCGAGCGTCTTTTCGGAGAACGCCTTGGCGTGACCGCCGAGTTTCTCTGCGATGAAAGGGTGCATCCCCATGACCTTGCCGAGGCCTTTGGGAGGGGTGCCGTTCATCAGGAGACGCTTTGCCTGCCAGAGCTGGCGGACATGGCGTGTGAGGAGAACGAGGAGGACGGTAAAGTGCACGCCGTCCGCGCGGCAGCGCGCGAGCAGATCAAGCGCACGCCGTATATCGCGCACACTCACCGCATCCGTCAGGGCAAAGACCGAGACCTCGGGCATCTCGGAGAACGCTGCGCGCAGATCATCCTCCGAGAACTGCGCACGGTCCGTATAGAGCGCAAGCTTTTCCAGCTGGCGGTCAAGGAATGCGAGCGAGATGGTCTGCATCATGCCGACGATGTTCAGGAAGAATGCGCGTGCCCGCGGATGCATCGAGCGGCCCATCTCACGCAGCCGTCCGTTCAGCCAGCCCTCTACGTTCCACGGACGCAGCGGCGCACTCTCAAGGACGCGCCCGTGCTTCTCGACGGTTTGGTAAAGTTTTCGCCGTTTGTCCGGTTTTGCGCCGAGCGTGAAGACGGCATAGGTCGTCGGAGGGAGGTCGGCGAGCAGTGCGGCGAGCCGGTCCGTGACGGTATCCTTGGACACCGGGGCATCATCGTCCTCCTCTTTTTTCTTTCCTGCGCGGAAGACAGCGGCATCGCGGACGAGGACGACCATCTTGTCCGTGAAGAAGGGGGCTGTCTCGAGTGCCTCCATCAGCGCGTCGAGGGGCGGCATCTCCTCATAGCGGATGAGCGCATCCGCCCGCTCCTCGGGCACGGGAAGGAGACGGCGCAGAATCGCTTCCTCTGCGCGTTCGGTATAGTACGGCTCCTCGCCCGCGAGGAGAAAGACGTGCGGCAGATTGCCGTGCGCGAGCGACGCCATAAAGTCCGCGTAATTCATCGGCGGTAACGCGCCATCTCGGCGGCCACCGTGGTCTCTTCCGTGTGCCCGGAGCAGAGGACGGTATCCGGCGGCAGGGTAAAGACCTCGCGTGCAATGCTCTCCCAGAGCGCACGTGTATCGCCGCCCGGGAAATCGGTGCGCCCGACGCTCGCACAGAAGATCGTATCGCCGACGAATGCGGCGTGATCCCGCGCAGCATAAAAGATGCAGGAGTCCGTTGTATGCCCCGGGGAGTAACGCACCTCGAGCGACATTTCGGGATTTGCCGCGAGCGTGATGATTTCCCGATCTGCGAACGTCTTTACATCCGAGAGGGTGACGGGGCCGCTGCCCCACGCGGAGAGGTTCCAGTTCGGATCGGCGTAGTAGCGCGGGCTGTCCTCGGCTGCATAGACGGGGCAGGGGATGCGGCGCAGGAAGTCATTGACGCCGCCGATGTGGTCGAAGTGGCAGTGCGTGAGCAGGAGACGCTCGATCGTCCAGCCCTTTTCCTCTGCATGCGCGGCGAGGCGGTCGCCCTCGGCGCCGGCATCGATGAGAAAACCGTGCTTCGTCTCATCGTCAATATAAAAGAAGGAGTTCGTCGGGATCATGTCGCCGACGGTCATGCACTCAATCATCCGTATTCTCCTTTGTCCATTCATAGGCACGGCGCGGGTCGCCGCTCGCGAGGTAAATAATGCCGCAGTAGGCGAAGCCGTTCTCCAAAAAAGCGTTTTGCATCGGGATATTGTCTGCGTGGGTATCCGCGCGCAGGTGATCGTACCGCATGCGTGCGAAGTCCAACAGGGTGCGGAACACGCTGCGCACGGTGCCGTCGCCGGCCGCGCGGTGGATCGTGGCGTAGGGGGAGGTGTCGCGCCATGCACCGCCCTCAATGTATGCGTAGGTCGGGTCGTCGCCTGGGATGAGGGCAAAGACGGCATAGAGATGCCCGCGCTCATTTTCCAGCACCCAGCTCACATGATCTGCGATGTCCCTGCGCACGATCTCCTCCGACGGATAGCCGCCCGACCACTGCATCAGATTGCCCGAGGCGCGCATAAAGGCGCGCGCCGCTGCGTAGATGCGCAGGATCTCTGCAACGTCGCGCTCCTCTGCCTGTCGTATCATACGTGAACTGCCTCCCCTTTTCTGCCTATTTTACACGATTGCATGCAATTTTGAAAGAAGCGTTTGCGGCATCGACCAAATAATGCTATACTAAATCACGTTTTTTAGAAAACTCTGATCAACGGATGCGTAAGGCCTGTGCAGCCGGATTGATCCGTGTTTCCTTCAGGGAGGAGGGACGGCGATGAGTACATGGCTGATCTATGCACTGCTCTCGGCACTTTGTGCGGCATTCGTCTCCATCTTCGGCAAGATCGGGCTCACAGGCCTTGACAGCAGCGCAGCGACGGCGGTGCGCGCCGCGATCATGGCGGTGTTCCTCGTGGGCGTCGTAATCGCAGAGGGACACGTCTCCGATCTGCCGCAGGTGCTTTCGGATAAGAAAGCGCTGCTCTTTGTCGCCCTGAGCGGGATCGCGGGGGCTCTCTCGTGGCTGTTTTACTTCATGGCACTCAAGGAAGGAGCGGTCTCGCAGGTCGCTCCGATCGACAAGCTGAGCGTCGTCTTTGCCGTTGTCATCGCCGTCCTCGTCTTCGGTGAGCAGATTAGTTTTATGCACGCCGCCGCGATTGCAATGATCGCGGCAGGCGGGGTGATTCTGGCAATATTTCCGTAAAGGAGAATACATGGATACGTTGATTCATCCGGAAAACACATGGGTGCTCATGTCCGTCATGATGGCGGCGGTCGCCGCGTCGATCTATTTGGAGCAGCGGTATGCATGGGCTTCGCGCCTCTCAGGGGCCGTCATCGCTCTCCTCATTGCCCTCGCACTCGTCAACACGGGCATTATCCCTGCACATGCCGTCCTCTATGACGACATTGTCTGGGGATACGTTGTGCCGCTCGCTATTCCTCTGCTCCTGCTCCAGACGAATATTCGCAGGATTTGGCGCGAGACGGGCCGCCTGCTTGCCATCTTCCTCATCGGCTCCGTCGGGACGGTCGCGGGCGCGGTCATCGGCTGCGTTCTGCTGCGCACCTCCATCGACGGGCTGCCGCAGGTGGCAGCGATGATGACGGGCTCCTACATCGGCGGCGGCGTCAATTTTACCGCGCTTGCCGATGCGTTCAAAGTCAGCGGCACACTGGTCTCCTCGACGATTGTCGCAGACAACCTCAATATGGCGCTCTACTTCCTGATTCTTCTCGGCATTGCGGGCAATTCGTTTTTTCGCAGGTTCTACCCGCATCCGCTCATCGATGAGGTTGAGCAAAGCGGCGTCTCAGAGGAGGGGAAAACCCTCGCGGCCTCCTACTGGGGGCGCAAGGACGTGTCGCTGCGGGACATTGCCATGTGCGTAACGTATGCCGTCGTTGTTGTGACGATCTCAAAGTTCCTCGGGGCGACGCTCAGCGCGCTCGTTCCGCCGGACGGCAGCTGGCTGTCAAAGATGGGCGGAACCTTTCTCGGCAGCCAGTACGTCTGGATTACGCTTATCTCCATGATCTTTGCCAGCGTTTTTGAGAAACAGGCGAATTCGATGAATGGGGCGCAGGAGATCGGCACGTTCTTTATCTACATGTTCTTCTTCGTCATCGGCGTCCCCGCGTCCATCATGGAGATCCTGACGAATGCCCCCATGCTCTTCGTCTTCTGCTTCATCATGGTTGTTGTCAATATGCTCTTCTGTCTGATCGGCGGGAAAATACTGAACTTTGCACTCGAGGACATCCTCGTTGCATCGAACGCGAACATCGGCGGACCTACGACGGCGGCGGGACTTGCAATCTCGCAGGGTTGGACCAAGCTCGTCGGACCCGCAATGCTCGTCGGTACCTTCGGCTATGCGATCGGCACTTATATCGGCATCATTGTCGGCAGTATACTCGGCGCATGACGCGCAATAAAACAGCCCCCGTACTTGTGAAGTACGGGGGCTTTGTGCTATTCGTCTGCGTATAAAAGTGTCAGGGTTCCAGTGGCGCGGGTCGCGGCGAGGTCAATGACACGCTGATTGCGCGAGCCGCGAAAGTGCAGCGTGAGATCGCGCAGCTCCTCGCGGTAGTCGCCGTCAACGAGCACATCGAGCTCATCAAGCAGTGCATCCACATCGGGGTCTCCCTGCGCGCGCAGCTCCTCGAGCGTAAAGCCGGAATAGCTCCAGACATCGAGACCTCGTTCATGTGCCGCGCGTGCCAGCGGGAGCAGAGCGGCCGGCTGCAGAAAGGGCTCACCGCCGCTGAGGGTGAGCCCTGTGAGAAGTGGATTGGCGTCGAGTTCAGCGATAATCTCGCCGACCGTGGCCATTCGTCCGCCGACGAGCGGCTGCGTGTCCGGGTTATGACAACCCGGACAGCGCCGCGGACACCCCTGGGTGAATACGGTCAGCCGGATGCCCTCGCCGTCCACGATGGAGTCGCGCGCGATTCCGGAGATGTGAATCTCAGTGGAGTCCGTGCTTGACACGCTCATGCTCTTCGGCCTGCTTCGCATTATTCCAGCGGTCCGTGGTGCCGACGAGATAGCCTGTGATGCGGCGGACGCGCTCGAATTTCGGCTGGCGCATCTCATAGCCGAGGGTGACGCGTCCGTCGTCCGTTCCCGTGATGGAGAGACGGTCGAGCTTCTCATGGGTCTGACCCTCGATGTAGGCGATGTAGTTTTCAACCTCATGCTGGGTGATGTCCGAGAGGCCGTTTACCGTGACGTTGATATCGTTGACGATCATGCTGCATTCTCCTTTTCCGCGCGGCGTGCCGGCGGCTGTTTATTCTTGGCGGCGGATCGCCGCTACGTGATGGATTATACAACATGTAGTGTGTGCTCGTCAATAGGAAATCTATATATAGTTGTTTGTACACAAAGTTATCCACAGGAAATTTTCGTACATTGTGGCGATTTTTGATGAAAATACCGATAAAAAAAGGACTTGCAGACCCCGCTTCAGAGGTGAAGTTATCCACAGTTTCCCTAGGGAGAACATGTGCATTCTGTGGATAAATGATACAGATGAAGTCTATTCTTCTGTGTTATGAACGGTGCTCTTGCGCATGTTCTTCGGGAGCGGGGTTCTCCTGCTCCTGGATGATCGAGCGGATCGGGTAGGGAATATCAATGCCTTCCGTGCGGTAGCGTTCGGTGAGCGCTTTGATAAATTCATGCTTGATGACGCCCTGATGATCGAACCTGCTGGACGGCAGAACGACGTTGAAGTCGATGGAGGAGTCCCCGAAATTTGTAAAGCGCACGGCGGGGTCCGCATACGGATTGTTGTCTACGCGTGCGAGCACTTCTTTTGCCGTCTCGACGGTGACGCGCTCGACCTGAGCGAGATCGCTGTCGTAGGAGACGCCGACGGGGACGCTGATGTTGATGCTGCGCGTGGGCAGGCTGAAATTCGTGATGTTTGCACCTGCGATGGTCTTGTTCGGGATGACGATAGTGTTGCTTGCGCCGACGGGGATGATGGTGGTGAAACGCCACGTGATGTCCGTGACGCGCCCTTCTTCTCCTGTGCCGAGTTGGATATAGTCGCCGAGGCGCAGCTGTTTTGAAAGAATGAGATGGAGGCCCGCAAAGATGTTCGCGAGTGTCTCCTGCAGAGCGAGGGCAACCGCCATGCCGCCGACGCCCGCTGCGGTCAGAATCGGTGTGATGGAGATGCCGTAGTACTGGAGGATGACGAGGATGCCGATCGCGTAGATGATGCCGATGAGGATGCTGTTGAGCAGAGTCGTCTTGGGGAGGTTCTTGTCGGAGCGCTCGAAGTACATCGTGACGACGCCGTCAATCGTGCGCGCAATCACGCGCGTGATGGAGAAGATGCTGCACGTGAAGAGGAGATAGGACAGCAGTTTCGTGAGTGTCGGGGATATCTCCACGGCGTCGATTGCCCAGTAGAGGCCGATGATGAAGCTGAAGAAGATGGGGACGCCGTGCATGGAGCGGATAAAGACATATTTCCACGTACTCTCGTCTACGTCGACGCGGCGGTTGATGTAGCGGCGGATGAGCCGGTCGGCAACGATGCCGACGGTGAGCGCGGCGAGAAGGATGCAGGCGGGGACGAGCAGCAGGTCCACAACGGTATGGAAGTCTATGGTATATGAGAAGATGGTCAAGGGAAGCTCCTTTCAAAACGCGCCTTTAATGAGGCTGTGCAGCGATAAATTCCTCGCCGGCCGCGATGAGGGTCATGGCGCCGGCGGGACTTTTGATGACGCATCTGAACGCCGGTGCGTCCGGCTCTGCCGGGCCGTGGTAATGGCGCGGCGGGTCGATGATGGAGACGGCGTGCCCCTCTGCGCGCATCCGCGAGGAGAAATGCCCGTTGATGACGTTGAAGAGTTCACCGACAGCGTCGACGGCGAGCTCGTCCATGCCCTCCAGCGAGACTCCGCTGTAACCGCTCGCGAGCGCATAGAACGCATCCAGAGACGCGGCAAGCGCTACGATCAGGGGGGCACCGTCCGCATCCAGCCGCTGCGATATGGTGATGTAGGTCGGCTCCTGCGCGCGGGTATCATCGACCTCGGCCGATGCCCGCGCATAGTCGGCGAGTCCTGAGAGGAATGTGTCGATGTAGGCCGTATGCAAGGCGTTCATTGTCTCTCCACCTGCTGCTGCATTTTGGCGAGTGCCGCAGAGATCTCGTGATCGGCATACGGCTTTTGGATGAACATCAGCGCTCCATTTGCGTTGGCAAAGGCAATATTTTCGTCGGACGCGGCCGTTGAGATCATGACAACGGGGAGATTCGGGTGTGTCTCGCGCAGACGGCGCAGCACCTCGCAGCCGTCGAGTTTCGGCAGGATAATGTCGAGAAATACGGCGTCGGGCGATTGCTTTTGAATGCGTACGAGCGCTTCTTCTCCGTCGCGTGCCTCGATCACTGTATGGCCGCGGTCAAACAGCTCTGCCTTGAGCTTGATGCGCACGAGGCGCGAGTCGTCGACAATCAGTATCTTCATTGTAAATCTCCTTCATGGGGCAGCGCCGCTGCGCCGAATGCCAGCGGAAGCAGTTCCTCCGGCGCCAGTACGCGCAGATCGCCTGCCGTGTTGGCAAGGATGATGCGCTCTATTGGGAATTCCATGAGCATCTGGCGGCACATGCCGCAGGGGGCGCATGCCTTCGGACTGTCCGCGATGACGGCAAGCGCCTCAAACGCGCGCTCGCCGCTTGTGACAGCGGCTGCAATCGCCGCGCGCTCGGCACAGATGCCGACGGGATAGGCGGCGTTCTCGACGTTGACGCCGCCGTAGATCCTGCCGCTGCGCCCGACAAGAGCAGCACCGACGGCAAAGCCCGAGTAGGGCGCATAGGCGCGGCTGCGGAACTCTGCCGCGCGCGCAACGAGTTCTCTATCGGTCATGCCAGCCCTCCGCATCTACATATCCATAGATGAGCTTCACAGGCGCGGGCTCTTCTGTGCCGCAGGCGATCGCGCCGAGGAAGCGCGCTTCACCCGCATCCAGCCGCGCTTCGTCTGCAGCGTAAAGCTCAGCGAGCGGTTCACCGGCTGTAACGCGCGCGCCGTATTTTTTATGGAGATAAATGCCTGCCGCGTGATCGATGGGCGCATCTTTTTCCGTGCGGCCCGCACCGAGGAGGACGGCAGCGCGGCCGACCGTCTCGGCGTCGAGCATGGTCAGATAGCCGCCTTCTTTTGCGCATACCGTGCGGCGGACGCGTGCCTGCGGGAAGTTTGCCGGATCATGGAGGACGGAGATGTCGCCGCCCTGCGCCTCGGTCATACGGACGAGTGCCTCGAATGCCGCGCCGCTTCGGATCGCCTCTTCGGCGCGCATACGGCAGGCGTCGAACGTGCCCAGTCCCGCGAGCTGCAGCATGCCTGCTGCGAGTGCGAGCGAGATTGTGCGCAGATCATCGGGGCCTGTGCCGCGCAGCACACTGACCGCCTCCGCGACTTCGAGGCTGTTGCCGACGGCGCAGCCAAGCGGCTGCTCCATATTCGTGAGGAGCGCCGCCGTAGGAAAGTCCGCGCTCTTTCCGATGGCGACCATGGTCTCGGCGAGTGTGCGCGCCTCTTCGATCGTCTTCATGAACGCGCCGCGGCCGACCTTTACATCGAGGAGTACGGCGTCCGCGCCTGAGGCGAGCTTTTTGCTCATGATGGAGGAAGCGATCAGCGGGATGCTGTCGACGGTCGCTGTCACGTCACGCAAGGCGTAGAGCAGCTTGTCCGCGCGCGCAAGTGTGCCCGCCTGCGCGATGAGGGAAAGACCGCAGTCCTTTACGACGCCGATAAATTCCTCCTGCGGGAGGTTCGTACGGAAACCGGGGATGGATTCGAGCTTGTCCACGGTGCCGCCTGTATGTCCGAGGCCGCGCCCCGACATCTTCGGCGCACTGCAGCCGCATGAGGCGACGACGGGGCTGACGATGAGGGTGGTCTTGTCGCCGACGCCGCCCGTCGAATGTTTGTCGATCTTGTGCCCCGGAATTGCCGAGAGATCGATGTGATCGCCGGACGCCGCCATGATCTCGGTGAGAGCCGTCGTCTCTGCAGCGGTCATGCCGCGAAAGCAAATCGCCATGAGGAGCGCCGATACCTGATAGTCGGGAATCTCTCCCGCGACATAGCCGTCGATCCAGTAGGCGATCTCATCGCGCGACAGTGCCTCGCCGCGCTTTTTTTTCGTGATCAGATCGTACATGTTCATAGGAATGCTCCTGTGGTTTCCCTTGCGAACTCCACGCAAACGCCTCGTTACGCAAGTGACCGTGCGCTTGTACGATTAAATACCGACGGATTTCTTAAACGCGCTGCGCTTGAACGAAAGAAATCCGTCGGGGCGTACCGCACAAGCGGTCAACGTCATCCAATCGCACTTCGCTAACGCTCGTGTTCTTGGGACGTTTTCGCATGCGACCTGTTTCCCAATCAGCTTCGTCCTTCGGACTTGCTTCTTGGGCAGGTCAGTATTTGCTCACTTGCTCCACTAGGGGTTGCTAAGGCGTTCCGCATGGTTGAGATGGTATCGCAAAAATTACTGCTTCAGAATGCGCGGCAGGAAACTCTCGCCCTTCGTCGTAAGCGGCGCATCGAAGATGTCCGCGATCGTCGCGCCGATCATGGCGAACGTCGGGTAGGTGCCGAGGTTGACGGGCGCAATGCGCTCTCCATAGACGAGGAGCGGGACGTACTCACGCGTGTGGTCGGTGCCCTCTGCTCCCGGATCGCAGCCGTGATCCGCCGTAATCATGAGTACGTCGTCTGCCTTCATTGCCGGGAGGAAACTTGCGAGCCAGTCATCGAACTCCTGCATTGCGCGTGCATAGCCCGGAACGTCGCGGCGGTGGCCGTAGATCATATCGCCGTCGACGAGATTGACGAAGGCCAGCCCCGTGAAGTCCTCTGTGAGGAGCGCGGTCGTCTTCCGCATACCGTCGGTATTTGTCTCATTGACGCCGAGTGAGCGCGTGAGTCCGCGTCCGCCGAAGATATCGGAGATCTTGCCGACGCCGATCACGTCGCGGCCGATGCGGCTGAGCGCGTCGAGCACGGTGTCGCCTGTCGGGTCGAGGGAGAAATCATGGCGGCGCGGCGTGCGCGTATAGTTTGGGAACGTGCCGACGAAGGGGCGCGCGATGATGCGCCCGACGCCGTGCGCACCCTGCATGATCGCGCGCGCTTTGCGGCAGTAATCGTAGAGTTGTTCCACGGGGACGTGCTCCTCGTGTGCGGCGATCTGCAGCACGCTGTCGGCAGAGGTGTAGACGATGAGCGCGCCGGTTTCCTCGTGCTCTCTGCCGTAGTCTCGGATGACGTCCGTCCCGGAGTACGGTTTGTTGCAGAGAATTTTGCGCCCGAACGCTGTTTCGAGCTGTGCGATGATCGCGGGCGGGAAGCCGTCGGGATAGGTCGGCATCGGATCGCTGCGCACGATGCCCGCCATCTCCCAGTGCCCGATGGTCGTGTCCTTGCCGCGTGAGAGCTCGCGCATACGTGCATGCGCGCCGATGGGAGCGCTGCTCGGCGTTCCTGTCCCTACGCCGTCAATGTTGTAGATGCCGAGCCGCGTCAGATTTGCCGCGGGGAAAATACCGCTCTCCGTCACCGAGCGCAGCGTGCTGCACGTCGCCGCATCGCCGAACTCCGCCGCGTCAGGTGCCGCGCCGCAGCCGAAGCTGTCGAGTACGATGAGGAAGACCCTCTTGATGCCTGTGTTTTGCATGACCGTCACATTCCTTCCAATTCGAGGCCTGCACGTTTTCGTGCAGCATATTCGCGATCGAGGATGCCGAGGACGACGAGGTTCTCGTAAACGCCGCGGTGCAGAATCGTCTCGCGGATCAGTGCCTCGCGCACCATGCCCTCGCTCTCATAGAGATGCAGGGCGCGCGCGTTGTAGTCCTTGCAGTCGAGCCACGCACGGTGCGCGCCCATATCGTCAAACGCCCATGCCTTGAGGAGCTTCATCGCTTCGTGTCCATAGCCGAGGCCCTTCTTTGCGATGACGACATGTGTCCACTCCTGCTCTTTGGAGGCGAGGAGGAGACCGGCGATGTGGAGATACCCGATGCTCCCGCCGCTGCGTTCCTCGACGATGATGTCCATCGCAGCCTTGGACTGTGCGACAATCGTCTCATGGTCTGCACGCGAAAACGGGACGATATAGTCGCTGTTGTCCTTTGCCTCCTGCAGGGCGCAGATGTAGTCGATGTCCGCGGCTTCTGCACGCCGCAGGCGCAGCCGCGGACCTTCCTTCAAAATCTCTGCCATAAAAATCCCCTTCGCAAACGAAAATATTTCCTTTATTTTACATTGAACGGACATGCAAATGCAAATCTTTCTGCATCGCGCAGAGATTTCTATCTATAATTAATTATGGATTGACGATAACAGACGAACATCATATAATGAAGAAACTGAGAAAGAAATCGAACGGAATCGGGGGAAGGGAATGGGAGAGCAGAAGAAGCCGTCGGTGCGCGATGTGCTGTGGCGCAAAAAACGCGCGCGCGATCGGGTGCTCGACGCTGTGGGGAAGCTGTGCGACGAGGCGTGGGCGATTTTTGAAAAGATCGCCGCAGATCGCTCCGCGCATTCAAGGGATGCTGTTACCGCACGCGAAATGAGTCTGCGCCTGCGTTCTCTTGCCTATCTTATCGAAGGAGAGCATTATATCGACCGCATTGCCTTTGAGCTGCAGACGAAAGAGGTCTATTTGACAGCGAATGAGGTCGCCGGGGCATATGTTTCCGAGATTGTCATTGCCTATCTTGATGCCATCCTTCTTTATGGAAGACAGTGCCGATGGGACAGCAAGGAGCTGCAGGAGGAGTATCACACGTCGCTGGAGAAATCTCTCGAGGAAATACGGCAGGCGCTCATTCCCAAAGAGCAGCAGGCAGATGACAGGGCAGATGATTAAGATACAGGAGGATTTCCGTACATGTTCGGCATGTCAATGGATATAGGAATTGATTTAGGAACCGCAAATGTGCTTGTCTACGTCAAGGGGAAGGGGGTTGTCCTGAGAGAACCCTCGGTGGTTGCGATGAACCGCGACACGAACCAGGTGCTCGCAATCGGCGAGGAGGCGCGGCAGATGATCGGGCGTACGCCCGGCAACATCGTTGCGATCCGTCCGCTGCGCGGCGGCGTCATCGCAGACTATGACATCACGGAGAGCATGCTGCGCTTTTTCATCGAGAAGGTGGTCGGACGCAGCATCGTCTTTCGCCCGCGCATCATGATCTGCATCCCCTCAGGCGTGACGATGGTAGAGCAGCGCGCCGTTCAGGAGGCCGCGGAACAGGCGGGCGCACGGCATATCCAGCTCATTGAGGAGCCGCTTGCGGCGGCGATGGGCGCAGGGCTTGACATCGTAGAGGCGCAGGGCTCGATGGTCGTCGATATCGGCGGCGGTACGACGGACGTCGCCATCATCAGCCTCGGCGGCGTCGTGACGAGCGAGAGCATCCGTGTTGCGGGCGATGCTTTTGACGAGGACATCATCTCCTATGTCAAGCGGGAGTTTAACCTGCTCATCGGAGAGCGCACATCGGAGGACATCAAACTGCGTGTTGGTGCGGCGTATACGTCGGCGCGGCGCGAGCAGATGGAGATTCGCGGGCGCGATCTGCTCTCGGGGCTCCCGAAGCCGGTCACGATCTCTACGGCGCAGGCGTCAGCTGCGATCGAACCCTCGGTCATGCGCATTATTGACTGTGTGAAGAAGGTGCTCGAGGAGACGCCGCCCGAGCTTGCGGCGGACATCATGGACCGCGGCATCGTCTTGACGGGGGGCGGTGCGCTCCTCTACGGGATGGCGGAGCTCATTCAGAGGGAGACGGGAACGCCGACGGTCGTTGCGGACGAGCCCATGTCCTGCGTTGCGCTCGGCTGCGGCAAGGCGCTCGACGTCTTTGACAAATTCGACGGAAAGGCGACGAATACCACCTTCGGAAGAAAAAAATAATAAGAAGGAAAAACGCATCTTACAGCGAAATTAATACGAGTGAAGATATGTTTCGGGAAAAAGAGGGATAAGCTATGTGGAGAGGACTCTATATCGCAGCGTCGGGCATGATCACTGAGACCAAGCACACGGACATGATCGCAAACAATCTTGCCAACGCGGCGACGACAGGCTATAAGCGCGATGATATGGCGATCCGCGAGTTCGAGCCGATGCTGCTTCGGCGCATCAACGACTACTCTGCGGATGCGGATGTGACCAGCTTCAAGGGCTTCCGCGTCGACGGGCTCGGCGCGCCGCGCGTCGGGCGCCTCGGCCTCGGCTCCGCCGTGGATGAGATCGCAACGGACCATATTCAGGGGGCACTGCAGACGACGGGCAACACCTATGACTTCGGCATTTCGGGCGAGGGATACTTTGTCGTCAACACCCCGCAGGGACCGCGCTACACGCGCGACGGCAGCTTCTACCGTTCTGCAGACGGACAGCTCCAGAACGTGCGCGGGCAGGCGGTGCTCTCTGCGCAGGGGCGCCCGATCACGATCCCGGAGGACGCCGTGCACGTGACGGTCTCGAGCGACGGGCGGATCTATTCCGACGGCGCGGAGATTGCGCAGCTCGGCTTTGTCCAGTTTGACGCACCGGATGCGGTCATCAAGCAGGGCGACAATCTCTATCGTCCGCAGGAGGGCGCGCGTCCCCAGCCGGCGACGGGCGTCATCGAACAGGGCATGCTCGAGATGTCGAATACGAGCGTCGTCACGGAGATGGTCGAGCTCATCAATAACTACCGCGTCTACGAGGCGGGCTCAAAGGCTGTGCAGACCCAGGACTCGCTGCTCGACAAGGCGGTCAATGACGTCGGACGCACGAGTTAAAATAATTTAAGAAAGAACGCAGTTCATCCGATATAAAAGAGGAATTACTTTTCGTAAAACTTCCTTGGAGGGGGATATCGACTATGATGCGAGCACTTTGGTCTGCGGCCTCCGGCATGAAGGCACAGCAGACGCAGATGGACATCGTCGCGCATAATATCGCAAACGTCAATACTTACGGCGGCAAGAAGGTGCGTGCAGAGTTCCAGGACCTCGTCTATCAGACGCTCCGCGAGGCGGGGGCACGCAACGGACAGGATTCGCAGTACCCGACAGCGCTGCAGATCGGCCTCGGCACGCGTGTGGCGGCAACCCAGCGCGTCTTTACACAGGGCGCGCTGCAGACGACGGACAACCCGACCGACATCGGCATTCAGGGCGAGGGATTCTTCCGCGTCACTCTGCCGGACGGCACGACGGCATATACGCGCGACGGCACGTGGAAGCTCGACAGCGACCGCCGCATGGTCACGACGGACGGGTATCTCCTTGCCGACGGCATCACGATCGGTGAGAATGCGCCGTCGGATTCCATTACGATCTCCGGCGACGGGCGCGTCTCTTACCGTGAGGCAGGGCAAACCCAGCAGCAGGAGGCGGGACAGATCACGCTCGCGCGCTTCGTGAACCCGGCGGGATTGACCGCGATCGGCAAGAACCTCTTCGTCGTCTCTGACGCATCGGGTGAGGCGATCGAGTCGAACCCGGGTGTTGACGGCGCCGGTACGCTCACGCAGGGGACGCTCGAGATGAGCAACGTGCAGATCGTTGAGGAAATGGTCAATATGATCGTCTCTCAGCGTGCCTACGAGTCCAACTCGAAGGCTATCACGACATCCGACTCGATGCTCGAGATCGCGAATACGCTCAAGCGTTGATCCTTCAAAGAAGCAGTTTCACAGCCATTCTATGCTTATGGAGTGGCTTATTCGCTTTTCTGCCCGCGGGAGAGATCTCCGCTGCGGCCTATCATGCGGCGCAGGGAACACGTTTTCCAACGGTGGTCTCTTCCGTACAGCTTTCTGCGCTTGCTGAGCAGAAGATCGAGGAAACGCTCTCCGATCTCGGCGAGACGCGCCGGCACGAGCTGCGTCTGCAGCGTGCCGCGTCGACCATGCATCTTCCGGCGGGCGAGGTGACCGCCGTTGTGGAGTTCCCGCGCGGGATGCCCTACGGCAGAGATTTCCCTGCCGTGTTCGCCGTCTATGTGGACGGCGTCCTCCATCAGCGCGCGACGAGCTACTATCGGCTGACGGTGTATGACCGCGTGCTCGTCGCGATGACGGATATCCGCGCAGAGACGGAGATCTCTCCCGCGAATGCGCGCGTGGAGGAGCGCGCGGTGGACACCGTGCCTGAGCTGACGCTGACGGATTTTACGCGGCTTGAAGGGCGTGTCGCCGGGCGCTATATTCGCCGAGATACAGTCATCACGCCGCCCATGCTCGCCATGCCGCTCGTTGTGCGTGCGGGGAATGCCGTGGAGCTGGTTCACAATGCGAACGGCATCGTCGTTCGGGCGGAGGGCGTGGCGATCGAGAGCGGCCGCATCGGCTATACGATCCGCGTGCGCAATGCGCGCTCCGGCAAGATCATGCGCGGCAGAATCATCGACGCGCAGACGGTGCAAATCATTGGATGAGAGATTTCATTTCCGTAAGTTTCCATAAGGAGTTCGATATGAGTAGAAGAAAATGGCTTGCAGGCCTGCTCGCCGCTGTCCTTTGCACAGCGCATCTGGCGCCCGCTGTCTCGGCGGAATCCCTGTGGAAAAACCCGAATGGTTATCCGACGAAGAATGTATTTGCCGATCACCGCGCGACGAGCGTCGGGGATATCGTCACGATCATCATCAGTGAGAATACGACGACCACGGCATCGCGAAACAATTCAAATGAGAAGAGCGGCTCGGTTAACATCGGCGCCGGTATCGGTATCTTTGATTTCCTTAAAGCGGCCTCGGCAAGTGGTTCGGATAAATTTACGGCGAAGGGATCCGCCTCCTCGACGAATCGTGCGATCGGCAACGTTACGGTTACCGTGACAGAGATCACGCCGGGCGGGAACTTCATCCTCGAGGGGACGCAGTCCATCTGGCAGAACCGCAACGAGCACAAGATCACGTTCCGCGGCATGTGCCGCCCTGAGGATATCTCAAGCTCGAATACGATTCTCTCGACGCGCGTGGCGGATGCGACTGTCCGATTCGACGGGAAGGGACCACTGAACGCCAAGCAGCGTCAGGGCATCCTCACCCAGATCTTCAATATTCTGTTTTGACGGGAGGCGCTTTTTATGAAGAAATATGCCGTCCTTCTGCTCCTCCTTGCGCTTGCGCTCGCCGTACTGCCGGGGACTGCGTCGGCGGATTCTGCGGTGACGCGGATCAAGGACATCTCCAAGGTGCAGGGCGTGCGCTCCAACCAGGTCATGGGCTACGGCCTTGTTGTCGGCCTTGACGGGACGGGCGATGGGTCGAGCTCGGGCGAGACGATCCAGTCCATTGCGAATATGCTGATCAATTACGGCGTGAACGTCAATACGGGATCGCTCAAACTCAAGAACGTCGCGGCGGTCATGGTGACAGCAACGCTCCAGCCGTTCGTGCGCGAAGGCGACAGCCTCGATGTGACGGTCTCCTCCATCGGCGACGCGAAGAGTCTGCGCGGCGGCACGCTGCTTCAGACCCCGCTGCGTGCCGGCAACGGCGAAGTCTACGTCGTCGCACAGGGCGCGGTCTCTACGGGCGGATTTACGGCGGGACGCGGCGGCACGAGCACAACGAAGGCGTTTCCAACCGTCGGTATCGCTGTGAACGCGGGTATTGTCGAGCGCTCGGTGGAAGACGACATCGGAGCGGACGGGCACATTGCGCTCTCCCTCTCACGCTCGGACTTTACGACGGCGACGCGTGTAGCGGGGGCAATCAATTCGCAGTACGGGAACATCGCACAGGCGACGAATCCCGGGCGTGTGGATGTAGCGATCCCCGCCTATTACCGCGGCAACGTGGTCGGGTTTGTCGCCTCGATTGAGGATCTGCCGGTGCGTCCCGACAATATTGCGCGCGTTGTTGTGAATGAGCGCACGGGGACGATCATCATGGGCGGCGACATCTCGGTGGACGCCGTTGCCATCACGCAGGGCGGACTCACGATCCGCATTCAGGCGAATACGGACGTCTCGCAGCCCGGGCCGTTCAGCTACGGAAATACCGTGGTGACAGAGGATCCCGACGTTGCGGCGACAGATGCGAAGGGCAGCACGATCGTCCTGCCGGCGACGACGAATGTCAGCGACATTGTCGGCGCACTCAACACGGTGGGCGCATCGCCGCGCGATACAATTTCGATTTTGCAGGCGATGAAGGCGGCAGGGGCCCTGCACGCCGAACTCGACATTGTGTGAGATGGGGGAAGCATGATGATACAGCCAATCAGCGATGCCTCGCTTCTCGGTGCCGCGGCGAATTCTTCCTATGATGCCGCGCGTACGAGTGCCGAGGAGAAGTCCTTTCAGGCGACGCTCGACGAGCTCCGGCGAAAGGCAGAAGCCGCGCACAGCAGTGCGGCGGCGGATCCGGCTGCGGGCTATGTGCCGAAGAATCCGATGTCGGATGCCGATGTGCAGGCGAAGAAGCTGCGCGAGGCATGCGAGGGCTTCGAGGCGATGTTCCTCAGTATGATGTACAAGCAGATGCGTGCGACGGTGCCCGAGAGCGGGCTGTTCGGAAAGAAATCCAACGCGATCAAGATCTTTGAAGATATGCGGGATACGGAGCTGATGAATGCAGCGGCTAAGAGCGGCGGCATCGGTTTGGCAGATATGATGTATAAGCAGCTGTCGCCAACCGTCATCAAGAAGTGAGAGAAGAAATTTACGGTCATTTATAAGGGGAGGCTGTTTGCGCAGCATCCCCTTTTCTATTGCGGAGTTTTTCCGCTTGGTTTGGAGTATTTTATGCAATTTTTTAAGAAAATTTTTGTTCTTGCCGCAGCGCTCATGTTCGCGGTGTCTTCCTATGCTGCAGCGGCAGCGGGGCTCACCGGCATCCGTACGTCGAGCGGGGCGGAGCGTGACCGTATTGTATTCGACCTCACACAGATGCCGGTCTATCATGTGACGCTTTCGGAAGACGGCCGCGAAGTGACCTTTGACTTTGCGGATACCAATGCGGCCGCGCTCAAACGCACGGCCGTGCGCACGCGGCGCGTCGAGTCTGTCTCCTATACGAAGCGCGGCAGTCATTTCTATGTGACTGTCACGATGGCGAAGGGGATGGCTTATGAGATCGGCAACCTGACGAACCCGTTCCGCATTTTTCTCGATATCGCGCCGAAGGGAGCGGTCAAGACTCCGGCAGGGCCGGTACCGCCTGTGCCTGCAAAGCCTGAAAAGCCCGCGGGAGGCGGTACGGCGGCGACGAAGCCGGAGAATCCGCAGCTCCCGATTCTGCGCGAGACAAAGCTTGCAGAGGGGCTTACGCAGCGTACGTATGTTTACGAGGATGCGGACGGGCGCGTGACGGCATATTTTGTTGAGGCGGACCCTGCGCGCTACAATGTGCGGCCCGCACTTGCGCGCGGCGTTATTCCCGGACGCCAGACTGTGAGCGGCATCGCGCGCGATACGAATGCTGCTGCCGCAGTCAATGCATCCTATTTTGCCGCAAACGGCGAGATCCTCGGCGTGACGAAGATCGACGGAACGATTGTCGGCACCACTTACTACGACCGCAGCGCATTCGGCGTGATGCCCGACGGCTCCTTTGTATTCGGCACGATTTCGTACAACGGTACGGTGAAAATCGATCAGGTGACGCTCCCCGTCTCGGGTGTCAACTCCGAGCGCGGCGAGAACAATCTCATCATCTACAACCGCGCCTACGGCAGATCGACGAAGACAAATCCCTACGGCCTTGAGTATGTGATTCGCGGGGGACGCGTGGCGGAGATCAATACGAACGATTCGGCGATCCCGGCGGATGGATATGTCGTCTCTGTGCACGGTACATCAATGGATGCCTTTGCGGGCGTGCGCGTAGGCGATCCGGCCGTACTTACGGAGCGCACGGGGGCACCGTGGGACCGTGCCGTGCAGATTGTCGGGGCGGGACCGCGCCTCGTTGCGGACGGCAGTGTGCAGGTGACGGCAGGCGAGGAGCAGTTCCCGGGCGACATTCGCTACGGACGCGCGCCGCGCAGTGCAGTGGGCGTGACAAAGAATGGAAATATTCTTCTGGCTGTGGTTGACGGGCGTCAGTCGCATAGTCACGGGCTGACGCTGACGGAGTTTGCGCAGCTGCTTGTGAAATTCGGCGTGCGTGACGCACTCAATCTGGACGGCGGCGGATCGTCGGCGCTCTATGCGGGCGGCACGGTCCTCAACGCGCCCTCCGACGGAACGGAGCGCTCTGTTGGGAGTGCGCTGATTCTGCAGCGAAAGCCCTGAGGACGAGCACATCGCACACGGGACGCCGGCAGGCGCTCGGAGGCGCTTGCGGGGGCTTGAAGAAAACTGCGGGATTTAGTAAAATCAGTAAAAATGATCATAGGAGTACGTTCGAAACGAACGTACTCCTATTGCTGAAAGAGGTATGACGATGATTCCCAACATGAACTATGCCAGCCTGAAGGACTCCTATCTGTTCTACAACATCGCGCAGAAGACGAAGGCGTATATGGCAGAGCATCCGGACAAGCGACTGTACCGCATGGGCATCGGCGATGTGTCGCTGCCGCTCTGTCCGGCAGTGATCCAGGCGCTGCACCGCGCGGTGGACGATCAGGCGGCACAGGAGACGTTCCACGGCTACATGCCCGAATGCGGCGCGCCGGAGCTGAGGGAAGCGATCGCCGGCTACTACGCCGGACGCGGCGTGCAGCTCGCACTGGAGGATGTGTTCGTCTCGAGCGGCGCGAGCGATGAACTGGGCGATATCTTGGACATCCTCGGGAGGGAAAAACGTGTCCTCATTATGGAGCCGGCATACCCTGCCTACGTCGATGCGAATATCATTGCCGGCAATGACATCGTCCGTGTTTCCTCGTGCCGTGAAGACGGATTTTTGACGCTGCCCGATCCGTCGCTGCGCGCCGACATCATCTACATCTGTTCGCCGAACAATCCCACGGGCGCGGTATTTTCCCGTGCGCATCTGAGGGCGTGGGTGGATTATGCCAATCAGATCGGGGCGGTCATCCTCTTTGATGCAGCCTATGAGGCCTTCATCGAGGATGAGGATATCGCGCACAGCATCTATGAAATCGATGGCGCGAAAACCTGCGCCATCGAGATTTCCTCGCTCTCCAAGACGGCGGGATTCACGGGGACGCGCTTCGGCTATACCGTGATACCGCGGGAGCTGGAGCGGGGCGGCCTCTCCCTGAACGCCATGTGGGTCCGCAACAGAACCACTAAGACCAACGGCGTTTCCTATATTATCCAAAAGGGAGCGGCAGCCGTCTTTACCCCGGAGGGGCAGCACGAGATTCGGGAAAATATCAGCGTGTATAAGCGGAATGCAGCCTATCTGATGGCGGCGCTGGATACGCTCGGCATTTGGTACTGCGGCGGCAAAAACGCCCCCTATATATGGCTGCAGTGCCCGGATTCCATGGGCAGCTGGGAGTTCTTCGATTACCTTCTCCATGAGATACAGGTGGTTGGCACCCCCGGCGAGGGATTCGGCAGCGCCGGCGAGGGCTATTTCCGCTTCTCGACCTTTGGCGCACCGGCAGATACAGAGGAAGCAGCCAGACGGCTCGTGTCGCTGCTCGGAGGGCAGGGCGGCCGCGCGCGATAAGACCATGCGCCCGAAGCAGCCCCTATACTGCACAGAGTCCGGGACCATCCGCGGGGACAGTCCTTCGCTTCACGTTATCATACAGGCAAAGATTGAACTGCGATCTTGTCCTGCACGGAACCGAAGGACTTTTTATATCATGCCGAAGAATCCTCTTTTTGCTGCAGAGAAATAATTTTGACGGTCTCAGCGCAATATGTTAAAATGTGTGGAGATTTATGACCTCCGAGCATTTTTTGATGAAGAAAGAACGGCGCTCCGCAGATGCGCCTGATGTAGGTGATACAACGTTGAATAACGACATGTTTGACGTCATACAGGCGGATCTCGAAATGCTTGAGCTGACGCTCACGGAAGCGATCGCCTCTGAAACGGCGCTCATAACGGACATCGGGACGCACCTTGTCTCATCGGGCGGGAAGCGTCTGCGTCCCGCGCTCTTTCTGGTTGCGGCACGCGGAGGAACGTCGTTCGATCCTGCACGTGCAATGCCGATCGCGGCCGCATTGGAGCTTGTTCATACGGCCTCCCTCGTGCATGACGATGTTATTGATGAGGCGGATACGCGGCGCGGCGCTGCGACGGCGAATGCAAAATGGGGGAATCAGATCGCAATCCTGACGGGGGATTACATCTTTGCGCGCGCGTTTAAGCTCATTGCGGAAAAAGGATACGATTCGTCGATTTACGTCAAATTGGCGCAGCTCGTCTGCACGCTGAGCGAGGGGGAGATCCTCCAGGATCATACGGTCTATCAGGTGCCTAAGGACGAGAGCGCATACTATGAGCGCATCCGCAAGAAGACGGCGGACTTCCTTGAGATCTGCTGCGAGCTCGGAGCGATGATCGGCGGAATGAGCGCCGATGATACGGCGCGTATGGCGCAATACGGGCAGGCGCTCGGCATGGCGTTCCAGATCACGGATGATCTGCTGGACTTTCGGCAGACCTCGGAGCATATCGGGAAACCGGCGGGGCACGATCTCGCACAGGGCTATGTGACGCTGCCCGTCATTCGTGCCCTCTCCGTGCTCGATGCACACGGGCGCGCTGAGCTTACGGCTCTCGTTAAGAATCCGAAAATGACGGAGGAGGAGGTCGCGCGTGCGCTTGATATCGTGCGCATGACGGACGGTTTGGATTATGCCCAAACGCAGGCAGATGCCTATTTGGAGCGCGCGAAGAACGTGTTGCCGGAGAAGCTGGACGAGCGCGTTCGCGAGACATGTCTCATGGCGGCGGATTTCATCGGGCGGAGAGAATTTTAGAGATAACGCGGCAGCGCCGTGAGAAGGAGTCATCCATGTTTGGCATAGGCGTACCGGAGCTGATTTTGATTTTGGTGGTGGGGCTCATCGTATTCGGTCCCGGCAAGCTCCCCGAGATGGGACGTACACTCGGCAAGGGGATTCGGGAGTTCCGCAAGGCATCGAATGCGCTGACGGCGGCGATCAATGCGCCGGAGCCTCCGCCTGTGCAGCCGGCACAGCCGGCCCCGCAGCATCCCGTATCATCGGAACCCGCTGCAGAGCAGCAGACGGCATCGCCGACGATGGAAACGGCTGCGGCAGCGGTTGAGGCGCATGCAGCGGCGCAGAATGCGCCGGATGCAGAAAATAAAGCGTAGCATATTGTTTTAGGAGGTTCTTATGTTTGGATTGGGGGTACCCGAGCTCGTACTCATTCTCATCATCGGGCTTGTGATCTTTGGACCCGGACGTTTGCCGGACATCGGCAAAGCGCTCGGAAAGAGCATCAAGGAGTTCAAATCGGCCAACAATGAGGAGGAGACGCGGGCGGAGATCAATGTTACGGAAGAGGCAAAGCGTCTGCCGGAGAGCGAGAAGCCCGAGGCGAAGAGCTGACCCATGACAGAGGAATCGAGAGCGGCCGGCGCAGAGGAACAGGCGGATAAGACGCTGCCTCTCCCTGCTGCCGCCGACACGCAGGTGTCGTCTGTGCCTGTATCGGAGCCGGATCCAACGGGCGGAGAGGAACCGCCCGCAGAGGAGGACGACGGCAGCATGTCGCTTGTGGCGCATCTGACGGAGCTGCGCGCGCGGCTCATCAAATGCCTCCTCGCCGTTGCTGCCGGCTCTGCGGTCGGCTATTATTTCATTGACGATATCATGCACTATCTGACCGTTCCGGTTGGAAAGCTCTACTATATGCAGCCCGCGGAGGCGTTCTTTACCTATATCAAGATCGCTGTTGTCGTGGGCTTTCTTCTCGCGCTGCCGGTGATCTTTTACCATGTATGGCGCTTCTTTCTGCCTGCCCTTACGCGGGAGGAACGACTCGTGCTCGGGATCGTTGTCCCCGTGTCGGTTGGCCTTTTCTTCCTCGGACTCGCCTTCTCGTTCTTCCTCGTGTTTCCCGCAGCGATCCTATTCTTCAAAAGCTTCGGCAGCGCGGAGCTCGAGGCGATGTTTTCCGTAAACCGCTATTTCGAATTCGTCATTATGTTTGTGCTGCCGTTCGGCTTCGTCTTTGAACTGCCACTCATCATTACCATTCTCGGCAAGCTGGGCTTTATCTCGTCGGCATTCCTGCAAAAATATGCCCGGATTGTCATCTTTCTCTCGTTTGTCATCGCTGCCGTGATCTCGCCGACGCCGGATGTGTTCACGCAGTCGATGATCGCCCTGCCGATGATTGCGCTGTACGGCGTCGGCTATCTGATCGTTCGGTTTATACTGAGAAAGTAGGAGGGAAAATCTTGGCCTATAAGGATCTGCGCGAATACATTGCGGCGCTCGAGGAGCGCGGGCTTCTGAAGCGCATTGCGGCGGAGGTTGATCCGGAACTTGAGATTACCGAGATCACAGACCGCATCTCAAAGCTGGAGGGGGAGAAGAATGTCGCCCTCCTCTTCGAGAATGTCAGAGGCTCGAAGATGCCTGTGCTTATGAATGCATTCGGCAGCTACGAGCGCATGGCGCTCGCATTCGGCGTGGAGAAGCTCGACGATATTGCCGATGAGCTCACAGAGATCCTCAAGATCCCGCACATCTCCCTGCAGAATAAGATGAACCTCATGACACTGATCCCGATGGCGCGCAAGGCGATCAATTTCCCGAAATACGTGAAGAATGCGCCCTGCCAGGAGGTCATCGAGACGGAGAACCCGAATCTCGACGAGATTCCCATCCTGAAATGCTGGCCGGACGACGGCGGTCCGTTTGTGACCCTGCCGCTCGTCTTTACCAAGAATCCTGCAACGGGCAAGCGCAATGTCGGCATGTACCGCCTGCAGAAGTATGACAGCCGCACGACGGGCATGCACTGGCACATCCACAAGAACGGCGCGGAGAATTTCCGCGATATGAAGGAGCGCGGCGGCCAGCGCATCGAAGCGGCGGTCGCCATCGGCACGGACCCCGTTGTCACCTATGCGGCGACGGCACCGCTGCCGCGTGACATCGACGAGATGGTCTTTGCAGGCTTCCTCCGGCACAAATCCGTCGAGTTGGTGAAATGTGTGACGGTCGATCTCGAGGTGCCGGCGACAGCAGAGATCATCCTCGAAGGCTACGTTGATACGGATGAGATGCGCAGAGAGGGACCGTTCGGTGATCATACGGGCTACTACTCGCTCGCGGACGATTATCCGGTCTTTCACATCACGGCGATTACGCACCGCAAGGATCCGATCTATTCGGCGACGGTTGTCGGCAAACCGCCGATGGAGGACTGCTTCCTCGCAAAGGCCACGGAGCGCATTTTCCTCCCGCTGCTGAAGCAGATGCTCCCCGAGATCATCGATGTCAACATGCCGCTCGAGGGCGTGTTCCACGACTGTATTGTCGTCTCGATCAAGAAGCAGTTCCCGATGCACGCGCGTAAGGTCATGCATGCACTCTGGGGCATGGGACAGATGATGAACGTAAAGATGATCATTGTTGTGGATGCGCACGTGAACGTGCAGGACATGAAGGAAGTCTGGTGGCGCGTCTTCAACAACATCGATGCAAAATACGATCTCGAGATCGTGCAGGGGCCGCTGGATGTTCTTGATCACTCCTCGCCGATGGCAAAGTGGGGCTCGAAGCTCGGGATCGACGCGACCAAGACGTGGCCGGAGGAGGGGCACGCACGCGAGTGGCCTGATGAGATCGCAATGTCGGAGGAGATTGTAAAGCGCGTTGATGCGCGGTGGAAGGAGTTCGGTCTGGATTGAGCTGGTGGATGGAGCGCCTGCGGGCGCATATGAACAACACCGCTTTTCACCATACGGTGTTTTCCCTTCCGTTTGCTCTGATGGGAGCGCTCCTTGCTGCAGACGGGCATCCGCCCCTCAGTGATCTCGCATGGATCGTGCTCGCCATTACGGCGGCGCGTTCGGCAGCGCTCGCACTCGACAACCTCGCCGATCTGAAATATGATGTGCAGCAGCCCCGCCTCACCTACCGTGCAATGGTGCAGGGCCGCGTGACAAAGAAGGAGGCGCTCGTCTTTATAGGCGTGTGCCTCCTTGTGCTTGTATTTGCGGTGCTGCAGCTGAACCCCGTCTGCATCCGCCTCCTGCCGTTTGCGGCGCTGCCCTTCCTCGTCTACCCCTTTCTGAAGCGTGTGACGGGATGGGTGCACCTTTTCCTCGGCATCGCGATCGGCATGGCTCCGGCGGGGGGATGGGTGGCGATCAGCGGTCGGATCGAACTGCCGATGATCGTGCTTTTCCTCGCAGTTGCGCTCTGGATCGCAGCGTTTGATGCGATGTACGGTGCGCAGGATGAGGCGTTTGACCGCAGCCAGGGACTCCACTCCCTCGCCGTTTCCTTTGGGGCACACGGCGCGTTCCGGATCGCGCGCGCGATGCACGTGCTGTCCATTCTGCTCTTTGCCCTGCTGGGGGGGATGATGCATCTCACGTGGCCGTATTTTATCGGCGTCGCCGTTGCGGCGGCAACGCTCGTCTATCAGCACCGCATTGCCGGGCCGACGGATTTCTCGCGGGTGACGCAGATGTACTTCATGCGCAACGGGATTGTGTCGATTGCAATTTTTATCTTTGCGTGGATGAGTTATTTGGTGTAAAATTTTTATCGGCACACATAGCCGAAAGGAGAGCGTATGGCACGCATTTTGTATGGGAAAGAATTTGCCGCGCGCATTAAGGCAAGCGCAGAACACGAGGCGCTGGCGCTGCGTGCACGCGGAATATATCCGCGCCTTGCCGTCATCATCGTCGGCAGTGACCCCGCATCGGAGGTTTATGTCCGCAACAAGCAGAAGACGTGTGAGGAACTCGGCATTCTCTCGGATCATATTCCGATGCCGGAGGAGACGACGAAGGAGGAGCTGCTTGCGCGCATCGACGCGCTGAATGCGGACGATCATGTGCACGGCATCCTGGTACAGCTGCCGCTGCCCGCTGCGCTCGCAGGGAGCGAGGAGGAAGTCTTGAGCCGGATCGATCCGCGCAAGGATGTGGACGGCTTTCACCCCGTGAATGTCGGGCATCTCTTTATCGGCACGCCGGGGCTGCGCCCCTGTACGCCTGCGGGGTGTATCCGCATGCTGGAATATGCGGGCATCCCGATGGAGGGAGCGCACGCCGTCATCATCGGACGCAGCAATATCGTGGGCAAGCCGATGGCCCACCTCCTGCTCGAACGCCATGCGACCGTTACCCTCTGTCACTCGCGGACGGCGCACCTCGCCGAGATCACGCGTGCGGCGGACATTCTCGTTGCGGCCGTCGGACGGCCGCGCTTTGTCACGGCGGATATGGTAAAGCCGGGCGCGACGGTGATTGATGTCGGCATCAACCGGATTGCGCCGAAGCAACTCGTCGGCGACGTGGACTTTGATGCGGCTGCCGAGGTCGCGGGAGCGATTACACCTGTGCCGGGCGGTGTCGGCCTCCTGACCGTGGCCATGCTGATGGAGAATGTCGTGCAGGCGGCGAAGGACCAGAACGCATAAGGGGGGATCTTGATATGAAATCCGACGTTGAAATCGCGCGCGCGGCCAAGATGCGCCCGATTGCGGAAATTGCCGGCACGCTCGGGATTGCGGCAGAGCAGATCGAGCCCTACGGCAGATATAAGGCGAAGCTGACTGCCGAAGCGCTTGCCGGGCGCACGAAAAAAAACGGAAAGTTGATCCTTGTTACGGCCATCAATCCGACGCCGGCGGGCGAGGGGAAGACAACGACGAGCATCGGCCTCGCCGACGCACTCCACCGGCAGGGCAAGAAGACGGTTGTTGCTCTGCGCGAGCCCTCGCTCGGCCCCTGCTTCGGCATGAAGGGCGGCGCCGCGGGCGGCGGCTATGCGCAGGTTGTCCCGATGGAGGATATCAACCTCCACTTTACAGGGGATTTCCATGCCATTACGACCGCACACAACCTCCTTGCCGCGCTCATCGACAACCATATCTTTCAGGGCAATGCACTCGATCTCGATGTGAACCGCATCGTATGGAAGCGCGTGCTCGACATCAATGACCGCGCTCTGCGCCATGTGGTCACGGGCCTCGGCGGACGCGCCCACGGCGTACCGCGCGAGTCGGGCTTTGACATCACGGTCGCCTCGGAGATGATGGCGATCCTCTGCCTCGCCGACGGGCTTGCGGATATGAAGCGCCGTCTCGGCCGTATCCTCATCGGCTGCACGCGCAGCGGGCGTCCCGTTCATGCCGAGGAACTCGGTGCAACGGGAGCGCTGGCCCTGCTGTTTAAAGACGCGATCAAGCCGAACCTCGTACAGACCATCGAGGGGACGCCTGCGCTTATCCACGGCGGTCCCTTCGCAAATATCGCGCATGGGTGCAGCAGCGTCATGGCAACAAAATATGCGCTCAGGTGCGCGGACTACGTCGTCACAGAGGCGGGGTTCGGCGCCGATCTCGGCGCGGAGAAGTTCTTTGACATCAAATGCCGCCTTGCGGGTCTGAAACCGGATGCGGCGGTTATTGTCGCCACCGTGCGCGCGCTCAAGATGAACGGCGGCGTATCGAAGGATGAACTCGGTACGGAGAACCTCGACGCGCTCAAGAGGGGGGCGGCGAATCTCGAAAAGCACATCGAGAACATCGGCAAGTTCGGACTGCCTGCTGTGGTTGCCGTCAACGTATTCCCCACCGATACCGAGGCGGAGCTTTCTCTCCTCGAGGAACTCTGCGCGCGTCTCGGCGCACCTGCTGTGCGCTCCGAGGTCTGGGCAAAGGGCGGCGCAGGCGGACTTGCGCTCGCAGATGCGGTAGAGGCCGCGATCAAGAAGCCGTCCGATTTCCATCCGCTCTATGATGTGAAGAAGCCCATCGCGGAGAAGATTGAGATGATTGCCCGAGAAATTTACGGCGCAGACGGTGTGGACTTTACACCGGAGGCAAAGAAACAAATGACGGAGATGGAGATGCTCGGCATGACGGAAACACCCGTCTGCATGGCAAAGACGCAGTACTCCTTCTCGGACAACCCCGCACTGCTCGGACGCCCCGCGGGCTTCCGCATCACCGTGCGCGAGCTGTGCGCCTCCTGCGGTGCGGGCTTTATTGTCGCGCTCACGGGCAGCGTCCTCACGATGCCGGGACTGCCGAAAGTCCCGGCGGCAATGGGCATGGATATCACAGGAGACGGTGTCATTACGGGATTGTTCTGATGCAGAATATGGGATGATTGCAAGACGGAGCAGGGTGTATGGGGATGCCTGATATGACAATAAACGAACAACTTCGCCTTTTGTCCGCGCGCGGCGCGCATGAAGAACTCTGTGCGCTGGCACGGGAATATCTTGCGCGCAGCGCGGAGGAACAGGATGCGGATACGGCATATGCGGCGCGCGTGCTGCTCGGCGAAACGCTGCTCGGCATGACGGCAAAGTCGTTCGATGAGGACTGCTATATTGAGGGCGTCCACGCCCTGATGCAGGCTTACAACGAGCGCGGGAACGCAGGGATTTATGACCTCCTGTGTGGGCTTTCCTATGAACCCAATGCGGCGGCGATGTGTGCCAATTATGAGGCGAATCGCCGTATTCTTGCGTCCATGGAGGGGGCTCCTGCGCTCCCGGACTATGACCGGCTTCCCGTTGTTGTTTTTCCTTTGACCAATGATTACAGTGTGCTCTTTGACAAGGAGCGGCAGGCATTTCTCTTTCATGCACGCGAAAATGCGCTGCAGACGCTGTATCATACGCTGATCTTTTCGGATCTCACGCACGGCGGAGCCACCCCTTGTATGGAACGATTTTCTCAGGACATACGGGACGATGAGATAAGTGATCTCGGCGTGCGGCTTACAGAAGCCGTTCGCATGCACGATTTCGGCGCATCAATGCAGGAGTGTGCGGAAAAGTATCATCGCCTGTATCCGTATGGGGAACTGTACGAAATATTTCATGCGGAAGCGGCGCTTGACCGACAGGATATAGATGCAGCACTTCGCTATGGGGAAGCGGCGTATGAAAAGCGGAAGATGAGCGCCGCTGCCTGCCGTCTGCTCTACCGTATTTATAAAGCCGCGGGGCGGCTGGACCGCGCACTGCTTTTTTTAGTCGTCGGCAAGAGCTGCGACAGCATTGAGTTCCCCCAAAGCGACAGGGAAAAATGCATGCAGGCGCTCACGGCGGCCTATACAAATACGCAGTTTGCTCCCTTTGTTTCAAGGGCCTATTTGGATGCGGGCGCGATGAAGACGCATTTAGAGGCTGCCGTCTGTGCAGAACTGCCCCGCTTCTCCGATCAGCTTCCGGCTTACCGGACAGGCATCTACAATCCATATGGCCTCATGCATATTCGGTCGAAGGTGCTCGCACTTATGAATGCCGTGACAGAGCGGTATAATCTTCCCATTTTCAATGATTTCGTCTTTGATGTTATGAAGGCCGATGAAATGCGCGAGGTGAAGATTGCTCCTGCAGATGAGAGCCCCGTTCTTGTTCCCGTTGCCGCAGCGCGGGAGGAACAGGTGCTGACCTTTCAGAGCACGGGCTTTGAGCGGGCAATGATGCTTGCGCAGGGAGAATTTAATTTCTACCGCGCAGATAAGCCGGTAACAATCCGGTCAGCCGAGCCGTTTCTCGTCGGTGCGCCGATCGTCCTTCGCCACAGCCGCCGACGAAAAAAGTTTGTTCTGAACATCCTTGCCGACGGCCTCAGCTGGAAAGAAATACAGCAGGGGCGTTCTGTGCCGATGCCGAATGTCCTGCGGTTTTTCAGCAAAGGGGTGATCTTTGACAATCATTTCTCCATGGCTGAGTATACCTATCCGGCCCTCGCGACGATCGAGACAGGGCTGTATCAGCATCATACGCAGATCGCAGAGCCCGGGGTCCCCTTCGCGCTTGATCCGTCCTATGTGACAATCTCGGAGCAGATGAAGAAGCTCGGTTATTACTGTGCCAACATACAAAGCTGCGGGGCGGGAATATATAACGGTGCAACACGCGGGTATGACCGGCTGATTGTAAATCACTGGATGATGCCGGCTGCCGAAGGCATTGAGCGCACGATTCGTCATCTCGAGACATTTGACGAATGCGACAGCTTCCTCTTTACGCATTTTGCGGATACGCATCCGTATAATGCGGATGTCAGTACGCCGGCGTATGCGTCGGCGCATTTGCCCCTCTCAGACGTATTGCAGCCGCAGGATATGGGCGCATCGGTATTCCTGAAGCCGAACCCGCTCAGCCAGTATGTCAATCACAGTGAAATTCGCGCAGCAGATCGGCAGTTAGGATATCTTTTCGACTACATTGAGCAGCACTATGCGGATGACGAGTACATTGTTCTGCTCTATTCCGATCACGGCGCGTCGGTACACTCACGCAGCCCGTATCTCATGAGTGAGGAGCAGACGGGAGCGGCGCTGATGGCGCGCGGTGCCGGCGTACCGCAGCTGGGGCGCGTGGATGAACTCGCAAGCGCGGTTGATATCTATAAGATTCTCGGCAAACTTGCGGGCTATCCGATTGATGCGCCGTATCTGGACGGCAACCTGCCGGAGGCATTCGGCGGAACAAGGCGGGAGTATACGGTCAGCAATTCGATCTATCCGGGGCAGACGTATAAGATCTGCGTGCGTACGGAACGTCATGCGTTCCATCTGGAGACGGAGGAGTTTACGCGGGAGGACGGGACGATCTCTCTGGATCGATACAGCTATCATATCCATGAGCGGGACGAGAACTACCGCGAGGTATTTGACGATGCGCTGGCGCGGTATTTTCTGGACATTGTGCGGAACTATACGGAGAGCTTCCGACGCTGAAGCGAGCGGATGCAATTCCTTGCAAAAAGGATTGTTTTGTGCTAATCTTACCAGTGCAATTCATACAATAATACAGACGATGTGCGGACGCCTTCGTCCCCTCGGGGCGGGGGCGTTTTTTCGGGAGGAACAGATTGATGAGCCAGGAATCCGGCGCAAATATTCCAAAGACATATGACCCTGCATCTTTTGAGCGGAAATGGTACGAATACTGGGAGACACATCATTTATTTCACGATGACGCGGATGAGTCTCGTACGCCCTACAGCGTAGTGATCCCCCCGCCGAATGTGACGGGGCAGCTGCACATGGGGCATGCGCTCGACAATACGCTCCAGGATATCCTTGTGCGCTACCAGCGCATGCGCGGCAAGAATGTCGTCTGGATACCGGGGTGCGATCATGCGGGCATTGCCACGCAGGCAAAGGTAGAGGAGAGTCTGCGTGCGGAGGGGACGAACCGATTCGAACTCGGGCGTGAGAAATTTTTGGAGCGTGTCTGGGACTGGAAGCAGCAGTATGGCGACCGCATCATGTATCAGCTGCGCATGCTCGGCGCATCCTGCGACTGGGACCGCGAGCGGTTCACGATGGACGAGGGCTGCTCGCGCGCGGTGCGCGAAGTGTTCGTGAGCCTCTATGAGCAGGGGCTGATCTATCAGGGCACACGCATCACGAACTGGTGCCCGCACTGCACGACGGCGATCTCGGACATTGAGGTGGAGCATGAGACAGAGGAGGGGAATCTCTGGCATCTCCGCTATCAAATCGAGGGCACGGATGACTATGTAGAGATCGCGACGACGCGGCCCGAGACGATGTTCGGCGATACGGGGGTCGCTGTGCATCCGGATGATGAGCGCTACAAAGGCCTCGTCGGCAAGACTCTGATCCTGCCCGTGGTGGAGCGGCGCATTCCGCTCTTTGCCGATGCGTATGTCGACCCCGCATTCGGAACGGGCGCGGTCAAGGTGACGCCGGCCCATGACCCGAACGACTTCGAGATGGGACAGCGCCACCATCTCGAGCAGATCGTCGTCATCAATTCTGACGGAACGATGGGCGAGGGCACGGGAAAATACGCGGGACTTGACCGCTACGAATGCCGCAAGGCACTTGTCAAGGAACTCGCAGAGATCGGTGCGCTCGTGCGTACAGAGAAACACGAGCATGCCGTCGGGCACTGCTCGCGCTGCCATGCGACGATTGAGCCGCTTGTGTCAAAGCAGTGGTTCGTCCGCATGGAGGATCTGGCGAAACCGGCGATTGCTGCGGTGAGAGACGGGCGCATCCGCTTCGTTCCCGAACGCTTTACCAAAATATATGAAAACTGGCTCGAGAATATCCGCGACTGGTGCATTTCACGCCAGCTCTGGTGGGGGCACCGTATTCCCGCATGGCACTGCGCGGACTGCGGTGAGACCTCTGTTTCACGTGAGGATCTTGCCGCCTGTATGCACTGCGGCAGCAGCCGCATCCATCAGGATGAGGATGTGCTCGATACGTGGTTCAGCTCTGCTCTCTGGCCGTTCGAGACGCTGGGCTGGCCCGAGGAGACGAAAGACCTCCGCCATTTCTATCCGACATCGACGCTCGTTACGGGATATGACATCATCTTCTTCTGGGTCGCGCGCATGGTCATGATGGGACTGCGCTTCGGGGGCGACGTGCCGTTCCGGGATGTCTTTATCCACGGACTTGTGCGCGACAGCGAGGGACGCAAGATGTCCAAGTCTCTCGGCAACGGCATCGACCCCGTAGAGGTCATCGAGAAATACGGCGCGGACACGCTGCGCTTCATGCTCATCACGGGCAATACCCCGGGCAACGACATGCGCTTCTACTGGGAGCGCGTGGAGGCCGCGCGCAATTTTGCGAATAAGATCTGGAACGCATCGCGCTATATGCTGATGAATCTCGAGGGCGCGGACGATTCCTTCGTGCCGGAGGAGAGCGACTGCACGCTCGCCGACCGCTGGATTCTCTCGCGTGCGGCCCAGACGGCGCACGATGTGACGGCGAACCTCGAGAACTACGAGCTCGGCGAAGCAGGCCGCATGATTTACGAGTTCCTGTGGAGCGAGTTCTGCGACTGGTACATCGAACTGACGAAGGCGCGCCTCTATGACAAGGAGAACCCGCGCGCGCGCAATACGGCACTCTATGTCCTGCGCACGGTACTCGAGCGTACGATGCGCCTTCTGCATCCCTTTATGCCGTTCCTGACGGAGGAAATCTGGCAGAAGCTGCCGCATGCGGGCGAGAGCATCATGCGTGCGCCATGGCCGGAGGCTGCGGCGTCGGATATTGACCCCGCGGCAGAGCAGACGATGACGGCGATCATGGAGGTTATAAAGACGACGCGCAACCTGCGCGCCGAGCTTGGCACGCCGCCGGGGAAGAAGAGTGCGCTCATCCTGCGTGTGCGGGATGAGGCTCTTGCTGCGGAATTTGCGGCGCACGAGGACTATTTCTTTGCGCTTGCCTCTGCGTCTGAGGTCTCTTTCCTCGCGGCGGACGCGCCTGATCCGGAGAACGTCGTGACGGGAGCGCTCGCAGGCGCAGCAGTCTATCTGCCGCTCGCGGGACTCATCGACGTGGAGAAGGAAACCGCACGCTTGACAAAGGAGCGCGAGAACCTCGAGAAGGAGATCAAGAGGCTCACAGGAAAACTCTCGAATGAGGGCTTCACTTCCAAGGCCCCTGCTGCCGTCGTGGAAGCAGAGCGTGAGAAGCTGGCAGGGTATGAGGAGAAAATCGGCCTCATCCGGACGCGCCTTGCGGATCTGGCAAAGCTCTGAGGTGCTCCGATGAACTACGCGGAGTCGCTTCGTTATCTCGATGAACTGAATACATTCGGCATCCGTCTGGGCCTTGCGCGCATGGAGGAACTCTGTGCGCGCCTTGGGAACCCGGAGCGTGCCTATACGACGATCCACATTGCAGGAACGAACGGCAAGGGGTCGGCAGCGCAGATGATGGATGCCGTCTTCCGTGCTTCCGGCATCCGCTCCGGACGCTATCTTTCGCCGCACCTCATCTCCTATACGGAACGCATGAGTGTGGACGGACATGATATTTCCGAGGGGATGTTCGCTGCGCTCCTCACGCGCGTGCGCGCAGCGGCGGATGAAATGACTGCCGAGGGGCATGAGCATCCGACGCAGTTCGAGGCACTGACAGCACTTGCCTTCCTCTATTTTGCGGAGGAGCACGTTGAGACTGCCGTCATCGAAACGGGTCTTGGCGGACTTCTCGACTCGACGAATGTCGTTGATCCTGTTCTCACAATCATCACGAACGTGGCGATGGATCATGCCGACCGCTGCGGCGGAACGCTCGCGGGGATTGCGGAGCACAAAGCGGGCATCATTAAGGAAGGCGTGCCTGTCATCACGGCTGCTGCCGGCGCACCGCTCGAGATCATCGAGCAGCGCGCCGAGGAGTGCGGTGCTGACGTATTCGTCTATGGCGAGGATTTTTCAGCGCAGCTCTTCCTGAAAGAGGGCAGTCAGAGCATTGTCTTCCACTCCGTTGTCTGCCGTGAGCCGGCGCCCTTTGAGCTTGCGCTTGCGGGGCCCTATCAGACGGAGAATGCGGCGCTGGTCATTATGGCGGCGCAGGTACTCGGCCGCGAGGATGCGCGCATTACGGAGACGGCGCTGCGCAGCGCGCTGCGCAGCGTACATCATCCGGCGCGCTTTGAAATCCTTGCGGCCGAGAATCTGCAGGTCGTTATTGACGGCGCGCATAACCCGGCCGGGATGCAGGCGCTGCGCGCGGGGTTGGATGCCTACTTCCCCCATGTACCGCGCGTCTTTTTGCTGGGCATCCTGAAGGATAAAGATATTGACGCCATGCTGGCGGCCCTCCTGCGTCCCGGCGATCGAGTCGTCACGGTGCGTCCGAATTCTGTGCGTGCGGCTGGCGCGGATGTCGTTGCGGCGGTCGCTGCGGGGATGGGGCTCGATACGCTTGCATGCGGTGATGTGCAGACGGGGCTTGCTGAGGCCGAGCGGCGTGCGCGTGCAGACGGCGCGCTGCTCGTTGCCGCAGGCTCACTCTACCTTGTGGGCGGCATCCGCGCGCTGCTCACGGCAGGGAGGTGAGAGCGCGTGGCAGAGGATTATTTCAAGCAGCGGCGCCGCGTACTTCGCCAGCGCCGCTGGGGCGGGCGAATGGCTCGCTGCATGATGTACGCGGTGATTGCTGAGGCGTTTTTGATTCCTCTTGTGCCGCTTGCGGCAATGGCTGTGCTGCTCGTCGGGTGTACGGCGCTTTTCCTGCGCCTGCGCATCGATCCAAGTTTTCATCTGCGGCGTCTGCCCTATGACGCCCCGGCGCTGCTCTTTGTCATCATTGGATTTCTCTCCGTTGTGGTCGCACCGGATAAGGCGTTCAGCTTCTATAATTTTTATCATCTCGTGCCGATCTATGCCATGACCTATCTGCTCGCCGGACAGACTCTGCGCGCACCGCGGGATCTGCAGCGCGTCACGCTGGCGATGGCGGCGTCGGCTATGATCGTCGTCCTCTACGGTTTCTATCAATTTATCTTCGGCATCGATATTTCCACGATGAAGTGGGTCGATGGGGCGTCCTTCCCAGAACTCTCAAAGAGAGTGTTTTCAACGTGGGAGAATCCGAATATTCTCGCCGGCTATCTGGATATCGTCATCTGCATCGCGGTGGGACTTGTCACAGCACTGCAGCGCGGCTGGCGTGTGTTCACACTCGTTCTGCTTGTTGCGGCACTTGCTTGCCTCGGGATGACCTATGCGCGCGGTGCATGTCTCGTGATCGCCGTAGTGCTTGGATGCTACGGCGCACTGCGCGACCGGCGCGTTCTGATCGGAATCGCTGTGCTTGGCGCGGGCGCACTTCTCGCCGACCCCGTGCTTGCAGACCGCTTACTCTCTGTTTTTACGCGCGTAGACACCTCCTCGGAGATGCGGCTCGCGTTTTGGGAGAGCACGATTGCGATGATCATGGATCACCCGTTTCTCGGGGTTGGCTGGGGCATGTATTTCATGGCTTATCCGGAATATGATTTCTACTTGCAGGGCGCGCCCGTCGAGATTGTTCACGCGCACAATATGTATTTGAACTACACCGCTGAGATCGGCATTCCCGGGGCGCTTTCGTTTTTCTGGTTCTTTTTCGGTTCTCTTGTGCTCGCTTTTCGCATAAAGCGCAGAACGCCGCCGTGGGAGACCATTCTCGCTGCGCATGAACATGAATGGAAAACCCTTGCCGACGTGCGGTCGGCACTTGGGCGCTGGCGCAGGCAGCGTTTTGTTGAAGGCCTCGGCCTCGGCCTCGGCCTTGCGTTTATCTCCATTGCGCTCAACGGCTTAACAGATCATCTCCTCTTTAATATACCGTCCTCCATGCTGCTCTGGATGCTCGCTGCCATGACGGCAACGGCGCATGCGATCGCGGAAGAGATGAAGGAAAAACTGACTGCGCAGGAAAAGGATGCGGATGTGTTGTCAGAAAAAGAATGAGGAATTAAAAATTGTTTGCCCTTTTTTTCACAAATCACAGAAAATGGCGTCAACGTAATCTTGACGCCATTTTTTTTTCGTGATATTCTATGGAAAGATATAATTGGCGTAGACAGATACGATAACTTACAGTTATTTCAGCATGCTTTTTGCGCATAATATATGCGACGAAACAAGACGATCTGAATGCCTGTAAGGAAAACGGGGCTGCTGTGCCAGAAGAGTATCAGTGGACGACGGCGGCGAGTGCTGTCCGCCGTATCAGAGGGAGGTTTTTCTATGATCGATATTTCCGATCGCGTTCCCAAGTCCCTTGAGGGCAAAATTGTGAGCGCGGAAGTGGCTGCGGAGTACTTCTCCGACGGCATGGTCATCGGCGCCAGCGGCTTTACGCCGTCCGGCTATCCGAAGGCGGTGCCGCTTGCCATTGCCGAGCGCATGAAGAAGAATCCGTTTAAAGTAAGTCTTTGGACGGGGGCTTCCACGGGACCTGAGCTGGACGGCGCGCTGGTTGAAGCGGACGGCATGAAGCAGCGTCTCCCCTACCAGACGAACACGTCGCTGCGCAATGCGATCAACTCTGGGAAGGTCAGCTACATTGACATGCACCTTTCGCAGGTTGCACAGCAGGCGCGCGAGGGATTCCTCGGCAAGATCGATGTCGCTCTCGTAGAGGCCGTCGCAATCACCGAGGAAGGCATCATTCCCTCGACGTCGGTCGGCAATACGCCGTCATTCGTCCAGAGTGCGGATGTGGTGATCGTCGAGGTGAACACGAGCCAGCCAATGGAACTTGTCGGCATGCACGACATTTACATCCCCCTCGATCCGCCGGATCGTCTGCCCATTCCCATCACAAAGGCGGGCGACCGTATCGGTACGCGCTTCATCCCGTGCCCGCTGGACAAGATCAAGTACGTTGTTCCCTCTGACATCACGGATAAGACGCGTCCGCTTGCGCCGCTCGATGCCGCTTCGAAGAGGATGGGCGAACTCACGGTTCAGTTCCTTTCGAAGGAGATCGAAGAAGGGCGTATGCCGAAGGGCCTCCTGCCGCTGCAGTCCGGCGTCGGCAACGTGGCAAATGCTGTTATTGCAGGATTTGTCAACTCCGATTTCACGGATCTCGAAGTCTACACCGAGGTTATCCAGGACGGCATGTTCGATCTGGCGGATGCAGGCAAGCTGAAAGCGGCATCCGGCACGGCGTTCTCGCCTTCTCCGGAGGGGCTCCAGCGCTTCTACAAGGACATCGAGAAGTACAAGAAGATCATGATGCTCCGTCCGCAGGAGATCTCGAATAATCCTGAGGTTGTCCGCCGTCTCGGCGTCATCGCGATGAACACGGCAATCGAGGTCGATATCTACGGAAATGTCAACTCCACCCATATCATGGGAACGAAGATGATGAACGGCATCGGCGGCAGCGGCGACTTTGCACGCAACGCCTACATCACCATTTTCTTCACGACCTCCGAGGCAAAGGGCGGCAAGATCTCTTCGATCGTTCCGTTCTGCTCGCACATTGATCACGGATGCCATGACGTCGATGTCATCATCACGGAGCAGGGCGTCGCGGATCTGCGCGGAAAGTGTCCGCGCGAGCGTGCGCTCGAGATCATCAACAACTGTGCACATCCGGACTACCGTCCCCTTCTGCTCGACTACTACAATCGTGCACTCGAGGCCACGAAGGGCGCACAGACACCGCATCTCCTGGACGAGGCGCTTTCCTTCCACCAGCGTTTCGTAAAGACGGGGACGATGCAGAAATAACATAGACAAAAAGGGCATAAAAGCCCTTTAGGGCCCAAAAAGGACCCAACAAGAACTGTTAAGGTAAAGGAGAATACTTTCATGAGCAATGAAAAGATCCAGGCGGGGCTTGACAAGTACAACGCCACCGTAGAGAAGGCAGCAGCGAAGTTCCCAATGCGTCAAAGCATTCCTGAGCAGGGCCTTTACACCCCGCTCGACATCAAGGACACGGACTATGCAGAGGACATCGGTTTCCCCGGTGTTTATCCCTACACCCGAGGCGTTCAGCCGACGATGTACCGCGGGCGTTTCTGGACGATGCGTATGTACGCAGGTTTCTCCACGGCGGAGGAGTCCAACAAGCGCTATCGTTACCTCATCGAGAGCGGCGCAACGGGCCTTTCCTGCGCATTTGACCTCCCGACGCAGATCGGCTATGACTCGACCGACCCCATCTCTGAGGGTGAGGTCGGCAAGGTCGGTGTTGCGATCGACTCCCTTGCTGATATGGAGATCCTCTTTGATCAGATCGACCTCGGCAAGGTTTCCACGTCCATGACGATCAACGCTCCGGCGTCCGTCCTCCTCGCGATGTACATCGCGGTTGCGGAGAAGCAGGGCGTCTCGGCGGATAAGCTCAAGGGCACGATCCAGAACGACATTCTGAAGGAGTATGCGGCACGCGGCACTTACATTTTCCCGCCGCGCCCGTCCATGCGCCTGATCACGAACATTTTTGAATATTGCTCCAAGAACGTCCCGAACTGGAACACGATTTCCATCTCGGGCTACCACATCCGCGAGGCTGGTTCCACAGCATCGCAGGAAATTGCATTCACCATTGCAGACGGCATCGCTTACGTCGAGGCTGCCATTAAGGCCGGCCTCAACGTTGACGACTTTGCAGGACGTCTCTCCTTCTTCTGGAACGCACACAACAATGTTCTCGAGGAAGTTGCGAAGTTCCGCGCATCCCGCCGCATCTGGGCCAAGGTCATGAAGGATCGTTTCAAGGCCGAGAAAGCAAAATCCCAGATGCTCCGGGTTCACACGCAGACGGCAGGCTCGATGCTCACCGCACAGCAGCCGAACAACAACATCGTCCGCGTTGCGCTCCAGACCGCAGCAGCAGTCATGGGCGGCACGCAGTCGCTGCACACGAACTCCCGCGATGAAGCGCTTGCGCTTCCGACGGAGGATTCGGTTATGGTCGCACTTCGTACGCAGCAGATCGTTGCGTATGAGAGCGGTCTTGCCGATGTGATTGACCCGCTCGCAGGTTCCTACTACGTCGAGGCGATGACCAACCGCATCGAGGCAGAGGCCTGGGAGTACATCAAGAAGATTGATGAGCTCGGCGGCGCTGTTGCGGCGATCGAGAAGGGCTACATCCAGAAGGAGATTCAGGACAGCGCCTACAAGTGGCAGATGGATGTTGAGTCCGGCGCCCGCGTTATCGTCGGCGTCAACAAGTTCCAGGTGGAGGAAGAGGCTCCGAAGAACCTCCTCCGCGTGGATGCTTCCGTCGGCGAGAAGCAGAAGGCTAAGGTCGAGGCGATGAAGGCAAAGCGCGACAACGCAGCCGTTCAGGCGGCTCTGGCTGACCTCAAAAGGGCATGCGCGGACGAGCACGAAAACCTCATGCCGCATATCCTTGCAGCGGTCAAGACCTATGCTACGCTCGGCGAAATCTGCGGTGTTATGCGTGAAGTCTTCGGCGAGTACGAGGCACACGTCAACCTGTAAGAAGCGGTTGTTTGGTGAATACACATGGGGCAGCGCCGCGGTGCGGCGTCGGCTCCCTTCAGGAGGAATATAAAAATGGCAGATAAAATCAGAGTGCTCGTTGCAAAACCGGGTCTGGATGGTCATGATCGCGGCGCTAAGGTCGTTGCGCGCGCACTGCGCGACGCCGGCTTTGAGGTCGTTTACACGGGACTCCGTCAGACCCCTGAGGAGATCGCTGAGGCGGCTCTCCAGGAGGACGTCAACGTTGTTGCAATGAGCATCCTCTCCGGTGCGCATCCGCACCTCTTCCCGACGGTCGTGAACCTCGTTCGCGAGAAGGGAATGAAGGATGTGCTGATCATCGGCGGCGGCGTTATCCCCGAGGGCGATATCCCCGCCCTCAAGAAGGCAGGTGTTGCCGAGGTTTTCACGCCGGGCACGCCGACCAGCGCGATTGTTGATTTCATCAAGGCAAACGTTAAGGCGTAACAGCGCCTTTTGAAAGGATGGATGACAGACAGAAAATGCTTCAGTCTGTCATCCATTCCCTTGTTTCTTATGGAGTCACTGCGCTGAGGAGGTGGGCATATGGATATTGCAGCAGAGGTGCTGAAGGGCAACCGCCTCGCACTCTCACGCGCCATCACGGCGATTGAGAACGAGCGCGAGAATGCTGTCGACATCATGAAAGCGCTCTATCCGCATACGGGAAATGCCTACGTACTTGGCATTACCGGCCCCCCGGGTGCGGGCAAAAGCACCATGACGGATAAGATTGCCAAGGAATACCGCAAACGCGGGAAAACGGTCGGCATCATCGCCGTCGACCCTACGAGCCCCTTTTCCGGCGGCGCTATTCTAGGCGACCGCATCCGTATGAACGACCTGACGCTCGACGAGGGCGTTTTTATCCGCAGCATGGGTACGCGCGGCAGCCTCGGCGGCCTCTCGCACAAGACTGCTGACGCGGTAAAGGTCATGGATGCTTTCGGCAAGGACGTTATCTTTGTCGAGACCGTTGGTGTCGGGCAGTCCGAGGTGGATATCGTACGGGCGGCGGACACTACGATGGTTGTGCTGATTCCGGGCATGGGCGACGATATTCAGGCCATCAAGGCGGGAATCTTGGAGATCGGCGATGTATTCGCCATCAACAAGTCCGATCTTGACGGTGCGGATAAACTCGTCCGTGAGATCAATATGATGCTGGATCTGGATGACCATATGTCCGACTGGCGTCCGCCTATCCGTAAGGTCGTCGCGAATCGCGGCGAAGGGATTGCGGAGCTGGTTGACACCGTTGAAGAACACCGTGCCCATATTGAGGGCAATGGGGTTCTCACAGAGCGGCGTACGCGCCGCACACGCGATGAGATGCTGGATATCCTGCATGCAGGTGTCCGGCGCAGCATCGAAGGCCGCATTATCAATACGGGGCGACTCGACGACTATGTGGCAAAGATCAAGGCGCATGAGACCGACCCCTATACGGTGGTCGGCGAGATCATGGCCGAAATGTTGGCATGAGGAAATACTGACGGCGGATGCCCCTCCAGAGGAGGATGACCGCATCAGACATTCCTCGACTCAGCTAGGAGGAAGTATCATGTTCAAGGTTCTGGGAGTGGATCACATCGGCGTTGCCGTTAAGGATCTCGAAGAGGGAAAGAATTTCTGGTCTGATGTTATCGGCATTGCCTGCACGAACCAGGAGACGGTTGCTGAGCAGAAAGTCACGACGACCTTCCATCCGACGCCGAACGGCAGCGAGATTGAGCTGCTCATCGGCACGGCGCCGGACAGCCCCATCACGAAGTACATTGAGAAGAACGGCGAGGGCATTCAGCACGTTGCGCTGCGCGTCGACAACATCGAGAACGCGATCGCCGATCTCATGGCGAAGGGCGTCCGCATGATCGATGAGAAGCCGCGTATCGGCGCAGGCGGCGCGAAGATCGCATTTCTTCATCCGAAATCGACGAAGGGCGTTCTCCTCGAAATCTGTGAACATGAGGATCGCTGAGGAGCGGCGTTTACCCGAAACACATTGCAAAGGAGCTTCGCACTCTGCGATGACTCCAAGTGTTTGACAGATATACAGGAGGGATATGATGTCCACAGTCCAGGAAAAAATTGAGCAGATGCTCAAGAAGAAAGAGCATCTCATGCTCGGCGGCGGCGAGAAGGCAATCGAGAAGCAGCACAGCAAGGGGAAACTCACAGCGCGTGAGCGCCTGAATATGCTCTTCGACGAGGATACCTTCGTTGAGCTCGATATGTTTGTGCGCCATCGCTGCACAAACTTCGGCCAGGAAAAGAAAGAGCTGCCGGGTGAGGGCGTTGTGACGGGCTACGGTACAGTCAACGGCCGTCTCGTTTACGCGTTCGCACAGGACTTCACCGTTGAGGGCGGCTCGCTCGGCGAAAAGCACGCACATAAGATCTGGAAGGTTATGGACCTTGCCATGAAGATGGGCGCACCCTGCATCGGCATCAACGATTCGGGCGGCGCGCGTATCCAGGAGGCGGTTGACGCACTTTCCGGCTACGGCGGCATCTTCTATCGCAATACGAAATCCTCCGGCGTTATTCCCCAGATCTCCGTTATCATGGGACCCTGCGCGGGCGGCGCGGTTTACAGCCCGGCGCTCACAGACTTCATCTACATGGTGAAGAACACGAGCCAGATGTTCATCACCGGCCCTGCTGTTATTAAGTCCGTCACGGCGGAAGAGGTTACGGCAGAGGAACTCGGCGGCGCGATGACGCACAACACCCGTTCCGGTGTTGCACATTTCGCTGCGGAGAACGATGAGGACTGCATTGATCAGATCCGCTATCTGCTCTCGTTCCTCCCGAGCAACAACATGGAGGAGACCCCGCATGTTGAGACGGGCGATGATCCGAATCGTCAGGATGAGAGCCTCAACACGCTCATTCCCGACAATCCGAATGCACCGTATGATATGAAGGACGTTATTCGCAGCCTCGTTGACAACGGCGAGTTCTACGAAGTACATGAGCATTTCGCAACGAACATCATCTGCTGCTTCGCACGTTTTGACGGCCGTTCGGTCGGCATCATCGCGAACGAGCCGAACGTCATGGCAGGCTGCCTTGATGTCGACGCGTCCAACAAGTCGGCGCGCTTCATTCGCTTCTGCGATGCGTTCAACATTCCGCTTGTCAATCTCGTTGACGTACCGGGCTTCCTGCCGGGTGTCGATCAGGAGTACAGCGGCATCATCCGTCACGGCGCAAAGATGCTCTATGCATACAGCGAGGCGACGGTGCCGAAGGTCACGGTCATCACGCGCAAGGCGTACGGCGGCTCCTACATCGCAATGTGCAACCGCGAGCTCGGCGCGGATCAGGTCATGGCTTGGCCGACCTCCGAGATCGCCGTTATGGGTCCGGCAGGTGCTGCAAATATCATCTTCCGCAAGGATCCGGATAAGGAGGCACGCACGGCAGAATACATCGAGGAGTTTGCAACCCCGTACAAGGCGGCGGAGCGCGGCTACATCGATATGGTCATCACGCCGAGCGAGACGCGCCCCTACATCATCACAGCGCTCAACGCACTTTCCAGCAAGCGCGAAGACAATCCGGCAAAGAAGCATGGGAACATTCCTCTCTAAAAGAGCGGGAGGTATCACAATGGCTACAAACGCTGTGGCACCGGAAATCGTCGCAGCGATTACTGCTGCCGTTCAGACGGCGGCGGGCGGCAAGGTCGTCGCTGTGCGCATCAAGCCTGCAGAGGTTTGGACGCTTGCCAATCGCAGCAACCTTTGAAGGGATTCTGCATGTGCAGATTTTCTTAGGAATATAAACGTTGGAGGAATTACACATGAAAAAGTTCAACATTACTGTCAATGGGACCGCTTATGACGTAGAGGTCGAAGAGGTACGCGCAGGCGGCGCTGCGGCTCCGGCTGCACCTCGTGCTGCTGCGCCGGCTCCCGCTGCTGCTCCGGCTCCGGCTGCAGCACCGGCAGCTCCGGCTCCGGCTGCTGCAAAGCCTGTTTCCGCGGGCGAGCAGTCCATCGACGCTCCGATGCCGGGCAAGATCATCGAGGTCAAGGTTTCGGTCGGACAGGCGGTCAAGGCCGGCGATACGCTCCTCATCCTCGAGGCGATGAAGATGCAGAATGAGATTGCCGCTCCGTCCGACGGTACGGTCAAGTCGATCAGCGTCTCTGCCGGACAGTCAGTCAAGGTGCGCGATCAGCTCGTCGTCCTCGGCTGATTTCATCGATAAAATATATCGGGAGCCCCAGATGGGGCTCCTTTTTTGTATCCTTGTCAACACGGCGTGAAAATGATAAAATAGAGCGGATATCATCTATTTTCTGAAACGATCAGAGGAGAGCTCTTCATGCATCTGAAGATCCGGATTCTTGACAAATACATTTTCCGGGAAGTCTTTTCTTCCTTTCTTTTTGCTATCTGTGCGTTCTCGGCGGTCTTCATCGGCTCGGGCACGCTTTTTCGCATTGCGCAGTATATTACGGACTACGGCGCGTCGCTGCCGTCGGTCATCAAGATCTTTGTGTTCAGTCTGCCCGGCGTTGTCATGTGGACGTTTCCGATGGCCATGCTGCTCGCGAGTCTCCTGACGTTTGGCCGTCTGTCGTCTGCGAGCGAGATCACCGCGATGAAGTCCTGCGGCATCGGTTTCGGACGCATTGCAGCCCCCGCCATCCTGCTCGGCTTTATCGTGAGCGTCGGAGCGATTTTCTTCAACGAACATGTCGTTCCCCGTGCAAATACGGCGTACCGCAACGTCATCTACTATGAGATCGAAGGCAACTCCGGCATGAAGTCGCAGGAGCATGTTATCATCAAGGAAATCGAGGAAGGACAGATCCGCCGCCTTGTCTATGCGCGCTCCTATGATGCGGAGCAGGAGCGGCTGACGGGAATCAGTCTGCAGGTATTCGGCGATGACGGCAAGGTTACTCATGTCGAGAATGCGGAGTATGCGGAGTGGACCGGCACAGAGTGGATCATGCACAACGGCGATGTCTACGACATCGCGGATGAGCATCTTGAGCGCCGTATGCGGTTTGAGACGCAGGTGCTTCCGGTGCAGAAGGATCCGCGTCAGATCATCCGGGAGCAAAAGGCACCCGAGGAGATGACGATGCGCGAACTGCGCCATCAGATCGCCCTCATGCAGACGCAGTACGTCAATACGAGCAAGTTGGAGGCGGAGCTCTATCAGCGTGTTTCCGTTCCGATGGCGAGCCTCATCTTTACGCTGATCGGAGTTCCGCTCGGACTGCAGCCGACGCGCAACTCATCGTCGGCAGGCTTCGCGATGAGCGTCATCATTATCTTTTTCTACTATGCGCTGATGACGATGGGCAATGCGTTTGCGCGCGGGGAAGTCCTGCCGCCGATGCTTGCCGTGTGGATTCCGAACATCGTCGGCATCATTGCGGGAACCATTCTTTTGCGCCGCGCTTCGCAGTAATGAACGATCGTTTGCAGCATATCAACTGCAATTTTTTCACAAAGGGGTGACGCTTCTATGTACGGTATTACGCTTATTCTCGTCCTCGCTGTCGTCGGCGGCGTCATCGCATTCATCGGCGATCGTCTCGGAACACGCATCGGCAAGCGCAAACTGTCGATTTTCGGACTCAGACCGCGTCACACCGCGGTGGTTGTCACCATATTCACGGGCGTCTGCATTACGACGGTCACGTTTGGCATTATGGCGGCAGTGTCCGAGAATGTGCGCACGGCGCTCTTTGGAATGGACCGGCTGAATGCCATGATCGCGGATACGCGTGCGGCGCTGGATTTTACTTCGGGAGAGCTGGAGCGTGCACAGAGCGCTCAGGAGAAGGCAAGCAGCGAGCTGGCAAAATCCGAAGAGGAGATTGCGCGGCTTGAGGGGGAGCAGTCTTCTTTGCGTGCAGAGTCCGACCGCCTCTCGGCGGGGAACCGGGCGCTGATGATGGAAAAAGAGGGACTGGTGTCGATCAACGGGCGCCTTGCGGGGGAAAACCAGAACCTGCAGGAAGACATTCGCACGCTCGGCATCCGTGCGCAGGAGCTGCGCGCAGGGATCCTCAATCTGCGCGAGGGGAATATTACCTATCAGGCAGGGGAGATCATCGCGAGCGGAATTATCCCGGCAGGTCTCAGTCACGATGAGATCGAGCGCGGCCTTGCAGGCATCGCGCAGCTCGGCACGCGCAACATCTCCGCGCGTCTCGGCGAGAACCATACCGATCAGGACATCTGGATCTATAGGCCGGAATACGAGGCCGCCATCCGTGCGATCGAAGAGAGTTCCGCCGACATGATCGTGCGCATTGTCGCGGCAGGGAATCTCGTGCGCGGCGATGAGATTCGCGCCTCTATCGAGCTCTATCCGAACCGCGTGATCTACCGTGACGGGGAGCTCATCATCGCGCGCGTCTACGCGCCCGAGGTGCTCGGCAGAGGCACCGAGCAGTCGGTGATGGCGTTCCTGCGCGAAGTCAATGCGGCAGCTGCGGCGAAGGGGATCCTTCCCGATCCGATCCGCGGAACGGTCGGCGTCATCGAGGGCGCCGAGTTCTACGCACTCGTGCAGGATCTTGCGGGGCGTACGGGGGCAGTCGTTATCTCGGCCTATGCGGACGGCGATACGGATGCCATGGGCCCCCTGCGGCTGAAATTCAAGATCGAAAATGAGAGCGGGGGCGGCACATGAGCGGTCCTGTCCTTGCGATTGACCCCGGCAGGGAGAAATGCGGCGTCGCTGTTCTCTCTGCCGAGGGAGCGATCCTCGTCCGGAAGGTTGTGGCAACTGCGGATCTCGGAAGCTGTGTCGGCGGTTTAATCGCGGCACATGAGCCGGCTGTCGTTATGGGCAACGGTACGACGAGTGCGGAGGCGAAGACGCGTGTAGAGTGTCTCGGCGTGACGGTAACTCTTGCCGATGAATACCGCACGACGGACGAGGCAAAGCGTCTCTATTGGGACGTGCATCCGCCGCGCGGATGGCGCCGCTTCGTGCCGCGCGGAATGCTTGTGCCGCCGGTGCCGGTGGATGACTTTGTCGCCGTCATTTTGGCGCGGCGGTTTTTGGCGGAGCAGCAATCGCATTCTTCAATTGACAGTGTCTCTGTCCTGCGGTAAGATGATCAGAAGTGTATTCTATGGACTTCTGTTAAGGAGAACAATATTTCATGCCCGATCATGTTTTAGCATTTATGATTGCGCTTGGCATGGCGCTCATACTGACGCCCGCCGTCATCGCCTTTGCACGGCAGACGGGAGCGCTGGATAAACCGGATGCGCGCAAGGTACATGTACGCCCCATTCCGCGCATCGGCGGCATTGGCATCTATGCTGCATTTATGGCGTCGATTCTCGTGCAGCTTATTTTTGCTGACGTCACGCCGGAATTCATGACGAGTCTCATTGGACTCATGATCGGCGGCACGATCATTGTCGCCATCGGAATCATCGACGACTACTGCGATCTGCCGGCAAAGGTGAAGCTGCTCGGTCAGATCTTTGCGGCAGCGGTGCTTGTCATCGGCTTTGATGTGCGCATCGACGTCATCACCGATCCGTTCGGTGATTACATCTACCTCGAGTTCCTTGCGATTCCCGCGACGATTTTCTGGGTCGTGGGGCTGACGAATACGGTCAATCTGATTGACGGACTCGATGGCCTTGCGGCGGGCGTCTCTTCGATCGCCGCCGTTACCATTTTCCTCGTGGCGATGGAGGAGGGGATCCCCTTCGTTGCGATGGTCACCGCGGCGCTAGCGGGCGCTGCGGTCGGCTTTCTTTACTATAACTTCAATCCCGCACGCATTTTTATGGGGGATACGGGGAGTATGTTCCTCGGGTTTATGCTCGCGGGAATCTCCGTCGTCGGCGCGGTGAAGAGCGCAGCGACCATTGCACTTATCGTTCCGATTCTTGCGCTTGGCCTGCCGATTCTCGATACGACATTTGCCATCGTGCGGCGTGCACGAAACCATCGACCGATCTTCAAGCCGGACAAGGGACATCTGCATCATCGTCTGCTCGCACACGGGTTCACGCAGAAGCAGGCGGTGCTCCTCATGTATGTCGTCAGCGCGCTTTTCGGCCTCTGTGCGATCGCTCTTACGGCAGTCAGCACACAGGCGGCGGCTCTCATCATTCTGATCGTTGCCGCTGCGGTACTTGTCGGCGCGCGCAAGCTGGGCATTCTCCAGCTGGATGTGCCGCAGCAAAAATAACCTTTACGATTTCATTCCAGAGAGGAGCAGAGGAAGAATGACCGGCAAAATCAAAGTCATGTCGATCTTTGGCACGCGTCCCGAGGCGATTAAGATGGCGCCCGTTGTCATGGAGCTCATGCGTCATGCAGATGAGATCGAAACGCGGACGCTCGTCACGGCGCAGCACCGTGAGATGCTCGATCAAGTGCTGCGTCTCTTCCACATTGTTCCCGATTACGATCTGAATATCATGGCGGCAGGGCAGACGCTCTTTGACATCACAACGCGCGCAATGATGGGCATCAACGAGGTGTTTCAAAAGGACCGCCCCGATCTCGTCCTCGTCCACGGCGATACAACGACGACCTTTGCCGGCGCGCTCGCCGCGTACTATCATCAGATTCCCGTCGGGCATGTTGAGGCGGGACTTCGGACGCACGATATCTATTCTCCCTTTCCGGAGGAAATGAACCGACGCCTCACGGGCGGCATCGCGACACTGCACTTCGCGCCGACTTCGACGGCGCATGCGAATCTTGTCGCGGAGGGCGTGCCGGAGCGCCGCATCTTCGTTACGGGAAACACGGTGATCGATGCGCTGCATCATACTGTTCGCCCGGACTATGTGCTCCCCGAGGGACTTGCACAGGTCGACTTTGCGAACCACCGCGTGCTTCTCGTTACGACGCATCGGCGCGAGAATCTCGGCGAACCCATGCGGCATGTCTATCGCGCGATCCACGATATTGTCGACGAGCTGGACGATGTGGAGGTGATCTTTCCCGTTCACCGCAATCCGAAGGTGCGCGAGATCGTTCGGGAGGAGCTCGGGGGGCTCGCGCACGTATATCTCATCGACCCGCTTGACTATGAACCGTTTGCGAACCTCATGGCCCGTGTTGATATCGTGCTCACGGATTCAGGCGGCATTCAGGAGGAGGCTCCCTCGCTCGGAAAGCCGGTCCTCGTGCTGCGCGATACGACGGAGCGTCCCGAGGCAGTTGCTGCGGGGACGGTGCGCCTCATCGGGACGGACGAGCAGCGCGTCTACAACGAGACGATGCGTCTCCTCACCGAGCCGACCGCGTACACGCATATGGCGGAGGCGGTGAATCCCTACGGCGACGGAGAGGCGGCACGCCGCATCATCGAGGCGATTCTCTACCACGCGGGGAAAATCGCCGCACCGCCGGAGCCGTTCCGCAGCGAATAGGGTGGCAGCGGCCGGAAGGAGGAGCTCATGGAGCAAAAGCCATCGCAGACACCGTCGGGCATGACGGATGCACTGCGCGCCTTTGGCCTCTTGTCGGGCGTCGGCATTTATTTTCTCGTCTTTCTCGGCATCTTTATCTATTTTGGGAAATGCGCAGATGACTTCTTCGGCACGGGGCGCGTCTGCACCATCATCGGCATTATTCTCGGCTTCCCTGCGGCGATCTATTCGCTCTATCGTCAGCTGAAATACTATAAGATTGTATAATTGGTTTGCGTTACAGTGCTCCGCAAAGAACACGGACTTTGCGGAGCATTTTGTTGTGTTTTATGATATACTTTAGAAAATGATCATTGGATGATTGCCGCGTCATAGTCGGCCTGAGAGGAGCATGCAGGATGTTTGGCATCATTGTGGGAACGCATGGGAGATTTTCTGAGGAAATTATAAAGTCCTGCGAGATGATCTGTGGTCCGCAGGCAAATGTGCGCGCCGTGACGCTTGTCCCGGGCGAGGGCCCCGACGACATGGCGAAGAAGTACGAGGCGGCCATTGCGGAGCTTGACTGCGCGGATGGGGTGCTCTTTCTGAACGATCTTTTCGGCGGCAGCCCGTACAATGCCGCCTGCCGTCTGGCTGCATCCAACGAGACGTATGGTGTCGTCGCGGGGCTCAGCCTGCCTATGCTGATCGAGATGGTCAGCGCCCAGCTCACTGGCGGACCCTATGACATCCTGGCGCTGATGGAGCGTGCAGCCGAGGCGGGCCGCAGCGGCACGCAGCTCTTCCATGCGTCGCGCATGGAAGAGGAGGCCGACGACGATCTTTGAGCGCGTCTGATTTTCCGAGCGAGAGCGCCCGAAGGGGGATTTTTATGGCAAAGGTGAAATATCGCTGGGCGACGCTGGGCTGCGGTGTGATCGGACATCAGCTCGCACAGGCGATGCGCCGGCTGGGGGGAGGACTGTATTCCGTCGCCAACCGAACGCAGGAAAAGGCCGAGGCATTTGCCGCGCAGTACGCGATCCCGAAGGTCTATGCGCGGATGGAGGATGTATTCGATGATCCCGATGTGGACATTATCTACATCTCCACCCCGCACAACACGCACATCAACTATCTCCTGCCGGCGCTCTCCGCCGGCAAGCATGTTCTCTGCGAGAAATCCATCACGCTGAACTCCGACGAGCTGGCACAGGCAGTCGCCTGCGCGCGGGAACACGGCGCGGTGCTCGCGGAGGCGATGACGATCTACCATATGCCCGTCTATCGCAGGCTCCGCGAAATCATCGCATCCGGCTCCCTCGGACCGCTGCGCATGATTCAGATGAATTTCGGCAGCTACAAGGAATACGATATGAAGAACCGCTTCTTCAATCGTGCGCTTGCAGGCGGTGCAATGCTGGACATCGGTGTCTATGCGCTGTCCTTTGTCCGCTGGTTCCTCTCGTCTCCGCCGACAGAGATGCTCTCGCAGGTGAAGTATGCACCGACGGGCGTCGATGAGCAGGCAAGCATTCTCCTCAAGAACAGAGAGGAGGAGATGGCGGCCGTCACGCTCTCTCTGCATGCAAAGCAGCCGAAGCGCGGAACGGTCGTGTTTGACCGCGGCTATATAGAGATGTTCGAGTATCCGCGCGGGGAGAAGGCCCTCATCACGTGGACGGCAGACGGACGTACAGAGGAGGTCGCTGCCGGCAGCACGGCGGAGGCACTCTGCTATGAGGTGCTGGACATGGAGGCGGCGGCTGCCGGCACGCGCAACGATATGCATCTCGACTATACGATGGATGTGATGGATCTCATGACAAAGATCCGCTGCTCGTGGGGAATGAAATATCCCGAAGAAGAGTAGGGAAAGACGCAGAGCCGCTGCGGGGAGAACGTTTCTGCAGCGGCTTTTTCGCATGGTTCTTTTGATTGCACGGGGAACGAGTCTTTGTTATAATGAGGAAGATTGTATACAAGAGAAGAGGTGATGGGATGATACGGCTGATTTTTTCGGATATGGACGGGACGCTGCTGGATGAGAACGGAAAACTGCCGGGGGGATTCGGCGATCTGTACCGGCAGCTGAGGGAGCGCGGGATCCGCTTCGCGCCTGCATCGGGGCGGCAGTATTCCTCGCTCTTGCAGACATTTGCGCCATGGCAGGAGGAGCTCATCTTTGTTGCGGAGAACGGCACGATGGTCATGGAGTGCGGCAGGGAACTCTTCTCGCGTACGGTGGATCGCGCACTTGCCCTTGACGTCATGCGGACGGCCGGAGAACTCCCCCATGTGGGCAGTGTGTTCTGCGGAAAGAAGGGCGGTTATCTGCACGCGGACGACGATGCACCGGCGTTTCGTGCGGAGCTTGCGAAATACGTCACGCAGACAGTGATTGTGGATGACTTCGGCGCTGTGGACGACGAACCGATCAAAATGTCGTTCTGTGATTTCACGGGCAATGCGGAGCAGACCATTCTTCCCATCATGCGGCAGTATGCGGATCGTCTGCAGGTTACGCTCTCGAGCACCGAGTGGGTCGATCTCTACAGTCGGGGTGTGAATAAGGGTGTCGCCGCGGCCAAGATTCAGGCACGGCTGGGTATTGCGCCCGAGGAGTGTGCTGCGTTCGGCGATTATGAGAACGACCTCGAGCTGATGGACGCCGTCGGGTACAGCTTTGCGATGGAGAATGCTCTGCCCGAGGTGAAGGCACGTGCGCGCTACCTCGCGCCGAGCAATCGCGCGCACGGGGTTATGGAGGTCTGCGAGCGCATTCTCGCGGGCGAATTTGACTGAGGTAATCTATGCGTTTTGATTATCATATGCATCTGGAGTACGGCTCCTATGACGAGGACTATGCGGAGGGATTCTTCCGCGCGGCGGCGGAGCGCGGCGTTGATGAGATCGGATTCTCCGAGCACGCGCACACATTCCCGGAGTTCGAGCAGCTCTACTATGACGATCTCATTCTCGACGACAGCTTTGTGGGTGCGTTCCAGCGCAAATGGCTGAAGACAAATAAGTTCAAGTATACGCTCGATGAATATTTTTCCTTCATCGAGAAGCTGCGCAAGAAGCACAAGGTGCTCGCCGGCATCGAGGTCTGCAATTTTCAGGATCAGGAGGCTGCCGCAAAGATTCTGCGCGCCTATCCGTTCGACTACATTATCGGTTCGGTGCACTTCCTGCGCGGCTGGGCGTATGATACGGCGGCGATCAAGGCGGAGTGGGACAACCACCCGCTCACCGATATTTACGAATGGTACGCGCAGGAGGCTGAAAAGCTCGCTGCAGCGGGGCTCTACGATGCGCTCGGACATCCGTTCAATATCCGCCTCTATCGGTATTTCCCCGATTTCGATGTGACGCCGTACCTTGCGCGTGTAGCGCGTGCAATGAAGGCTGCGGACATGATCGTCGACCTCAATACGGGGACGTACTACCGCTATCCGATCGAGGAGTTCTCGCCGTATCCGGATTTCATGCGCATGGCGAACGCCTGCGGGCTGCCGATCATCACGACTTCGGACGCGCATAAGCCTGAGGACTGCGCGCGCTACAACGAGGAAGCGGTGCAGTATGCGCGCTCCTTTGGCTATCGGGAGCAGATCCGATTTACAGGCGCGCGCGGGCGGGAGCGGGTCGCACTCCGCTGATTCCATGAGAAAGGAGAGCAAGAGATGAGCACAAAGATAAAATATGGAACGGGGCTGCTGCTGGCGCTGTTTTTCCTGCTCGTTCTGTGTCCCTCGGCCTTTGCTGAGGACGGCCGGGCGTGGACGTGGCTGAGCTCCAATGACAAGTATTCGAAATTCTACGCGCCGGCCTCGGTGCATGTGATGCAGGGGGCAACGGCAGCGGGCACGGGCAAGACGGTGGCGACGGCAATCGAGGCGGAGATCAAGACCTCGTTCAGCTATGAGGGCGCGGAGGAGACTATCCGCAACTATAAGATCGGGCATGTGATCTCCAACCCGGGGCAGCTTTCCTATGCTGTTGCGCAGGTGCGCGTGTCTCCGCAGAACCGGACTCTGCAGTATCTCGGAGAGACGTTCTATGATAAGGCGGGCAAAGTCCTCTGGTCCAAAGGCAAGGGGACGGAAAAGGAAATGAATTCTCAGCAGTTTGATGAGGAATTCTATGCAGCCATTATCGACACCGTCTTCCACCAGGGCGAGATGAAGCGCCTGCGTGCCGACGACCGCTGGATTGTGCTTTGGTCGGATGAGAACGCGAAAGGCGTCAAGACGCAGGTGACGGCAGACACCTCGACGATGCGCCGCATGCGGGACAACCTTATCTTTTGGGCGTGGACTGAGGTGCGTGATGCGGACGGCAAAGCAGTCGAGATCAAATTTGACAAACGTGCGGTGAACCTGCCCCAGGGCACGGAGCGCATCGTTACGGGCCGTTACTGGACGCCGGCGGGCGGATGGCAGACGCTTGACGACGGCTATGAAGGCGCCTATCGCATGATCACGCGCGGCGCCCCCGAGGAGCGCGGGCTCATTCGCCTGCGCGCTTTTGCGAATGGTTACAGCACATGGGTCACGCGATATCAGATCCGATGAGTTTTGAGTGAAAGGGCAGCACATACAATATGCCGATTAAGATACCCAATAATCTGCCTGCGGCCAACATTCTAGAGGGCGAGAATATCTTCGTCATGAATGCGGCGCGTGCGTACAGCCAGGACATCCGTCCGCTGCGGATTCTCATACTGAATCTCATGCCGATCAAGGATGTGACGGAGACGCAGCTCCTGCGCCTCCTCGGCAATACGTCGCTGCAGGTAGAGGTGGACTTTATCTACACGGAGTCCTACATCCCGTCGCACACGCCGCGCGACTATCTTACGGAGTTTTACGGAACCTTTGCCGAGGTACGGCATAAAAAATACGACGGATTTATTATTACCGGCGCGCCGGTTGAGCAGCTCCCGTTCGAAGGCGTTGCGTATTGGGATGAGGTCTCTGAGATCATGCAGTGGAGCCGCAAGCATGCCTACTCGACATTTCACGTATGCTGGGGCGCGCAGGCGGGGCTCTACTACCACTATGGGATTCCGAAATACTGGATGGACAAGAAGATTTTTGGTGTCTATGAACACCGCCTCTGCGTTCAGCATGAGAGCCTCCTGCGCGGCTTTGACGATACGTTCTACGTGCCGCACTCACGCCATACGGAGACGCGGCGCGCCGATATCGAGCGTGTGCCTGAGCTGACGATCCTCTCCGAGGGGGATGCGGGTCCCTACATCATTGCGAATCTGAAGCGGCGGCAGTTCTTTATCACGGGGCATGCGGAGTATGATCCGCTGACGCTCAAGGCGGAGTATGACCGCGATCTTGCGGCGGGGATGCATCCGGACATTCCCCTCAACTACTATCCGAAGGATGATCCGAGCCGGCCGCCGATCGTGCGCTGGCGCAGCGTCGCGCATCTTCTCTTTGCGAACTGGCTGAACTACTACGTCTACCAGGGCACGCCGTATGAACTCGACAGCCTTGACAATACGGAAGATTAGCCGCGGCCTCCGGTCGCTGCACGAACTCCTATTCAGTAAAAATTCAGCTTCTAAGAATACCATAGACAGCATTGATGACACTGATTTGATGGGAGCGATTTGCGTGCAAAAACGATGGGGTGCGGTATTTTCTGTCTGCGCCGTTCTGTTGATGGGGACCCGTCCGGCCGATGCCGAGGAGGTTCCGAAGCACATCTATGAATGGGTGCAGTCCACCGCACGGCAGGGTTATTTTTTTAACAAAGAACAGATCCAGTATGCTTCGGATGCACACGGTCACATCGATCTCACGAAGCTCGTAGTGCCGACCCTGCGCATCTATGACAATATCCAGATTCAGGACGTCGTCTCCAAGCGGCGCTGGCGGATGCTGCCGCTCGACGGCTATGGCGACCTCTCGGGTGCTGCGGAGTATCTTCTGATCGATTTGCGCGCAGGCGTTGTCCATGTCACCGCGCATGAAGATCTGGACAGTCGATGGGGAACCCTTTCGCGCGAGGAGAATACGAAGGAGTTTACCCTTTCCTCACTTTCGGACAAGGATGTCGAGAAGAAATTCTTTGACGCGATCATCGCCTACGCGGCTGCGCACCAGGACGAGCTGATCCAGCGCTCGCACGGGATATTGAGCGAGTCCGACCGTGCGAAGATTGAGGCGCAGAAGAAGAAACTCGCAAAGGAACACGATAAGACCACGGGAAAGGCATCGAAAAAGGCAAAAAAAGAGAAAAAGAAGAAGAAAGAATAGCAGATAAACTGCCGCTCCAAAAACAAGGGGCGGCAGTTGTTTTTTCTGGCTTTTTCCGCAAAAACAAGGTATAATGAAAACAAAAACAATACAGTGAAGGAAGGGGCACCGCATGACAGACAAGGAATGGATGCAGCTTGAACTGAGCCGCATGGTAAAGGCCGAAGGCGGTAAGGTCAGTGTCGAGCGGATGACGGAGATTGTCTCGGAGCTCAACCAGCGCCTGCGCGAGAATCCGAATTTACCGCGCGAGGAGAATGCGCCCACAGCCGACGAGCTGATCGCGCGCGCTCGTCAAACGACCGGAGAGGAGCGCTATCAGATCATCAAAGAGGCGCTCCGCATCGAGCCGGACAATATCACGGCGGCGTGCATGGCGGTCGAGTATCTCGCCAAGAATGCGGACGACCGCGTGCGCCACTATGAGGATCTGACCCGCAAAGCGACGGCTCGTCTCGAGGCGGAGGGGATGTTCAGCGCGGAGAATATCGGCAAATTTTGGTCGATGCCCGCGACGAAGCCCTACATGTTCCTGCGCCTCTCGTACATCGATGCGCTTGCCGAGGCACGCAAGCTGCGCCTCGCGGCGAAGGAGTGCGAGGAGATGCTGCGCCTCTCGGAGAATGACGGGCTCGGCCGCCGCTATCAGCTGATGTTCATCTATGCGACGATTGAGGAGGGCGATGCGGCGATCAAGCTGTATCAGCGCTACGAAGAGGGCGTCGCGATGATGTATCTGCCGCTGGCGATGCTCTTCTATCGCCTCGGCAAGATGAAGATGGCCCGCAATTTCCTCAATGAACTTGCGGCCGTCAACCATGACACCGAGGCATTCTTTGCGCGCGGTGCGGCCGGCGATTTGCCGAGGCGCGCTCCGGGACGGCATGCGGGCTCGTTTGCCATCGGGACAATGGAGGAGTTTGGGGAGGCCGTAACGGACAACCGTTTTGCCTTTGTCGGGATGGAAGCATTCTTTGAATGGGGGCTCAGCGAGCTGCGCGGGGAGCAGGAACATGCCTGAGTCCTTCCGACTGGTCAGATATGTCGTATACCTGTGCGCAGCAGCCGTTCTGTCGATGCCGGTTCCCGTGCATGCGGATCCAGCGATCGGGGGAGATGCGGCGACGCCTGAATACTGGCTGCAGGCCGACGGTGATCGGCCGATTCTGACGTTGGAAGAGATCGCGGAGGTCAACCGCAGGATTGCAGAGAAGAGCGGCGGAGTGCATGATCTGACCGCTGTTCCTGCGTGCCTTCCAGGCGCGGATGTGCAGATGCGCATCCGCCAGGCAGCACAGGATCTCATGGGGGAGACGCTGCCGGGACTCTACGCCGGAGGGCAGCCGCTCTCTGCAGCGGAGTGGAACGACGTGCGGGAAAATCGTGCGCTCGATGCCGTCGGAGCGACCGTGGATGTGCGTTATGCGATCGCTCTGGAGCATGCCGACATCCGTCTGCTCCCCACCGCTGCCGGATGGTATGAATCGCCCGATGATACGAGGTATGATTCGCTGCAGGGGACGGTGATTGACCCCGGCGAAGCGGTTCTGGTGCTGCATACCTCCCGGGACGGGGCGTTTGCTTTCGTCGAGACGCGCGACTATTACGGATGGGTAGCTGCACACGTGCTCGCGCAGACCGATCGGAAAGAGTGGGAAGAGTTCGCTGCGCCCCAAGAGTTTTGCACGGCCATGGCACCGCGCGTGCAGGTCTCCATCGTCGAAGATGGCAGGATCTATCATAGCTGGCTCTATCAGCTCGGGGCGAAGATCCCGATCGGGAGCCGCGCGGACGGCAGCCGCTGCATTCTCCTGCCCATGCGGGGCGCTGGGGGGCGTCTCCATGTGCAGAAGTTTCCGATGCCGGGCGCAAATGCTGTTGCAGAGGGACGGCTGCCGCTGACGCACAACAACTTGATCCGGCTCGCCTTTTTGCCGCTCGGTATGGAATACGGATGGGGCGGTGCCAATGAGGGAATGGACTGTTCCTCCTACGTGCAGAACATCTATCGCGCGATGGGGATTGAACTGCCGCGGGATGCGGAGCTGCAGGAGAAGGCCTGTACACTCGTGCCTCTTACGGGGCTGACGCGGGAGGAGCGTTACCTCCGGATTGCGGAGGCTCCGCCGGGCGCGCTGCTGTTCCGGCCCGGTCATGTCATGCTCTATCTCGGGCAGGATGCGGGAGGGACTCCGCTTGTGATTCATGACATCAGCAGCTACTATGAAGGCGGCGAGAAGCAGTATATTCGAAAAGTCGTCGTCTCGCATCTTGATTTTTTGAACGCACGCGGCGCTGCGGCGATCGATACGCTTGACGCGATCGGCTTGGTCGTTCCGGCGCGATAAGATATGGGGACAATGCCCTCAGAGCAGGGCGAATTTGGAGGGGCCCGATGGGACTTTTTGACGGATTTCAAGGCGGTGAAAAAACTGCCGTGATGAGTATGTACGACGCGATTAAGGCGGAGCTCGACCGGCACGAGTGGAATTACGAGGAAAGCGAAGAGAGCGGGGAGAATCGCCGAGAGCGGTATATCTATATGCGCAACGAGCTCGAGAACGACGAGCCCGTGACCGTAGTCATTGCAATACGCGAGTATGATCATGCGGACGGCTTTATCAAGATCAAGATCTACGACATCGCCTATCTCGAGGAGGACGGCGACCGCGCGGCGCTGCTTGCGAAGATCAACGCGTGGAACGGTGAGTTCCGCTATGCGAAATTCTGCCTGGATCGCGATCAGGATGTGGTGGTCGATATTGATCTTCCGCTTGATCTTCATGAGGGAACCTTTCAGCCGGAGAGCATCATGTCAATGATGGCACTGGGCATGAATATCGTGGAGAAGGTCTACGATGATTTGATGGGCCTCTGCACGCGCGGACACAAGCCGCGCCCGCAGGAGTAAAAAAGAGATTCGAAATACGCAGGTTGAATGGAGGAATCCAATGGGACTTTTTGACGGCTTCAGCGGGAGTGAGGAAGGGCTCAAGAACAGCGCGTTTGAAGCGATCAAGGCAGAGCTTGACAAGCAGGATATGAAATACGGCGAGGATGTGACGGAGGACGGCGAGGACCATATCATCCGCATGCGCCAACAGCTTGACAACGGCAGCGTCGTGAGTATTGCGATCGTTGTCACGGAGAACGGCGATACGAACGATTTTATCAAGATCAAATATTTTGGACTTGTACGTCTTGAGGAGAACTCAGATCCGAAGGTTTTTCATGAAAAACTCAACGAGTGGAACAGTCAGTACCGCTACGTAAAATTTGTCGTCGATGACGACCGCGATGTCGTGGTGGATATCGATCTGCCGCTTGATCTGCACGTAGGTGTGTTCCAGGCAGACAGCTTTATGGCGATGGTCGGCGTCGGGCTGCAGGTGCTCGAGGAGGTCTATCCGGAACTGATGAAGCTGCGCTGGGCGTGAGCTTTGATAGAAAACGGGCTGCATCCTCAGGATGCAGCCCGTTTTCTATGCGCGATTAGCTCCGTTTTGTATGGTCGATCTGCGGGATTTTCAGCCCCCGGCGCAGATAGCTTTGCTGGAGCTGATAGATGCTCTGGACGAGGTGGTCGCGTTCGCGTGTCGACAGCGCGTCGCCGAAGGCTACGCCGATGTGGTAGGTCATGCCGAGGTTGGTCTCGATGGGCGTTGCCCGCCGAATCGTGCCCTCGGTCTCGAGCGTTCCGATGTGCGGGAGTTCGGGAACGCGCACGACGATGCGTTCGTCCAGGATCAGCGGTTCGTCATGGACGAAACAAAGGCCGCCGCCGCTGATATCGATGAGATGTACCTCACGGTAGTCCGTGAGGCTCGCATGCTCTCCCGGCAGTTTTACCTCGATTGTCATCGGAATGGGGACGCGGACAAACTCGCGCAGCTGGATCCGCTCGGCGCTTTTCGGGAGGTCAAGATACCAGATCGTATCCGGCAGCTGGGAAGCCGCATGATAGGCGGAGAAGAAGTGATAGACGCAGCCGGCTCCCGTGAGGTGGCACTGAAATACCTGTCCGGGCTGGGGTGTGTCGACAAATTTTCCGACGGGGATATCCAGCCGCACGGCAAGGGCACCGATGGGATGCCCGGCCTTTTGCTCCTCCTCGCTGCATTCGAGTGACCCGTAGTAGTCGATGCCGAGCCCCGGTTCGATGATGTGGATCGAAGCCCCGTGCTTTAGAAGCGCGGTGAGTTTGTCCCCCTCGATCATGGTGTCAGATCCTTTCCATGATGAAATATTTTTATATTAAATAAGGATAACAAAGTATGACGGCAAAGTCAATTTCACAGCGCAAGAAGGAGCGGATTCCTTTGACTTTGCCGTTTGTTCGGGATATAATAACAATTGGTGAATTATATCATCGTATTCAAAATACAGGAAAAGGAATTGGGTGGACGCGATGGCGATGAAGATAGACAGCAGCATCTCGCGGAGCACCTCGCTCACGATGCCGCGCACAGAGAGTGAGACGGGGGTACGCGGCGCTGCGGCAGATTTCAGCACGGAACTGGCAGATCAAGAGTCGTCGATGTCGCGTGAGGCGATGGATCGCCTGCTCGAACAGATCGACGAGCAGGGGGCGCGTCTTTCGAAGTCGCCGACCTATGAGGAGCTGCGTTCCTATCGTTCGCTCATCCAGAGCTTTATCGGCGAGGCCGTGGACGGTATGTACGAGCTGCACACGCAGGCGGGATGGGACCGCCTCGGCCGCCAAAAGGTCTATACCTCTGTGCGCAAGATTGACAAGAAGCTCGAGGAGATGGCCGAGAAGATCCGGCTCGGACAGGCGAGTCAGCTCGATATCATTGCGAGCCATGACGCCATCCGCGGACTGCTCGTCGATCTCTATATGTGATGGCGCGCATGAAAAAATCGCCGTTGCCGGCGGAGGAAGGGAGCGTACGCGAGGAATTCCCGAAGGACTGGTCGGATATCCGCGGACATGCGGAGATCATTCGCCGCCTGCGCTTCCTCGCCGCGGCAGAGCGTCTGCCGCATGCGCTGCTGTTTACGGGCGCGGAGGGCGTCGGCAAACGGCGTACGGCGCATGTGCTTGCGCGAACCCTGCTCTGCGCGAAGGGGGGCGATGCTCCCTGCGGACACTGCGATTCCTGTCGTACGATGGAGGCGGGGGTGCATCCTGACTATTTTGAGGCGGTGCCGGAGGCGCGCGGCAAGGGCGCAGCTGCGATCCGCACCGATGCTGTGCGCGAGATCCTCGTCGCGGCATCCGGCGCGCCGATCAGTGCGCGTCGGCGCATCATTCTCATCGACGATGCCGACCGCATGAATGAGACGGCGGCAAATCGTCTGCTCAAGACGCTCGAGGAGCCGTCGGGCGAGGTGATCTTCATCCTTGTGACAAGCGCCTGCGAGGCGATCCTGCCGACCATTCGTTCACGTGCCGTGCGCATTGCATTCGGTGTGCTGCCGCGCACGGAGCTCGAGACTGCGCTCGCGGAGCGGGGAACAGACAACGGGGAGACGATTGCTGCCCTCGCGGACGGCAGCCTGGGGCGCGCCTATGCGCTCGCGGCAGAGGGGCTTTCCCTGCGCGATGATGCGCTGCGCGTCTTGGCGGAGCTGCCTGCGCTCAGTATGGAGGATATTTGGCGGTACGCAGAGAAGATCGGCGCGTATACCCATGAGGAGCGAAGGGCTTGGCTGGGTTATTTTCAGACGGCCATGCGCGACTTGTTGCTTCTTCTCGAAGACGGGACGGCATCGCAGCTCTTTCATCCCGATCGCCGCGCTGATCTTGGCGCACTCCTTGCGCATATGCTGCGGCCGCAGATCTTTGCGCTCTTGGATGAAAGCAGGAAGCTCCTGCGGCGCTTCGATGCGAACGTGAATCCGGCGCTGCAGGCAGAGGCATTTTTGATACGAGCACGACAGCAATTCACATGAATTGTTTATATATATCGAGGAGGAAGTTTTGCAAACGATTGTTGGTGTCCGCTTTAAATCGGCGGGCAAGATATACTCATTCGGCCAGGGATCGCTGGCTGTCGCCGAGGGCGACCATGTCATCGTGGAGACGGCGCGCGGCATGGAGTGCGGCAAGGTGGTGACGGGCCCGCGCGAGGTGCCAGATGAATCCGTGCCGCCGAATCTGCGCATCGTGCACCGTATTGCCGACGCATCCGATCTTGCGCGTATCGATGAGAATCGGACGCGTGAGCGCGAAGCGCGTACGGTCTGCGAGGAGAAGATCAAAGAGCTCGGGCTCAAGATGAAACTCGTTGACGTTGAGCTGACGTTCGATCTCTCGAAGATGACGTTTTACTTCACCGCGGATGGGCGCGTAGACTTTCGTCAACTCGTTCGTGAGCTTGCGGGCGTGTTCCGCACGCGCATCGAGCTGCGTCAGATCGGCGTGCGCGACGAGGCGAAGATGATGGGCGGCATGGGATGCTGCGGGCGGCCGCTCTGCTGTGCGACCTTCCTCGGCGACTTTGTTCCCGTCTCCATCCGCATGGCAAAGGAGCAGAACCTCTCGCTCAACCCGACAAAGATTTCGGGCATCTGCGGGCGCCTCATGTGCTGTCTGAAATACGAGAACGACGGCTACGGATGCGGCGGCTGCATGAAGGAGAAGAAAGAAGAATACACCCCCGTGCAGAATGACCGCGTCGTCGCAGAGAGCGGCGAGGGGCGCGTTGTCGCGCTGAACGAGCAGCGTCATATGGCGACCATCCTCATGGATGACGGGAAAACGGTGGTTGCCTCGTGGGACGACATTGCCAAGGCGGATGCCGCGGAGGGAGCGGGCGGCTGCGCATGCCCGCATCGGCTGCAGGCGAGCGCGCAGCATACGCTCCCGAAAGAACAGAGAGAACCGCGCGAGCGCCGTTCCGGCCCCAAACATCGGCGTGACCGGAGCGAGCGGCATGAGCGGGCATCGGACGGTAATCGCCGCGCACAGAATCCGAAGCGGCAGCCGCGGCGCACGCCGCGCCCGCAGCACAGCGACGAAGTCTATGAGTGACGCGGAGGCTCTGCGGACAAATGAACGGATCGATGATCTGTGTACAGGCGGGCGCCGGATCATCCAGCGGACCGACGAATTCTGTTTTTCGATGGACGCCGTACTGCTTGCGCATTTCCCGCGGCTCACAGGACGGGAGCATATCCTTGATCTCGGCACGGGCACGGGGGTCATTCCCCTTCTCGCTGCGGACAGAGCTGCGCAGATCACGGCGGTTGAGCTGAATCCCGTGCAGGCGGCGCTCGCCGCACGGAACATACAGCTGAACGGCCTTTCGGAGAAAATTACGGTGCGGGAGGGCGATTATCGCGACCCTTCCGCACTTTTTGCATGTGCGGTATTCGACCTCGTCTTTGCGAACCCGCCCTATCGCCCTGCTGCAAGCGGTGCTGTCAGCATGGGAGACGGACGTGCGGCAGCGCGGCACGAGATCACGGCGACGCTTGCCGATACCGTGCGTGCGGCGGCATATGCCCTGCGGCATGGGGGAAGGCTCGCGATGGTTCATCTCCCCGAGCGGCTCGGAGAACTTGTGCTCGCGCTCACGGCCGAGGAACTCGCCGTCAAACGACTGCGTATGGTACAGCCGCGCGCGGACAAGGCGCCGAATCTTCTCCTCCTCGAGGCAGTGAAGGGCGCAGCTCTTGCAGGAATGCGTCACGAGCCCGCGCTCATCGTGCGCGACGCAGAGGGGAACTACACCGCTGAGATCCGTGAGATTTACGGCGGCAGTATCTAAAGAACCGGAAGCAACGAGAAAACGGGACCGATGTACAAAGTCAAAATCGACCTCTGTACATCGGTCCCGTTTTGTGTCTATGAACGGTGTTATCGTTTCCCCTCTGCCTTTGCCATAAACGTATCGGATGTGACAGCGAAGCGTGTGTGCGTGCCGGAACCAATCTCCTCGCGCTCGTCGTACGCCGTTACGCTCAGCGCGACGGCGCGTCCGTCGACTGCCGTTACCTCGGCGACAGCGCGCACGGCGAGACCAACCGGCGTCGCTGCGCGGTGCTTGATGTGGAGTTCCGTACCGACCGTCGTCCAGCCGTCGGGGCATTCGCGCTGGCAGAGCTCTGCGGCCGCGCGTTCCATCAGCGCCGCCATGGCAGGTGTCGCATACACCGCGAGAGACCCGCTTCCAACCGTTGCTGCGGTATTCTCTTCGGTTACTTTCCCGTGCGCCTCGTGCGTCATGCCGACGGCGATACTGCTTGTAAAGTCCATGTGATCCGCTCCTTTTTTGATCTGTCATCATTATAAGCGCCGTGCGCATGGATGTCCAGAGGAATCGAAAATGCACGCACCCATAAAATATAGTTGAGCATATAAAATGAAAACTGCATACAGATTAGGAGAAATGTTGATTTGCTGTGATAAATAAATATTGTGAAAAGAATACAATTAGAAATCGTGTTGACACCATGAAAACGCTCATGTATCATGATAAATAGATATATAATGCTTCTTTTATACATAGTCGAAAGGTGTGTATCATTCCGCTGCTGTGAAGGGGTTCTTGTATGAGAGGGGATAGGAGATATGTTCAACGGATTGAAGGGCCGGCGCCGGCTGGCACTCTATGTGGCCTTGGGCTTGTCCGCCGGGAGCGGCGTGTTCATGGATGCCTCGGCAGCCTATGCAAGCGATGTGACGATTCCGTCAACGGACACGGCGCATGGAGCGGGGATTAACGGCACTGCAGAAACGGGAAGAAAGGACGGCAATAACGTAACGATCGGCGAAACCGGCGCTGCGGGTCCTGCCATCAACGGGGATGTTGTCGGCGGATATGCAGCTGCGGGGGATACGGCGAACAATACCGTTACGATCCGGAGCATGATTGCCCTTGATCCCGGAAAAGCCGTTTACGGCGGCAGGAGCGACACCGGCTCGGCGACGGGCAATGCTGTCCGCATTGTCGGCGGGCACATGACGAATGTCTACGGCGGATATACGGCCGGTGCGGGCAGGGTTCAGAACAATGCCGTTACTGTTACGGGCGGCACTGTGCACGGACACATTACGGCGGGTGCATCGGCCGGCATGGGCGTCGTCAGCGGCAATACCATTCATCTGGGGGATGAGAGTCACCGCGACCTTTCGGTTGCAGCGCTCACCGACGCCGATCTTCGCGGCGCTGAGACCGGCGGCAGGCATCAGGCAATATTCTTGCGGTCAATGCCAAGGGGGCCGCGGTAAAATCCGTCGATCGGTTCGACACGTATCGCTTTAACCTCGGCGATGCGATCGGCGCCGGTGATACCATGCTCCAGGTTGTCAATGCAGGAGCGTTCGATCCGGCAGGAAACGGCGTTTCGCTGGAGAATATCAAAATCGGCTCGATTGATCAGCATGGGAGAGGGAGCGTTACTCTTCTTCAGGGGCAGGCGGCGACACAGCTGAAGTTCGACGCATCCGTGCGTGAGCTTGCCGCAACGCTGACGCATGAGCTGGAACTGCGCACAGACAGCGGTATGAATACAGCAAATGCGCTGCTGCTGAACTACAACCGCTTCAACGGGAGCCGCGTGACTCACGACGGAAGAGCAGCGGCAGTCAGTGAACTTTACGGCGGACTTTCCCGTACCGGTCATACGACGACGGACAATGCGCTGACGGTGACGGGCCTCGCCACTGATCTTGCCGCTGCATTCGGCGGAAAGAATGAGGGGGCGGGCGGCGATGTCACGAAAAATCATCTGACAATCACAGGCACTGACGAGCCGGCCCCGCCGAATACCGTGCACGCCATCGCATCGGCATACGGCGGCGCGATCATGAACGCGGCGAATGCCGGAACTGTCGGCGGTGCGGCGGACGGCATGGGCAATGTCATCACGATTGCAGGCGGCACGGTCAATAATGTCTACGGCGGATACAGCGCAGGAAGCGGCGCCGTAGAGGGCAATGCCGTCACCATTACGGGCGGAACAATCGGCAATTCGGTAACCGACGGCAGTGTTTACGGCGGTTATGCGGCGAACGGCACAGCGAGAGCGAATACAGTCACGCTTGGCGGTGCCGACGGTACATATGCCGCGGATCTCGTCCATGCGAACATCTACGGCGACAACGCTGCCGCCAATGCAGAGAACGGCAACACGCTGAACGTTCGGGCGAAGAATATTGCGGTCAAAAGCGTTCAAAATTTTGACAACTGCACATTCCAGCTGAACCCTTTGATTACCGATCGGTCGACCATGCTGACGATAGGGAGCGGCGGATTCGGCAGGGAGATCGACTGGAATAAGCTGACGGTTGAGAATCTGCCGGATCTCCAAGGAAGAAACCCCGGCGGCAGGATTACGCTCGTCCGCGGCGACGCGGCGGGCGCGCTGAAGTTTAAGACGGCTTCTGTGCGGCGCAACAACAGGACAAGCGATACGGAATATGTATTGGAGACGGACACGGCGGCGCGCGAGGCGCAGGAAGTGCTCCTGATCTATGCGAAGTTCAAGAACAACACATGGGCGTATAACGGAACGAATCCTGCGGACACGAACGAAGTCTCCGGCGGCATTTCTTACATGGACGGCAGCGACACTGAGAGGAATACGCTCGCGGTGACGGGGGTTCCGGCAGCGAACCTCAATGCCGTTTACGGCGGAAAGACCAACGGCGCGGCGCATTCGAAAAATAATCGCGTCCTTATTTACAGCACGGACGTCAATCCCTCCGCTCCGATCGTGCAGGGACAGATCGCAGCGGCCTACGGCGGCTATACCGCAGCGGCAAGCGGCGCAGCGGAGGGCAATGAGGTCCATGTCTACAACGGACAGGTCGGCACAGTCTATGGAGGAATGGCGGGCGGTGCGGCGAATCGGAACAGCGCCCTCGTCTATGGCGGTACAGTCGCGAATGTCTACGGCGGATCTGCTGCTGCAGCGACGCAGGGGACGGCATCGGAGAATCATGTCACGGTTGCCGGAGGAACGGTCAGCGGACAGATTGCCGGCGGACGCTCCTATGATGCGGCGCAGAACTCACGCCGCAATGTCGTCACGCTCGGCGCGGGGAACGGTTCCGCGGGGCCGAATATCGCCGGGGCCGCGGTCTATGGAACGAGTTATTATGATACCGCGAACAGCCGTGAGCTGATCCTTGCCAATGACAGCGACAGGATTGCCGGCAATACGCTGCATGTTGCGGCGGCCGATATCACGGCCAGCAGTATTCGCAACTTCGAGAAGCTGAACTTTACGTTGGCGGACAGCTTTAAAGACGGCCGCACCATGCTGACCCTCTCCGATGCGGGCGGCTTCGGCACGGTCACAGATTCTGGCGATCAAGTCCGTATGAAGTGGGAGAACCTCACCGCCGATACAGCGGGGCTCTCCGCGCAGATCGGCGCCGGCATCCAGGGCAGGAACACGATTACCCTGCTGCAGACGGTGGTCCCGGGACCGCCGCCGCAGCGCCGGAACAATCTCCGCTTCAGCGGCTATACGGAGATGGCCTATGCGGATGTTGACCGTGTCTACGAGAAGAAGCTGCTTGTGAATTCATCTGCCGTAAAGAATGGTGCGGATGTTGATGCGAACGCTGTGCTGCTTGAGCTGAACCGCTACAAGGACGGCACAGTAACGCATGACGGATCAACATCGCCCGCTGAGGTCTACGGCGGATATTCTGCGTATGACGATACGAAGCAAGTCAACGGTCGGCACATCGGCCATATGACCGAAAACAACACGCTCAGCATCACGGGCGTTGCGACCGGCACAAACAGCCTAAAGGCGTACGGCGGCTATACCGGCGGTGCGCAGGGCGGCGCTGTGGGCAACATGGTTCATGTGGATGTCACGAATGCAGCCCCGGGTCAGCTTGATTCTGTCTACGGCGGCTACACCAAGGGCGCCGGCGTCGTGCGCGGCAATACGCTGCGGTTCTTGCACGGCGAGACCGTTCATGATCTGATGGGCGGCTACATTGACAGCACGCGAAGCGATGCCGCTGTCGAAGGCAACAGTGTTCTGGTTGAGGGCGGAAGCGTCGGCGGAACTGTTTACGGCGGCTATACGAAGGGTACCGGTGATGCTGCACGTAATACGGTCACACTCCGCGGCGCAGATGTCGGCGGCGATGTCATCGGCGGGTACAGCGATACAGTGCCGGCGGCCGATGCTCGTGTGACGAACGGCAACACGATCAATCTCTACGGGACGCACATCAGCGGAACGATCTACGGCGGCGCGGCAAAGAACAACGCAAACGAAAAGGTCGCAAACGGCAGCGGCAACACCCTTGCCGTTCGTGACCGCGGAACGAGGGCGGCGGACTTCACGGGCGTGCAGAATCTCCATTTTTACATCCCGGAAGGCACGACGGCAGATCCAGCCGCGGCGACGATGCTTCGTCTGACGGATGCCGCGTATCTGACGGACGGCAAAAAAAATCTGAGCAATGTCAACGTCGGCGTTCAGCTTGCAGGCAGTCGTCCGACACTCAGCGTCGGCGATACGGTCAGCCTGATGAAGGCATATAAGGTGGATGCCGGCGACAGCAGGGCGGTCGAAATTACATCGAATACACCGCTCGTCAACAACACGACGGGTATGCAGGGCGTCAGCCTCCGCTACAACTTCGATCTCCTTACGCGCGAGGCGCAGAACGAGGTGAACGCCAATACCACGAATCCGAGCCATCTGAGCAATGAGCTCATTGCTCAGGTGACAAATATCGAGCTCAACGAGCAGACGAAGTCGCTCGTTGAGACGAGAGCCGCTGCCACGGCGATGATCAACAGTAGCATCGATTTCCTTGCCGACAACGGGTTCCGCGCGGCGGAGGAGGCGATCTCCGCAGGGCTGGCAGGGGCTCAGGCCTCCGTATCCGGCGGCAGCAGCTTCCAGATGTGGGCGGCGCAGGGCGGCTCCTCGATTCGCCTGAACTCCGGATCTCATGTGGATACGAAGGGGTGGAATCTCAACCTCGGATTTGCCAAGCAAAAGACCGCCGGACGCAATACCGTCACCTACGGTCCGCTCCTGGAGTACGGCAGAAGTACGTACGACTCCTATCTGGATGACGGGACGCACGGCGACGGAAAGATGAGCTACTTCGGCGCGGGCGTCATGGCGAAGTCGAAAAATGTCAGCGGTGCCTATGTCGAGGGCAGCGTGCGCGTCGGCCGGGTAAAGAGCGACTATGCAGGCACCGTCTCCGGCATTCGTACCGGCTACGACAACAGCAGCACATACTATGCCGCGCATATCGGCGTCGGGCAGGAGAAGGAACTGAAGGGCGGAAATAAGATTGAGACCTATGCGAAGTACTTCTACTCGCATCAGGGAGGCAATACAACGAAGCTGCACACGGGCGAGACCTACGACTTTGATGCAGTGAACTCGCACCGCATCAAAGTCGGCAGCCGTTACACGAAGAAGTTCAGCAACCGCAGCGAGTTCTACACGGGGCTTGCCTACGAGTACGAGTTCGGCAGCGATGCGGGGGCGACGTATCTGGGGTACAGCACACCGAGCCCGAGCCTCAAGGGCGGCACGGGGCTCCTTGAGCTCGGCTATCAATTCGCTCCGCAGGACGGACGCGTGCGCTACGGCGTGAACCTTATGGGCATGACGGGCAAGCGCAGAGGTCTTGCCGGCAGCGTTCAGATCAACTGGGCGTTCTGAGGAAATATCAACTGTATGCAAAGAGGCGGCCTCCGGGCTGCCTCTTTTGTATACAGAATTATTTTCATCGTGCAGTTGCGCCTGCGGGCGAATCGTTTTATAATAAGGAACGCCTATAAGGGCAGGATATAAAAGAGGTGATACGAGTGAGTGATACGTACAGCGTCGCCATCAGTTACGGCGACGTTCTTGGCTGGATTGACTACGATGCGGCTTCCCGTTCGGCGACGGTGAATCTCGCGGATGAGAAGGGGCGCGCGGCAGTGGATCATTTCCTTGCGCAGGCTCATGAGGTCGAGGTGCCGCACGAGACGCTGATGGACTTTACGAAGGAGAACGTCACTCCGCTCGCGGATCGGGAGAGCTTTGAACTGGCTCTGACACGCCTGTGGAATGAGACGGGCGTCCAGGTGGACTGGTCGCGGCCGGTCGACTATGTGAAGGCGCACCCGCATTACTGAGAGACGCTGCATCGTGCGGAATTTCTCAAAGGTTTTACGCCGTCCGGGGGGGATGGCGGGAGGAGTTTTTATGATTCGTATTGGTATTCTTGGCTATGGCAATCTCGGCCGCGGCGTGGAGTACGCCGTGGAGGCAAATGAGGATATGGAGCTCGTCGCCGTGTTCACGCGGCGCGCTCCCGCGTCGGTAAAGCCCCGCATGAATGTGCCTGTGGTTTCTGTCGATGACGCGGAGATGTGGAAGAACAAGATCGATGTTCTGATTCTCTGCGGCGGCTCGGCGACCGATCTGCCGGAGCAGACGCCGGCATTCGCAAAGCTGTTCAATGTGGTGGACAGCTTCGACACGCATGCAAAGATTCCCGCGCATTTCGCTGCGGTGGATGCGGCGGCAAAGGAAACGGGTCATGTCGGCGTGATCTCGGTCGGCTGGGATCCCGGCATGTTCTCGCTCGCGCGCGTCTATGCGAACGCGGTTCTCACGAACGGCGCGGACTACACGTTCTGGGGACGCGGCGTCAGCCAGGGGCATTCGGATGCGATTCGCCGCATTCCGGGCGTCAAGGATGCCAAGCAGTACACCGTTCCCGTTCCGGCCGCACTTGCGGCGGTGCGCAGCGGCGCGAATCCGGCGCTCTCGACGCGCGAAAAGCATACGCGCGAGTGCTATGTCGTGCTCGAGGCGGGCGCGGATAAGGCCGCGGTCGAGAAGGCGATCGTGACGATGCCGAACTACTTCGCAGACTATGATACGACGGTGCATTTCATCACCGAAGAAGAGCTGCAGCGCGATCATGCAGGACTCGCGCATGGTGGATTCGTCATCCGCTCCGGGGCAACGGGCAGGAACAGCGAGCACAAGCATGTGATCGAGTTCAGTCTGAAGCTTGACTCGAACCCCGAGTTCACGGCGTGCGTGCTCGCCGCCTATGCGCGTGCAGCGCATCGTCTCGCTGCCGAGGGTATGACAGGCTGCAAGACGGTGCTTGACATCGCTCCTACCTATCTCTCAGCGAAGAGCGGTGCGGAGCTGCGTGCGGCTCTGTTGTAAAATCATATTGTAATCACGGGTGTCTCGTGCAGCTTTGCACGAGGCACTTTTGTATCGGCGCTGCGGCGTTCGAAGAAAGGAGGCGCAGTTATGGGACTGCTTCGGAAATTTTTCAGCAATACGGGGAAACCCGAGGGCGTCATGGGGAGAATTGTCGTCGCGATGATGAACCGCGGCCACGCGGGAATCGCGGCATGGGGCTTTACGCATCTGCGCTTTCGCGGGGATGAGGATGTACTCGACTGCGGCTGCGGCGGCGGCGCCAATCTCGCACAGCTTTTGCGGCTGCTCCCCAAAGGCCGGGTCACGGGGCTGGACTACTCTCCCATCTCCGTGAAGAAGGCACGCGAGGTCAACCGCGCGGCGATCGACGCGGGACGCTGTACAGTAGTGCAGGGCAATGTGCTGGAGCTGCCGTTTGAAAGCAGCAGCTTTGACGCCGTTACGGCATTTGAGACGGTGTACTTTTGGCCGGAGCTCGTGCGCTGCTTCGCCGAGATTCATCGCGTGCTGAAGCCCGGCGGCGTATTCATGATTACCAATGAGGCCACCGGCAGGACGAAGAGTCACGAGAAGTGGCTGAAGATCGTCGACGGCATGTCCGTCTACACCGGCGAAGAGCTGGAGGCGCTGCTCATAGACGCAGGCTTTGCGCGGGTGGAGATCGACGAGGACAGGAAGGCGGATCGCCTCAGTGTGCGGGCGTATCGAGCATGAGATCCTGTTCCTTTGCAAATGAAGAAGGCGTCCCATGATCGAGGGACGCTTTTGCTATTTCACCAGGAAGATTTTTCTGTTATAGTAGAGGGAAAGATTCGATTGAGAAAGGAGACCTGTCATGGCGATTACACCGCCGACCCCGCCGACGCCTCCGACTCCGCCAAAGATTTCGATTGGGGAGGCGGCACATGAGGCGCAGGCGAATACGACGCATACGACGGGCGACGCGCAGGCGGAGCAGCAGGCGCGCGACTCGGTGGCACGGGGAAACGGCGCGCTCTCGAAGACAACGACAGGGACACCGCGTGACCGTACGGGGCAGGAGGAGCGCCCGAATGCTGCCGCGCGTACGGATGCGGCGAAGGGCGACGCGGTGAACACCTCGGCGTCAAAGGTGGACCGCGGGACACAGACAGAGGGGCGGACGGGCGCGGATGTTGCAAACGGACTTGATATGGCGCAGGAGAATGCTGCCCTCAGGCAGCAGCTCGCGGGAACGGAGCAGAAACAGCCGCAGGTCCCCGCGTCCTATACGGCGACAAGCGCGCTCTATTGGGCGGGGATGATTGCGCTTGCCCTTGTGCTTGGTCTCTTCTTTTTCCGCCGCTTTTTACAAAAAAAATCGGCACAGGCGCGCGCGGAGGGGCCGTCGCTCGGGGAACGCATTCTCGCGCGCGAGAAAAACGCCGCGGCGCGCAATGCTCCCGCATCAACGCAGACGATGGGGGCGTATGACGATCTCCTTGCGGCGGCAGAGCGTACGCGGCGCGCACGCGATACGCGCGGTGAAATCCTTCCGGAGTACACCGGGCTGACCGCAGGGGAGGCGCTCGAACGTCTGATGGAGGAGGAGCAAGTGCCGCGCGCGCAGATGCGCGGACAGGATGCGCCTGCAGATGTGCGGCATACTGCTCACCCAAAGCCTGCAGCAGTACAAAAATCTGCGCCGACCACGGCGAAAACATCGCCGACGCAGGAGGATGCGGAGGAGATGCCGCGTTTTGAAGTGCGCGTATAGCGTCCGATGTATGCAACCGTCAAAAAAACATTGACAAATGTTCATGTGCGGGCGATAATGAAGGAGTTTTCCCCATGCAGAGACACTTTGCGGCGCGGCGGAGAGGAGTTTGTTTGCAATGAAACATGTGCTGTCCGTCTTTGTTGAGAACCAGACGGGAGTTCTGGTGCGCGTCGTGAGCATGTTTTCCCGGCGGGAGTTCAACATCGACAGTCTGTCGGTCGGCGTAACGGAGTCGCCGGATTTCTCGCGCATCACCGTTGTGATGCAGGGGGACGGGAATCTCGTTGAGCAGATGATCAAGCAGCTGGAGAAGATGCCCGTCGTGCGGGCGGTTCAGCGGCTGGACGAAAAGAACGCGGCATGCCGCGGCATGACGCTGATCAAGGTGCGGGCAGATGACGACAACCGCCTCGACGTGCTGAAGATGGGCGAGCTGTTCCGCGCACACGTTGTCGATGTGGAGTCCTCCTCGATCATCTTTGAGATCACGGGCAGCGATGACAAGGTGACGGCGTTCCTGAAGGTGATCAAGCCCTACGGCATCGTCGAAGTCATCCGCACGGGCCTCATTGCGCTCGAGCGGGGGGAACACACCATTTATGAACATTGTGAGGAGCGGGAGTACTATGGCAAAAACTTACTATGATCAGGATGTCAACTGGAGCGTGCTCGAGGGCAAGACGGTTGCGGTCATCGGCTACGGCAGCCAGGGCCACGCGCATGCACTGAACCTGAAGGACAGCGGAGTAAACGTTGTCATCGGGCTTTATGCGGGCTCGAAGTCGGCGAAGCTCGCCGCTGAAGACGGGCTCAAGGTTCTCCCCGTAGCGGATGCGGTCAAGGCTGCGGACGTTACGATGGTCCTCATTCCGGATGAGAAGCAGGCGGCGCTCTACAAGAGCGAGATCGCACCGAACCTGAAACCAAACAGCGCGCTCGCATTTGCGCACGGGTTCAACATCCACTTTAACCAAATCGTTCCCGCAGAGAATATCGACGTGTTCATGGTTGCGCCGAAGGGACCCGGTCATCTCGTACGCCGTACGTTCCGTGAGGGCGGCGGCGTGCCGGATGTGTTCGCGGTCGGACAGGACGCGACGGGCAAATGTTTTGACCTCGCGCTTGCGTATGCACGCGGCATCGGCGGCACGCGCGCGGGCGTCATCCAGACGACATTCCAGGAGGAGACGGAGACCGATCTCTTCGGCGAGCAGGTCGTTCTCTGCGGCGGCGTGACACACCTCATCCAGAGCGGATTCGAGACGCTGATCGAGGCGGGCTATCAGCCGGAGATCGCGTATTTCGAGTGCTTCCATGAGATGAAGCTCATCGTCGACCTCATGTATGAGGGCGGCATGGCGAAGATGCGCAAATCCATCTCCGACACGGCGGAGTACGGCGACTACACGCGCGGCCCGCGCATCATCACCGAGGAGACGAAAGCGGAGATGAAGAAGATCCTCGGCGAGATCCAGGACGGCACGTTTGCACGTCAGTGGCTTACGGAGAACAATGCGGCAGGGCGTGCGCACTTCCTTGCGGAGCGCCGCATCCATGCGGAGCACCCGATCGAAGAGGTCGGTGCGGAGCTGCGCGGCATGATGTCGTGGCTCAAGGACGGCGCTGACCTGCGTAAGGACTAAATTGCACAGAAATAGGGGCAAATATCAGAGGGGCGTTGTCTGTGCAGCGTCCCTCTTTGCGTATTTTGAACATTTGGAGGGCATATGGGCATGAATATGAGCGAGAAGATTCTCGCACGCCATGCAGGTCTGGATCACGTCGAGCCGGGGCAGCTCGTGACGTGCCGCCTCGACATGGTGCTCGCAAACGATGTGACGGGACCGCCGTCGATCAAGGAGTTTGAAAAGACGGGCCGTCCCGTTTTTGATCGGACGAAGATCGCGCTGATCCCGGATCATTTTCAGCCGGCGAAGGACATCAAGTCCTCGGAGCTGGCGAAGATCATGCGCGACTTTGCACGCAAGCACGATATTCTGCACTACTATGAGCAGGGCCGCGTCGGCATTGAGCACGTCATCCTGCCGGAGAAGGGCATCGTCGGCCCCGGCATGCTGACGATCGGCGCGGACTCGCACACGTGCACCTACGGCGCCGTGAACGGCTTCTCAACGGGCGTCGGCACGACCGATCTGGCGGTCGGCATGGCGACGGGCGAGGCGTGGTTCAAGGTGCCCGAGGCGATCAATGTCCGCCTGACGGGGAAGAAGCCTGCTGACATCAGCGGCAAGGATGTCATCCTGACGCTGATCGGCATGATCGGCGTGGACGGCGCGCTCTACCAGAGCCTCGAGTTCACGGGCGAGGGCGTTGCGGATCTCACGATGACCGATCGTCTGACGATTGCCAACATGGCGATCGAGGCGGGCGGCAAGAACGGCATCTTCCCGTATGATGACGTGTGCAGAGCGTACGTCGAGGAACGCATGAAGGCGCCCTTTGAGCCGGTACATGCCGATCCCGACGCGCAGTATGCGCGTACGGTGGAGATCAACCTCAGCGAACTGCGTCCCGTCGTTTCGTTCCCGCATCTGCCGGAGAATACGAAGCGCGTGATGGACATTGCGGAGCCGATCGAGATCGATCAGGTGGTCATCGGCTCATGCACGAATGGGCGTCTTGAGGACATGGAGATCGCAGCGGAGATTCTGAAGGGACATACGGTGCACGAGCGCGTACGCTGCATCATCATCCCCGGCTCGCCGTGGGTCTATCAGGAGTCCATGCGGCGCGGCTACCTCGACATCTTCATGGAGGCGGGCGCGGCGATCTCGACACCGACCTGCGGGCCGTGTCTCGGCGGCTATATGGGCATTCTCGCGGCAGGCGAGCGCTGTGTCTCGACAACGAACCGCAATTTCCGCGGGCGCATGGGGCACGTCGACAGCGAGGTCTATCTTGCAGGTCCGCATGTCGCGGCGGCAAGTGCAATACTGGGGCGGATTGCGGCCCCCGAGGAGGTGGTGTGATGTTCGAGGGAAAGGTCTGGCGCTACGGCGACAACATCGATACGGACGTGATTATCCCTGCGCGCTATCTCAATACGTTCGAGCCGAAGGCGCTTGCGGCGCACTGCATGGAGGACATTGATACGACGTTTGCAAAGGAAGTTGCTGCGGGCGATATTATGGTCGGCGGGCGCAACTTCGGCTGCGGCTCTTCGCGCGAGCACGCGCCGATTTCGATTGCCGCATCGGGCGTTCCTGTCGTCATTGCGGCGAGCTTTGCGCGCATCTTCTACCGCAACGGCATCAACATCGGCCTGCCGCTCCTTGAGATCGGCGACGATGTGGAGAAGATCAGCGCCGGCGACCGCCTGCGCGTGGACACGGCGACGGGGGAGATCGAGAACCTGTCGACGGGTGACAAATTCCGCGCGCATCCCCTGCCGGGCTTCGTGCAGGACATTGCGCGCGCGGGGGGACTCCTCAACTACATCCGCGAGAATGGAGGCTTCCATGGCGTATAGGATTGCAGTTGTGCCCGGCGACGGCATCGGGCAGGAGATTACCGAGGAAGCTGTACGCGTCCTGAAGGCTGCCGATGCAAAATTTGGGCTCGATCTGACGTACGAGACGCGTGATGCGGGCGGCACAGCGTATGATAAATACGGCACGCCGCTCCCGGATGAGACGCTCGAGACATGCAAAAATGCGGACGGCGTTCTCTTCGGCGCAGTCGGCGGTACGAAGTGGGACAGTGTCGAGCCAGCCCTGCGTCCCGAGCGCGCGATTCTCGGCCTGCGCAAGGGGCTCGGGCTCTATGCGAATCTGCGTCCAGTGAAGGTCGCGGACGCACTGATCGAGCATTCCCCCTTAAAGCCGGAACTCGTGCGCGGCGTCGACCTTGTCATCGTGCGTGAGCTGATCGGCGGCATCTACTTCGGAGAGAAATGCGAGTCCGAGCAGGTAGACGGCGCGGAGCGCGCATGGGACATGGAGAACTACTCTGTGCCCGAGGTGGAGCGCATCGCACGTCTCGCGTTCGAGACGGCGCGCCTGCGCCGCGGAAAAGTTACCTCTGTGGACAAGGCGAACGTGCTTGCGACCTCGCGCCTCTGGCGGCGCACGGTGACGGCGCTCGCGCCGGAGTATGCGGATGTGGCGCTTGATCATCTCTATGTGGACAACTGTGCCATGCAGCTTGCCGTGCGTCCGACACAGTTCGATGTGATTGTGACGGGCAATCTCTTCGGGGACATCCTCTCCGATGAGGCGGCGGTGATCGGAGGCTCGATCGGTCTCATGCCGTCGGCGTCCATCGGTACGGGGACGAGTCTCTTTGAGCCGATTCACGGCAGCGCGCCCGACATCGCGGGGCAGGGCATCGCAAACCCACTCGGGACGATCCTCTCGGCGGCGATGCTGCTGCGCTACGCACTCCGCGAGGAGGAAGCGGCGGATGCCGTTGAGGCAGCGGTGGACGCGGCGCTCGCCGAGGGCAGGCGCACGGCAGACATCTACATCGAGGGAAGCGGCTGCACGAAGGTCGGCACGACAGAGATGACCGACGCTGTGCTTGCACATTTATAGAAATTACGAGCAAGCTCCACGCGAACACCTCGTTGCGCAAGTGATCGTGTACTTATCTGCCGAAATACCTGCGGACTTCTTAAACGCGCTACGCTCGAACGAAAGAAATTCGCAGGGGCAGAACGCACACTTTACTCACTTGCTCCACTAGGATTCGCTTAGGAGCTTTACTCATCTCATCCGCAACAAAAAGGGAATGCCCGTGCGGGCATTCCCTTTTCGTATGCATAAAATCACTCCGCCGCCGCGTGCCTGTTCATGATATATCTCCACCGGACGAACAGCGCGAGCAGGAGGAGGATCGTGCCTGCCGTCGGGAAGAGATAGTGCATGCCGAGGTAGGTTGCGACAACGCCGCCGAGGAGCGGTCCTGCTGCGCCGCCAATTTGCTGGGCGGAAAAGAGAAGCCCAAAGACGCTGCCTTTGAGCTGCGGGGGTGTATGCTGGGCAATGATTGCGTTCAGCGAGGGCTGAATCCCTGCGATAAAGAGCCCCACGCCGAACTGCATGACGGCGAACGGCATGAGCGTATCGGGAATGCCCTGCAGGGTGAACATGATTCCTCCGAACAGCATGGCGAGGAACATGGAGTTGAAGTAGGTGCGCCGCGTGCCGTAGATGCCCCAGAGCGGTGCGGCAATTGCCCCCGCGATCCCGCTGAGAGAGAATACCGCACCCGCGACAAAGACGATGTTGTCCATGGAGCCCGCAAGTGCCTTGATGTAGGTCGTGATGACGGGCATGAGGATATAGAGCACCATTTGTGCGAGCGTACTCACGATCATCATCGTGCGCAGGATGGGGATGTGCCAGAGGTGCATCGGATTTTTTTCCTCTGCCGTAAGTGGCACGGTACTTTTCGGCATCGGCGGTTCTTTGATGATAAATGTAAAGGCAAGAAAGTTGATGAAGAGCGCCAGACCGCCGATGTAGAAACTCGTGCGCATCCCGAACAGCTCCGCGAGAACGCCGCCGAGCAGAGGCCCGACGACACCGCCGGCAGTCAGCGTGCCCTGCATAATGCCGAGGGAGAAACCAAGGCGTTCCTGGGGCGCGTAGAGCGTCATGATGGCGAGATCCATCGGCCATAGCCCCGAGGCAAAGCCCTGAAAGACGCGTACGATGATGAGCTGCTCGGGCGAGGTGACAATACCGCCGAGCAGATAGCTGATGGCAATGAGAAGGCTCGCGCGCATCGCCATGAGACGCTTCCCTTTGCGGTCGGCAATACGGCCCCAGATCGGAGCCATAACAGCGGAGACGAAAAAAGTCACCGAGAACGAAAGTCCTGCCCAGAGACTTACAGAGGTGTCATCCACACCCAGCTCGTTCGTCAGATACATCGGCAGAAACGGTATAATCATCGTATAGCTTGCGGACATGAAGAGCACATTGCAGGTGAGCAGAGCGAGTACGACCTTCCAATTCATGCGCGGCATTCCTTTCTCAAAAAATATGTCTCCTGTATTCTACCACGTTTTTCGGAAAAGGGAATAAGGGGAAGGGGACCTATTTCCTAAACGTTGATTTTCAAGGCTCGTTGTGTTATGATAGCAAAGACACGAAAGAATTCGATATTTGAAAAAGCGCGCCGATACGGCAGCGCCACAAAACACCGCAACACTGTCTGCCGCGCGTCACTTACGGCAGATTTTTTTGAAAGTAAGGTTTGCTCATGAAACACATCGTCGTAGATCTGGAGATGAACCCCGTCTCGAAGGAATACAGAGAGGTACGAAGAAAGCTGAACGGGGAGATCATTGAGATCGGCGCCGTGCGTTTGAATGAGAATTATGAGCAGGAAGACGAATTCCAGTGCTATGTCTGTCCCGAATACGGGATGGTAAAGAAACATATTACCGAGCTCACGGGCATCACACAGGAGAAGGTCGAGGGACATCCGGCGTTCTCGGACAGCTTCCATTCGTTTGTCGCGTGGATCGGCGCGGCGGAGACGAAGATATACTCCTGGAGTATGTCCGACATTAAGCAGCTGCGAAAAGAGTGCCGGCTGAAGCTCCCTGACTTTGATGTAAACTGGCTCGATACGCGGTGGGTCGATCTGCAGCAGGAATTCGACGACCGCCTCGGCCTCCACAACAGCCTCGCACTGAAGCATGCACTCGGCGCGATGGGACGCCGGTTCGAGGGCAGTCAGCACTCGGCGCTCGCCGATGCAGTCAACACGAGCGCCGTCCTCACTCTCATGCAGGACGATGCGAAGTTCCGCGAGACCATGCGCCCCGTACTCGAGATCCTCGCGCCCAGCGAAGGCCTCTCGAACTCCATAGGCGACCTCTTTCCGGATCTCGAGAAATTGAAAAAGAACTTGTAAGAAAAAGGGCATCTTCAAAGATGCTCTTTTTGTATGCACAATAAAAAGCCGCCCCATGGGCGGCTCGTATAGTCGAATTGGTGGAGATGAGGAGAATCGAACTCCTGTCCGAAGATAACGTCACATGGATTTCTCCGAGCGCAGTCTGTGTTTTGCTTTAAGCGCCGCGTCCCCCGCAGACAGGGTGCGCAGTTCCGATCACGATTGTGTTCCCGTGAGAGTTATCGTGCAGTGGCTCTCAGGTATCCCGCGTCTTTCCCCTTGCTCCGTCCGTGCGGGAGACAGACGGAAAGGGGCTGGCTTAAGCCGCCAGAGCGTAGTCTTCGTTTGCTTTTATGTTTAATAAAAGTGTTCACCTTACTGACGGGATGATGACCCCCCGGCTCGCTGTCCACATGCTGCCCATCCCCGTCGAGACCATTACATCCCCGATAATGGAAGCACATGTGCTTACATATATCATAACAGAACGAACGAAGCCTGTCAAATCGGTTCATTTTATCAGCGATTCTCTTGCAAGTTCGAAAAATTTTTAGTATCATATAGCATGAATTCGTATGTGACAGATTTCCGGGAGGATATTGTTTGCAAAAAGAGAGAACGCTGGCGTCGCGTGTGGTCTATGACGGCATCGGACTGCATTCGGGACGGCCGGTACACATGGAACTTGCTCCGGCACCGCCGGGGACGGGGATCCTGTTTGCGCGTTCGGATATGCCGGAGGAGCCGCCCGTTGCGGCGACGGCGGCCAACGTGACGGCGACGCTCCGCGCGACGACGATCAGCGCGGGCGCATTGAAATTCTTTACGATTGAGCATCTGATGAGTGCACTGCATGTACATGGCGTCGATAACTGCCGCGTGACGCTTGATGCTGAGGAGCCTCCCGTTGTGGACGGCAGCGCGCGTAAGTTCTTCCGCCTCATTGCTGAGGCAGGGACGGTCGAACAGGATATGGACCGCCATGTGACGGTGATTGACCGCGTCTACCGTGCGGACGACGGCGGCCATTTCGTTATGGCTGTGCCCTATGACGGGCTGCGTGTCTCGTTTACATCGCTCAACGATCATCCGCTGGTCGGCGTTCAGTACTACGATATCGAGGTTACGCCGGAGGCATACGAAAAAGAGATCGCGCCCGCGCGGACGATCGCCTATGAAAAGGAAATCGAGGCGCTGCGTGCAAACGGTCTCGGCCTCGGCGGCTCGCTCGAGACGGTGATCGTCTACAACGACGAGGGATGGATGAACGCGCTGAACTTCCCGAACGAGCTCGTGCGGCACAAGATCCTCGACGTGATCGGGGACATCCGGCTGGCCGGCATGATTCGCGGACACATCATCGCCGTGGCGTCGGGACACGCGCTCAATACGGCGCTGGCGAAACAGATTGCAGGGAAGAGGGAATAAGCATGACTTTGGACATCAATGAGATTCAGCAGATTCTGCCGCATCGCCCGCCGATGCTTCTCGTAGACCGCATTACGGATCTGGTGCCGTTCAAGTCGGCAACGGGGATCAAATGCGTGACGATGAATGAGCCGTTCTTCCTCGGACATTTTCCGGGGCATCCGATTATGCCCGGCGTCCTTCTCCTCGAGGGAATGGCGCAGGTGGGCGGCGTGGCCATGCTCTATCCGGCCGAACACCGCGGCAAGATTGCGCTCTTCGGCGGCATGGAGAATGTGAAGTTCAAGCGCCCCGTTGTACCCGGCGATGTTGTCGTGACAAAGGCGGAGCTCGTACGCGTGCGCGGTGTCTTCGGCGTGCTGCATGCGGATGCCTATGTGGAGGATGAGCTCGTGGCCGCGGCGGATTTCAAGTTCGCACTGAAAAACGGGGATGAAATCTAAGAAATAGTGATAAATACTGAAAAAATGGACATATTCCGCCACAGAAGAGAATTATTCGGAATTTACGGCTGATTTTCCGAAGTGAAAGAAAATCGCTTCTGCCGGATTCTAACAGAGAGTGGAAAATGTCTGCCCCGAATCGTGTGGGGCTGAAGGAGTTGAGACAGATGACAAGCAGCAGCAAGGTTCTTGCCTATATCCATGAAACCGCTGTCATTGCACCGACAGTGCGCATTGCGCGAAACGTGGAGATCGGTCCTTATGCGGTCATCTCTGACCATGTTCAGATCGGTGAGGGAACGAAGATCGGCCCGCACGTTGTGATCAAGGAGTGGACTCAGATCGGTCGTGACTGCCACATATTCCAGGGTGCGTCCATCGGCGAGGTGCCGCAGGATCTGAAATTCAAGGGCGAAAAAAGCTATACATTTATCGGTGACCGGACCACCATCCGCGAGTGTGCAACCGTGCACCGTGCGACGGGCGAGGGCGAGGAGACACGCATCGGCGACGACTGCCTGCTCATGGCATATACACACATTGCGCATAACTGTGTGCTCGGCAACCGCATCATCATGAGCAACGCTGCGATGCTCGCGGGACACGCGACCGTCGAGGACGGCGTCGTGATCGGCGGCATGGCGGGCGTGCACCAGTTTGTGAAGATCGGCCGCAATGCGATGATCGGCGGCACGTCGAAGCTCGTGCAGGATGTTGTGCCGTTCACAATGGTGGACGGGCATCCGGCGCGTGCGGTAGGACTCAACAGCGTCGGCATCTCGCGTGCGGGCATACCGCTCGACGTGCGGCGGCGCATTAAGCATGCATATAAGATCCTCTACCGCTCGGGGCTGAACCTCACGCAGGCGATTGCCGTGATTGAGCAGGAGGTGGATTCCTGCGAGGAGATTGATCATCTCCTGCGTTTCCTCCGCAATGCGGAGCGCGGAATCTGCCGCGAGCGTCATGAGGACGAGTAAGGGAGAAATCTATGGAAAAACTGGGTCTGCTCGCGGGCGTCGGGCATCTGCCCGCTGCGTGCGCGCGTGCGGCGCGTGCGCAGGGCTATGAGGTACACGCGATCGCGCTCCTGCCGGATGTCGATCCGGAGCTGCAGGAGGCGGCGTCGGTCTACCGTGCGATCAGCATTGGCTCGATCGCTGAGATTTTGGCCTATCTCCGACAGGAGGAGATCAAGAAGGTCACCATGATCGGCAAGGTGACGAAGGAGCTTCTCTTCACGGGGGCGATCCAGCCGGATGAGATGCTGCGCGGAATGCTCATGCAGCTGCCGAACCAAAATGACGATACCATCATGATGATGTTTGTCGGTGCGCTGATGAAGATCGGCGTGACGCCGCTCGATCAGACGGCGCTCATCCGTCCGCTCATGCCGGCGGCAGGGATACTCACGAGCCGCCTGCCGACGGATGCCGAGCGCGCGGATATGGAGTATGGTCTTCAGATGGCGCGCGAGATCGGGCGCCTCGATATCGGGCAGACCGTCGTTGTAAAAAATCGTGCCGTCATGGCGCTCGAAGCGATCGAGGGGACGGATGCGTGCATCCGCCGCGGCGGGGCGCTCGCAGGCGGCGGCGCCGTTGTCGCGAAGGCGGCAAAGCCCCAGCAGGACAGCCGCTTTGACGTGCCCACAGTCGGACTTGATACGATCGAGTCGCTGGTCGCGGCAAAGGCATCGGCGCTCGTGCTCGAGGCGGATAAGACCCTCTTCATCGACAAGGAGCGCGCAGTGGCGCTCGCCGAGGCAAACGGAATTACAATTGCGGCGATGTAAGGGAGTCCCCTTTTGAAAATCATGCTTTCGGCGGGGGAAACCTCGGGCGATCTCCACGGAGCGGCACTCGCACGCGAACTGCGTGCGCTGGATCCCTCCATTGCTCTGATCGGCTTCGGCGGGGCGGAGATGGCAGCGGCGGGGGTAACGCTCCGCCAGAACTATACGGACTACAACGTCATGGGCATCTCAGCGGTGCTCCTGAATCTGCGCCGCATCTTCGCTCTTTTGGACGATCTCACACATCTGATGGAGGAGGAGCGTCCGGACGTTCTCGTCATCATCGACTATCCGGACTTTAATTGGCGGCTCGCGGCGCGGGCGAAAGAGCGGGGGATCCCCGTTTTTTCTTATATTCCGCCTTCTGCATGGGCGTGGCGCAAGGGGCGTGCAAAGTCCTGCGCGGCGCTCGCCGATGAAATTGTCGCGATCTTCCCGCATGAGCTTCCGCCCTATGAGGCGGCCGGGGCGAACATCTCCTTTGTCGGCAATCCGCTCATCGATACGGTGCGTGCAGAGATGGAGCCGGAGGAGGCGCGCCGGCACTTTGGCATCGAAGAGAACGATGTGCCGATTCTCCTCATGCCGGGCAGTCGGCGCGAGGAGATTGAGCGCCTCCTTCCTCCCATGCTCGGTGCGGCAGAGATCCTGCAGACGCGGGATCCCGCGCGGCGCTTTTTCCTGCCTGTGGCGGGCGGGGTCGATGAGCAGCGTATCGAGGAACATCTGGCAGCGTCTCCGGTGGAGGTTACGCTGACACATGACGCGCGCTATGCCCTCATGAAGGCTGCACGCGCAGCAATTGCGGCCTCGGGGACGGTTGTCATGGAGGCCGCCATTATGGGACTGCCCGCCGTTGTCCTTTACCGGATGTCTGCGCTCTCCTATTTCGTCGGGCGCCTGCTCGTTGATGTGCCGCGCTTTTCCCTGCCGAATATTCTGCTCGGCGAGACGTTCGAGACCGAGCTTTTGCAGGGAGCAGTACAGCCGGAGCGCATCGCCGCGGCGATGGAACCGATCATCGCGGACGGCGAAGCACGCTCCTATGTAACGGAGCGTCTTGCACGCGCGGTGGAGATGCTGGGCGAACCCCATGCGGCACGCCGTGTTGCGGAAAAGATTATCGCGCTGGGCAGACGTGTATAATATATCCTTTCCAATGGGAGAGCTATGAAGAATTATAAGAGACTGCTGACCTACATGCGGCCCTATGTCAATAAGCTCGGGCTGGCGATTGTGTTCATTATCCTCGCCTCAGCGGCGAATCTATACGTCCCGTGGATCATCAAGGACATGATCGACGATGTCCTCGCAGATAAGAACATGGCACTTTTGAATGCCATCTGCATCGGCATTGTCGTCATCTTTTTCCTGCGCGGGATTTTTTATTTTGGGCAGTCCTATCTCGTCTCCTACATCGGGCAGAAGGTTATCATTGACGTGCGCGAGGTCATGTTCCGCAAATTCCAGCGGATGCCGCTCGCGTACTATGACCGGCACCAGACGGGCGAGATCATGAGCTTTGTCACGAACGACGTAGCGGCGATCCAGTCGGCGCTCGTGGACAATCTGATCGACCTCGTGACGGAGGGGTGCATCCTCATCGGTTCGCTTGTCCTCATGTTTTATCTCGACTGGAAGCTCTCGCTCCTGACGCTTGTCGTTATCCCGATGGTCGGGCAGGCGATGAAGATCTTCGGACGCAAGATCAAGAAGTCCAGCAACGTCATTCAGCAGCGCCTCGCCGAGATCACGGCGCTCCTGCAGGAGAGCTTCTCCGCGACGCGCGTGGTGAAATCCTTCGTGCGCGAGGACTATGAGATCGACCGCTTCGTACGCAGCAATCAGCGTAACTTCGAGGCGGTGATGAAGAACGTCCAGCAGACGAGTATGCTCACGCCGACGGTGGAGTTCCTCGCAGCGATTGCCGTCACACTCATCGTCTGGTTCGGCGGCTACGAGGTTGTCAATGGTGAGATTACGGCGGGTGCGTTCGTCGCGTTCCTGACCTACGCAGTCAACCTCGCAAATCCCGTCAAGCGGCTTTCGCGCATCTACGGAAACCTGCAGAAGGCGATGGCTGCAGTGGACCGCGTATTTACGGTCGTTGATCTCGAGGAGAGCATCACAGACCGGCCCGGTGCGCAGCCGCTCCCTCCGGTAAAGGGGCATGTGCGCTTTGATCATGTCACGTTCTCGTATAAGGAAGGACGCCCTGCGCTTGACGGCATCACCCTTGAGGCACAGCCGGGCGAGATGATTGCCTTTGTCGGCCCGTCGGGTGCGGGGAAGTCGACGATTGCAAATCTCATTCCGCGTTTTTACGAAGCGGACAGCGGCGTGATTACGGTCGACGGACACGATATCCGCGACGTGACGCTCGCATCGCTGCGCGGGCAGATCGGACTCGTGCCGCAGGAGACGATGCTGTTCTCCACGACGATCCGCGAGAATATCCGCTACGGGCGCCTCGACGCGACGGACGCGGAGATCGAGGAGGCGGCACGCGCAGCGAACGCGCATAACTTCATCATGGAGCTCGAGCGCGGCTACGATACCGAGATCGGAGAGCGCGGCGTGAGCATCTCCGGCGGACAGCGCCAGCGCATCGCCATCGCGCGCGCGATCCTTAAGGATCCGCGCATCCTCATCCTGGACGAGGCGACTTCGGCGCTCGATACGGAGAGCGAGAAGATTGTGCAGGCAGCGCTGGACAACCTCATGGTCGGCCGCACGAGTTTCGTTATTGCGCACCGTCTCTCCACGGTCTTCAACGCCGACCGTATCTATGTCATCGACGGCGGGCGCATCGTGGAGCAGGGGACGCACGAGGAGCTTCTTGCAAAGGGCGGGCTCTATCAGCATCTTTATGACATTCAGTTTCGGGGAGAGTGACGCATGCGATTTCTCTATAATTTAGCAGCAATCCTCATCGTCACCATCATCGTACCGATCTTTATGCTGCGCGCGACACGCGAGCGCGGCTTTGTTGAGCGCATCAAACAAAGCTTTGGCTTCTATCCGCAGGAAACCATCGACAAGGTGGCGGGCAAGAACGCCATCTGGGTGCATGCGGCGTCTGTCGGCGAGATCGTGGCGACGAGCCCGCTCGTGCGCGAATTCCGCAAGGCGTTCCCGGACAGCCCCATTCTCGTCTCCGTTGTTACGACGGGCGGCTATGAGATGGCGCACCGCATCATTAAGGATGCGGATGCAATCATCTACTTCCCGCTCGATCTGCCCTTCCTCGCTTCACGCGTTGTGGGGCGCATCCGTCCGCGCGTATTCCTGCCCGTGGAGACGGAGCTTTGGCCGAACTTTCTCAAGAAGGCAAAACAGCTGGATGTTCCCGTCATGATGGTCAACGGGCGCATCAGCGACCGCAGCGTCAAGCAGTATAAGTATCTGTTCGGCATGCTGCGCGAGATGATCGGAACGGTGAAATGCTTCGCCATGCAGTCGAGCATCGACGCGGACTACATCATGCGCCTCGGCGCGCCGCGTGAGCTCGTCACAGTCACGGGCAATACGAAGTTCGATCAGGCGTATACGAGTGTCAGCCCTGAGGAACGGGCCGCGCTCATCAAGGAGCTCGGCCTGGAGGGCGCGAGCCGCATCATGATCGCAGGCTCGACGCATCGCGGCGAAGAGGAGCTGGTGCTCGCTGCCTTTGCCGCCGTGCGTGCAAAAGATCCGAACGTGCGGCTCATCATCGCGCCGCGTGAGGTACTGCGCACGATGGAGGTGGAGCATCTCTGCCGCAAGGCGGGCTTTACCGTCAATACGCGAAAGAACCTGCAGAAGGGTGCTGCGGGCGGCGAGGATATCGTCGTCCTCGATACGGTCGGCGAGCTCGGGCGCGTTTATGGGCTCGGAGATGTCATCTACATCGGCGGCAGCCTGATCCCGCACGGCGGACATAATATTCTGGAGCCCGCGGCGCACGGCAAGGCGATCATCGTCGGCAGTCAGATGTTTAATTTCAAGGATATCCACGCACTCTTCCGCAACCGCAACGCCGTTGTAACGGTCACGAGTGGTGCGGAACTGACACGCGAGACCCTGCGCCTCTTCGGCGACGATGCTGAGCGGCAGCGGCTCGAGCGCGAGACACTTGCCATCATCAACGAGAATAAGGGCGCCTCGAAGAAGTCCGCGCAGATCCTTGTCGATATGCTCGCGGCATACGAGGCACGCCGCGCTCTCCGCGCACAGCAGGGCATCAGCAACCATCGCGTGCAGGCGACGCAGAAAGTCGCGAACTTCCAGACCTACTTCATCGATCTCGTTCATGACAAAGAGGTGCGCGGCGTCTCGCGCAGGCTCATCATGGCGATCTTCTACGGGTTCTCACTCATCTATGAACAGCTCGTTAATCTCAAGCTGACCATGTATCGCTGGGGCTGGGTTAAAAAAGAGCAGCTGGACTGCTTCGTCATCAGTCTCGGCAATGTTACGGTCGGCGGTACGGGCAAGACGCCGACGGCACAGCACCTCGCGCGTGCGATTCACGAGATGGGCTACCGCGTTGCGATCCTCAACCGCGGCTACCGTGCGAAGTGGCGCGGCGATGTCGGCATTGTCTCGGACGGACGTGCGCTGAAGATGGATGCCGAGACGGCGGGCGACGAGGCATTTATGCTGGCAAAGCATCTGCCGAACGTTCCTGTCCTCATCGGACCGAAGCGTGCGGTCACGGGGCGCTATGCAATTGAGCATTTCGGCGCGGAGGTGGCCATCCTCGATGACGGCTACCAGCACTGGCAGCTTGAACGCGACATGGACATCCTGCTTGTGGACGCCGTGAACGTCTTCGGCAACGGCTATCTCCTGCCGCGCGGGACCCTGCGCGAACCGCTCTCGCATATTGACCGCGCCGACGTCTGCCTGATGACGAAGGTCGATCAGGCGGCGCCCGGCGCGATTCCGTATATCTGGGAGACATTCCGCAGCTATAATCAGGACGGGCTCATCATCGAGAGCATCCACCAGCCGCGCCAGTTCGTCCGCCTTTCCCACTGGTATGAGGACATCGGCGCAGGCGGCATTCCCGCCACTGAGATGGAGGGGAAAAAGGTGCTCGCCGTCTCGGCGATCGGCAACCCCGCTTCGTTTGAGCAGACGCTGACCGATCTCGGCGTCGAGATGGTGGAGAGCATGCGCTATCCGGATCACCACGACTACGGCGAGCGCGACATGGCAGAGGTGCTCTACCGTGCGGAGACGCTCGGCGTCGAGGCGATCGTCATTACGGAGAAGGACGCGGTGAAGGTGCCGGGCGATGTCGTGCGCGCGAAGTGGCGCGTGCCCATCTATGTGATCTCCGTCGAGGTCACATTTCAGAAAGGACGGGAGGAATTCTTCCGCACACTCAAGGAGCAGCTTGCGGCGAAACTGGGCAACGGACGCCATATGCCGCAGGAGGCTGATGTCGTATGAAAACAGGTGAATGACGTGAAAGTTCTTTGCATTATCCCGGCGCGTTATGCGTCGACGCGTCTGCCCGGCAAGCCTCTGCGCGATATTGCCGGGAAACCCATGGTTGTGCGCGTCTGCGAGCGGGCGGCCCGGGCGAAGCTTGTGCAGGATGTTGTTGTGGCAACGGACGATGCGCGCATCTGCGCTGTTGTTGAGGAGCATGGCGGGCGCGCCGTTATGACGCGCGCCGATCATGCGACGGGGACGGATCGTCTTGCTGAGGTCGCGGAGAAGATGCGGGACTATGATCTCATCATCAACGTGCAGGGCGATGAGCCGCTCATCGATCCCGGCGTGATCGATGCGCTTGTCGAGCCGTTCCTTGCAGATGAAAAACTTCCAATGGCGACGGCAAAGACACTTCTCACAGACGAGGCGGAGATGGAGAACCCGAACAACGTCAAGGTCATTGTCGACCGTGCAGGGAATGCGCTCTATTTCTCCCGTGCCCGCATTCCCTATGCGCGGAATCCCGGCGCGAAGGTTTATAAGCACATCGGCATCTACGCCTACCGCCGCGACTTCCTGCTGGCCTATGCGCGCATGGCGCAGACGCCGCTCGAGCTCTCCGAGTCGCTCGAACAGCTGCGTGCGCTCGAGAACGGGCACCGTATCCGCGTCATTGAGACAGACGCTGTATTCATCGGCGTCGACACGGAGGAAGATCTTGCGGCTGCCAATGCGGCGTATCGGGATTTGACCCCGGATTGACCATTGCGCGCGAAATCCTTATAATAATGAATATAAATTCCCCATACAAAAGAACTGCATGATCGCTGAAAGGAGCCATGAAGATGAACAAAGTGAAGCTGGCGAATTTTGAAATCGGCGGCGGTGAGCCGCTTGTCCTCATCGCAGGACCCTGCGTCCTCGAGGGGTTGGAGCGCTCCCTCATGATCGGGCGCGGCATCAAGGAGATTACGAATCGTCTCGGCATCCCCTATGTATTCAAGGCATCCTTTGACAAGGCAAACCGTTCTGCCTATCACAGCTTCCGCGGCCCCGGCATGGCGGACGGGCTCAAGATGCTCAAGAAAATCCGCAGGGAGCTGAACGTCCCCGTTGTGACCGATATCCATGAGACCTGCCAGGCAGAGCCTGCGGCGAAGGCCGTGGATATCCTGCAGATCCCCGCATTCCTTTCGCGCCAGACCGATCTCCTGCACGCGGCGGCACAGACCGGCGCGATTGTCAACGTAAAGAAGGGACAGTTCCTCTCGCCGAATGATATGCGCAACGTCGTCGACAAGATCCACGAGAGCGGCAGCGAGCGCATCCTTCTCACGGAGCGCGGCGCAAGCTTCGGCTACAACAATCTCGTCGTGGACATGCGGGCATTTCCGATCATGCGCAGCTTCGGCTATCCGGTTATCTTTGACGGCACCCACAGTGTGCAGCTGCCGGGAGGCGCCGGAACGAGTTCCTCGGGGCAGCGCGAATACGTCGAGTATCTCGTGCGCGCTGCTGTCGGCGCGGGCGTTGACGGCCTCTTTCTCGAAGTGCATGACAATCCGCCCGAGGCGCTCTCGGACGGCCCGAATATGGTCTATCTGGACAAGCTTGAGGAGCTGCTGAAGGAAGCCCTCGCCATCTATGAAGTTGTGCGCAGAAAGCTGAACTAGGAGAATCACATGGCAAAGGGCACAATCCGAGAAAAAGCAATCGAGACGCTGGAGCTTGAGGCAAAGGCAGTCGCGCAGCTCACAGAGCGCATCGACGATGACTTCGAGGCGGCAGTGCGGGCGATCCTGGACTGCAAGGCGCGTATTGTCGTCACGGGCATGGGCAAATCCGGCCATGTCGGCCGCAAGATCGCCGCGACGCTTGCGAGCACCGGGACACCCGCCTTTTTCATGCATCCGGCGGAGGCATTCCACGGCGATCTCGGCATGGTGACGGAAAACGACATCGTCATCGCCATCTCGAACAGCGGCGAGTCGAATGAGGTCGTCAATATCCTCTCGATCATCCACCGCATCGGCGCGCGCATCATCGCCATGTGCGGGCGGCGAAAATCGCAGCTCGGCCGCAGTGCGGATTTCTACATTGACATTGGCGTAGAGCGAGAGGCATGTCCGCTGGGACTGGCACCGACCAGTTCCACGACTGCAACGCTTGCGATGGGCGATGCGATTGCAATGGCGCTCATGGAGGCGCGCGATTTCAAGAAGGAGGATTATGCCCTCTTTCATCCGGGCGGCGCACTCGGACGCAAACTCCTCCTCACAGTGGCCAACGTCATGCATACGGGCGAGGAGAACCCGGTCGTTTCCTACAACACCACGGCAAAGGACGCACTCTTCGTCATGACGGACAAGGGACTCGGTGCCGCTTCCGTTGTGGATGCGGACGGGAAATTTATCGGGCTTGTCACCGACGGCATCATCCGCCGCGCTCTGGCAAAGGATTACAACTTCCTCGACAAGGACGTCGAGAGCATCATGTTCGCCACGCCGCTCACGATCACACCGGATAAGATGGCGGCGGCGGCGCTTTCCGTCATGGAGAAGCATCAGCCGCGCCCCGTCACAGTTCTGCCCGTCGTGGATGAGACGGGCATCCCCGTCGGTATTGTCCATCTCACGGACCTTCTGCGGCAGGGAGTCGTCTGATGCCGATCCGCGAACAGGCCATTGAACGCGCGAAGAAGATCAAATGCATCATCCTTGATGTAGACGGCGTGCTTACGGACGGGGGCATCTACGCTGCGTCCGACGGGAGCGAGCTCTATAAGCCGTTTTTTGCGCGCGACGGACTCATTATCTCGCTTGCACGCAAGGTCGGCGTCACAACCGCTGTGATTACGGGGCGCGCATCGAGCATCGTGGAGAACCGCATGCGCGAGCTGCACATTGACCTCGTCTACCAGGGCAGCCTCGACAAGCGCGCGGCGTATGCGGACATCAAGGGGCGTACGGGGCTCGGCGATGCGGAGATCGCCTACATCGGCGACGATATCGTCGATCTGCCCATCCTGCGCGAGGTCGGACTGCCCTGCGCGGTGGGGGATGCCGTACCCGAGGTACGCGAGACCGCGCAGATCATTGCCGCGGCACCCGGCGGCCGCGGCGCCGTGCGCGAGATTTACGAGATCATACTCAAGACGCAGGGGCTGTGGGAGCGTATTCTCACAGCATTTCAGAACGATGCCGACGGCATCGCGCAATAACCATGGAATCTCCCAAAGAAAGGAGGTGCGGCAGACGTGCTGTATCGTACACTGATGTTCCTGAGCTGGCTTGCCTGCCGCACGCCGCGGCCGATCCTGCTCGGTGCAGGCTGGGTGCTCGGCAATCTCTACTATTTCTTTATTGCAAAGATGCGCCGCCGTGCAGTCGAGCACATGATGCCCGCACTCGGCATCGACGAGACGGAGGCAAAGAAACTCGTGCGTGCCTCCTTTATCAATATGGCGCGCAATGTTCTTGATATTCTCGCCATGCCGATGCTGAACGAGAAAAACCTCAGCGACTACATCGAGATCGACCATCTCGAGCGCATGCAGGAGGCTCTCGCCGAGGGGCGCGGCGTCGTTGTGCTCACGGGGCATGTCGGCTGCTGGGAGTGGCTCTCGGCGGCGTTTACACTGAACGGTATGCCCGTCAGCGCGATCGCGAAGCCGCAGCCGAACATCCAGTATACACGCGCGCTCGATGATCTGCGTGCGACCATTCACGTCGAGATCTTCTCGCGCGGGACGAGTGAGCTGATCGCTGCGGCACGCGCGCTCAAGAGGGGGCGCCTCCTCGGCTTTCTCGCCGATCAGGACGGAGGCCCCGGCGGCGCGTTCATCGACTTCCTCGGGCGTACGGCGTCCACGCCGCTCGGCCCGGCAGTTTTCTCGCGCAAGTTCAAGTCACCCGTCGTTCCGGCATTTATCCTGCGCCAGCCGAACGGAAAGCACAGGGTCGTTGTCGGCGAGATCATGCGCTGCCCGAACACGGGGGACAGCGACCGCGATCTGCATGAATTCACCGTGCAGATGACGGCGATTGTCGAGCGCATCATTCGCGAGAATCCGACGCAGTGGATCTGGTTCCAAAAGCGTTGGAACACTCCTCCTGCGGAGCAGAAGATCGGAAAGCACCATGTATCGGCCGCGCAGGAGGAGGGGGATTGATGACGCACAAAAAGATGATCTACGGCGGCGCCGCCGTATTCCTGCTCGGCCTCATCATCTGGGCGATCGTGACCGTGCCGGAGACGCCGTCTCCCGATGCCCCGTCCGGACCGCGCATCATGTCCTACGAAAATAATACGATTCATGAAGAGCGCGACGGACGCACCGTCTGGACGCTCACGGCAAAGCGCGTGAATGTCGACATCGACACGAACGATACGACGATGCAGGGGATTGAGGGCACCTTTTACAGCGCGGATGGGCGTACGCTCGCACTGCAGGCGGATGAGGGGCATATGGACAGCGCGACGCGCAATATTGTGCTCACGGGCAGCATCGAGGCGACCACGAGCGACGGAGCCAGCCTGCGCGCCCAGGAACTCAAGTGGACATCGGCAGAGGGCGTGCTCACTGCCGAGGGGGATGCCGAGATTACGCGCGACGACATTCGCGCAACGGGCGACCGCATCGCGAGCACCGATGAATTCCAGAGGTTTACGATTACAGGAAACGCACGTGTAGAAAAGGGTGGGGCAAAATGATGACGAAGAAACTGTACCGCGGCGTCCTTCTGCTGCTTGCGGCAGCTGCTGTCGGCACGGCGGCATCGGCAGCGCAGCCGGGCAGAGAGCCGACGAACCTCACGGCGGACAGCCTCACCTACGATACGCGCACGGGCGTTGTTACGGCGGAGGCAAATGTCCGCATGGAGCAGGGCACAGGCTGGGTTGAGGGAGCGCGTGCCACCTACAACACACGGACCGAGGAGGGCACCGTCGAAGGCGGCGTCCGTGCGATGCGCGAGGATATGCAGCTTTCCTGCGACCGCCTCTTTGCGCAGGGACAGAATCATTGGCAGGCAACGGGCAGCGTCCGCATGGTGAAGGCGGACCGCACCTTCACGGGACCGCAGGCCGACTATTATCCTGCCCAGAACGACTATCTCCTCGCCGCATCGGGCGGCACAATCACGAGCGCTGACGGCACGCTCTCGGCAGATCGTCTCGAGGGCTGGCTCAAGGAGAACCGCTTCACCGGTGTCGGCAATGCGCACCTTGTGAGTCCGCCGCGCGATTTGGAGGGCGGCGGCGACCGCATGGACTACTTCGGCAATGCGGAGAGGCCGTATGTCGTGCTCGACGGCAATGCGTGGGTGTTTCAGGGCAACAACATGGCGCGCAGCAATCACATGACCGTCTACCTCGCGGATGACGGCAAAGCCGTGACCGAGTGAGGGGGCACTGTCTTGCATCTCGAATCCCGTAATCTCATCAAAAAATTTGGCAGCCGCACCGTCGTTGACCGCATCTCTGTCCGCATCGACAAGGGCGAGATCGTCGGCCTCCTCGGCCCCAACGGCGCGGGCAAGACGACGACGTTTTACATGATCGTCGGTTTGGAGAAGCCGACGCACGGCGATGTCTATCTCTCGGACATCTGCATCACGGACTATCCCATGTATCGGCGCGCCGAGCTCGGCATCAGCTACCTCACGCAGGAGCCGTCCATCTTTCGCAAGCTTACTGTGACGGAGAACATTGCTGCAATTCTCGAGACGACAAAGCTCTCGAAGGCAGAGCAGAAGCACCGCCTCGACGGTCTCCTCGAGGAGTTCCACATCGGCCATGTCCGCGACCGGCGCGGCACAGAGCTCTCAGGAGGCGAACGCCGCCGCGTCGAGATCGCACGCTGCCTTGCGCTTGAGCCGCAGTTCATCCTCCTGGATGAGCCGTTCGCGGGTGTTGACCCGCTTGCCGTCGCAGATATCCAGGAGATCATTGAGTACCTGCGCCAGCGCGGCATGGGAATCCTCATCACCGACCACAATGTGCGCGAGACCCTTCACATCGTCGACCGCGTCTATCTCCTCAGCGAGGGAAAACTCCTCATCGAGGGCGACAGCAAGACCATCGCCGAGAGCCCCATCGCGCGGAAATTCTATCTCGGAGAAAATTTCAGCCTTTGAAAAAATCCAGCCGATCTGCGTGCGCAGGTCGGTTTTTTGATGGACGCCGAATAGGCATGTTAACCCCCCCCGGTTCAACTAACTGGGGGAGAAAAATCTTATAGAAAAAGGAAGCGCCTCCTATGCTGAACCAGAGTGGCCCGACAACCACGAATGAAGGACAGCATAGGAAGCGCTTGTCAATGCATGACGCAAAAATTTTATCACACAGTAAATGGAGACGTAAAGCCCGCGATAGTAGTGTGCTTCGATGCACCTTTTAAGGTGCTGCACAAGCGGTCGGCCCTTATAGGGGATGTTCGAACCGCCGATTCAACGGATGATTTTGATTTTCCTACGCGATGTAGCGACGGTAGGCGTCGAGGAGAAAGAGGGCGGCGGCCATGCCGATGGTGACGAAGCTGCCGCGCGTGACGAGCATCATCTGCACCTCGGAGAGACGATGCGCTGCGTGACGGCGCGTATAGGTGAGGATGAGCGAGATCGTCAGCAGAATATACATCGAGAGCATGACGGTGTCAAATATTTCCCACGATGCTCCGATGACCAGAATCGAGAGCATAATGAGGAAGATGAGGATATAGTCTTTGCCGGGAGGGCGCTCCGCGGGGTTCTTTTCATGGGGGGCGACCTTGTGCTGCAGTTTCCTTAACATTCGTGCCATAACTGTCCGTCCTTTTGTTGATTTATTGTATAATGTTGTCAGTATAGCACAGATAAAACTTTGCCGCCATATGGTTTTTGAGAGCGGCGAAGCAATCATCAAAATCTAAGGATCGGTTCGGAAAGCGGAGGCGATCGGCTGAGGGCGTGAGAAATTGTGCGCCTTTGGCATCCGAAGCGGCGCGCTGCCGGCGAAAAATAATCTTGACAGAAAATCGTTCCCTTGTTAGAATAACATCTGTTCATTGACACAACTGTCGTAGGATGCGGAAGTAGCTCAGTGGTAGAGCACCACCTTGCCAAGGTGGGGGTCGCGAGTTCGAGCCTCGTTTTCCGCTCCATTTTGCGGAAGTAGCTCAGTGGTAGAGCACCACCTTGCCAAGGTGGGGGTCGCGAGTTCGAGCCTCGTTTTCCGCTCCATCGCTTTCCATACCTGCGCACTGCGCAGGTTTTTTTGAAGAAGAGAGCTCTTCGGCGTTCTCCAATTTGTTTGGGGCCTATAGCTCAGTTGGTTAGAGCAACCGGCTCATAACCGGTCGGTCCTTGGTTCAAGTCCAAGTGGGCCCACCAATCGAAATGAGAGCATCGCGCAGGTGATGCTTTTTTTATTTCTCGCGGGGAGGTGCATGCAATGCTGCGGGAAACAGATTTTGTGCGCGCCGTGCGGGATGCGGGCGCGCGCGTCTTTCGCGTAGGCGGCTGCGTGCGCGATCGCTTCCGCAATGCGGAGGCAAAGGATGTCGACTATGTTCTGACGGGCATGGCAGAGGAGAACTTCTGCGCGATTTTCCCGCGCGCGGAGAAGATCGGCAAGTCATTTCCGGTCTATCATGTTCGCATTGACGGCAGCCGCCGCGAGGTCTCTTTTGCGCGCAGAGAGGTCAAGGCGGGGACGGGGTATCGCGGTTTTGCCGTTGCATTTGATCCGTCTGTGACGATCGAAGAGGATCTCTATCGGCGCGATACGACAATGAATGCGATGGCGCTGGAACTGCCCGGGGAGGTGCTACTCGATCCCTACGGCGGCCGTGCGGATATTGCGGCGGGCGTCATACGCGCCGTCTCCGAACACTTTACAGAGGACCCGGTGCGCGCGCTGCGTGCTGCGCGGCAGGCGGCAGAGTTCGGATTCATGGTAGAGGAACGGACCATCGCGTATATGCGCAGCTGCGCTGATGAGCTGCAGCATGAACCGGCAGAGCGTCTTATGGGTGAGCTGCACCGCGCGCTTGCTGCGCAGCGTCCTTCCTCCTTTTTTCGCGTGCTGCAGGCGGCGGATCTCCTCTCGGTGACCTTTCCGGAGATCGCGGCGCTGGAGGGGCAGACGCAGCCGACCGATTTTCACCCGGAGGGCGACGCCTTCGCTCACACGATGGCGATGGTCGATGCCGCTGCCAAGGAGACAGCGGATGTGCGCACGCGGTTTGCTGCGCTTGTTCATGATCTCGGCAAGGGCCTGACGCCGAGGGAACTGCTGCCGCATCATTACGGACATGAGAAGACGGGCCTCGATGCGCTTGCGGCATGGGACCGCCGCATGACGCTCCCGCGCATGTGGAAGAAAGCGGCTGCCTTTGTCATTCGTCAGCATATGCGTGCGCCGCGCCTCACGCATCTCGGCAAAATTGTCGATCTTCTTTTCGGTGTCGCAGCATCGGGGCTTTCGATGCGGGAGTTTAACATCATTATCCGTGCGGATCACGGGAGCCTGCCGGATTACCTCCGAGACGGGGAGGAATACCTTGCCGTCATGCGCAGCGTCGACGGGAGCAATGCACCGCCGGCGCTGCATAATGCTGAGATCGGAAGATGGCTGCGCGATGAGCGTATCCGCACGCTGAAAAAATTCTTGTTGGAGAAGTAATCGGCGTGGTATAATAAAACGGAGCAGAGTAAAAGCTGAGTAGGAGGCGCGTATTGATGGACAAGATGATCCTGCCCTATCGCGGCAAAGCCCCAGTGATTGATCCGACGGTATTCCTTGCTCCGATGGCTGCGGTCATCGGGGACGTGACGATCGGTGCGGGCTCGAGCGTCTGGTTCGGCGCCGTCGTACGCGGTGACTTTCAGCCGATTACAATCGGGCAGAATACGAATATCCAGGACAATGCGACCATTCACGTGATGCGCGATGTACCCGTCCACATTGGGAACAACGTGCTGATCGGACACAATGCGGTCGTGCACTGCAGCCGCGTCGGCGACAATACGCTGATCGGCATGGGCTCGATTGTGATGGGCTATTCCGAGATCGGCGAAAATGTTGTGATCGGGGCAGGCACATTCCTTCCGCAGCATAAGAAGATTCCGTCGAACTCGCTTGTGTTCGGCAATCCCGCTCAGATCGTGCGCGCACTGCGTGACGATGAAATCGAAGCGCTGCAGGAGGCAGCAGAGAACTATGCCAATCTTGGCGTGGAGTACAAACGTATCGTTGAGGAGTTGAAGTAATGGAACAGACACTGGTTCTCATTAAACCGGACGCCGTACGGGCGCATCACATCGGAGATATTACGAAGGCATACGAGGAGGCGGGGCTTCAGATCCGCGCGATGAAGATGATGCAGATGACAGACCGCATCGCGCGCATCCACTATGAGGAACATCTCGCAAAGCCGTTCTACGGCGAGCTCTCCGCGTTCATGACGGGAGCGCCTCTCGTTGCCATGGTGCTCGCGGGCGAGAATGCGATTGCGCGCGTGCGCGAGCTTCACGGTGCGACGAATCCGGCGAATGCGGCGGAGGGAACCATCCGCAAGCGCTTTGCAAAGGACGGAAGCGAGAACGCTGTGCACGCTTCGGACAGTCCGGAGAGCGCTGCGCGCGAGATTCATATCTTCTTCAGTGAGACAGAGATTTTCTAAAAAAAAGTGAGTTTAACTGCCCGGCTGCACGCATCCTGTGCAGCTGGGCAAATTCATCCGCAAGAGGAGGAAATAGGATGAGCGTCACAACGAAGACAGGCGATAAGGGGCAGACGCGCCTCTTTACAGGGCAGTCGATCGCAAAGGACGATCTGCGTGTCGAGACATACGGGACGATCGATCAGCTGACTGCAACGATCGGCATGGCACGTGCCTTCGCTCAGAATGCGCGCGTGAAGGAGCTGCTCTTTCAGCTGCAGAAGCAGCTTGGCATACTCATGGCGGACTTCGCGAGCCGCGGGCAGGAACCGATGATTACGGAGGAGATGCTGCAGTCCATCGAGGCTGAGATCACGAATATCGAGGGCAGTCTCCCGCCGCTGACAAAATTCCTCGTGCCGGGCGAGACGAAGGCGGAGGCGTTCCTCGACTTTGCGCGGACAACGGCGCGGATGGCGGAGCGGCGTGCATGGTCGCTCTCCCGCCGCGGCACGGTGGAGGACATCGACCTGCGTTACCTCAACCGCATCTCGGACTATCTCTTTATCCTGATGCGCCTTGAGAACGAGGATATTCCGCGCCGGTGAAGACACAGTTTGCAATCCTGGACGGGAGCAGTCTCTTTTTCCGTGCGTTCTATGCTCTGCAGCTGCCGCCGAATGCGCGCGGCGTCCATACGAATGCGGTGCACGGCTTTGCCATGATGCTGGTGAAGCTGCTGAAAGAGCTTGCGCCGGAGCAGATTGTCATTGCCTTTGACAAGAGCCGTACAACATTCCGCACAGAAATCTACCCGGACTACAAGGGAACGCGCGATAAGACGCCGGAGGAGCTGACCGCGCAGATCCCGCTGCTGAAAGAGCTGGCAGAGGCCCTCGGGATCCCTTTCCTGGAGCGCGATCATTACGAGGCGGACGACATTATCGGCACGCTCGGCACGCAGGCGGCAGATGAGGGGACAGAGACTGCCGTTGTGACGGGCGACCGCGATGCGCTGCAGCTCATTCGTCCGCATCTCACGGTCATGCTGACGAAAAAGGGCATCAGTGAGATGAAGTCGTATGATGCTGCGGTGTTTGAGGAGGAGTACGGATTTGTGCCGGGACGCCTCATCGATATGAAGGGGCTGATGGGCGACAGTTCGGATAATATCCCGGGCGTGCCGGGCATCGGGCCAAAGACCGCCACGAAACTGCTGATCGCATACGGGAGCATCGAGAATGTTCTCGATCATGCAGCGGAAGTCAGCGGGAAAAAGCTCAGCACCTCGCTGATCGAATACCGCGATCAGGCACTTCTCTCGAAAGCGCTTGCGACAATTGAATGCAATGTGCCTAAACTCCGTTATCAGGCGGAGGATTTTCGCATGCGGCCTGATCTTGGTGCGCTTGAGGCGTTCTGCCGGGAATACGAACTGCGCACGGTCTGGCGCACGCTGTCGGACTACTTGAAACCGACTGCGGCTGCTTCTGCTGCGGTGGAGCAGTCCCTCTTTGCAGAGAACACGGCAGCAGCCGTGCCCGATCTTATGGCGGCGGACTTGGATGCCGCGGACATGGAGGCACTCCGTGCGGCGGAGGAGATCGCCGTCGGTGCCGTATTCGGCGGAACAGCTCCTTTTGTGCGCCTTGAAGCGCTTGCCCTTGTCTATGAGGATGCATGCCGAATTGTACGCGCGGGGACGGCGCATTTCGATGCGGTGACTGCGCTGCTTGCGGAGCGCCCCGTTGTCCTTTGGAACGCAAAGCGCTACGTGCATGCAGGACTTTCGATCGGTGCAGATGCCTTTGACCTCGAGCTGGGAGACTATCTCCTTCATCCTGAGGAGAGTCGGCGTGATATCGAGCGCACAGCATTTGCGCTGTGCGGAGATGCCGCGGAGGCACCCGCGGATCTTTCAGATGAGCAGAGAGCCGTGCGTGAGGCGCAGCTTGCCGCGCGTCTGCACGCTCCCCTGCAGGCCGCGCTCGCGGAGGCGGGCCTCCTGGCGCTCTATCGGGATGTGGAGCTGCCGCTCGTCCCCGTACTCGCGGCGATGGAGCAGACGGGCATCTATGTGAACCGTACGGCGCTCGAACGGGAGCGCGCGGCGGCGAATGCGCGCATCGATGCGCTCGCGGAGGAGATCCATGCGCTTGCAGGCATGGAGTTCAACATCAGCTCCCCCAAACAGCTCGGAGAAGTTCTCTTTGAGCGCCTTGAACTGGCGGCGGGCACGAAGATCAAAAAGACCAAGACGGGCTACTCGACGAATGCCGAGACGCTGGAGGAGCTGCGCGATCGGCATCCCATCGTGGACAAGGTGCTGACCTACCGCATGTGGACCAAACTGCGCTCAACCTATCTCGACGGCATTGGTGCGCTCATCCGTCCCGAGACGGGGCGCGTATACACGAACTTTAACCAGACGGTGACGGCGACAGGACGGCTCTCGAGCTCCGATCCGAATCTGCAGAACATCCCCGTGCGGACGGAGGAGGGGCGCGCCGTACGTGCGCTCTTTGAGCCGGGCGAGGGATACGATGCGCTGCTCTCGGCAGACTACTCGCAGATCGAACTCCGCATCCTCGCACACATGTCGGAGGATGCGACGCTCATCGACGCGTTCCGCCACGGGCAGGACATTCATGCACGTACGGCGGCGGAGGTGTTCGGCGTGCCGATCGATGCGGTGACGGGCGAGCAGCGCCGCCGAGCTAAGGCGGTCAACTTCGGCATTGTCTACGGACTCAGCGACTACGGCCTTTCACGCGACCTGCGCATCCCGCGCAAGGAGGCGGCGGGGTATATTGAGCGCTACTTTGAACGCTATCACGGCGTGCGCGAATTCCTCGACAAGACGGTTGCCGACGCACATGCGAACGGCTATGTGACGACGCTCTACGGACGGCGGCGCGAGCTCTCGGCGATCAACAGCCGAAACTATATGCAGCGTTCTTTTGCCGAGCGCATGGCGATGAATACGCCGATTCAGGGCACGGCGGCAGACCTCATCAAGATTGCGATGATCCGCGCCCATGATGCCCTGCATGCAGCAGGCGTAAAGAGCCGCATTCTCCTGCAGGTGCACGACGAACTCGTGCTGGAGGCTGCGGAGGCGGAGATCGCGCAGGTGAGCGGCCTCCTGCGCACAGCGATGAGCGGTGCGGCGGAGCTCGCCGTTCCGCTCGCCGTGGATGTGCATATCGGAAAGAACTGGGCGGAGGCGAAGTGACGGGTGAAGATCATCGGACTTACCGGCGGGATCGCCTGCGGAAAATCCACCGTCAGTAAGGCCCTGCGCGCGCTCGGTGCATACATCGTCGATGCCGATGCAGCGGCGCATGCGCTCTCCCAGCCGAAGCAGCCGCTCTTTAATGCCTATGTGGAGCGCTTTGGCGCAGATATCGTGGGCCCCGGCGGCACGCTCGACCGTGCGGCGATCGCACGGCTCATCTTTGCCGATCCGGCACTGCGGGCAGAGGTTGACGCCATTGCACATCCGCTCATCCGTGCTGAGGCAGAGCGCCGGCTGGGGGCGGCGCGCGCCGCAGGAGCAAAGGCCGCAGTGCTCGATGTGCCGCTCCTCTTTGAGGCGGGGTGGGATGCGATCCCCGATGAGACGTGGGTCGTCATGCTCCCGGAGGAGGAGCAGCTTGCGCGTCTGTGTGCGCGGAATCCTCTGATGAGCGAGCGCGAAGCGCGGGCACGCATTGCCGCGCAGATGCCGCTCACGGAGAAATGCGCACGCGCGGATGTCATTATCGACAACAGCGGGACGAAGGAAGAGACGCAGCAGCGCGTTAAGGAACTTTGGAGGGAGCGTATCATTGAGCGTGCGTAATATTCGGAGAGGATTTTGGCTGCTTCTGCGCCTTATGGTTGTTACCTCTGTCGTATTCGCTCTTCTCGGCGGCTGGGCATGGCTGGAGCGCAGCTATATTTATCCCTACGATTACCGCAGCTATATTGAGATGAGTGCGGCCCGCCACCATACGGATCCCTATCTTGTCGCAGCGCTCATCAAGCACGAGAGCAAGTTTCAGGCGGAGGCGCAGTCCGACGGCGGCGCAATCGGACTCATGCAGCTCATGCCGCAGACGGCAGCGTGGATTGCCCGCCAGCTCGGCGAATCCTTCACCAAGGACGATCTTTATGATCCTGCGTTCAACATTCGCTACGGCGTGTGGTATCTCGCGGAGCTCGAGCGCGAATTCGGCGGCAACGATATCCTGGCGCTCGCGGCATACAATGCGGGACGCGGCAATGTGCGCGACTGGATGGAGCGCTGGCACTGGAACAATACGTTCAACGAAATCGAGGCGATTCCCTATCCGGAGACGCGGCTCTATGTGCGCCGCGTGCTCGAGGACAGGGAGCAGTATAAGAGGCTCTACGAAGAATGAACAAGACCTATCGGATTCTCCCCAGCGCGGAGGACATGCTCCTCCGCCTTGTGCGCGGACTCGCCCTCTCCGATGCGGAGCGGGCTCTTTTGCGTGCGTGCACGCTGCGTCATGTCGAGGTCTCGGCAGAGGAAAATACGTGGGAACTCGTCGTCGGCACCCCCTCCGTCCTCGATGACGAGCTGCTGGAGCGCATCGCTGAGCAGGTTGCGGAGAATTACCAGCTCTCGCAGGCGCTTGTTCAGCAGAATGTCGTTGCTCTCGAAAGCGCCGTTGCGCCTCTTTGGGAGCGCGTGATCAATGAGGCGGCGGCTGGAGATACGGCCCTTTTCCATACGCTGCGCCAATCGGAGTATGCAGTGGACGGCAATGTAATCCGCCTCTCCGTACCCGGAAACTTTGGGACGGAACTCTTCATGCAGAGTGCAGCGGCCAAGCGCATCGAGGATGCCGTCCGCGGGAACATCGGCTGCGCGTGCCGCGTGGTCTGCATGGAGTGCGCGGTAGACGGCGACCTTCCAGGGGCGGACTGGACGCCGCCCGTCATGCCTGCTCCCGTGAAAAAGGAGGGCACGGAACCTTCCGCTGCTCCTGCACGCGGGGCAAAGACGGGCAAAAAGAAAGAACTGCCCGCCGGCGTCATCGTGGGGCGGGGCGTTTCGGGTGAGGCACGGACACTCGGCACGATTGAAGATGAGGTCAAGAATGTCGTGCTCGCGGGCGAGATCTTCGCTCCGCAGGCGAATAAGCTCAAGTCCGGCGCCTATATCCTCCTGCTCAAATTTGCCGATGCCACAAACGGCATCGCATGCAAGAAATTCATCGGGGCACGCGGCAAGACTACCCAGGAGGAGGTTGATGCGGAGGTCGAGCGCATCTTGAAGGCGATCGGCAAGGGATGTTCCGTCCGGATTCAGGGCAAAATCGAATACGACAAATTCATCAGCGACTACGTGCTCTTCATCGACAGCATGGAGCGGCGCACAGTACCGCAGCGCGAGGATACCGCGGAGGAAAAGCGCGTCGAGCTCCACGCCCATACGAAGATGAGCGCGCTTGATGCCGTCGTTCCACCGAAGATGCTCGTCGAGACGGCGGCACGCTGGGGCTGGCCCGCCGTTGCCATCACCGATCACGGCGTCGTGCAGGCATTCCCGGAGGCTATGAATACGGCGCGTGCACTCAAGAAGAAAGGCGTCGATATCAAGGTCATCTACGGGATGGAGGGCTACCTCGTCGACAGCAGCGACGACGCGCGTGCCTATCACATCATTTTCCTTGCGAAGAATAAGACGGGGCTCTACAATCTCTACAAACTCGTTTCGCTGTCGCATATCCGCTACTTCCGCGGGACGAAGAAGCGCGGCCGGCCGCGTGTGCCGCGCGCTGTGCTCGAGCAGTACCGTGAGGGAATCATCGTGGGCTCTGCGTGCGAGGCAGGCGAGCTTATCCGCGGCATCGTTGCGGGACGCCCGGATGAGGAACTTGAGGAGATTGCAAAATTCTACGACTTCCTCGAGATCCAGCCCATCCATAACAACGACTTCCTGAAGATCGACGACCGTTTCCCGATTCACACGGACGAAGACCTCAGAGACATCAACCGCAAAGTGGACGCACTCGCAAAGAAACTGAACAAACCCCTTATTGCAACCTGCGATGTGCACTTTCTCAATCCCGAGGACGCCGTCTACCGTGCGATGCTGCAAAAGGCGAACGGCTACCGCGACGCAGAGCGGCAGCCGCCGCTCTATCTGCGTACGACGGACGAGATGCTCGCCGAGTTCGACTATCTCGGCGCGGAGCGCGCCTATGAGTGCGTCGTTGCGAACCCGCGCCGCATCGCCGACGAGGTCGAGCACTTCCTGCCCATCCCCGACGAACTCTATGCGCCGACTGTGCCCGGCGCCGACCGCGAGATCCAGGAGATGTCCTATGCGCGCGCGCGCAAACTCTACGGCGAGAACCTGCCGCAGATTGTCGCCGACCGCCTCGAACTCGAGCTGAAGCCGATCCTCCGGCATGGTTTCTCTGCGCTCTACATCATCGCTCAGCGCCTCGTCAAGAAGTCCAATGACGACGGCTATCTCGTCGGCTCCCGCGGGTCTGTCGGCTCCTCCTTTGTCGCCACCATGATCGGCGTCACCGAGGTCAACCCGCTGCCGCCGCACTACCGCTGCCGGCACTGCCAGTACAATAAATTCATTGACGACGGCTCGGTCGGGAGCGGCTTTGATCTGCCGCCCATGGACTGTCCTGTCTGCGGCACGCCGCTCACCAAGGACGGACACAACATCCCGTTTGCGGTCTTCCTTGGCTTTGACGGGGACAAGGTTCCGGATATCGACCTCAACTTCTCGGGCGACTATCAGCCTGTAGCCCACAAATATACCGAGGTTCTCTTCGGCAAGATGAACGTCTTCCGTGCGGGCACCATCTCGGGCCTGCAGGACAAGAACGCCTACGGCTATGCCATGCACTACTATGAGGAACAGGGCGAGACAAAGGGGCGCCCCTACATCGAGCACATGATGCGCGGCTGTATGGGCGTCAAGGCGACCACGGGACAGCATGCGGGGGGCATCATGGTTGTGCCGCGCAATATGGACGTGCACTACTTCACGCCCATCCAGCGCCCCGCGAACAATATGGAATCGGACACGCTGACGACGCATTTCGATTACCACTCCATCAGCGAGCGCCTTGTTAAGCTCGACATTCTCGGGCACGATGATCCGACCGTCATTAAGATGCTCGAAGAGCTCACGCACCGCGACCCTGAGACCATTCCGTTCGACGATCCCGCCACCATGTCCATCTTCACCTCGACTGAGGCCCTCGGCATCCGTCCCGAGGAACTCGGCGCAAATATGGGCACGTACGGCATCCCGGAGTTTCGCACCTCGTTCACACAGAAGATGATCGACGATTCGAACCCGGACTGCTTTGCCGATCTCGTGCGCATCTCAGGATTTTCCCATGGAACGAATGTCTGGCTCGGCAACGCGCAGGATCTCATCAAGGCAGGCACCAGCACGCTGAAGGATGCCATCTCCGCGCGCGACGACATCATGAACTACCTCATGCAGAACGGCATCGATCCACTGCTCTCGTTCAAGACCATGGAGAACGTGCGCAAGGGCAAGGGCATCGCGCCCGATGTCGTCGAGAAGCTGCGTGCAGGGGGCATCCCCGAGTGGTACATCGAGTCCTGCCAGAAGATCAAATATCTCTTCCCGCGTGCCCATGCGACGGCCTACGTCATGATGGGCTACCGCATCGCCTTCTGCAAGGTGCACTATCCGCTCGCGTACTACGCCGCATACTTTTCCATCCGTGCCGATGAGTTCGATGCGAACATCATCGCGAAGGGACAGACGGCGGTCAAGCAGGCGATTGATGCGCTGAATGCCGAGGCGCGCGAGCACCGCGGCAAGCTGGACAACAAGAAGCAGGACATCCTCATTGTGCTCCAGCTGGCATGGGAGATGTACCTGCGCGGCTACTCCTGCGAGCCGGTCGATCTCTACGAGTCCGACGCGGAGAAATTTATCCTCCGCGAAAAGTCGCTCCTCCCGCCGTTTACGGCACTCCCCGGCATGGGGCAAAAGGCTGCGCAGGCCATCGTCGAGGCGCGCAAGTACGGGCATTTCATCTCCATTGAGGATCTCGCCGCGCGCGCACATGTGCCCGCGCCTGCGATCGACGTCCTTCGGGCGCACGGCTGCCTCGACGGCATGACCGAGAGCAATCAAGTGGAGCTGTTCGCGTAGATGCCGTCTTCTTGGGGCGGGGACTTCTGCATCAAAGGATTTTATTGCTGCGGGGGCGATGCTTTTGGAAGACATCGCTCTTTTTGCTTCGCAGCATAGGAAAATCTCTCCGAATAAACTTAAGCTGTACGCGTATTTCACCGATATATTTTGCAAGACGGCAGATCTCCGTCTATTTGTGCAATCATAGAACAAAACCATAGACAACAGTCAGGGAGGCAGTCTTTATGGCGATGGTGGTCAAGAACAATATGCAGGCGGTGAATACGCTCAACACGCTTAACAAGAATCAGAGCGAACTGTCGAAGAGCCTGCAGAAGGTCTCCTCGGGCATGAAGATCAACAGCGCCGGCGACGATGCCTCCGGAATGGCGATCTCCGAGCGGATGCGCGTGCAGGTGCGTGCCCTCGATCAGGACAACGACAATACAATGAACGGCTCTGCGCTTCTGCGGACGGCAGAGGGTGCTGTGCAGTCCACAATCGAGATCTTAAAGACCCTCAAGGAGAAGGCAATCAACGCGGCGAACGATACGAACACCGACGAAGACCGCAGGCTCATCCAGAAGGAAGTCGATCGTCTCATCGACCAGATCGATGACAATGCGCTGACGACCTATAATGGAAAATATCTCGTGGACGGATCGAAGAACTCTCTCGTGGCCGGGAACAACGGGTTGGGGACAGCAACGAGCTTTACCAACATGAGCCTCGCAACGACTACGGATCCCAGCGACTTCCTGACGGAGCTGAAACGCCGCGACGGCAACGATGTGGGTATTCATCCATCGGACACGATCACGGCGTCGTGGGTAATGAACGGTGTTACGTATACGGGATCGATTTCTCCGATCGGGGATACAACGACGCTGTCTGATGCCATAGATATTATTACAAATTCACATGCCGGCTACTTTGGCAACGATGCTTGGGTCGGGATAGACGCATACGGCAAGAGAGTATATACACCGGACAATAAGCCGGGCATTACGATTCGTGCTTCGCATGAAGGGGCGGATCATCAGATCGCCGGGATCACCTTCCGTGTGACGGATAGTAGAGGGAACATGCGGAACGAAGTCAATGCCGTTCTCGATGATTTTCGCGAGACGGTGCGGGCACAGAACCCATCCCCCGACAATTCACTTGTACTTCAGACGGGGACAAGAGCGAACCAGGCGATTAGAGCAGGGTTTACCGATATGCGCTCAGCGGCACTCGGACTGCAGGCCCCCAATGGACAGGGGTGGGACCGCACCGCCATTATCCATCCCTCCGGCCACCGGATCGATGTGGTCGGAGCAGGACCAAAGGTCCAAGTGACCACGAGGGAAGCTGCAAATGCGGCGATCAATGTGTTCCAGAATGCCCTTATCAAGGCGACCGATCAGGCGATTGAGATCGGGGCACTGCAGAACCGTCTCGGCTATACCAGCAGCAACCTTACCACTGCTTCGGAGAACGTGCAGGCATCCGAGTCCACGATTCGCGATGCGGACATGGCAAAGGAAATGACTGCATATACGAAGCATAACGTGCTCACACAGTCGGCACAGGCAATGCTTGCACAGGCCAACCAGAATTCCAGCGCAGTCCTCAGTCTCCTTCAGTAATTAAGATTCCTCCAATGGTCCTAGGACTATTGGAGGGATTTCTTGTTTTTAGACTTTGTATATGCTATTATTAAACTAGGTATAATATCCGATATATTACATAAGAATCAATCGGACATGGGAGAGCGGGAAATGAAAAACCATCGGACACGAAAATTATCGCAGCGTGTGCGCTATGCACTGCTCGCAGGAATGGCGGGCACTTTTTTGATTCCGCAAGCTGCATTTGCCGGACCGACAGGCGAGCATGGTGTTGCGAGCAACATCAATATTCAGCGTCCGGACGCCGTGACGACCACGATTACGTCAACCGCACTGAACAATGTCATCAATTGGCAGGATTACTCCGTCAAGCAGGGAGAACTTGTTCAGTATGACGGCGGCGCAAAAACCAACAACTATCTGAATATCGTCACAGGCGCGAATACCTCGAACATCAACGGGAAAATCGAGGGCGGCAACAATGTCTATATTGTCAACCCGAATGGCGTGATCTTTGGCAAGAGTGCTGAGGTCAACGTCGGGAATCTCTATGTCTCCACACAGGATACGGGAACGCTGAATCGAGCGGCCTTCGAAGCGAGCGGAACGTCACCGCTGGACACAACCGCCGCATTGAAAGCCGATGTCGTTAATATGGGCAAGATCAATGCGACGAGTGTTGAGGTACACGGCTCGCATATTCGATTCCTCAATGCGGCAGACGTAACAGCGACAAATCCCGTCGTTCTCCATACGGAAACGGCTGCCAACGGCGGCTATGCGCATATCGGATACAAGAACGGCACGATACCTGCCGCAGCAGCATACCAGGTGAACGGCTTGGCTGCTGTCGCGGCGGACAACTACTATCAGCTTGTCAAGGATAAGACGGAGCTGGATGCAATCAATACAGATACAGCCAGCCTTGCGGGCAACTACATGCTCGAGCAGGACATTGATCTTGGGGGCGAGGTACGTACTCCGATAGGAAGCAGTACAGATCCTTTTAAAGGGAAAGTGGAAGGCAATTTCTTTCAGGTACGCAATTTTACAGTTACAAGTGCTGCTCGCGCGGGTTTCTTTGATACACTTGAGGGAGCAAGCATATATAATTTCGGCATAGCCAAGGCAAATATACAAGGGACTCCCAGTGCTTTGGCCGGAGGCCTTGCGGTAGAATCAAAAGGCGGAACAACATTAAAAAATGTATATGTATCGGATTCCACTGTAACCGGGAGAGCTCAGCGCCATGGCGGACTTATTGGAATTACACGAGATACGCAGATCGAGGGCTCTTACAGCAAAGTAAAAATTGACGGTGCAGGGATTGCGGGAAGAACCGAATCGGGAACCGTCATTCGTGATACATATACAGAGGCTTCACCTATCAATGGAACCCGAACATACTTTATCCATATAATTCAACCTGCGCAGGGAACCACGATAACAAACTCCTATGCGAAGACCACTGATTTTGTATCCAATGATACTGCGTTAACTTATGGTGCACCGGGAGCGCCGGGGACAACGATATACGGCACCTATCTCATTACGGGAGATCAGGCAAAAGAGGTAAAAAACCCGGCTGCAACGGCTCATTCCGCTGCGACAGTCGGTGCCTATTCCGCATGGGGAAATGATATCAACAACACGGGTGAGTTCGGCGCAAAGTGGCGTATCTATGAGGGGCGGACACTTCCGATGCTGACGGCGTTTATGAGCGGGACGGCGACTGCAACGTACAACTACCGCTACTTTAAATCGGATCAATCTGCGGCAGATACATCGGCTGCCGCCATCCAGTCGAACCATGGCGCGGATGTCGCGGGACTGACCTACAACAGCCATTATGTCAAGATCGTTGGCACGCCCAATACATCTGCGGGCGATAAATCGAATGTTGTCTACAGCGGGATTGTCGATGAGAATAAAGTCCACGACTACGTAGGAATGACCAAAGACTTCGACAGGGCGAACGGTGTCCGAAACGCAGGGACAAAGGCGATCCTCTGGTCCGATCAAGATGGTCCGAATCTGCGCGGAGTCAACGTCGCTATCGGTCAGCGCGAAGTACAGCTGACGGGCGGCAATCTCGATGTCCAACGGATGTACAACGGGAAGAAATCCGTAAAGGATGCATTCGTGCATGCGCTTAAGCACGGCGGTGTATCGTCATCCGGATTTATGGAAGATGATATTAACGCGCACTCCGTCATGCTCGATACAACGAATTTTACCGCGGAGATGGCGGATAAGAATGTTGTCCGCAACGCCGACGGCACCACCTATGGGAAAAAGGATGTTACCTTTGGCGGAACGATTACGTTCAGCGGAGCCGATGCGGGAAATTACCATTTTGACACTTCCTCCATCAATACTCTTACGGGCAAGGCGATGATCACGCCGGCACCGCTCTATCTCACAATCGCCAAGTCGAAGGCGGCGGATAAGATCTACGATGGGACAGATGTCGTCGCAGATGACGATATGAAGCAGTCGACGGGCACGAAGAACATTCAGCTGAATGATACGATCACCGACGGTACATCCGACGGCACGCTCATGACGGATGACAATGGCGCTCTTGATACGGTCACACTTAAAAATATTGCTGATCCGACCTATACAGATACATCAGGGACAGCGCAGGTTCATGTCGGCAGCCACAAGCTCCGGTATACGAATGTGGGACTGGACAGGGCAGCACGTCCCGACAGCGTAAACTACGACCTCTATTACACTCCCGACGGAGGGACAAAGACTGCTGTTGCAGATGAGAAAATCTATCTCAACGGAGATATCACCCGGCGTCAGATTGCGCGTGACAGCTTTACTGTCTATAAGAGCGACAATACGGAGGCATCGGCGACTAAAGTCTATGACGGGACCGATACCTATACGCCGGGCGCGGGGCTCTACCTGTCCTCGAACGAGGGGGCTTCGACTGATCCGGATACGGGCATTGTTACGCGCGATCAAGGGCATATTACTTTCCAGCTTGCAGGGGGGGCTCACTTCACTGACAGCAGCGGCAACCGTACGAGTGATGTGCGGCCGTCGGCGAAGGTCGCCTATACGGCGAAGGGACAAGCGGACGATCACACGGATACGTATGGAGGTCATCTGCTCTCTGATTACTATGTGCTCGACACGGACGGCGTAACCAAGAAAAATCTGGAGAATACATTCAGCGCTTCGGGCGTAGGAAAAATCATGCCGAAGGCACTCACGGCGACGGTTGTGAACAACCAGATCACGAAGGCCTATGACGCAATGGAGGCACAGACCGACGGCAGGCGCAATATCATCAAGGGCGATGCACTTGTTGCGCTTTCCGGCTTTGTCGGCTCCGATACGCGCACAAATACCTCGACGGCGAAGTACGCGACGAAGAATGTTGTGTTGAATGGGAATAGCCCAACAACGCAGGCCGTGACCTATACGGCATCCTTTGACCCCGGCACGGGTGCGAACTCAGACAATTATACCCTTGGGACAGAGGGGGCTCTTCCCGCACGGTCATCGAGCACCCTGACGGGCACATACACAGGCATTATCACGCCGCGCGCAGTCACGGTGAAATTTGCCGATGTTACGAAGATTTATGACGGCACGTCTTCGAATCTCGAGATCACAGCAAATGATCTGGACGACGGGCTCAATAAAGAGGTTTTGAATGCTGATCACCTCGGCATTGCAAATCTCAATACGGCGAGTGTCACCAGCCGCTATGGCGATACCAAAGTGGGAAATTTTGCAGAAAATTGGAATGCAGGCGACCGCTCTGTGGAGTATGCAGGCCTTTCCAACTCGCTTGGCACAAACTATACACTTGCGAATAAACAATACGGCAACGGCAAGATCATGCGCCGCCGCATTGATCCCAGTGGGATTAATGTTTACAAGAAGAGCGACAACACGCTCGCCGCGGCGGAGAAGGTCTACGATGGCACATCGGCATATACCCCGGGCAATGAGATCTACCTCTCGGCGAATGCACCGGCGCTGGGCGACACCGGCATCGTTGCACGTGATCAGAACAAGGTGACCTTTGCGCTCGTGCCGAATACGACAGCACACTTTACCGAGGATGCTGCAGGTGTGAACAGGACCTCCCATGTTGCGGCAGGTCATTACGTCGCCTATGATATCGTGGCGCAGACGACCGATGAGGAGCACAACCCGCTCTCGAACTATACGTTCGGCGCAGCCGGTCATGAGCGTGACCTCGAAAGAGTTGATACGAACAACCCTGCACATGTGACAGCAGCAGGGCGTATTACTCCTGCGCAGATTCAGGCGGTGACGAAGGAAATCACGAAGGTTTACGACGGAATGGCGGAGCACACCGACGGCAATCGAACTATTCAACACGGGAGCGGCATCGTTGACCTCGCGCTGATCAATGATGCAAGCGGCCAGCCGGTGAACACTTCTACCGCCTCCTATGCGGACAAGAATGTCGCGCGTGATATGAGCGGCAATATCATCAAGAAGTCCGTCAACTATACAGCACAACTCACAGGGAAATATGCGGATGATTATCAGATTGTGGATGCCGGCAACCATGTCATCAGTACAGCGAGCGGCTCGGGGGATAATAAGACCGTTACGGCAGCACTTGGGCCCGTTGCCGATGCGGGAACAATCACACCGCGCAAGCTGAATATCACAATGGGCGAGACCTCTAAGAGATATGATCGGAGTGCAGCGAATAATTCTGCTTCGGTTGCACAGATCACGGGGGCGCAGGGAGATATTGCCGTCAACAATACAATCCTTGGTGCGGACGGTGTCACTGCCGGTGATTTGCAGGCGGAGTATCGGACTCAGCTGACCGGTGATCCGACCCTCAGCAGCTACGGGCGCGGTACGGGTGCTGCCTTTGCCGAGAATGTGAACGCGAGCAACGGCACCAAGCACGATGTTCGGTACAAGAAGATGAAGACTGCGTTTGACAATAAGTTCAGCGCGGTGAAGGACAACTACGAGGTCGATGAGACCGTTTACGGCAAGGGGACAATCACCCGTAAGGAGATTAACGGCGCAACGTTCAAGGTCAGCGGCGGCAAGGCGACGAAGGCCTACGACGGCACCAGCAAATACACCGTCGCGCCGGGACGTACCCTTGAGGCGGATACGGGCGAGATTATCGCCGGCGACGTGATCACCTTTGCCATTGACCGTACGAAGGGGGCAAACTTTACCCAAAACGACGGCGTGACGGAGACGAAAAATGTCGCCGATGCGAGGAAGGTTGCCTATCATGTCACTGCAGCGGGCAATGCCGAGACACTGCGGAACTATACGCTGAATGGGAAAAATCTCGAGGCGGGTGATCTGACGGCATCGGGCGACGGCGAGATTACGCGCCGTGTGCTGAGCCTTGATCTCGTGCAGAAGACCGGCATCGATAAGGAATATGACCACGAAACAACATTGCGTGATACGGATACGAAGCATTGGAACAAGCTGACCGATAACGACAGCTTGGGCAATGTGAAGTATGCGGACGGTTCGACGGCAAAGGATAAACTTGTCACGACCGACGGGATGAGCTTTGCTATCACGTCGAGCTACCGCAACGATGCCAATACGTTAGATGATAAGGACGTCAAGTACAACAGTACTGTCGTTGACGATAAGAAAATTCAGTACAATATTGCCATTACAGGCGGGGATGTGAACAACTACTCCTTCGATGGCACTACAAGTGCAGCGAGCGGTCTAAAGCTTTCGGCGACGGGAAAGATCACACCGAAGGATCTTTCGGGTTCGTTTGACAAGGTAACAAAAGAATATGACGGGACGACGAATGTTCCCTCTTTGCGGGTCCGCTTTAAGACGGGTGCGGTCATTGCGGGCGATACCGTCAGCCTTGCCACGCATAACGAAGTGTTCCAGAGCGCAAACGTCAACGGTGACGGCACAACCCTGATGATTGACGGCAGCGTGCAGAAGAACTGGGTCAACTATACAAATCTCAGCCTCACGGGCACAGACGCGGGGAACTATCACCTCAACGCAACTGCAAAAGGACAGGGTGAAATCACCCCGTTCCGGCTGAACGGCTCGTCGGTTCACTTTACGACGAATCAGGCGGAAAAGGTCTATGATGGGACAATGGCGGTCAAGCATGGTGATTCGACCGATCTCGGTGTCCTGAAGACCAACTATATCACCGGGGCGACGGTGACGGTCGGCAGTGCTCCGCCGGTGAACATCCTTGGCAATCTGAATCTCGTCGAGGCAAAATACGATACGAAGGACGTTGACGGCGGCAGAGCTGCGAACCGCGTCACGTATAAGCTGAGCTATACGGACACCTCGGGGACGGGGAACTTCTCGCTCGCGCAGGGAGCAGACTCATTCGAGACGCACGGCAATGGGATCATCACGAAAAAGGACGTCACCGCGACGGTCAAGAGTCCCCTCACGAAGACCTACGACGCATTGCGGGATGTGGTCGGCGTTGCAAAGGACTCCGCAGGGAATGTTGTCACGAATGCGAATGAGCTGATCCAGCTCACAGGACTCACCGGAAATGATGGTGCATTCTACACGACAACTGCGGCATATGCGGGTAAGAATGTACGCACGGGCGAGAGCGTGAACTACACGCTGCATATCGATCCTGCGAATGCCGGCAACTACAATCTGAAATACGGCGGCACAGACAACAACGGCACATTCTCGACCGCTAACAACACGATCGAGAAGCGTACAGTCAAGGTGAACTTTGCCGATGTGTCGAAGGAGTATGACGGGTCGGCAGCGAATGCAACGATCAACCCGTTTGTTTCGGCTGCCGATGCGGCTGTGCTGAACAGAGATCATACGAATATTGCTGACAGCTCCAACAAGCTTACCAATCTCGGCGGACTGACGAGCAACTACGGCAAAATGGAGAACGGCGTATTTAGGTCTGATCCGAATGCCGGAACGAAGACCGTTCGCTATGAGGGACTTCGCACGGCAATGAATAATACCCTTGGCACGAAGGCCTCGAACTACGCGTTTGATGAGGACGGTTACGGCAATGGGACGATCGGCCGCAAGGCGATCAACCCAGGGACGTTCAACATCAGCGGCGGCATCGCAGAGAAGATTTACGACGGAACGAGCAAGTATGACAATATCCCCTTTGGGGCAATTTCCCCAGGTGCCGGAGAACTTGTCGGTGCAGATGCGCCTCATATTCATTTTGCCCTGGATACACGTCCGGGGAAGGGAGCAAGGTTCACAAAGGCAGACGGGAAGACGGAGACGGCCAATGCCTTTGAGGCCGAGCGCGTCGCATATGATCTTACGGCAACGACGGATGCGGGGCATAGGAATTTGCTCCAAAACTATACGCTGAATGGGATGAATCTCGAAGACGGAGGATCGGCAACAGGGCTGGGGAAGATTAAGCGCCGCACACTGGAACTGAACCTCGTGCAGAGCTCCGGCATTGACAAGGTCTATGATGGTGCGCCTGCGCTCAAAGACGGTGCAAAGAACTGGAATGCACTGACGGATATCGACGTAAACGGCAACGTTAAGTACGCGGACGGTTCGACAGCAGACAAGAAGCTCGTCACCACGGATGGGACGCGTTTCGATATCAAGTCGAACTACCTCGACGATGGGAATGCGAGGGCAGATAAAAATGTCCGGCGCGATCCTTTCAACAACGTGATCGACAAGGCTATTCGCTATGAGATCGGCATCATGGGCGGCGATGCGCGCAACTATTCCCTTAAGAACGGAGCTGTGACCGTGAATGCGGAGGATGGACTCACACTTTCGGCGGCGGGCAAGATCACGCCGAAGGATCTTTCGGGTTCGTTCCGGAAGATTACGAAGGTCTACGACGGCACGACGGATGTTGATCCTGGCGCAGTCGGATTTGAGTTTGGTGCTGTCGCTGCAGGCGATGACCTCACGCTTGCAACCCACACAGAGTCGTTCCAGAGTCCGGAGATCGACGGCGACGGGACAATGGCTGTTATTAACGGCACCCCGCAGAAGAACTGGATCAACTACACGAATCTCATGCTCAATGGCGCAGATGCCGGAAACTATACCCTTGCATCTGCGGCAAAGGGCCTCGGAGAGATTCGTTCGCCGCGTCCCGCCTACTATACACCTGATGCGGAGTACTATAAGGAACTCACGCAGACCAGCAGGATGATCCCGAATGAGTACGCCTACGAGAATGCCTCGATGGATCAAAGCGGACACTTCGGCCGCGACGCCGAGGCAGAGGTCGCCTATCGGACGCCCTCCGTCAATATGACGATGGACGGCATGGATCTCAGCAAGTCGGATATCCTTGTGACGGATCGTGCGGTATTCGCCATCGTCAGCGAGGTATTCGGCTGAGTATTGAAAAATAAATTATAAAAGGAAACGCCCCGTCACCGGATTGAGCGGCTGACGGGGCGTATTTTCTTTGATCGCATTTAGGAGAGGTCGAGGTGCTGGCGCGGACTGTATCCTTTGTCCTTCAAAGTGCCGTCGAGGTAGTCGAATTCCTGCGGGGTGATCAGGATGAGGATGAGCCCCAGCTTCTGCATGTGCGCGGTGTTGATGCCGAGCGCCTCAAGCTGCACTGCATAGTCTGCGTCGTCTGTGCCGAATACTGCGGCCGTGCCGGTGACCTGCAGCCCCTTTGCCGTGCCCGGTCCCCTGTATTCGTCACAGACGGCGAGAGCCACGTGTTTGTTTTCCCTGAGCGCGCGGAACTTCAGCCCGCCCTCGGAGAAGACGGCGAATTTCCCCGCACGGTATTTGTAGGTGAGCGGGGTGCAGCGGACAAAGTCGCCGCTTGCAGCGGCGAGGGCACAGGTCGAATGTGCATGAATGAAGTCCTCGATTGCGGCGCGGAGTTCGTGTTCAGGCATGCGGGCGGCGCTTTTGTCATGTTCCGTCCAAAATGAGGCGGCGCGGTTGTAGTCCATGGAAAATCTCCTTTTCTTTGAAATCTTATTCTGTTTCGGTCAGATGACGGAGAAGGGCACGGCATCCTGCATCCACATCGCGGTAGGCAGTATCGAAGTCGCCTGTGTACCACGGGTCGGCGACGTCACGGTTTGTTCCTGTGAATGACAGGAGCTTGCATACTTTGCCGCGCGGATCGCCGTCCGTAAGGCGGCCGAGGTCGCGCATGTTCTCACGATCCATGCCGACGATGCAGTCGTAGGCGGCGTAGTCTGCACGGGTCATGAGCGCGGCACTCCGGCGCGCAAAGGGAATGCCGTGTGCACGCAGCACCGCGCGCGTACCGCAGTGCATATCGCCGCCGAGGGCATCGGTATGCAGCGCCTTGGAGGCGACGCGGATCTCGCCGGAGCGTCCCGCCTCGCGCACCAGCTCTTTCATGACGAACTCCGCCATGGGGGAGCGGCAGATGTTCCCGTGACAGACGAACAAAATTCTCTTCATGGATTAAGATCCTCCCTATTTGCTCCAAGTTTACAGGAAAAATCGTGCGGCCGCAACTCTGCGCGCGTGGAAGTTGAAATGTTCCGATGAAGATGTTAGAATACAACTGGGTTCTTATGCGTGATGGAGAGAACGGGCGCCGCTCAGCAGGGGCGCCCTAAACGGATTAGTGGGAGTTGGTTCGATCGTGCGTAAAGAAATGTATTATATGAGGCATGTTGCTGCGCGCAGGGGGCTGGCAGCGGCTGCCTGTGCGGCCCTTGCGTGTACGGGGGCTGCTGCCTTTGCTGCGCCGTCGCTCGCACGTCCCGGCGCGGATATTGCCGGGCAGACGCCGGCGTCGGAGATTGGCATCGAGGATCGAACGCCGTCGTATCAGCAGGACGGATACGATGCGCAGTTCTCTGTGACCAATTTTATTCTCGAGGCGCCTGATTTGACCCTCGATAAGGAAGCACTCTCCGCGATTCTTGAGGCGGGGATGGGCGACGGAAAGACGATTGGTGATCTGCGGCGCACGGTGGATGCACTGACGACCTATTGCCGTACGCACGGCTATCCTGCGGCCGCTGCCTATCTGCCGCCGCAGGAGAGCGCGGACGGTGTTGTTGTGCTGCGCATTCTGCCGGGGCATTACGGAGAAATCACGATTGAGAATAACAGCCGACTGAAGACGCCTGTGGCAAAGCGTATTATTGCAGGCCTAAAAGAGGGCGACATCATCACGACATCAAAGCTGGAGACGGCACTCTACTCGGTGTCGGATGCGACGGGCGCGCGCGCAGTCGGCGTGCTGAGCCCCGGTGCGGAGTTCGGAACGAGCAAGCTGACGGTGCGCATTGAGGACTCGAAGGAATCCAACACGGTGTTCTATGTGGAGAACTACGGCAGTCCGAATACGGGGCGCTATCGCTACGGTCTGCAGGAGACCCTCTACAATCCATCAGGAACGGGGGATAAGGTGAGCGCGGGGGCACTGATCTCCAACGGCAGCCTGCGCAATTTCTATGCGAATTATGAGACTGTTGTCGGCCGCGGCGGCACGACGCTCGGCGTTGGCATCGCGCGTATGAACTATGAGGTCGGCGGAGCGCTCTCTGCGATCGGTGCAGAGGGCAAGTCACTGACGTTCAGCCTGTTCGGGCAGACACCGCTCTATCATCGTACGAACCGCAGCCTGACGATGCGCTACGGCTACAATTACCGCGATTTGAACGACGATATTACCGCGTTTGGCCTGGAGGGAAAGAAACATACGCACAGCGTCTATCTCGGCGTCGCGGGAACGCAGCGCATGTATCGGGCCACGCTGGACTACAACGCGAATCTGACCGTCGGCAGACTGAACTATGATTCCGAGTACAGCAGTATCCTGGGGGCGCTGAGTCAGACGGACGAGGGGACGTATGCGAAGTTCGAGGCAGATCTGACAGCTGTACAGCAGCTCGGAAGCACCACCGATTTCCTTGTCAAGGTATCGGGACAGAAGGCGAGTCGTAATCTTGACAGCTCGGAGGAGTTCTATCTCGGCGGCCCGAACGGCGTTCGCGCCTACGCACAGGGAGAGGGCGCGGGCGACGAAGGCCTGCTGGGGACGGCGGAGCTCCGTTGGCATGCGCCTGTACGCGGACTGACGCTGAGTACGTTCTATGATGTCGGCACGGCGCGGCTGAGCAGGAGCCGGATCGCAGATGACAACAGCGTCACGCTGCGCGGCTGGGGTGTTGCTGCGGCGTACAGCAATCCGGGCGATTGGTTTGCACGGCTCGACTATGCGCGGCGCATTGGCCTCGATTCCTCGGTGGCGGCGAAGAACAGCGCACGCGGACGGCTGTGGTTCCTGATGGGCAAGATTTGGTAATACGTTTCTCTGGGGGAATCGGGCGGAGATGAACGGAAAGAACGTATGAGACTCAGGCGAAAGCCGTGGATTGATGCGGCGATTTTAGACTACGCGGATTTTGTAACGCCGCTCGGGGGAGACTGGACGCAGTTCGCGGGCAGGTGGGCAGAGGTGTTCGGACGAACGGCGCCGCTTCATGTGGAGATCGGCGTCGGCAAAGGAACCTTTCTGACGGAGCTTGCCGCACGGCATCCCAACGTGAACTATGTCGGGCTGGAGGTACAGCAGGGTGTGCTCTACTTTGCCGCGCGCAAGGCGGCGGAGCAGGCGCTCCCGCATGTGCGCCTGCTCGTCTTCGACGCGGCACGACTCACGGAACTCTTTGCGCCCGGGGAGGTTGACCGCATTTATCTCAATTTCTCCGATCCGTGGCCCAAGAAGCGCCACGCAAAGCGGCGACTGACGAGCGAAACCTTTCTCATACGCTATCAGGCAGTGCTGAAGCCGGGCGGAGAGATTCATTTCAAGACGGACAATGCGGGGCTGTTTGCCTACTCTCTCGAGACGATGACGCGCGAGGGGTGGCAGCTCTCCCGTGTGACACACGATCTGCACGCACTTGGTGAACCGGATAATATTATGACGGAGTATGAGCGGAAATTCAGCGCGCGCGGCGCGAAGATCGGGCGTCTCATAGCACGCTATCCGGGGGGAGATGCGTAATGCGTACGCGCTATACGCTCTTTAAGAGCGATACGGAGCCGATTGTCATCATCATGGCGATCCTGCTCGTAACGGGGACAATCAATGTGTTCAGTTCGAGCTATGTGCTTGCGGCAATGGACTTCGAGAATCCTTACTACTTTCTGCAGCGTCATCTGCAGTGGCTGGTGCTCGGCATCGCCGCATGCTGGATCTGCCGGCGGATGAACTATCAGCGTCTGCGCGGGCTGATGCTTGTGGGACTGGCGGTGACGCTCTTTCTGCTCGTTGCGGTGCTCTTTGTCGGGACGACGATCAACGGAGCACAGCGCTGGCTCGCCGTCGGCCCATTGAGTTTTCAGCCGGCGGAGTTCGCCAAGCTGATGGCGGTGCTGCTGGAGGCGTTCTCGATCTCGTCCGTGCTCGGGAAGGAACGGTTCCGCATGGATCGGGACTGGCCGCGCGTGGTCGTTCCGTTCGGCGCGATTCTCCTAATGGCGTTCCTTGTCTACCGTGAGCCGGATTTCGGAACGGCGTGCATCGTGTTCGGCGTACCTCTGCTGATGGCGTTGGTGCTGCTCATTCCGCCGCGTTACTGGCTGGGAATTGTGCCGATGGGGCTCTTGGCTGCCTTCGCGATCGGTATGCTGCAGCCCTACCGGATGAAGCGCATCGAGGTGTGGTTCGATCCATGGTCGGATGCGCGCGATGCGGGCTATCAGATGGTGCAGTCCCTCTCGACGATCGGCTCGGGCGGCATCTTCGGCATGGGGTTCGGCGACGGCGTGAGCAAGTATGAGTATCTGCCGGAGGCGCATACGGATTTTGCATTTGCGATTTTCAGCCAAGAGCACGGATTCTTCGGCGTACTGCTGATCTTCTTTTTGCTCGCCGTGCTGCTCATTATATGCATGCGTGTCGCGGCGCGCGCAAAAGATACGTTCGGGCAGGTGCTCTCGCTTGGCATTATCTTTCTCGTGCTCGGGCAGGCGCTTGCAAATCTGGCGATGGTTGCGGGGCTGCTCCCCGTGGTCGGCGTGCCTCTGCCGTTCATCAGCTACGGAGGCTCGTCTCTGATTGTGACGATGGCGGGCATGGGCATGCTCCTCGGTATTGCTGACCGCAGCCGCGCGGAGGATACTGCGAAAAAGAAGCGGCCGCCGGAGCCGGAGGCGCCGGAGATGCGGCGCAGGCGCATGCATGTGGTACGATAGCTTTGTAAGGGACCTGGCGTACGAATACGTCGGTCCCATCGTTGTTTATAAGGAAATTATCATAGGAATATCAGATGTTTAGCAATTTCTTTTTGGGCATGCAGCAGGATCTGAAGCTGGTGCTTTTGCCGCCGGTTATCTGCGCCGTATTTCGCCTCATCTTCATTTTGGCGTATCGACCGAAGAAGTCGCCCCGCGGGGAATGGCGAAAGTGGCTGGCATGTTTTCGATATGCTTTCTGGTGGGGCATGGATATCAATGCATATGCATATCTCATTCCTCTCCTCGCCGTATCCGTGCCGGGCGCGTTCTTCCCCGCATACTTTGCGGCAGGGGATACCGTGCGCATACTGCTGCTTCTCATCTATGCAGCAGTGCTGTATACGGCCTTCATTGCCAAGATGATTTTTTACGCGCATTTTCATGATACATTCAACCAGATCATTTGGCTGGGGAGAAATGCGGACAAGCGGAACTTTGCGGATATTTTCTTTCATCAGAATCATGGAGCGTGGCTGCTGCTGGGCTATCTGCCCTATCTTGCACTCTGCTATGCGGCGGGAAATGCGCTGCTCTCGCTGCCGCCTCTTGCCTATCCGATCGTTACGGACGGGGCGGAGCAGTATGCCGTTAATACACTTGTGTTCATCGGTGCGGTGCTCCTCTTTTACTGGCTGCGCTACGGCGGTACGCTGCGCCATCGGCTGAAGCCCGAATGGGACGAGGTGCCGCTCATTGTCAAGGAAGACGCTTTCCTGGGCAAGGCGACGATTGACGATTTGATTGCGCTCAAGATGGTGTGGAAACGTCCGGTCAATGAGATGCTGCAGCATTCTGACGAAGAATCGCGTGCGATTTTTCGCACGTTTCTTCCGCTAGAGCATTCTGTCGGGTGTGCACCTCTGGAGGCGTTCAAACGAACTGCACAAGGCGGAGGCATTACGCCGCCGCGCCATATTTTCTTCCTCTTGGGGGAGAGTTATGGGCAGGTCCATTTTGATGCGCCCTATGCGGGGCTGAACCTCATGGAGGCGGGTGTACGCTTTCGTGCCCACCCGCATACCGTATGCGTCGATCACTTCCTCTCAAGCGGCATGATTTCGCAGCCGGCTCTCGTCAGCCTTCTTTTGGGCATCTACGATGCGGATTTGGAGCTGAACGAGAATGTGCAGTTTTGGAACGGAACACTGCCGACCTCGCTTCCAATTCAATTGAAATCCCTCGGCTATCATACTGCCTTTTGGTACGGCGGCGGACTGAACTGGGGGAGCCTCGCACATTTTATTCCTGCGGTTGGATTTGACAAAGCGTATGGCGGGCCGGATATTTGTCCTGCGGATGCACCGCGTACATGGCTCGGCGTATACGATCATATTTTCCTCGCGGAAGCGGCGCGGCGCATTCGTGCGGAGGAGGAAGAACGGTCCTTTCACTTCCTCTATACAACGTCGAATCACGGCCCCTATCTGCTCCCGTTGGAGGAGTACGGATTCGATGCGGAGCGATTGATGGGCGATGCGGCACATGCCCTGCAAAAAGGCTCGCTGAAGTATCGCGGACTCGGCTGCGCATGGTATGCGGACCAGGCGCTCTGCCGCTTCATCGCAGAGATGCGGGAGGCTTTCCCCGACAGCCTGTTCGTTGTGACGGGCGACCATGTCGGAGGTGAATACCCCCTCATTCCCGGAATGACGGATCGCTCCGAGCTGCTCCTGCGTGAGCGGCTGCTGACGTCATTTTCAATGCACCATCCGGAACTCTCAAAAGATCGTTTTGCGCAGACCGGCATCGGCGGACATATGAATATCCTGCCGACAATCTTTGAACTGATCGCACCGAAGGGCTTCTCTTACTATGCAGTCGAAAAGCCGCTGACCGAGCCGATCGACCACGTCGTGACACCCTATGCATGGCTCACACGGGAGGAGATCGGGCGCTATCAGGATCGTACGGCACAGGCGCTGACCGATGATGCCGCGGGGGAACCGCCGCTGCAGTTTGATACGGAGAGATTTACCGCTGAACGCGATGCCTGCTGCGAGCTGACGGCGTATTATGCACGCCATCCGGAGCTGCTTATGGTGAAGAAGTCTTGAGAGAATGCGAGCGAAATATCCATATTTTTCCTAAAGAATAAACCCCGTTATGAGATTTTGGAAAGAAAGACACGCTAGAAAAGGTGTAAATATAAAACTTTGTAAAATATGCGTTGACAAGCTTTTTGACGGATGATATTATGTGACAGTCCCCTTTTTGGAGGTGCACGATGTCTCTGGAGAAATTGCGCACGGCACGCACGGTTGCCGGAATTCATCAAGTATGCAAGGCTGTGCTCAGCGGCGAGGCGGAGACGGTGTTCATCGCTGCGGATGTCGACGATCGTGTGCTTGGGCCGCTGCTTGCGGTCTGCAGAGAAAAGGGAATCGCGCCGGAGCGCACGGCGACGAAGGCAGAGCTCGGTGAGCGGGCCCGCCTCGATGTCAGCGCTGCCGCGGTGGCTACACTACGGTAAAAACGCAGGCGCTGCGTTTTCATACAAAAGAAGTGAACGACGACAAAGGAAGGAGGTGCAGTATGCCAACGATCAATCAGCTCATTCGCAAGAGCCGGAAGAGCCTTGAGGAGAAATCGAAAGCACCAGCACTGAAGAACAGCCCGCAGAAGCGCGGCGTCTGCACGCGTGTCTATACATCCACGCCGAAGAAGCCGAACTCTGCTCTTAGAAAGGTTGCTCGTGTTCGCCTGACGAACAGCATCGAGGTGACCGCATATATCCCGGGAATCGGGCACAATCTGCAGGAGCACAGCGTCGTCCTCATTCGCGGCGGTCGTGTGAAGGATCTGCCGGGTGTTCGCTACCATATCATTCGCGGTTCACTCGATACCGCAGGAGTCCAGGATCGCGCACAGGGACGCTCGAAGTACGGTGCGAAACGCGCGAAGAAGAAGTAAGGAAGTATATCGTTAGGAGGTTGGGCTATGCCACGTAAGGGCCCCGTGCCGAAGCGGGATGTTCTGCCGGATCCGGTATATCATTCCAAGACGGTGACGAAGTTTATCAACAAGGTTATGCTCTCGGGCAAGAAGAGTGTTGCACAGCGCGTTGTCTATGATGCGTTTGACACGATTCGTGAAAAGACGGGACAGGATCCTCTCGAGGTGTTCGAGACGGCGCTGCGCAACGTCATGCCTGTGCTCGAGGTGAAGGCGCGCCGCGTGGGCGGTGCCAACTATCAGGTTCCGGTCGAGGTTCGTCCGGATCGACGCATGACGCTCGGCATCCGCTGGCTCGTCAGTTATGCGCGTCTGCGCGGCGAGAAGACGATGGATGCGCGCCTCTCGGCAGAGCTGATGGATGCTGCAAACAATACGGGCGCAGCGATCAAGAAGAAGGAAGATACGCACAAGATGGCGGAGGCCAACAAGGCATTCGCACATTATCGCTGGTAATAATATCTGCCGGCAGTGTAAGGAGCGATAGGAAACAGTGGCAAGAGAATATTCCCTTGAAAAAACGCGGAATATCGGCATCATGGCACACATTGATGCCGGGAAGACGACGACCACAGAGCGCATTCTCTTCTACACGGGCGTAACGCACAAGATCGGCGAGGTTCATGAGGGCGCTGCCACCATGGACTGGATGGTTCAGGAACAGGAACGCGGCATTACGATTACGTCGGCGGCGACGACCTGCCACTGGAAAGACCATCGCATCAATATCATTGATACGCCGGGTCACGTTGACTTTACGGTCGAGGTAGAGCGCTCGCTGCGCGTGCTGGACGGCACAGTCGCAGTTTTGACCGCCCGCGGCGGCGTTGAGCCGCAGACGGAGACGGTCTGGCGTCAGGCAGAGCGTTACAATGTCCCGCGTATGGCGTATGTCAACAAGATGGACATCACAGGCGCCGATTTCTTCAATGTTATGGATATGATGCGCGAGCGCCTCAATGCGAACCCGGTAGCGATTCAGCTGCCGATCGGTGCAGAGGACGAATTCAAAGGCATCATCGACCTCGTGAAGATGGACGCGATCGTCTATGAGGATGACCTCGGCAAGGTAACCGATGAGGTCGAGATCCCGGCTGAGTACAAGGAACAGGCGGAAGAGTACCGCGACAAACTCCTCGAGGCGTGCGCTGAGGTGGACGACGAGCTGATGGAGAAATACCTCGGCGGTGAGGAGGTCACGGAGGAGGAAATCCGCCGCGCGATCCGCAAGGCGACGATTGCCTGCGAGATGACCCCGGTGACCTGCGGTACTTCGTACCGCAACAAGGGGGTTCAGCCCCTGCTCGACGCCATTGTCGACTACATGCCCGCACCGACGGATATCCCGCCGATTGCAGGCGTCAACCCGGATACGGGAGAGGCAGACAGCCGTCCGGCTTCCGATACGGCACCGTTCTCGGCACTCGCGTTCAAGATCATGACGGATCCGTTCGTCGGAAAACTCGCGTTCTTCCGCGTTTACTCCGGCACGCTGAATTCCGGCTCCTACGTTTTTAACGCGACGAAGGACAACAAGGAACGCATCGGCCGCATCCTCCAGATGCACGCGAACAACCGCAAGGAGATCGACGTGGTTTACAGCGGAGACATTGCGGCGGCTGTCGGACTCAAGAACACGACGACGGGCGATACGCTCTGCGATGAGAACAACCCGATCATCCTCGAGTCGATGGAGTTCCCGGATCCGGTTATCTCCGTTGCGGTTGAGCCTGCGACGAAGAATGACCAGGAGAAGATGGGCATCGCGCTCCAGAAACTTGCCGAGGAAGATCCGACGTTCCGCGTTCATACGGATGCGGAGACGGGACAGGTCATCATCTCAGGCATGGGCGAGCTGCATCTGCAGATCATCGTTGACCGCATGCTCCGCGAGTTCAAGGTCGACTGCAAGGTCGGTGAGCCGCAGGTTGCATACCGCGAGACGATCCGCAAGTCCGTCAAGGCAGAGGGCAAGTTCGTCCGGCAGTCCGGCGGTCACGGACAGTACGGACACTGCTGGCTCGAGCTCATCCCGCAGGAGGCGGGCGAGGGCTTCAGCTTCGAGAACAAGGTCGTCGGCGGCGTGATTCCGAAGGAATTCATCAATCCGATCGAGGCCGGTGTTCGTCAGGCCATGGAGGGCGGCGTCGTTGCCGGCTATCCGATGGTCGACATCAAGGTCATCGTCTACGATGGTTCGTTCCATGAGGTCGACTCGTCCGAGGCGGCATTCAAGGTGGCAGGTTCGATGGCGTTCAAGGCCGGCGCTGAGAAGGCAAACCCGGTCCTTCTCGAGCCGTACGTCAAGGTCGAGGTCACGGTGCCGGAGGAGTACATGGGCGACGTGATCGGCGACCTGAACTCGCGCCGCGGGCGCATTGACGGCATGGAGCCGCGCAACGGCGTACAGGTCATCAACGCCTACGTTCCGCTTTCGGAGATGTTCGGCTATTCGACGGATCTCCGTTCCAAAACTCAGGGCCGCGGGAACTACTCGATGGAGGTTTCCTTCTACGATGAAGTTCCTAAGAATATAGCTGACGCTGTAGTCGCCAAGAACAAAGGCGAATAAGGAGGCAATTTTAAATGGCAAAAGAAAAATTTAACCGCAGCAAGCCCCATGTCAACATCGGCACGATCGGCCACGTTGACCACGGCAAGACGACGCTGACGGCTGCGATCACGAAGGTTCTCTCCGAGAAGGGCTATGCGAAGTTCGAGGACTATGCGGACATCGACAAGGCTCCGGAGGAGCGCGAGCGCGGCATCACGATCAATACGGCACACGTGGAGTACGAGACGGACAACCGTCACTATGCGCACGTTGACTGCCCGGGCCATGCGGACTATGTCAAGAACATGATTACGGGTGCTGCGCAGATGGACGGCGCGATCCTCGTTGTCTCCGCAGCTGACGGCCCGATGCCCCAGACGCGTGAGCACATCCTGCTCGCTCGTCAGGTCGGTGTTCCGGCGCTTGTCGTCTTCCTCAACAAGGTTGACCAGGTGGATGACCCCGAGCTCCTCGAACTCGTTGAGATGGAAGTGCGCGAGCTGCTCTCGCAGTACGAGTTCCCCGGCGACGACATCCCCGTCATCGCAGGCTCTGCACTCAAGGCGCTCGAGGGCGACGAGGCGATGAAGGCGAAGATCCTCGAGCTCATGGATGCGGTTGATTCGTACATCCCGACACCGACCCGCGACACGGAGAAGCCGTTCCTCATGCCGGTTGAGGACGTGTTCACCATCACGGGCCGCGGCACGGTCGCAACGGGCCGTGTGGAGCGCGGCGAGCTGAAGCTGAACGATACGGTTGAGATCGTCGGCCTTCAGGATGAGGCGCGCAGCACAGTTGTTACGGGCATCGAGATGTTCCGCAAGCTGCTCGACAGCGCGGTTGCGGGCGACAACATCGGCGCACTTCTGCGCGGCGTGGACCGCAAGGACATCGAGCGCGGACAGGTTCTCGCAAAGCCGGGCTCCATCAACCCGCACACGAAGTTCAAGGCGCAGGTTTACGTCCTGACGAAAGAGGAGGGCGGCCGTCATACGCCGTTCTTCACGAACTATCGTCCTCAGTTCTACTTCCGTACGACGGACGTGACGGGCGTTGTCCGTCTTCCTGAGGGCACCGAGATGGTCATGCCCGGTGATAACGTCGAGATGGAAGTCGAGCTCATCACCCCGATCGCGATTGAGCAGGGCCTCCGTTTCGCTATCCGCGAGGGCGGCCATACGGTCGGCGCGGGTCGTGTTACGGCGATTGAGGGCTAATAAAATAGCTGATTGATATTCCCAAAGAGGAGGAGCGGCGCTCGCGTCGCTCCTTTTCGAGGGAAATGACGGTTTGACGAAAAGTCTGACTGAAATTTCCCGATGGGGAATATGATAAAACTTCTTTTCATCTTTTGGAATCATACGACAGACGACGTACTCCATGCGATGACATGGCAGATGGCTATGCCCCGGCGGGGCAGAGGGAACTGCCGTGGAGAAATGTTTGGGGCGGGACCCCGGACGAAGGAGGAAAACTACTTTGGCGAAACAGCAGAAAATCAGAATTCGTTTGAAGGCCTATGACCACAAGGCTCTCGACCAGAGTGCGGCGAAGATCGTCGACACGGCGAAGAAGACGGGCGCAATGGTCTCCGGGCCCATTCCACTTCCGACGGAGAAGAATGTCTACACGATTCTCCGTTCTCCGCACGTCAACAAGGACTCGCGCGAGCAGTTTGAGATGCGCACGCACAAGCGCCTCATCGACATCCTGCAGCCGACGAACAAGACGGTTGATTCGCTCATGCGTCTCGATCTGCCTGCCGGCGTTGACATCGAGATTAAGCTCTAAAATAGGAGGTGGAAGCCTTGGCTAAGGCTATTTTAGGAAGAAAACTGGGCATGACCCAGATCTTCACAGAGGAAGGCCGCGTCGTTCCCGTGACGGTCGTTGAGTCCGGCAACAACTTTGTGCTGCAGAACAAGACCGACGAGACGGACGGCTACAATGCTGTGCAGATCGGGTTTGGCGAGGTAAAGGAGAAGAACGTCAACAAGCCGCTCAAGGGACACTTTGAGAAGGCGGGCGTCAAGGCAGTGCGCTTCATTCGTGAAATGCGCCTCTCGGCTCCTTCAGAATATAATGTAGGCGATACGATCGGCGTGGACATCTTTGCTGCGGGCGATCTCGTCGATGTGGTCGGAACGTCCAAGGGCAAAGGCTTTGCCGGCGGCATCAAGCGCCACAACTTTGCACGCGGTCCCATGGGCCACGGTTCGAAGTCGCACCGTGAGCCGGGCTCGACGGGTGCAATGATCTCCGGCCCCGGCGGACGTGTCCTCAAGGGCAAGAAGCTCCCGGGACGCATGGGCGGCGAGCGTGTCACAGTCCAGCGGCTGACGGTGGTCCGTGTAGACGCCGACCGCAACCTCATCCTCATCAAGGGCGCGATTCCGGGCCCGAAGAAGGGATTTGTCGTCATTAAAGATACCGTAAAGCCTGCAAAGGCAGCGAAAGAATAAGGAAGGGGGAATCGCAGCATGGCGAATGTAGCAGTATATGATATGTCGCACAACCAGGTTGGCGAAATCAGCCTGAACGACGAATTTTTCAATGTCGAAATGAATGCCGGCCTCCTTCATCAGGCGGTTGTCCTCCAGCTCGCATCGCAGCGCCTCGGCACGCATTCCACGAAGACGCGCGGCCTCGTGCGCGGCGGCGGACGCAAGCCTTGGCGTCAGAAGGGCACGGGCCGTGCCCGCGCAGGTTCGACGCGCAGCCCGCTGTGGGTCGGCGGCGGTACGGTCTTTGGACCGCATCCGCGCAAATACGGCTTTACGATGCCGCGCAAGCAGCGCCGTCTTGCACTCAAGTGTGCGCTTTCGGACAAGGTCCGCACGGGGGATTTCATCGTCCTCGATCAGCTTGACTTTGATGCACCGAAGACGAAGGCAGCAGTCAAGCTCCTGAGCGATTTCGGCGTGAATGCAAAGAGCCTCTTCATCACGGCGGACGAAGCTGTGAACGTAGAGCGCTCCACCAGCAATATTCCGGGTGTAAAAGCCATCACGGCAAGTGGAATCAATGTCTTTGACATTCTCCATCACGACAAGCTCTTCATTACGAAGGATGCCATCACCCGTATCGAGGAGGTATTCGCATAATGGAAGCACGTGATATTCTCGTTCGCCCGCTCATCACCGAGCGGACGACGCAGCTCATGGCTGAGGGCAAATACGTCTTCGTCGTTGAGAAGGCTGCCAATAAAATCGAGATTGCCAAGGCGGTCTCTGAGATCTTCAAGGTGAAGGTCGCAAAGGTCAATACGGTCAACGTCCTCGGCAAGAAAAAGCGCATGGGCCGTACGCAGGGCAAGCGCCCCGACTACAAGAAGGCCATCGTGAAACTCGCTCCGGGCGAGACCATCGAGTTCTTTGAAGGCTGAGACGAAAGGGAGGTACGAACGTGGCAGTAAAGAGTTTTAAGCCGTATTCTGCCGGCAGACGCTTCATGACGGTCTCTTCCTTCGATGAGATCACGACAGATAAGCCGGAGAAGTCCCTCACCGTCCGCCTGACAAAGACGGGCGGACGCAACCAGCAGGGCAAACTGACCGTGCGCCATCGCGGCGGCGGACACAAGCGGCTCTACCGCATCATTGACTTTAAGCGCACGAAGGACGGAATTCCGGCCCGTGTCGCGACGATCGAATACGATCCGAACCGCAGTGCGCGCATCGCGCTGCTGAACTACGCAGACGGCGAGAAGCGCTACATCCTCGCACCGAACGGCCTCAAGGTCGGCGATGTTGTGGAGTCGGGTGCCGAGGCTGACATCAAGCCGGGGAACACGCTTCCGCTCAAGAATATCCCGCTCGGTACGGTTATTCATGCCATAGAGCTCAAGATCGGCAAGGGCGCGCAGCTGGCACGCAGTGCGGGCACATCGGCACAGCTCATGGCGAAGGAAGGCGACTACGCGCTTCTGCGTCTGCCGTCCGGTGAGATCCGCCGTGTGCACATCAACTGTCGTGCAACGATCGGCGAGGTCGGGAACCTCGAGCATGAGAACATCACCATCGGCAAGGCGGGCCGCAGCCGCTGGCTCGGACGCCGTCCGGAGACGCGCGGTATTGCGATGAACCCGAATGACCATCCGCACGGCGGCGGCGAGGGCCGTTCGCCGGTCGGACGCAAGAGCCCGATGACGAAGTGGGGCAAGATTGCGATGGGCAAGAAGACGCGCCGCAAGAAGAAGGCGTCGAATCGTCTGATTGTTCACCGCCGTAAGTAATTAACGGCTCATGAGGGCGGCACCCATCTTGGGCATCTTTTCCGCCCTGTCTGCGGACAGCAAATCCTCCACATAGCATAATCTATGCGTCCGGTTTGCTGCCTTGACAGAACGAAAAATTTGCTCCAATCTGAGCACCGCCCAAGAAAGCGGTATAGCATCGTAACTTGCAGATAGAACCTCGTCGGATTGATTACAGTCCGGCGAAAGGAGGAAAAACTTTGTCAAGATCGATTAAGAAAGGGCCCTTCGTCGCAGAGAGCCTGATGAAGAAGATCGAGGCGCTCAACGAGAAGAACGAGAAGAAGGTTGTGCGCACATGGTCGCGCAGCTCCACGATCTTCCCGGATTTCGTTGGACATACGATCGCTGTCCATGACGGACGCAAGCATGTTCCTGTCTACGTGACGGAGGACATGGTCGGACATAAACTCGGCGAATTTGCGCCGACACGTACATTCAAAGGTCACGCAGGCGAAGAGCGCAAGACCTCGCTTCGCTGATAGAGAGGAGGACGATTCGTGGCACAGGAAGTAAAGGCTACCGCCAAATACATCCGTATCGCACCGCGCAAGGTTCGCATTGTTATGAACCTCGTGCGCGGCAAGAGCGTTGCTGACGCTCTTGCAATCCTGAAATTCACGCCGAAGATCGGCGCGGATGCCGTGGAGAAGGTGCTCCGCTCTGCTGTTGCAAACGCGGAGAACAACTTCGACATGGATGTGGATCGACTGTTCATTTCCTCAGCTTTCGTTGACCAGGGACCGACCTTGAAGCGCATTCATCCGCGTTCGCGCGGGCAGGCGTTCAAGATTTTGAAGCACACGTCCCATATCACGGTTGCCGTAAACGAAAAGTAATAGGGAGGGAAACAGTTTGGGTCAGAAAGTAAATCCCCATGGCATTCGCCTTGGTATCGTCAAGGATTGGGATGCCCGCTGGTACGCAGACAAAGACTTCGCGCAGAATCTGCATGAGGACATCAAAATTCGCGATTACCTCAAGAAGAGCCTCCAGACCGCAGGTGTTCCCCGCGTGGAGACGGAGCGCAGCAAGAACCGCCTGAAGCTCACGATCCATACGGCAAAGCCGGGTATGGTCATCGGGCGCGGCGGCTCGGGCATCGAGCAGATCAAAGAGGGACTCAAGACCCTCACGGATAAGCGCGTTGACATCAATATTGCAGAGATCAAGCAGCCGGACCTCGACGCGACGCTCGTCGCAGAGAACATTGCGGCACAGCTTGAGCGCCGCATCGCATTCCGCCGTGCGATGAAGCAGGCGGTCGGACGCACGATGCGTCTCGGTGCAAAGGGCATTAAGATCGCCGTCAGCGGTCGTCTCGGCGGTGCGGAAATCGCACGCCGCGAGTCCTACCGCGAGGGCAGCATTCCTCTGCACACACTGCGTGCAGACATCGACTACGGCACAGCTGAGGCACACACGACCTACGGCCGTATCGGCATCAAAGTCTGGATCTTCAAGGGCGAGGTGCTCCACGACAAGAAGCAGCAGTCAAGAAACGGTAAGGAAAGGAGCGAGGCGTAATGTTACTCCCAAAGCGCGTAAAGTACCGCAAGCAGTTCCGCGGGCGCATGAAGGGCAAGGCACAGCGCGGCAACACGGTCAGCCATGGCCAGTACGGTCTCGTCGCTCTGGAGCCGGCATGGATTACAAACCGCCAGATCGAGGCTGCGCGTATCGCGATGACGCGTTACATCAAGCGCGGCGGCAAGGTCTGGATCAAGATTTTCCCGGATAAGCCGGTTACGGCGAAGCCGGCGGAGACCCGCATGGGTTCCGGCAAGGGCTCGCCCGAGTACTGGGTCGCTGTCGTAAAGCCGGGCCGCGTCCTCTTTGAGATGGACGGCGTGGCGCGCGACGTTGCAGCAGAGGCGATGCGTCTCGCGGGGCACAAGCTCCCGATCAAGACGAAGTTCGTCGTACGCGAAGAAGTAGAGGGCGGTGAAGTGAATGAAGGTTGATGAGATCCGCGGCCTGAGCGCCGACGAGCTCACGGAAAAACTTGCGTCGCTCAAGGAAGAGCTCTTTGGCCTCCGTTTTCAGCACGCCACCGGACAGCTCGATAACCCGATGCGTATCAAGGACGTAAAGAAGACGATTGCCCGCATCAAGACCATTCAGCGCGAGCAGGCAAACGCCTAAGTCTCAGTTATAACAACTGGTGAAAGAGCCCTGCCGGATTCACACAGATTTTTCGTCCTGTCAAGGAAACAATCTGAACGCAGAGTGCGGCTCTGCAGAGATTTGTTGACGCAGAGAGGCCGGAAAAGAAGAAGGCGGGATGATACGCAGGAAGGAGGCTCATACACACATGAGCGATAGAAACGTACGCAAAGTGAGAGTCGGCAAGGTCGTATCCGACAAGATGGAAAAGACCGTTGTCGTGGCTGTCGAGGAGCTCGAGCAGCATAAAATGTATAAGAAGCCGGTCAAGAAGACGGTAAAGTTCCACGCGCATGACGAGAAGAACGACGCGCATGTCGGCGACCGCGTATCCATCATGGAGACGCGTCCGCTCTCCAAGACGAAGCGCTGGCGCGTGGTCGAGATCGTCGAGCGCGCGAAGTAAGGAGGAAATGGATCAATGATACAGCAGGAAACAATCCTGAATGTCGGCGATAACACAGGAGCCAAGGAAATCCTCTGCATTCGCGTACTGGGCGGCTCGTACCGCAAGTATGCCAACATCGGCGATGTTATCGTCGCCTCCGTCAAGGCGGCATCGCCGGGCGGCACGGTGAAGAAGGGCGATGTTGTCAAGGCCGTCGTCGTCCGCAGCGTCAAGGGCCTGCGCCGTCCGGACGGTTCTTACATCCGTTTCGACGAGAACGCAGCTGTCCTCATCAAGGACGATCACACCCCGCGCGGAACGCGTATTTTCGGACCTGTTGCACGCGAGCTGCGCGAGAAGGATTTTATGAAGATCGTCTCGCTCGCTCCCGAAGTTCTTTAAGGAGGAGGTGTTATTTTGTCGCTGGCAAAACTGAACGTCAAGAAAGGCGATACGGTCGTCGTTCTTTCCGGCAAGGATAAGGGAAAGCAGGGCAAGGTCATCGAGGCACAGCCCAAAAAGGGCAAGGTCATCGTTGAGGGCATCAACAAGGTAAAGCGCCACACGAAGCCCAGCCAGAGCGCACCCCAGGGCGGTATTATCACGAAGGAAGCACCGCTCTATGCGTCGAAGGTGCAGTTGGTCTGTCCCGCATGCGGAAAGGCAACGCGCGTGGCACACCGCATCGTCGGCGAGCGCAAGGTACGCGCCTGCAAGAAGTGCGGCGAGCCCATCGAGCAGTAATCTTCAGCGGAAAGGAGGAATACGCAAAGTGGAAAGACTCAAGGAAAAGTATCAGAAGGAAGTTGCTCCTGCGCTTACGGAAAAGTTCGGCTATAAGAACGTCATGCAGCTCCCGAAGGTAGAGAAGGTCATCATCAACATGGGCGTCGGCGAGGCCGTTGGCAACCCGAAGGCACTTGACGCCGCCGTGACGGATCTCACTGCCATCTCCGGACAGAAGCCCCAGCTCACGCGCGCGAAGAAATCGCTCGCTGCGTGGAAGCTGCGCGAGGGCATGCCGATCGGCTGCAAGGTTACCCTGCGCGGCACGCGCATGTATCAGTTCCTCGATAAATTCATGAATGTCGCACTTCCGCGCGTCCGCGATTTTCGCGGGGTCAGCGAGAAGGCGTTCGACGGCCGCGGCAATTACGCCGTGGGGTTGCGCGAACAGCTCATTTTCCCCGAAATTGATTACGACAAGATCGACAAGATCCGCGGCATGAACATCGTCATCGTTACGAGCGCGCATACGGACGAGGAGGCAAAAGAGCTCCTGCGTCTTATGGGTATGCCGTTCCGCGCGTAACGGACAAGGAGGAACAACTGTGGCAAAGAAGGCAATGATTGAGAAGTGGAGCAAAGAGCCCAAATTCTCGACGCGCAAATATAACCGCTGCAAAATCTGCGGACGTCCGCACGGCTATATCCGCAAATTTGACATGTGCCGTATCTGCTTCCGTGAGCAGAGTTACAAGGGCGCCATCCCTGGCGTAACGAAGGCAAGCTGGTAATACTGATATAAGGAGGATATCGATTCATGGCAATGACTGATCCTATCGCAGATATGCTGACCCGCATCCGCAACGCGAACTCGGTCTACCACGAGAGCGTGGCGATCCCCGGGTCAAAGGTCAAGACGGCAATTGCCGAGGTCTTGAAAAAGGAAGGCTTCATCAAGGACTACACCTTCCAGGAGGACGGCAAGCAGGGCGTCCTCACCGTCACGCTGAAGTATGGAGCAAAGCGTGAACATGTCATTTCCGGCCTGAAGCGCGTTTCCAAGCCCGGACTTCGTCAGTACGCAAAGCACGATGCGCTCCCGCGCGTCTACGGCGGCCTCGGCATCTCCGTGATCTCCACTTCAAAGGGGATCATGAGCGACAAGGATGCAAGGAAAGCCGGCCTCGGCGGCGAAGTTCTCGCATTCGTATGGTAATGCACAGGCAGGAGGTGTAACAATGTCAAGAATTGGAAGAGCACCGATTCACATTCCGTCTGGCGTTACCGTCACGGTCGGTGCGAATAACCTCGTGAAAGTGAAGGGCCCGAAGGGCGAACTTTCGCGTGAAATCCATCCGGATATGAAAATAACCGTCGAGGACGGCGTCGTAACAGTCACCCGTCCTTCGGACGATAAAATGCACAGGTCGCTCCACGGCCTCTCCCGTGCGCTCATCAACAACATGGTGGTCGGCGTATCGGAGGGCTTTATGAAGACCCTTGAGATCAGCGGCGTCGGCTATCGCGCGGCAAAGCAGGGCAAGAATTTGAACCTCTCGCTCGGCTTCTCGCATCCCGTTGTCATTGAGCCGCCCGCAGGCATCACGTTCGAGTGTCCCTCTGCTACGGTCATCACGATTTCCGGCATCAATAAGGAAACCGTCGGTCAGACTGCAGCTGAGATTCGCGCGCATCGTGAGCCGGAGCCGTATAAGGGCAAGGGCATCAAGTACGCCGGAGAGCATGTCCGCCGCAAGGAAGGCAAAGCCGGCGCGAAGGGCAAGAAATAAGAAGGAGAGGAGTGACACACTGTGCTTATCAAGCAGGATAAGAATAAGGCGCGTCAAAAGCGCCATCTGCGCGTGCGCAACCACATTGCAGGCACTGCGGCCCGTCCGCGTCTCAATGTGTTCCGCAGTCTCAAGAACATCTACGCACAGATCATTGACGATGAAAAGGGCGTGACGCTCGTCTCCGCCAGCTCTAAGGATAAGGACTTCTCGCAGTACGGCGGCAATGTTGAGGCCGCAAAGGCCATCGGCACCGCTGTTGCGAAGAAGGCTCTTGAAAAGGGCATCACCGAGGTCGTCTTTGACCGCGGCGGCTACATCTATCATGGCCGCGTCGCTGCTCTCGCTGAGGCAGCACGCGAGGCCGGTCTGAAATTCTAAAGGAGGGAAAGCATGGCTAGACATAACGAAAACGAGACGCCGGAGTTTGAGGAGCGTGTCGTATTCATCAACCGCGTATCGAAGGTTGTAAAGGGCGGCCGACGCTCTTCCTTCAGTGCGCTTGTTGTCGTCGGCAACAAGAAGGGCAAGGTCGGCTTTGGCATGGGCAAGGCTGCTGAGGTTCCCGAGGCGATCCGCAAGGGCGTCGAGGATGCGAAGAAGAGCCTCATCGAGGTTCCGCTGCGCGAAGAGCGCACGATCCCGCATGAGATCACGGGCATCTTCGGTGCCGGCCGCGTGCTCTTAAAGCCCGCCGCCAAAGGTACCGGCGTCATCGCCGGCGGCCCGGCGCGTGCAGTGCTCGAGCTCGCAGGCGTACGTGACATCCTCACGAAGTCGCTTGGTTCGTCCAACCCGAACAACATGGTTCGTGCGACGATGGAAGGCCTCATCGGCCTCAAGAACCCTGCCGATGTTGCAGCTCTCCGCGGCAAGACCGTGCGTGAGATTTTTGGCTGATAAGGAGGAACGAACATGGCAAAAGTCAGAGTAACGCTGACACGCAGCTTGATCGGTCGTCCTGAGACGCAGCGCAAGACTGTGAAATCCCTCGGACTGCGCAAGCGCAACTCCGTTACCGAGCTTCCCGACACGCCCGCCGTGCGCGGACAGCTTCACAAGGTCTCCCACCTCATTACGGTGGAAGAGATTGCAGACTGAAGAGGGGAGGCAAGAATCTATGAAACTGCATGAATTACAGCCGGCTGATGGCTCGCAGAAGACACGCAAGCGCGTCGGCCGCGGCATCGGCTCCGGCATGGGCAAGACCTCGACGCGCGGCATGAAGGGACAGAAGTCCCGCTCCGGCGGCGGTGTCCGCAGCGGCTTTGAGGGCGGTCAGATGCCTCTCTACCGTCGTCTCCCGAAGCGCGGCTTCAAGAATGTCTGGGCAAAGACCTTTGCTGAGGTGAATGTCGGCAGCCTGAACTGCTTTGAGGACGGCACGACGGTAGATCCCGTTGCGCTGATCGAGGCGGGCATCCTAAAGAATGTCCGTGACGGCATCCGCATTCTCGGTGACGGCGAGCTCACGGCAAAGAACCTCACCGTCCGTGCGCAGGGATTTACCCATGCGGCGGCTGAGAAAATCGCAGCGGCAGGCGGCAAAGTCGAGGTGATCTAAGGTGCTCCAAGCCCTTGGAAACATCTTCCAGATTCCCGAGCTGCGGCAAAAGATCGTATTCACACTGATCATGTTCGCCGTATTCCGCATGGGGACGCATATCCCCGTGCCCGGCGTGGATCCGACAGCGATTGAACAGCTCTTCGCACAGGGGACGCTGTTCGGTCTTCTGGATCTTTTCTCCGGCGGCGCGTTCAGTAAATTTTCCGTCTTTGCAATGAGCATCACGCCCTACATCAACGCGGCCATCATCATCCAGCTGCTCAACGTCGTTGTTCCGACACTTGAGCAATGGTCGAAAGAGGGCGCAGAGGGGCAGAAAAAGACGACGAAGGTCACACGGTATCTTACGGTTGCGCTTGCGTTCTTTCAGGCGATCGGCATGTCCATCGGCCTCAAGACCGCGATCCTCAACCCGAACCCGGTGAACATTCTCATCATCGCCATCACCCTGACGGCGGGAACTGTCTTTCTCATGTGGCTGGGCGAGCAGATCACGGCGAACGGCGTCGGCAACGGGATCTCACTCATCATCTTTGCCGGCATTGTTGCGGCCTTGCCGAAGAACATCGGCACCATCTATGCCTATGTGAAGGCAGGCACGATCAGCTACTTCAGCGTATTTGCATTTGCCGTCATTGCGCTTGCGATGATCGTTTTTGTCATCCACATCGAGACGGGCTTCCGCCGCGTTCCGATTACGTATGCAAAGCGTGTCATCGGCGGGCGCATGGCGAGCGGGCATTCGAGCCACATCCCGTTCAAGGTCAATCAGGCTGGCGTTATCCCGATCATCTTTGCATCGTCGGTGCTCATGTTCCCGATCACCGTAGCACAGTTCATCGATATCCCGTGGGTCAAGACCGTAGCGGCGTATCTCGAGTGGGGCAAACCCCTCCAGACCACCCTCTATGTGTTTATGATCATTTTCTTCACCTATTTCTATACATCGGTCACGGTGAAGATCCCGGATATGGCGGATAATCTCAAGAAATACGGCGGCTTTGTCCCGGGGCTCAGACCCGGACGGGCAACGGCAGATTATCTCGACTATGTCTTGACGCGCATCACGCTTGCGGGGGCATTTTTCCTCGCATTCATTGCTGTTCTGCCCAATCTTGTAGCAAGCGCAACGAACATCCAAGGCGTGTATTTCGGCGGTACGGCTCTCCTCATCGTCGTAGGCGTCGCGCTCCAGACGATGAAGCAGATCGAATCTATGGTCGTTATGCGCCATTACGAAGGCTTTATGAAATAGTGAACGAAGGAGATTCTATGCACATCATTTTGATGGGGCCGCCCGGTGCCGGCAAGGGCACGCAGGCAGCAAACCTCGTAAAACGGTACGGCATTCTTCACATCTCCACGGGCGATATGTTTCGTGAGGCCGTAAAGGAGGGGACGCCCCTCGGCAAAGAGGCGAAGTCCTATATGGATGCGGGCAAGCTTGTTCCCGATGCCGTCACCGTCGGCATCGTACGCGAGCGTCTCAGCAAACCGGACTGCAGGAAGGGGTTCATCCTGGACGGCTTTCCGCGCACCGTCGAGCAGGCGGATGCACTTGATGAGATCCTTGCAGACAATGGGATCAAGCTGACCGGCGTTGTCAACATCAACGTCCCGACGGCCGATCTCATCGAGCGTGCTGTCGGACGGCGCATCTGCAAAGACTGCGGACACTCCTTTCATGTGAAGTTCAAACCGAGCAAAGTTGAGGGTGTCTGTGATGACTGCGGCGGCACGACCTATCAGCGTGCCGACGACAGCGAAGAGACCATGAAGAGCCGTCTTTCCGTCTATGAATCCTCTACGCGCCCGCTGATCGAATACTATAAAAAAGCAGGCGTCTACAAGGAGATCGACGGCAGACAGGACATCGCGAAGGTCGAGGCGGATCTCGCCGCCGTCCTTGAGGCGTAAAAGGAGCGAAAGGGAAGTATGTCAAAACAGGATGTCATCGAGGTAGAGGGAAGAGTCGTAGAGAAGCTTCCCAATGCGATGTTCCAAGTCGAACTTGAGAACGGACATGTCGTCCTTGCTCATGTTTCCGGAAAGATACGCATGAATTTCATTCGTATTCTTCCGGGCGACAAGGTAACCATCGAGCTCACCCCGTACGATCTGACTCGCGGACGTATCACATATCGCTTCAAATAGTCCTGAACATACTAGCCGAACAGCGCGTTTTGTGCTAGAATGGAAAAGATCGACTTGAACGTAGGAACCACAGGGAGACGGAAGGAGGCAAGCGCAGTGAAGGTAAGACCGTCTGTCAAGAAAATCTGTGATAAATGCAAGATCATTAAGCGCAAGGGCCGCGTTATGGTCATTTGCGAGAACCCAAAGCATAAACAAAGACAAGGATAAAAGGAGGTGCACTTATGGCACGTATTGCCGGTGTAGATTTGCCCCGTGACAAGAGAATTGAAATTTCCCTGACGTACATCTACGGCATTGGCCTGACGACCGCGCAGAAGATCCTCGCGATCGCAGATGTCAATCCCGATACCCGTACGCGCGACCTCACGGAGGATGAAGTCGTCAGACTTCGTGATGCCATCGACAAGAACGCCGTGGTCGAAGGTGATCTTCGCCGCGAAGTTCAGATGAACATCAAGCGTCTCGTTGATATCGGCTGCTACCGTGGCCGCCGCCACCGTCTCGGCCTGCCTGTCCGCGGACAGAACACGAAGAACAATGCGCGTACGCGCAAAGGCCCGAAGAAGGCTGTCGCAGGCAAGAAAAAGTAAAGGAGGCTCGTAGAGGTGGCTGTTAAGAAAACAACACGTTCCAAGAAAAAAGTTCGCAAGAACATAGAGTCGGGCGTTGCACACATCAGCTCGACATTCAATAACACGATCGTCACGCTCACCGATAAGAGCGGCAATGCCCTCTCGTGGGCGAGCGCCGGCGGTCTCGGCTTCCGCGGCTCCCGCAAGAGCACGCCGTTCGCAGCGCAGATGGCTGCGGAGACGGCGGCAAAGGCTGCGATGGAGCACGGGCTCAAGTCCGTCGAAGTCTATGTCAAGGGACCCGGCGCAGGCCGCGAGGCGGCAATCCGCTCGCTGCAGGCAACCGGCCTTGAAGTCAATATGATCAAAGACGTGACCCCCATCCCGCACAACGGATGCCGTCCGCCCAAGCGTCGCCGCGTCTAACAGGAGGTGCATGAAACAATATGGCAATTGATAGAGTACCAGTTCTCAAGCGCTGCCGCGCTCTTGGCATCGAGCCCGCCACGCTTGGTCGCGCGCGCCAGTCTACGCGCCAGCTGCGCCGCACGAACCGCAAGGTCTCCGAGTACGGACTCCAGCTCAAGGAAAAGCAGAAGGCGAAATTCGTCTATGGCGTTCTCGAGCGGCAGTTCCGCGGATACTATGAGAAAGCGAAGAAAATGTCCGGCGTCACGGGTGAGAACCTGCTGAGCCTTCTCGAGCGCCGCCTCGACAATGTTGTCTTCCGTCTCGGCCTTGCCAACACGCGGCGCCAGGCACGTCAGCTCGTCCGTCACGGACATTTCACTGTGAACGGCAAGCGCGTTGACATTCCTTCCGCACTCGTTCGTGAGGGCGACGTGATCGAGGTTGCAGAGAAGAGCCGCGCCAGCGCGTTCTTCAAGGAGCTCAAGGAGAGCAGCAACGCCCTTTCCGCTCCCGCATGGCTGACTGCCGATCAGGCAAATTTGACGGGCACCGTCACACGTTTCCCCCATCGTGAGGAAATTGACGTTCCGGTCAATGAGCAGGCCATCGTCGAGCTCTACTCCAAATAATGAATGTGAATGTGTCTGCATTACGCGTTTATTATGGAGGAGGCACATAGATGACAGATATCGAAAAACCGAAAATCGAAATCGCAGAGATCAGCGAGGACGGACGCTATGGGCGTTTCGTCTGCGAGCCGCTCGAACCGGGCTACGGCACGACGTTCGGCAACAGCCTGCGCCGCATGCTGCTCTCGTCTCTTGACGGAGCCGCGGTTACTTCCATCCAGATCGATGGAGTTCTGCATGAGTTTTCCACCATTCCCGGTGTACGGGATGATGTGACGAGCATTGTGCTGGCGCTCAAGCAGCTCTGCATCCGCATGCAGGGCAGCGAGCTGCATACGCTCCGCATCGAGGCAGAGGGAGAGCGTGAGGTCACCGCAGCCGACATTGAGTGCGGCAGCGACATCGAGATCCTGAACCCTGAGCTTCATATCGCTACGTTGGGCGCCACGGGCAAACTCAAGATCGAGATGACCGTCGAACGCGGACGGGGCTACGTACCGGCGGACAAGAACAAGAAGTCGGAGGACTCGATCGGGGTCATTCCCATCGACTCCATCTTCTCGCCGGTACAGCGTGTCAACTATACCGTAGAGGATACGCGCGTCGGCAACGTCACCGACTACGACCGCCTCATCCTCGACGTATGGACAAACGGCTCCATCCGTCCCGAGGAGGCCGTAAGCAAGGCGGCAGCGATCCTCGTCATGCATCTGCGGTTGTTCCAGAACATGGACGGCACAATGCTCGAGGAAGAGGAGGAAGTGCCGAACTTCCCGCCCGAAGAGGTTGACGACAGCGCCAAGGTGCTTGAGATGACCATCGACGATCTGGATCTTTCCGTCCGTTCCTTTAACTGCCTCAAGCGCGCCGGCATCAACACCGTTGCGGATCTGGCGCAGAAGACCGAGGATGACATGATGAAGGTACGCAATCTCGGGCGCAAATCTCTGGATGAAGTGAAGAAGAAACTTGAGGAGCTTGGACTCTCCTTGAGACAGGACAACGAATAACGATAGGAGTGGGAAACACATGAGAAAGCTCGGACGCAATTCCGCGGCCCGCAAGGCTCTCCTCAGGAGCATCCTCACATCCTTCTTCAAGTATGGACGCATTGAGACGACCGAGGCAAAGGCAAAGGAGCTCCGCTCCCTCGCCGACGGCCTCATTACGCTCGCGAAGCGCGGCGATCTCAGCGCGCGTCGCCAGGCCATTGCGGCGCTGGCAGAAGAGGATGTCGTACGCAAGCTCTTCGGCGAAATCGCAGAGAAATATACGGACCGCAAGAGCGGCTATACACGCATCTTGAAGCTCGGCCCACGCCGCGGCGATGCCGCCCCGATGGCCATCATTGAGCTCGTCTGATCAACGAATTAAAAAGACCGCCTGCGGGCGGTCTTTTTGTGTATGCATTTTTAAACCGTCGGGTCTTGTGCGAGTATCGGTGCAAGTTCGTCCTCGTCTTCGGTGACAAACAGCGTTTTCTCGTTGATGAAGCGGACGAAGCCGGGAGCAGCGCCCGCGGGCTTCTTGACGAAGCGGACGGCGGTGTAGTCGACGGGGACGTTCGAGGAGCCGCGTGCCTTGCTGAAGTGCGCGGCGATCTGCGCCGCGAGGCAGAGTGCCTGCTCGCTCGGCTCACCGCCGCTCGTCCGCAGGATGACGTGCGAACCGGGGATGTCGCGCACATGCAGCCAGATGTCCGTCGGCGCGGCGGTTCGAAAGGTGAGCGTATCATTCTGTGCGTTGTTCTTGCCGACCAGGATCACAGTACCGTCGGGCGCGGTGAAGGAGAAGGGATGTGCACGGCGGTCTTTGCTGCGCTTGGGCAGCTTTTCATGGAGATAGCCGGACGTGATCAGCTCGTCCTGTATCTCCGCGATCTCGGCAAGGCGCGTGGAGGAGTCCAGTGACGCCTCGATGCTCTCGAGGTGTCGGATGTTCGCAGTGCAGTGTTCCTGCTGGACGGCGAGGAGGTGCTTCGCGCGCTTCAGCTTATCGTATTTCTTGTAGTATGCCTGCATATTCTGGATGATTCCGATGCGCCGATCGAGCGGGATTGTGAGCATTTCGCCCGTGTCGCTGTATATGTTTGCGACGGTGATCGCATCATCTGCGTGATCTTGATAGTTATATTGGTAGGTCATCAGATTGTCGGCATAGATCTTCTGCTCTTCGGCATTCTCTGCCGCGGCGATCTCCGTGCGGAGCTTGTCGTACTTTTCCCGTGCACGATGGAGCTCGGTGCGCACAAGACGGCGAAAGCGCTCGCGATCGGGGATGACGTAGCTGCCGAGGCGCCGGTCCGCGTCGATCATGAGAGCACTGACCGTAGGATAGGAAAGGATCGTCGTTCCCGGCAGCCTGCTGAGGGGGAATGCGGCCATCGCCGCGACCTTGCCGTTTGCATCGAGGCGCAGAGAGGGCGCCGGCTGCTCCATCCACGCGCGCACTTCGGTGAGCGCTGCGGAAAGGGCATCAAAGTCGGACGGATCAAGCTGTGAAACGGGAATGTTCGGCGCGAGGCCTGCCAAGAAACAGACTTCCTTTGCCGAGACGGGGCCGAACCCCAAAACAGCGCTGATCAGCGCTTGAAAAATCTTTGCTTCGCCCGCGTTTCGCACGCGTGCAGCAATATCATCAATATCTGCTGCAAAGAGATCGTATTTGTCTTGCGCGGGCGGCAGTGTGTAGGGAACGCCTTTGAACACGGTGCGTACGCGGCTCGAGTTCTCGCCGATGCGGCGCAGCGCCTCGATGATGGTGCCGCCTTCGTGGAGGATGATATTGCTGTACTTGCCGATGAGTTCAAGGGTGAGCGTGCGCGTGACAAAGCGGCCGCCGCCCGCGATGATGTCGATGTCGAGATGCAGGATGCGGTCGCGCCTCTCTTGACGTACGGCGGCGATGCGGCCCGTTTCGAGCTGCTTGCGCAGCAGCATGACGAAGGTCGGCGGCTCAGCGGGGTTCTCGGGCGCGGCCTCAATGAGATGGGCCGACGGATTGCTCGCATTCGTGTTGATATAGAGAAGAAAATTTTTGCCCGGCTGGCGGACGGAGAGAATGACGGACTGCTTGTTCGGCTGATTGATCTTATCGATGTGCCCGCCCGTGAGGGCATCTGCGAGTTCATGCGCGAGGGCGGACATGGAGAAGCCGTCAAGGCTCATGGTATCATCTTCTTTCGTTCGTTCTGTCGAAGAAAATTATACACATGCGGGACACAATAGGCAAGGCGTACGCCTTGCGCACGAGGAGATTTCATAGTACAATACACAAAGATTCACACGACGATAAGGAGACCTATGGAATTTACAAAGTGGCAGGGCTGCGGCAATGATTTCGTGATTGTGGATTTCCTTGACCGGGAGCCCGTGGACTTTGCGGCACTTGCCGTGCGGATGTGCGACCGCCACTTCGGCGTCGGCGCGGACGGGTTGATGATCGTCTGCCCGTCGGAGACGGCAGATATCCGCATGCGCGAGTTCAATCCGGACGGGACGGAACCCGAGATGTGCGGGAACGGCATCCGCTGCTTTGCACGCTGTCTCTACGACTGCGGGCGCATCCGCAGGGAGCAGTTCACGATCGAGACGATTGCGGGCACAATGGTGCCGCGGATTCTCACGGAAAGCGGCGAAGTGACGGCGGTTGAGGTGGATATGGGCGAGCCCGTGCTCGCAGGTGATGCGATCCCCGTTCGCGGGTTCGGCATGGAGCCTGTCATTGCGCAGCCGATCACAGTCGAGGACAGGACGTATGCGATGACCTGCGTCTCAATGGGAAATCCGCACTGCGTGATCTTTGTGGACGATGCCGAGGGCTTTCCGCTCGCGGAGCTGGGACCGAAGTTTGAGAACCATCCCGCATTCCCACGCAGGATCAATACGGAGTTCGTCCATGTGCGGGATCGAAAGCATGCGCGGATGCGCGTCTGGGAGCGCGGTGCGGGCATCACGCTCGCCTGCGGGACGGGGACGTGCGCGACGCTTGCGGCGGGCGTGCTGTGCGATGTGCTCGACCGCGCGGCAGAGATCGAGGTCGACGGCGGCGTGATCCATGTTGCATGGCACGCGGACGGGCATATCTTTATGACGGGGCCGGCAGAGCCGGTCTTTGCGGGCATATGGCAGGGGGATGTATGAGTACGCTGCGCAGGAGCATGACGGGCTACGGCGCGGGGACGACAGAGACGCCGGACTATCGTGTTGTCGTCGAGATCAAGGCGGTCAATCAGCGCTTTCTTGAGATCGTGCCGCATATGCCGCGTGCATTCGGTGCATGGGAGAACGATCTGCGCGATGTGATCCGTTCGCGCGTTGCGCGTGGAAAGCTCGATGTCTATGTGAACTTTGAGGACCACAGCGAGAAACGGTATGAGGTGCATGTCAACGAGAATCTTGCACGTGCCTACTATGCGGCGCTCGGAAAGGTAGCACGCGCCGTTGACGCACCTTTGAATGACGGCGTGCGCATGGCAGCGGCATACGAGGGCGTGATCTCGGTCAGAGAGGATACGGACATCTCGGGGGCGCGCGCGGTCTTTTTGGATGCCGCGGCACAGGCACTCGAGGCGCTTGATGCGATGCGGCTCGCGGAGGGCGCACATATTGCGCATGATTTTGAAAAACGTCTTGTGCGTCTTGAGATGCAGCGCGCGCAGATCAAGGAGATGGCCCCCCAGATTGTTGCGGAGTACCGCGCGCATCTGGCGGAGCTCCTTGCAGAGTTCAAGGAGGCGGCGCCGGATGAATCACGTCTGGTGCAGGAGGCGGCGCTCTATGCCGACCGTGTGAACATCACGGAGGAGCTCGTGCGCCTCGCGAGCCACTTCACACAGTTCCGTGTGATTCTGGCAGAAGATGCGCCGGTCGGACGGCGGCTCGATTTTCTCCTGCAGGAGATCAACCGCGAGACGAACACGATCGGTTCGAAGGCGAACAATGCCGCTGCACAGCAGGTTGTCGTTGCGATGAAGAACGAGGTTGAGAAGCTGCGCGAGCAGGTACAGAATTTGGAGTGATGACATGGAGACGGTCAATATCGGATTCGGCGACATTGTCCTCGCGGGACGCATGATCGCCGTCGTTGCGCCGACCTCGATGTCTGTCAAGCGCATGGTGCAGGACGCGCGGGAGACAGGGCGGCTCATCGATGCGACCTACAAGCGGAGGACGCGCGCCGTTATCATCATGGACAGCGGACATATCGTGCTCTCAGCGATACAGCCGGAGACCATCGCGGGGCGCATGGCGAATGAGAGGGAGGAAGCCGAGTGAAAAAGGGTCTTCTCATTGTGATCTCGGGCGCTTCGGGTACGGGGAAGGGAACAGTCTGCAAGGAGCTCCTCACACGCGAGCCTGCCATCGCCTACTCGATCTCCGCAACCTCGCGCGCGCCGCGCGAAGGGGAGCAGGACGGGCGAGAGTATTACTTTCGTACGCGCGAGGAGTTCGAAGCGATGATTGCGGACGGTGCTTTTCTCGAGTATGCGGATGTGTACGGCAACTATTACGGCACGCCGCTGGCGCCGATTGAGGTGCGCCGCGCGGCGGGCGAGGATATCCTGCTCGAGATCGATACGCAGGGGGCGCTGAATGTGATGGAGCGCTGTCCCGATGGGACGTTTATCTTCCTTCTGCCGCCCTCCTATGAGGAGCTGTGCCGACGCATTACAGGACGCGGAACGGAGTCGGAGGAGAGCATTGCCCGGCGCCTTGCCGCAGCGCGCGATGAGATCCTGCTCGGCAAGCGCTATCGCTACGCCGTACTGAACGATACGGTGGAAGCGGCGACAGAGCGGATTCGGACGATCCTTGCCGCCGAGCACCTGCGTGCGGATATGAATCCCGCGCAGTTTGATGTTGTTATTTGAAAGATAGAGGTATACGGATGAAAACGAATGTGGAAATCGGCATGGTCAATCCCTCGACGGACGAACTGCTGACGAAGGTGGACAGCCGCTACGGCATGGTCGTGCTTGCTGCGAAAAGAGCGCGCCAGCTGCTCGAGGGGGATCCTGTGAAGTCAGAACTCGCGCGCTCGACAAAGAATGTTACGAACGCCTTGGAGGAGATTGCCGAGGGCAAGATCAGCTACGATCTCTGCAAGGAGAGCGTCTGAGCATGGGCACGCTTGCCGGACGGCGCATCGTGCTCGGCGTGACGGGCGGCATCGCCGCCTATAAGGCAGTGGAGCTTGCAAGCCGCCTGAAGAAGGCAGGTGCTGCGGTGCATGTCGTCATGACGCATGCGGCGACATCCTTCGTCACGCCGCTCACGTTCCGCACGATCACAGATGCGCCCGTTGTGACGACGATGTGGGGCGAGCCCCGTTATCACGTCGAGCATATTGCGTTGGCTGAGCTGGCCGAAATCGTGCTTGTTGCGCCTGCAACAGCGAACTTTATTGCAAAGGCCGCGGCAGGGATTGCCGACGATATGCTCACAACGACGGTCCTCGCAACGCGTGCGCCGCTGCTTCTCGCGCCTGCAATGAATACGGGCATGTGGGAGAATCCCGTCACGCAGGAAAATGTACGCCGCCTTACAGAGCGCGGCGCGCAGATCATCCCTCCCTCCGTGGGACAGCTCGCCTGCGGGGCAATGGGAGCGGGACGGTTGCCGGAGCCTGCGGAGATTGTCGCTGCGGTCGAGGAACACTTTGCCAAGGCGCAGAGCCTCGCAGGACGACGTATCCTCGTGACGGCAGCCGGGACGGAGGAGGCGCTTGATCCTGTGCGCTACCTCGGCAACCGATCGACGGGGCGCATGGGCTATGAGGTCGCTGCAGCGGCAGCGCGGCGCGGCGCAGAGGTAATCCTCGTCTCAGGACCGACGCATCTCGATACGCCGGCGGGCGTTCGGCGTGTGAATGTGCGGAGCGCGCGCGACATGTATGCGGCCGTGCTCGCGGAATACGAGAATGCAGACGCCGTCATCAAGGCGGCGGCTGTGGCGGACTACCGCCCTGCAGAGACGGCGGAGCACAAGATCAAGAAAACGGACGGGCCGCTGACGCTGACGCTCACGCGCAACCCCGACATCCTCTATGAGCTCGGGCAGAAAAAGCACGGTCAGATTCTCGTCGGCTTTGCGGCGGAGACACAGAACGTCGAGACGTATGCACAGGAGAAACTCGCGAAAAAGAACCTCGACTTCATCGTGGCGAACAACGTGGCGGAGAAGGACGCGGGCTTTGGGGTCTTGACGAATCATGTGAAGATTTTCTTTGCGGACGGCCGGGCAGAGGATCATCCGCTCATGGCGAAGGCGGCGCTCGCGGGCGTGATCCTCGATCATCTGGAGGAAGCGCTCCAAAAACGTGCATGAGAAAAATATGTGAAAATAGTCCTTGACAATGCACTCTGCATTCGTTACAATGCGACGTATAGAAGAGAATATACCTCATCCAGAGCAGCGGAGGGAATGGCCCGATGAAGCTGCGGCAACCATGACGACTGGGTCAACGGTGCCAATTCCTTTAGGCGGACTGCCTATGAGATGAGAGCGGCGGAAAAAAGCCTCCCTTATCTTAAAAGGGAGGCTTTTTTGCAGGAGTGGAGTGAGGTTTTCTGAAATGGTATTCAAAACGCAGGGAGGTTTTTGAATGAAAAAGATGCTCTTTACATCCGAGTCTGTCACTGAAGGACATCCGGATAAACTCGCTGATCAGATCTCTGACAGCATTCTCGACGCGATTCTGGCGCAGGATCCGCAGGGACGCGTCGCCTGCGAGACGCTTGTCACGACGGGGCAGGCGCATGTTGTCGGCGAGATCTCGACCACATGCTACGTCGATATTCCGAAGATCATCCGCCAGACGGTGCGCGAGGTCGGCTACACGAACGCCAGCTACGGCTTTGATGCTGATACCTGCGGCATCCTCGTCTCACTCGACGAGCAGTCACCGGATATCGCGCAGGGGGTTGACCGCGCGATCGAGTCGCGCGAGGGCAATATGGACGCGGCCGATGCGATCGGTGCAGGCGATCAGGGCATGATGTTTGGCTATGCGACGAACGAGACGCCCGAGTACATGCCGCTCACGACGGTGCTCGCGCACAAGCTGGCACGCCGCCTCACGGACGTGCGCAAAAGCGGCGAGCTCCCCTATCTGCGTCCGGACGGCAAGACACAGGTCACCGTTGCCTATGAGGCCGGCAAGCCGATTTATGTCGATACCATCGTTATCTCGACGCAGCATGACGAGGCGGTCGACCTTGCAACCATCCGAAAGGATATGATCGAAAAGGTCATCAAGGTGATTGTTCCGGCAGAGCTCCTGCGCGCAGAGACAAAGTATTTTGTCAATCCAACGGGCAAGTTCGTCATCGGCGGCCCGCACGGCGACTCCGGTCTCACGGGGCGCAAAATCATCGTTGACACCTACGGCGGCTGGGCACGCCACGGCGGCGGCGCGTTCTCGGGCAAGGACCCCACAAAGGTGGACCGCAGTGCAGCGTATGCGGCGCGCTATGTCGCCAAGAACATCGTCGCGGCAGGACTTGCCGACCGTGTCGAGATCCAGCTCGCCTACGCCATCGGCGTTGCGCATCCCGTGTCCATCATGGTGGATACGTTCGGCACGGGCAAGGTCGACGAGGAGAAGATCGTCGACCTCGTGCAGAAGACATTTGATCTGCGCCCGGCGGGCATCATCAAGATGCTCGACCTGCGTCGCCCGATCTATCGCCAGACGGCGGCATACGGACACTTCGGCCGCACGGATGTCGATCTGCCGTGGGAGAAGACGGACAAGGCTGCGCTTCTGGAGAAGGAAGCCGGACTGTAAGCGCGTTCCCCCTGCCCCGCCACAGCGGGGAAGGGGCGCCTTGAGCGACATATCCAAAATAAACTCGGGGCTACTGTACGAAACTTTTTGGCTTTGTACAGTAGCCCCGTTGTTTCTACATCGGGGGGAAACCAATGACGGAAACAGAAATTATGGACTTTGCGCACGCAGAGTTTGAGTGGCTGCATGCGCATCCGGAACTTGCCTACGAGGAGCTCGAGACGACGGCGCGCCTGCGGGCGGACTTCGCGCGCGCAGGGATCCGCATGCGCGATCTGCCTCTTGCAACGGGACTCGTCGCCGTGATCGGAACGGGAGAAAATCCTGTCGTTGCTCTGCGGACGGATATGGATGCTCTGGCCGTGAACGAGGAAACGAACCTGCCGTATGCCTCGCAGTACGAGGGGAAGATGCACGCCTGTGGGCATGACTTTCACATGGCATCGGTGCTTGCGGCAGCGCTTCTCCTAAAGGAGCGTGAAGCGCAGCTGGCGGGAACCGTCTATATCGTCTGCCAGCCGGCCGAGGAGGCGCCGGGCGGGGCGCGCACCGTCCTCGATACGGGGGCGCTTGACGGTGTCGCAGCGATCTTCGGCATTCACGCGCGTCCGATCTATCCCGTTGGGACACTGGGGCTGTGCACGGGCGGTATGATGGCGTCCGTGGATAAATTTGAGCTCACATTCCACGGCGCTGGCACGCATGCCGCGCAGCCTGACCGCGGCTGTGATCCTGTCGTCATGGCGGCGCAGTTCGTGACGGCAGCGCAGACGATTGCGGCGCGCAACATCAGTCCCCTGCGTCCTGCTGTTGTCAGCGTGACGCACATTGAGGCGGGGGCAACGTGGAACGTCCTGCCCGAGCGCGCGTGGATGGAGGGGACGATACGCCTCTTTGATGCCGATGATCGAGCACTCGTCAAGGAACGCATGGAGGCGCTTGCCGACGGAATTGCCGCCGCATTCGGCGGACGTGCGGAGATCACGTGGACCGCGGGGCCGCCTGCCGTCGTCAATACGGAGCGCTGGAATGCGCTCGCAAAGGAGACTGCGGAGCAGGAGGGCTTTGCAGTCGTCGATGCCGTTCCGTGGATGGCGGGGGAGGATTTCGCTTACTATCAGGAGACGATGGAGACCTGCTTCGCATTCATCGGCACGGGACTTGCGCCTGAGAACCATCATCCGAAATTCACGGTTGATCCTGCGGCGATTCCGATGACGGCGCGCTGTCTCGCGCACATGGCGGAGGAAGCGCTGCGGCGGCTGAAATAAAAGGGGGGCATTGTACGAAGTTTTAGCTTCGTGCAATGCCCTCTTTACTTCTTCGGCTTTAGGAAACACGGATGCGTTCAGTAATCGGACAGACTCTATTCATCAGCGTTTCCTTAGCCCGATCGTCAGCTCGTTCACCATCGGTATGTGCTCTCCGATCTTTCTCGCGATGACTGCTCCGAGGAGCGTCAGCAGGAGCGTCGCCGCGTAGAGCCCGAGCGCAATGGGCGCTGTGAGCACATGACCGTGCGCATGAATCATCAGGAGCAGGTAGGTGATGGCGGTCGGATGGGCGAGGTAGATGAAGTAGGAGTGCTTCCCGAGGAACTGGAACGCGCGGCCCGGGAGATTTTTCGTTCCCAGCCGCGTGAAGAACGCAAAGAGCGCGAGCGACGCACCAATCGTATAGAGAATGCCGAGCGGCGAGAGCTGATGCGCCGTGTAGATTGCCTCGAGCGGCGTATAGCCGTCCGCGAGAATCAGTTTGTAATACCATGCGAGAAGCGCGGTGAGACTGATGATGCCGAGGGCATAGAGACGCCGCGCATGCCGTGCCATCAGCGTGCGGAACGTGTCAAAATGCAGGGCGATGTATCCGCCGAGCAGGAAGATAAAGACGTAGTGCATGACCCAGTAGTTCAGCCGATAAAACAGCAGCGCGCGCAGAAGCGTTCCCTCGGGGAGCCCGTAGACGTAGAGATTGAACGCCGTATTGAAGCTCGACCAGTCGTCGAACGCGATCTGCAGAACGAGGATGCCTGCCAGCAGCGGCAGGGTCATGTGGTGCAGGAGGAAGCGCCAGAGCGGCATCAGCAGATAGAACCAGATCAGGATGACCATGAAATAGAGCTGATACTTTGCATTGCCGAAGAAGAGAATGCCCGGCAGGGAGAGAAGCGGCGGGAAGCCCGTCCCGTAATACCACGCGTCATGCACGATGTAAAAGAGCGACCAGATAAGATACGGAATGACGACCGTACGCCCGCGCCGCGCGAGGAAATCTCGGTAGGAAAACACTGCGGACAGCGACTGCCCGTAGAAGAGACCGAACGCCGAGATAAAGAAAAAAATCGGCACGCTGAAGCGCGTGCCGATGTCAAAAAGCGCCACAAGATGAAGATTTGGCGATGAATTTGCGAGATACTCCGCGCCGATGTGAATGCCGATCACGCCCATCATGGAGATGCCGCGGATCGCTTCGACAGCGGAGACTCGCTCGCGTTTATTGGATGACATAGGTGATGTTCACCGTTGCTTCGACAGAGAGTTCTCCTGCAGAGATCGGCGTCGAGGAGTCATATGACTCCTTCGCCATCATCATCGGCATGTAGTTGCGCGGAGGGGCGGACTGCGCATCCGCATAGACATTTGCAATGCGCACGAGGCGAACGCCGAGCGCGCCTGCCATTGCCTGCGCCTTGCTCTGCGCGGAACGTACCGCATCCGCAAGGGCGGCATCCTTTGCAGCGCTTGTATCGCTCACCGTGAAGTTCAGCGAGTCGATGCGGTTCGCACCGTTTGCAAGCGCTGTGTCAATCACCTTGCTCACATTGTTCAAGTTGCGCACCGTGATCACGACGGAGTTCTGCGCCGTGTAGCCGATGACATCGCCGCGCCCGTTGTCGCGCATGTCGTAGCGCTGCGAAAAATCGTAGTGCGCCGTCTGAATGTCGCGGTCTGCAATGCCGAGTCCTTTTACGGCGCTGTGTATGCGCGCCGTTGCCGCAGCATTGTCGGCGTGCGCCTTTGCCGCGTCCTTCGCCTCTGTGATGACGCCGACGGTGATCTCCGCCGTATCGGGGGCAATCTGCGCCGTGCCGATTCCGCCGACCGTCAGCGTTGCGGGCGCTTCCTCCGCTGCGGCGATGCCCGTCGGGATGACGAGAGCCAGGGCCAGCACAGAGACGCGTGCAAGCGAGCCGAATGAAATATGCCTCATGAAAATCCTCCGTTCTTCTGACTGTAATTATAACGGTCAAAAACTGCGCTCATTATAGCATATCGCTGCAAAAAATTAATAAAAACAGGATTAGCCGTGCTCCGCGTAGAGCTGCTGATTGTACTTTTTCGCCGCAATGTAAGCCCAGACCGCGCAGATCGGGAAAGTAAAAATAAATCCGATCCCAAGCGTCAGCAGACCTACCACGATATTAACGAGAAACATGACGAGCGCACCGATCAGCGTCGAGTAGCACATGCCGATCGGTCCGAAGAAGAACCCCAGACCCGCTGCGAGACCGACGTTTTTTGGCGATTTTACAATGATGGTCTGCGCCTTCTGCGTGTTTTGCTCCTGATCCATAATACATCTCCTTTTCCCTTAAAACCTTGCGTGATAACCATTTCTTGCCTGAGTATAATCGAAAATCCAATAGATTGCAAATGGGAGAAGGAGCCTGTGCATGTGAAAATTCTTATGCAAGCATTTGCGATTGAACGATGAATTTGTTACAATAAATACATCTTGATACAGTGCAAAACAATCGAATCAAAAAATACTTCCGCAATTATTCCGCATGTATTTCCGAGGACAAATCAAAATTTGACTTTTTGTCATTTTTCGTGTAATATAGAGCGCAGTTTAGTACTGCATATATAATAATATGCAAAAAAATGAATCCAAGGGAGAACGATAGCATGGCAAAGGAAACGTTTGAGTTTCAAGCGGAGACAAAACAATTACTGGATCTGATGATCCATTCGATCTATACGAACCGCGAGATTTTTCTGCGCGAGCTGATTTCGAACGCGTCGGACGCGATTGACAAGCTCCACTTCGAGAGTCTGACAAACAGGGACATCCTCGAGGGAAACGATGCGTATGAGATTTTCCTCGTGCCGGATAAGAAGAGCAAGACGCTCACGATCTCGGACAACGGCATCGGCATGTCGCGTGCGGAGGTCGTGGAGAATATCGGCACGATCGCAAAATCGGGCACAAAGGCATTCATGGAGCAGCTCGCGAAGGCGAAGGAGGAGAGCGGCGGCGCGCCGGACAAGGATCTCATCGGTCAGTTCGGCGTGGGCTTTTACTCCGCGTTTATGGTCGCCGATCGAGTGACGATTGTGACGCGCCGGGCGGGAGAGACGAAGGCGACGCGCTGGGAGTCGGCGGGCGACGGCAGCTACACGATTGAGGACGCTGAGAAGGAGACGCGCGGCACGACGGTGACGATCCATCTCGCGAAAGAGTTCACGAAGGGCGAGACGGACTATACGGATACGTTTACGCTCGAGAACCTCGTGAAGAAGTATTCGGACTATGTGCGCTATCCGATCCGCATGAACGTCACGACGGAGGAGATGCCGCACGACGATGAGGGCAAGATTATCGAGGGTGCGGAGAAGATCAAGAAGACGGAGCTGCGCACGCTGAACTCGATGCAGCCGCTCTGGACGCGCGCGAAGTCCGACATCAAGGCGGAGGAGTACAACGATTTCTTCCGCGACCAGTTCCACGAGTGGGAAGCGCCGATGGAGGTATTCCACACAAAGGCGGAGGGCACCGTCGAGTATACAGCGCTCCTCGAGATCCCCGCGCGCGCGCCGTTTAACCTCTATCAGGCGGACTACGAGCCGGGCATCCAGCTTTACTCGCGCCATGTCTTCATTATGGACAAGTGCAAGGATCTCCTGCCGGACTATCTGCGCTTTATGAAGGGGCTTGTGGACTCGCCCGACCTCTCGCTGAACATCTCACGTGAGCTTTTGCAGCAGAGCCGCGAGCTCAAGACCATCGGCCGCGCGCTCGAGAAGAATGTCCTCAAGACGCTCGGCAAGAAGCTCGAAAAGGAGCGTGAGGGCTACGAGAAATTCTGGAACGAATACGGCCGCATGCTGAAGATCGGCATCTACAACAGCATGTACTCCGGGCATGATACAGTGGATAAGCTGAAGGATCTCCTGCTGTTCCACAGCTCGAAGGAGGGTAAACTCGTCTCGCTGAAGGAGTACATTCAGCGGATGCCTGAGAGCCAGAAAAGCATTTACTACGCAACGGCGAAGGATCAGGCGACGATCGAGCAGCTGCCGCAGATGGAGCAGCTGCGTGAGCGCGGACTCGAGGTACTCTTCCTGCTCGACCCGGTCGATGAGTTCGCGATCGAGACGGTACACGAGTACGAGGGGAAAAACTTCCACTCGATCAGCCGCGGCGACTTGGGGCTTGACGATGCTGAGAGTGAGGCGGCGAAGAAGGAGACCGAGGATATCGCAAAGGCGAACGACGATCTCATCAAGGACGTCAAGGACGTGCTCGGCGACAAAATTGCCGAGGTCAAGATCTCGCAGCGCCTGCGTTCGAGTGCGGTCTGCCTGGTTGCCGATGAGGCGGGGCCGTCGCTCTCGATGGAGCAGACCTTCGCCGAGATGAACAATCCGATGTTCAAGGCGCGGCGCATCCTCGAGATTAATCCGCACCACGATCTTTTTGCCAAGCTGCAGCAAGTCCACGCGGCGGGCAAGGACACCGAGGAGTTCAAGGACTACTGCGATCTCCTTTATACGCAGGCTCTCTTGATTGAGGGCATCCTGCCGGAGAATCCCGTCGCCTTTGCGCAGAAGCTCGCAAAGATGATGGCGAAATAAGGAGAAGCTGTGGAAGTCGAACTCTTTTCGTCACAGTTCTTTGTGGCCCTCTTTTCGATCATTATTCTGGATCTCGTGCTTGCGGGGGATAATGCCGTCGTGATTGCGATGGCGTCGAACCGCCTGGCTGCGCATTTGCGCAAACGCGCGATCTATGTCGGTACGGCGGGCGCGATCGTTATTCGTCTGGCCATGACATTCTTTGCCGTGCAGCTGCTTACGGTGTCGTATCTGCAGGCGATCGGAGGCCTTGTGCTCCTGCCGATCGCGGTAAGGCTCATGCGGCCCTCCGCCTCGGAGGAACACGTAGAGGCGGCAGATACGTTTGCGGGCGCGGTCAAGACAATTATCGTTGCGGACGCGGCGATGGGCATCGATAACGTGATTGCGATTGCGGGCGCGTCACACGGCGATTTTCTGCTCGTCGTGCTCGGCCTCATCATCAGCATTCCGATTGTCGTAGGCGGCAGCCAGCTGATCGGGAAACTGATGGAGAAATATCCCGTGCTCGTTGTGATCGGTGCTGCCATCCTTGGCTGGACGGGCGGCACGATGATTGTGCATGACCGCACGATCGGCCCTATGATCCTCGGCTTTGCACCGCAGGCTGAGACACTGATCCCGGCGGCGCTCGCAGGGATCGTATGCAGCATCGGCGGACGGAGACAGCGGAGCGAATAACATGGTTGGACTTGTGATTGTAACGCACAGCGCCGCGCTGGCGCACGGTGTCGCGGAGACTTGCCGGATGATGGCAAAGGACGCGCGCATCGCAACAGCAGGCGGCATGGAGGACGGCGGCTTCGGCACGAGTTATGCGCGGATTGTTGCGGCGATCGACAGCGTGTACGGTGAGGACGGGGTCGCTATTCTCATGGACGCGGGCAGTTCGATTCTGACGGTGGAGACGATCGTTGAGGAGATGGGCCATCGCCGGCTGCGCATGGCGGACTGCCCCGTTGCCGAGGGGGGCGTTGTCGCTGCCATCGCATCGGTCTGCGGAGCGAATCTCGATGAGGTCGTACGCCGTGCGGAGGAGACGCGCGCCGCACAGAAGATTGGCAATTGACATCACGAATACACAGTGTTACAATACAATACGAATGATGCTCTTTGAGGCGGGGTGAAAATCCCCACCGGCGGTACAGCCCGCAAGCCCCTGCACGGGGCACGATTCGGTGTGATTCCGAAGCCGACAGTGAAGGAAGTGAGTTGCTTCTGCAGTCTGGATGGGAAAAGGCGCGTCTTATTTGGACGATTTATGTGCCGCCGGAGGAGAATCCTTCCGGCGGTATTTTTATTCTGCTGCTTGCTTGTATGTACCTCGCTGAACAAAGAGAATAGAACGGATCACTATGAATGAACAACGTGCTCTTGACGAATCCTATATGCGGGAGGCGCTGCGCCTTGCGGAATTTGCGCGCGGACGCACATCTCCAAATCCGCTGGTCGGCGCGCTTATCGTACGTGACGGCGTGGTCGTTGCAAACGGCTGGCACCGCGCGGCGGGCGAGCCGCACGCGGAGATCCATGCGCTGCGGATGGCAGGGGACCTCGCGCGCGGAGCAGCGCTCTATGTGACACTCGAACCGTGCGCGCATCACGGGCGCACGGGCCCCTGCGCTGAGGCCGTCATTGCAGCGGGGGTTGCCCGTGTGGTTGTGGCGCTCTGCGATCCGAATCCCTTGGTTGCGGGCCGCGGAATCGCGATGCTTGAGGCGGCGGGCATCGAAGTTGTGACCGGCGTACTCGAAGATGAGGCGCGTCGGCAGAACGAGACGTTTCTCAAATGGATTACGACGAAGCGTCCTTTTGTCACACTCAAGACAGCAATGACGCTCGATGGAAAGATTGCAAGCCGCACGGGCGCCTCTGCGTGGATCACGGGGGAGAGTGCCCGCATGCGCGTACATGAGTATCGCGACGCGTATGACGCCATTCTCATCGGCATTGGTACGCTGCTTGTCGACGACCCGAGCCTGACGGCACGTCTGCCCGATCGTCCGGGGCATCACCCGCTGCGCATCGTGCTCGACTCCGAAGCGCGGACGCCGATCTCTGCAAAGCTTGTGACGGACGGTGCGGCACCAACCGTGATCGCCGTGAGTGAGCGCGCCGATCCGAAGCGCATGAACCTCCTCCGTGCATGCGGCGCGGAGGTTGTGACCCTCGGTGCAGAGCGCGTGGATATCGGGTGCCTCCTGGACTGGCTCGGGGAACGCGAATGCACGTCGCTCTTTGTCGAGGGCGGTGCAGAGGCAAACTGGTCATTTCTCGCGGGGGGCCATGCGGATAAGGTACACGCGTTTATCGCGCCGATGCTCATGGGCGGCGCTGCGGCACCGACCCCCGTCGGAGGGGCAGGCTTTGACGACCCGCAGACGGCGCTCCGTCTCGGCGATGTGACGGTTGAACAGATCGGCATGGATCTTTTGGTTACAGGCTATCCGATTATCCCGTCGGAATGAGGAGGCGGCATGTTTACAGGAATCATTGAGGAGGTCGGCGCGTTCGGGGGGCTCTCGCGCCGCGAGATCACGATCGGCGCGCGCCTCGTCGTATCCGATGCGCATATTGGGGACAGCATTGCGGTCAACGGCATCTGTCTTACAGTGACGCAGTTCGACGCACACGGTTTTCGCGCGGCGGTCATGCCGGAGACGATGTGGCGGACGTCGCTCGAGGGCCTCGCGCACGGGGCTCCGCTCAATCTCGAACGCGCACTGCTCCCGACCACGCGGCTCGGCGGGCATTTCGTCAGCGGGCACATCGACGGCGTCGGGCGCATCAAAGAGATGCGCGAGGAGGGCAACGCTATCCTGATGACGGTAGCGGCGGCGCCTGAGATCCTGCGCGGCATCGTGGAGAAAGGCTCGGTTGCCCTTGACGGCATCAGTCTCACGGTGGCGGCTGTGGGTGCGGCGGATTTTACCGTCAGCCTGATCCCGCACACCCGCACCGTGACGAATCTCGGCGCGAAACGAGCCGGCAGTTCGCTCAACATTGAGACGGACATTCTTGGGAAATACGCAGTGAAGCTGCTTGGCGCTACCGATCATGCGGATAAGAGCGGCAGGATAACGCAGGAGTTCCTTCTGCAAAATGGATTTTAGGAGAGATAGCATGTCAGACTTTGCAACGATTGAACAGGCGGTTGCGGACATCAGAGCCGGCAGGATGCTCGTTGTCATCGACGATGAGGACCGGGAGAATGAGGGCGATATCATCGTCGCCGCAGAAAAACTCACGCCCGCGCATATCAATTTTATGGCGACGTATGCGCGCGGACTGATCTGCACGCCGATCATCGGCAGCCGCCTCGATGAGCTTGAGATCGGGCAGATGGTGGAGAACAATACGGATAACCACGAGACTGCCTTCACGGTCAGCATTGATGCCTGCGACACGACGACCGGCATCTCGGCATTCGAGCGCTGCCATACGGTGAAGATGCTGATTGATCCTGCGGCGCAGCCGTTGAGCTTTCGCCGGCCCGGCCACGTCTTTCCTCTGCGTACGGTGGAGGGCGGCGTGCTGCGCCGCGCGGGGCATACGGAGGCGACGACGGATCTTGCGCGTATGGCGGGCCTCTATCCGGCGGGCTTGTGCTGTGAGATCATGGCCGATGACGGGCATATGATGCGTACGGCGGAGCTCATCGAATTTGCGAAAAAGCATGAGCTCCATATCATCACGATCAAGGATCTCATCGAGTACCGCAAGCATACGGAGACGCTGGTTCATCAGATCTCGGACGTTGATTTTCCAAGCAAATACGGACACTTCCGTCTGCTCGCCTACGAGAATACGCTCAATAACCGCTGCGATCTCGCCGTTGTCAAGGGCGATGTGCGCGGTAAGCAGAACGTGCTCGTGCGCGTGCACTCGGAATGCCTGACGGGCGATGCACTCGGCTCGATGCGCTGCGACTGCGGCGATCAGCTCACGGCGGCGCTCAAGCAGATCGAAGCGGCAGGCGAGGGCGTTGTCCTCTATGTGCGGCAGGAGGGGCGCGGCATCGGCCTTGCGAACAAGATGCGCGCCTATGCGCTCCAGGATCAGGGACGCGACACGGTGGAGGCGAACGTTGAGCTCGGCTTTGCGCCGGATCTCCGCGACTACGGCCTCGGCGCGCAGATCCTCGCCGATCTCGGACTTACAACGATCCGTCTCATGACGAACAACCCGGCAAAGCGCGCGGGACTCGAGGGCTACGGCCTGAAGATCGTCGAGCGTGTGCCGCTCGTTATGCATACGCACGAGTTCGACCGCAAATATATGACGGTTAAGAAGGAAAAAATGGGACATATGCTGACGGATGAGGAATTGGGAAACAAGTGAAAGGGCGCAAGGGATGAGAACGGTTTTACTGGCGCTTCTGGAACAGTATGCGGATTGGGAAGCGGCGTATGTATCGACAGGGATTCATATGCTTGGGCAAGGGAAATTTATAGTCAAGACGGCAGCCCTCTCGGAGCATCCGGTGACTTCGATCGGCGGCATCCAAGCGGCGGCAGATTATACCGTGGATTCAGCACCGGAGGATTACGATGCGCTGCTTCTCATCGGCGGAATGAGATGGCGTGAAGAGCGTGCACAACAGATTATCCCGCTGGTCAGGCATTGTTTGAAAAACGGCAGACTGCTTGGCGGGATTTGCGATGCGGCTGCCTTTTTGGCGTCAATCGGCGTTTTGAATACGGTCAAACATACGGGCAACCGACTGTCCGCCTTGCAGGAGTGGCCGGGCACGGAGTACGAAGGCGCAGAGAATTTCCAGGCGCGACAATCTGTGCGCGATCAAAATATCATTACGGCGAACGGGTCTGCGCCTCTGGAATTTGCCAGAGAGGTTTTGACGGCACTTCATGTCGCTGAGAAAACTCTGATTGAGGATTGGTATACACTGCACAAGTTGGGATATTATCATGCATCGTCGCACAATCAATTTGTGAAGATGATGGAGGAGTAAGGAGAAACGGATATGGCAAACATCATCGAAGGATACATCAGCGGCAAGGGACTGAAGATCGGCATCATTGCCGCGCGGTTCAACGAATTTATCACGAGCAAGCTGCTCAGCGGCGCACTTGATGCGCTGTATCGCCATGAGACGGCGGACAGCGATATCGACATCGCATGGGTGCCGGGCGCGTTCGAGATCCCGCTCGCAGCGAAGAGAATGGCGGGCAGCGGCAGATACGATGCCGTCATCTGCCTCGGTGCGGTTATCCGCGGCGCGACGACGCATTACGACTACGTGTGCAGCGAGGTCTCGAAGGGCGTGGCGCAGGTCGGCCTCCAGACGGGCGTGCCGACAATCTTCGGCGTGGTGACGACGGAGAACATTGAGCAGGCGATCGAGCGTGCGGGCACAAAGGCCGGCAACAAGGGCGCAGACTCTGCGATGGCAGCGATGGAGATGGCAAGCCTCTTGAAGAAGATGTGAGGCGCGCGATGAAGATTGGAATTATCAGCGACACCCACGGACATGAGGGTGCGTGGGTGCGCGCCTGTGAGCAGTTTTTCACGGGTGCAGATCTCATCCTCCACGCGGGGGACGTCGCCTACCACGGACCGCGCAACCCGATGAAGGCAGACTATAATCCGATGGGGCTCATCGAGCGCATCAACACCTCGGAGATTCCCGTCATCCTTGCTAAGGGGAACTGCGACTCCGATGTGGACGCGAGCTGCCTCGAGGTGCCTCTTATGTCCCCCTATGCCTACGTTGTATGGGAGGGGCGGCGCATCATCGTTACGCACGGCGATGCGGTCATGACGGATACGGAAAAAGACAGGGCGGCAAAGCATCTGAAGGCAGATCTTTTCATCAGCGGTCATATTCACGTGACCGTTCTCGAAAAGCGCGGCGGCACGGTGTTCCTCAACCCCGGGTCTGCGGCCCTCTCGAAGCGCCCCGACGGTCGCAATACCGTCGCCGTTCTCGAGAACGGAAGAGCTCAGATTTTTGATATTGAGACGGGCGATGTTCTGCATGAACTTGCTCTGGATTGGTAAGGATAAAATGGATCAACTGGTAAAAGCTGCGGCAGCAGGCGGCGAACTGCGTATATTTGCAGCGGTGACCACGAACCTCGTCGCCGAGGCAATGCGCCGGCATGACTGCTGGCCCGTTGCGGCGGCAGCACTCGGACGCACGATGACGGGCGCGCTCCTCTTTGCCGCAAATCTTAAGAATAAGGAATCGGTCACGATTAAGTTCAAGGGCGACGGCCCGCTCGGGACTGTCACGGCGGATGCGACAGCGGAGGGCTATGTGCGCGGCTATGTCGATCATCCGCATGTCCATCTGCCGCTCAATGCGATGGGAAAGATCGATGTCGGCGGCGGGATCGGCAAGGGACTTTTGTCCGTTACACGTTTTACGGGACTGAAAGAGCCGGTGACGGGAAGCGTTCATATCGTGAACGGGGAGATTGCAGAGGATCTCATCAGCTATCTCTATACCTCCGAGCAGACGCCGTCGTCCATTGGGCTCGGCGTTTTGGTCAGCCCGGAACTCGAGTGCCTCGGCGCCGGCGGTTTTTTCGTTCAGCCGATGCCGGGCGCATCGGGGGAGACGCTCGACCGTGTTGAGGAGAACCTCAAGACGATATCCTCCGTCTCCCACATGGTCGAGGCGGGACTGGATGCCGCGGGGATCATCGAAAAAGTCTTTAGCGGCTTCGACGATGTGAAGATCCTGTCCGCAACGGATCTCTCCTTTCGCTGCAACTGCTCGAAGAACTATATCACCGACCGCCTCTTGATGCTCGGTGAGGAGGACCTGCGGTCGCTCCGCGACGATGGCCGGGCAGAGGTGAAATGCCACTTCTGCGGCGCGGCGTACAACTTTGACCGCGAGGAACTCAGCGCCATCTACAATGCCGCAAAGAAAATGCGTGCGATGCGCGCTCCCGTCGGGGCATGAGAAGGGATATGCGCCTTTTGCGCGAGGAAGAGACAGTGATTGCGGGCATTCCTGCATGCGTTCGGTATAAGAACATCAAGAACCTTTATCTTCGTGTTCGCCCGCCGGAAGGCCATATTGAACTGAGTGTGCCGTGTCATACGACATATGCAGATATGGAAAACTTTATCAGCCGCAGGCGCGCATGGATTAATGAGCGCCGGCGGCTGATTTGTGCGCGTGCGGAGAACGATCCGCCCTGCTGTGGGGAAGGAGAGCATTTTCGCCTCTGGGGAAAGGAATATCGGATCATGCACCGTCCTCTCCCGCGCGGGAGATCATATGCCGAACGCACAGACGGAGCGATTGTCCTTCATGCGGCGGAGGGTGCAGATGCCAAGCAGCGGCGTGCGGCACTCGATGCCCTCTATCGCACAGAACTCGCAGCAGCAATCGAGCGCGAAGCACCTGCGTGCGAGGAAACCGTCGGCAAACGTGCCTCTCGTTGGCGCATCCGCGCAATGAAGACGCGCTGGGGCAGCTGCAATATCCGCACAGCGGCGATCACGCTGAACCTGCAGCTCGCACAGTACGATGTGCGCGCCCTGCGCTGCGTCATTATCCACGAGCTGACCCATCTCTGGGTGCGCGGGCATGACGCGCGTTTTTATGCACGCATGGATATGTATTTTCCGGACTGGCGGGAAATGCGGCGCATGCTGAACGGCTGGGCAAGAGCAGATGGAATTTGACAGCAAAAAAGAACGCTCCGGATGGAGCGTTCTTTTTATGCCGTACTTTATTTCGCCGCGCCGATTTGTTCGGCTTCCTCTACCGGGGCGAGGCGCCCTGTGTGTACATCGTAGACATAGCCGTGGATCGCAACAGAAGCGGGGACAAGCGGATGGGTACGCAGACGCTGCACATCGCGCACAACGCTTTCCTCGATCGTGCCGCTGATCGGCATAAAGTCGATGCTGTGTGCCTCTGCTGCATCGCGCCCCTGCGCTGCGGCGTCCTCCGCGAAGCGCGCGCGCACTTCCTCATTTGTAAATCCCTGCATGCCGCAGTGCGTGTGCTGGATAACGAACCATTCGTTCGTGCCGAGCATCTTGCAGGAGATGAGGAGGGAGCGGATGACATCGTCCGAGACGCGGCCGCCCGCATTGCGGATGACGTGCGCATCGCCCTCGGCGATCCCCGCAAACTTCGCGGGATCGAGACGGCAGTCCATGCAGGTAACGACGGCAAAGCGGCGCACCGGATGGTGCGGCAGACGACCCTTATCGCCGAACGCGGCGGCATAGCGCTCGTTTGCTGCGCGGATTTTTTCGATGTTCGTTCCCATGGTCATCTCGTTCTCTCCAAAATATTTACGAAAAAACCGTCCGGCATGCCGGACGGCTTCTTCTATGCACTGATTGCTCAAACGGCACGGTCAACGTTGCCGGAACGCAGGCAGCGCGTACACACATTGACGTGTTTCACTTCACCCTTCACAAGGGCGCGGACACGCTGAATATTCGGCTTCCACTTGCGTTTCGTCTTTACATGGGAGTGGCTCACGTTGTTGCCGCTCATCGGGCCCTTGCCGCAGACCTCGCATACACTTGCCATTGCTACACCTCCTCGGCGCGCGCTTCATCCAAGCTGCGCGCAATACCGGAACATTATACTATGATTCCTTCTATTAGGCAATACGTTGCAAAAATTTTTTCCTGCATCATCATATATGCCTATGGGACAATAGTAGGATTTTATCTGTGAAAAATGAAAAACATTCAAGTTTTTCTTGAAATTTCGGAAAAAAGTGGTATGCTAGGCATAGAAGGAAAATGTCATTTACGGGGTGTGGTTATTTGTTTCACAGGGCTGTGCGGACGGCCTGAGAAAGAGGGGGATTCAGATGATTTCATTACTGGGGAAGACAAGACAGATCAATCGCCTGCTCCAGCGCTCAGAGAGCGTTGAGTATGACGGCATTTCGCGGGTGCTGAGCAATGTCCTTGAGGCGAATGTCTACATTACCGACGAGAGAGGAAAGATCTGCGGATACGCGTTCTTCGATGATGACGATCTCATGGTGAATGAAGCAATCGAGTTGGGACAGTTCCCGCGCAAGTATGTTGATTGGCTCAATCGGCTCGAGGAGACGCACGCCAACATCCGCATGGATGCAGAGGGCGCTTCCTATGAGCAGGAGATGGTGGAGCTCTTTCGCGGGCAGAATATTGTCATCACACCGATCTACGGCCCGCGGCGCAGACTGGGGACACTCGTCGTGGCAAGCAGCAAGAAGGAGTTTGGAGATCCTGATCTCCTGCTCTGCGAGTATGGCGCGACCGTTGTCGGCATGGAGATGCTGCGCGACGCATCGCAGCGCAATGAGATTGAGGCGCGTCAGCGCGAGGCCGTACGCATCGCCGTTGAGACGCTTTCCTACTCCGAGCGCAAGGCGGCACATGCCATCCTGCAGGAGCTTGCGAGCCAGGGGAAATTCGAAGGACGGCTGATCGCTTCCCGCATCGCGGACGAGGCGAAGATCACGCGCTCGGTGATCGTCAACGCGCTCCGCAAGTTCGAGTCGGCGGGCGTCATCGAGTCGAAATCGCTCGGCATGAAGGGGACGTTTGTGCGCGTGACGAACGCGTACCTCATGGAGAAACTGCCAGAGCTCGAGGAGTATGCCTCCGACGCTCAGTGGGCGAATCTCGGCAGCGGCGTCAACATCTGATGCCCGTATTGCAGCGCAAATAAAAGATGTTGACAAGCTGTTAAAAATCCCATATAATTGCGTTCGTGAGTGTGCGGCGGATGCCATGCAGGCAGTCCGCCGCATCTTATCATGTTCGGCGCGTTGGTCAAGTGGTTAAGACACCGCCCTTTCACGGCGGCTTCACGGGTTCGAATCCCGTACGCGTCACCAAGAACGGCCCGGTAGTTTAGTTGGTTAGAATGCCGCCCTGTCACGGCGGAGGTCGTGGGTTCAAGTCCCATCCGGGTCGCCATTTTCCTCTTGCCTCGGTAGCTCAGTTGGTAGAGCAGGGGACTGAAAATCCCCGTGTCAGTGGTTCGATTCCGCTCTGAGGCACCACCGTGGATTTGAATCTCCAGTACAGATGTGCACTGGGGATTTTTTTGTAGGACATTCACTCATTTGGAGGATCTAAAGGAGAACCTGCCGTGGAATATTTCTCTCAGATATTTCTCTCGTTCATTGCCTCCTGGGGCTATTTTGCTGTCGCCGTCCTCATGGCAGCGGAGAACGCCTGCATCCCCATCCCGAGCGAGCTCATCCTCGGATTTGCAGGCTATCTCATCTTTGCCGGACACATGTCGTTCGAGGGAGCGCTTGCCGCCGGGATGGTCGGCGGCCTTCTCGGATCGGTGTTTTCCTATGAGGTCGGCGCGCGCGGCGGACGCCCGTTCGTGGAGAAATACGGGAAATACTTCCTCATTAAGAAGTCTCATGTCGATACGGCGCAGGACTGGTTCGACCGCTATGGGCTCAAGGCGGTATTTTTCAGCCGCATGCTGCCCGTCATCCGTACGTTTATCTCGCTCCCGGCAGGGTTTGCCCGCGTTGATACGAAGCGATTTTTCGTCTACACGATCGCAGGCTCCCTCCCGTGGACTGCGGCAATCCTCTGCGCCGGAATGATGCTCGGCGAGAACTGGACCGATCTCATGGAGTACGGACACGAGGCGAGCATTGTCTTCGTTATTTGCTCCGTCCTTGTGATCGCTTACTTCTACCTTCAGTGGAGGAAGAAAAAAAAGAGACATCTGCGTTGATGAAAAAGCGGCTGCTGCATGAAAAATTCGTGCAGCAGCCGCTTTTTACCGTTCTAGACCTGGGATTCCTTCGCCGCCGCCGGAGCCGTCTGAAAAAATGAGACGGCAAGGCCGACGAGTGCACCGATGACGGCGGGGCATACCCATCCCATCATAATATTATAGAAGGGAATGTATGCGACGAGCAGCGCATGGACCGGTTCACTGCTCAGGCCCGCTGCATGCAGGCCGTCGATGAATGAGAATACGAGCGTGAGCGCCATTGCGCCCTGATAGATGCTCTTTCGCCATCCGATGAAGCGGTCGAAGAGCGAGAGGATGACGAACACGATAATCAGCGGATAGATTGTGACGAGGAACGGGATAGCGAGCGCAATGATCTGTGTGAGTCCGACATTCGATGCCGCGAAGCTGAATAGGATCGAAAAGAGGAGCAGGCGCTCATAGGAGATGCGCCCTTTGAGCAATTTATTGAAGAACATCGCGGCGCTCGAGGTGATGCCGCAGCAGGTCGTCAGACATGCGAGCCCGATGATGACCGCGAGCAGAAGATTCCCTGCAGAGCCGAAGAAGATGCCGACCGCAGCCGAGAGAATCTGACCGCCGTTCTCCGCCTGACCGAGTACGGATGTACTCGTTGCCCCGATGTAGGCAAGAGAGCCGTAAACCGCAGCCATCAGCATGACCGTGATGAGACCGGAGACAAGACACGCGGCGCCGACTGCCCGACTGTCCGTGATCCCGCGCATGCGTACGGCATTGGCAACAAGCGCACCGATCGCAATTGATGCCAGCAGATCCATCGTCTGGTAGCCGTCCTGGAAGCCCTGCGCAAACGGCGCGTTGATGTAGGCGCCCGTTGCAGGCAGGATGGCTCCGAGCGGCGCATGGAACGCCTGCACAAAGAGAATGAGCAGGACGATGAGGAGTGCAGGTGTCAGCATCCGGCCCACGCGGTCGATGATCTTGTTCGGATTCAGCGCGAGATAGTATGATGAAGCAAAGAAGACTGCCGTATAGATAATCTGTCCGAGCGCAAGATTGTCTGCGCTGAGAAAGGGGCGTATGCCGATCTCAAACGAGACGGCACCGGTGCGCGGCATGGCAAAGAGCGGCCCGATGATGAGGTAGAGGATGACGAGCAGCACCGTCGCAAAGCGCGGCCACGTCTTTGCGTGCAGGAGCGGCACATATTCGCCGCCCGCGAGCGCGATCGCCGTGATGCCGAGGAGCGGCAGCCCGATACCTGTCGTCATAAAGCCCAGCATTGCATGCAGCGTGTGATCTCCGGCAGCCTGCCCGAGTGCGGGCGGGAAGATGAGATTGCCCGCCCCGAAGTAAATGGAGAACATCATGAAGCCGAGCGTCAGCAGATCCTTTTTTTTCAACGAATTGATAGTGAGTCCCTCCACGGTCCTATACAAATATTTCAAAAAGTTCAACCTGCATTATTGCAGAATCAGCGCCTCGTGTCAAACTTTTGTGCAGGAAAATGATTCATGCGGCCTCCCCGGATTTTAGGGTTGACATGACCAGGTGTTGCAGATATAATATCAAAGTATCGCATATTTGCGGTGCAGGAAGATCACATGCGGAAGTAGCTCAGTGGTAGAGCACCACCTTGCCAAGGTGGGGGTCGCGAGTTCGAGCCTCGTTTTCCGCTCCATCTTTCGGCGACATAGCCAAGTGGTAAGGCCGAGGTCTGCAAAACCTTTATCCCCAGTTCGATTCTGGGTGTCGCCTCCAATATGAAATGCGGTCTGGAAGGATTTCTTCCAGACTTTTTTACTATCTGTGTATGAATGCAACGGGAAAGGAAACGCATGCAGGGACGGTACAAGATTCTTGTCTACGGCTGCCAGATGAACATCGCCGACGCTGAGCGCATGGAGGGGCAGCTGCAGGCGGCGGGCTACGCGCGCACGGAGGAGACGGCGAATGCCGACATCATCCTCATCAACACCTGCTGTGTGCGCGAGACAGCGGAGGATAAGGTCTACGGGAAGATCGGCGAAGTCAAGAAGATCAAGGAGAAAAATCCGAAGCTGATCTTCGGCATCGCAGGCTGCATGGCGCAGAAGGAGGGGGACAACCTCATGCGCCGCGCGCCGCACATTGACTTTGTCCTCGGTACGGGCAAGGTGCAGGAACTGACGCGCATCATCGCCGAGATCCGCGCGGAACACTCGCCTGTGGTGGACGTGGCGCTTTCGGACAGTGAGATCGCGGAGGATCTGCCCGTTGCGCGCGGCGGAAAGTTCTCGGCATGGGTGCCGATCATGTACGGCTGCAACAACTACTGTACGTACTGCATCGTGCCCTATGTGCGCGGACGCGAGCGCAGCCGCGCGCCGGAGGAGGTCGTTGCAGAGGTGCGCCGCGCAGTAGCGGAAGGCTATCGCGAGGTGACGCTCCTCGGACAGAATGTGAACTCCTACGGCAAAGATCATAAGGAAGCGGATTTTGCCGATCTTCTGCGCATGGTGGATGAGGTGGAGGGCATTCGCCGCGTGCGTTTCATGACCTCGCACCCGAAGGATATCAGCGACAAGCTGATCGATACGATCAAGAGCGGCGCGCATATCTGCGAGCACATCCATCTCCCCGTGCAGTACGGCAGCAGCCGACTCCTGAAGGCAATGAACCGCGGCTATACGGTGGAAAAATATCGCGAGCGTGCGCTGCGTGTGCGCGAGGCGCTGCCGGAGGCGAGCCTGACGACCGATCTCATTGTGGGATTTCCCGGCGAGACGGAGGAGGATTTTGCTCAGATGCTCGCGTTCCTGCGCGAGATGCGCTATGACTCGGCATATACCTTCCTCTACTCGAAGCGCTCGGGGACGCCCGCTGCAACGATGGCGAACCAAGTGGCGGACGATGTAAAGCATGCGCGCCTGAACCGACTGATGGAAGAGCAGAACGCGATCAGCCGCGCGATCAACGAGCGGCTCATGGGTGCGGAGCTCGAGATCATGGTCGAGGGAGCGAGCAAGAATGATCCGCGCGTCTGGAGCGGGCGCACACGTACGAACAAGATTGTGCTCTTTCCGCATGGCGCAGAACGTGAGGGCGACTTCGTGCGGGTGAAAATCAACCAGCCGCAGACGTGGCTGCTCAAAGGGGAAGTTGTTTCGTAGTTTATCACGATGTGAGTCCGCGCGAGTGCCTCGTTACACAAGTGGCCGCGTGTTTATTCACCTAAATACCTGAACGCGCTTCGCTTGGACGAAAGAAACCCGTCGGGGGCGAAACGCACGCTGTCATCTTACTTTATCAACAATCACTTAATCTAGGAGGTTCGTTATGGATGCGCAGAACGTCACGCCGATGATGCAGCAATATCTGAGCGCGAAGCAGGCGCATCCCGGCGAACTGCTCTTCTTTCGCCTCGGGGACTTCTACGAGATGTTCTTCGAGGATGCAAAGATTGCTGCCAAGGAGCTCGGGCTGACCCTCACGAGCCGCAGCGGTGATCTCGACAAGAGTCCTATGTGCGGCGTGCCCTACCATGCAGCAGACAGCTATATCGCGCGCCTCGTTGCCAAGGGGTTCAAAGTCGCGATTGCCGAACAGATCGGCGACCCGAAGGCAAAGGGGCTGACGCATCGCGAGGTGGTCAAGGTCATCACCCCCGGCACGACGCTCTCGGACGAGGTGCTGCAGGACGCGTCCAATATTTACATCGCGCTCCTTCATGAGAGTGCGCCCGGGAAATTCGTTCTGGCAGGTGCGGACATCTCGACGGGCGAGGCGTTCTATGCCGCCTATGCAGGGGAAAATGCCGCACAGCAGATTTTCGACGAGCTCTATCGCCGTATGACGGCGGAGCTGCTCATGACCGGGGGATTCTCTCTTGCAGACGATGTGCGCGAGTTCGCCGCGCAGCGCCTGCCGCACTGTGCCATTTCGTCCGTGGAGGCGACGGCGGATACGGATCTGCTCGCACAGCATTTCCCGGCGGAGGAGATTCCCGCAGACGGGGGAGCGCAGACGGCGATCGCTGCGCTTTTGCGCTATCTGCACGATACGGTGATGGCGGATCTCTCGCAGATCAACCGCCTCGCGTTCCTCGATGCGGCAGGTACGATGCAGCTGGATACCTACACGCTGCGCAATCTCGAGATTACCCGCAGCCTGCGCGACGGCAGCAAGAAAAACACCCTTTTTGATGTGCTGGACTTTACGCGTACGCCTATGGGCACACGCCTCCTGAAGTCCTGGCTGGAGCATCCGCTGCTCACACCGCACCGCATCGACGCACGCCTGGATGCGGTCGCGGAGCTGGCGGAGAAACCATCGCTGCGAAGCGGTCTGCGGGAGGCTCTGCGCTCGATTTACGATTTCGAGCGCCTTTTGACCCGCATCGAAACTTTGGCGGCAAATGCGCGCGATCTCGTCGCTCTGCGCGTTTCTCTTGCCGCGCTTCCCATGGTGCGTACGGCGTTGGGTACGGCGGAGAGCCGCCTGCTTACGCATTTTGCCGGGGCGATCCTGACTTTTGATGAGCTGCGCGATGTGCTGGAGCGTGCGATTGTGGACGAGCCGGGGCTCTCCGTACGCGAGGGCGGCATTATCCGGGAAGGATACGATGCGGCGCTCGATGATCTGCATCGCTTCTCGCATGACAGCAAAGCCCTGCTGCAGGAGATGGAGGAGCGCGAGCGCGAGCGTACGGGCATCAAGACCCTCAAGATCGGCTACAACAAGGTGTTCGGCTACTATATCGAGGTGCGCCACAGCGGCCGGGATCAGGTGCCTGCGGACTATATCCGCAAGCAGACGCTAGCGAATACGGAGCGCTTCATCACGGAGGAACTCAAGGACTTCGAGGCGAAGATCCTCGGCGCGCAGGAGAAGATCACCGCACTCGAGTACCACCTCTTCACGGAGCTGCGTGAGCGGGTAAGAGAGCAGCTCGTCCCCATCCAGAATGTTGCGCGCGCGATTGCGCGGGTCGATGCGCTGCAGAGCCTCGCCGAGGCTGCGGCGGCATACCGCTATGTGCGCCCGAAAATCTGTATGGCGGCGGACGGTGAGATCATCATTCGGGACGGGCGGCACCCTCTCGTTGAGCGCATCCTGCAGCGCGAGATCTTCGTGCCGAACGACACGCATCTCAGTCACGGCGGTGCGGAGACCATGCTCATCACAGGACCGAATATGGCGGGCAAATCTACCTACATGCGTCAGGTTGCCCTTCTTACGCTGATGGCACAGGTCGGCAGCTTCGTCCCCGCGCGGTCCGCACAAATCGCGCCTGTGGACCGCATCTTTACGCGTATCGGCGCAAGCGACGATCTCGTAAGCGGACAGAGCACATTCATGGTGGAGATGAACGAGGTCGCGCAGATCCTGCGCGAGGCGACGCGCGACAGCCTCGTCATCCTCGACGAGATCGGGCGCGGGACGAGTACGTTTGACGGCATGAGCATCGCGCGCGCAGTCGTGGAGTTCATCGATACGCGCATCCACGCCAAGACACTCTTTGCAACGCATTACCACGAGCTGACAGAGATGGCCGGCGAGCGCATCCGCAACTACTGCATTGCCGTCCGTGAAAAGGGGAAGAGGGTCGCGTTCCTGCGGCGCATCATTCCGGGAGCCGCGGATAAGTCTTACGGCATTCACGTCGCGCGCCTCGCGGGACTGCCGCCGCGGGTGACGGAGCGTGCAGAGGAGATTCTGCACGCGCTCGAGCAAAAAGCGGCCGCGACAGCTGCGGCGGAGGAGGAGACTGCAGCGCGGCAGGAACCGGAGCAAACGGAGGGGATGGCATCCCTCTTTGCCGACGGGACACTGGACGAGCTGCGTGCGCTTGATATCATGACAATGACGCCGCTCGAGGCGCTGAATACTCTCTATCGTCTGCAGGAGCAGGCACGAAAGGAGGCAGGAGAGGCATGACGCGGATTCATGTGCTGGACGATACAACCATCAATAAGATCGCGGCGGGCGAGGTCGTCGAGCGTCCCGCGTCCGTGGTCAAGGAGCTCGTCGAGAATGCGATCGACGCAGGTGCGGCGGCCGTCGAGGTGGAGATTATGGGCGGAGGCACAAGTTTCATCCGTGTGACCGACAATGGTCACGGCATGGCGCGTGCGGATGCCCAGACGGCGATCCTGCGCCATGCGACGAGCAAGATCGCTTCCGTTTCCGATCTGCAGATGGTCGCAACGCTCGGCTTTCGCGGTGAGGCTCTGCCGACGATCGCATCCGTATCGCGCTTTTCCCTCCTCACGCGGCAGCCGGCGGACAATCTCGGTACGCGTGTGGACATTCTCGGCGGCAAGACACCCGAGATCGAGGATGCCGGCTGCGAGATCGGCACCACTGTACGCGTGGAGGACCTCTTCTTCAACACGCCCGCGCGCAAGAAATTTCTCAAGACAAACGCAACTGAGGCAGGCAGGATCAGCGATTTTGTCATTCGCCTCGCCCTCTCGCGCCCGGATATTGCTTTCCGCTTCATCAACAACAACCGTCTGACGCTTATGACGGCGGGCGACGGCAGCCTGCGCCATGCGATTGAGAGCATCTACGGCGGCGACGCGGCGGCGGCGCTGATCCCGCTGGACTTCCATGACGCGGAGGCGGACATCCGCATCACCGGCTATATCTCAAAGCCGTCGATGATACGGAGCAGCCGCGCATGGCAGACCTACATCGTCAACGGGCGCACAATCCAGAACCGCGCCATTGCCAAGGCGATCGACAACGTCTACCGTGCGCTCGTGCCGAAGATGGGCTTCCCGCTTGCGGTTCTCTGCATTGAGGTGCCGCAGCGGACGATCGATGTGAACGTGCACCCGCAGAAGACGGAGTTGAAATTCGAGGACGAGGGGCGCATCTTCAAGGCGGTCTATAAGAGCGTGCTCGATGCGATCCGCGGCGCTGCGGGCGAGACGGCGGCGATTGCTGCGGCAGTGGAGCGCCCCAAATTCCACTATGAGGCTGCTCCGCTCAACCTCGCAGCGCCCACGCATCCCGCGGGGAGTTCTGCATCATCTTACTCCACGCCGCCCATGCGTCCGCAGACTGTGCACGAGGCGGTGCAGTGGGCGGGGCAGCGCGTCGATCTGCGGACGGCGCAGGATGCGGTCGGTACGGAGCGCGCTGAGGAACGATCTGCTTTTGCCGCCGCGCTGTCTCCGTCCGTCGGGCAGGACGCGGACAGGACGATCGAGGGCAGCCTCCTGCCGATCGGTCAGGTTGACCTCACCTATATCATTGCCCAGAGCGCGCAGACGCTCTACATTATCGACCAGCATGCGGCGCACGAGCGCATTCTCTTTGATCGTTTCTCTGCGCATGCCGATGGAATCCCGTCCCAACAGATGCTCGTGCATGCGATCCTCTCGTTCGATGCGCATGAGGCACAGTATATTGAAGAAAATACGGAGCTGTTCGATCGCCTGGGCTTCCATCTCGAACCTGCAGGCGAACGGGAATACCGATTGACAGAGGCACCCGCCGATATTCCTCTCGATGAGGCGGAGGCGACGATCCGAGAGATCCTCATCTCGCTCGGTGATCTGCATGCGGCAACTCCTGCGCATCTCCGGCAGGCAGGGATTGCAACGATGGCATGCCGCGCGGCAATCAAGGCGGGAGAGGAGCTGAGCATTCGGCAGATGGAGATCCTGCTCGCAGAACTCTGCGCGACGCCGTTCCCGTTTACCTGTCCGCACGGACGCCCGACCATCCTCAAATTCGATACGCACGATCTCGCCAAGATGTTCAAGCGCACGGGGTTCAATCTCTGATGGCGGACCGCGTGAATGCCATCGTTACTACCGTGCGGCGCGGACGGCGCTATACGGAGGCGAACCGCGTGCTTGCGGCACGGACGGCGGAGATGCTGGGCATCCCGAACGTCCCGCGCGGGAATGCCTCGCTCGAGGAGCTGCGCACGCAGTACGGTGCGGATGCTGTCCTCGTTGCGCGGCGCGGGCTCCTAACACTCGTGACGGCAGAGGGGGAACTCTTCTTTCATCCGGGCATGGCGCATCTGCGCATCAAGAACCTTCTCCGCGGGCACGGTGATCATCTCACCGCGGCGCTTTCCCTTGCGGAGGGGATGCGTGTACTTGACTGCACACTCGGCACAGGAGCGGATGCGATCGTCGAGAGTTTTGCGGTCGGGGCGACGGGAACGGTGACGGCACTCGAGTCCAATCCTCTCATTGCAGCGGTGATCGGCGGCGGCCTTGCCCGCGCGACCGGGGATAACTACGAGATGCACGCGGCCATGCGCCGCATCACAGTCCACTGTACGGATGCCCTCGATTACCTGCGCGTGCAGCCGGAGGGCAGCTATGACGCCGTGTACTTTGATCCGATGTTCCGCCGTCCGCTGCATGAGAGTGCAGGCATGAACGCACTGCGTTCACTTGCCGATATGCGCGCGCTCACGGACGAGACCGTGGCCGAGGCGCGGCGGGTCGCGCGTCAGCGTGTCGTGATGAAGGAACGGCGGGAGAGCGGAGAATTTGCGCGGCTCGGATTCTTTGAGATCATGGGCGGGAAGTACAGCCGCATTGCCTACGGCGTGATAAAAATTTAATATTTTTATTTCTGTTTAAGTTTATCTTTCATTCCACCGATATACTCGGTGGAATGTTTTATTCTAAAATAGAATAAGGAGGTGATGCGATGAGAATTGCAGACGATTCGATAGCGCTGGTCGGGCAGGGAAGCAGGGGAACCGGCCATGGACGAAGATCGATGGACAGCAGCGGCGCGTCGTTTGCACAGGTACTGGAGGGCGCACGGGAGCGCGTTCGCTTCTCGCAGCACGCAGAGGAGCGGCTGCAGCGCCGCGGTGTGACGCTCACGAATACGGAGCTGGAAAAGCTCGGCAGTACGATCGACCGCATGCGGGAGAAGGGCGCAAGGGAAGCTCTGATCTACATGAAGGACAGTACGGCGATGGTCGTCTCTGTGACGAACCGCACCGTGATCACGGCGCTTGACGACGTGACTGCGGCAGACAGTATTTTTACGAACATTGACAGTGCAGCCATTATCTGAGAAAGCTGGACCTACGGGAGGCTTTTGACCGCGCGCGACTGGCGCGGTCAGCACGGAGACGCTGCGGCGTTTCCATCATACGGCGATGCATGGAGTTCCTGCGGGAACGCATCTGCCGTGACAGGATATGGCTCTTCCTTTGCACTGTCAGAAACGGCAAAGGAGAGATTCATTATGATGCGTTCCATGTTCTCGGGTGTTTCCGGCCTCAAAGGCCATCAGACCCGCATGGATGTTATCGGCAACAACATTGCGAACGTCAACACGACGGGCTTCAAGGCGAGCCGCGTCACGTTTGCGGATATGATTTCGCAGAACCTCTCGGGAGCAGCCTCGCCGAACGGCAATATCGGCGGCGTGAACCCGAAGCAGGTCGGTCTCGGCATGTCGGTGGCGAGCACGGACCTGATCTATACGAACGGTTCCGTTCAGCAGACGGGCAAGAACACGGATATTGCGATCTCGCGCGGCGACGGCCTTTTCGTCGTCAAGCGCGGTGAGCAGCAGTTCTACACGCGCAACGGCGCCTTCTCGTTCGATGCCGAGGGCAACCTCACGATCCCAAGCACGGGCCTCTATGTGCAGGGCTATATGGCAAACAACGGCGTCCTCGCGGTCGGCGGGGACAACACAACGAAGATCCGGATCCCTGCGGGCAAGTCGATGGAGGCGACCTCCACGGTATCGGCATCCTATACAAAGAACCTCAACGCGAGCACGCCGGGCTATGAAGTGGCAAATGTCCTCGTGAAATATGCAGACGGCACCTCGGGAACGACCACTTCCTACTCAGCAACGGAGACTGGAAAACTCGTCCTGACGATGGACAACGGCAGGAAGATCTATCTTGGTTCCGCCGCGCCTGCGCAGACGGTTGGCAGTGCACCGACGGGGGCACTCTATAGCTCTACGGTTTCTAATATTACTGCCAAGGTGGGCGGTACTGTGGATTTGGATCTCGCGATGGACACGAATAATCCCTCCAGTCCAAAGGAGATCAATGGTTCGGCGACAACAGTCATCAACCGTACGGGTGCGACGGCTCTGACAAGCGGAACCTATGCGTTTGGGGATGTATTTAACATCAGCGGAAAGATTACGGGGGTTGCCAGCTCGCCGCCTTCCGATGTTGAGTTGACATTGGGGACGGACAACAATATTACTCCAGGAACTGCCGTTACAATAAAAGTTCCGAAACCGAACAGCTTCACCTATTCGGTTAATGATACCTATACGGGGCAGCTAAAAATCACCAAAGTAGTCGGCAATACTGGTTCGACAGTGACAACGGCGGATGGGAACAGTGCGACTGTGGGTGCTACGCCTGTTTCTGTTACGAACGCCGCAACACCCTATACACATACAGGCAGCGCTACGGATGGAACGATCAAGTCAATCACGCGTGAGTCTACCTATCAGCACGCTGGAAAGACCGTTTCGAGCGTACTGCTGAATACGAAAAGCGGCACGTCCATCGACGGTCTGGTCGGCAAAACCTACGCACAGAATGATACGTTCTACCCCTCGGTCGCGACGACGATCGCCGTGTATGATTCGCTCGGGGCAAAGCATTCTGTGCCTGTGGTCTTTACGAAGGGGGAGAACAATAAGTGGGCGCTCTCGCTCGGGACCGGCGGCGATACTTATACCATTACCGAGGCGGACGGAACGACGACGACCGTCGCACTCACAAAGACGGATCTCACGTTTGATTCTACGGGCGCCTATACGGGCGGCACGGCATCTCTGAATCTTACGTATACCAATGGCGCCGCACCGCAGCAGGTCAGCCTGAATCTCGGGGCGATCACGCAGTATGCCGGCACGTCGACGATTGCTGCAGACTCGGACGGCAACGCGGCAGGTACGCTCGCAAGTGTTGACATCGACAGCTCGGGCGTTATTACGGGCACGTATACGAACGGCGTTCGTCAGAAGGAAGCCCAGATCGCGATGGCCCAGTTCAACAACCCGTCGGGTCTCACGAAGATGGGCGGCAATCTCTATCAGGAGTCGAACAACTCCGGTACGCGCACGATCAGCGGCGCCTCCGACATCGGGACAGAGCTGACAACCTCTGCGCTCGAGATGTCGAACGTCGACATCGCAGATCAGTTCTCCGATATGATCATCACGCAGCGCGGCTTCCAGTCGAACTCGAAGATCATCACGGTCTCCGACGAGATGCTTGAGACGCTGATCAACATGAAGCGCTGATTCTATCTGTAAAACGCAAAAGGCTGCCCGGTGGGGCAGCCTTTTTCTATGGAAAACCAAACCCATAACTAATATTTATATATTTTATGCTTTACCAATAATTAAGAATTGATGTATAATAGCTACGCTGCATTATCCTTGTGCAGGGCCGAAAGCCCTGTGTAGAATGGAGGAATTATATCTATGGAAATGCTGTTGGGCTTTATTGTCCTTCTTGTCTGTCTGGTCGTCGGCGTACGGCACGGCGGACTTGGACTTGCGGTCATCAGCGGATTTGGCCTGGTGATCTACACCTTTGTCTTTGGCTATCAGCCGGGCAAGCCGCCGATCGATGTCATGCTGATCATCCTCGCGGTGGTCACCTGTGCGGGCTTCCTTCAAACTTCGGGCGGACTCACCGTTATGCTGAAGTATGCGGAGAAATTCCTGCGCAATAATCCAAAGCACGTTACAATCCTCGCGCCGCTTACGACATGGTTTCTGACGGTGCTCTGCGGAACGGGCCACGTGGTCTACACGATGTTCCCGATCATCTATGATATTGCCATTAAGCAGGGCATCCGTCCCGAGCGTCCGATGGCGGTCTCATCCGTCGCATCGCAGATGGGCATCTGCGCCTCGCCGGTCTCGGTTGCGGTCGTCTCGATGGTCGCGTTCCTCTCGGCTTCGGGTCATGAGTTCTCGGTGTTCCAAGTGCTTTCGGTCTCGATTCCCGCGACAGGTCTCGGCGTCCTCTTTGCGGCGCTTTGGAGCTATCGCCGCGGCAAGGATCTCGAACAGGATGAGCGCTTCCAAGAGTTTATCCGTGATCCGGAGAATAAGGCGTATGTCTACGGCGATTCAGAAACGCTGCTCGACAAGGAACTGCCGAAGGAATACTATCGTGCCATGTATATTTTCTTCATCGGCATCATTGCCATCGCAGTTCTGGGCAATTTCCCCGAGCTCCTGCCGAAATTCCCGCCGAAGCCGGACGCTGCGCCCAAGGCGATCTCGATGGTCATCGTTATCCAGATGGTTATGCTGCTCGTGGGCGCAAGCATTCTCCTCTCCTGCAAGGTCAAGGCGAAGGATGTGGGGAACTCGCAGGTGTTTCGTTCGGGTGTCGTTGCGCTCGTCTCGGTCTATGGTGTCGCGTGGATGGCAGACACGTATTTCGCAAACCATATGGGGTTCCTCAAGGGGTTCCTCGGCTCTGCCGTGCAGTCCTATCCATGGGCATATGCCATCCTTACTTTCTTTACGTCGAAGCTTGTGAACTCGCAGGGCGCCGCGATCGCGATCGTTGTTCCGATGGCGCTCAACGTGGGCATGGACCCGATTCTCATCCTGTCCTTTATCTCGGCGTGCTACGGCTACTTCTTCCTGCCGACCTATCCGTCCGATCTTGCGTGCATCGGATTTGACCGTTCTGGTACGACGCGCATCGGCAAGTACATTCTGAACCACTCGTTCATGATCCCGGGCCTGATCGGCGTCATCTCGGGCTGCTGTGTCGGCTACGTGGTCGCGCATCTGCTCTTCTGATGCCTTTATAACAAGAACGCCGCCTGCAGAGATCTCTGCAGGCGGCGTTCTTGTTATTTCACAGGATCGGCATCTCACCGTTGTGGCTGAGGATGTCCTTGCTGAAGTCGATGAAGGACTGTGCGGCGCGCGAGATGTAGCGGTCGCGCTTCCATGCGAGCCCGATGTCCACGTAGATCGGACTGGCAAGAGGCAGTGCACGGATGCCCTGTACATCACGCACAATCATATCGAGGAGGAAGGCGTTGCCGACGCCGCTCTCCACAAGTCCCATGATGGTGACGACCTGATTGGATTCGAGCACGATGTTCGGCGTGACGCCTGCGGCTTTCATCTTTTGCAGCATGGTCTGCCGCAGGAAGGAGCCTTCCTTGAGCATGATGAGGTTCTGGTTCTCGATGTCCTGCAGCGTGATTGCTTTGCGGCCGGCAAGATCGCTGCCCTCGGGTACGCAGCAGACAACTTGGCTGCGCACCATCGGGAGCAGCTGGAGGTTCGGCGAGGAGTCCGGGACGATGATGATGCCGAAATCCAGTTCGTCGCGTTCCAGCTGCTCGCGGATGGCGACAGATCCCTCCTCGTGGAGATAGACGTCAAGATGTGAGTAGCGGCGCTGGAAGCTCGAAAAGATCTTCGGGAAGAGATAGGCCCCCATCATGGGCGGAATGCCGATCTTGATCGTGCCTTTCTGCAGCTGCTTATAGTCGTTGACCTCAAGTACGGCGTCCTGTATATTGCGCAGGGCTACCTCGACGCGGCCGAGAAAGACTGCACCCTCGGGCGTGAGCGAGAGCTGCTTTTGGCTGCGGTCAAAGAGCTGGATGCCGAGTTCACCCTCCAACTTTTTGATCGCGACGGTGATATTGGGCTGGGAGACGCGGAGACGTTCGGCGGCGCGCGTAATGTTTTTGAGTCGGCTCGCCATCTGGAAATACTCCAACTGCCGTAGTTCCATAAGACCATCCTCCTAATAAATCTTTTTTATGTGCTTTCTATTATATCATATTTTGAATGAATACATGATAGGATAATGCAAATTTATTGAAAAAAATTTCCTTACTTTTTTGGAGTTTTTTTAAAAAATAGGTAGGATTTTTCGGCGATTTATGGAATAATATAAAAGACATGGACGAATATCTGACGGATCAGATAAGTGATACGTTCATTGATTGAGAGAAAAGGATTGGGGGGCTTTTGCTTTGGAAAAATCAACGGTCATCGGGATTATTATGGGACTAATCTCGGTCTTTGTTGGTATGATCTTGAAGGGGGCACCGCTCTCGGCGCTCAATAACCCGGCAGCGTTCCTCATCATCATTGGCGGTACATTTTCATGTCTGTTCATCGGTTTCCGCATGGAGCAGCTGGGAAATTTTTTCAACCTTATCAAGAAGACGTGCAAGGTTCCCCAGCTGCAGGAAAAAGGACAGCTCGTCCAGCAGTTCATTGAGCTGTCTCAGATTGCGCGGCGCGAGGGAATCCTCGCCCTCGAGAGCAAGGCACAGGAGATCCAGGACCCGTTTTTCCGCACGGGTCTCGGCATGGTCATTGATGGTATGGATCCGGATTTTGTGGGGGATGTCCTGGATGCCGAGCTCGCGATCATGCAGGAGCGCCACGCAGAGGGGCGTTCGATGTTCACGCAGGCAGGCACCTATGCGCCGACGCTCGGCGTTCTGGGCGCGGTTGTCGGTCTGATTGCAGCGCTCGGCAACCTGAATGATATTGACAAGCTGGGACATTCGATCGCTGCGGCGTTCGTTGCGACAATTCTTGGTATCTTTACGGGATACGTTCTCTGGCATCCGTTCGCGAATAAGCTTAAGATCATGTCGGAGCAGGAAGTCAGTCAGAAGCGCATGATCATCGAGGGAATTCTCTCGCTCCAAGCGGGAGATTCTCCTACGGCGATCGAGGCAAAACTTATGGTCTTCATCCCCCAGACGGAGCGTGAGGCGCTGAAGGGAGAGGGCTGACATGGCGCGCAAAAAGCATGGGAAGCCCCATGAGGAAGAGCTTAACGAAGCTTGGCTCCTGCCCTATTCCGATCTGATGACGCTGCTGCTGGCGCTGTTCATCGCGCTGTTTGCAATGTCGCAGACGGACGCGTCAAAGATGCAGCAGCTGGCCGAGGCGTTTACTGCGGCATTCAACATGGGCGGGCCGTCGTTCTTCTCCGGAATGGGGCCGTCCAACTCCCAGTCGGATGCATCCATCAGCGGCGTAGACAACGGTACCGGCGCCTACCTCAAGGAAAATGCAGACCTGAGTGAAGCAAAAGAAAAGCTGGAGCAGTATATCAAGGAACACGACCTTCAAGATCAGGTGAGTACGGAGCTGAGCGAAGAAGGCTTGATGATCCGTCTGAAGGAGAGAGCGCTCTTTGCTTCCGGCTCAGCGCAGCTGCAGGGCCAGGCAGAGCAGATCGTTCCCGTCATTGCGGCGCTCCTCTCATCACTGCCGGAGCGTGTGACGATCTCCGGGCATACGGATAATGTGCCGATCTCGACGGCGCAGTTCCCCTCGAACTGGGAGCTGAGTTCAGCGCGTGCAGTGAGCCTTATGCGCGGCCTGATGACCGCGCAGCCGACGTTGAACCCGGCTCGCTTCAGTGCGCTCGGGTACAGCGAGTACCGTCCGATCGCATCGAACGATACGGATGAGGGCCGCGCCCAGAATCGCCGCGTTGAGGTCTTTATCGCGCGCAGCATGCGATACTCCGGAGATACGACGAGCAGTACCTCCAACGGGCAGGCGACGGCGAGTGAGAGTGCGCCGTCGACGATGATGCCGGCCTCAACAGGACTGCCGGGAGGAACGGCAGCAGGGACATCTGCGCGTCCCATACAAGGGTCACCGGGCATTGTGCCGGAACCTTTGCAGCATTGAGGAGCAGAGAAGATGAAAGGGACTATTGCAGGGGCAATGGTCCCTTTTTCCGTCATTGGATCAGGAGATGCTATGATTCTCGGGATTGGCAGCGATATTATTCACATTCCGCGCGTTGCGCGCGCGATTCAAAATCCGCGCTTTCTCGCGCGTGTTTATACTGTGGGTGAGCGTGCCTATGCAAAGAGCCGCGGCAAGGGAATGCCTGCAAGTCTTGCCGCGCGCTTTGCGGGCAAGGAGGCCGTGCTGAAGGCATTCGGGACAGGGCTGCGTGCGGCAGCGCTGCATGATATTGAGATCCTGCCGGATGCGCTCGGCGCACCGCAGGTCCGCCTGAGCGGATATCTTGCGGGGCGCGCGGAGGAGATGGTGATCGATCGCGTATGGATCACGCTCAGTCATGAGCGTGATTATGCGACGGCATATTGTATTTTGGAGGGTCAGCGATGAATGTATCGTTTGCAGAAGACATGCGCAGAATCGATGAAAGCGTGGTGAAGGACTACGGTTTGCCTGCCGCCGCCTTGATGGAGAATGCGGGACGGCGAACCGCGGAGGAGGCTGCTGCGCTGATCGGCAGTGCGGCGGATAAGGTGTTCGCTGTCTTTGCCGGCGGCGGAAACAATGGGGGAGATGCCTTTGCCGCCGCACGCCATCTCATGAATATGGGGGCGCGGGTGAAGCTGTTCTTCATGGGAGAGGAAGAACGCCTCGGAGAGACGGCGCGTGCAATGCACAGTGCTCTGCGGAGCATGGGCACAGAGATTCGCCCGCTCGTCAGCGATCGCGACTGGGACCGCCTGCGTGTCTCCCTTCGCTTTGCTGACGCAGTCGTGGACGGCATTCTCGGCACGGGGGTGCAGGGAGAGCTGCGCAAGCCGGTCCTGCGGCTGATCGAGGAGATCAATGCAGCCGGGAAGCCCACGATTGCGATTGATATTCCGAGCGGGGTGGAGGCGAATACCGGGCGTGTTTCGTCGCTCGCCGTCCGCGCAGATCGGACACTCGCGCTCGGACTGCCGAAGGTGGGACACTTCCTTGGAGAGGGCGCAAACGCCGCAGGGGAACTGCTCGTCGATGATATCGGCATCCCCCATGCCCTGCTTGACGGCACACAGCTGCGTCAGTCCCTGATCACGCGGGCGGCCGCAGAAAAACTCCTGCCTGCGCGCAGCCGCGATGCGCACAAGGGCACCTGCGGACATATTCTCGTCGTTGCAGGCTCGCTCGGGATGACGGGCGCGGCGGCGCTTGCTGCACAGGCGGCTCTCCGCATCGGAGCAGGACTTGTGACGCTCGCGGTGCCGGAACGCCTCTATGCCGTGCTTGCGGCAAAGATGACGGAAGTCATGGTCGTACCTGTCCCGGATGAGGGGAAGGGATGCTTCGGCGGGGCAGCGGCTCTGCAGGAGACGCTGACGCTCGCGGCGGATGCCGATGCCGTACTGATCGGCCCCGGGATCGGGCGGGCACAGGAGACGAGTGAGTTTGTGCGCCTTTTTGCTGCGGATGTGAAGGCACCGCTTGTGATGGACGCAGATGCGATCTTTGCCTTCCGCGGTCATCTGGACGCACTGCGTGAGCTGCCGCAGGTGCCGATTCTGACGCCGCATCTTGGCGAGTTTGCCGGGCTTCTCGGCAAGACAACGGATGCAGTGCAGGATAATCTGCTGCATACGGCACGAGAAGCGTCGCGTGCGCATCAGGCGGTCTTTGTGGTGAAGAGCGCGTGCACGATTGTCGTCTATCCCGACGGGGACGCTTTCTTTACGACCTGCGGAAATGCGGGCATGGCGACGGCAGGTGCGGGCGATGTGCTCGCGGGTGCGATCGTCGGACTGATGCGTCAGATGGAGAGTGCCATGACGCCGATCGTCGGTGTGTATCTGCACGGACATGCGGGCGATCTCGCTTACGCACGCAACGGGAACGGACTGACGGCGGGCGATATTTTGACGGAGCTTCCGCAGGCGCTCAAAGAGTTGACAAGATAGCTGTACGGTACTATGATAGAACATAAAATTTATAGGAAAGAGGCACTTGATTATGGCAAAGGCGGACATTGACTGGGGCAATCTGGGGTTTGAATATCGCTCCTTGCCGCAGCGCTATATAGCAAACTATGCGGACGGGAAATGGGATGCCGGCGGGCTTTCCTCGGACGCGACGGTTGCGATCAGCGAGTGCGCGGGCATTCTGCAGTACTGCCAGGAGGTCTTTGAGGGGCTGAAGGCATATGAGACGGTCGACGGACATATCGTGACGTTCCGCCCCGATCTCAATGCGGCGCGCATGTATGATTCTGCCGCATATCTCGAGATGCCTTCGTTTCCGAAGGAGCGCTTTCTCGAGGCGGTAGATGCTGTGGTTGCTGCGAATCGCGACTATGTTCCGCCGTACGGTTCCGATGCGTCGCTCTACCTGCGTCCCTTCCTGTTCGCTTCGGGTGAGGTGATCGGCGTAAAGCCCGCCGACGCCTATCAGTTCCGTCTCTTTGCGACGCCGGTAGGGCCCTATTTCAAGGACGGCGCAAAGCCTGTGCGCCTCTGCGTGAGTGTATTTGACCGTGCGGCGCCGCACGGCACGGGGCATATCAAGGCGGGGCTGAACTATGCAATGAGCCTGCATGCCTATATGGCGGCGCATGCGGCGGGCTATGATGAGAACATGTTCCTCGATGCGGCGACACGTACCTATGTCGAGGAGACGGGCGGCGCGAACTTCCTGTTCGTGACGAAGAACGGCACGGTTGTGACGCCGAAATCGGGATCCATCCTGCCGTCGATTACGCGGCGCTCGCTCGTTTACATCGCGGAGCACATCCTCGGCATGAGGGTGGAGGAGCGGCCCGTCGCATTTGCGGAGCTGTCGGAGTTCGCGGAATGCGGACTCTGCGGAACGGCGGCGGTCATCTCTCCGGTCGGTTCAGTGACGCACGGCACCAAGGTGATTTCGTTCCCCAGCGGCATGGAACACATGGGCCCGGTCCTGCAAAACCTCTATGATACGCTGCGCGGGATTCAGCTCGGGACGGTCGAAGCACCCGAAGGCTGGATCCGCAGGATCTGCTGATGACATTTCGTCCTTTTTTGAGAGAAGGATTCCGCTGTATGCGGAAAACTCTCACGGAAGGACGAAATTTTTTTTGGAGAATGGGACAGGTCACAAGGATTTTTGATAATCAGAGAGAAATTCTAAATAGATAGCATCTGCTGTGCAGCGTGCACTTTGCCTGTGGGAATGTATTTGGGGAAATACAAATGGGAAGGGAAGATTTTACCTGGGGGGTCCTTATGCCGCTTGATTTTACGATGCCGACACAGTTTCACGGCATTCTGTCGACCATCGCTCCGCTGGATATTCTCGATATCCTGATCGTGGCGGTCATCCTCTACCGCGTCTATGTCATGCTTGAAGATACGCGTGCCATTACGCTCGCGAAGGGGATTCTCGTTCTTCTCGGCGTGACGGTCGTGGCGAGTTATTTTAATCTGCATGTGATCTCATGGCTTCTGCAAAAGTCCGTGACGCTGCTCTTTGTTGCGCTGCCGATTGTCTTTCAGCCGGAGCTGCGGCGCGCGCTCGAGCATCTCGGCCAGGGGCGTTTTTTTCGCGCCGGCGGGCTTATGGATGACGAGGAGGCGCAGAGCACGGTCCGCGAGATTCGAAATGCGGTGAAGATCCTCTCGGCGAATAAGATCGGTGCGCTGCTTGTCATTGAGCGCAATATGGGGCTGAATGACATCAGTGCGACAGGCATCCAAATCGACGGCCTCATCACCTCTGACTTCCTCATGAATGTGTTTATTCCGAATACGCCTCTGCATGACGGTGCGGCGATTATCCGCGGCAATCGGCTGATCGCGGCGGGGTGCCTCCTGCCGCTCACGGAGAATCGTACGCTCTCGACGGAACTGGGAACCAGGCATCGTGCGGCGATCGGTCTCTCCGAGCAGTGCGACGCGCTCATTGTCGTTGTCAGCGAGGAGACGGGGACGATTTCGATTGCGGAGAATGGGCGGATTCATCGCCATTTGGACGGAGATGAGCTGACGCATATATTGACGCCTGCGTTTGCGTACAGTTCGCGCTCGTCGATTCTGGACATGGTCCGGAGCTGGAGGAAGAAATGATGACGAAGCTTCGGAACGCTGTGCAGCATAATCTGCCGGCCAAAATACTTGCGCTCCTCGTGGCTGTTGTGCTCTGGCTCTACGTGATGAACGATCAGAACCCTGCGATCGAGGGAAACTACACGGTGCCGGTAACGATCGAGAATGCACCGGACGGTTATCAGATCAATGCGGCTGCCGATACAGTGACGATCCGCGTGCGCGGTGCGCGGTCGCTCTTTGTTGCGGCAGACCGCAGCGATTTTCATGCGAGCGTTCGCCTCTCGGACTTTGTCGAGGGGGAGAAGGCATATACCGTGGAAACCTCCATTCCTTACGGCTTTGAATTGGTCAGTGTTTCGCCGGACAAGATCTCTGTGACGCTTGACCGCATTGTGCAGAAGACGTTTAAGGCGGAGCTGACCGCTTCCGGTGAGCCCGTCAGCGGCTATACCGTAGATAAAATCACGCAGGCGAATGAGACGGCGACAGTAGAAGGCCCTCGTTCTCTTGTGGATCGCGTTGTACATATTGCCGGTCATATCAGTCTCGCAGGACAGTCGGGCGATTTTTCGGTACATACATCACTGCATGCCATCGATGCCGACGGACGCGAGGTATCCGGCGTTGCGCTGCTGCCGGAATCGACGGATGTCTCTGTCCGGCTGGCGCGGGGGTTATCGCGCAAAGTCGTGGAGGTGCGGGCACGCCCGCGCAGCGACCTCGCTCCGCATCTCCGGCTTGAGGGGATCACGGTGGAACCCGCGCGCATCGAGATCGCAGGGCCGGAGGATGTGATCGGCAAGATCACGAGCATCGGCACGGAAGAATTCTCGCTTTCAGATGTGCATGAGACGGAGAAGCGTCAGGTAAAGCTCCGCCTTCCCGCAGGAGTGACCGTGACGGATCCGAATGTGACAGTGGAGGTTAAGGTCGGAGACATGAGATGATACGCGTAAAGAATCTGCGCGTTCCCTATGATGACGCTCGCCCGCTCAAAGAAATTGCGGCAAAACGTCTCAAGATATCACCCTGTGCCGTGCACGGGGTGATTGTCGTTCATAAGGCCTTGGATGCGCGGCGGCGGAACGGAGCACCGATCGTATGGAATTATACCATCGATGTTGATGCGGCGGATGAGAAGGACGTGCGCGCACGCGCGCGCCGTGATTTGGATATTGCACCTGCGGAGAGAGAGGAGCCGCTTGCAATTCCGTATTGCAGGGCGGGAGCGTACGGCACACATCGTCCCGTTGTCGTTGGTTTCGGCCCGGCAGGCATCTTCGCGGCATGGACGCTCGCACGTGCGGGCGCTGCGCCGCTTGTTTTGGAGCGCGGGCAGGATGTTGACCGGCGCACGCAGGACGTTGCGCGTTTTTGGCAGACGGGCATACTTGACACGTCGTCCAACGTGCAGTTCGGCGAGGGCGGGGCGGGTACGTTCTCGGACGGGAAGCTGACGGCGCGCAGCAATGATCCGCGCATGCGGGAGATCATAGAGGCGTTTATCGCAGCGGGAGCGCCCGCAGAGATACGGTATCTCCAGAAACCGCACATCGGGACGGACATCCTGCGGCGGGTGGTGAAGAACCTGCGCGGGGAGATCGTTCGCATGGGCGGAGAGATTCGCTTCGGTGCGCAGGTGACCGGCATCGAGCGGCAGGCGGGGCGGATCGCGGCGCTGATCGTGAGCGATGCGGAGCGCATACCTGCGGATGTCGTATTTCTCGGCATCGGTCACTCAGCACGCGACACCTATGCGATGCTGCATGAGGCGGGGGTGGCGATGGAGGCAAAGGCATTTGCCGTCGGCGTGCGCATCGAGCATCCACAGGCGTTTATTGACCGCATGCAGTACGGGGATGCCGCAGGAAGCGAATATCTGCCCGCAGCAGATTATGCTTTTACCTATCGGGACACGATCGGCGGGCGCGGCGTCTATTCGTTCTGCATGTGTCCAGGCGGCATGGTGGTTGCAGCGGCCTCGGAGGAGGGGCGGCTCGCGACGAACGGGATGAGCAATTATCATCGCGCTTCGGGCACGGCGAACAGTGCGCTGCTCGTGCAGGTGAATCCTGCAGACTGGGGAGGAGATGTGCTGGGCGGCATCCGCTTTCAGCGGGAGCTGGAAACGCGCGCCTTTCACCTCGGCGGCGGAGATTTTCGTGCGCCTGTACAGTCGGTTGGAGATTTCCTCGTCGGGCGTACGGGGGCGATGGATTTTGCTGCTGCGCCGACCTATGCGCCGGGCGTGCGCCCCGCAGATCTGCGCGTCCTCCTGCCGGCAGAATGCACGGCATCGCTTGCGCGCGCCCTTCGTCATTGGGATGCGCGTGTGCCGGGATTCGGTGCGGCGGATATTCCAATGACAGGTGTTGAATCGCGATCCTCTGCCCCCTGCCGCATTCTCCGCGACGCCGGGACGATGGAAGCGGTCTCTGCGGCGGGGCTCTATCCCGTCGGCGAGGGCGCGGGCTATGCGGGCGGCATTATGAGTGCTGCGCTCGACGGGCTGAAAGCCGCACTTGCTTTTTTAGGAAAGATAAAGTAGATTATGATGAGGATAAAACAGATCAACAGGGGGCTTTCACAGTGAGACTTTTTGGAACGGACGGAGTGCGCGGAGAGGCCAATACGGAACTCACACCGGAGCTGGCATACCATCTTGGACGTGCGGCGACGCTCTATTTCGGCGCGCGTGCGAATATGCGCCCGCGTATTTTGATCGGGCGCGATACACGCATCTCGGGTGAGATGTTCGAGGCGGCGCTGACGGCGGGCATCTGCTCGGCGGGCGGCGCTGCTCTGCTGGCGGGCGTGGTTCCGACGCCGGCGATCGCCTATCTCTCGCGCGCACACAAGGCGATGGCAGGCATCGTGATCTCTGCTTCGCACAATCCGTTTCCCGACAACGGCATCAAGTTCTTCGGCGGCGACGGCTACAAACTGCCGGACACTGTGGAGGATGAACTCGAACAACTCGTCTGCCGCCTCCAAACGAATGACGACGCGGCGCGCCCTACGGGCAAGGACATCGGGATCGTGGAGTATCGCGATGATCTTCTCAATCAATACATCGACTATGTGGTGCGCACCTGTACAGAGCGCTTCGACGGCATGAAGATCGTGCTCGACTGTGCGAACGGTGCCGCCTACGAGGCGATGCCGAAAGTGCTGCGCCGTCTCGGCGCCGATGTAAAGGTGATCCATGCACTCCCGAGCGGAGTGAACATCAATGACGGCTGCGGATCGACACATCTGGAGTCCCTGCAGCGGACGGTGCTTGAGCAGGGAGCGGACATCGGCATTGCACACGACGGGGATGCTGACCGCTGCCTCTGCATCGATGAAAAAGGCGAACTGATCGACGGCGATCATATCCTTGTGGCATGCGCCTCTGAAATGCTGCGCGCAGGCCGCCTCCCGCATAAGACCGTCGTGACGACGGTGATGGCGAACATCGGCTTCCACAAGGCGATCACGGCTCTCGGCGGACGCGTCGAGGTGACGGCGGTCGGCGACCGCTATGTTCTTGAAGCGATGCGCCGCAGCGGCTATGCCATCGGGGGCGAACAGTCGGGGCATATCATCTTTGCAGAGTATGCGACGACGGGCGACGGGCTCATCACGGCGCTGCAGGTGCTTGCTGCGCTCCGCCGCGGCGGAAAGAAGGCGTCGGAGCTGAATGCGATGATGACGACGTATCCGCAGCTCCTCGTCAATGTACGCGTGAAGAGCAAGGCCGGCTGGGAGGAGAATCCTGCCATTCGTGCCGCAATTGAAGAGGGCGAGCGCATCCTCGGATGTGACGGGCGCGTTCTCGTGCGTCCGTCGGGGACCGAACCGCTCATCCGCGTGATGGCAGAGGGGCAAGAGCAGGCCCAGCTCGAAGAAGTCTGCGGCGCGATTGTCGAGGTCGTGAAGCGGGAACAGGGAGAGGCCTAAATGTCGCATCTCTCCGCCATCCTCTTCGTCCTGCTTGCGGGGACGGCATGGGCGGCGAGCGGCACGGCAGCGCAGCATTTTTACACACAGTCCGATCATATCCCGGTCGAGCTGACACAGGTGCGGCTCTTTCTCTCGAGCGCCATGTTCTTTCTCCTGTCCTGGTGGACGGGAAGCCTGCGGCGCGGAATGCGTTTTGTACAGCGGGACCCTCGGATTCTCGTGCAGCTCGCGGTCTTTGGCGTACTCGGCATCATGTTCGTGCAGTATTCATATTTTGAAGGCATTGCGGCGGGGGATGCGGCGGCGACGACGGTCATCACCTATACGAGTCCCGCGATGATGATTCTCTATCTGGCGCTCCGCCACCGCCGTCTGCCGACCGCAGTGGAGGCCGGAACGGTTATCGTTGCCGTAGCGGGGGTGTTTCTCCTCGTGACGGGCGGCGATTTCGGAAGGCTTTCCGTGCCGATGGCGTGCATTGCGTGGAGCCTTGTCTCGGCGATTGCCTTTGTTTTTGCAATGATCTATCCGCTGCGCCTCTTGCATCTCTTTGACCGCTTCTTTTTGCTGGCCGTCTGTATGCTGATCGGCGGGATTGCCCTCCTGCCCGTAACCCATGTAATTCTGGATGTCGGTTCGTTCTTTACAGCGAAGACGTGGATGGATCTCGTCATCATCATCGGGCTGGGGACCGTGGTCGCCTTCTTTGCGTTCAATGTGGGGCTGCGCTGGCTGAATCCGGAGGAGACGGCGATCACGGCGACGATTGAGCCGGTGGCGAGCGTTCTCTTTGCCTGGCTAATCTTCGATACGCATTTTGGCATGGTGCAGGTTGTCGGGATCGTGCTCGTCATTGCGGCGATTCTGACGCCGAATCTTTTGAAGAAATGGGGAAAGGCATGAAAATACCGCTGCGCTACCAGATATCGGAGTACGACTGCGGACCGACGGCACTTCTCAACGGAGTGAGCTATCTTTTCCCGCGTGCGGAGGTTCCGCCCGAGATCATCCGCAGCGTTACGCTCTACTCACTCGACTGCTATGGGATGGACGGCGCTGCGGGCAAGGCGGGTACGTCGCGCATGGCGATGATGTATCTTGCCAACTGGCTGGAGGGATTCTCCCGCGCTGCGAATTTTCCGCTGTCCTGCCAGTATATCTCGGGGCAGGCGGTGCATGTCGGTGCGCACAGCTACGTTAATGATGCCGTCGCACGCGGCGGCGCAGCAGTGGTGCGGCTCTTTTACGAGGTCGAGCACTATGCGCTGATTACGGGGGCGTCGGCGGATCGCATCTATCTCTTTGATCCGTATTATCTGGCAGAGGCGGAACCGGAGTTCGTGCGCGCGGGCATCGAGGTGACCTGCGCGCATCCGCATGCGTATAACCGGATCGTTCCCTTTGACTGCTTTAATCGCGAGACGCGTGAGCTTTACGCGTTCGGCCCTGCGGAAACGCGCGAGGCGGTACTGCTTTTCGATGAGCGGACGCGCAGGACGGCGGACGATACGATCGAATACTTTATTTAACGGCAGCAGATAGGAGGCATGTTCTTGCAGGAGACAACAGAAGAGATTGAATTCAGAGATCAGCAGGAGGCGTATGCGATTCTCGGTGACCGCGACACACTCCTGCAGAGCATGCAGGAGAATTTCTCTTGCCGCATGGTGAGCCGCGGCGGCTCTCTTGCCATTACCGGGGCGGTAGAGGATGCTGCCGCTGCATGCGCCCTCGTACAGGAACTTCTCTTCTATCATCGGCAGGGGGCAAAGCTGACGACGCATGAGGCGGCATACGGCGCCCGCCTCATCCGGGAAGGGCGCAGAGAGGAACTGCACGGCCTTTTCTCCGAGGTCCTGCTTGTGACGGCAAAGGGGAAGGAAGTGCGGGCAAAGACGCTCGGGCAGCGCGACTATCTTGTGAAAATACGGAAGAATGCCGTCACGCTCGGCGTCGGCCCTGCAGGCACGGGAAAGACCTATCTCGCAGTTGTGATGGCCGTGGCGGCGCTCCGAAACCGCGAGGTCAGCCGCATCATCCTCACGCGTCCCGCCGTGGAGGCGGGGGAGCACCTCGGCTTTCTGCCCGGCGATCTGACGGAGAAGATCAATCCCTATCTGCGTCCGCTCTATGATGCGCTGCAGGACATTCTCGGTGCAGAGGCATATCAGAAGATGATGAGCCGCCAGCTGATCGAGGTGGCGCCGCTTGCCTACATCCGCGGGCGTACGCTTGAGGATGCCTTCATCATCCTCGACGAGGCGCAGAATACGACGGGGGCGCAGATGAAGATGTTCCTCACACGCCTCGGCTTCGGTTCGCGCATGGTGGTGACGGGCGACCTTGAGCAGGTGGACCTGCCGCGCGGAACCGTATCCGGCCTGCGGCAGGCATGCCAGATCCTGAGAGGTGTCAAGGGTGTCGGGATTGTAAAGCTTGAGCCGGTCGACATCATCCGACATGAGGTCGTAACGCGGATTGTCGAGGCGTACGGCGTTTGGGAGAAGAAGCGGGGACGCGCACATGGAGATTGAGATTCGGCGCGAGCCGGAGGACCTGCCGGTACCGGACGGCGACATCGCGGCCGTGCGCCGCGCGGTCGAGACGGTCGGGCGCCTCTACGGAGCGGAGGATGCCGAGGTCAGCGTGACGCTGACCGATGATGCGCACGTCCATGTGCTCAACCGCGAATACCGCAATGTCGACCGCCCGACGGACGTGCTCTCCTTTGCTCTTGCGGAGAGCGAGGAGCCTGAGATCATCGGGGCGGACGGCGGCGTGGTGCTGGGCGATCTCGTCATCTCGCTCGAACGTGCTGCGGCGCAGGCGGAGGAGTACGGACACAGTCCGCTGCGCGAACTCTCCTTTCTCACCGTGCACGGGATGCTGCACCTCCTCGGCTACGACCATATGGAGGAGGAGGAGCGGCTGGAGATGGAAGAGGAGCAGCGGCGTGTCATGGAGGAACTGGGGATTCAACGATGAAGATGCATAAATCCGGATTTGCCGCCGTGATCGGTCGGCCGAACGTCGGCAAGTCTACGCTGATCAACGCGCTGATCGGGCAGAAGATCGCCATCATGAGCGACAAGCCCCAGACAACGCGCAGCCGCATCCTCTGTATCCTGACCGAGGAGGATGCACAGATCATTTTCCTCGATACGCCAGGCGTACACAAGCCGAAGCATAAACTCGGCAGCTATATGGCAAAGGCGGCAGAGGGGGCGCTCCACGGCGTCGATGTCATCGTCTTTGTTGTGGATGTGACGGAGAAGATGGGACCGGGTGAGCGGTATATTCTGAAGCAGCTCGCCTCTGTGCGTGTGCCTGTGCTGCTCGCCGTCAACAAGGTGGACTGTATCCCGCGCGCGGAGAGTCTGCCCGTCATTGCAAACTATGCGAAGGCGTATGAATTTGCAGGCATTGTGCCCATCTCAGCGCGTGAGGGGGAAAATCTGGACGGGCTGCTCGCGGAGATCAAGAAATATCTCCCGGAAGGCCCGCAGTACTATCCTGAGGATATGGTGACGGATCAGCCGGAGCGCCTCATCATCGCCGAGCTCGTGCGCGAGAAGGTGCTCGAGCTGACGAGGGATGAGATTCCGCATGCGGTTGCCGTTGACATCGAGGAGATGACGACCCGGGAGAAGGGCGATGTCTACATTCGTGCGGTCATCTATGTTGAGCGGGAGTCGCAGAAGGGCATTGTCATCGGCGCAAAGGGCGCGCTGCTGCGCACGATTGGCGAACGGGCGCGCGCTGATGCGGAGACGCTGCTCGGCGCGAAGGTCTATCTGGATCTCTGGGTCAAGACGCGCCGGGACTGGCGCAACCGCACAAATGCGCTGCGGGAGTTTGGCTTTGAGGACTACTGATCAGTGATGTTTCAGATACGAGGATATTGAAAAGGAGGCGGAGAAGATGACACTGCGGCTGAACCTGCTCTACCGGCGCGCGATGAAACGGATATCGCGGCGCTTTGTGAACGGACTGCTCGTGCTTGTACCCGTTGTCATCACGCTGCTCGTTATTGAGTGGACGCTTCGCTTTACGGAGGGCGTGCTCGGGCAGTACCTGCCCTTTTACTTCCCCGGCATGGGCATCATCACTCTCGTGCTCATCATCTATCTCGCCGGATGGGCGTCGACCAACTGGGTGCTCGCAAAGCTCATCTCGCTGGGCGAAAATATGATCGGGACGATCCCGTTTGTGAAGTTTATCTATACGAGCGTGAAGCGTCTCTCGGAGGCCGTGCTTGACCCCCGCAGCAATTTCAAGCGCGTCGTCCATGTCCCGTATCAGGGAGCGCGTGCGCTCGGCTTCGTGATGTCGGATTTGCCGCCGCGCTTTCAGGAGGCGATGGGCGGCGGCTACGTCTGTGTCTTTGTTCCGTGGAGCCTCAACATGACCTCGGGAACGACGCTCCTCGTCAAGGAGGAGGATGCGGTGACGATCAATATTCCGAAGGAGGAGGCCCTCCAATATATGCTGACGGCAGGCGCCGTCATGCCGCTTGCCGATGTGAAAGGGAGCAGCGCACAGAAAAATGCCGGCAGGCCCTCGGAGCCCTCTGATCGAAAGCCCGGGGCGGAGGAATAGATGGCTCTTTACGGCGCAGAAGGGATCGTGCTCGGTGCACGGAATTGGGGCGAAGCCGATAAGATTGTCACCGTCTTTACCCGCGGACAGGGGATTTTGCGCGCCGCGGCATTCGGATGCCGCCGGCCGCGCAGTCCGCTCGCGGGCGCGATGCAGATGTTCGTGCACGCTGATCTGCAGCTCGCCGAGGGAGCGCGCCTCGAGACGGTGAGGACTGCTTCGGTGCGCGACCATCACGCTAAGATTTCGCTCGATCTTGCCTCGCTCGCCTATGCGACGTTTGTCGCAGAGGTGATTCGCGAATTTTTGCCCGAGGGGGTATCGGACGAGGCCTTTTTCGATCGGCTCGTCCATATTCTGACGGCATTCGAGACGCGAAATCCGCGCGTGACCGCGCTCGCCTCCGTCGTTCAGATCCTCGCGGCGGCAGGGCTGCAGCAGAGCTATGAGCGCTGCATCCACTGCGGGCGAGAGATCGAAGGGGATGCCTTTTTCCTCGCGCGCGAGGGCGGTGCGCTGTGTGCGGACTGCCGTACGGAAGGGGCGGTCCTTTTTTCGGCCGAACTGCGGGAACTGCTCATCGGCCTGCAGACGCTCGATTGGCAGAATCCGGCGCCTCCTCTGCGCGTACGGGGCGGTGTGCTCATGGCGGCGGAGGCGATTGTGCTCGCCCACGTGCGGGAACTTGTTGGGCACCCTCTTCGATCGCTCGATTTTTTAGCGCAGCTTGCATGATTTTGATAAAAATTTAAGATGACATGAAAAAATAACACTGAAAAAAAAGGAAAAGTAAAGATCGCGGCGAAAATATACAAGTAATCATTTCGCATGTACTTTTATTGTGCGAATACCAAAGAAAACAAAAAGGGAACGGAGGGGAAACCTGTCATGATCATGCTGACGAAGTTCAACTCCAAGACGAATCAAAAGGGAGAATTTGTCCTCAATGCAGAGATCATTGAGAGCATTGAGGAAACGCCGGACACAGTGATAACGCTTACCAACGGCAAGAAACTCATTGTCGAAGAGCCGATGGAGGAGATTGTGCGCCGTACGATTAAGTACCGTCGGGCGCTCCATCAAAATTAGTTGGCGAATTTCCATTCCTTTGGTATAATGGAAGGAACAGTGTGTTCCTTCACGCGGCAAGGGAGTGCCCCGGTGTGAAGCCGCTGCGGCTTCGTGGTCATTTTTAGGGAGGGAATTAACTCATGGCGGAGGAAAAGGAAGAACAGGCGGCAGAACAGCCGAAACAGAAATCGCCTATGCTGATGCTGGTTGTTGTGGTCGTCGTGGCAGTTCTGGTCGCGGTGGCTGCAGCCGGCGGTATTTCATACTACATCTTTTCACAGACGGAGTCGCCGCTGCATTCGGAAGATGGGGGCGGCAGCGGCTCACATCGTGACCCGGGCGTGTTCTACAAGCTCGGCGATCCCAAAGAAGGAATTCTGGTCAATGTCGGTGGGGGCCGCGCAGGGAAGTTCCTCAAGGCGGGGATCGTCCTGGAACTGAATCCCGGAAAATCCGAGAATGTAACGGATGGGAAAGTCGGCTCCGTCGCGGAGACGAAGATCCTCGATACGACGATGCAGTTCCTGCGCGCCGCACCGCTTGAGGAGTTTGATGCGTCCAAGCAGGACGCACTCAAGAAGCAGCTGAAGGATGCGCTCAACGAGCGCCTGGGCCAGGGCTCTGTTTACGATGTTTACATCACGAGCTTCCTGCTGCAGTAAGCAATATGATTCGCTGCACAATGGGAAGGGGGAAGAGTCTTGGCTGAGGACGTACTGTCTCAATCCGAAATAGATAAACTGCTCTCAGCGCTTTCGGATGGCTCGGTCTCCGCTGAGGAAGTCAAGGCGGAAGAAGAGGAACGCAAGGTCAAGGTCTACGACTTCAAGCGGCCGGATAAATTCTCCAAGGATCAGATTCGCACGCTCTTCATGCTGCATGAGAGCTTTTCGCGCCTCTTAAACACCTATCTGTCGGCAAGCCTGCGCGCGATGATCGACATTGAGGTTATGTCCGTCGAGCAGATGACCTATCAGGAATTTGTCCAGTCCATGGGGAATCCGTCCGTGATCGGCATCATCGCATTGCCGCCGCTGAAGGGAAATATCATTATTGAGGTCGGCACAGACATTGCGTTTGCATACATTGACCGCATTTTCGGCGGAGAAGGGAAACCCGGCGTCAAGTCGCGTGCGCTGACCGATATTGAAGCGGCCGTTATGCGGCGCTTCATTGATACGGTCATCAACTATTTCAGGGAAGCGTGGAGCAACGTCATCGAGTTCCGACCGAACTTTGAGACGATGGAGACGAATCCCCAGTTTGCCCAGATTGTCCCGCCCAGTGACATGGTTGTGCTCATCACGATCCATGTCAAGATGGGGGATGTCGAGGGCATGATGAACGTCTGTATTCCGTACCTCGTGCTCGAGCCTGTTATGTCAAAGCTCACAACATCATTCTGGGTAGCGTCCTCTGTGGATAAAGAGAGCACCCCCGAGCAGGTGGCAGAGCTCCAGCGCAAGATCGAGCGGACGTGGGTGCCGTTTTCAGTCGAGCTCGGCTCGGTTGATATTACGATCAACGAATTCCTTACCCTCGGCTTCGGCGACGTTCTGCAGCTTGATACGCTGGCGCAGGATGAACTCGTCTGCTATGTCGGGACGAATCCAAAATTCCGCGCGCACCCCGGCACTGCCGGAAAGCGCATGGCTGTTCAGATATCCGGCATTATAGAAGGAGATGACGACGCGAATGAGTGATGAAATGATCTCGCAGGAGGAGATCGATGCTCTCCTAAGCGGTGGGGCGGGAGGAGATTCGCCCGCAGATGATGCCGCGCCTGCCGCTGACGCATCCTCCACCGATGATGCCGGCATCACCGATATGGAGCGTGACGCGCTCGGAGAGATCGGCAACATTTCCATGGGCGGTGCGGCGACGACGCTGTCCGTCCTGCTTGGGCGCAAGGTATCAATCACAACGCCGACCGTCTCTGTTTCCAATCTGCGCACGCTCAAGGAAAGATACCCGATCCCGTTCCTCGTGGTGGAGGTCGGATACAGCGTCGGGATCGAGGGCAACAATGTCCTCTGCATTCAGGCGCGGGACGCCGCAATCATCGCCGATCTGATGATGGGCAACGACGGCACGAATCCCGACGAGGAGCTCAGCGAAATTCATATGAGCGCGGTCAGCGAGTCCATGAACCAGATGATGGGCAGTGTCGCGACCTCGCTCTCCTCGATGTTCAACAAAAAGGTGGATATCACCCCGCCTGTGGTGACGCTCGTGGATCTTGGAACGGCGGAAGTCGTGTCCAAGCTGCTCGACAAGGTGGATCCGATCATACAGACATCCTTCCGCATGGAGGTGGACGGGCTCATTGACAGTGAGATCATGCAGCTCCTGCCGCTGGACGTCGCGAAGGATATGGTCGATGCCCTGATGAATCAGCAGGCGGATGTCGATAATGAAGAAGAAGCGATCGTGGCAGCTGCCGCAGAGCCGCCCCCGGCGGCCGCACCTGCCGCAGCCGCTGCGCCTGTTGCCGCCGCAGCAGCCCCTGAGAACTATGGATATGGAGCACCGCCTATGCAGCCACATGTCGCATCGAATGTTCCGGTACAGTCGGCACAGTTTACGCCGCTAAGTTCTGTTCCGGTACAGGTCAATGATGCTAATATCGGTCTTATTCTCGATGTGCCCCTTCAGGTCAATGTCGAACTCGGCCGAACAAAGAAGTCGATCAAGGACATTCTCGATCTGACGAAGGGCTCGATTGTAGAGCTGGATAAACTTGCCGGAGAACCTGTGGATATCATGGTCAACGGAAAGTATCTGGCGAAGGGCGAGGTTGTCGTCATTGACGAGAACTTCGGCGTTCGCATCACGGAGATTGTCAGCCCTCTGGAGCGCGCAGCGCGTCTCCAGTAGCGGAAGGAATATGGATCTTTTGGGAGTAGTGCAGAAAATCCTTGTCACAGGCGGTACTTTTCGTTATAATGAGTAACGATTTAAAATGCACATAGATGTATGTGCATTGCCCCTGGAATAGGGATATTCTTCAGTCGGATTAAGGAGAGATGAGAAAATGGCAACTCGCGTTCTGATCGTTGATGATGCGGCGTTTATGCGAATGATGGTGAAGGACATCCTGTCGAAGAACGGCTATGAAATTGTCGGCGAAGCGGAGAACGGCATGAAGGCGCTGGAGAAGTATCAAGAACTCAAGCCGGATCTTGTGACGATGGATATCACGATGCCGGAGATGGACGGGATCACCGCTGTGAAAGAGATCAAAAAGGTTGACCCTGCGGCGAAGGTCGTTATGTGCAGTGCCATGGGCCAGCAGGCAATGGTCATCGAGGCGATTCAGGCGGGTGCGCGCGACTTCATCGTGAAGCCGTTCCAGGCGGATCGCGTTCTGGAGGCCATTCGCAAAGCCGTCGGCTGATGAGCGGACGGATATTTTCTCTGTCCCTGCTGCTCGGATGCATACTTGTCGTACTATGTACGGGTGATGCGTCTGCTGCAGGTGAGACGGGCGGCGGATATCTAGCCGGATATGAAGAGGCTGACCCGCGCCCGTCGGCCGTATCATGGTGGTCGACGGTCGCCTACGTGGTCAGCCTTTTTGCTGTTTTTGCATTTGTTGTGATCCTTGCCTACTTTGTGGCGCGCACCTTTGGCAAGAGCTCGATGCGAACGCTGGCGGCACGCGGCGGTCAGGTGTATCTGCAGCTGCCGCTCGGACCGAACCGTTCGGTCTGTGTGGTGGAGCTGTTTGGCCGCATTTTTGTGCTCGGCGTTACCGATACGAACATTCGCCTGATTACGGAGATTGACGATCCCGAGACGGTGGAGGAGATTCGCTCGGCAGAACCGCCGGCCGGAGGCGTTTTTCAGGAGCAGTTCGGCTCGCTGTCGGATTTTGTTCAAAAGATACCGCCGCTTTTCCGGAAGTAGGGCGAAATAGGGAGAAATGGGGGGACAGAATTGGGGCGCATATGGCTTGTTTTGGGAGGCGCGGCGCTCCTTTTGCTCGGCGCGGGACATGCGGACGCCGCGCCGCTGATCCCCACCGTCAGCCTTGGTGTCGGAACCTCGGAAAATCCGCAGGATGTGGCGACCAGCATGCAGCTGCTCGCCGTGCTTACGATTGTTTCGCTGGCACCGGCCATTCTGGTCATGACGACCTCTTTTGTCCGGATCGTCGTCGTCATCGGGTTCCTGCGCAATGCGCTCTCCACGCAGAATGTGCCGCCGAACCAGGTGGTCATCGCGCTGTCCCTGTTTTTGTCGTTCTACATCATGGCACCCTACTGGGGGCAGGCGAACGAAAACGGGATCCAGCCCTATCTGGCGGGAGAGATATCACAGGAGCAGGCGCTTGAGAATGTTGTCGACCCGATGCGCGAGTTCATGTTCCGCCAAACACGAGAATCTGACCTCGCGCTCTTTGTCAATCTGTCGGATGCGCCGCGGCCGGACGGCCCTGAGGATGTATCGACGTTCACGCTCATCCCTGCGTTCATTATCAGTGAGCTGAAGACGGCGTTCCAGATCGGATTTATGATCTATATCCCGTTTATCGTTATCGATATGATCGTTGCGAGTACGCTCATGTCCATGGGCATGATGATGCTGCCGCCGGTGATGATCTCGCTGCCGTTTAAGATCCTGCTGTTTGTTATGGTTGATGGGTGGCATCTCCTGATCCAGTCGCTCATCATGAGTTTCCGCTGACGGGGAGGCGCACTGATGTCCGGAGATTTGGTCATCCAGCTTGCCCAGGAAGCGCTCATGATTGTCCTCTTGGTCTCTGCCCCCATGCTGGGCCTGGGCCTTATTGTCGGCCTTTTGGTAGCCGTGTTTCAGGCGACGACTTCGATTCAGGAGCAGACGCTGGCGTTCATCCCGAAGATCATTGCGGTATTTGTCGCCATCTTGATCTTTGGTCCGTGGATGCTGCGCATCATGGTGGAGTATGTGACAAATGTCTTTGTCAATCTGCCGCAGTATCTGCGATGAAAGGGGCGGCGCTGCATGGATTTGTATGAGCTGCTTCAGGGGCATATTGCGGCGTTTTTGCTGACACTCACAAGGATCAGCGGCATCTTTTTAATTTCGCCGTTTTTCGGCAGCATGAACATCGCACCGTTCTTTCGCGTAGGGATTGCGTTGGCGATGACCGTGGTGCTCTTTCCTGTAATTGACAGACTGGGCGTTGTCGCGGCCCCTGATACCATCATTATGTTTGCGGTTGCGGCTGCCGGCGAGTTGTTTATCGGCTGGCTGATCGGTTTTGTCGCGTACATTTCCTTTGCCGCCATCACCATGGCGGGCAAGGTCATGGATATGCAGGTGGGATTTGCCATCGTTAATGTTGTAGATCCGACTTCCGGTCAGCAGATACCGCTCATCGGAAGTTTTCTTTATAATTTAGCGGTGATCATCCTGTTGGTGACCAACGGGCATCATATGATTATTGCAGCGTTGGTGGAGAGTTTTCGGGCTGTTCCGCTCGCCGGGATGGAGCCTAATCTGTCGATTGCGCTGCTCCTGGCCAATTTCACCGGCGGGATTTTCGTCACGGGGATGAAGATTGCGATGCCGATTACCTTTGCCATCCTGCTCACCAACGTGGGACTCGGCATTTTATCGCGCACGATGCCGCAGATGAATATCTTCGTTGTCGGCATTCCGATGCAGCTGATGATCGGCATTGTTGTTCTCTCAATGATTATTCCGTTCTATGTCTTATTCCTGGATGTGCTGTTTAATGAAATGTATGGAAATATATCGCTTGCGGTACGCGCCCTGCAATAGGTGCGCATTCGTCTTTGACCTCCAGCGTTTCGCCGGCGGGGAAAAGACGGAAGAACCGACTGCGAAAAAGCGTGCCGATGCCCGGAAAAAAGGACAGGTCGGGCGCAGTCAGGAACTGAATACGGCATTTGTCCTGCTCGTGGGCTTCTTCTCTCTGAAGCTCCTGTGGGACTCTATCTATCTTTCGATCGCGACCTACACAACCTATGTGTTCAGCAATCTGAACCAGACGGTCGATACGGAGAATATCATCCGCATCTTCATCGGCATCATCATTGTACTTGCCAAGACCGCGTTCCCAATCATGCTCTTTATCATGGTCATCGGCCTTGCGATCAACTTTTTCCAGGTCGGCCTGAATTTCAGTGCGGAGTCCATTGAGTTCAAGCTGGATAAATTGAATCCGATCAACGGATTCGGGCGCATCTTTTCGAAGCGGGCGCTTGTGGAGCTGGCAAAGTCCTTCTTTAAGATCATCGTCATCGGCTTCTTTCTCTACCGCTTTATTCACGAGCAAATTCTTGCGATGCCGCAGTTCATGTTCTTCGATCTGACAACGAGCCTTGCGCTGGTCGCCGAGATCATCTTCCAGATGGCGTTCATCGTTATCGGCGTCATTATGATTATGGCGTTCTGCGACTATGGCTACCAGAGATGGCAGACGACGCAGGATCTCAAGATGACAAAGCAGGAAGTCAAGGACGAGATGAAACAGACTGAGGGAGACCCGCAGATCAAGGGGAAGATCCGTCAAAAGCAGCGTCAGATGGCAATGGCACGCATGATGAAGGAAGTCCCAAAGGCGGATGTCATCATCACGAACCCGACGCACTATGCCGTGGCGCTCTCCTATGAGCAGGGGATGGTCGCGCCGACCGTCGTCGCCAAAGGACAAGATCTCGTCGCACAGCGCATCAAGGAGATTGGGCGCGATGCGCGTGTCCCGATCATTGAGAATAAACCGCTTGCGCGTACGCTCTATGCCGCCGTGCAGGTCGGCGAGGCTGTGCCGCATGAGCTCTATCAGGCGGTCGCTGAAGTCCTCGCCTATGTCTACCGTTTGAAACATGCGCGGCGCGGCGCATAGGATGCGACAAAAGTCTTATTTTTATCATTTGACGTATTTTCTATATTTGGTATAATATTTAGATGGCAGGAACTTTGTCTGCCCCAAGGGAAATGAGAATGAAGGAGGGAATGAGAACATGCCAGCACCGCAGTCCAGCAGTGTAAATCCTCTTTCATCGGGCAATCTCATACAACGATACAGCGATGTCCTGATCGCCGTTGCTATCGTAACGATCGTCATCATGATGATCATTCCTCTGCCGACGATTCTTCTCGATATCCTGATTTGTCTGAATATCACGATTGCACTGCTCGTTGTCATGTCGGCGATCTATAACGTAGAGGCACTCGATCTCTCCGTCTTCCCGTCATTACTTTTGATTACGACGCTCTTTCGATTGGCGCTGAATATCTCGTCGACACGACTTATCCTCCTCAACGGCTATGCCGGTGAGGTTATTACTGCGTTCGGAAACTTTGTCGTCGGCGGTAATGCCGTCGTCGGCTTTATCGTGTTCGTTATTCTCGTCATTGTGAACTTTATCGTCATTACAAAGGGTTCCGAGCGCGTTGCCGAAGTGTCCGCACGCTTTACCCTCGACGCGATGCCCGGCAAGCAGATGGCGATCGATGCCGATCTGAACCAAGGGGCGATCACAGATGCGGAGGCAAAGCGACGCCGTGAGAAAGTTCAGCGCGAGTCCGACTTCTTCGGGGCGATGGACGGTGCTTCGAAGTTTGTCAAGGGCGACGCGATCGCTGCCATCGTCATCATGCTCATCAACATCGGCGGCGGCTTTGTTATCGGCATGCTCCAGCGCGATATGGATGCAGCACAGGCGCTGCAGACCTATACGCTGCTGACGGTCGGTGAAGGCCTCGTCGCACAGATTCCGGCGCTCCTCATCTCGACAGCGACGGGTATTATTGTAACCCGTTCCGCTGCGGAGGGGAACCTCGGAGGCGATCTTGTAAAACAGCTCTTCCGCAATGCGCGTATTTTCATGATCCTGACGGGCGTACTCCTCTTCCTTGCTGTCATGCCGGGTCTTCCGGGCATCCCCTTCCTGGCGCTTGCCGCGCTCTGCGGCTTCATCGCGTGGAATCTCCATCGCGGGCAGGCGGTGGAGCAGGAGGTGCAGCAGGTCGAGCGGAAGGCAAAGGCGAAAAAGGAGGCGACGACCCCTGAGAATATCGTCTCGCTCCTGCAGGTCGATCCGATGGAACTTGAGATCGGCTATAGCCTCATTCCTCTCGTGGATACGGGGCAGGGAGGTGACCTCCTCGACCGCATCGTCATGATCCGAAGGCAGTGTGCGCTCGAGCTCGGTCTTGTTGTGCCGACCATCCGCATCCGTGATAATATACAGATCAAGCCGAATGCATATATCATTAAACTGAAGGGCGTTGAGATCGCGCGCGGTGAGCTGATGCTCGACCACTATCTCGCGATGAACTCGGGGACGGTGTTCGAAGAGGTGCCGGGCATTGAGACGACCGAGCCGGCATTCGGGCTGCCAGCACTCTGGATCTCGGAGAATGAGCGTGAGCAGGCGGAGCTGAACGGCTATACCGTCGTTGATGCAGTCTCTGTCCTTGCAACCCACCTCACCGAGATCATCAAGCAGCACGCTGCTGAGATCCTCGGCAGGCAGGAGACGCAGAATCTGCTCGATAATCTGCATAAGACAAACGCTGCGCTTGTGGACGAGGTCGTTCCGAACCTGCTCACGGTGGGAGAAGTGCAGAAGGTGCTCGCGAACCTCCTGCATGAGCGCATCTCCATTCGCGATATGAGTACAATCCTCGAGGTGCTCGCCGACTACGGCACAGCGACGAAGGATACAGACATCCTGACCGAGTATGTGCGGCACGCAATGGCGCGCCACATTACCCAGCAGAATGTCCAGAACGGTATCCTGCCCTGCATCACGCTCGATCCTGCGATTGAGAATAAGATCGCAGGCAGCGTGCAGCGCACGGAACATGGTTCCTATGTCAGCCTCGACCCAGATTCCATGCAGAAGCTCTTGACGGCTCTGCAGGAAGAACTGCGAAAGCTGACCGATCAAGGCTATCAGCCTATTGTGCTCACAAGTCCGACCGTGCGTCCCTATTTCCGCAATCTCGTCGAGCGTTCCATTCCCGGACTGATCGTGCTCTCCCATGCGGAAATTGAACAGAATGTTGAAATCCAGATCCTTGGGGTGGTGAAAATCTAAGTGCGGGTCAAGACGGTGCGCGCATCCTCGGTGAAGGAAGCGATGGAACAGATCAAAGACGAGCTCGGCAGCGACGCCGTGCTTCTTCATACAAAAAAATATCGTGAGGGCGGTGTTCTTGGCGGGGAGGAGATGATCGAGGTGACTGCAGCAGTCGATGAGACTCAGACGCATGTGCCGCGCACGCCATCGGCCTACGTGCCGCCGGCTGCGCCTATTCTCCCTACCAATGTCGTAAATCAGTATCGGATGAGCGAGATCCCCGCGCAGGAGGGAGCGTCTTCTCTTCCGGCGGAAGGAATGCTCCCTCTATATCATGCCTATGCGCCTGAAATGCCTCCGGCGCAGTCTTATGCGATGCAGGAGCCCACTGCCCCGCCGCTCTCCAATATGCCGGAATCGCCTCCCGATGCTTTGCCGCAGCAGCCGGTGCCCTCTGCCTATGATCCGGCAGCGGCGCCCGCACAGGAGCCCGCCGTTCCGTCTGCTCCTGATGCATCCGCGGACGACGGCTCTGCCGAACGAATTCGTCTCCTTGAGGATGAGCTGGCACAGATGAAAACAATGCTCGCCTCCATGATGGCGGCGAACAAACCAAAGGAAGTCGTCTCTATCCGAGATGCACTGCGCCGGCAGGATGTCCATGAGGAGCTGTGCGAGGATCTTTCCGGCAAGATCTCGATCACCGATGTGAATCTGGACAGTCTTGATTCGCGTGCGGCGGGCGTTCTGGCAGGGTATCTGACGCAGGTCATGAAGTTCACGGACGGGCTGCGCCTGAGTCCCCACGGTTCCCGCGTTGTTGCCTTCATCGGCACGACAGGCGTCGGCAAGACGACAACCCTTGCGAAGATTGCTGCGCATTTCGTGCTGGAGCAAAATCTCAAGGGGGCGCTCATCACGGCGGATACCTACCGCATCTCCGCCGTAGAGCAGCTCAAGAAATATGCTGAGATCCTGGGGCTGCCGGTGGAAGTCGTTTACTCCGCCGCAGATCTCAGAAAGGCGATTACGCGCCACCGCAGCAAGGACTTTGTTCTTGTTGACACGGCGGGGCGAAGCCAATACAATGAGTTCCAGATGGATGAGCTCAAAGAGCTGCTTATGGCGCATCCTCGTATGGAAAAGCACCTTGTCGTCAGCGCGACGACGAAGGAACAGGATGCGGCGGAGATCATTGACCGCTTCTCTGTATGCGCGCCGAATCGGATCATTTTTACCAAGACAGACGAAACACGATCGATCGGCATGGTGCTCAACCTGCTCGCGCAGCGGGAGCTGCCGCTTTCCTTCTTATCCAATGGGCAGAGTGTGCCGGACGACATCATTCCTGCGACGGCAGAACGTCTGGCGGAACTGCTCTTGAGGGAATGATATGACGGATCAGGCAACGCGGCTGCGCCAAATGGTCTTCTCTGACGGGGAAACGCCGCAGGCGGCGAGTACCTCATCTGCACAGGCAGCGGCCTGGGTGAACGTACGAGTCGTTGCGGTCACCAGCGGAAAGGGCGGCGTCGGCAAGACAAACATTGCCGTTAATCTTGCAATTGCTCTTCAGCGCAGGGGGCACCGCGTGCTCGTCATCGATGCCGATCTTGGAATGGCGAATGTCGATGTGCTCCTCGGCACTGCTTCGCGAAAACACCTGCTGGACCTTCTGCAGCCGGAGGTGGAACTCGACGATGTTATTGTTGAGACGCCGCATGGTATTCAGTATATATCAGGCGGATCGGGGATCGAGAAAGCGCTGGAGTACGATCACGCAGAAAAGCTCCTCCTCCAGCAGAAACTGACAGGCTGCGCGGCGCGCGCCGATCTCATCCTTGTCGATACGGGCGCAGGGCTCGGACGGAACGTGATGGACTTCATCCTCGCAGCGGATGAGGTGCTGCTCGTAACGACCCCGGAGCCGACCTCACTGACGGATGCCTATGCCGTGATGAAAGCGTACAGCATTTATGCCGTGCAGAAGAATCTTCGCCTCATCATCAACCGCGTGTATGAGCAGAAGGAGAGCCGCGAGGTTGCATTCAAACTGCAGCGCGCCGCCGATAAGTTCCTGCATATGCAGGTGCCGTGCCTCGGGTATGTCTTTGAAGACACGGCAGTCACGAAAGCGGTGCGACAGCAGACACCGCTGATCAAGGCGGCACCGAATGCGGCCGCCGCACGCTGCATTGACGCCCTCGCAGAGGCGTTGATCACGGGGGATGAGATGTGCATCAAACGGGGTTGGAAAGGTTTTTTACAGCAAATTTTCAACTTTTCAGCGTAGCCAAGGAGGAAAATTCAGATGGCGGGCGAATTGGTACAGGCAAGGAGTATTTTAGCTATCGGGCAGAGGCTGGAAATATTCTTTGAGAACAGCGAGGAGGGGACCCAAGGCTACACGAGCCGCATAGAAGATATCACCGGGGATGAACTCGTTGTCGCCATGCCCGTGGATGAACGCCGCGTTCCTGTCATCCCGCGCGTCGGTGAGAACCTGTATGTGCTCGCGGCCGGGGACGGGTGCCACTACCGATTTTTCAGCGTTCATCATAGTCACGGCCACTATGAAGGAAAGCTTCCCGTTCTGCACATCTCTATTCCCGAAGTCGCGGAGCGCTTCCAGAAACGAGGCCTTTTCCGCATTCGGGTGAACCTGATTGCCACCATCCGTCTTGTCGACGGACAGGGGCAGATCGCCGCGCCGCAGCGTGTGCCGATCGTGGATCTCAGCGGAAGCGGGATGGCGTTCTCCTTTGCAAAGCCGGTGTCGCTGGACTCATATGTAGCGCTTGAAATCAACGATGTGCCGGGCATTGGGACGATCGAACTCATGTCACGGGTAAAGCGCTCAACGCGTGTTGAACGTGAGGACGACCTGCCGATCTATCACATCGGCGTGCAATTTCAGGGGCTCTCACGTAGCCTGCGGGATCAGATCGTCCGCTACCTCTTCCAGGTACAGCGCAGTCAGGTGGAGCGCGTAAAAGATGACTGACAGCAGAAAGAAGACCATGGCAATGGGCGGCCGAGGCGATCCGCACGCACGCATGCGGATCGTTGTGATCGGTTCCTCGACGGGAGGCCCCCAGGCGCTGCAAACCGTGATCACGAGTCTGCCGGAGGATTTTCCCTGTCCCGTCGTCGTCGTGCAGCATATGCCGCCCGGCTTTACCAATGCCCTGGCGGGGCGCCTGCACTGCGTTTCGAAAGTCCGAGTACAGGAGGCGCGGGATGGGGATATACTCAAGCCGGGGTGCGTGTACATCGCGCCCGGGGATCGCCACCTGCGTGTCTTAAGTGAGTCCGGTGCACGGCGCATTGTGCTCAGTGATGAACCGCCGGTCGGCAATCATCGGCCCGCAGTTAATGTAATGTATGACTCTGTTGCGCATCTGGGGAAGGATGTCGTTGCCGTGATTCTCACAGGAATGGGGAATGACGGACGCGAAGGGATGCGCAAGATCAAAGCAAACGGCGGCTACTGCATTGCGCAGGATGAAGCAACCTGCGTTGTCTACGGGATGCCAAAATCCGTGATTGACGCAGGCCTGGCCGATGAGATATGCCCATTACCGCAGATCGCGCATGCGATTGAGGCGGCTGTGAGAAGATAGGAAGTAGGGGGAATATCAATGGATAACCAGTATATGGACATGTTCCTGGACGAGTCACATGAGCATCTTCAGTCTCTGAATGAAGGCCTGCTCCGCCTCGAGGAGAACATGGAGGAGGTCAGCGCCGTCAACGACATCTTCCGCAACGCGCACACGCTCAAGGGCATGTCCGCGACGATGGGATTTACCAAGATTGCGGAGCTGACGCATGAGATGGAGGATGTTCTGGACCTCGTCCGCAAAGAACAACTCAAACTCAATGAAGACATTATGGATACGCTGTTCAAATGCCTCGACTCTTTGGAGCAGATGGTAGACAGCGTCGGAAACGGCGAGGCGGAGGATGTCGTCGATGTTTCTGATCTCGTTGCAAAGCTCAGCTCGATCTCCAAGGGGACTCCTGCGCCCGCCGCAGCAGAACCGGCGGCCCCCACATCTGCCGGGAGCAGCAGCGGAGCGGAGGTCGATCTCGGCTTTGACGAGATCGATCTCGATGTCATGAAAAAGGCAAAAGAAGCCGGCATGCATCTCTACCATGTCAAGGTTACACTGATGGAAACCTGCGTTCTCAAGGCAGCACGCTCGGTTATGGTCATGCATGCCCTCGATGAGGTCGGCGATGTCATCAAGAGCATCCCGTCTGCGGAGGATCTCGAGCAGGAGAAGTTCGAGCTCAGCTTTGATGTTGTTGTGGCGAGCTCCGACGATGCCGAGTCTGTGCAGAACGCTGTCGATACCGTCTCCGAAATTGAAGATATTGCGGTCGAGGAACTCGACCCCGATAAAATCGGCAAAGGCGGAGATGCTGCACCTGCGGCTGCACCCGCCGCTTCTGCAGCTGCCGCCCCAGCAAAGAAAGAGGGGGCAAAAAAGCCTGCGGCGGCGCCCGCCAAGAAGCAGCATCAAAGCCAGAGTGTTCGTGTCGATATCGAAAAACTCGATACACTGATGAACCTCATGGGCGAGCTCGTCATCAACAAGGTGCGTCTCGAGCAGATCGGCCAGACACACCGCATGAGCGATCTTATGGAGACCCTCGAGCAGATGGACCGCGTGACGGGCGATCTGCAGAACATTGTTATGAAGGTCCGCATGGTTCCGGTCAGCGCTGTATTCAATCGCTTCCCCCGCATGGTGCGCGATGTTTCCAAGGAACTGGGCAAGGAGATCAACCTGACGATCGAGGGCGAGGAAACCGAGCTCGACCGTACCGTTATCGACGAGATCGGCGATCCGATCATGCATCTTCTGCGCAACTCGCTCGATCATGGCGTTGAGAGCCCGGATGTGCGCGAGGCAAAGGGCAAGCCGCGCGTCGGTGAAGTCGGCCTCATTGCCCGCCATGAAGGGAACAACGTTGTCATCATGATTACGGATGACGGCGCGGGCATCGACGCAGACAAGATTCGCCGCAAGGCCGTGGAAAAGGGCATGATCTCTCAGGAGGAAGCGGACCGCCTCGATGATGCAGATGCCGTCCGCCTCATCTTCCTGCCCGGCTTCTCGACGGCAGAGAAGATCACGGATATCTCCGGCCGCGGCGTCGGCATGGATGTTGTGCGCAGCAAGATCGAGGCCCTTTCAGGCCATGTCGATGTTGAGACGCACATCGACGAGGGATCCGTCTTTAAGATCAAGCTTCCGCTGACACTCGCGATCATTCAGGCGATGCTCGTGCAGGTGCAGGACGAGATGTATGCCATCCCGCTCGGATCGATCGACAGCACGATCAACATCGAGCCGACGGATATTCAGACCGTCCAGAACAAAGAGGTCATTGTCCTGCGCGGTGAGATTATCCCAATCATCCGCATGGAGGAATCCCTCCAGGTGCCCCATACAAAGGACTCGGACGAGCTCTTCGTGGTCGTCGTCCACGCGGGCGAGGCGAAGGCCGGCATCGTCGTAGACAATCTGATCGGCCAGCAGGAAATCGTCATCAAGACACTCGGCAACCTCTTTGCCGGACTTAAGCTCTTCGGCGGAGCAACGGTGCTCGGCGACGGGAAGGTCGCGCTGATTCTTGATGTTGCAACGATGATACAGCAGTAAGCAGGGGAGGGCAAATAAGATGGCAGAGGATATGAATCAGGGGAATGTGCCGCAGAACTCTCAGTATGTGGCATTCAATCTTCGTGATGAGGAATATGGCGTCAGCATTCTGAATGTGCAGGAGATCCGCAATCTGACGGATATCACGCGCGTTCCGTTTGCGGCAGACTTTATCAAGGGCGTTATCAATCTGCGCGGCTCGGTTCTCCCCGTAATCGATCTCAAGAAGCGTCTTGGACTCGCGGAGACACCGTACACAGAACGCACGCGCATTGTTACGGTAGCGGTTGATGATGTACATGTCGGCATGCTGGTCGATGCGGTGACCGAGGTGCTCAGCCTCGAGAACGAGCCGGTGGATACGAAGAAAGCAACGAATGCACGTGAAAGCAGCCGGTTCCTCAGCGGCATCGGAAATATCAACGGAAGGCTGATCGTTCTTCTCAATCTGGAGGAGATTGTCGGACTTCCGAAGGAAGCGAAATAAATGCTTCACCAGATGAGGTAGGGTTTAATGGCAGTAGATGATGATCTGACAGAACTGTCGGAGATGCAGCTCGATGTGCTGCAGGAGATCGGGAATGTCGGTGCGGGCAACTCCGCTACGGCACTTTCCCGCCTCATTCAGCGCCGCATCGAGATGAATGTGCCGCAGGTAGCGCTCGTTCCAATCGAAGATGTCCCGGAATTTGTCGGCGGACCGGAACTGGTTGTCGTCGGTATTTTCCTGCGCGTTTATGGGAAGGCACCGAGCAACATCCTCTTTCTCATTCCGCGCGAGAGCGCCTTTGCGCTTGTAGATACGCTGCTCGGGCGCAAGCGCGGCGAGACGACAGAGCTGGACGCGATGGATGAATCAGCATTGATGGAGATCGGCAATATTCTTGCCGGGTCCTATTTGAATGCGTTCTATACGTTCACCGGGATGAGCATGCTGCCGTCGATCCCTGCGCTCGCTGTGGATATGGCGGGCGCGATTCTCAATGTCGTTCTGGTTCAGCTCGGCGAGATGGGCGATCATGCGCTGCTCATCGAGACGAACTTTGTGGCGGACGATCAGAGCATCAGCGGACATTTCTTCCTTGTCCCTGATCCGGGCTCACTGGGCAGCATTATGAATGCGGTAGGAGTTGGATGATATGCCGGATTTGATCAAAGTCGGTATGGCCGACTACAAAGTCGGCGCAGCTCCGTCCACATTGATCAGTTATGGATTGGGCTCGTGCATCGGTCTCTCTCTCTATGATCCCCAGGCGAAGGTCGGCGGCCTGCTTCACTATATGCTGCCGGACAGCAAACAGGCACGCCCTTCGGACACCCCTGCAAAATTTATCGATACCGGTTTCCCGCTCATGCTCGCGGATGTTCTGAAGCTCGGCGCGGTAAAATCGCGCCTTGTTGCAAAGATTGCAGGCGGCGCGCAGATGTTTGCGTTCTCCAACTCGACGAGCGTGATGCGCGTCGGCGAGCGCAATGCGGAGGCGGCAAAGGCCCTGCTCAGCCAGCATGGAATTCGCCTGATTGCGGAGGATACCGGCCTCAACTACGGGCGTACGGTCTCCATCGATCTTAATGACGGCGCATATACGGTAAAGACGGTCAGCAAAGGGGATAAAAAAATCTAGAGGCAGGTGAAGATTTTGTTTAAACTGGGGATGGCGCTTGTATTCGCGGTGATTGCGGCACTCGTCGTATTTCTCACCGGGCTTTTTTACGATGCCCGTGTCGCAACAGCACTCCTGCGGAGTCTCATTGCATTCCTCTGTGCAGGCATATTCACCTATCTTGTGACGTTTATACTCGAGGCAAAGGGCTGGGCCGCGTTCGATAAAGAGCCGGAAGAGCGTATGCGGGATATGCAGACGCAGGTTTACCATGCGGATGATATTGACTTTGACGCAGCGGAGGATGGGAAGGATGAGGAGGCCGCAGAGGCCTTCGCAGAACCGGCAAGTTTTAAGCCGCTTTCGGAGAATTCGCTCGTGCATATGACGGCGCCGCCCGCTGAGGAGCAGCCGACCGATGGAGAGGAAGCGCCTGCACCTGCATAAGAAGTGCGCGGACGGCTGAGAGGAGATGATGCAGATGACGGAGCAGACGGCAGAGGATATTGACATGCTGTGGCGTGCCTACGAGACCGAAAAAACCGTTGCCGTGCGCAACCGCATCGCAGAGCATTATCTTCCCCTCGTACGGCTGGTCGCCGGTCGAATTGCCATCAGCCTCCCGCAGCATGTTGATCGGGAGGATCTCCTCAGCAGCGGTTTTTTCGGACTGTTGGACGCGATTGAGCGCTATGAGCTTGCCCGCGGCAATAAGTTTGAGACGTATGCCGGCGTGCGTGTGCGCGGAGCCATGCTGGATCATCTGCGCGCGAAAGATTGGATCCCCGTCAGCGTGCGTCAGAACATCAAAAAGTATGAGAAGGCTGTCGCACATCTCGAGGGAGAACTCGGGCGCACGGCAACGGATGAGGAGCTCGCTGAGGAACTTGATCTCACAATCGAGGGCCTGCATCATCTGGAGGGGCAGGTCAGTGCAGCCACGGTCATTCCGCTTGAAGAATACCTGCGCACGGACTCTCCTGCATCGCTGGAGGACGGCCCTGTCGAGCACGCGGAGTGGACTGAGGTCAAGGAGACGCTCGCAGCGGCGATTGAGAAGCTTCCGGAGAAGGAACGTACAGTTATTACGCTGTACTATTATGACGAGATGACGCTCAAGGAGATCGCTGCGATTCTGCATCTCTCAGAGGCACGTATCTCGCAGCTGCATACGAAGGCGATTTTCCGCATGCGGGGATCGCTGGCACGTATGAATGATGAAGAGTAGTGCGCATGAACCCCTGCGGGAAATAGTTGTAATAAAAGCGCAATTTTGATGGAGCGAGAGTGGTATTATGGAGCGTACCGTTGGGAGTAAAAGCGAAGGATTTCAGCTTGTCATTCGATCGGATGGCAGCTATCTCACCGTTTATCCGCAAGAGGTCGGCAGCCCGGGCGTCGAAATCGGGAGCCTCAAGGAGAAAATGAAAGAAGCGGGGGTCGCGGATTTTGACGCTCTGCAGCTGGCGCGCCTTGTGCGCGCGGCCGATGGCGTCGAAACGAAACTTGATCCTGCGCCGGGAGACGGGGAGGAGAATACCGTCATTCCCGTCAGTGTTGAAATCCCGCCTGATGCGATGACGGCGGCCGTGCGCTTTGACGAGAAGAACGGCAATCTTCCGCCGAGCGTCTCCGATGTGATTGACGCGCTTACTGCGAAGAAGGTTGTTTACGGAATCGACCGCGCGGCAGTTGAGCGCGGACTTACGGATCTGTCGCCCTTCATAGCTGCGCGCGGCACTGCCCCCGAGGCGGGAGAAGATGCGCGCATCGAGAAGAAATTTGATATGGGCGTCAAGGGGCGTCCCGCTGCCCGTGCCCATGACCGCGTAGACTATAAGGATATGAATATCTTTATTCGGGCGCACGTCGGCGACGTACTTGCCGTGCGTGTTCCCGAGACTCCGGGAACCCCAGGAAAGAACGTATTCGGAGAGGAGATTGCTCCAAAACCTGGAAAACCGGCCGCACTGCCCCAGGGCAAGAATACGAAAATCGTGAATACGAACGAACTCGTTGCGGTGATTGACGGACAGATTGTGGACGACGGCAAAAAAATCGGCGTCGATCCGCATCTTGTCATCGACAGCAGTGTCGATGTCGGGACCGGAAATATTGACTTTGCCGGCAGCATCGAGATCCAAGGCGATGTCGAGAGCGGATTTTCAGTCAAGGCGGTCGGAGATGTTGAAATCAAAGGGATGGTTGGCGGTGCGGAGATCGAGGGCCGCAATGTCATCATACACGGCGGCATTCGCGGAATGAATACCGGTAAAATTCGTGCACGCGAGGATGTGAGTGCCTCTTTCGTCGAGAATGCGAACGTTGCGGCCGGACGCGACATTTTTATCAACGACGTTGTCCTCCACTCAGAGATGCGCGCAGGCCATCACGTCCTCGTTGAGGGCCGCCGCGGCATTATTACGGGCGGTACCGTCAGTGCCGGAGAGTCCATTCGTGCGAAGGTTTTCGGCAACACATTTTATGTACAGACCAATCTGAATGTCGGAATCGATCCCAACTTAAAGCATCAGCACGATACGCTCCTGCAGGATTATCAGACGGCAAACAAGCAGCTCACAGAGATTCAGCGCGCACTCGAAATCCTAAAGAAGCAGCCGCTCATGAGCCTGCCCGAGAAGCGGCGGGAGCAGCTGGTCAAGATGACGCATCTGCAGTTCCCTCTTGCAAACAAAATCAAAGAGATGCAGGAACAGCTCGAACAGCTGAATAATGAGCTTGAAGAAATGAAGCACGGCACGATCGCGGCTTCGGATACCGTCTATCCAGGCGTTAATGCTACCATCAACGGGGTAAAGAAGGCTATTGGCGAGGAGCTCCACCACGCTAAACTTCGGATGGTCGACGGCGAAATCGTTGTAGGCATCCTGTAGACAAGGAGGCAGACCCATGAATGTCACGCCAATCAGCATGCAGATGATGTTCCCCCAGTCAAATGAGGCGGGAAATATTCAAAGCAACATGCAGAACCAGGTCAACATCCAGCAGAGTTTCGAATCCATTCGTCAAAAAGAGGATGCGGAGCTCGCGCGCCAGCAAGTGCGCGCAAAGGAAAAGGCAAGCGCGGATGTGCGTGTGAAGGATGATCCGGAGCGCGAACGGCGGCAGGGCGGCGGACAGGAAGATCAGGGCAAAGGAGCGCGCGGGGAAGATCACGGCGCCGAACTCCTTCAGCGTCTTGCGGCCGATCCAAACCGCGGCGTACATCTCGATATCAGTTTTTGAATTGGATAAGGGAGGCGTCCTGTTATTATCTCCATTACCGAAGTCCTGGGTGTACTCATCATTCTCGGCGCAGTCTTGCTGCTCATCGTTCGCTATATCATTCATCGGCGGCAGCACAGCGAGGAGGAAGACGAGGATCTCGCGGCATCCATTGAGAGGCTGAAAAAGGAACTCCAACAGTCGGCGGATACGATCATCAAGAGGCTTGGCAGTCATGTAACTAAACTGGAGGGCCTTCTGAGCGAGGCAGATGATCGGCGCGTACGTCTTGAGACGCGCGTCGCGGATGCACAGCGGCTCGAGTGGGCACTGCGGCAGCGGATTGAGGAACTGGAGCGGCATCTGCGTGATCTCGGTCATGCGTCGCCCCCCTCGGCTCCTCCTGCGGTGAATGCGCCGCAGCAGTCATCTCCGGTGCAGGCTGCGGCATATGCGGAGCAGACGCGGCGCATGGATGGGGATGAATTTGCCGCAGTCCTTCACGCCTCCATTCTGCGGGAACAAACGCGATCCGGCGTGCATGGACGCATGCCGCAAACAGTATCTCCACAAACACAAACGGCAGCGGCACAGCCAAATCTGTCTGCAGTTCCCGTTTCCCGCCGTGACGCCGAACCCGTTTTGCGCCAGGAAGCGCCTGCACCGATATCCGTACAGACAACGGCTCCTCCTCCCGTTGCCGAAGACGCGGAGCCGCCGGCGCGTGAGGACGAGTCGATTATCAAGGCCCGCGCACTCTTGCGCGCGGGACGTACGATTGAGCAGGTAGCACGCGAGACCGGCGTGGAGATGGGAGCCCTTCGACTCATGAAGCAGATGACGCAGAGGGATTGACAAAAAATGAAAAGATCGGTATAATACCACGTATTCGGGACGTAGCTCAGCTTGGTAGAGCGCTTCCTTGGGGTGGAAGAGGTCGTGAGTTCAAATCTCGTCGTTCCGACCATTTTTCAGCATAGGGACCTCCGCGCAGCGTGCGCGGGGGTTTTTCAGTATAGGACTATGTTAAGAAAACGCTGATAAATTCAGAACGTCACATTAGAGAGGATTCTGCTCTGTACTGCTGCATTGGAAAGGTGGGGCCTTATGGATTTCATTGTAGATATCGGCGCTTTGCAGGTACTGCTCCTTACCGTGATGTTTCTCTCCGTGATGGTGGAGATCAAAACGGGCGGCATGGGCATCGGCGTCCTGCTGGGCATCGTTGCGGCGGGGGTGTTCTGGGGCAGCCAATATACGCGTGGACTGGTAGAACTCTATCATATTGCGGTCTTTCTTGCCGGCGTATTGATGATCATTGTGGAGATCCTGCTCCCGACGGTAGGCCTGCTTGCGGGACTTGGCGTTGCGGCGATGCTTTACAGCATCGTGCTCGCACTCGGCGGCGATATCGGCGCGCTGGCTGCACTCGGCATAGCGCTCATCATCTCCGTTGCCGCGTTTATGCTGATCGTATCACGCCTTCCGTCGAGCAAGCTGTGGAATAAGATGGTGCTCCGCACAAGCTCCCGTGAAGAAGCGGGCTATGTCAGTGCCGCACAGCAGTCTGAGCTGGTCGGAAAGACCGGAGAGGTGCTCACGGAACTGCGTCCCTCGGGGACGGTGCGGATCGATGGCCGTCCCGTGGATGTGATCTCCGAGGGCGCGTTTATACAGAAGGGAGCGCAGGTTGTCGTTCTGTCCGTGAACGGGAGCCGCATTGTCGTGCGCGAGGCATAGCACACACATATGGAACGGATCATGTAAGGAGGTACTTATGGGTACACTGTTTGGAGGAGCTTTCCTCATTGTCATCGTCATTCTGGCCATATCGATTTTTCTGCACTTTGTGCCGCTTGGGCTGTGGGTATCCGCGATCTCGGCAAACGTTTCGGTCAGTATTGTCTCACTGATCGGCATGCGGCTGCGCCGCGTCCCTCCCAGCCGCATTGTACTGCCGTTGATCAAGGCAAACAAAGCCGGCCTTGATGTGAGCGTGAATCAGCTTGAGGCGCATTACCTCGCGGGCGGCAACGTGGACAAGGTGGTCGACGCGCTGATCGCGTCGCATCGTGCCCAGATCGCGCTGCCGTTTGAACGTGCGGCTGCGATCGACCTCGCGGGCCGCGATGTGTTGGATGCCGTGCAGATGAGCGTTAATCCGAAGGTTATCGAGACGCCGATCGTCTCTGCCGTCGCGGCAAACGGCATCGAGCTGAAAATCAAAGCGCGTGTTACGGTGCGTGCAAACATTGACCGCCTCGTCGGCGGTGCAGGCGAGCCGACGATCATCGCACGTGTTGGCGAGGGGATTGTCACGACGGTAGGTTCCTCGGAGAACCATAAAGATGTACTCGCCAACCCGGACGATATTTCCAAGACCGTTCTCGGAAAGGGACTCGATGCGGGAACCGCGTTTGAGATTCTTTCGATTGATATCGCGGATGTTGATGTCGGGCGCAACATCGGCGCCGAGCTCCAGACCGACCAGGCTGAGGCGGATAAGCGCATCGCTCAGGCAAAGGCAGAGGAGCGCCGCGCGATGGCGGTTGCCCGCGAGCAGGAGATGAAGGCGTATACGCAGGAGATGGAGGCAAAGGTCGTCGAGGCGCAGTCAGAGGTTCCGCACGCGATGGCGCAGGCGCTGCGTGAAGGTAAGCTCGGCGTAATGGATTACTATCAGCTCAGCAACATCCAGTCGGATACGGATATGCGCCAGGCGATCAGCTCTGCAGGCAAGCACGATGAGAAGCATCCAACTCCTCCCGTAAAGTGAGGCCGCTGGAATGGAATACCTCGTCATCGTCGCAATAGTGGTCATCATTTCACTCTTGGATGACCGCCTGCGCGGCAAGAAAAAAGTCCCTCCGCCGACCGTTCCGCAGGAGATTCCGCGGCCGAAGAAACGCAGGGAGAAGAGCGGAACCTTTGAGATCCCGCCGATGCGCGGCATTCCCGGGGACGTGCAGGTATCTGCCGATATGGAGGTACTGCATGAGCAGGAGCTCCGTGTACAGTGGGAAGAAGCACGCAGGGAGACCGAGCGGCAGAGACGTCTGCTTCAGCGCCGGCACGAAGAACGGCCCGTACAGGAAGAGCAGCCCGCGATGATGCCTGCAGCCCCGCGTACGGCAGCTGCCCTCTTGCCGCAGCTGACACCGGATACGATGAAGCAGGCGATTGTGCTCTCTGAAGTGCTCGGCCGTCCGCGTGCGCTGCGCAGATTTCCGCGGCGGTAAAAGGAATAAAAAAGCGAGGCTTTCCCTAAGGGGGAAGCCTCGCTTTGTGCTGTGTGCTTATTTGATTTGATTCAGCAGGTCCGCAATCTCTGCGGCGCTGCGGTCGCCGTCCGTGCAGCTGATGATGGGCTGCGCGCCGAGCATGACCGTTCGCCCGTCGGCGTATGCGGCGGAGGCAGCGTGTCCGTTTTTGTAGGCCGCGGCAAGATTGCCCATCACGAAGTAGGCCCGTTCGGCTGAGCTCATGCTGCTGATAGGAGCAGGCGTCAAGAGTTCCTTTTTGTTCACGTAGACGACGCCGTCCTGCACGGTAACCTTTCCGCCGCTCATCTCCGTGAGCTTCTTTGCGTAGTTGTCACGGCGCGAAGAGTTCGACGGGTGGTCAGCCGCGCCTGCCATGATGGAAAATACGTTGGCAGAGTTGTTGCCTCCGAGATCAATGACTCTCTGCCAGACGGCGGCGGTTGCTCCCGGGTTGTAGGGTGAACGCGAGATGTACTCGAACGCGAGGTTGTCCGCCTCCCACTCCATCGGCTTGGTGAGGCCCTGACCGCTCCAGATGTTCGCGGCAATTGCACCGAGTACCGTTCCCGTCGCACTCGCGAGCACGGCGGGACCCAGTGATTTTTTCATGCCCTTGGCGGGATGATCCTTCTGTCCGTGTCCCATCTCATGCGCGAGCACGACGGCGATCTCGTCCTCGTTCGTCAGATAGCTGTACAGACCCACATTGACGCTCATATTATGACCGAGCGTGCAGAAGGCATTGAAGCTGTCCTCTTTATTGATGAAATAATTGTAGGGACGATCGTAAATTGACGCGTCCATGGAGCCGATTGCCGCCGTGAGATTGGTAAAGATGCGGTCGAGCTGAGTGTTGAGATCATAGCGGTAATAGACGCCGTATTTTTCTTGGAGCTGCTTGAAAAGCTCTTGTCGGCCTTCTTCCGTTGTGTTATAGTATTTGATCTGCTTGTTCATCTCGGACGCCGCAACTGCGCCGCCGATGATTGCGCCGATGATGCTGCCGGTACTTGCCTCGGCGACGGCGGGCACCGCGGCAGCGCCGGCTGTCATCGATACGGAGAGTGCGAGCGCAATGCCGATGCGCATCCATTTCTTTTTCTTCATGTCTTCCTCCTCATCCTATGAACCTGTGAGCATATTATACACGAAATAATATGCGTTCGTCTATGGCAGAGAGATTATAAAGTGACCGCGAAAATAAAGAAAATCCTTCCCATGCAGGAGGCTGGACAAATGCACAGAATTCTTGACACTGCAGGGAAAAAACATTAAAATAGATAGAAGTATTTATAAAGAAATTTGAACTATAAGAACGAGGAGGTGGCTGTTATCATTACTGAAATAATAATGGTAATTATTGCTCTCGCCGTCGGCGCTGCGGCCGGTTATATAGGACGCAGGAGCACGGCGGAGGCTCAGATAGGATCAGCCGAGAACGAAGCAAAGCGCATTGTCGAAGAGGCCGGAAAGGCGGCGGAGACAAAGCAGAAGGAAGTCCTTCTGGAGGCGAAGGAAGAGATTCAGCGCCAACGGCAGGAGTTTGAGCGCGATACGAAAGAACGCCGCAGCGAGCTGCAGCGTCTTGAGCGCCGCACGATTCAGAAGGAGGAAAACCTCGACCGCAAGCTTGAGTCCATCGAGAAGAAAGAGGAAGGGCTTGCACGCAAGGAAGCCCGCATCGATAAGACGCAGGCTGAGGTAGAGGCACTCTATGAGAACCAGAGACAGGAGCTTGAACGCATCTCCGGTCTTTCGTCGGAGGAGGCTCGTACGATCCTCATGGCCGAGGCGGAGGATGAGCTGAAGATCGAGAAGGCCCGAAAGATCAAGGAGTACATCCAGCAGACGAAAGATGAGGCCGACAAGGCGGCGCGCGAGATTCTGAGCGTTGCCATACAGCGTTGTGCAGCTGATCATGTGGCAGAGACAACGGTCTCGGTTGTTGCCCTGCCGAACGATGAGATGAAGGGCCGCATCATCGGACGCGAGGGACGCAATATCCGCACGCTCGAGACGCTGACGGGCATTGATCTCATCATTGACGATACGCCGGAAGCGGTCATCCTTTCGGGGTTCGATCCTGTGCGCCGCGAGATTGCGCGCATTGCACTTGAGAAGCTGATCCAGGACGGGCGTATCCATCCCGCACGCATCGAAGAGATGATCGAGAAGGCGCGCCGCGAGGTCGATCAGCGGATTAAGGAAGCGGGGGAACAGGCGACGTTCGAGACGGGCGTTCACGGCATCCATCCGGAGCTGGTTCGTCTGCTCGGACGCATGCGCTACCGTACGAGTTATGGGCAGAATGTGCTTGCGCACTCGATCGAGGTGGCACATCTGGCCGGGCTGATGGCGGCAGAGCTCGAATGTGATGTCATGCTCGCCAAACGCGGCGGCCTGCTGCACGATATCGGCAAGGCGGTCAGCCACGAGGTCGAGGGGCCGCATGTGACGGTCGGCGCCGAGCTTGCGCGCAAATACCGTGAGTCAAAGGAAGTCATCAACATCATCGCATCGCATCATGGCGACGAAGAGGCAACGACGGTCGAAGCTGTGCTCGTTGCAGCTGCAGATGCTGTGTCGGCGGCGCGTCCGGGCGCACGGCGCGAGAGCCTGGAGTCCTACATCAAGCGGCTCAAAGCACTCGAGGCCATTGCAGAATCCTTTGACGGGGTCGAGCGCTGCTTTGCCATCCAGGCAGGCCGTGAGATCCGCGTGATGGTCAAACCGGATAAGGTGGATGATGCGGGCGCGGCAGTGCTCGTTCATGATATTGTGAAAAAGATTGAGGGCGATCTCGAATATCCGGGGCAGATTAAGGCCACGGTGATTCGCGAGACGCGCGTTGTGGACTACGCGAAGTAAAAAGAGCCGAGGGGGGCGGCCCCCGATACAATGGGGGGGCATATGCAGCAACTGACGTATATCGTTTCCGGTACCGCGGATGCCCAGCGCAAAGCGGAGTCGGCGAAGGAAAAACTGGAGCGGATCCCGCATGTGGAGTCGCTGCTTGTCACGATTGCCGCCCCCTGCGAGATGCCGATGGAAGAGGCTCTCCGCATGCGTGACGATGTGCGGGACATATTCCCGGAAGCGCGGATTCTGGTGCATACATGTGCGCTCAAGATGGCTGATCTGCGCCTCGATACGCACGGAATTATGCTGACGTTCACGGCGCTCGAAGCATCTCGGGCCGAGTTCGTTCTCGTCGACGGCAATACGTCGGATACGGCGACGAAGGAATCGTTTGTCCGGTTTGTAGAGGCACGCCCGCACACAAAACTGATTGAGTTCTTTGTCGTCGGGCTTATGGATCAGATCGATGACCTGTTCGAAGGATTTTCCGCCGTTGACGAGAGCATTCAGGTGTTCGGTGCGTTCGTCGACGCGGGCCCGATGAACGCGCACGGCTATATCGTTGCGGACGACGCAGCGATGCGGCTCGGCATGCTTGCTGTCGTATTTCACGGGGAAACGCTCCAGGCACATACGGTGCGTAATTTCGGCTGGAACTCGCTCGGGCGCGAAATCATTGCGACGCGCGTGGACGGCTGTACGGTCAAAGAACTCGATAACGATGTCCCGCTCAAAATCTATGAACGCTACTTTGGCATCAAGGGCGACGGAGAGTTCAGCGCAGATGCCGCGCTCTTTCCCCTTTGCTTTGAAGAGGAGGACGGATCCATCTCGGCACGCGTCCCCATCAAGATTGAACAGGGGAGTGGGGAACTTATCTTTGGGATCCCCATGCAGCAGGGGACGAAGTTCCGCCTTGCCTATGGCGATCCCTATGGGATTCTGTCGAAGGCGGCGGAGAATACGCGTGAAATGACGGCGTTCTCCCCCGAGGCGATTCTCGGCACGGTGTGCGTCGGCCATTATCTCCTGCTCGGCGACGATGTCGTAACAGAGATGACGCCGTGTGCGGGATTTCCTTCCTCAGCGGTCTATGTATTCGGTGAGGTGCGCCGTGTGGGCCGGCGTATTTCTACGGCTCACCTCAACGCAATCCTCGTCGGCATGAAGGAAGACACGGATTATGTGAAGGATATCGAGCTGAAGACGAAGCGCGTTGCGCACCTTTCCTACAATCGAAAGATGCTGGCCTTCATGTCGCATTTCATCCGCGTTTCCGAGGAGGAACTCCATACGGCAAATCAGCGCCTCAGCCAGCTCGCGAGCCGTGATGCACTGACGAATCTTCTGAACCGCCGCGAGATGGAGCGCCTGCTCAATGCTGCTGTGGAACATTCGCAGCAGGAAAAGACGCCGCTTTCGGTGATTTTGATGGACATCGACCACTTCAAAGGGATCAACGATACCTACGGGCATGATATGGGGGACAAGGTTCTGCTGACTGTGGCGGAGACGATCTCTCATACGATCCGCGGATCGGATGCGGGCTGCCGCTGGGGCGGCGACGAGTTCTTCATCATTCTCCAAGGCGCGCCGCTGACCGTCGCGGGCAGGGTTGGGGAGCGCATCCGCCGCAAGGTGGAAGGCTTTGAGATGCCCTTTCATCAGCATATCACGATCAGCGTGGGCGTGGCTTCGTTCGATCCGGATCGCGATAATGAACTGCAGCTCTTTAAGAATGCGGATGAGGCGCTCTACCAGGCGAAGGCGGCGGGCAGGAATGCGGTCTACGCGCTTGGACTCGGCAGGATCAATCATACGGAATGATACTATGTGGAGATACGAATATGTTTGACTTTTTGCGTGCACGATTTACGGGCGGCAATCCTTCTCGTCCCAAGAGCGAACAGGCACGCCCCGGCGTACAGCTTCTCGCCTCTGTGCTCGTCTGCTTCCCGGAGATCGAGGCGGTTTCCTATGACCCGCACGAGGGGATGCTGACGATGGATTTTGTCGTTCGCGCAGAGATTCCTCCTGTAGAGATGGAGCGTTTTTCCGCCCTTCTCGCCGAAAGTATTGAAACATATCACCTGATCGGCGATGGGGCAGTGAGCGAGATGAGCTTCTCGTATGAGCAGCATGCTGCCCTTACGATGATTCATCTTGCGCGCAGAATGGACGAACTTTCAGAAAAGGAGCTGAGCCTGATCGTTCAGCTGCTCACGGAGCGTTTCGGCAAAGATCTTTTGGTCGACGCCCATGGCGCAGACACGCTTGACGCGGAGTTCAGTTTCCTTCAGCATGAAACGCTGGAGCGCATGCTCCTGGCGGTGCGCGAGATCCCGCTGCGGGATCGGCTGGTTGGAATTCGGGAGCGCGATCAGGTGGTTGTCTACAATCGATGAAGAAGGGCTTCGAAGGAGGAAAAGACGTGCGTATCATGCTGGTCGGTGATGTCGTCGGCCGCGCGGGACGGCGCGCCTTTCGCACGATAACGCCGCGCCTGCGGGCAGAGCGTAAGGTGGATGTTGTCATCGTCAACGGAGAGAACTCTGCGGGCGGCAAAGGGTTTACGCGCAAGGCCCTTGATGAACTCTATGCGGGCGGCGCCGACATTGTGACCTCAGGCAATCACGTTTGGGATAAAAAGGATGTCTTCGCCTTTATTGACGAGGATCCCTTTCTCGTGCGCCCCGCCAATTATCCGGAGGGGACACCCGGGCAGGGATACTGCATCTTTCCGTTTAAGGCGGTGAATATCGCCGTCATGAATCTGTCGGGCCGTTCTTTCATGCCCGCGCTCGACTGCCCTTTTCAAAAGGCGGACAACATTCTTGCGGAAATTGAGGGAAAAGCAGACATTATTGTCCTCGATTTTCACGCCGAGACCACCTCGGAGAAGCTTGCTATGGCGCATTACATGGATGGGCGCGTCGATATCGTTGTCGGTACGCATACGCATGTGCAGACGGCGGACGAGCAGATCCTGCCGGCCGGAACGGCGTATATCACGGATCTCGGCATGGTGGGAGCACGCAGTTCTATTCTTGGCGTGCGCACGGATCTGGTGATCCAAAAGTTCCGTACCGGGATGCCCGTACGGTTTGAAATGGCGGAAGGAGCGGCAGAATATGCCGCGGTGATCGCGGATGTCGATCCGAACGGGCGCAGCCCCGGAGCGATCGAACGTATTCTGATCCGCGAAGAAGAGTAAACGAGGAGAACATATCATAATGCCAAGCGATTTGCATATCCATACGACCTTTTCCGACGGGCGTGATACCCCGGAGGAGATCGTGGAGGCGGCAAAGGCTGCGGGGCTGCGCTATATCGCCATCACTGACCATGACAGCGTGGAGGGCGTTACTGAGCTCTATGAGAGCGGACGTTACGGCTCCGGCAGCCTCCGGATCATTCCAGGGGTCGGGTTCAGCGTCAGCGATGCGCAGCGTGAAGTTCATATATTAGGATATAATATCGATATTTACGATGCCGGACTGCAGGAGAAACTGGAGGAGATCAGCGAGGCGCGCTGGACGCGTTTTACAGAGATCGTGGAACTTCTGAACGGGCTTGGCTATGAGATCGGCGAGACCGAGGTGCTGACGGATGAAGGCATGTGCAAAGCGGTTGGACGCTCCCATGTGGCCCGTGTCCTCGTCAAAAAAGGCTATTTCGACACGATACGTGCCTGCTTTGATCAGCTGCTCCTTCGGGGGCGGCCCGCATATGTGCCGCATCTCCGCCTTTCCTCCGAGGAAATGATCCAACTCATCCGGGCGGCGGGGGGGATTCCCGTACTCGCGAATCCCAAGGAAGCCGGCGATGAGCAGCTGATCGATACACTCGTTGAGCAGGGGCTCCAAGGTCTTGAGGTTTTTTATCCGAGCTATGATCAGCAGGATGTGCGGCACTATCTGGACATTGCACAAAAGCACGGACTGCTCGTATCGGGAGGGTCGGATTACCGGGGATTTCCGGGGCGCGAGCCGGAATCGATCGGCGCGTTTACGATAGAGGATGTCTACGCAGAGAATTTCTATCGCCCGCCCCATTCCGTGTAAGAGATATATCAAGCAATCATTTTCAGCCAGACGAAATGAAAAGAGGAAAGACACTATGGACGTTATCGCCCTTGTCGGCCCGAGCGGTACCGGCAAAAGCCACCGCGCCCTGTGGGTCGCCCGAAACAATGGCGCAGACGCCATCATTGACGACGGCATCCTGATTAAGGATGGAAAGGTGATCGGAGGAACCTCGGCAAAGAAGGAGAAGAACCGCATCATGGCGGTTCGCCGTGCCATCTTTGTACTGCCGGGGCATGCTTCCGCCGTACGCAAGGCCATTGCAGAATCCCTTCCGCGCCGGATTCTGCTTCTTGGCACGTCCGAGAATATGGTGCAGAAGATCGCAAAGACTTTGCGCATCGGCCCCGTCAGCAAGATCATCCGCATCGAGGACATTGCCTCGAAAAAGGACATGGAGATCGCAAAGTATCACCGCCTCAAGCGGGGAGAACACATCATCCCGGTGCCGAGCATCGAACTCAAGCCGCATTTTTCAGGATATCTCATCGATCCGATCAAGAGTTTCTTCAAGACATCCTCATCGAGGCGCCGCCGTCTCGGCGAGCGTTCCATTGTACGCCCCGTATTCAGCTACTACGGGAAGCTCGTCATCGATGACTCAGTTATTAAGAACATTGTGCACATCGTCGCCGAGAAGCTGGACGAGGTCTACCGTGTGGGTGCGGCGCACGTCTATCATGTCGTCAACGGGGATGAAGATCTGGGGATTACCGTCTCGCTGGAGATCGTCTTTGCCTATGGGTATGCGATTGCAGAGACGATGGAAGCGCTGCGCAGAGATCTGCAGATGGAGATCGAGCGCATGACGGGGATGGTTGTACATGAAATTGACATCCTTGTCAAGAGTCTGCATGTCGATCTCACGCATCAGGTTCATGCATAATTTTCAGATTTGAATGCCAATATAATTACATCAGAATTAAAAACGCGCTTCACTTTTTAGGGAAAAAGTGCTAGAATGAAAAGGATTTTTTGAGGAAATGTAGAACTAAAAGAATATATCTGTTTTGTGTGCGGGTTTCCTGTGCGCACAAATGAGTGGGAAAGGAATGTGACGTTTCGTGCTTGAGCAGCTGGTAAATACCCCGACAATCGATATCGGCAGCCGTGCCATGGCGGCAGCGTCTCTTCGGCATGAGGTACTCAGCAATAATATTGCAAACGTGAACACGCCGTACTTCAGACGGAGTCATGTCCGGTTTGAGGATCTGCTGAAACAGGAGCTGGGCATGGACAGCGACCCGTTGATGAAGGTCGTGCGCACGCATGACCGACACCTGCCGGCTGCGTTTCATGGGAAGGCGCGTGCCGTGATCGAACAGGACGCGACGACCAATATGCGTCTGGACGGGAATAATGTCGATATTGACATCGAGATGGCCGAGGTAGCAAAGAATCAACTTTACTACAGCGCGCTGGCGAATGCGTTGGGAGGACACATCAACAAGCTGAAGACTGTCATCAACAGCGGACAGAACAGCTGATAAGCGGGAGGACACGATATGGGAATGTTTCTGGGAATTGATGCAGCAGCTTCCGGTCTTACGGCAGAGCGGCTGCGTATGGACGTGATTTCCAATAATATTGCGAACGCGAATACGACGCGTGCGCAGGGCGGAGGCGCCTATCACCGCCGCTATGTGGTCTTCCAGCCCCGTGAAAAGGGGAACGGGATCGGATTTGAGTCGTTCCTCGCGCGTGCCTCTGACCGCCTGCGCCCCGGTGACGGCGTTCGCGCGGTATCCATTGAGACGGATCGCTCGCAGGGAACGCTCGTCTACGAGCCCGGGCATCCGGATGCCAATGCGGACGGCTATGTGGAGCGTCCGAACGTCAATATTGTTGCCGAGATGGTGGATATGATCTCGGCTTCCCGCGGCTACGAAGCAAATGCGACGACCATCAACGCAGCCAAGTCCATGGTGACGGCTGCGCTTCGCATCGGCGGCGGGAACTGATTCCTGCACACATTTTAAGGGAGATCAATGTATATGGAAGTACAGGCACTGCAAATGACCCCCGTAACGATGCGTGCAGTCAGTCATCTGGGGGAAACCATCGAAAAGCCCGAGGAAAAAAGCTTCGGCACGTATCTCAAAGATGCCCTTTCCGAGGTGAACCAGCTCCAGCTTGCATCGGATGAGCAGAACAAATTGCTTGCCGCAGGCGAAGTCTCGGATATCTCTCAGGTCGTCGTTGCGGGGCAGAAGGCTGAGATCGCACTGCAGCTCACGCTGCAGCTGCGCAATCGCGCAGTCTCTGCCTATCAGGAAATCATGCGGATGCAGGTATAAGGAATACCTGCCGTTTCGCGCGCCTCCGGGGCGGGCACAACCGTGATGACTTGAAGGGAAAGAGATTATGGGAGAGTGGAAAGAGCGCGGCCTGGCGATGTGGAAACGCTTTGATAAACGGCAGCGCTACATCATGCTCGGTTCGGCGCTCGCGATTCTCGTCCTGATCTTTGGTCTGAGTTTCTGGTACGGCAGCAAACCTGATATGGTTCCGCTGTTCACCGACATGGAGACCAAGGATGCAGGCGAAGTCGCCAAGCAGCTTCGTGAGTCGAAGATCAGCTACGAAATACAAGAGAATAAGTCAGGCACAACCATCCTTGTTCCTACGACGAACGTCCATGAGGCGCGGCTTAATCTTGCCACGCAGGGACTGCCGCGCGGGAACAAGGGTTTTGAGATATTCGATGACAGCAAACTCGGCGTCACGGAGTTCCAGAACCGCGTCAATTACCTTCAGGCCCTCCAGGGCGAGCTGACGCGTACGATTGAACAAATTGAGGCCGTCGAGAAGGCCCGCGTTCATATCGTTTTGCCGGAGGACAGCCTCTACAAAAAAGAGGAGAAGCCTGCAACGGCTTCTATTATGCTGCGTCTCAAGCCGAATGCGGAGCTGACCAAGAAAGAGATCAAGGGTATTGTCAACCTTGCCGCGCACAGCGTAAAGGGACTGATGCCCGAGAACATCACGATTGTTGACGACACGGGCAAGATTTTGAACGACCCGGACGATCAGGATGAGAACGCGATCGGGGTCAAGACGCTCACGCAGCTCGACATGACGCGCAAAGTACAGGATAATATCGAAAAGAAGGTACAGTCCCTGCTCGATCAGACGCTTGGTGAGGGGCGTGCTTTCGCGCGCGTCAGCGTAGAACTGGACTTTGACGATCGTCTGACCGATCGGCAGACTTTTACGCCTGTGGTCGACGATGCGGGCATCATACGCAGCCAGCAGGACATCTCGGAGAGCTACGTCGGCAACTCCACCAATCCCGGCGGCCCTGCAGGCGTGCAGAGCAACGTTCCCGGCTATGTGGAGCAGGAGGCAAATGCAAACGCCGAATACGAGAAAAAAGAATCTACAAAGAACTATGAGATCAACGAGGAGCGCCAGCATGTCATTGCGTCTCCCGGATCGATCCGTCGTCTCACCGTCGCCGTCCTCGTCAACGACGATGTGACCCAGCCGCAGCAGGAGAGTATCCTGCGCACGGTGAGCAGTGCAGCGGGCATCAATCCGACGCGCGGCGATACGATCTCCGTCGAACCTCTGCCGTTCAGCACGGAGGCGGCAGAGCGCCGCGCTGCGGAGGAACAGGCAGAGAAGGATCGTCAGGATCGGATCTTCTACGCGCAGGTCGGCCTTGCGCTCCTCATCATTGCGCTCATCGTCGGCGGCATTCTCATGTACCGCCGGAAGAAGCGCCTCGAACGCGAAGCGGCAGAAGAAGCGCAGCGCATTGAAGAAGCGCGGGCTGCAGAGGAGCGTGCCGCGGCGATTGCGGCGGGCGAGGTTGAAGAGGAAGACCTCTCCGAGGAGGAACAGCATCAGATGAACCAGAAACTCGCCCTCCTCGCCCTCATCGATTCCAAGCCGGAAGAGGTGGCGCTCCTCGTCAAGACGTGGCTTTCGGAGGAGGAGTAAATATGCCTGATATATATGGCAGCGGAGATCTGACCAATCAGCAGAAGGCGGCAATCCTCTTCATCGCGATCGGACCGGAGTACTCCGCCAAGTTGTTCCAGCATATGGACGACGATGAGATCGAGCAGCTGACGCTCGAGATTGCAAATCAAAAACAAGTTTCATCTGCGCTTAAGGCAGAAATTATCGCCGAGTTTTATTCTATGTGCATGGCGCAGGATTACATTTCCTCGGGCGGCCTGCAGTATGCGCAGAATGTCCTGGAGAAGGCGCTCGGCCCGGACAAGGCGCTCGAGATCATCAACCGCCTCACGACGAGCCTTCAGGTGCGCCCCTTCGACTTCCTGCGCAAGACCGATCCTGCACAGCTGCTCAACTTCATACAGAACGAACATCCGCAGACCATCGCGCTCATCATGGCGTATCTCGAGCCGGATCAAGCAGCGATCGTCCTCGGTTCATTGCCGCCGGAGTCGCAGGTAGAGGTTACGAAGCGCGTTGCAATGATGGATCGCACGTCGCCGGATTTCATTCGCGAAGTGGAGCGCGTGTTGGAGAGAAAACTGTCCTCGATGGTAACACAGGACTTTACCACGGCGGGCGGCATCAAGGCGATTGTCGAGGTGCTCAACCGTGTCGACCGCACGACGGAAAAGGCGATTGTAGAGACCCTCGAGGTCGACAATCCGGAGCTTGCCGAAGAGATCAAAAAGCTCATGTTTGTCTTCGAGGACATTGTTCAGATCGACGACCGCTCGCTGCAGCTTGTTCTGCGCCAGGTCGAGACAAAGGATCTTTCCCTCGCCCTCAAGGCGACGCCGCAGGAAGTCGCCGACAAGGTGTTCAAGAATATGTCGACGCGTGCGGCGGATATGCTGCGCGAGGAGATCGAGTTCATGGGTCCGGTCAAGATTCGCGACGTCGAGGAGGCCCAGCAGAAGGTCGTCAGCATCATCCGCGTGCTCGAGGACAAGGGCGAGATCGTGATTTCGCGCGGCAAGGGAGACGAGATGATTGTCTAGAGTTATCAAGGCAGCCGTCTGGGAAGAGAATCCGCACCTCATTGATGCACCGCCCCCGCCGCCGCCCTCCCGCGAGGAGGGGGAGGAAGAGGGCGTCAGTGAAGAGACCGTTCAGTACCTGCTTGCCCGCATTGAAGCACGCGAACAGGCAATGGACGAGCGCGTCAAAGAGGCGGAGATCCAGGTCGCCGTCCTCCGCGGAGAAGCCGAGAAGGAACGCGACCAGCTTCTGAGTGAGGCTCAAACACAGATCGAACAGGAACGCGAGGAGGCTCGTGCCAAAGGGCATGAAGAGGGCTTTGCCGCGGGAAGAGAGGCAGGGGAAGCCGCGGTACGCGCCGAGATGGAAGATCTCATCCGGCAGACCAATGCCCAGGCAGAGAAAACCCTGCGCGACGCGCATGACGCCATGCGGGACTATGTTATTCATGCGGAGCAGGACATTGTTTCCATTGCCATGGAGGCCGTGGAACGCGTTCTGCCGCAGCATTTCATCGATGTGCCGCAGATGGTTCTGCCCGTCGTGCGCGACGCGATTCTGCGCGTCAAGGATCAAAAGGAGATCGTTGTTCATGTTCCGCCCAACAGCTACGATTTTGTGCTGATGGCGCGCGATGAGCTGCGCGGCATTCTGACGGCGGGAGATACGAATCTCACCATCACCTCCGACGATGGGCTAAAGCCCGGAGACTGTCTCGTGGAGACGCCGAACGGAAATGTTGACGCACGTCTGCAGACACAGATCGAGCAGCTTAAGAAGGCTGTGCGGGAAGTTATGCTATGAATATGAGTGAAACGGGGGGGAATCCCCCATTTTCCATAGATATCCATAAATTTCAGGATGCCCTGCGCGCATGTTCGCCAATGAAACTGACGGGGAAAGTGACGCAGATCATCGGCCTTGTCATCGAGTCGCAGGGCCCGACGGTCACCGTCGGTGAGCTGTGCTATGTGAGTTCTCATTTCTCAGGGATGCCGCCTGTTCCCGCGGAGGTGGTCGGCTTTCGCGAGGGTAGCGTGCTCCTCATGCCGGTCGGCGAAATGCAGGGCATCGGACCCGGCTGCGAGGTCATCGCTACGGGCCGACGCCTGCGGGTTAAGGTCGGCAAGGAGCTGCTTGGGCGCGTACTGGACGGGCTCGGCAATCCGATTGACGGCAAGGGACCGATTCTTGCGCAGGAGGAATATCCCCTGCAGGCCCCTCCGCCTCCGCCGCTCACGCGCCCGCGCATTCACGACAACCTCTACGTCGGTGTACGCGCCATTGATGGGCTCATCACGCTCGGTGACGGGCAGCGCATCGGCATCATGGCGGGCTCCGGCGTCGGCAAATCGACGCTGCTCTCTATGATCGCGCGCAATACCGAGGCGGACATCAGCGTCATCACTCTCGTCGGGGAACGCGGTCGCGAGGTGCGTGACTTCATTGAGCGTGATCTCGGCGAGGAGGGGCTCAAACGCTCTGTGGTCGTTGTTGCGACCTCCGACCAGCCTGCGCTTGTGCGCATCAAGGGGGCGATGACGGGCACGGCAATCGCCGAGTATTTCCGCGATCAGGGGCATAAGGTCGTTCTTATGATGGACTCGGTCACGCGTTTTGCGATGGCGCAGCGCGAGGTCGGCCTCACCATCGGCGAGCCGCCCGCGACACGCGGCTATACGCCGTCTGTCTTTGCGATGCTTCCGCGCCTGCTCGAACGCGCAGGCACGAGCGAGAAAGGCTCCATCACAGGCATCTATACCGTTCTTGTTGACGGTGATGATATGAATGAGCCCATTGCGGACGCCGTCCGCTCCATTCTTGATGGGCATATCGTACTCTCACGCCGCATTGCGGCGCAGAACCATTTCCCGGCGATCGATGTGCTCGGCAGCGTCAGCCGCGTTATGTACGAGGTTGTGGACAAGAGCCATCTGGAAGCGGCGCAGGAGATGCGCCAGCTCATGGCGGTCTATGCCGAGGCGGAGGATCTCATTCATATCGGGGCATATGTCAAAGGATCCAGTCCGAAGATCGATGCTGCCATTCAAAAGATTGACGGCATCAACGAGTTCCTTCGGCAGGATATCTATGAGGTGACCTCCTATGAGGAGACGGAGCAGCAGCTCCTCGCCGCTGTCGGAAAGTCTGAACCTGCGCCCGCCCCCGCTGAGGAAAGCACATGAAAAAATTTCGTTTTCAGCTGGAAACCCTTCTCAAGGTTACACGCATGAAGAAGGAGGAGGCAGAGGTCGCCTTTGCCGAGGCGGTGCGCCGTTTGGATGAGGCGCGCGCCTGCCAGCGCCGGCTCCTGGAGGAGATGGCGCAGGGGCAGCGCGACTACGAGGAACTCTCGAAGGAGGGCACTCGCATCAAGATCGGCCGCCTCATGAGTTTTAATCAGTTCTTCGGGTGGAAGCGGCAGCAGATCGAGGATCAGCAGCAGGTCATCCTGCAGGCGAGTGCCGAGCGGCAGAAGCGGCTCAAAGTTCTTATGGAGCACATGAGTGCACTTAAAAGCATCGAAAAACTGAGGGAAAAACGCCTTGCGGAATACAAGACAGAGATCTTGCAGGAGGAGCAGAAGATGCTCGATGAGATCGGTCTGCAGCTGACGATGCGGAATAGGGAATTGGAGGAAGCGGTATGATGGACCTTTCGGGCGTTCGCCAGATACAGGCGCGTATTGCGGAGATCGAAGGGCAGTTTGCGCTGCCGAAGCAGGACTTCCCAGGGATGGATTTTGCATCAAAACTTCAGCAGGAAATCAATCGCAGTGCCAATGGAGCTGCCGCTAAAGCCTATGCCGCGCAGCGCGTGCAGGCGGGTGACGCCGCTGCAGCGCCTGCGCACATGCAGAATATGTCTGCAGCGGATCGGACCGCACTGGCCGATCCGAATCTCGCGCACACAATTCACCGTGCGGCGCAGAAATACGGGCTCGATCCAAAACTCGTCTCCGCCGTTGCGGAGGTCGAGTCCGGTGGAAATCAGAAGGCCGTTTCGCCTGCAGGCGCGGTCGGGGTCATGCAGCTGATGCCTGAGACGGCAGCCGGGCTTGGGGTTGATCCCTATAATCTGGAGGGCAATATCGAGGGCGGAGCGAAGTACCTGCGGGAGATGCTCGACGCCTTCGGCGGCGATGTGAAGAAGGCCGTTGCCGCCTATAATGCGGGGCCAAATGCGGTAAAGGCGTACGGCGGTGTTCCGCCCTATGCCGAGACACAGAATTATGTCGACAGTGTTCTGGACATCTACCGCTGAGCGAATAAATCGAGTATACTAAGGGAAAGAGAAAGAGGGCAGGGAATTCCATGCGGAAGAAATTGAAGATCCTATTTGGATTGATCTTACTCCTCGTATTGGTCGCCGGAGGCTTTGCGCTCGGTGTCTACCTTCGTCTCTTTGACACGCAGGCACTCAATGAGGAGTACGGACTGCACAAACTCCCCATCATCGGTGAGTACTTTGTGCCGCCTGCGGGGAGCGCGGAGCATACGGCGCAGCCCTCAGACAGTACGGTGCATACGCCCGGGCACAGTATGCCTGCTGCTGCGAAGCCGAAGAGGGCATCTGAGAGCGTAAGGATTACAAAAGAAGAGATTGCAAAGCAGCAGGCGGAGCGTGAGAAAGCCGAGAAAAAGCGCATCACGAAGCTCGCACATCTCTACGACGATATGAAGGCGGCGGATGCGGCAAAGGTCATGGAATCTCTCGATGTCGATCTGTGTATTGCCATCCTGCAGCGCATGGACGAGAGCAATGCGGCGAAGATTATGGCGGCATTTGAGCCGGAACGCGCCGCGCAGATCACGCAGATTATCTATGAGGGCGTTCCGAACAGGGCAACCAACGCGCGCAATGCCGCTGCAAATGCCGCAGTGCCGGGATCTGCACCGGCAGAAGAGGGATCTGCGGAGGCGCCGCAGCAATAGGGAAACAACAAACGGATGGAGAGAGCCTGCGAAGCCGCTGATAAGCGGCTTTCGCAGGTTTTTTACGAATCACCGTCATGGGGCTTTCCCCGTGATTCCTTTAGGAGGTTTTGCTCTTGCATCGTATATTTTTATGGACGACGGTATTTCTCGTCTGCATACTGGGGATCACTGCGGCTGCTCCGACGGCAGAGGCTGCATTCGGCGACCGCGCCAAGGATATGGCAAAGATCACAGGGATTCGCATCGGACGGATGGACGGGAATGTGCGCATTGTCGTCGATTCCGACCGCCCCATTTCTTATCGGCAGCGCGTTCTCGCAAATCCGACGCGCGTCGTTGTGGACGTACAGAACGCTTGGATTGTGCCGGCGTACAAGAAAAATATCACCGTCGATTCCTCTCTCGTCTCCGGCGTGCGCGCTGCTCAGTTCGATGCGTCGACCGTGCGTATTGTGGTAGAGACCTCTGTCGGGAAAGACGGCTACAAGGTATTCGCCCTCAGCGGAGGGAAGCCGCGCATCGTCATGGATTTCGGCGCCGCGCCGGGCGGTACCGCCGGGACGAAGAAGCCCCCGGAATCTGTGCAGCCGCGCGGAACGGATGGCGGCGAGGGCGATTCCCATGATCGTGACATCTCGACGATTACGGGCATGAAGGGACGGAAAATTGCGATCGACCCCGGACATGGCGGAAGCGACTCGGGCGCGATCGGGCCGACGGGCATTATGGAGAAGTCCGTAACGCTGCGCGTCAGCCGCGAACTCAAGCGTCTGCTCGAGGCGGAGGGCGCAGCGGTGATTCTTACGCGCACGGGAGATACGGAGGTCTCATCGAAAGGAGCAAATGCAACTGCTGTCGAGGAGCTTGAGGCGCGCTGTGAGATTGCAAACCGTGCGGATGCGGATATTTTCCTTTCGATCCATGCGGATGCGTTCACAAATCCCGAGGTCAAGGGGACGACGGCATATTACTATACCAAGGGCTCAGCACAGTCGAGACGGCTTGCTGACAGCGTGCGCACAGCGCTCATCGATTCCATCGGGACGGTTGACCGCGGAACGCAGACGTGCAATTTCTATGTCGTCAAACATACGGACATGCCGGCGATTCTCGTGGAGATATCCTTTATCTCGAATCCGGATGAAGAGCGCATGATGAACAGCGAAGCGGGGATCAAAAAAATTGCGCAGGGAATTGCCGACGGAATTGCCGATTATTTTGGGTGATATGATGAAGCTCGCCGGGATCGGCACAGAATTTGCTCCGCCGAGGAAAAAGCTGCAGAGAGGTGCTTTATAGCGGATTTGTTGACGCTGACAGGGCGAAGAGGATGCACTGGGGCGCCAGCTCAGGAGAGGAGGGAGATTTTGCGGGAAGTCCATGGATATCCGGCGCGTGCCCGCCAGTTCTTTATTGTGCTCCTTCCCATCCTTGTGACGCAGATTTCCCTTATGGCGCCGGGCTTCTTCAATACGATTATGGCAGGGCATATCAGCAAGGAGGATCTTGCAGGGATTGCTGTCGGCGCGAGCATCTTCTTCCCCGTATTCGGGGCTTTTATGGGGCTTGTCTCGGGGCTGACTCCCGTGATCGCGCAGCACTACGGAGCGCGGCGCATGCGGGAAATTCGGAGCGTCGTTCAGCAGAGTTTCTACTGGGCGACGCTCCTTGCTGTGCTCTTGCTCGTCGTTGGCGTGCTGACCGTGCCGATGCTCGTGCGTGCACTCGCGCTCGAACCCGTGGTCGAGCATATTACGATGGAGTATCTTTCCTACATTGCCCTCGGACTGATTCCGGTTGCGCCCGCGATCGTTCTGCGCAACTTCATCGACGCACACGGACGGACGCGCCTCACCATGTATATCACGATGACGACCATTCCGATCAACATCGTCCTGAACTATATCTTTATGTACGGTGCGTGCGGCGTACCATCCCTGGGTGGACCGGGTGCAGGGCTTGGTGCGGCGCTGAGCTACTGCATTTTTCTTGTGCTGAACAGCATTGTCGTTCTGCGTATGAAACAGTTTGCGCGCTACCATGTCTTCGCGCGCCTGCCGAAACCGATCCCGCGAGAATGGTGGGCATTGCTCGCGATCTGCGTCCCCATCGGCCTCACGGTGTTCTGCGAGCAGAGTATTTTCGGCGCCGTCGGCCTTCTCATGGCGGCGTACGGGACAACCGTGCTCGCTGCACATCAGGCGGCGATGAACTTCACCACGATCGTCTACATGCTGCCGCTCTCCGTCTCCATGGCGATCACGATCCTCGTAGGCTACGAGGTCGGCGCCGGCCGGGAGAATGGAGCGCGTGCCTATATCCGCCTCAGCCGCGTACTTACGCTCCTCTTCGTCGGTGTGATTGCACTCCTGCTCGCAGTGATGCGCGATTCTGTCGCGGCACTCTATACGACGAATCCGGAGGTGCGGGAGCTCCTGCGGGTCTTCCTGCTCTATGCACTTGCCATGCAGTTCAGTGACTGCGTAAATGCACCGCTCCAGGGGGCGCTGCGCGGGTACAAGGATGTCACGGTCACATTTTGGCTGGCCGTTCTCTCGTTTTGGGGGATCGGACTGCCCAGCGGCTATGTGCTTGCGGGGTGGACGGAGCTCGGACCCTATGGTTACTGGGCGGGGCTGATCGGGGGCATCATTGTCGGTGCAATTCTGCTGATGCTGCGCCTGCACGTGATCGAGAATCGGATGCGGCGGTCGAAGCGTACTTCGACGCGGTGAAGTGCCGTCAAGAGGCCTGTCCCGCGAAAAATCCTATTGAATTTCTTGGGAAACATGGTATGATGTACCACATGAGATTGAAATGTATCATTTGCGGCTCTTTCGCGGGCAAGGGAGAACCGATTGCGTGATGTTTCCGCTATTTCGATAAGGAGTGGGGTTTATTATGGCAGATAAGCAACATGTTGTCATCGTCGGCGCCGGTTTTGGTGGCGTTCATCTCGCCAAGGAACTTGCCAAGGAAAAGCTGCGGATTACGCTCGTGGATCAACATAACTATCATCTGTTTCAGCCGCTCCTTTATCAGGTAAGCACGGCGGTCCTGTCCGCGGGAGAAATTGCCTACCCCACACGAGAGTTTTTCAAAGACTATAAGAATGTAGAATTTTTCCTCGCCAAGGCGACGGGCGTGGATCAGACGCGCCGTGCTCTCCTCACGGATCACGGCGAGATCCCCTATGACTACCTTGTGCTTGCGGCGGGGGCCACGACAAATTTCTTCGGCAACGAGAGCGTTGCCCGCAATTCCTTTGCGATGAAGACCCTCGAGGAAGCAATCACGCTGCGCAGCCATATCATTCACGAGTTTGAGCGTGCATCGAAGAAGACCGATCCCTCTATGACGGACGAACGCCGCCGTCATCTCAATTTCGTTATCGTCGGCGGCGGTGCGACGGGGATCGAGATGGCAGGTGCCCTGGCAGAGCTGATCGATATCTTTAAGAAGGAATTCCATTCGATCGATTTCGACGAGGTTCACGTGAGCCTTCTCGAGGCCATGGGCAGCGTTCTTCCGATGGTGCCGCCGGACCTCCAGCAGCATACGATCGACGTCCTGCGCAAGAAGGGCGTTGATGTTCGTCTCAATACCGCGGTGACCGAGTATGACGGCAATGAGCTTAAGCTCAGCAGCGGGGAGACCATTGCGACAAAGACCGTGATCTGGGCTGCGGGCGTGCGCGCGCAGGACTTCATCAAGGACTGCGGCAGCGAGGTGGACCGTGCGGGGCGCGTCGTCGTCGAGGAGAATCTCCTGGTGAAGGGCAGCGAGCGCGTCTTTGCCATCGGCGACTGTGCGAATTTCCACCACGGGACGGAGCGCCCGCTCCCGACGGTTGCGCCGGTCGCGACGCAGGAGGCGGCGCAGGTCAAGAAGAACATCATGGCGCTCATCTCCGGCAGGTCTCCGGATCAGCTCGGTAAATTCGTTTATCGTGACCTCGGCGCGATGGCGACGATCGGCAAAGGCGAAGCAGTCATGAACGGCCCTTTCCCCGTGCTCGGCTTTATGATGAAGGCGAGCGGGTTCTTTGCGTGGTTTGCATGGATGTTCGTTCATCTCATTCGCCTTGCGGGGCGATATGCGGACTTTACGGTCTCTGTAAAGTGGATTTGGAATTTCTTCTTCGGGACGCGCGTTTCGCGCATTATACTCGACAAGATGGAGTAAATACTTGCGCGCCGCTCTGTTTTATGCTATACTTGCTCGGTATTGGACGCCGGGCGTCTGATTCCAAGACCTTCGTTCTTGATGCGCACGCATCGAGTTCAACCAAGTGTGCACGAGCATGCTTGTATCCGGCAAAAGAAACGAGGTGTATCTGCATGAAAGAGGGCATCCATCCGGAATTCTTCGAAGCAACGGTGACCTGCGGCTGCGGCAACAAGTTCACGACGGGTTCGACGAAGGAGGATCTGCGTGTCGACGTTTGCTCGAAGTGCCATCCGTTCTTCACGGGACGTCAGCGTGACGTTCAGGCGGGCGGACGCATCGAGAAGTTCCAAAAGCGCTACGCAAAGAAATAGCAGAACCGGTGAGGTGCACTGCGCCTTGCCTGTTCACCGCATGCAAACAGGGAGGGGCTATTGCACGAGAGATCGTGTGATAGTCTCTTTTTTTATACTTGTCGCCGCGGGGACCCTCACGCGAACGCTTAGTCCGCAAGGGATCGCGTACTCGTTCGCCTAGATACCGGCGCACTTCTTAAACACACTCACTGCACTTGAGCGAAAGAAGTGCGCCGGGGGCGAGCCGTACGCTTTACGTACTTGCCTTACTAGGGCTCGCTCAGGGACATTGCACAATACATATACAAGCAATATGAAGGAGAATCATGCCAAAGAAAATAACGGATCTTGCGGTCGGCGGGCAGGCGGTCATCGAGGGCGTGATGATGCGCGATGCGGCAAAGACAGCAACTGCCGTTCGCCTTCCAAACGGGGAGATCGCGGTGGAGATGCATCCCGTCACCTCCATCCGTGACCGGTATCCCGTGCTCAACCTGCCGCTGATCCGCGGCTCTGTCATCATGGTCGAGTCCCTGGTCATCGGGATGCGTGCCCTCTCGTTCTCCGCACAGGCGGCGGGCGAGGAGGACGAGCAGATGACGAAGAAGGAGATTGCCCTGACGATCCTCTTTGCGCTTGTCCTCGCAAGCGTACTCTTTATCGTCATCCCGACGGGAGCGGCGCATCTGGCTGCGGCGTACACGAACGACCCGATCGTGTTCAATCTCATTGAGGGGGGGATCCGTCTCGCGGTATTCCTTCTCTATATCTGGGGCATCTCATGGATGGGCGGGATCCGCCGCGTCTTTCAGTACCACGGCGCCGAGCACAAAACGATCCACTGCTACGAGGCCGGCGAGGCGCTGACAGTGGAGAACGTGCAGAAATTCCCGCGCCTGCATCCGCGCTGCGGTACGAACTTCCTCCTCATCGTCATGGTCATCGCAATCGTGTTCCACGTATTCTTCGGCTGGCCTGATCTCTGGCTGCGCATTCTGAGCCGTCTTGCCGTCCTGCCCGTCGTTGCGGGCGTCTCCTATGAGATCATCCGCTTTGCGGGGCGCAGCGAGAACCGCATCGTGCGTATTCTGATTACGCCCGGGCTCTGGCTGCAGTATCTGACGACGCGTCCGCCGGACGACGAGATGGTTGAGGTCGCAATCGAAAGCCTCAAGGCGGTGCTCCCGCCCGAGGATATTCCCGCGGGGAGCGGGAGTTATCGAAAGGACATATTGTGTTAAGCAAACTGAATGCCGTTGCGGATAAATACCGCGAACTGGAAGCCCTGCTCAGCGACCCCGCAGTGATGGCAGATATGGAAAAGTGGCAGCGTTATACGCGTGAACACGCTGCTCTGACTCCCATCGTCGAGGCGTACAGCGCCTATCAGCAGGCGCTTTTGACCATCGAAGAGGATCAGGGCCTGCTCGCCGAGGCGGACGCCGAGATGAAGGCGATGCTCGAGGAAGAGATTGCCGAGGCGGAGGAGCGCCGCGATCAGCTTGCGCAGGAGCTGCCGATTCTCCTCCTGCCGCGCGACCCAAATGACGACAAGAATGTGATTGTCGAGATTCGCGGCGGCGTCGGCGGAGAGGAGGCGGCTCTTTTTGCCGCAAGCCTTTTCCGCATGTATGCCCGCTATGCCGAGCGTCAGGGCTGGCGGACGGAGATCCTCAGCAGCAATCCGACCGAGATCGGCGGGTTTAAGGAAATCTCTTTTCTTGTAAATGGCGCCGGCGCATACAGCCGTCTGAAATATGAGAGCGGCACGCATCGTGTGCAGCGCATTCCCGTCACTGAGTCCGGCGGGCGCATCCATACGTCTGCGGTGACGGTCGCTGTACTGCCCGAGGCGGAGGATGTGGAGGTCACAATCGATCCGAACGATCTGCGCATCGATACCTACTGCGCTTCGGGCGCCGGCGGACAGTATGTCAACCGTACGGAGACAGCCATCCGCATTACGCACATTCCGAGCGGCATTGTCGTACAGTGCCAGGACGAGAAGTCGCAGCTCAAAAACCGCGAGAAGGCGATGAAGGTGCTGCGTGCACGTCTCTATGACCGTGCCCGGCAGGAACAGGCGGATGCCGTCGCGGCGGACCGCCGCAGTCAAGTCGGCTCCGGCGACCGCAGCGAACGCATCCGCACATACAACTTCCCGCAGGGACGTGTGACCGATCATCGCATCGGACTGACGCTCTATAAGATCGATGCCGTACTCGACGGCGAGCTGGATGAGATCCTGGCGGGGCTCATCACTGCGGATCAGGCGGAACGCCTGAAACAGGTGAACTGATGGCGGACTCTGTTTGGACGATTCGCCGTGTGCTGACATGGGCGGCGGAGTTTTTTCAAGAGCGCGGCATCGAAAATCCGCGCCTTGACGCCGAGGTCCTGCTCTCTGCTGTCCTCGGCAAAGATCGAACGTATCTTTATGTGCATTTCGATGAACCGATCGCGTCCGCCGCGCGCACTCTTTTTCGCTCCCATGCAAAGGAGCGCGGAGCGCATGTGCCGCTTGCCTATCTGCTCGGCAGGCGCGAGTTCATGGGGCTGGAGTTCCGTGTGACACGCGATACGCTCATCCCGCGGCCTGATACGGAGATCCTTGCCCAGTTCGCCGTGGATTTCCTGCGTGCGCGCAGAGCAGCGGGAGCATCCGACCTCACCGCTGCCGATATCGGTACGGGGACGGGCGCGATAGCACTCTCGGTCCTTCACTATACAGAGAATACGCATGCGGATGCGGTTGATATCTCGCCGGCTGCGGCGGATACTGCACGGGAGAATGCAGAGCGCCTCGGGCTGACGACGCGCATTGAGATTCATGTGGGCGATCTGCTTGTACCCCTTGCGGGGCGGACGTATGATGTGATCCTCTCGAATCCGCCGTACATCCCGTCTGCAGACATAGAGGGGCTGATGCCGGAGGTGCGAGGCTATGAGCCGCGGCTTGCGCTCGACGGCGGCGCGGACGGACTCGTGTTCTACCGGCGCATGATGACGGAGGCACCTTCCATGCTGAAGAACGGCGGTGCGATCGCCGTTGAGGTCGGCATCGGCGCGGCGGCGGATGCCGCGGCGCTCGCAGCGGCGCATCCGCGCATTGTGCGGACGGAAATCCTGCGTGATCTTGGCGGAATCGACAGGGTTGTTGTTGGGTATACGGAGTAGGGGGGCACGATGAATACGGAGATACTACACCCGACATCATCCGCAGATTTTGAGCGCGCCGCTGGGCTCATTCAGAGCGGGGAACTCGTCGCGTTTCCAACGGAGACAGTCTACGGGCTCGGCGCGAACGGTCTGGATGCGGCCGCATGCACGCGTATCTATGAGGCGAAGGGGCGACCGTCCGATAATCCGCTCATTCTCCATATCGCAGATCTTACAATGGCGCATGAGGTCACCTCGAATATGCCGCCGCTTGCGGCGCATCTGCTGACGGCCTTTGCGCCGGGACCAATCACGGTTATCCTGCCGAAGGCAGCGTATATCCCGGACATCGTGACGGGCGGTCTTTCGACCGTCGGCGTGCGTTGCCCCGATCACACCGCTGCGCGTCGGCTGATCCGCGCGGCGGGCGTGCCGATTGCCGCGCCGTCGGCGAATACCTCGGGACGTCCGAGTCCGACGACGGCGGCCATGGTTTACGAAGATATGGCAGGGCGCATTCCGCTCATCCTCGACGGCGGAAGCTGTCGCCTCGGCGTGGAGTCCACCATCGTCGACTGTACGGAGGAGGGCGCTCTTACCATCCTGCGCCCTGGTGCAGTGACGCGCGAGATGATTGCAGCGGAACTGCCCGCGATCGAGGTGCGTATCGACGCGGCACTCACGGCGGCGGACGAAGCGCCGCGCGCGCCCGGAATGAAGTATACGCACTATGCGCCGCGCGTGCCGCTCATCGTCTATGCAGGGATGGGAGATGACATCAGGGCGGCGCTGCGCGCAGAGTTTCTGCGGCGCACAGCGGCAGGGGAACGTCCTGCCGTTATTGCGAGCAACGAGACCCTTACGGCGCTTCGTGCGATTATCCCCGCAGAACATACATACAATTGCGGAGCGCGCGGCAATCATAGCGCCTTTGCCGCCTGCCTCTACGATGCGCTCCGCTGCTTTGACGATACAGACATCACCTCTCTGCTCGCCGAGGGAACAGGTGCGGACGGCCTCGGGCTTGCGATTATGAACCGTCTGCGCAAGGCAAGCGGCGGACGCGTCATATATGTATGATTGCGGGGCCGCCGCTTGCCTTGCGCAGCATGCGGCACTCTGCTCCGGATGTGCGGCGCGCATGAAAAAACCGACAGCGCTCTGTTTCGAGCAAGCTGTCGGTTTATGTAACTGTTGCCATAAAAGTTGTACACGTCCTTATTCAGTTGTGTGTCCGACCTGCACGGATCTCCTGTGTGTCCGTGTCGTATATTGTACGTTCAGCTGAAACCGTTTTGGAGATCTCTGATATCATCCAATTTGCGCGCTTGGTTTTCGAATACGAATCGTACAAAGGAACAATGTCATCTGCTCGGCAAACCGGAGATGACGGCGCCGTGGCCAGCTCCCGTGACACAATGCCGGCTGAGCTCCCACAGAGTATGCAGACTCGAATCTTCTTCAAAGATGCATTCCTGTCAGGAGAGTGCGCCACCGCGCCTCAGATTTTGTGTCAATAGACATTCTCCTTTCCTTCATTTACGATCTAGGAGATATATCTCTTTTCTACATTTATCATATCATAAATAAGGAAGTCTTGCAATAGTTTTTCCGAAAATCGGTGGAGGCGGTCCTCATGTTTGATGCGCTGCTCAATTTTTTCTTTCCGCCGCGCTGTCCCAACTGTTCTTCCTATGTAGAGCGGCGCGGCGGCTTTTGTCATGCCTGTGCGCGGCGCCTGATCGGCGTTCGCGTACTGGCTCGTACGCCGGAGACCGCACGGCAGCTTGCGGCGATTTGGACGCTCGGACACTACCGCGAGGGGGTGCGCGATCTCCTTCGCGCACTGAAATACCAACAGAAAAAATCTGCGCTCCCTCATCTTCATGCGATGCTTGCGGAGGGGGAGGAGGTGCTCGCGCAGCTGCCTCGGCCCCTCACGGCCGTTGCTGTCCCCCTCGGGCATGCACGACAAAAAGCGCGCGGTTTTAATCAGACGGAAGAGATCTTTGCGTCATGGCTTCGTGCGCATGACATCGCGCTCCTCCCGCTGCTTGTCCGTACGCGTGAGACGGCGCCGCTCTATGAACATACGCGTGCGGAACGCCGGCGGGAACTGCGTGGAGCCTTTGCTGTGACGGAGGGGATGGATGTCAGCGGGCAGGATATCCTGCTTTTGGATGATATTATGACGACGGGGGCGACGCTGACGGAGTGCGCACGCACGCTGAAACGAGCAGGTGCACGCAATGTTTATGCCGTCGCTTTGACGAGCGAGCACCTCTGAGATTCATCTGCTTGTAAAAAACAGCGGAAAGCCCTATAATATATTATATAGAATGGTGCGTATTGTATTTAGGAGGAGTTCTATTGTTGATGAATGGTGCGCGGGCGCTCCTCGAGAGCCTTCGGCATGAGGGAGTCGAAGTCGTCTTCGGGTATCCGGGCGGCGCGGTGCTCACGCTGTACGATGAAGTATATCAGACGAATTTCCCGCATATCCTCACGCGCCATGAGCAGGGCGCGGCGCATGCGGCGGACGGTTATGCCAGAGCATCGGGGAAGGTCGGCGTGGTCTTTGCGACATCAGGGCCCGGGGCAACGAATCTCGTGACGGGGATTGCGACGGCGCATATGGACTCCGTTCCGATGGTCTGCATCACGGGACAGGTCGCGAATCCGTACATCGGAAAGGATTCGTTCCAAGAGGCGGACATCGTCGGCATTACGACGCCGATCACAAAGCATAACTACCTCGTCAAGGACGTGAACGAGCTGCCGCGCGTGGTAAAAGAGGCATTCTATATCGCGCGGACGGGGCGTCCGGGCGTCGTCGTCATCGATGTGGCGAAGGACGTATTCGATGCGGAAATTGAGTATCACTGTCCGGAGACGATCGAACTGCACGGATATACCGGCGAGGTCGCCTATGAGGTGCCTGCGGTATGGGAGGCGGCGGAGGCGATCTTTGCCGCGCATCGACCCGTGCTCTTTGTCGGCGGCGGTGCCGTGCTCTCGGATACAGCCAAATACATCCGCGAGATTATCGCTCTGACGGGGATGCCGTCTGTGGCAACACTGATGGGGCTTGGCGCGGTTCCCACGGGAACGGACGGCTTCACGGGAATGGCAGGAATGCACGGCGCCTACGCATCCAATATGGCGATCCAGGAATGCGACCTACTCCTCGCGGTCGGTACGCGCTTCAGTGATCGCGTGACGGGAAATACGGCGGCGTTTGCGCCGAAGGCACGGATCGTCCATTTCGATATTGATCCGGCGGAGCTGAACAAGAATGTGCGCGCTGATATTCCGGTCATCGGCGATCTGCGCCAAACGCTGCCCGCTCTCATCGATATTCTGAAGAACGGCAGTCAGGAGGATCTGCGTACCCGCTTCCGCTCGTGGCTGGGCGATGTGCTCTCCATGGAGCGCGCGCATCCGCTTGGGTGGAAAGAGTCAGCGGAGATTCGTCCGGAGGAGCTGATCAGCCGTGTGCGCGCGCTCGTCGATGAGGATGCGGTCTGCGTTACCGATGTGGGACAGCATCAGATGTGGGCTGCGCAGTTCTTCGGCTGCACCGAGCCGCGGCACTTCCTCACCTCGGGCGGACTCGGCACGATGGGCTACGGCCTGCCGGCGGCGATCGGGGCGAAGCTCGCCTGTCCGGACAAGGAAGTCGTCCTCATCACAGGGGACGGAAGCATTATGATGAACTGCCAGGAGCTGGCGACGATGGCGGACAACGACATTGATGTGAAGATCGTCATTATACACAACTCCATCCTCGGCATGGTCGGACAGTGGCAGCGCCTCTTTTACAGCCATCATTACTCCGCATCGGAGCTGAAGGGCAAGACGGACTTCGTGCACCTCGCCGAGGCAATGGGAGTCGATGCCTGCCGCATCACGACGCGGGAGGAATTTGCGGAGATGCTGCCGCATGCGCTGCACGAGAAGGGAGCGCGTCTCATCGACGTCATCGTGCCCCGGGAGGCGGATGTCGTGCCGATGGTGCCGGGCGGCAAGCGGCTCGACCAGATGGTGCTGGGAGGGAGATAGATGGATAAATATTTGCTCGCAGTACTCGTCGACAACAAGCCCGGCGTTCTCACGCACATTGCAGGACTCATCAGCCGCCGTGCGTTCAATATTGAGAGCATCTCCGCCGGCTATACGGAGGAGGCGGATGTCACGCGCATAAACATCGTCGTCTCTGTCGCCTCGGAGAACGAGCTGCGCCAGGTCGTCACGCAGCTCTCAAAACTGATCGACGTCGTAAAGATTGTCAACCTCACGCAGTTTGAATCCATTACGCGCGAACTCGTCCTCATCAAAGTACGCGCGACAAAGGAGAACCGCGCCGAGATCATCGATGTGGTAAATATCTTCCGTGCGCGTATCGTCGATGTCGGCGTTGAGAATGTCGTTGTCGAGCTGACAGGCGACGCGAAGAAGATCGATGCACTCTCGGAACTGCTCTCCGACTACGGTATCATTGAGATTGCCCGAACGGGAGCGATTGCGCTTTCACGCGGCCCTGTGCCGGTTAAAAGGATGTAGTTTTGGTGAACTGAGAGGGGGAAATTGCAATGAATCTGAGAACATGGGGAATGCTCCTGCCGGCGATCTGTATCTGCATTGCAGGCTGCGGGCTCACGGGCAGCAGTTCCGACCGCGTCATCTATGCGAACTACGATGATGCGGACGGATTCTGCGCGCAGATCAAAGATGCTTTTGCGAATAAGGCAAAGGCAGACGGCATCCAGGTTGAATTTCTTGATGCAAAGGGCGACGGCAATATGCAGATCGATCAGCTCAATGAGGCGATCAGCAGCGGTGCGGGCGCGATCATACTGCTCGCCGCCGACGGGTCAAGCATCGTGAAGACGATCGAAAAGGCAAACGATGCAGGCATCCCTGTCATTACAGTCAACCGCAGCGTTGCCGGAGGACGGGTTCTGCGCTCCTACTCCGACGATAAGGAGGCGGGACGCATGCAGGGCGAATACATGGCGGCGCATCTGCCGCCGAACGCGAAGATCGTCTATCTGCAGGGCGACGGCACACAGAGCAGTGCCGTGGGGCGCTGGGAGGGCTTTAAGGAGGCATGCCTTGACAAGCGCTCCGACATCCAGCTGCTCTCCTTTGTCGATGCAGGATGGAGCAAAGCGGAGGCGCTCAAGACCATGAGCCTCTGGATGAGCATGTTCCCGGAGATCAACGGGGTTGTTGCGGGCAATGACGAGATGGCGCTCGGCGCCGTTGCGGCACTGAAGGGGGCGAACCGTCTCGAGGGCTGCCTCGTGACCGGCGTCGATGCGACGCCGTCCGGACTTGCTGCCGTTGCGGCAGGGGAAATGGTGCAGACGGTTAAGCAGGATGCGAAGGGGCAGGGCGAGGGGGCTCTTGCGCTTGCAGAGGGATTCCTGAAGGGGGCGCCGCCGTCGGGAGATATGGCCGTTCCGTTCACGTCCATCACGCGGGACAATGCCGCGCAGGCAGCGAACTGAGGAGGAAAGAGCCATGAATATTCCGTTCATCTCCGCAGAAGCACTGAAAGATTATGCCGTACGGACCAAGGTATTCATCCTGTCCGTGTTCCTGATGGCGGCCCTGCTCATTGTCGCCGCGGTCGGCGTCTACTCGAACTACCAGGCAAAACAGGCGCTCGACGATATGTATCATCACAACCTGATGTCGACGCAGTATCTGAACGACGCGAACAACCGCCTGAGGAAGATCAGCGTCAATATCCCCTATATTCTCCAGGAAGGGTTTACAGCGGACAACCGCAAAATCCTTGTGGACGATGTGCTCGGCAATCTGGACGGCATCCGCCACGACATGGAGGAACTCAAAAAGATCGATACGAGCGAACGGGCGCAGGCGACGATCGCTGAGCTTGAGAAGAATCTCAGCACCGCATCGGACAAGGTCGGTGCTATCAACAATATGGGTACGGCATCTGAGGATCGTGTTGCCGTTTTCGACAATCTTGGTGCGCTCACGGTGATCTCGAGCAATATGGCGGTGCTCACGCCGGACAACGTATTTCAGGGGAAGCAGGTATTCGAGGAGAACAATGCGCGGTACGACCGGACGGTCTGCAGCTTTATAGTGATCATCATCGTCACCGTGGCTTTCGGCATCCTCGTATCGCGGCGCATTGCGAATAATATCTCCGATCCTCTTGCTGCGTCCATCGGTCATCTGAGTGCCGTAGCAGCGGGGGATCTCTCGCGTGAAATTCCTGCCGCACTCTCCCAGAGGCAGGATGAGATCGGCACGGTCGTCCAGGCACTCGGCAAGATGCAGGGCTTTATGAAGCAGGTGCATGAGGAAGCCGAGCAGACAGACGCCATGGTGGAAGAGCTCGAGCAGATGCTGCGCGGGCTGAACAATGATACGCAGGATATGTCCGCCGTAACAGAGGAGATGTCTGCGGGCATGGAGGAGACGGCGGCGTCCACATCGAACGTCCAGAACCTCAGCGGTGATCTCAGCGACGGTATCAAGGGCGCTGCAGATGCTGCGCAGAAGAGCGAGGAATACACGCGTGAGGTTGCGCAGCGCGCCTCCGACCTCAAGGCGAATATGGAGCGTTCGCGCCTGAATACGCGCCAGATCTACGGCGCGACAAAGACCTCTGTGGCCGAGGCGATCGAATCGGCGAAGGTTGTTGACCAGATCGGCCAGCTCACGCTCGATATCTCCGAGATCGCGGAGCAGACGAACCTCCTTGCGCTGAACGCCAGCATCGAAGCCGCACGTGCAGGTGAGCAGGGACGCGGGTTTGCCGTGGTCGCAGGCGAGGTTGGCAAACTCGCGGAGCAGTCGCAGGGTGCAGCGGAGAAGATCAAGAACCTCACGGGACAGGTCACCGCAGCGGTTCAGGCGCTCTCGGACGGTACGTTCAAACTGCTCGGCTTCATCGATGAAAACGTGAGCGGCGATTACGATCTGATGGACAAGACGGCAGTCCAGTACAGCGAGGATGCGGAGTATTTCCGCAAGACTGCTGAGGAGACGACCTCCACATCTAAGAAGCTGCTTTCCGCCGTCAGCGAGATGAACGGGGCGATGGAGGGGATCCGCAATGCGACGCACGAGGGCGCAGTCGGCAATACGCGCATCGCTGAGAAGGTCGTCGGCATGGCGGCAGAGTACGAGGACATCATCGCGAAGATCCAATCCTTTAAGGAGGGGACAGCCCGTCTCAAAAATCTTGTGGCGGCGTTCAAAGAATAAAAATATTGCACGCAAATCTTTTGGAAGCACCGCAGTACTGCGGTGCTTTTTTGCGCGTTCGGCTGCAAAAGAAAAAAGAAATATTGTTTTTTTGACTTTTTTAGAAAAAACTATTGACTTTTTGACTTAAAACGATTAGTATAGACATCGTAAGTTAGCACTCAGTTCGTGAGAGTGCTAATCAAGAAAAAATTATGGATGAAAATTAGGAGGCAGATACCATGATTAAGCCATTGGGCGAACGTGTTGTCATTGAAGTCGCGGAGAGCGATGTCACGACGGCGAGCGGCATTGTGCTCCCCGACACGGCGAAGGAAAAGCCGCAGAAGGGCAAAGTTGTCGCCGTTGGCACGGGAAAGCTGCTTGAAAGCGGGCAGCGTGCGGCGATGGAGGTTAAAGTCGGCGACGGTGTTGTCTTCTCGAAGTATTCGGGCTCCGAGATCAAGGTCGATGACAAGGATTACCTCATTGTCCGTGAGAGTGACATTCTGGCGATTCTGTAATAGATAAAGTGGAGGCAATATAAATGGCAAAACAGATTCTGTTTGACGAAGAGGCTCGCCGCGCACTCGGCCGCGGCGTAGACGCACTGGCAAATGCCGTGAAGGTTACGCTTGGTCCGAAGGGCCGCAATGTCGTTCTCGACAAGAAGTACGGCGCACCGACGATTACGAACGACGGCGTTACGATTGCGCGCGACATTGAGCTCGAGGATCCGTTCGAGAACATGGGCGCCCAGCTCGTGAAGGAAGTCGCAACGAAGACGAACGACATCGCGGGCGACGGTACAACGACGGCGACCCTCCTCGCACAGGCGATGATTCAGGAAGGCATGCGCAACGTCGTTGCGGGCGCAAACCCGATGATCGTTAAGAAGGGCATCGAGACTGCGGTTAAGACGCTCGTCGACGAGATCAAGAGCAAGGCAAAGAAGGTTGAGACAAAGGCGAAGATCGCGCAGGTTGCGGCGATTTCCTCCGGCGATGCCGAGGTGGGCGACCTCATCGCAGAGGCGATGGAGAAGGTCGGCAAGGACGGCGTCATCACAGTCGAGGAGTCCAAGTCCATGGACACGAACCTCTCGGTCGTCGAGGGCATGCAGTTCGACCGCGGCTATATCTCCCCGTACATGGTGACGGATACGGAGAAGATGGAAGCGATCATGGACGATCCGTATGTGCTCATCACGGACCGCAAGATCTCGTCGATTGCCGATATCCTGCCCGTACTCGAGCAGGTCGTAAAGCAGGGCAAGCAGATCGTCATCATTGCAGAGGACCTCGACGGCGAGGCGCTCGCGACGATCGTTGTGAATAAGCTGCGCGGTACGTTCAAGGCTCTCGCGGTGAAGGCACCGGGCTTCGGCGACCGCCGCAAGGCGATGCTCGAGGACATCGCGATCCTCACGGGCGGCACGGTCATCAGCGAGGAGATCGGCCGCAAGCTCGACAGCGTGACGCTCGAGGATCTCGGCCGTGCGCGTCAGGTGCGCTCCACGAAGGAAGAGACGACCATCGTTGACGGCGCAGGCAACAAAGCGCAGATTACGGCGCGCGTCGAGCAGCTCAAGAAGCAGATTGCGGACACGACGTCCGACTTTGACCGTGAGAAGCTCCAGGAGCGTCTCGCGAAACTCTCCGGCGGTGTAGCAGTCGTTGAGATCGGCGCAGCGACGGAAGTCGAGATGAAGGACAAGAAGTATCGCGTCGAGGATGCACTCAACGCGACGCGCGCAGCCGTCGAAGAGGGCATCGTTGCCGGCGGCGGTACGACATTCATCGATATTCTCCCGGCTCTGGACAAGATCAAGGCTGAGGGCGATGTGAAGGTCGGCATTGAGATCGTTAAGCGTGCGGTCGAGGCTCCGGTTCGTCAGATCGCGGAAAATGCAGGCCTTGAGGGCTCTGTCGTGGTTGACAGCGTCAAGAAGGCAGGCGACGGCGTCGGCTTCAATGCGCTCGAGAACAGCTACGTCGACATGATCGGCGCGGGCATTGTCGATCCGGCGAAGGTCACGCGCTCCGCGCTGCAGAATGCGGCGTCCATTGCGGCGATGGTTCTTACGACCGAGACGCTCGTCACGGACAAGCCGGAGCCTGAGGCTCCGATGCCGGCCGGCGCTCCGGGCATGGGCGGTATGGGCGGCATGATGTAAGCACTTGCTTGCATTGCTGCGTAAAATATAAGGGCGAAGAGACATGTTTCTTTACAGAAAGAAACATGTCTCTTTTTTGCTGTGATGTTTACGCAAATTCAGTGAATATGATATTGTAAAAATACAGATACGGTGCTATACTGGATCCGGACAAATGATTATGAACTCCACCGACGGGTGGGCGAAAGGAGTTTCGCGATGCTGAATATGGACAAGAAGCTCGCAAAGCGCGAGGAAGAGGGCAAGATCATCCGTGCGGGCATTGTCGGCGCGGGGCAGATGGGCCGCGGCATGGTGACGCAGATGGCGCTCATGAAGGGCATTATGCCGGCGATTGTCTCGGATATCAAGATGGACAATGTCATCAATGCGTTCCACTATGCGGGCATCAGTGACGAGGATATCGCCGTTGCAAAGACGCTCGAAGAGGCGAACCGCTACATGGAGCAGGGCAAGTTCGTTGCGACGGAGAACTCGGACTTCATTTCGCATGCGAACCTCGTCGAGGTTGCGATCGATGTGACTGGCGTGCCCGAGGTCGGTGTCAAGATTGCCATTGATGCGATGAACAACAAGAAGCATGTTGTCATGATGGATGTGGAGACAGACGTTGTCATCGGCAGCTATTTGAAAAAACTCGGCGACAGGAACGGCGTCATCTATACGGGGTCTGCGGGCGATGAGCCGGGTGCCGTCATGGAGCTCTACTCCTTTGCGCGCGCGATGGGCATGGAAGTCAAGGTCATGGGCAAGGGCAAAAACAACAAGCTCGACTACGACTGCAATCCCGACACCGTACTCGAGGAGGCGACGCGCCGCAAGATGAGCCCCCGCATGCTCACCTCGTTCAAAGACGGTACGAAGACCATGGTCGAGATGACCGCCATGTCGAACGCAACCGGGCTCATTCCGGATGTGATCGGCGGACACGGCCCATCGGCATCGCCGAAGGATCGCTGCGCCGAGCTCAACGAGATCTTCAAACTCAAGAAGGACGGCGGTATCCTGAATCAGCACGGTGTCGTCGAGTACGTCAACGGCATTGCGCCCGGCGTCTTCGTCACCGTCACAACGCAGAACGAAGAGATCGCCTATCAGATGGGCTATCACAGCATGGGCCCCGGCCCCCTCTGGACGCTCTATCGTCCCTATCATCTCTGCAATCTTGAGACACCGCTCACCGTCGCGAAGATTGTCATCGACGGCGAACCGACTATCATTCCGCTCGATGGCCCCGTCAGCGAGTGCATTGCCGTTGCCAAGCGCGATCTGAAGGCAGGCGAAACGATTGACGGCATCGGCGGCTACACCACCTACGGCTCCATTGCAACGGCGCAGGAGACCTATGAGAAGGGCTATGTTGTCTACGCGCTCGTCAACAAGAATACGCGCATGAAGTGCGACGTCAAGAAGGGCACGCTCCTCACCCTCGACATGGTTGAGCTCGACACTTCGACGCAGCTTTACCAGGTCCGCAAAGAGCAGGACAAGATGTACAACAACGGCTATGCGCTGAAGTAAGGCGTATCGCAGTAGAAAACGCCCCGCGGGACTGCCGCGGGGCGTTTTCTACTGCTTATATTTTGGATCAGAACGTCATGCGTACGCCGCCGCGCCAGATACGGCCATCGTAGGCAAGGGCATCGCTCTCCTTGTTGAAGATGTTGTCGACGCCGAGGTAGGCGCTGAACTGGTCGTTGAATTTCTTCGTCACGACGAAGTTCATGAGACCAATGGAGGCGCTCTTTTGCACATCTACACCGCGGATGCGTTCTGTATAACGATAGTCGGTCAACCAGTCCTGCCAAAGCGTTGCGTTCCAGCCGTGCCGCGGGTCGTCATAGCTGAGCTGGAGGCTTGCCTTGTGGCGGGCGCGTCCCATCAGGCGTGTGTTTGTCTGATCGTCCCGTGCGTCGAGATAGGTGTAGAGACCGCGCAGGGAAAAGCCGCTGCCGAGATCCTGTTTTGCCTCAAGTTCAATGCCCTGAATCGTTGCGCTGTCAACGTTCTGATATGTGACGGTTGCAAGCATACGCGGCGGAAATCCGGGAAGGGGGGTTATGACCGGATTTTTGTTGATCAAATCCTCCACCTTATTGTGGAAGTAACTGAGTTTTCCAGAAGTTTTTCCACGCTCAGCCTCGATGCCAATATCGAAGTTGAAGGATTTCTCGGGTTTCAAATTCGGACTGCCAATAATGTGGACATCCATTCGAGCATTCGGTGTATGCCGCCAGTCAAAGTACAGTTCGCTCGCAGTCGGCGCGCGGTAGGCGGTGCCGACATTTGCCTTGAAGCGCAGCCCTTTGTTGATCTTGTAGGTCGTGCCGAGTTTGCCGGTCACCTCGCTGCCAAATACGTCGTTGTAGTCCCAGCGGACGGACGGGATGACCGTCCAGCGCGAACCGGCGACCCATTCGTCCTGGACGTAGAGCGCCGCAAAATTCATCGAGCTGTCGCCGAGCTGATTGGTCACGCCCTCAAGTGTTTTGGTGTGTGAGCCTTTGATACGCGTGCTCTCGTAGTCCTCCTTGCGGTATTCGCCGCCGACGGTCAGCAGATGATTCGGCGCGATCTGCATGGAGCGCCTGCCGTCGAAGATCAGGGAGTTGTACTTCATATCATCAAAGCTGTTGAGACCGCCGCTTGCGCGGTTCCGCGTGCGCTGATTCTTGTCGAAATAGGTGTAGTAGGTCTGCAGCTCGTAGTCGCCGCGGCGGTCGCGTCCGGAATACTTGACGCCCGTGGAAAAGCGGTCGTGGTCGTAGCTTGTGCCCTGCGTGAGCGAGTCCTTCATATAGAGGTCTTCCTTCAGGTAGTCGAAGAAGACATCGAGCCATTTGTTTTGCGCTACATCCATACGGCCGTCGATGTTGAAGAAATACTTTTTGCCGTACATGCTGCTGCGGGCGTCGGTGCCGCGCTCACGTACATCCATGTGTTTGAAGCTCGTGCTGAACGCCCATTTTCCGACCTTTCCGGAGTCGAGGCGGATGCCCTGATCGCTCTGTCGGGTGGTCCAGTCGAGGGCCAGCGCTGCCTGCGCTTTATCGGGACGCTTGCGGATGATGTTGATGACGCCGCCGAGTGCCTCCGAGCCGTAGAGCGAGCTTGCGGCGCCGCGCACGATCTCGATGCGCTCAACGTCATCCATGTTGATGCGCTGCAGCTCGTAGTAGTTCATCGTCTCGCTCGTGTTCTCCGTGCGGACGCGCCGGCCGTCGACGAGGATGAGCGTCTGGTTTGTATTCATGCCGCGGATGGCGGAGCGGTTGCCGACCATCGCGTTCTCCTGTATGTCGATGCCGATGGCTAGCTTCAGTGCCTGCGCGAGTGTCTCTGCGCCCATCTTGTCGATGTCTGCGCGTGTGATGACCTCAACGGCACTCGGCGTCTCCTTGACCTCCTGCTCTGTGCGGGATGCCGTGACGACAATCTCATCCGTATGGACCAGCGTCTCGGGCGCATTTTCCGCACGCTGCGCCGCATAGGCGGGGATCGATACCGCGCTGAGTACAGCGGCGGTCAGAAGGACTTTCTTCTTCGTGTGCTTGTGGAACATCTTTCCATCTCCTATCACTGTATATCAAACGTGGCCTGCGCCAAAACTTCGCACGGGAAATTTTGGCGCGTTGCCGCTGATGCCTCGTTCTGCTCTCCCAAAGATATTTCGTCTGTTCTGGCACGGCCTCCTTTCACTGCGGCGTCGGGTACATGATGTCCGCGAGCGTTTGGAGTGCGTCTGCGGCGCGAATGCCGGGATTCACGGCGAAGAGTTCGTACGGCAGAACGTAGACACGGCCGTTTTTCACGGCATCCACATCGGCCCATGCCTCGCTCTCCTGCAGCTCACGGCGCATCTTTGGCTCGAGCGTATCCGCCGGACCGTGTACGATGACGAAGATCACAGCGGGGTTCTCGCGTGCGACGAACTCCATGGAGATCGGCAGATAGGCACCGTCACCCTCCGCCCGGTCTGCGATATTGCCGCCGCCGAGCATGTCGATGAGGCCGCCTGTAAAGCACTTTGATGTGCCCATGTTAAAACTGTCCGGTGCGCCGAAGACGAGGAGATTCTTCGGCGGTGTGCGGCCGTCGGCTTTTTTCTTTACAGCATCGAGCTTTTGCCGGATCGCTGCGATCTGCGCCGCGGCGTCGTCTTCATGACCCGTGAGCCTGCCGTACAGCTCGAGCGCACCGAACAGCGAGGGGACATCGTCCAGTGCCTGGATGTAGAGCGGCACGCCGACATTGCTGAGAGCCTCCTCGAGGGCTGTATGGAACGGCACATTCGTACCAATGACGAGATCGGGTTGCAGCGCGAGAATCTTTTCCATGTCAGGTTGGTGTATGATGCCGACCTCTTCGGCTGCTGCCGTCTTTTCCTTTACCGTCTCGGAGAGCGCCTGTGAGGTCGGCTTCCCGACGATGTTCTCGGCGCCGCCCGCTGCGACATAGAGATCGAGGTTCGAGGGGTTGAGGATGACGACACGCTGCGGATGTGTCGGCAGCGTGACCTGGCGCCCCGTGCTGTCCGTCACCGTGAGTTCCTGCGGTTCCGGCGGCTGCTGCGCCCGCGGCCAGAGAAGGAAGAGCGCCGCTGCCGCGAGGCACAGCAGCGCCGTGATGATGCCTGCTTTTCGCATAAATACCTCCGATTGGATGCTGTCAATGATGATTTGATCGTGCCGTTATTGGACTGCCGCTTCCTTTGCAACGCGTTCCGGAAGGCAGAGCTTTGTACATCTGCCCGCGATCTCGATATCGCTGACGCGGCTCTCCACATCGTAAAGATCGCGTACGAGTTCACGGGTGAATACCGCGCTGGGTGCGCCGTCTGCGAGAATCTCTCCGGCGCGGACGGCAACGAGGCGCTGGGCATAGCGCACCGCTTGATTGAGATCGTGCAGCACCATGACGACGGTGAGACCGAGCATATCGTGCAGCTGCTCCACAAGCTCCATCAGCGCGAGCTGGTGACGGATGTCAAGATATGTTGTCGGCTCGTCGAGGAGCAGCGCCTCCGGCTGCTGGGCGAGCGCCATCGCCAGACGCGCGCGCTGGCGTTCACCGCCGGAAAGTGCGCGGATCGGCCGCATGGCAAAGGCTTCCATCCCCGTGCGGGAAAGCGCCTCACAGCAGATATCCCTATCTTCTTTGGAAAACGTGTCCCAGAAGCTCCGGTGCGGCAGTCGTCCCATGCGGACGAGCTCGAGCACTGTAATATCGCCCGGGGGGTCCGCACTCTGCGGCAGAAAGGCAATCTTCTGTGCGATCTCCCGCTCTGTTTTGCTCCAGATGTCGGCGCCGAGGAACTCCACCGATCCGCTGCGCGGTTTCAAGAGTCGGGCGAGTGCCTTTAGGAGCGTCGACTTGCCAGAGCCGTTTGGGCCGATGATGGCGGAGATCTCCGCGCGGCGGATGGAAACGTTGACCGAATGAATGATCTCCGTGCGTCCGTAGCCGACGGAAAGATCGTGCGCCTGCAGCAGTTCCTCCATATCGTCACCCCCTTCGCATGCCTTTTTTGAGCAGATAGAGAAAGAAGGGAGCGCCCAAGAAGGACATGAATACGCCGACCGGGACCTCCACCGGTGCGAAAGCGACGCGTGCCGCCGCATCCGCGCCGGTCACAAGGGCCGCTCCCCAGATCGCCGATACGGGCAGCAGCCAATCAAAATCCGAACCTGTCAAAAGGCGCACCATATGCGGGATAATGAGCCCAACAAAACCGAGCATGCCGGCGGCGCTCACGGCCGATGCGGCAAGCAGCGCAGCGAGTATGAGGAGGATCAAGCGGGCGCGCGGGACATTCACACCGAGGCTCCGCGCGGTCTCCTCGCCGAGCTGCAGAGCGTTCAGCCAGCGGCTGCCGAGCAGCGTTCCCGCGAGGCCGACGAGGGTGTAGGGGAGAACCATCTCGGCATGGCTCCAGCTGCGCCCGGCAAATCCGCCTGCCATCCAGTTCACCGTGCCCTGCACGCGGTCGGAGTAAAAAACCATCAGCGCCGTCATCGCCCCGCCGAAAAACGCTGCGATTGCAACCCCCGCGAGCACCATACGCATCGGGTGCACGCCGTTTTCCCAGGAGAGCGCAAAGACGAGCGCCACGGCGATGATTGCCCCGACGAACGCACCGAGCGGAACAAACTTCGTCTCAGCCGGCAGCAGGATCATGATGCACATGGCGGCGAGCCCCGCACCGGCGGAAACACCGATGATTCCGGGGTCGGCAAGCGGGTTTTTCAGAATGCCCTGGAGAATGCAGCCCGCGAGCGCGAGATTGACGCCCGTCAGTGCACCCGTGATGATGCGCGGCAGCCGAATATGCCAGAGAATGCGATAGTCCTCCGGACTGCCGCTTCCCAGAAGTGTCGGGAGAAGATCATGCGGAGCGATCTCGACCACACCCGATGATGCACTTACGAGCAGCGCGCATAGGAGTACGAGGAAGCCGATCCCCAGCGCCAGACGACGCTTCAGTGTACGCGGATGTACATCTGCGCAGAGATCTTTTTCCAATGCTTCCATATATAATAGCTCCGTTCTGTAATTTATGAGAGGTGTAATTATTTTCAATAATAGACGAAAAGAAAAAGGGATATATCCCTTTTTTAAATGCAATAAGTCCTATATATTCGTTACCGGCAGTCAAATCGTTATATTATAATAATTTTGTCATTTGCTTGTTGTTAGAATACCTTATCCTTTTTCTCTTGTCAACTTAAAACGTCAAACAGAAAACCGCCGCATGAAATTGCAATGCGGCGGTTCTGCATTCTCTGTATTCTTATTCGCCCATGACGACGATGATGCATTTGCGCGTGCGGACACGCGTGCGGTCAAAATCGACGAAGTAGCAGTAGCCGGTTGTTCCGACGCCGAGCTTGCCGTCGGTGACATCGAAGGTCTCAGACGAGCCGATGAGGGTTGCCTTGAGGTGGGCGTCGCAGTTCCAGAGCGCCGTGCGGTCGCCGCCCGGCAGGTACGCTTCGGCATCGGGCCAGCGCTCGACTGCGCGGTAGTGTTCCTCGCCGGGGTATTGGTACTGGTTCCAGTCTGTCTGGTCGGGGATGATCTTCTCGAGGACAGCATTCAGATCGTTCTGCAGGAACTCGGTGCCCGTCTCGTCGACATCGTGCACGAACTCCTCGAAGAAGACGGCGCAGGTCGTGTGCGGGGAGATCACCGTGGCGATCCCCTCCCGGATGCCGCTCTCCGCGATGGCCGCACGGAGTTCCTCGGTGATGTTGATAAAGGTCGGCGTTCCGCCGTGGGATTCGAGCGTCAGTTTCTTCTTGAAGACCGTCATATCTCTTCTCCTTATGCTGCGCTTTCCTCGGGTTCGCGTACCGCCGCAGCACGCACGATGGCTTCTGCCATCTCCATAATGCGCTCCGCCGGGTTAGGGGCGTTCAGAATGCCGCTTGTTGCGCCGCTGCCGTCGGCACCGAGGCGGACAACGCGGTAGACATCGTCCGCCGTTGTAATGCCCGAGGCAATCATGACGGCAATCGTTGGATCAATGCTACGGATCTTTGCAACAATGGATGTGGTATAGCTGTCGTCTGCAGTCCTGCCCGTGCCGATGAGATCCGTCGGCTCGCAGAGCAGGATATCCGGATGAAATGCGGCGATGGCCGTGCCCTCAGCGAGGGAATCCGCACAGGCAATCGTCTCGATGCCGAGCTCTCGTGCGCGGGCGATGGTCTTTGCGAGTTCCGCCATCGTCATGGGATTCTCCGCATGGTTGAGGAAGGTCGCACGCGCACCTGCCTCATACAGCGCCTCGGGCAGGAGATGCCCCATGCCGCGTCCCGGCTTCAGACTCTCCATCGCCTGTGCCGTGACGATGATCGCGTCGGTGTTCTCGCGGATATAGCGGATATCGGAGAAGGGGCAGGTGAAGTAGATCTTCAGCCCCGTTTTCTTGGCGGCGGCATCGGCAGCCTGTGCAAGCGCGAGCGATTCCTTGCCGTAGAGATAGGATTTTGGATTGACAACGAGGAACGGTGCAAGACTGCTCTTCATGATAAAGCCCTCCTGTATCAGCATGAAATATTACCATTGGATAATAAAATGTTACCACAGGTAAAATGCGTTTGCAATATGCTTTCCTGTTGACAAAAGGATAAGTAATCACATACTATAACAAAAGTAAAAGAAAAGGACGGCGCGTTATGACCAGCAAAAAGCAGCAGCGTCTGCATGAGAAAATCCGCGATGCGATAGAGCGGCAGTTCGCGGATCTTGCCTATTTCTCTCCCATCCCCGGAGAGCGGGAGCTGTGTCAGCAGCTCGGCGTGAGCCGTCCGACGGTGCGCAAGGCACTCGAGCTGCTCGAGGCAGAGAATAAAATCGTGCGCATGCAGGGGCGCGGATCGTTCTACACGGGGGAGAAAATTCCCGTAGACTATTCCGAGGTGGAGACGCGCGGGTTCGGTCTTGCCCAAATGTTCTCCGCAGAGGGACGCGTTACGCGGAGCACAGTGCTCCAGCAGGTTGTTGAGCCCGCGCGCGGCAATCTCGCAGCGATACTCGGCGTTGCGGCAGAGACGCTCGTCTTCCATCTGAAGCGTCTGCGCTACGTGGACGAGCATATCTATGCGGTGACGGACGACTACATTCCGCTCGCGCTCTGTCCGGAACTTATGCATGTCGACTTTACGAGCAGCGGCCTTCTGCGCACCCTTGAGGCGCATGGCGTTCACCCCTATGCGGAGGATAAGACCATCGAGGTTATTCATGCCGCGCCCGAGATTGCGCTCTATCTCGAGGTGGAGGAGCAGGCGCCGATTTTCGTTACGCGGATTCTGACGACAGACCGCACAGGGCGTGTTATCCAGTATGCGACGGCGAAAGCGGACGCATTCCGCAGCCGTTTCCGCGTCCGTTCGACAGCAAAGGAATGACCACTGGTAAATAAATAATTGACAAACGGGCCGTGCTGAAATATCATGAGCGCATACGCATTCGGTTTCAGGAAGATAAAGGAGTGATCCCCATGTTGGTCGATGGAAAATCCGTTCTCGATGCCGCAAAGGCGGGGCGCTACGGTATTGTCGCCCCCGACTTTCTCACGCTGAACGCCGCGCGTGTCTTCGTTCAGACGGCGGACGCACTCAAGACGCCGATCCTGCTCTCCTTTGCGCAGGGGCATGCGGGGCTCATCTCTCTCGAGGAGGCAGCTCTCGTCGGCAAATATTGGGCGGAGAAAGTGGCGACCCCGATTGTCCTGCATCTCGACCACGGCCAGGATTTCGATTTTCTGCGCCGCGCGATCGAGCTCGGCTTTACCTCTGTTATGCTGGATGCGTCAATGAAAGAGATGGACGAGAACATCCGCCTGACTAAGGAAGTGGTCGCCTACGCGCATACGAAGGGCGTCAGTGTCGAGGCGGAGATTGGACATGTGGGTGGTGCCTCGGAGGGGGTCGAGGGAGCGACCTCGGAGAGCGTCTATACGACGGTGGAGGAGGCGAAGGCATTCGCAGAGGCGACGGCAGTCGACTCTCTCGCCGTGTCCATCGGCACCTCGCACGGCGTCTACAAGAGCAACAAAGCGCCGGAGCTGAACTTCACGCGCCTGCGCGAACTCGCTGCCGCCGTACCCGTTCCGCTTGTCCTGCACGGCGGCTCGGGCACAGGCGACGAGAATCTGCGCCGCGCCGTACGCGAGGGCATTGCGAAGCTGAACATCTATACGGATTTCCTCACGGGCGCGATGGCGGAGATCAAGGCGGCGCATACAGACTCGCTGATCGAGACGCAGAAGGCGGCGGACGAGGGAATGCGCAGGGTGCTTACGCATTACATCAATCTTATCTCCAAAATATAAGCACGCGAGCTGTCGATTTTCGGCAGCTTTTTCATTCGGCGCATAAGGATTGGAACAAAAGACAAGAGCATCGGTCTGCATGGAAGCACATTTACAAAAATTCAATAAAGTATTTATTGTAAAAAATATCACCCGATGCTATAATTCAATCGATACATGAAGACGACGCGGAGGGAGGCGATTTCTTGCAGACGGAGATGCTTCTCGGCGGACTGTTTCTGCTGTTTGTCATCCAAGTGGCGGGCACGCATTTGCAGGTCAGGGAGTACAAGCGCGCTGTGCGCGAGATGCACAAATTGGGCAATGTCGGCATCGGTTCGCGCCGCCGCCGGCTCGGTCCCTCGAACATCGTGATCATCGCCTGCAATTCGGACGGCGAGATTTTGGACGGACGCATGATGCAGGGGATGACCATCCTCAGCCGCTTCCGTCCGATGGAGGATATCGTGGGGCGGACGATTTACCGCCTGCATGAGGAGTATGCGGCGCTCCCGGAGAAGCGGCGCGCACATTACAAGGGGCATATGCAGGCGCTCGAGGCGCTGATGACGCGCCTGCAGCCGGCAGAGGAGCCGGACCCTGCATAGCGCAGTGTTCGGAGAATATATGGAGTAAGGCAGTTCATCGCATAGGAGGAAAACGCATGTATAAATCTGTGAAGATTGTCGCAGGAAAAGGGGGCTGGGGAGGTCCGCTCGTCCTTGTTCCGACGGAGACGCGGAATAAGATCGTCAGCGTTACGGGCGGCGGCGTTCACCCGCTCGCAGCGCAGATCGCAGAGATGACGGGCTGTGAGACAGTGGATGGGTTCTCGACAGGGGTGCCGGATGAGGAGATCCTGCTCGCTGTTGTGGACTGCGGCGGTACAGCGCGCTGCGGCGTCTATCCGAAAAAGGGCATTCTGACGGCGAATGTTCTGCCTGTCGGCAAGACAGGGCCGCTTGCGCAGTTTATTACGAAGGAGCTCTACGTTTCGGCCGTCGATATGTCCTGTCTGTCCTATGCGGACGAGGCGGAAAGCACGGCCGCGGCAGAGGCGGCGCCCGCCTATGCGCCCAAGAGCAAGGCGCAGGCAAAGGCGGAGATCGCAGCGCTGCAGAGCAGGCACGAAAAGAATTTTGTCACGCGCCTCGGCATCGCGATCGGCGGCGTTGTCAATAAGTTCTATGCCGCGGGACGCGAGACGATCGACATCACGATCAAGAGCATCCTGCCGTTCATGGCGTTCGTCTCCATGATTCTCGGCATCATCAGCGTCTCGGGACTTGGCAATATCATTGCGAATACCATCTCACCGCTCGCGAGCACGCTGCCCGGCATGCTCGTCATCTCGCTCATCTGCGCGATTCCGTTCATCTCACCGGTTCTTGGCCCGGGTGCAGTCATCGCCCAGGTCGTCGGCACGCTGCTCGGCGCACAGATCGGCATGGGCAACATCCCGCCGCAGTATGCGTTGCCCGCGCTCTTTGCGATTAACGCGCAGGTCGGCGCCGACTTCGTCCCCGTCGGACTCAGTCTTGGCGAGGCGGATCCCGAGACGATCGAGCTCGGTGTTCCGGCCGTTCTCTACTCGCGTGTCATTACAGGCCCTCTGGCGGTGCTGATCGCCTATGCGGCAAGCATCGGACTTTACTAATCGGGAGGGATATAGTATTATGGAACTGATAGCAGCAGCAGCAAACGGCTTTATGGATCTCTTCCGCGCAGGTGCGGCGACATTTACCTCGTGGGTGACGGGGATCATTCCCTTGCTCGTCATCATGATGACGGCGGTCAACTCGCTGATCAAACTCATCGGTGAGGAGCGCGTGAATGGTGTGGCTCAGCGCGCGACGGAGAACATCATCACGCGCTATACGGTGCTGCCCGTGCTGGCGGTGCTTTTCCTCGGCAACCCGATGTGCTATACGTTCGGCAACTTTGTCGATCAGAAGTACAAACCCGCTTACTATGACGCGGCGGTCAGCTTCGTGCATCCCGTGACGGGACTCTTCCCCCATGCGAACGGCGGCGAACTCTTCGTCTATATGGGGATTGCGGCCGGCATTACGGCGCTCGGACTGCCGCTCGGTGATCTTGCCGTCCGCTATTTCTTCGTCGGCATTGTCGTCATCCTGATTCGCGGCATTGTCACCGAGAAGATCTATCTCTATATGAAGCGCCGTGAGGAAAAACAGGCATAGGAAACAGTCTGGCAAGACAGGGGGATGCGGTATGAAATTCTATTGTGAAATCACGAGCTGGGGCGAGGAGGCTCTCCTCTTCCTGGATGATCCGAACGCCAACTTCATCATTATCTTCAACAATAATGCTCCGGCGGAGCTGGCGGAGTTCTCTGTCCTGCATACGCCGGCGAATTACAATGCAGACCCTGCGGTCGGCGACACGATGATCATCTGTGATAAGGCGTTCAACATCACGGCGATCGGCGATGAGGCGCTGCATACGCTGAAGGAACTCGGTCACTGCACACTTTCCTTCAAGGGCGGAACGACGCCCGAACGGCCCGGCTGCATCATGCTGCAGGGGGATGCTCCGCTCACGAAAGAGGATGTCAAGATGGGAGCCAGCATCGAAGTCTACTGAGATGATGCCACAGGGGGCTGCCGCTCTGCAGCGGCAGCCCTTTTTTCAGCAATTTGATAGAAAATATGTCAATGAGGATGACAAAAGATAGAATGTGTTCTGTACGCAAAAGGGGGTTGCCATGAAGAAAATTGTTGATGATGTGCGCCTGATCTTCAAATGCTGCAGTCTTTACTATCAAGACGGCCTCGGGCAGAAGGAGATCTGCGAAGTGCTCGGCATTTCGCGTCCCACCGTCTCGCGTATGCTCACAATCGGCAAGGAGCGCGGCATCGTCCGCATCGAGATCCAGAATCCGGACAACATCGCCTACGGGAAGATGGAGCGTGAGCTGGAGAAGAAATTTAATCTGCAGGAGGTCATCATCGTTCCGTCCAGCCCGATCTCGGACGGACAGTATCCGATCAACTCTGAGATCGGCAGCGCAACGCTCGAGTATCTGTCTCGTGTTTTGCTGGACGGCTATCTCGTCGGTATTACGATGGGGCTTTCGATGCAGAATGTCGTGCGTTCGGATTACTTTATCCGCAGCCCGATCAAGGCGACCTTCGTGCCGCTTGTGGGCGGAGTGGCGGAGAGCCGCCTCGATATTCACTCGAACTACCTTGCGCAGGAGTTTGCTGATCGCTTTGTCGGAGACTGTGTTCAGTTCTTCTCTCCGGCTGTGTTCTCGCGGCGTGAGGTCCTCGAAGGTTTTTTGCAGGAGAAGACGATCCAGAACGTGATCCGCCTGTATGCGCGCCTCGACCTCGTGCTCATGGGCATCGGCGTCCCCACAACCGAGCATTCGACCATTCTTCGGACAGGATATGTCGATCATACGATCCTCGAAGAGTTCACGGTGCGCGGTGCGGTAGGGGACATCGCTCTGCGGTATTTTGACGAGAACGGCGACACGACTCCGTTTCAGGACTTTAACGACCGCGTAGCAGGCATTTCGCTCGCCGCGCTGAAAAAGATTCCGCGTCGTGTCGGCGTTGCGGGCGGACGTCATAAAAAGGACGCCGTGCTCGGCGCCATCCGCGGCGGATTCATCAACGTGCTGATCACGGATATTGACTGCGCCGAGAACCTCCTTTAGTGCGGTTGTAAAAAAGAAAATCTATGGTACAATGCAGATAATTTCTTTGGGATTTGTGAGGTGCACATCTGCATGAACGATGAGAAAAATCTTGCGTGGCCGGTTTATCTCCTGCTGCTCGTCATCATATCTTTTCAGATTCTGTACGGGATCGGCGGGACGGCTTTGCTGGATCCTGACGAGCCAGTCTACGCAGAGACGGCGAAGGAGATGATCCGCTTCGGTGACTACCTTTCGCCGCGCATCTACAATGAATTCTGGTATGACAAACCGCCGATTTTCTACTGGCTTGTCGCGGCTTCATTCAAGCTGTTCGGCGGATTCAGCGAGCTGACGGCGCGTCTTCCTGCTGCGCTCATGGCGATCGGCTCGATCCTCATGACGGCGCTCGCGTCGGCGCGTCTTTTCGGTGCGCGCACAGGGTTCTGGTCGGGGATTGTCATGGGGACGAGCGTCATCCTCATGTATATGGGCAAGGCTTCTGTGACCGACAGTACGCTGCTGTTCTTTATGACGGCGGCGCTCTTTTCGTTCGTTCACCGTCAGTATTGGCTGATGTATCTTGCCTGCGGTCTCGCGGTGATGACGAAGGGACCGATCGGCATTGTGTTCCCGGGCGGGATTATATTTTTCTATCTGCTCATCACACGTCAGCTCGAGCAGCTGCTGCGCATGCACATCCTGCGCGGCATTCTCCTTGTCGCTGCTATCGGGCTGCCGTGGTATATCTATATGTACGAGGTGCACGGCATGCCGTTCACCTATGAATTCATCGGCTTTCACAATGTCAGCCGCTTTACCGCGCCTCTGCACCCCGTGCGTGCACATTGGTGGTTCTATTTCCCCGTCGTCATTCTTGGGTTCTTTCCGTGGACGGGGCTGCTATTTCAGTCGGTGAAAAATGCATTTCACCGCAGCTTTGGTGAGGAGGCGCAGTTGCTCGCGTTTTTCCAGGTGTGGTGGATCTTTGTGCTCATATTCTTTTCCATCGCCCAGACAAAACAGGTCTCCTATATGCTGCTGCTGACGCCTGCACTCGCGACCATCATTGGATGGAATCTCGCGCGCATGCTGGATGACTGGCGGCATACGCATCTTGCATGGGCCGGCGGGAGCGCGTTCATGTTCCTTGTGCTCGGACTTGGCTGGCTGATGAGCGGTGACAGTCTCGCGGGACTTGCCGAGGGCGGGCTCTGGCTCGGTACGATTACCCTGATCCTCGGGGCCGTAATCGTCTATACGATCACGGCGTCGCGGCAGTTCCTGCTCGCGGCATGGCTGCATGTGCTCGCGGGCATCGTGACAATGGTCATTGCCTTTGGCTTTATGATGCCCGCGATCGAGGGGCATTTCAGTGTGAAGCAGGTGGCGCTGGACTATGCTGCGAAGTATCATGCGGCAGCAGAGGCGGAGGGGAGAGCCCTCTACATCGACAAGCAGCTCCGCCCCGGCGTCATGGTCTATACGGATATCCCGGGCATTGAGGCAGACACGAACGAGGCGGGATCGCTCGCTGCGCTGCACGCGGATGAGCGGCCGAAATATATCATCATGCGCGACTTTATGTACCGCAAGATGATGAAGGAGCTCGGCGCGGAGAATTGGCAGCTCGTCGAAGAGCGCGACGGCATCTGTATATTTAAGGATGACAGAATATGAGCGCGCCCGTCCTCTATCTCGTCGTCCCCTGCTATAACGAGCAGGAAGTACTGAGCGATACGGCAGAAAAACTCGCGCATAAACTCACGCAGCTGATTGATGCCGGAAAAATCAGCGAGCGCAGCCGCATTGCCTTCGTCAACGACGGCAGCAGCGACCGCACATGGGAGATCATCCGTGCGTATACGGAGCGCAGCGCGCTTTTTTCCGGCATCAATCTCGCGCACAATGAGGGGCATCAGAACGCGCTCCTCGCCGGGCTGATGACGGTACTCCCGTATGCGGATGTCACGATCAGCATGGATGCCGACCTGCAGGATGATATCAATGCGGTCGACGCCATGCTCGAGAAATACGCGGCGGGGGTGAACATCGTCTACGGCGTGCGCGCGAACCGCAGCTCAGATACATTTTTCAAACGATTTACGGCGGAGAGCTTCTACCGTGCGATGCGGGCGCTCGGCGCCGACATCGTGTTCAACCACGCGGATTTTCGCCTGATGGATCGGCGGGCGCTCACGGCGCTCGCAGAGTATCCGGAGGTGAATCTCTTCCTGCGCGGTATCGTGCCCATGATCGGACTTACGCACGGTGTCGTCTACTACGCCCGCAAAGAGAGACTTGCGGGTGTATCGAAGTACCCGTGGCGGCGCATGGCGTCGTTCGCATGGGAGGGGGTGACCTCGCTCTCCGCGCGTCCTATCCGCCTCATTGCACAGATGGGCATGTTCATCTCCTTCATCAGCGGGCTGATGCTCATCTGGTCGATTGTCCGCCATTTTATCGGTGAGACAGTTGTCGGCTGGACGAGTCTCGTCGTTTCGCTCTGGTTCCTCGGCGGACTGATCCTGCTCTCCGTCGGCGTGATCGGCGAGTACGTCGCAAAGATCTATCTCGAGGTCAAGCGCCGCCCGCGCTACCTCGTGCAGGATTTTATCGACGGGAATGCAGAACAGAAACATGATTTTTGAAAAATTTTTTTGAAAGAAAAGAAGGATAATTTTATTTTGTGGAGAATTATTATCCGTGAAAGACAAAATAGATCATATCTATGATGTCTGACACTCCACATTTTGAACGAAGCGCTGATCAGCGAAGGCGAAATGACAGTGTTTCTTCAATTTTACTTTGCTGTGTATTTTATTTTGGAAGACCGATCATTCGGTGCTTCCGCAATAGGAGGGATTTAAAATGTCCGTTTTTTATCTTGCAGGCAAGAAGCATATGGTTGAGGTCTACGGCGATGAGGCTCTGAAGCTCACCGCAAACGGCGAGGAACTCAAGGCGATCGTGCCGAACACGGAGGACGCGGCGCAGGAGAAGCACGTTCCCGTAGCAACCTACGATGCGGCGAAGAACGAGGTGCATGTAAAGGTCGGTTCTGTCGCCCATCCGATGACCGAGGCTCATCTCATTGAGTGGATCATGCTCGTGACGAAGAAGGGCGTGCAGCGTGCTGATCTTACAGCGACGGATGCGCCCGAGGTTACGTTCCGTCTCGCGGACGGCGATGCGCCGGTGCGCGTGCTCGAGTACTGTAATCTGCACGGACTCTGGCAGGCTGCGGTCTAAATCGCGCCGTATTCTGCAAAATAAAGCCGCTGTACCGTTTGTGCAGCGGCTTTTTATCGGTTGATCCGCCTTTGTTCAAATTAAAATTCTAGCGTATTTCCAATTTTCTCTGTATATAATTCATCTCAGCAAGAAGGAGAATTTGGGTGTAAATTGGGGAGGATACGGAATGCGCTGGGCACGGATAAGCGTTGTGACAACGCATGAGGGCGCAGATCTCATCGCAAATATTCTAATGGAACTCGGTGCTGCCGGCACCGAGATCGACGATCCGTCGCTCGTGAACGAGTACATTGACGCGGGGCTTTGGGACTATACCGATCTGCCGCGCGCAGAGGATACGGAGACGGTGACGGTGCGGGCATATCTGCCGGAGGATGCGCGCCTGGAGAGCAGCCTCCTTGCGCTTGCCGAGCGCATCGCAGCACTCAGACATGCAGGTGCTGCGCTCGGTGCGGGGACGATCTCTCACAGTTTCCTTGCCGATGAGGATTGGGCAGAGACGTGGAAGGCATACATTCACACGGAGAAGATCGGGGAGCGGATTGTTGTTCGCCCCACATGGGAGGAATACACCCCGTCGGCGGATGAGATCGTCATTGAACTCGACCCGGGGGCGGCATTCGGCACGGGGGCGCATGCGACAACCGCGATGTGCCTGCGCTGGCTAGAACATCTCGTGAGTCCAGGGATGCGCGTCTATGATGTGGGCTGCGGGTCGGGGATTCTCGCCGTTGCAGCGGCGAAGCTCGGTGCGGGCGAAGTCATCGCGATGGACTACGATCCCGTGGCGGTCTCCGTTGCAGAGGAAAATATTCGCCAGAACAATGTCCATAATGTTGTCGCCTGCGAGAGCGATCTGCTCTCGGCGTGCGAGGGAGCTGCGCCTGCAGAGCTGATTACGGCGAACATCATTGCAGACGTCATCATTCGCCTCTTTGCTCAGCTTGATCGCCATCTTGCTCTCGGCGGCACTCTGCTCGCCTCAGGCATCATCGACGACCGTATCGCAGATGTCGAGCATGCGGCGGCACAGCACGGCTTTACGGTGCTCGATATGACCTGTGAGAAGGAATGGGCGGCGATGATCATACGCCGCGCTACGGATATTAAGAACTGATGCGGCGGCTGTTTTATGCGGGGAAACTTGCAGAGGAAATTCGCATTACGGGCGGGGATGCGCATCATCTTGCCCGAGTTATGCGCGCGCAGATCGGAGATGCTGTGATTGTTGCCGGAGCAGACGGCAGAGCAGCACGCATGACGGTGACCGCCGCTGCACGCGATGCTGTGACCCTGGCTCTTGCAGAATATATTGTGCAGGAAGAAGCGTGCGGCATCGAGGTATTCCTTGCGCAGGCACTGCTCAAAGGGGAGAAGATGGACTTCGTCGTGCAGAAGGCGGCGGAGCTTGGCGCAGCGGGGATCTATCCGGTTGAAACGGAGCATGTCGTGGTGCGCTATGACATGAAAAAGGCGGCGGCAAAAACTGCGCGCTGGCAAAAGATCGCCGATGAGGCAGCGAAGCAGTGCGGACGCAGCAAGCTGATGCCGGTCGCTCCGATCCGGGCGCTCGCGGATCTTTTGGTGGATGCGCGGATCTTCGACCCGGCAGATACGGCGATTGTATTCTGTTATGAGCAGGAACATCGGCAGTCTGTACGAACAGTCCTGCAGACGATCAAAGCAAGGCGTGTTGTTATTTTCGTCGGGGCAGAGGGGGGCTTCTCTCCTGCCGAGGCGGATATGATCTGCGCGGCGGGCGGACAGCCGGTCTCTCTCGGACGGCTGATCCTGCGTGCGGAGACGGCGGCGCTTACGGCGCTCGCAGTGACACAGTATGAATTGGGAAATTTGTAAGGGAGGAAATCCTATGAAAAAGAAATATGCAGCGCTCTTTGCGGCAGTTTTTGCGCTCTCTATGATTACGGGCTGCGGCGGCAGCGACAAAGCAGAAACAGGGGCCACCGCCAGCGCGCAGCCTGCGGCAGAGACACAGGGGCGCGGACTCAGCGGTGAAACGGCGCCGAAGTTTACGCTCAAGAATCTGGCGGGAGAGGATGTTGCCGTCGAGGCGAAGGGCAAGCCTTATGTGATCAATTTCTGGGCGACATGGTGTCCGCCCTGTCAGGCGGAGATCCCTGATCTGGCAGCGTTCTATGCAGCGAACGGCAATAAGGCGGATTTCTACGCGGTCAATCTCCAGGAGGAAGCGCAGCCGGTGCAGAAGTTTATGACGGAGCGCAAGGCCGATCTTCCCGTCATACTCGATACAAACGGTGATGCGGCAAACCTCTACGGTGTGCGCGCGATCCCAACGACCGTCGTCGTAAATGCCGAGGGCAAGGTCGTCTACCGCAAGACGGGCGGCGTGACCAAAGAGGAACTCGAAGATGTCATCAACCACCTCTAAAAGGCACTTTCGGGAGGGGCTGCACGCATGGAGCTGACACTTCTCGGCGGGGCCTTCCTCGCGGGATTCCTCTCGTTCATCTCGCCCTGTGTTCTGCCGCTCCTTCCCACGTTCTCACTGATCCTTGCGAAGAACAGTCAGCAGGACGGCGGTGAGGCAAGACGCCTCTACGCCAATACAACTGCATTCCTCGCGGGATTTACGCTCGTTTTTGTTCTGCTCGGTGCGACAGCGTCGCTCATTGGGGCCTGGCTCTTTTCCTATCAGGATATCCTGCGGCAGGGAGCGGCCGTGCTCATCATCGTGATGGGGCTCTTTATGACGGGGTGGATCAAGATCCCGCTCCTTCTGCGTGAGTATCGTCCGTTTCAGCGGCGCGGGTTCGGCGGCATCGGGGGCGCGTTTCTCCTTGGCTGCGGCTTTACGCTTGGCTGGACGCCGTGTACGGGGCCGATGCTCGCAACCATCCTGCTCTATGCGGGAGATACGGCGACGGTCGGCGCGGGAGCCCTCCTGCTCCTCGTATACAGCCTCGGCTTTGCTGTTCCGTTCTTCCTGCTCGCCGTGATCTGGCGGCGGCATATCATGAAGCTGCGGGCCTTCTATCAGTATTTGCCGATCATCCAGCGCGCAGCGGGCATCGTGCTCGTTCTCCTCGGCATACTGCTCTGGTCGGATTCGTTGGCCTATCTTGTGCGCATCCTGTCGTAAAACTTCCAGAATATAGAATGACCTCTCCACATTTTTGCTGATGCAGAGAGGCCATTTTTATTTTGCAAATTAAGGGAATTCGCTGCGTGTATCCGCGTTGTAAATGGTGTCCCGTCCTTGACAGAAGAATATGCGGAAGAATGCGGAAGGATAGAGGAGCGGCGCCCAGACCAGAAGACAATAACATACGATTGTCTTGTGCGAAACGCCAAGATCCTTGCAGCGCCGTGCAGCGATGGAGTAGAAGGATAAAATACCGACCGCAGTGGTTGCGATATACAAAAGATCGAGCTCTTGTGAAGGCTTTAGGGAACGCAGCCATTCGATTTCTGAAAAAGCCACGAACGCCCATACGATCAATTCCAGAAGGAAATATTTTCGGTTCAGACGTGCACGGAAAATACGGTAGCGGAGCCCGCTGTCCATTGGCGGCGGAGGCTCACACGCTGCGGCCGCACGCTTGATCTCCCGATCCTTCCGATAGGCTTTCAAAAACAGTGTGAGGAATATCGTCAGGGAGACGTAAGAGGAAAATTCCTCTGCCCATATACTTTCATTCATAAACCGGATCCTTTGCAGCTTTTGCATCAAATCATATCACGAATGCTGAACGCGGACAAGAGTTTACAATACATTGTATTTTGATAGTTCATATGCTATGGTATATGAAAAGGAGAGGTTATGATTTCACAGAACAAAGGGGAAATGTATTTTACAACGCGGGAACTCGTCTTTACCGCGCTTATGACGGCGTTTGTCTTTACGGCGACCTATCTGCCGCACATTCCGATTCCGCTCGGCTATGCGCATCTCGGGGACGCCGTGATCTTTCTGCTCGCACTCATGGCGGCGCGCCGCGTGACTTTTTTTGCCGCCTGCGTCGGTTCGGTGCTTGCCGACCTTCTCGGCGGCTTTGTGCTCTGGGCACTGCCGACCCTCATCATCAAATTTGTGATGGCAGAGATCGTTTTCCGCATTGCGCGCAGGAGAGACAGCCTTGCGGGCCGCAGGAATATCATCGCCGCGCTCGTGCTCTCGAGCCTTTGGATGGCGGCAGCATATACCCTCGCAGGAGCGGTGCTCTACGATAGTTTAACAGCGGCGCTTGCCTCCTCGCCCGGTCTTCTTATGGAGGGCCTCGTCAACGGTGTGATCGCGCTTCTCCTGCTGCCGCTGTTGCGGGAGCATTTTCCGAGACGTTAATCGTTTGGCTATATTTTAGCAGAATGAGGATTCTTCGATAAATAAGATATAGGCAAATATCCGGAGGCGGTAAGGTGAATTTCCATGTGACGCTTGAGAACAAAGATACGCGTGTCCGCAAAGTGCATCATGAAAATGGGAAGACCGTATTAACAGCGGGGGTCGGCTCCTGTCTCCTCAATGGAAATTTTATTGTGCAGAGTGATGCCGCGCATGTGCTGATCGGGCGATATTCGTTGCTGGACTATGGCGTGACCTTTGTGTTCGGCGAGAAGGAATGCACATGTGCGGCAAACTATTCATTCGAGATGCTTGCAGCAAATGGGGATGATTTGAAGCTTGTTCCCGTCGGTGAGCGGAATCAGATCATCATCGGAAATGATGTACGCATCGGCGCGGGCGCAATTATTATGGGCGGCGTCCGTATCGGCAATGGGGCTGTGGTAGAGGCAGGAGCAGTTATTGCGGAAGATGTGCCGCCCTATGCCGTTATGGCAGGCAATCCGGCGCGCGTCCTCCGGCATCGGTTTGATGAAGATACGACAGCTGCGCTCCTGCAGATCAGATGGTGGGATTGGCCCGAGGGGAAAATTCGGGAACATATCCGACTACTTTGCGGAGATGCGGTAAAGTTTACCCGGAAATTCTCTGTTGAGGCAAACGACACAGCAGGAACGGGTGCGACTGCGCTTCAGCTGTGCGACCTCAAAAAACAGGGCTATCGGATCTACTATTTCGTACCGGACTTTTCTTCGGCAGAAGCGATTTGGCGCAAGGTGTTCCGGGACTATCTTCGATCGTATACGGCAGAGGATCAAACAGCTCTCTTTATCGAGATCCCGGAGACGGCAGCTTCGGCAGAGACAGATGAGCTCCTTTCGTTGTTGTCAGCGCTCGGTACAAATGCGCCCCTTGTGCTGTCGCACACATGTCCGGAGGGATTTGATGCGGAGGCTCTTCAGCAGGCAGAATGCTTTATTACAACCAAGGAAGCCATATCATCGCAATGTGCGGACTATGCCGCTGAGGCAGGCGTGCGGACTGCCTATGGTCTGGACGACGCGCGCAGCTTGTTTGGCGTTTCGAAGGAGTTTGATGTCAGCATTTGTGTTCTGACCTGCCGGCCGGACTATGAGAAGCTTTTCATTACGCTGACCTCTGCGATTCAGCAGCGAGGATGCAGTTATGAGATTGTGATCGCAGATGACGGCACGGTAGATTTTCAGCAGCAGGAAATCGAGCTGTGGCTGCTGCGTCACAGCTTCATCGATTATACTGTGGTGCGCAGCCTCGAGAATCGGGGGACGGTGCATAATGCGGCAAGTGCGCTGCGTGCGGCGCGCGGACGCTGTGTAAAGATGATCTCTCCGGGAGACTACTTTTACAGATACGATGTGTTGACGAAAATGCTCCGCTTCATGGAGGAGAGAAACTATAAAATCGCATTTGGTCGTACCTGCTGCTATCAGTCCGATCATCGTGGCTATAAGATTGTCAACACGATGAATCCCCTGCATTTGCACCCCTATCGCAGCAGCGATATGCGTGCCGTCAAAGAAGCCTATCTGATTTACGGCGATTTTGCCTGCGGCGCTGCGTTTATGGGGGAGCGAAGGCTGGTGCAGTCATATATAGAGGAAATTCTCGGCAAAATTATCTATGGAGAAGACGGCATATATGCAATGATGCTCGCAGACGATATCGAACTCGGTTTTTGGGATGAGAATTTTATATGGTATGAATACGGCGTCGGAATCTCCATGGGCGCATCGGAAGAGTGGAAGGCACGCATTGGAAAAGACAGTGCAGTATGTTTTGCGCTGATTGAACATAAGCACCCGGAAATTCGAGCGGAAAAAGAGAAGCGGCGTCTCGCTCACGGCGAAGAAGACTTCAACGCGGTGCGCCAGCAGTATGCAAGAGAGGTCGTTGCCGCGCAGATGGAAGAAGCGGGCGGATACAGACAGAATGTAGACCCGCATGAACTCGAGAAACTGGTGAAGAAAAGGGTTGTGTTCGCATAATTTTTGAGAGCTTTCCGCGTTGCGCATAAGGGGATGGACATTGAACTTTCATGTGGTATTGGAAAATAAAGACGCGCATATCCGCAAAGTAATCCGTGAAAACGGGAAAACCGTATTGACGGCAGGGGCGGGCTCCTATGTACTCGGCGGGAACTTCACTGCGGATGACGACGATGTCCACGTACTGATCGGGCGCTATTCTGCCGTCTCTGACGATGTCGCGTTTATCTTTCAGAACGAAAATGAATGCAAAACGGCGCATGCTTCCATCGTGCCGCATAGCGCAGACAAATGGACAGACCGTCATTCAGGCAGACAGATTATCATTGGGAATGACGTACGGATCGGCGGCAAAGCGACGATTCTGGGCGGTGTCCGTATTGGCAATGGGGCTGTGGTAGAGGCGGGAGCAGTCGTGACGGAAGATGTGCCGCCTTATGCCGTTATGGCAGGCAATCCGGCGCGCGTCCGCCGGCATCGCTTCGATGAACAGATCGCTGCTGCGCTCGAGCGGATCAAGTGGTGGAATTGGCCCGAGGCAAAGATTCGGGCGCATATTCATATGCTCTGCGGAGATATGGCAAAGTTTATCCATAAATTTTCTGCGGCGCAAAATGATACGCCGGCTGCAGCGAATGAAACTGCGCTTCCGCTTAGGATGCTCAAAGAGCAGGGCTGTCGGATCTACTATTTTGTGCCGGACTTCTCATCAACGGAAGCGATTTGGCGCAAGGTGTTCCGGGACTATCTTCGATCATATACGGCAGAGGATCCAGCTGCTCTGTGTTTGGAACTCGGGCGGAAGGCTCCGCCTGCAGCCCTTGGTGAACTCAATGAACTGCTTTCAGCGCTCGGGGAGAAGGCGCCGCTTGTACTGACGCATGAGAGCGGAAGGGACTTTTCCGTTCGAGCACTGCAGCAGGCAGATGTTCTGATTACGACCAAAGAGGATGTTTCATCCCGCTGTGCGGATTATGCCGCTGCTGCAGGGGCGGAGATTGTCTATGGCGGAGACGAACAGAGCAGGATTTTTCATGTTTGGAAAGAATACAATATCAGTATCGGAATTTTGACCTATCAGCCGGACTATGAAAAACTGCTGATGACGCTGACCTCCGTGATTCGGCAGCAAGGATGCAGTTATGAGATTGTGATCGGAGATGACGGTTCCAAGGATTTTCGAGAGCGGGAGCTCGAACTGTGGCTGCTGCAGCATGGATGCAGGGATTATGTGATCGTACGAAGTCCCGAGAATAAGGGAACGGTGCATAATGTGATGAACGTCCTCACTGCAGCACGGGGGCATTACGTGAAGCTGATCTCTCCGGGAGATTATCTCTACAATGACCATGTTTTAGCGGATATGCTGCGCTTTATGGAGGAGAACAGCTATAAAATAGCCTTCGGGCGTGCATGTTATTACTCCAAAATGGGTGATAAATATCATCTGATCAACCGCATGAATCCCTTTCAGTTGCGGCCGTACAGAGAACGGGACTTCTCTGCAGTCAAAGAGGCGTATCTGGTCTATCAGGACTATGTGGTCGGGGCTGCATTTATGGGAGAGCGCAGCTTGCTCGCCGCCTATACAAGGGATATACTCGGCCAAATTATTTACACGGAGGATGCTGTCTATCCGATTATGATTGCCGATGATATTCGGCTCGGGTTCTGGGATGAGAATTTCGTATGGTACGAGTATAACACCGGCATATCCGGCGATTTGTCGCAGGAGTGGAGAGAACGCCTTCTGTATGACAGCAAACGTACGCTTGCGATCATTGCGGAACGACACAGCGAGATCTTGGACATCATTTTTGGATCGGACGGCGGAAAACAGCACGATGATGCGGCATACAGGAGAAAGCGAGCAGCATACTATGCGGAAGCAGAGAGAATGTTAGCCGCAGGTTCTTACCTGCAGAACGTCGATCCGGCAGAGCTGAGCAAGCTGGTTCATGCGGAAGTCGTAACTTAATCGTTTTCAATCAGATGGGGGCACTATGCAAATTGTAAAATATATGTTCCAGCCGCATGGCGATGCGCGCGGGATGCTCGTGGCTCTGGAAGAATTTAACGACATTCCCTTTCGCATCAAGCGTGTTTACTATATGTATGACACCGTGGAGGGCGTTGTGCGGGGGCATCATGCGCATAAACGGCTGGAGCAGATCCTGATCTGTATTCATGGGAAATGCAAGATTCGCCTCGACAACGGCAGTGAGAAGAAGGTTGTTCTTCTTGAAAAACCATATGAGGGGCTTTATATTTCGCATGCCATGTGGCGTGAGATGTATGATTTCTCACCGGATGCCGTGCTCATGGTGCTGGCGTCCGAGGTCTATGACGAATCCGACTACATACGGGATTACGATGAGTTCCTGCGCATGGTAAATGAAGGGCGCACATCTGCGGCTCCTAAGAATTGATCATAAATGGGGGAGAATATGCACAGAGGGGAGAGAATCGCATACCATCCGGACATTGACGTTTCGGTGTGTGTGCTTACCTATCGGCCGAATCTGCCGAAGCTGTTTGCCACGCTTGAATCCATTGTCTGCCAGCAGGGCTGTTCCTTTGAAATCATCATTGCAGATGACGGCACACCGGATTTTGACAGAAAAATGATTGAGGCGTATTTTGCGCAGCGAAATTTCCATGCCTATATAATTGCGGCAAATCCCTACAACAAGGGGACAGTGAAAAATACGGCGAGCGCGTTTCCCGTGATGCGGGGCCGCTACATCAAAGCGATTTCTCCGGGCGATTTCCTGTACGATGAAACTGCTTTGGCGCGTATGCTTCGATTCGTGGAGAACAGTCAATATCGGGTCGCTTTTGGGTGTACGTATTACTATCAAGAAGCAGGACCGCAAAACTATGAGGTGCTCGGTCAGCTCCAGCCGTCCAATATGGAGTCCTATCGCAGAAAGGCCTTTTCTGAAATTAAGAAGGAATATCTCATTGTACCGGACTTTCCTGTCGGCGGCGCGTTCTTTACGGAGGCAGAACTGCTCATCTCCTATACGGAGAAAATTCTTGGAAAGATTATATACGGCGAGGACTGCGTATATAACATCATGATTGCGGACGGAATTGAACTGGGATTCTTCGACGATCATTTTATCTGGTATGAAAAGGGCTCCGGCGTTTCATGGCAGCCTGAGTGGCAGCAGGCAATCCGTGCCGATCAAAATATGTACTATACAATGATCGCGGAGGATCATCCCGAACTGCGTGATCTGTGCAGTTGGAAGATTGACCCGGAGCACCATGCGGGCGAGCTCTATGAACTGTATATCGACGAATACATAAAGGAGGCTGTCCCCCGCATGCAAAGAGAAAATGCCGCCTCTTTAAAGCGGATCAACCAAGCGTATTTACAGCGCTGGCTTCGTTCCGGCCTGCTGTACGCCAATGGACGATGAGATCGTCCGGCTGCGGCAGCACAAGCGCTTTGCCGATGTATTCCTCTGACAACAAAGGAAAAATGATGAACATTGATCTTGCTGTTCTTGGACGACAGTATGACATTCACGCAGCAGAATATGAAGAGGCTGCGCTGCGTGCGCTCCGCTCCGGATGGTATATTCTGGGGCCGGAGCTGGAGGCGTTTGAACGGGAGTTTGCCGCCTATACAGGAGCAAAATATGCAGTCGGGCTGAACTCCGGGCTCGATGCCCTGACGCTCTCCGCTGCAGCGCTCGGCATCGGCGCGGGGGATGAGGTTGTCGTTCCGGCGAATACCTATATTGCGACAGCGCTTGCCGTTACGGAGAACGGCGCATCTCTCGTCTTTGCCGAGCCGGACGCGTACTACAATCTTGATGCCGCGCAGCTGGAAGCCGCGATAACATCGCGCACGCGCGCGATCATGCCCGTTCATCTCTACGGGCAGGCAGCCGATATGCCGCATATTATGCGTGCCGCAGAAAAATATCACCTCGCCGTCATTGAGGACTGCGCCCAGTCGCACGGCGCACATTTCGGCGCAACGATGACGGGCCGATTCGGCAATATCGGATGCTTTAGCTTTTACCCGACGAAGAACCTCGGCGCGTTCGGCGACGCGGGTGCCGTTGTGACGGATGATGCGGTGCTCGCAGAGAGGATCCGCATGCTCAGAAACTACGGCAGCAAGGAAAAGTATCATAATGAAATGTGTGGCGTGAACTCCCGTCTGGATGAAGTTCAGGCGGCTCTTTTGCGCGTGAAGCTGAAATATCTGCCGGAGCTGACCGCCGAGCGAAAGGAGATTGCCGGTCAGTATCTGTCTGGCATACAAAATGAACACATCCTTCTGCCTCAGCTGCGGGAAGGCGCCGAGCATGTCTACCACCAGTTCGTCGTTCGGACAGCGCAGCGGGACGGATTCAAAAAATATCTCTCTGAACGCGGCATAGAGACCGTGATTCACTATCCGATCCCGCCGCACCGTGCAGAATGTTATGCGGGGCTCGGGTATGGGCGCGGCAGCTTCCCGCTGACGGAACGCTATGCCGATGAGGTGCTGAGCCTGCCGATGTTCAACGGAATGCGGGCGGATGAGATCGCCTATGTGATCGAGACCGTCAATGCATATCGCCCGTAATTCCGGCAAGGAGATTCTATGCGGAAACTTCGTCTGGAAGGAAACACGGTATATTTGGAAGAGACCGCGGAAAAATATTTCCCGTATATTATTGCATGGCGCAATGATCCTCTGAACAATCGCTATCTGAACCAGCCCTTTCTTCTCGATATGGAAAAACAGAGGGCGTGGTATCGGCGGTATTGCTCCGATCCGACGCAGGGACTTCTGGTCGTTGTGGACAAACAGAATGACACGCCGTTTGCCACGATGGGCTGGACAGATCATATTCCTGCGGAGAGACTGTGCATCACGGGGCGCCTGCTTGTCGGCGACCGACGTTATCGGGGGAGTCCGCTCTTTGCAGAAGCAACGCTGCTCTTTGCGGACTATATGTACGGCGCATTTGGCGCAGATACCTGTTATGCACATATCGTGCATGAGAATATTGCATCCGTGCGCTATCATGAAAAATACGGGTTTCATCGGAATATCGGAGCAGCACGCTTCCCCCGCGAGCTCGTGGTGAACGGCATGCGGCAGATGGAGTATGTTCGCACCAAAGAGGCGTGGCTTTCGGTGCGGGAGCATACGGTTCGGAGTTTATCCGAAATAAGTAAGACAACACTTTTGCTAAGATAGGCGGGAATTATGCAGGGACGATCATTTTCCAACATGAACACAGCGGCATATTACCTTCAGGAACTTCACAACCGTCCGCATCCGGAGCGCAGGATGCGGGTTGTCTTTCTTGTGCAGAACGACTTTATTTGGGATAAACAGTCTCCCGTATATGATGCATTCGCAGCGGACGATGACGTGGAGCCGATCATCGTGCTGCTTCCGACATATACTGCGACAGACCATACGGCAGGGAAGCGCGTGGGAGAATACGAAGAGCGCTATTGGCATTTTTTCCACGATCGCTATCAGGATGTTTATGATTTTACCAATGTTCTCGATCTGCGGGTCTTTCAGCCGGATTATATATTCTTGGCGCTGCCCTATGAAGATCTGCGCCAGATGGGCGGCACCCATACGACAGATCTCGTTAAAATTGCAAAACTCTGCTATATCGCATACGGCACGCAGGGAACGAAGTTCTTTATTCATTGGGAGACGATGATGCAGGAGTTCTTCTCGCATATGACGTTTCATTTCTGTGACTCGCCGGAAGAGAAGGCTGCGATGGAATCTGCCTATTCGCATACGGCTTCTGCCGGACTGCAGCATTTCGAGGATCTCGGCTATCCGAGCTTTGTGCCCTACTTGGAATATCGCGGCGAGCCGCACGGCACACGCAGAATCCTTTGGATGCCGCGTTGGACAACAGATCCTATGGTGGGAGGAAGCCATTTCCTTGATTATAAAGATCATTTTGTTGACTTTGCGGCAAAATATGGGAGCAGCGAATTAAAATTTGCAGTTCGTCCGCATCCGTTTATGTTTGATAACTTTATCCAGCGGGGGGATATGACGGAGAACGAGGTCGCATCTTATAAAGCGATGCTGGATGCATATGGGATTGAACTTGACGACGGAGCATATACGCCGTTTGAGGCACTCAGCCGCGCAGACATCCTGCTTACGGATTTTTCATCTCTCAATATGCCCTTTTTCCTTTTGGACCGCCCGCTGGTCTATTGCCCGAACGGCGTCGAACTGACCGACGACTATAATAAAATGCTGGAAGGAAGCTATGTTGCAGAGGATTGGACGCAGGCAGAATATTATTTGGAGCAGCTGATCCGCTCCGAAGATCCTGCCGCGGATCGGCGCAGGACGATTGTTGCCGAATTTCGAGAAAAACACGGCGGAGCGGCAGAGCGTATTGTCGCCCGCCTTAAAAAAGACCACGCGGACAGCCTGTGCTCGGAGCATGTATATCTGCCCGACGTTGAAAAATGGATTTTTGACCAAAAGAAGGCGCTCGTTTCGGTAATCGGCGGCGGAAACGAGGAACTGCTTCAAGATTTTTGCGCACAGGAATGGTATACGCTCTATTTGGCGCTCCTGCCGCTGCGCCTGCACAATGAAAACCTCGTGTGGGGAGAAGAGCAGATCCTTGGAAAGCTGCAGGAGATGTATGAATCTGCGGAGGTGCGGGAGCGTCGTTCCCGCCTCGTCCTTGCGATGCTTCTCTTTGCAGATCCGCTGACGCTTCCGGTCCCCGTCGAAATCGATCTGTGGCCGGGAACCCTGTATCACGATATACAGAATGTTGTTCGCCGGCATCGTTTGGAACTCGGCATTATATAAACGCGGAATGGGGCCTTGTGTGTGATATCGAATCGGGAAACGCAATCGAGATCAATGCAGATGGAAGAGGAGCGCTTTATTCGGCGTACGATCCAGCTGCACTTCGGCAGAGAGGCGGCTGACGGTACTCTGTTGCCGCTCAAGGAAGGAATGACCAATGACTCTTTCCTCTTCGTTGTGAATGGACAGAAATATATCTTTCGCTACAACGGACACGGGACAGAGCTCCTCATCGACCGTGAAAACGAGAAGGTCGTCTATGAACTCCTCGGTACCGCTGATATTACGGAACATGTCATTGCACTCAGCATTGATCCCGGGTATAAAATCTCATGTTACTATGAGGGTGCCCGTGTCTGCGATCCTCATAATACGGATGAAGTAAAACGATGTATGAGGGCACTGCGGGCCTTTCATGAGCGCAGATTGACCGGTGCAAAGGTTTTTGACCCGTTTGAAACACTGGAATTCTATGAAGAGCTGATGCCGTTGGAGAGACTCCGCTGCATCGAATATCGAAATGTGCGGGCGGAGGTCTTTTTCCTGCGGCCTTTTCTTGCTCCTTTTTTAACAGATCGTGTGACGCTTTGTCATATTGATTCGATTTTCGACAACTTCCTGTTTGTTGAAGGACGGGAGCACCCCTATCTCATCGATTGGGAGTATGCGGGACTCTCTGACCCCCTCATTGATATTGCGATGTTTGCGATTTATGCAAATTATACGGAGGAAGAGACAAAGCAGCTGCTTGCGGGATACTTTCCTGAGGGCTTCGATGATCGGATCAGAGCGAGAGTATATGCCTATATGGCGGTCGGGGGACTCCTTTGGAGCTGTTGGTGTGCCTATAAGAGTTCGTTCGGCGTAACGTTCGGCGCGTATGCAGAGAACCAGTTCCGCTTTGCAAGAGACTATCCTGCAAAGGCACGGGCTCTGCTGGAGAATGCATTATGAGACGGTATCCTCTGTGGCTGATGCTCGGCCTCCTAAGCGGATTCCTTTGGGGATGCAATAACTATTTGTACGATATTGGCGCACGACCTCTTCTCGAAGGAAATTTAGCGGCGGGGATTATCGTTCCGCTCGTCTGTACCGCTGTCAATGATATGAGCGCAGCTGTGTCTTTGCTCCTCGTGAACGGGATCCGCGGCGCTCTGCATGCCGTCCGCACGATCTTTCATCGTTCTGGGGCTTTTCTATGTGCTGCGGCGCTTCTTGGCGGACCGCTCGGACAACTTTCCTATTGTCTCGGCATTCTCTGGGCAGGACCGACCTATGCATTGGCACTCTCGGCGCTTTACCCCGTTGTCGGCTGTATTCTTGCCAGAGTGATCCTGCATCAAGCAATAACAATGCGTATGGGGCTTGGCATTGCGCTTGCGGTAACGGGGGCAGTCCTCACGGCGGGGACGCCGTCAGATTTTGCTGCTCCGCTGCTTCTTCCGGGTCTTGTCTGCGGGCTTGCTGCAGCATTTTGCTGGGGGAGTGAAATCGTGCTTGCCGTGCGCGGCATGGAGGACATTGAGCCTGACCTTGCGATTACGCTGCGTGAGTGTATTTCCGGCAGCGCTTTACTGTTCATGTCACTGATCATTTTACCGGGGAGATTGATATGGGAGGAGATTTCATCCCACCCCGACGTACTTGGATCGCTTGTCGCCGCGGGCATCATCGCAGGTGCATCCTATTTTCTCTGGTACGCGGTTAATAGAGCCATTGGATGCGCACGCGGAATGGCGCTGAACGCAAGTTATATCATTTGGGGCGTGCTTCTGCAGTGGGGAATTGGGGGAGCAATGGTGTCGGGACAGATGATTTTAGGCTGTGGACTTGTCTTTGCTGGAGTTGTGTTGGTTTCTCTTTATCCGCAGAAGGCCGAGAATATACTATGACATATGAGGAGTTTCTAAAGCTTTCCGAACGGTGTAAAACAGACGGCACGTGCCGGCAGAAACGCGCTGCGGCGGCGCTCGAAAGCTATCGTGTGAAAAATGCCGTACTGATGGCCGCCGGATATGGCAGCCGTCTTGCGCCGATTACGGATAAGATGCCGAAGGGGCTGCTGCGGATTCGCGGCGAAGTGCTTGTTGAACGTCAGATACGGCAGCTGATTGCAGCGGGGATCGGAGATATTTTCCTCGTCGTAGGATATCGAAAAGAACAATTTTCCTATCTTGCCTCAGACCCGCATATCCATATCATTGAGAATCCGGATTATTTTCGTTACAACAACACGTCGTCTCTCTATCGTGTCCTGGATGTGCTCGACAACACCTATATCTGTTCGGCAGATCATTATTTCACGGAAAATGTTTTTGAGTCGTATGTCTATCGCTCCTACTATGCATCGATTTATGGTGAGGAGCCTACGGGAGAATACTATCTGTCTGTCGATGCGGACAACCGCATTACCGATGTGCAGATCGGCGGGCAGCGCGGTTGGTATATGATGGGCCAGGTGTATTTTTCAAGGGGGGTCAGCGAGCGATTCCGCGCGCTGCTAAAGAGTGCGTATGAGACAGACGAAGCCGTTCGCGGACTCCTCTGGGAACAATTCTATATGCGGCATATCGATGATCTTGCACTTTACCGAAGGTGTTATGCGGACAATGTCATTTATGAATTTGATACGTTGGCGGATATCCAGGCGTTTGATCCGAACTTTACCTCTTGATCGGATCTTAAAAAATGAGAATTTCTATTGATTGCAGTGGGGGTAACATATGTTACGTCCCTTCAGAAATCCCTTTGCTATAATTGCTATAAGAAATGTGTATTATAACGGGAGCAAAGGAGAAATTCCCATGGATGCTAAAATGTTTTGCTATCAGTGCCAAGAAACGGCGGGCGGCAAGGGCTGCACGATGCAGGGGGTCTGCGGCAAGAAGCCGGATGTCGCGGAAATGCAGGATCTCCTTGTCTATGTGACGAAGGGGCTCGGCGCTGTGACGACGGCGCTGCGCGCAGAGGGCAAGAGCGTTTCGATCGAGACGAATCACCGTGTGACGATGAATCTTTTCGTGACGATCACGAACGCGAATTTTGACCGTGAGGCGATCATGGATGTGATCGAGGAGACACTCGCGCTGAAGGAGGAGCTGCTCGGCCACCTGAGCGATGCCTCTCATCTGCCTGCGGCGGCGCATTGGACGGCACCGCGTGCAGAGTTCTCGGCGAAGGCAAAGACGGTCGGCGTGCTCGCAACGGAGAACGAGGACGTACGAAGCCTGCGTGAGCTTACGACTTATGGGCTTAAGGGGCTCTCTGCCTATATGGAGCACGCGAATGCGCTGGGCTACGAGAACGAGGAAGTGGATGTGTTCCTGCAGCGCGCGCTGGCACAGCTGCTCGACGATACGATGGACGGCGGTGCGCTGACGGCTCTTGTTCTCGAGACGGGCAAGTGGGGCGTTGCCGGCATGGCGCTCCTCGATACGGCGAACACGGAGAGTTACGGCAACCCCGAGATCACGAAGGTAAAACTCGGCGTCCGCAATCGTCCGGGCATCCTTATCTCCGGTCATGACCTCAAGGATCTCGAGCGCCTCCTCGAGCAGACGAAGGGGACGGGCGTCGATGTCTATACGCATGGCGAAATGATCCCCGCGCATTACTACCCCGCGTTCAAGAAGTACGACAACCTCGTCGGCAACTACGGCAACGCGTGGTGGCAGCAGAAGGAAGAGTTCGAGAAGTTTAACGGTGCGATTCTCATGACGACAAACTGCGTTGTGCCGCCGAAGGACAGCTACAAGGACCGTCTTTTCACAACGGCTGCTGTCGGCGTGCCGGGCTGTACGCATATCCCGCTCGTTGACGGTGAGAAGGATTTCACGCCCGTCATCGAGTGCGCGAAGAAGTGCGCCCCCCCGACGGAGTTGGAGACGGGCGAGATCGTCGGCGGGTTCGCGCATGAGCAGGTCTTTGCCGTTGCGGATAAGGTCGTTGAGGCCGTGAAGAGCGGTGCGATCAAGAAGTTTGTCGTAATGGGCGGCTGTGACGGCCGCATGAAGTCGCGCGACTACTATGGCGAATTCGCAGAGAAGCTGCCGAACGATACGGTCATCCTTACGGCAGGCTGTGCGAAGTATAAGTATATCAAGAAGAATCTCGGCGATATCGGCGGCATCCCGCGCGTACTCGATGCCGGCCAGTGCAACGATTCCTACTCGCTCGCACTGATCGCGCTGAAGCTCAAAGAGGTGTTCGGTCTGGATGACATCAACGATCTTCCGATTGCCTACAATATCGCGTGGTACGAGCAGAAGGCCGTCATCGTTCTCCTCGCTCTGCTCCACCTCGGCGTGAAGAACATCCACCTCGGTCCCACGCTCCCTGCGTTCCTTTCTCCGAATGTCGCGAAAGTCCTCGTCGAGAACTTCGGCATCGGCGGCATTACGAATGTCGAGGATGATATGGCGATGTTCGGCATCGAGGTAAACGAACCGTCGGCTGCTGCCGTATAAAATACGAACTTCCACAGCAAAGCGTCTGCTCCAAGGGCGGACGCTTTTGCTTTGCATGGTTACGATAAGCAAAACGAATGGATTTTCGGCCTGCGGACAGGAGAGAATATGCAGTTCCCCCGGGTGATCGGAACAAGGAACAGCCTGCAGATTTGGTGACGAACCCGCTGTTTGAAAGATAAGATATGAAATAGACGTTTTTTTAGAAAAATTTTTGATATAAGAGAGATTGCGCCGCAACAGCTCTTTTTAACGGTACAATTCTGTGGTATGATATACATTAGAGAGAGAATAGAAAAATAGGGAAGTGTATTTACCATGCGGACGCATAAGGGAATCGTGCGTGCCGTGGAGACGGTATGGCGTGATTTGCGCGCGTTTAATCCGCCGGCGGTATTTCTGTCGACCGGCGTTCTTTGTGTCGGGTTCCTTCATGTATGGGGATCATCCTATGTTGCCGGAGTTATGGCGCTGTGTACGATCCTCACCTATCTCGCAGGGCGGAGACTCGGCGGATGGGGGCAGCTTTTTCTCGGCATTATTTTTTCGCTTTTCATGATCGCTGTGACCCTTATATCCGTGGTTGTCGGGTTTTTTCTTTACTATGATTTTTCGCCGAACGGACAGGAGAACTATACGCGCATTCGGCGAGATTTCTTTCCGCGCGAGATTCCGCCGACAGCTTATGACGTACAGGTGTGGAGCCGCATCAGTTTCGGTCCGGGTGTGGATGAGGCCTATCTCTCCTATCGCGATACGAAGGAGAATCTCCGCCGTTGGGCGGAGATAGGGCGCGAGCGCTCAGAGATGCGTTCGCGGCACGCATATATCAACGCGGCAATTCGCGTGCCGAACCTTACGGTGGATGAGCAGACGATTGAGCCGCGTTTTTCGCGCCTGCCGCTTTGGCAGCGTGCCTTTATCGACTATGTGCCGCATCCGACGGCGGTGGGGCCTCTGAAGGAAAAATTCGTCTTTTACGTTTGGGATCTCGGGAACAATCCGAACCATCCGCAGGCAAAGATCATCGGCATTTCAGAGGACGGTACGCATGTGATTTTCTATGCCGTGGGAAAATGAAAAGACGTTCTGTAAAATAAAGAGCTGTGGCCGCCGGATTGAAGCGGTCACAGCTCTTTGCGTATCGAAATTTACTTGGGGGCTAGAGTGCGGCGCGCAGGAGATTCCTTGTATACGAGTCGTTGGGATGCGCAAGCACCCGCTCGGTCTCGCCCTGCTCGATGATGCGTCCGTCCCGCATGATGAGCACGCGCTCTGCGATGGAGCTGACAAGCGGCAGATCGTGCGAGATAAAGAGCAGACTCATCCCATGCCCTTGCTGAAGGTGCAGCAAGAGGACGATAATCTTTGCCTGTACGGAGACATCGAGCGCCGAGGTCGCCTCGTCGCAGATGAGAATCTCAGGGTGTACGGCCATTGCACGTGCAATGGCGGCACGCTGGCACTCTCCGCCGCTCATCTCGTGCGGATAGCGTGCGGCGTAGGAGGCGGGGAGCCCAACCTCCGCCAGCAGATCAGAGACGCGCTGCTCTGTATTCCTCACGTCGGGTGTACACAGGCGGCAGATTGTCTCGCCGATCATCGCACCGATTGTGCGGCGCGGGTTGAATGAGCCGGCGGCATCTTGGAATACCATCTGAACCCGTGCGTAGGTTGCCCTTCGCTTTTTGCCGGAGACCCGCGTGATATCCATGCCGTCGAGAAAAATGCTGCCGCTGGTCGCCGTATGGAGACCGGTGAGGAGTTTTGCAACTGTGGATTTTCCGCTGCCGCTCTCCCCAACAATGCCGAGGACCTCTCTGCGCTGCAGGGAGAATGAGACCTCATTGACGGCCTGCACCTGTTCGCTGCCGTCCCGAAAGTGCATCGAAACCTGGTCGAAGCGGAGCAAATCGTCCGCAGAAGAATCTCCGGCAGACCTGTGCGCTGGCGACGGGTGCATCGAACTGCACACCTCGTATGCATGTCCGGCGCACATCTTCGGTACGGCTGCAAGAAGGATCCGGGTGTAGGCATCCTGCGGATTCCCAAGAACTTCCTCGGTGGTGCCCTGCTCGACGATGCACCCTCTGCGCATAACGGCGACACGGTCGGCAATGTGCCGCACGACGCCAATGTTGTGTGTGATGAGGAGGATGGCTGTACCCGTGCGCTCTTTGAGCGCGTGCAGTTCATCGAGCACCTGCAGCTGGATCGTTGCATCGAGCGCCGAGGTTGGCTCATCGGCGAGCAGCAGCTGCGGGCGCAGGATGACAGCGAGGGCGATGGCGGCACGCTGTGCCATGCCGCCCGAGAGTTCGAACGGATACGCTGTGAGGATGCGGTCTGTATCGGGAAATCCCATGCCGCTGAAGACCTCTGCAGCGCGCTGGCGGATCTCTGGATCCGAGAAGTCTGCATGTGCGCGCATGGTCTCTTTCAGCTGTGCGCCGATGGTGCGCGACGGGTTCAGCGATGCGCCGGCGTACTGAAACACCATGGCAATCTCTTCGCCGCGGAGGCTGCGCCGCGCACGCTCGGAGAGGGCGGAAATATCCTGCCCGTTCAAGGTCACTGTGCCTGCGTGAATCTCTGTGGAGAGACCGCGAATCTGTGCAACCGCCTTGAGGAGGGTCGACTTTCCGCTGCCGCTCTCGCCGACGATGCCGAGCACCTCGCCCGGCTGCAAGGCGAGGCAGATGTCGTGAATGACGGCATTGCCCCCGTACCCTGCTGTCAGATGATCAATTCTCAGCAATTCGTGCATCCTGTGCTCCGTCGCGCATCCCGTGAGAGAGATCTCACTTCTTGTCCAAATCCTTTGTTACATGGTAGTAGTCACTCGGCGTGGAGAGGAATCCCGTAACGCTCTTCGAGATGCCGACCTGCATGTTGTTGAAGCCGATGAAATCCATCCCGGCATCGTCGATGACCTGCTGCTGAATCGCATTGGTCAGCGCGATGCGTTTTGCCGCATCGAACGTGTGCGGGAGGTCGGCAAGCGCCTGCTCTACGGCCGGATTCGCGTAATGACCGAAGTTCGACACGCCCTTGGCGCTCAGGCAGTCACGCAGGAACGCATACGGGTCACCTGTCGGCATCGTGATGACCGAGTAGAGGGAGAGTTCGAAATCGCCGGGCTTGAGATAATTCGATTTCTCATGCGCTGCAATCTCGATGTTGATGCCGATCTTCTTCAGCTGTGCCTGCATCTCCGTCGTGATATTCTCGTTGAAGAGGCGCTTGTAGACGCCCATCTGCACCGTCAGGGGCTTGCCGTCCTTCTCAAGGATGCCGTCGCCGTCCGTGTCCTCGTAGCCGGCTGCAGCAAGGATCTGTTTTGCCTTTTCTGGATCATACGAACGTGCCTTGAGCGCTGGGTCGCCGTAGGGGGTCGAAGCGAGGAATGCGCTGTTCGAGGCGGTCATTGCACCCTTGAGGTACTGGTCGCCGATGGTCTTTTTGTCTACGCCGTACATGATTGCCTGGCGAACCGCCGGGTCGGTGAGCTTCTCGAGGTTCATGTAGAGCTGATAGGTACGCGTCTGCGGCGTCTTGATCACAGTAAACTTGTCATTCGCTGCAACCGTCTCTGCCGTCTCGGGGCTGAGGTCGAGCGCAACGTCAATTTCGCCGGATTGGAGGGCCATTGCGAGCGTGTTGAAGTCGGCAATCTTCGTATACTCGACGCTGTCGACCTTCACGTTGCCGCCCCAGTACGCCGCATTCTTCTCCATGACCGCATGTTTGTCCGGCTCGAACGATGCCATGACAAACGGGCCGGTGCCGACGGGGGCATTGTCAAAGTCCTTCGTGTCCGCAACGTCGAGGATGACGGCATACGGGTCGCAGAGTGCGTTGACAAGTGTTGCATACGGCTCTTTCGTACGGATTGTGAGTACATTTCCCTCTGCCGTATACTCTGCACCCTCGAGCCAAGCAGCGCGCGGGTTCATCTCCGCTGTGCGCTGCAGGGAGGCGATGACTTTATTTGCGGTCATCTTTGTGCCGTTGGAGAAGGTCACGTTGTCTTTCAGCGTGATGCGCCAAACCGTCGGCTCCACATTTTCTGCCTTTTCGGCGAGCCACGGCTGCGGCTTCATCGCGTCGTCCAGACGGAACAGCGTCTCGCCGACGCCGTAGCGCACGGCATACCAGCCCATCCACTCCTTTGCGGGGTCCATCGTACTGGTCACGGCGACGGTACCGCCGACGTGCACGGTTTTCTTTCCTCCGGATGCCGCCTGATCCGAACTGCCGCAGCCGCTCACGGCAACCGGCAGGGCAATCAGAAAGACGGCGCATAGGATTTTCCAAAACGTTGAACTCATTTCTGCCTCCTGGTAAAATATAGATGTATGTGAAATCGCACGCATTACTGCACGCGGTTCTCCCGTGTCTTCGGGTCCAGCAGATCGCGCACCTGATCGCCGAACATGTTAAAGACCATCATGACGGCGACCATGACACCGCTCGGGGCGAGTGCTGCCCATGGGGCTTGCTGGAGATACTTTTGCCCTTCACTGATCATGGCGCCCCACTCGGCCTCCGGGATCTTGATGCCGATGCCGAGGTAGGAGAGCCCGGCCAGACCCATCATCATGATGCTGACCTGCAGGACTGCTGTGACGATGAGGGGACCTGCAATGTTCGGCAGGATGTGCAGGATAAGGATCCGGGCATCATCGCAGCCGGAGAGCCGCGCCGCATGGATGTAGGTTTCCTCCTTCACCGCGATGGTTGCGCTGCGCGCAATGCGCGCGTATTGCGTCCATGCAGTTGCGATGAGTGCCAGCACAGCGTTGAACAGACCTCCGCCGAGAACGCCCGCAACGGCAATCGCGAGCACAATGTCGGGGAATGCCTGGAAGATGTCGGTGGTTCGCATGAGCAGACTGTCCATGCGCCCGCGGTAGTAGCCTGCGAGCACTCCAATCAGGCTGCCGATCGAGCCCGCTGCAAAGATGATGAAGAGCGCTGCAAAGATGGACGTTTTTCCTCCGGCAAGAATGCGTGACAGAATGTCTCGTCCGTAGTTGTCTGTGCCGAGGAGATGCTCGGCGGATGGCCCCTTGAGGATCAGCTGTGGATCCGTTGCATATGGATCGTACGGGGCAAGCTGTGCAGAGAACAGCGTAATGAGGAGGATGAGTGCCGAGAGAAATGCTAGCGTCCAGAACATCTTCGGCAATTTTCGATGATGCATGTCGGTCATATTTCCTCTTACAGTTCCTTGATCTTGGGATTAAAGTACCGATAGGACAGGTCGGCGAGCAGGTTGACGAGGAAGAAGGCAAGAGCCATCCAGACGACGACCGCCTGAATGACGGGGTAGTCGCGGTTCGAGATCGCGGTCATAATGAGACTGCCGATGCCTGGCCAGTTGAAGATGGTTTCAATAATTACCGTACCGCCGAGCAGAGAACCCACAGAGATGCCGGTCAGCGTGATGACAATGACCATAATGTTCTTCAGTACATTGCGGAAGAGAATCGTACGCTCGGAGATGCCGCGTGCACGCAGGCCGACGATGTAGTCTTTCTGCAGTTCATCGAGTGCGGCTGCACGAATTTGGCGGATGTAACGCGAGGACATGACGAGTGCAAGTGCTGCCGAGGGCAGGATCATGCCGATGGGCGTTGCCGCTGCGAGTACGGGGATCCAGCCGAGCCGGTACGAGAAGAGGAACATGAGGACAATTGCGACAATGAAGCTGGGCGTCGCGTTCATGATGAACGTCAGGATGCGGGCTGCATAGTCTATGCGGCTGTTGCGGCAGGCGGCAATGCCGATGCCGATCGGGAGGGAGATGAGAAGTGTGAGTACGATTGCGCTGCCCGCCATGCGCAGGGTGTAGGGGAGCGCCTTCCAGAATGATGCTGCGACCGGAAGATCGGTGATGTAGGACGTTCCCATATCCCCCTGCAAAAAGCGCAGGAGCCAGCGTCCATACTGAACGAGAAAAGGGGCATCGAGGCCCATCTCCGCGCGCATCTGCGCGACGATTTGCGGATCAGCGGCAGCGCCGCCTGCCGAGAGGCGAATGCTGACCGGGTCGCTCGGAGCAATGTAGAGCAGCCCAAAGGAAAGCAGCGTAATGCCGAAAAAAACGGGAATAAATAGAAGACCCCTTTGAAGAATTGCTTTTTTTGTCATATGGACTCCGTTTTATTCAATCAACATATGAATATATTTATAGTCGTTATATATGTAATTTTCTATAAAAATTAGGTCTTAGTATATAACCCGCAGAAGAAAAATGTCAATAATAAAATATACATACTAAATACAATGAAATATGAATATATAAGCAGGCAAGTACAGGCGGACTCCTCTCTGGCGCTCTGAAATATTTGACACCAGCCGTTCGTTTTGTCTATAATGAGCCGTACACTATGTAAAGCAAGCGTGGGCGGCGTACGCCGCAGGGAGGAACCGACAGATGAAAATTTTAGCTGCGGACGGAATTTCGCCCGAGGGCATTGAACTGCTGGCAGACTATGAGGTCGATGTGCGCGACAAGATCTCACACGAGGAACTCATAGAGGTTATCAGCGATTACGATGCTCTCATGGTGCGCTCGGCGTCGAAGGTGTCGGCGGATGTGCTTGAACGTGCAGATCGTCTGAAGATCATCGGGCGCGCCGGCGTCGGTGTTGACAACATCGATGTAAAGGCGGCGACAGAGCGTGGCATCATCGTCATCAACTCCCCCGGCGGCAATACGATCGCAGCGACGGAGCATACGATGGCCATGATGCTCTCTCTGGCGCGCAATATCCCCGCGGCTGACGCGACGATGCACACGGGCGGCTGGAACCGCAAGGCTTATGTCGGCGTGGAGCTCCGCGGCAAGACCCTCGGCGTCATCGGCATGGGGCGCATCGGGAGCGGCGTGGCGAAGCGTGCGCTTGCCTTTGAGATGAACGTGATCGCTTACGATCCCTATATTAATGAAGAGCGGGCCAAGGCGCTCGGCGTGGCCGTCGGCACGCTCGATGATATCTTTGCAGCGGCGGATTTCATCACCGTGCATATGCCGCTGACAAAGGAGACACGCGGCATGATCTCGATGAAGGAGATGCGCCGGATGAAGAAAGGCGTACGCCTCGTGAACTGCGCACGCGGCGGCATCATCAGCGAGACAGATCTCGCGGCGGCGGTGGAGGAAGGCATTGTCGCGGGGGCTGCGATTGATGTATTTGAAAACGAGCCGCTTGCGGAGGATCATCCCCTGCGCGGCATACCGGGGATCGTGCTGACGCCGCACCTCGGTGCATCTACGGTGGAGGCGCAGATCGGCGTGTCGGTGGATGTGGCGGAGGGCATCCGTGCAGCGCTGCGCGGTGAGCCGGTGACGGCAGCCGTCAACATGGCCCCGGTCTCGAAGGAGGTCATGCGCGTTATCCGCCCCTATATCACGCTTGCCGAGCAGCTGGGCTGCACTGCCTGCTCGCTCGCGGAGGGGGCCGTTTCCCATGTGGAGGTTATCTACAACGGTGAGATCACGGAAGTCAATACGAGCTTTCTCACGACGGCGATCCTCAAGGGAATGCTCAATCCCATCCTCGAGAGCGAGATCAACTATGTCAACGCACCGGGCGTTGCAAAGTCGCGCGGCATCAAGGTGACGGAGATCAAGGAGAAGGAAACCTCACATTTCTCGACGCTCATTACCGTGCGCGTGACGGCTGCAGGAGGAACCGCAGAGGTACAGGGGACGCTCTTCGGCACGGAGGGACGCATCGTCCGCATCAACCGCTTCCGCGTGGATGTCGATCCGCATGCGCGCATCCTCATCTGTCCCCACATCAATCGGCCCGGCGTCATCGGAACGATCGGCTCCATCATGGGCGAGGCGGGCATTAACATCTCGTCCATGCAGGTGGGCAAATCCGACCGCGAAGGCATGAACATCATGGTGCTCACGATCGATCATGACATCCCCGATGATACGCTTGCGCGCGTGCTGGCCGTCGACGGCATCTTCGATGCGAAGCTGGTAAACTTCGAGACAATTTAATTGTATCAAAGAGAATTTCAGCCTTTTTCCATAATCGCCCTGTATGATATAGTCAAAAGGACAAAGTGTTGATTTTAAATGGAGGCAAAAGCCTATGAACACAATCAAAACAACGATGCTCATGGCGCTCCTGATGGCGCTTATGGTTGCACTCGGCGGAGTTTTTGCCGGACAGACGGGCATGACCGTCATGCTCGTCATTGCACTCAGCATGAACTTCTTCTCATACTGGTTCTCCGACCGCATGGTACTGAGTATGTACAATGCGCAGGAGGTTGATCGCGAAAGCGCGCCCGAGCTCTATGGATTGGTTGAAAAACTCGCAGGGCGTGCGGAGCTTCCGATGCCGCGTGTCTACGTGATCAATGAGAATGCACCGAATGCTTTTGCGACGGGCCGCAATCCGTCGAATGCAGCAGTCGCTGTGACAACGGGGCTTATGCGCACGCTCGACTACAATGAGATCGCGGGCGTGCTCGGTCATGAGCTCGCGCACGTGAAGCACCGCGATATTCTGATCTCGACCATTGCGGCGACGATGGCGACCGTTATTTCCTACGCTGCAAACATTGCCCAGTGGGCGGCGATCTTCGGCGGAGGCCGCTCGAGTGACGATGACCGCGGCGGCATCATCGGCCTCATCGCGACGGCAATCATTGCGCCGATTGCAGCGGCGCTCATCCAGATGGCGATCTCGCGTTCGCGCGAGTACAGCGCGGACGAGGGCGGCGCGGAGATCTGCGGCAATCCGAACGATCTTGCCTCGGCACTCGAGAAGATCGAGTACTATGCCGTGCACGGCGCATCTCTGCCGGAGGCAACGCCTGCGACCGCGCACATGTGCATCATCAACCCTCTGACGGGCCGCGACATTTCGTTCAAGAGCCTGTTCTCGACCCACCCGGCGACCGCAGAGCGCATCGCGCGTCTGCGTGCGCAGGCACAGCGCATGCATATTCGCTGAAATAACGATGAAGTCCCTTGCTTTCTATGGCGGGGGACTTTTTGCTTGAGAAATTTACTTTTCATCTTGCCGCGGAATGGAATCCACGCTACAATGGAATGGAAAGGAGCGGTTCCATGGCTGTTTTGGTTTGCGGCGGGGCAGGCTACATCGGATCGCACGCCGTCTATGCACTCATCGAGAAGGGTGAAGAGGTCGCCGTTATCGATAATCTGCAGACAGGGCACCGCGGCGCACTGCATCCGGAGGCACGTTTCTATGAGGGCGATATACGCAGCGCCGCGGCACTTGATCGGATTTTTACAGAAAATGAGGTTGACGCGGTTGTTCACTTTGCGGCGAACTCTCTCGTCGGCGAGAGTATGGAGAAACCGCTGCTCTACTTCAACAACAATGTCTATGGGATGCAGGTGCTGCTCGAAGCGATGGTGCGCCATAGCGTCGATAAGATCGTATTCTCCTCGACCGCAGCGGTTTACGGTGAGCCAAAGCGTGTGCCGATCCGCGAGGAGGATGAGACAAAACCGACGAATGCGTACGGTGAGACGAAGCTCACGATGGAGAAGATGATGAAGTGGATCAGCCGCGCAAGCGGCATCCGTTACGTCTCCCTGCGCTACTTCAACGCGGCAGGTGCTCTGCCGAATGGCGTGATCGGCGAGGATCACGCGACCGAGACGCACCTCATTCCTTTGATTCTTCAAGTGCCGAACGGAAAAAGAGATCATATCACCGTCTATGGAGACGACTATCCGACGCCGGACGGCACCTGCCTGCGCGACTATATCCACGTCGTCGACCTCGCAGACGCCCATGTACGTGCACTCGAATATTTGCGCAGCGGCGGAGAGAGCGATATCTTCAACCTCGGCAGCGGACAGGGATTCTCAGTCAAGGAGATGATTGCTGCGGCCGAGAAGGCGACGGGGCGCTCCATCAAGGCCGTGATCGGCGCGCGGCGCGCAGGCGACCCCGCGCAGCTTGTCGCAGCAAGCGAGAAGGCGCGCACCGTACTCGGCTGGCAGCCGCGGCTTACGGATGTGGAACAGATCATCGGCACAGCGTGGCAATGGCACGCAGCCCATCCGAATGGATATGAGGACTGAGAAAACAATCACAGGAAAGATAGGAGAATTTACATGAGTACACCGCATATTGCCGCAGAAAAAGGAGAAATCGCCGAGCGCATCCTTCTCCCCGGCGATCCGCTCCGCGCGAAGTTCATCGCGGAGAACTTTCTCGAGGGGGTGAAGGAGTATACCTCCATCCGCAACATCCTCGGCTATACGGGGACGTATCACGGTGTTCCCGTCTCTGTGCAGGGGACGGGCATGGGCATGCCGTCGATCTCGATCTACATCCATGAGCTGATGGAGCACTACGGCGTGCAGAAGCTCATCCGCGTCGGCACCTGCGGCGGCATGCATGAGAAGGTCAAGCTGCGCGACGTCTTCATTGCGCAGGGGGCAACGACAGATTCCTCGATGATCCGCAACATCTTCGGCGGTGCGATCAACTATGCGCCGCTCGCCGACTATGAGCTCCTGTCGACAGCCGTGGAGAATGCGAAAAAGCTGAACGTCTCCGTGCGCGTCGGCAACGTCATCTCCGTTGACCGCTACTACGACGAGGAGATCGACAACGCGAAGCTGCGCGCATACGGCGTACTTGCCGTGGAAATGGAGGCGGCGGCGCTCTATACGCTGGCAGCAAAATTCGGTCGGCAGGCACTCGCCCTCTTCACCGTCAGCAATCACCTCCTCACGGGGGCGGAATGCACCGCCGAGGAGCGCCAGACCACGTTCAACGATATGATCAAGATCGCGCTCGAGACAGCGGTCGCTTGAACAAAAATACGAGAGAGCCCTTGCGCCCGCAGCGGCTCTTTTTTGTATATGCTTCGATCAGGGGATACGAAGGATAGCCGTTGCATATCCAACTAAATTACGATAGAATAGAGTGCAGAGAAACAGCGTTAGAGAAGGGGGATTCCGATGGCAGTCAAACGAATCTTTGTGGAGAAGCGGCAGGGCTTCTTTGATATTCCTGCGCAGCGGCTCTGCAATGATCTGGTAGAGACGTTCCGCCTGACGGATTTGCGCGCCGTCCGCATGATCATGCGTTACGATATTGAGGGGCTCAGCGACGAGGAATTTGCGCGGGTGCGGAATATTGTCTTTGCTGACCCGCCTGTTGATACCGTGTATGAGGACGCTTTGCCGGACTTTTCCGATGCGCGCATATTTGCGATCGAGCCTTTGCCGGGACAGTTCGATCCGACGGCGGCTGCGGCGGCGGAATGCGTACAGCTTGTGACGCAGGGAGAGCGCCCGGATGTTCGTACGGCGCGCGTCATTGTGCTCGTCGGCAAGGTGGATGAGCGCGTCTATGAGCAGATCAAAGCCTATCTCATCAATACGGTAGAGAGCCGCGAGGCGTCGCTCGCCAAACCCGCGACGCTGGAGACGCGGATTACGCTCCCCATGGATGTGGAAGTCCTCACGCAGTTCAATCAGCTTTCACGCACGGAGCTGGAACGCTTTCACGCAGAGCATAATTTTGCAATGAGCGGGGCGGATCTCGAATTCGTACAGCAGTATTTTCGCGATACAGAGCACCGCGCTCCGACGATCACGGAGCTGCGCGTCATCGACACTTATTGGTCCGACCACTGCCGCCATACGACATTTACCACGGCGATTGACGCGGTCACTATTGAAAACGGCTTCTTTGCGCTCCCGATTGTCGAGACCTATCAGACTTATACGGATGACCGCAGAGCACTCTATAAGGACGGAAAACAGCGCGATACGACACTGATGGACATTGCCGTCATCGGGATGAAGGCGCTGCGTGCGGAGGGGAAACTCGATGATCTCGACGAATCGGAGGAGATCAATGCGTCCAGCATCCGCATCACGGTGGATGTCGACGGCAGGGATGAGGAATGGCTCCTCATGTTCAAGAACGAGACGCACAACCATCCGACCGAGATCGAGCCGTTCGGCGGCGCGGCGACCTGTCTCGGCGGCGCGATCCGCGACCCGCTCTCGGGACGCTCGTATGTATATCAGGCGATGCGCGTGACGGGAGCATCCGACCCGCGTGTGCCGATCGAGGAAACGCTGCCCGGAAAACTCCCGCAGAAAAAGATTACGCTCGGCGCGGCGGAAGGATACAGTTCCTACGGCAATCAGATCGGACTTGCGACGGGGCAGGTACGCGAAATCTATCACAAGGGCTACCTCGCCAAACGCATGGAGATCGGTGCGGTTCTCGGCGCCGTACCTGCGGATCAGGTTGTGCGTGAGCGTCCCGTACCGGGAGATGTCGTTATTCTTCTCGGCGGACGCACCGGCCGCGACGGCATCGGCGGCGCGACAGGGTCGTCGAAGCAGCATACCGAGAGCTCTTTGACAACCTCCGGCGCGGAGGTCCAGAAGGGCAATCCGCCGACGGAACGCAAGATCCAGCGGCTCTTTCGCAGTCCCGAGGTCAGCCGCATGATCAAGCGCTGCAACGATTTCGGCGCGGGCGGAGTTGCCGTTGCGATCGGAGAACTCGCCGACGGCCTTGCAATTGACCTCGACGCCGTTCCGAAGAAATATGAGGGTCTCGATGGGACAGAGCTCGCGATCTCAGAGTCGCAGGAGCGCATGGCGGTCGTACTCGCTCCGCAGGATGCCGCTGCATTTCTGCGCCATGCGGATGAGGAGAATCTCGAGGCGACCGAGGTCGCTGTCGTGACAGCAGAGCCGAACCTTGTCATGAAGTGGCACGGCAAGGAAATTGTGCGGATCGCGCGCAGTTTTCTCGCGACGAACGGTGTGCGCCAGCACGTCCGGGTCACCGTAGAGGCACCGAATGAGAAAACGCCGTATCTGCAGCAGGTCCCCCCGCTCGTCAAGAAGGCGGGGCGTGATCTGGAGGCGATGTGGATCGCGAATCTGAGCGATCTCAACATATGCAGTCAAAAGGGGCTCGGCGAGCGTTTTGATTCGACCGTCGGCGCGGCAACCGTGCTCATGCCGTTCGGCGGAAAGTATCAGCTCACCCCGACGGAGGCGATGGTCGCAAAGATCCCGGTGCGTCACGGAGAGACGAATACCGCGTCGGCAATGGCGTTCGGCTTTGACCCGGACCTTTCGACGTGGAGTCCGTTCCATGGAGCGGTTTACGCTGTTGTCGAGGCCGCGGCAAAGATTGTTGCGACGGGCGGCAAAGCGGATGCCATTCGCCTGACGCTGCAGGAGTATTTCGAACGCCTTGGCACCGATCCAAAGAAGTGGGGCAAGCCGTTTGCTGCGCTTCTCGGCGCTCTGCGCGCGCAGCATGAGCTCGGCATCCCTGCGATCGGCGGCAAGGATTCCATGTCCGGGACATTCGAGAATCTGAACGTTCCGCCGACGCTTGTCGCGTTTGCCGCAGCGACAGTTCATGCGAACGAGGTTATTTCGCCCGAGTTCAAATATCCGGGCAACAAGGTCCTTATGGTTCCGGTCGCGCACGATGCGCAGGATCTTCCCGTATTTGAACGGCTCAACAGGAACTTTGAAAAGATTCATCATCTGATCGCCGATCAGAAGGTATTCTCGGCACAGAGCGTCGGGCGCGGCGGCATTGCGGCGGCGATCTCGAAGATGTGCCTCGGCAACAATCTCGGGTTTAAGTTCACTGCATTTTTTCCGCAGGAAGATCTCTTTAAGCCGCTTTACGGTACGATGCTGCTTGAGGTCTCTCCGTCGCTTGACGTGGCGGCGAATCTCGCCGGAACGGGTGCCGTGGAAATCGGGACGACGCGCGATGTGCCGAGCATCATCACAGATCTGGACACCATTGTGCTCGCAGATGTCAAAGAGGCATACACGCAGCCGCTCGAGAAGATCTTTCCGACAACCATACCGCAGAGTACGCGCCAAGCTGAACGTCCGACCTATGCGCCCTATGCGCAGGGAAGACGGATTGGAAGCTCTGTGAAGATCGCCAAGCCCCGCGTCTGCATCCCCGTCTTTCCGGGGACAAACTGCGAGTATGACTCGGCGCGCGCATGGGAGCGCGTGGGGGCGATCCCGGAGATCCTCGTCGTGCGCAACCTGACGCCCGCGGCGGTGGAGGAAACCGTTGCGGCGATTGCCGCAGCGCTCAAGCGGGCGCAGATCCTCATGCTGCCGGGCGGGTTCAGCGGCGGTGACGAGCCGGACGGTACAGGAAAGTTCATCGCCGCAATGTTCCGCGCACCGGCAATCGCTGAGGCCGTTCAGCGCCTCCTGCGCGATCAGGACGGGCTGATCCTCGGCATCTGCAACGGATTTCAGGCGCTGCTCAAACTCGGCCTCCTGCCGCACGGCCAAATCACAGAGCTCGATGAGAACACACCGACGCTCACCTACAACAACATCGGCCGCCACGTATCGCAGACCGTACGCGTGCGCGTTGCATCAAATCTCTCTCCGTGGCTCTCGCATGTGAATGTCGGCGATACGCACACGCTCGCCGTCTCACATGGAGAGGGACGGTTCTACGCCGATGCGATCACCGTCGCAAATCTGCGCATCCGCGGACAAATTGCCACACAGTACGTGAGCGAAAAGGGGGAACCGACGCTCGAGCAGCCGTACAATCCGAACGGCTCGGTGAACGCGATCGAGGGCATCACCAGTCCTGACGGGCGCATCTACGGGCGTATGGCGCACGCCGAGCGCATCGGCGAGAACATCGGCAAGAATGTTCCCGGCGATATGAATCAAATGGTCTTTGAGTCCGGCGCCGCCTACTTTATGCGGTAAATATATGCACATGAAAAATCCGTCCGACTGCAGGGCAGTACTGCAATCGGACGGATTTTTTGATGCATGGAAAATCTGCAGACGTACGAGAGTCAGATATAATACCGCCGGCAAAGCGTGTCGTAGGCTGCCCTGCCTTCCTCGGTCAGCAAATAGTAATTGCCGTCCCGGCACAGGAGGCGGCGCTCGATCAGCTCGCGGCTGACGCGGCGAATCTTCGGGGCGTCCCATTTCAGATGATCGCCGATCTCATTCGCATGATTCTCGCTGCTCTCCCTGCTCTCTGCCGTATGCGTGCCGATGTGGAGCAGGAAGAGATCCCGCTGCATCTGTTGAATGCTCTGCAGGCGGCGAATGTAGGATGTAATCGTGCCTTTCGGGCTGGAGAGCAGGGCGAGCACGTAGACGAGCATATTTATGACAGCGCAGAGCCCGGCGATTGAGGCATTCATATGCACGGCGAGCGCATAGCCGATGATGGAGTTGACAACGCTGATGAGGAGGGCGAGCAGCAATGTATGCGACAGATGCTTCGTAAAGAGCAGTGCCGTCGCACCGGGAGCGATAAAGAAGGAGATGACAAGGATCGCGCCGACCGCATCAAATGCTGCGACTGTGGTGAGCGAGGTGAGTGACATAAAGGCATAGAAGAGGATGCCTGCCGGTACGCCGATGAGCCGTGCATACTCCCCGTCGAATGTAGAGACTTTCAGCTCTTTGTAGAATACGGTGATAAACGAGGCAATCACGACAATCAGCCCGCCCATCTTAAGCGCAGCGGCGGGAATCTCTGCGCCGCCGATCTCGACCGTGTTCAGCCCTGCGTAGATGACTTCGCCCATGAGCACCATATCCGTATCGAGATGGGCGTTTCCCGCATATTTGCTGATGAGGATGACGGCGAGCGCGAAGAGCAGGGGGAAGATGACGCCGATCGCATCGTCATATTTGACGATGCTTGTCTTGCCGAGGAGCTCCACGAGCGAGACGGTGACGACGCCGATGAGCGCAGCACCGAAGAGCAGCCACGGAGAGCCGAGATCATGTGTGAGAAAGAATGCGAGCACGATGCCGAGCAGCACCGTGTGACTGATCGCGTCCGCCATCATCGAGAGACGGCGCAGGATGAGAAAGACGCCGAGCGGGGCGCATGCTGCCGCCGTCAGGAGGAGTACGAGGAGTGCGTCATCCATTTCGCTGCCTCCGTTTGAGCGCCCTGCCGAGAATCCCCTTCGTCCCGAAAAGAATCGAGAAAAATGCAATCACCGAAGCAACGAGGATAATAGAGGGACCCGTCGACATGCCCTGCTCGAGCGTGCTGATGTATGTTCCGACAAGCGAAGAGACTGCACCGATGCCGCTGCTCAGCAGAAGTACGCGGGATAGATTGTTCGACCACTGGTTTGCTGCAGCGCAGGGGATGATAAGGAATGAGCTGATCAGGATCGCTCCCACTGCCTTGATGCCGATGCCGATCACAGCGATCGTCATGACGAGCAGCAGGATGTTCAGCAGGCGGCAGGGGAGCCCGACCACCTCCGCATACTCTGCATCAAAGACGAAGAGTTTCAGTTCCTTGTAAAAGAGCAGGAGCAGGAGGAGGACGACGACGGAGACAACGCAGATGAGCTGCACGTCTGCCTCAAGCATGTATGCCGCTTGTCCGAAGATGTAGGTGCCGAGACCCGCCTGCGATGCACCCGCATAGTCGGGATTGCCCTGAATAAAACTCTTGAGCGCCATACCGAGCCCGAAGAAGCCTGAGAGGAAGATGGCGAGATTCGCGTCGAGGCCGAGGCGTTTGTCTTTGTGGGCGAGCTGGATGAGCGCATAGCTTGCTGCGCCCGCTGTGACTGCACCCGCAAGGAGGACGACGGGGCTGCGCGTCGCGAATGCCATGTAGGCGAGGATGATGCCGGGAAAGGTCGAGTGTCCGATCGCATCGCCGATGAGACTCTGCCCCTTGTAGACGCTGAACGCACCCACAGGGGCGGCGGCAACAGCGAGGATGACGCTGCCGAGTGCGACGATTTGGAACGTATAGTTTGTCAGTATGTCCATCGCTGTCACTCCTTTACGCGGTAGGCGCGTGCCAGCGCCGCATCCGTATCCAGTGCCGCCAGATAGCCGCATGCCTTCACCGTGCGGTTGAGCACGACAAGATAGTCAAAATACGTGTCCAGCGTACTGAGATCATGATGCACCGCAACGACCGTGCGGCCGTCGCGCTGCAGGTTTATAAACTCATCCATGATGATGCGCTCCGTCGTCTCGTCAACGCCCGCAAGCGGCTCGTCCATAATGTAGAGCTGCGCATCCTGCGCAAGTGCGCGCGCGATAAAGACACGCTGCTTCTGCCCGCCCGAGAGCTCTGAGATCTGACGGTTGGCAAAGTCGGCCATCTTCATCTTTTCCAGGGCCTCCATCGCGTGTGCGCGATCTTCCTTGCCGGGGCGGCGTACGAGTCCCAGATGGGCATAGCGGCCCATGAGCACGACGTCGAAGACTGTCGTCGGGAAATCCCAGTGGACGGAGCCGCGCTGCGGCACATAGGCGATCTCTTTCTGCACGGCGGAGAGCGGCTTTCCCCAGAGCTGCACTGCGCCCGAGACCGGCTTTACAAGTCCGAGGATACCCTTGAGGAGCGTAGACTTGCCCGCGCCGTTCGGACCCACGATCGCGCAGCGCACATGCTCCGGCACGTCGAGATCGATGTCCCAGAGCACAGGCGTCTCGCGGTATGCCATTGTGAGATCTTCGACATGTATGACGCTGTTCGTTCCTTCCATTTTGCGTCCCTTCCCTATGTTTGCTTTATGTCCTTATCCGTGCGAGCTCCCACGCAAACGCTTCGTTACGCAAGCGGTCGGGCACTTATCTGCCTAAATACCTGCGGACTTCTTAAACGCGCTTCGCTTGAACGAAAGAAATCCGCAGGGGGCAGAACGTGCCCTTTGCTCCGCTTGCTTCACTAGGGTTTGCTTAGGAGCAACACACGGACATGCTGTCATTTGCGTGCAACATATGACAACGCGTCATGGTTATTTCAGATGCGAAACAATCAGGTCGACGTTGCTGCGGTACATGGTAATGTAGGTATCGCCCTTCTCCCCGGCGGGTGCGAGCGAGTCGGAGAAAAGCTCGTTGCCCTCGCCTCCGACAATTTCGACATCGAAGCCCTTCGTCCTGCAGACTTCCTGCAGCTTTTTCATGCGCTCGGGATTCGTTGTACTCTCAGCGAACACCGCCTTAACCTTGTGATCGACGATGTAGTTTGCTGTTTTCTCGATGTCAGCATTTGCAACCTCGGAGTCCGTGCTGACGCCCTGCGGTGCGATGACGTTCACGTGGTAGCGGCGGGAGAAGTAGTTGAACGCATCGTGCGGTGTAACGAGATTGCGCTGATCGGCGGGAATCTGTGCGATCTTCTCCGTGATTTCCTTATCCAGTGCGTCCAGTTCTGCAAGATATTTTTTGAGATTTTCCTGAATCTCTTTCTCGTGTTCCGGAACGAGTTTGATGAGCTCAGCGGCCGCCGTCTCCGTTGCCTGTTTATAGAGGGCGACATCGAACCAGAAATGCGGGTCGACGATCTTTTTGCCGTCCTGCTCCATATAGTTGATGTTTGCGTCTGTGAAATTCTTCGTGACCGCGACGCCCTTCTTCTCGAGTACTTCTGCCATCTTACCCTCGAAGTGCAGACCGTGGTAGAGAAGGAGATCTGCCTTCTTGATCTTCTCAAGATCGGCGGGCTGCGCGACGTAGAGATGCGGATCCTCACCGGCGGGAATAATCAGCTCGACGTTCACATAGTCGCCCGCGAGCGTTTTCGTCATATCCTGCAGAAAAGAGGTGGTGACCGTCACCGTCTTCTTTGCATCCGCCGATTTGTCGCCGGCTGTGCCCCCGCAGCCGACGGCAAAGAGTGCCGTCAGGGCGACTGCGAAGGTGAGCAGCAGCCGGAAGTAATTTTTCTTGATGTTCATGGAGACACCGTCCTTTCATTGAATTTAAGAATAGCACAAAAATTCAATGATGTAAATGAGAAAATTTCTCAATGAAATATTTTTTGACAAAACTCCAAAAAAACGCCCCCGCGTATATTTTCGCAGGGACGCCGCAGTATGTGTCGGAGCGATTCATTTTCGGAGCAGTTTTTCTTTCAGTGCGCGATAGGAGATCGTCTCATACGGACCGATCTGAGATTCGGGATGATCTGCACCGTATGCGCGGCCGGTGACAGAGATGAGCGGCGGCGCCTGGATGCGCTTTGCGACTGCCATGCCTGTGTAGAGGTTCCACCAGCGCTCGAGATCGTCGATGAAGTCTTTTGTCGTGGAGAAGAAGGAAGCGATGACGCCCTTCCCACAGCCGATATCGTCCTCGAGATCTCCGTCTGCGTAATGTGCGAGAATATCTTCGGGAATGCGGTTCTCTTCGACAAAGGCGCGGAAGAGATAGTCGTGGTACGGATAGCGGATGGGGTCGCCCTTGCCCTCGTCGACGTTCTGGGCATCGGAGAGCTCGGCGCTCGGCACGATATCGATGATGCCCTGCGGGATGACCTCGCGTCCATAGACCGTCTCGTTCAGATAGCGCGCAAGATCGTAGACCTGATATTTCCAGAGGTCGGCAAGCGCAGAGAGGAAGCCCGCCTGATCGCCGTAGAGGGTTGCATAGCCGACGGTGGACTCCGCCTTGTTCGCGTTGCAGGTAAAGCCTGCGCCCCATGCAGCAGCGACGGCGGAGAGAACGCGCCCGCTGCGGTCACGCGCCTGCATATTCTCACGGACGAACGAGGAGATGGTGAGATGTTCGCCCTCCGCCGCAGGTTTCCCCATGATGGGGATCCCCGTCAGCTGCTCTGCAGTGTATGCGACACTCTCTTCGATTGGAACGATCATATGGCGGCAGCCGAGGCTCTCGGCAAGCTGTGCGGCAAGGTCCTTCGTCGTCGCAGAGTTGAACTTGCTCGGCATGTTGACGAGGAGTACTTTGTCCGCGCCGATGGCGTCGACATAGAGAGCCGCTGCAACGGCCGAGTCGATGCCGCCCGAGATACCGATCACAACGCGCTCCATATGGATCCGAGCGAGGAATTTCTGCACGGCGTAACGGATCGTGCGGTGAATGGGGGCAATGGCTGCTTCTGCGGGACGTGCAGCGGCAGGAGAGAGCTGTGTGGTGTCGATGATCGTCAACCCTTCCGCATAGGCGGGGGAGATGAGGACGCGCTCGCCTGCCGCATTAAATACCTGTGCACTGCCGGAAAAGGCGTAGACTGTTTTTCCCTTGTCCTGCAGCCCAAGGGTGTTAATGTAGAAAATGGGCATGTGTTTTTCGCGTGCCGTCTCCGCAAGTGTGCGTGCACCGAAGCAGTGAGGGAAGGGGGTGGCATCGGCGGCAAGGATGAAATTTCTGTCCGCCGCCGTATAGAAGAGGGGATCAAATGATGTCCCGGCGCCGTGAAGCGGACGTCGGGCGACCTCGCGGAGCACTCCGTTTCTCGCCTCCATGAGTGTCCGGCTGACGCCCGCACAAGCGCCTTCTTCTTTTGCGGCACTGCCGAAGACGACGGTAATGTCCTGCGCAGCAGCTGCAATTTCCTCGGCATAGGAGGCACAGTCGCGCAGGAAGGCGGAGTGCTTCCATACGCCCCCGAGGAAGAGACCTGAAAGGCTGAGTGCGGGAAATACGGCAATCTCCGCATGCGCTGCCTTTGCTTCCGCTATTTTTCCGCGCATGGCTGCGGCGTTCTGATCGGGACGGCCGGGGACGACCTCCATCGAGATGAGTGCAATTTTCATAGTGATGCTCCTTGGGTTTGATTTTTTCTGCGGTGAGATGTTATAATTTTAAAAACAGATATAGTATAGCACAGATGGATTTATCTGCCTATTTGAAAGGATGTATACAATGGATTACTTCAGCACGCGCGGAGCGTCGGAACGCGTCTCCTCTGCGGAGGCGATCCTGCAGGGGCTTGCCTCGGACGGCGGCCTATTCGTGCCCAACGCGTTTCCACAGATGACGCGCTCCGAGATCGCGGCGCTTGCGCCCCTTTCTTACGAGGAGCGCGCCGTTGCTATCCTGCGTCTCTTTCTGACGGATTATACGGATGAGGAACTCCGCGGCTGTGTGAAGCGTGCCTATGGGCATACGTTTGATGATGTACGCCGTGCGCCCGTGCGTGCGGTCGGCGAACTCGAGATGCTCGAACTCTGGCACGGACCGACGAGTGCGTTCAAGGATATGGCACTGCAGCTTCTGCCGCAGCTGATGAGTGCAGCGCGTGCGAAGGAGGGAGAACGAGATACGATCCTCATCCTTGTCGCAACCTCCGGAGATACGGGCAAGGCTGCACTCGAGGGATTTGCAGACGCCGATGGAATCGAGATTATGGTGTTCTATCCCGACGGCGGCGTCAGTCCCGTGCAGCGACTCCAGATGGTGACGCAGACGGGCGCAAATGTTTCCGTCACAGCGGTGCGCGGAAATTTCGATGATGCGCAGCGCGGCGTCAAAGAGATCTTCGGCGATGCGGAGACGGTAAAGCGCCTTGCCGCTCTGCATACGAAGCTCTCCTCGGCCAACTCGATCAACTGGGGACGCCTCGTTCCGCAGATCGTTTACTATTTCAGCGCATACGCCGACCTCCTCAAGGAGGGAAAGATCACAGCGGGCGATGCGGTGAACTTCACCGTGCCGACGGGGAATTTCGGCAACATTCTCGCGGGATACTATGCAAAACGCATGGGCCTTCCCGTCGGGAAGCTCGTCTGTGCCTCGAATGCAAACAACGTGCTGACCGAGTTCCTCCAGACGGGGATCTATGATCGCAGGCGCAGTTTTTATCAGACGCTGTCACCGTCGATGGACATTCTTGTCTCGAGTAATCTCGAGCGGCTGCTCTATCATCTGACGGAGGATACGGCACAGGTCGCCGCGTGGATGAAGGAACTCGCGGAGACCGGGCAATATGACGCGCGTCGTCTATTGCCTGTTCTCAATGAGAATTTCTGGGCGGCATTCGCCGATGACCGTGCGACCGAGGAGGAAATTCGCGCAGTCTATGCGTGCACGAAGTACACGGTTGACCCGCATACGGCCGTCGCCTATCGTGCGGCGGAATCCTACCGCCGTACGACGGGGGATGAGCGGCCGATGATTGTGCTCTCGACGGCAAGCCCGTATAAATTTGCCGCAAGCGTGCTCAGGGCGCTCGGCGAGGATGCAGGAACGCTCGATGCGTTTGCACAGATGGAGCGCCTGCAGTCGCTGAGCAGGATGGATATTCCCCCGCGCCTTGCGGCGCTGCGCACGATGCCCGTTCTTCATGACGGTATTTGCGCGCGCGCGGAGATGCGCGATGCAGTTTTGGCGTTTGCCGGCAGAAATAGGTAAGAAAAACGATACGAACAATAAAATTTTTCATAGGAAGAAGGATTTTCTGTGTATATGAAGAATTTTCACACATATAGTGTATGATACGAAGGCAGGAGGGCATGCCTCGCATCGACTGCAGCCAATCTTTTGAAAAGAAAGAGGTAAATGTCATGGCAACGATTGATCTGACACAATACGGTATCACGGGCACGACAGAGATTGTCCACAACCCGGACTATGACCAGCTGTTTCGCGAGGAGCTCCGCCCTGACCTCGAGGGCTATGAGCGCGGTCAAGTGACGGAGATGAAGGATGCGGTCAATGTCATGACGGGCATCTATACGGGTCGTTCGCCGAAGGATAAGTACATTGTCGATGATGAGACCTCGCATGATACGGTTTGGTGGACCTCCAAGGAGTATCCGAACGACAATCACCGCGCTACGCAGAAAGCGTGGAATGCTGTACGCGAGATTGCGATCCGCGAGCTCTGCAACAAGCGCCTTTTTGTCGTCGACGCATTCTGCGGCGCAAATAAAAATACGCGTATGGCCGTTCGCTTTATCGTGGAGGTGCCGTGGCAGGCACATTTTGTCACGAATATGTTCATCCGTCCGACGGCGGAGGAGCTTAAGAACTTCAAACCGGACTTTGTCGTCTACAATGCGGCAAAGGCGCGCGTGATGCATTTCGGCGACCTCGGCCTCAACTCCGAGACGGCGGTTATGTTCAACCTCACGAGCCGTGAGCAGATCATCGTCAACACATGGTACGGCGGCGAGATGAAAAAGGGCATGTTCTCGATGATGAACTACTATCTCCCGCTGAAGGGGATTGCCTCCATGCATTGCTCGGCGAATACAGATAAAGAGGGGCAGAACACAACGCTTTTCTTCGGTCTTTCCGGTACGGGAAAGACTACCCTCTCGACCGACAATGCGCGCCTGCTCATCGGCGACGATGAACACGGCTGGGACGACGAGGGCGTATTCAACTACGAGGGCGGCTGCTATGCGAAGGTCATCAACCTCGACCCCGAGGCGGAGCCCGATATCTACCAGGCGATCCGCCGCAATGCGCTGCTCGAGAATGTTACGGTCGATCTCGCCGGTCACGTTGACTTCGCGGACAAGTCCGTTACGGAGAATACGCGTGTTTCATATCCCATCAACCACATTGAGCACATCGTGCTCGGTCACGTTGCAGATAAATCTGCGGGCCCGCACGCAAAGCATGTGATCTTCCTCTCCGCCGATGCGTTCGGCGTTCTGCCGCCGGTCTCGATTCTGACGCCGGAGCAGACGAAGTACTACTTCCTCTCGGGCTTCACCTCGAAGCTCGCGGGCACGGAGCGCGGCATTACCGAGCCGACGCCGACGTTTTCTGCATGCTTCGGACAGGCGTTCCTTGAGCTCCATCCGACGAAGTACGCAGACGAGCTCGTGCGCAAGATGGAGCAGCACGGATCGCGCGCCTACCTCGTGAACACGGGGTGGAACGGAACAGGAAAGCGCATCTCCATTCAGGACACGCGCGGCATCATTCATGCTATCCAGGACGGATCCATTGACAGCGCGCCGACGAAGAAGATTCCGTATTTCGACTTCGAGGTTCCGACGGAACTGCCGGGCGTCAATCCGAAGATCCTTGACCCGCGCGACACCTATGCAAGCCGTACGGAGTGGGATGAAAAGGCAAGGGATCTCGCTGCGCGCTTCATCAAGAACTTTAAGAAGTATGAGGGCAACGAGGGGGGCAAAGCGCTCGTTTCGGCGGGGCCGCAGCTTTAAACATTATTGCCCCGTGGAAGAAGCTGCCGCAATGTTTGCGGCAGCTTCTTTTTTGAAAAGAGGGAAGGAGGGGAGCGAATGGAGCTCACGGACAGCATCAGCAAAGTTCGCGGCGTTGGCGTAAAGAAGTCTGCCGCCTTTGCGCGGCTCGGCATTCGAACGGTATATGACCTCCTGACTTATTATCCGCGCGCATATGAGGATCAGAGCAGCATTACGCGCATTGCCGATCTGCGGGCAGGGATGCGTGCGACCGTTCTCGGCGTCATTCAGCAGGTGACGGACCGCCAGACGCGGCGGCGCGGGTTCACCGTGCTGACTGCGCTCATCGGCGACGGGACGGGCTACATGCAGGCAGTCTGGTTTAATCAGCGCTTTCTGAAGTCGAAGCTGCGTGAGGGCCGGCGCATTCTCCTCACGGGGAAGACGGACTATGCCTATAACGGCGGCGGACAGCTTGCGCTTTCGCAGATCACATCCTTTGAGCTGCTCGGCGCGCGCGATCATGCGGAATCGCTGCTCGGCATTCTGCCCATCTATGCGGCAACCGAGGGACTCCCGCAGAAACAGCTGCGGCAGATGATGGAGTATGCTCTCGCGCAGAGCGCAGATAAGCTTACGGAGACCCTTCCGCCGCGCATTCGGCAGGAGTATGATCTCATCGGACGTGCGGATGCCTTTCGACGGATTCACTTCCCAAAGCGGGAGGAGGAACTGCGCGCGGCGCGTCGGCGGCTTGCCTTTGAGGAACTCTATCTCATCCAATGCGGGCTGCTCGCCCTCAAAAAGCGGACGGCGGAGGAGCAGGAAGGGATTGCACACAGGCCAAACGGTGTGCTGGCTGCGCGCGTTTTGGAGGCGCTGCCCTTCGAACTGACCGAGGATCAGGCGAAGGTATGGGGGGAGATCGCGCGCGATATGGAGTCGCCTCTGCCCATGCGCCGCCTCGTGCAGGGAGATGTTGGCTCGGGAAAGACGGCAGTCGCCCTGCTCGCTCTCGTCAAAACAACGGAGAACGGATATCAGGGTGCACTGATGGCGCCGACGGAGATCCTGGCGCGTCAGCATTATGATTATTTGCAGACGCTGCTCACGCCGCTTGGCATTCGTGTGGGATTTCTCTCGGGGCGGCTGACGAAGAAGGAACGTGCGGAGATCGATGCGGCGCTCGCGGCGCATACGGTGGATATTATCGTCGGCACGCACGCGTTGATTCAGGATCATGTGGCGTTCGATGCGCTTGGCCTGGTGGTGACGGATGAGCAGCATCGCTTCGGCGTGGCGCAGCGTACGGCGCTCGAGAAAAAAAGCGGGGGAACACCGGATGTGCTTGTTATGACGGCGACGCCGATTCCGCGGACAATGACGCTGACTGTGTACGGCGATCTCGATGTCTCACGCATTGAGCATCTGCCGCCGGGGCGGCGTCCGATCCGTACGTTCCTGCGTGATGAGACCGCACGCGGGAAGATCTATGCGTTTGTGCGCAGAGAGATCGAGAGCGGGCGGCAGGCGTACGTTGTCTGTCCGCTGATTGAGGCAAGCGAGGAGAGTGATTTGCCCTCGGCGGAGGAAGTCTATGAGGAACTCTCCCGCGGCATCTTCCGCGGGATCACCTGCGGACTCCTGCACGGGCGGATGAAATCCGCGGAAAAGGAAGAGGTGATGAACGGCTTCTATGGGAACCGGATCAAACTTCTCGTGTCGACAACGGTCATCGAGGTCGGCGTCAACGTGCCGAATGCGAGCATCCTCGTTGTGGAGCACGCGGAGCGGTTTGGCCTCGCACAGCTCCATCAGCTGCGCGGACGCGTCGGGCGGGGATCCTATGATTCCTACTGCATTCTGATCGCGGGGCGGAGCGCGGCGCCGCAGGAGCGCCTGCAGGTCATCGAGCAGACGAGTGACGGCTTTCGCCTTGCCGAGGAGGATCTGCGTCTGCGCGGTCCTGGACAGTTCTTCGGAGCAATGCAGCACGGGCTCGGTGATCTTAAAATCGCCGATGTTCTCGCCGATATGGATCTCCTGCTGCTCGCGCGCCGTGCCGCTCTTGCAACGGTCGATGATCCGGAGGCGTTCGCTTTTGTCCTGCCGACGATCATGCGCCAGTATCGGCAGCAATTTGAACACATCCGCGAGATTTGAAACAAAGAGGTATCGCATGCGTCTTGTATTCCTTGACACGGCAGGATTCTCTGCGATAGAATAACGACACATTGACATTCGAGGAGGAGATTGCCTTGACAAAGGTTTTGGTGAACGGCGCCTGCGGGCGTATGGGACGTGCGGTGCTCAAAGCCGTGACAGACGATGCGGAGCTCACGCTTGTCGGCGCGGTCGATATCACCGGCGGCGCGGACAGCGGGGAACTTGCGGGCACGGCGAAGAACGGCGTCCTTGTGGAGACTGATCTGGCCACGGCGCTTGAACGCCTGCATCCCGATGTGATGATCGACTTTACGCGCCCCGACGTCGTCTATACGAATGTGCTGACGGCGCTCGCACACAAGGTATCGCCGGTCGTCGGCACAACGGGACTCTCCGAGGAGCAAAAGACGGCGATCAAGGCGGCGGCGGAGGAGAATGATACGCCCGCGTTCATTGCACCGAATTTTGCAATCGGCGCCGTGCTCATGATGCTCATGAGCCGCATGGCGGCAAAGTATATGCCGGAAGTGGAGATCATCGAGCTCCATCATGACAATAAATTGGATGCGCCGTCAGGGACAGCAGTGCAGACGGCGGCGATGATCGCCGAGGTACGCCCTGCGCATCGACAGGGGCATCCCGACGAGGCGGAAAAGATTCCGGGTGCGCGCGGCGCAGAGTATGAGGGGATGCGCATCCACAGTGTCCGCCTGCCGGGCTATGTCGCGCATCAGGAGGTCATCTTCGGCGGCCTCGGACAGACCCTCTCGATCCGTCACGATTCACTGAACCGTGAGTCCTTTATGCCGGGTGTCGTACTCGCTGCGAAGAAGGTACGCTCTCTCACATCACTCACCGTTGGACTGGATAAACTGTTGTAAGGGGAATTGTTATGAAGAAATATCGCGTCGCTATCCTTGGCGCAACGGGCGCTGTCGGCCAGGAGTTCCTGAACCTGATCGAAGAGCGCAAGTTCCCGTTCGCAGAACTGCGCCTGCTCGCATCCAGCCGCTCAGCGGGAAAGAAGATCGCCTTTATGGGCAGGGAGTATACGGTGCAGGAGGCGACGGCGGACTCCTTTGAGGGGCTCGACATCGCGCTCTTTGCGGGAGGCTCGGCAAGCAAGGAGTTCGCTCCTTATGCGGTGAAAGCGGGGGCTGTCGTCATCGACAATTCGAGTGCCTTCCGGATGGACCCCGCAGTGCCTCTCGTCGTGCCTGAGGTCAATCCTGAGGCGATCAGCCAGCATAAAGGCATCATCGCGAATCCAAACTGCTCGACCATTATCATGGTGATGGGGCTGAAGCCGCTCTATGATCTCGCGAAGATCCGCCGCATCGTCGTCTCCACCTATCAGGCGGTTTCCGGCGCGGGCAAGGAGGGGATGGCAGAGCTGGAGGAGCAGGTGGCGGCGCTCTCCTTGGGCAAAGAGCCTGCGGCGAACATCCTGCCTGTCGGCTCGCTGCCGAAGCACTATCAGATCGCGTTCAACCTCATCCCGCAGATCGACGTCTTTATGGATAACCTGTACACGAAAGAGGAGATGAAGATGATCGACGAGACAAAGAAGATCATAGGCGATGATGCGCTGCGCATCACTGCGACAACGGTGCGTGTGCCCGTCTACCGCAGTCATGCGGAGTCCGTCAACGTTGAGTTTGAGAGCGAGATCTCGCTCGATGCGGCGCGTCAGGCGCTCGCGGCGTTCCCCGGCGTTATCCTGCACGATAATCCGGCGGAGCAGGAATATCCGATGCCGCTTTTCACCTCCGGCCGGACAGACGTCGAGATCGGACGCCTGCGCCGCGACGAATCAACGGATCATGCACTGAATTTTTGGATCTGCGGCGATCAGATCCGCAAGGGCGCAGCTCTCAATGCTCTCCAAATTGCGGAGTATATGATCGCGCACGAACTTATCTGAAACAACCCGGGGACCTGCTTTCGCGTGGAAAGCAGGTCTTTTTTTACGCTTTGATAAATTTTGTAAAAGTCCCTGCAGCCCTTGATATACAAGGGCTGCAGGGACTTTTATACATTGTATACATGAAAAAGAGAATATGTGTTTTCTTGAAAAGACACAGCGTTTTTGCTATAACTGTAGGAAAAGTGGTGAAATGTGGTGGAATGTGCCATATTGTGGTGATGAGATTCTGAAAGGTGGTGCGGCCGGATGTTTATGGGGGAATACGCCCACAGCATTGATGCAAAGGGTCGCGTCATTCTGCCTGCGGACTTCCGCCAGGAACTCGGCGTCTCGTTCATCATCACAAAAGGTCTTGACGGGAGCCTCTTTCTGTTCCCGCAGGCGGCATGGGATGAGTTCGCGGCAAAGCTGCGCACACTGTCCATTGCCGATCCCAACGCACGCGCATTTGCACGCTTTTTCATCGCAGGCGCGCGGACGCTCGAATGTGATAAGCAGGGGCGCTTCCTCGTACCGGCGAATCTGCGTACCTATGCCAACATCGGTCTCAAGCAGGACGTCATCCTGACGGGTGCAGACGCACGCATCGAGGTTTGGGACAGGGAGAAGTGGGAGCGCTATGCCGGCGAGGTGGATCCAAACATCACGGAGATCTCGACGCAGCTGGCGGGCTATGGCATCTCGATTTAGGAGCGGGATGCGATGGACTTTCATCATGTGAGCGTCCTGCCCGAGGAGACGCTGAATGCGCTCAACATCACGCCGAACGGCACCTATGTGGACTGTACGCTGGGCGGCGCGGGGCATGCGGGGCGCATCGCGGCGAGGCTGTCGCCCGAGGGACGCCTGATCGGTATCGATCAGGATGAGGCCGCGATTGCTGCAGCGCAGGAACGTCTTGCAGATGCGGCGTGTCAGGTTACATTGGTGCGTGATAACTTCCGAAATCTGTCGGCGATTCTCGCGGGAGCAGGCGTAGACAGCACGGATGGGGTTCTCTTCGACCTTGGCATCTCCTCCCCGCAGATCGATACAGCGGAGCGCGGATTCTCGTATATGCAGGATGCGCCGCTTGACATGCGCATGGATCGGCGTGCGGGGCGCAGTGCCCGGAGCATTGTCAACGAATACACGGCGGCCGAACTGACGGAGATCTTTTACAACTACGGCGAAGAACGCTGGGCGAAACGCATTGCCGCATTCATCGAAGAGGAGCGCAAGGTCCATCCGATCGAGACGACGGGACAGCTCGTTGCGGTGATCAATCGCGCCGTTCCGAAGAAGGCACGCGCAAAAGGAGGACATCCGGCGAAACGCGTCTTTCAAGCGATCCGCATTGAGGTAAACGAAGAGCTGACCATTTTGGAGGGCGCGCTGACTGCAGCCGTACGAGCGCTCCGGCCGGGAGGCAGATTGGCGGTCATTACATTCCATTCGCTCGAAGACCGCATCGTCAAAAAGACGCTCAAGCGGTTTGCACAGGGGTGCATCTGCCCGCCGCATACACCGGTCTGCGTCTGCGGACATACTCCGGAACTGCGGCTGATCGGAAAGCCGCAAATGGCAAGCGCCGTGGAATGCGCGGAAAATCCGAGAGCAAAGAGTGCAAAACTGCGTACAGCAGAGAAATTATAGGAAATCAAAAGCAAGGAGGTGGGGCACATGCTGGCACGTAAGGAGGACGCATATCTCTATGATATTCCTGTCCCTGCAGAAGCTGCGCCGGCAGTACAGGCAGAGGTGCCGCGGGAGCCTCTGCTGCGCCATCAACTGAATACCAACCTTCGAAACTGCCTGCGTGCCGTCTTCTTCCTCGTCGCATGCGGTGCAATGGCGGTGACCCTTCTCGGCGGCATCGGCGCAAAGAGCGGCTATACGCTGCTCGAGACACAGCAGAAGGCGGAGCAGCTTGAGCAGGAGAACGAACGGCTCAAGATCGAGATCGCGCAGCTGAAGTCGCCGTCGCGGATTGAGTCGATTGCGGTACAGGAACTGCATATGCAGGTGCCGCAGAATATATACTTTTCGCATGAAGGGGAATGAGGGCCTATGATGAAGCGATTGGAAGAACTCGCTGACCTTGTGCCCGGCGCACGGATTGCGGGAGACAAATGTACGGAGATCACCTCCATTGAGCGCGACTCGCGCAGAGCAGCGGAGGGGGCGCTCTTCGTCTGCATCAACGGCGTTCATGTGGACGCACACAGCTTTATACCAAATGCGGCGCGGGCAGGAGCCCGCGCTGTTTTGACGGAGAGAGACAAGGTGGCGGTGCCGCCCGGCATCTCCGTTCTGCACGTGCCGGATCTTCAAGAGGCGCTGGATCTCATCGTGCCGTATTTTTACGATTATCCCGCGCGTGCGATGCGTGTGATCGGCATCACGGGGACCAACGGCAAGACGACGACAAGCTATCTTGTGCGCGCCATGCTCCGTCATGCGGGCAGGCGGGTCGGCCTGATTGGAACGATTCAGATCATGATGGAGGATGATGTCTTCTCTACGGCGAACACGACACCCGATGTCATCGTCATGCAGCAGCTGCTTGCAGAGATGCGCACGCGCGGCATGGATGCGGTCGTGATGGAGGTCTCTTCGCATGCGCTCGATCAGGGGCGCGTAGCAGGGATCGAGTTCGATACGGCAGTGTTTACAAATCTGACGCAGGATCATCTCGACTATCATAAGACGATGGAGAACTATGCACGTGCGAAAGCGCGCCTCTTTGACCTCGTGTCCGAGCAGGGCGTGAAGGAGGGCAAGACGGCAATCCTCAACGCGGACGATGCGGCGGCCAAGACGATGCGTGCACATACGCACTGTCCTCTGATTACCTACGGTGTGGATATGCCGGCGGATCTCACGGCACGAAAGATCCGTTTGGGACAGGATGGCATGGAGCTGACCATCGCATATGCGGGGGCCGAGCTGCCTGCTGTGCAGACCGGCATCACCGGCCTGTTCAACGTATACAATGTGCTTGCGGCAGCAGGCGCTGCACTCGCTGAACAAGTGTCAGCGTCGGATATTACGGCGGCACTTGCGGCGTTCAGCGGGGTGCCGGGGCGGTTTGAGCTCGTGCGCGCAGGTCAGGATTTCTCCGTTATCGTCGATTACGCGCATACGCCGGACGGCATGGAAAATGTGCTGCGTACCGCACGCGCCGTGACAACAGGGCGGATTATCACCGTCTTTGGCTGCGGCGGCGATCGAGATCGGACGAAGCGGCCCATTATGGGCCGGATTGCAGCAGAGCTCGGCGATGTCATCGTGCTCACATCAGATAATCCCCGCACAGAGGATCCGGCGGCAATCCTGGATGAGGTCGAGACGGGCGTTTTGCCGGCGATCGGGGGAAAGCCCTACGAGAAGCTTGTCGATCGGCGCACAGCGATCTTTCATGCCGTACAGACGGCACGTGCGGGCGATACCGTGGTCATCCTCGGCAAGGGGCATGAGACCTATCAGATTCTGAAGGACGGAACGATTCATTTTGATGATCGGGAAACGGCGGCAGAGGCGATAAGGAGCAGGCAATGACGGGCATGACATGGGATGAGGTGCAGGCTGCTGTCGGCGCTGCAGCGCATAACGGGAAACTTGCCGGAAATACGGTATTCCCGCATATCACGACGGATACGCGCAAAATTTCTTCGGGCGATCTCTTCGTCGCATTGCGCGGAGAGAAGTTTGACGGCACGGATTTTGCAGCGGAAGCGCTCGAGCGGGGGGCGGCGGCAGTCATTGTCGGCACGCCGCTGAGCACATCTGCCGAGAAGGCGCTGAAGAAAGCAAAAGGCACCGTTCTCAAAGCAGATGACGGACTGCGGGCATATCAGGCAATCGCGCATGCATGGCGCATGAAGTTTGACATCCCCGTGATTGCGATTACGGGCTCCAACGGCAAGACCACGACGAAGGAACTCACAGCCGCTGTTCTCTCGGGGCGGGGGAAGGTCTGCCGCACAGCGGCAAATTACAATAACGAGGTCGGCCTGCCGCTGACGCTGCTCGGCATTGTGCCGGAGGACTTCGCCGCTGTTGTGGAGATCGGCATGCGCGGATTGGGGCAGATCGCGGCGCTTGCCCCCGTTGCCGCGCCGACGATCGGCATTGTGACGAATGTATGCGAGGTGCATATGGAGCTGCTCGGCTCCATCGAGAACATTGCAAAGGCAAAGGCCGAACTCGTGGAGGCGATCCCTTCGGGCGGGACGGTGATCCTCAATGCAGATGACAGCCGTGTCGCTGCAATGCGTTCGTTTGCAGCGGACGGCGTGCGTATCCTAACGTACGGGATCGATGCGGATGCAGATGTGCGGGCCGAAGCGCTGCAGTGTGCGGCGGATGGTTCACGCTTCATGGTGACGTATGCGAATGAACGGCATGAATATGCCGTGTCCCTGCCCGGCCGTCATAATGTCAGCAACACCCTCGCTGCGCTTGCAGCTGGATTTGCTCTCGGCCTCACGCCGCAGGAGATGCAGGCGGGACTGCGGAACATCGAGGGAACAAAGATGCGCTACGAAACGGAGTCAGTCGGCGCATGGATGTTCATCAACGATGCCTATAACGCAAGTCCTTCCTCCATGCGCGCAGCGCTCGAAACGACGGCTGCGCTTTATCCGGGACGCAAAATCGCGGTACTCGGCGATATGTTGGAGCTTGGCGCCGCGGCCGAAGAGGCGCACCGCATGATCGGACGCCGCGCGGCGGAGCTGGACTTTGCGGCAGTCGTGACCTACGGACCGCAGGCCCGCTGGATCCATGAGGCAGCAGAGGAGACGGGATGCGCCGTATGCTGTCATGCCGAGACGCATGAGGAGGCAGCTCAACTGCTGCGCAAAATTCTCTCGGACGGCGATACGGTTCTATTTAAGGGCTCGCGCGGCATGCGGATGGAGCAGGTAATCACCCTGCTGACAGGTGAGAAGGCGGGGCACTGATGGATTATATATTAGATTCTATCACACCGCAGCTGCGCATCCTGCTGACGGTCGTGACATCGCTGGCGATTGTGCTTTTCAGCGGCGTGTATTTCCTTCCGTTTCTGCATCGCCTGAAATACGGACAGAGCATCCGTGCCGAGGGCCCAGCGAGTCACCAGCAAAAGAGCGGCACGCCGACGATGGGCGGCGTGATGATTGTGCTTGCCGTGACGGCGGCGACGCTTCTCTTTGCTCCGCTGACGGTGACGACGCTGCTCGCACTCTTCATCTTCCTCGGGCATTTTCTGCTCGGCTTTGCAGACGACTACATCAAGGTGGTCAAAAAGCGCAATCTCGGACTGCGCGCCTATCAGAAGCTGCTCGGTCAGCTCGTCATTGCGCTCGTCACTATTCTGATCGGAAGCGTCGTGCTCGGGCACGATACAAGCGTATGGGTTCCGCTGATGGGCAAGGCGGTCGATATCGGTGCGCTCTACTACGTCCTCGTTGTATGTGTGCTCGTGGGCACCTCGAATGCGGTCAACCTGACGGACGGTCTCGACGGGCTCGCCTCTGGGACCGTAACCGCAGCGGCGCTTTTCTATGCGGCGCTCATGTATGGCATGGACAGCGGGCTGATGGTTTTTTCTGCTGCAATAATTGGTGCATGCATTGGATTTTTATGGTATAATCATCACCCAGCACGCATCTTCATGGGAGATACGGGGGCGCTTGCTCTCGGCGGCGCGCTCGCGGGCGTCGCGCTCCTCTCGCATACGGAACTCCTGCTGCCGATCGTTGGATTCGTCTTCTTCTGCGAAGCGCTGTCCGTGATCCTGCAGGTGATTTCCTTTCAGACGCGGGGAAAGCGCATCTTTCGCATGAGCCCGATTCATCATCACTTCGAGCTCGGGGGCTGGAGCGAGACGCGCGTCGTCTATACGTTCTGGGCGATCGGTGCGGCGGCGGCGGTCATCGCGTGGATCATTGTGCTGGCATCGTGATATGGCTTTTCATAAGGGGGACACAGGGAATTGTCCTATGACAATCAGTCTGCGCTCGTCATCGGGGCGGGCATCAGCGGGTTTGCAGCAGCGCGGTATCTCGCGGCAGCGGGGGCGCGCGTGACGCTCTCGGACGCAAAGGATGAGGCGGATGCGGAGAAAGATGCATTGACGCAGAAGCATATTGAGGATTTGAGGACGCAGGGGATCTCCTGCGTCTTTGGCGCACAAAGGGAAGAACTGCTGGACGGGATCGATCTGATTGTGCTCTCGCCCGCGGTGCCGGAGCGCATCCCGCTCGTTCGCGCCGCGCGGGCACGCGGCATTCGCGTAACGACAGAGGTGGAGCTGGCAGGGGAGATTGCGCGCGCGCCGATCTACGCGATTACGGGAACGAACGGAAAGACCACAACCACTACCCTCCTTGGGGAACTTTTGCGTGCGCATTTTTCGGCTGTCGGCATCGGCGGCAATATCGGCGTGCCGCTCATCGATGTAGCGCAGGAGATTCCTGCGGACGGTGCGATCGCAGCTGAGATCTCGAGCTATCAGATGGAGGCGACGACGTATTTTCATCCGGCTGTTGCTGCGGAGCTGAATGTGACGCCGGACCACATTGTGCGGCACGGCTCGATGGAAGTCTATCAGGCGATGAAGGAGAAACTCTTTGCCGCGCAGACGCATGAAGACTTTCTCGTACTGAATTATGATGATCCGCATACGCGCGGCATGGCGGAGCGCGCAGCAGGACATGTGTGCTTCTTCAGCAGGCGCATGGAGCTGAGCGAGGGAGCAACCGTGCGGGCGGACGGCATGATTGTCATGCGCTGGGACGGTGCGGAGCATGTCCTTATCCCTGTCCGAGAACTTGGCATCCCCGGCGGGCACAATGTTGAGAATGCGCTTGCGGCATCGGCAATGGCGCTGCTCGCCGGCGTTACACCGGCGGAGGCGCGCCCCGTTCTGCGCTCCTTCAAAGGAGTGGAGCACCGCATCGAGTTCGTGCGCACACTGGACGGGGTCAACTATTACAATGACTCCAAGGCGACGAATACGGACTCGGCGATCAAGGCTCTCGAGGCGTTTGATGGGCATATTGTTCTCATTGCGGGCGGCGATGATAAGCTGACCGATCTCACGGAGTTCATGGAGCTTGTTCATGCGCGTGTCGACGAGCTGATTCTGATTGGCGATGCAGCAGCGCGTTTTGCCGCAGCAGCAGAAGGTGCAGGCCTCTCCAAGCAGCATATCCGCCGCGCGGGCTACAATATGGCGGCGGCAGTGCAGGCGGCGCATGATCTGGCGGCAAAAGGGCAGACAGTACTGCTCTCGCCTGCCTGTGCCAGCTTTGACATGTACAGCGGCTACGAGGAGCGCGGACGGGATTTCAAGAGGATCGTGAACGAGTTATGAATATCATCGTATCCGGTGGCGGAACGGGCGGACACATCTACCCGGCGCTCACGATTATCCGCGCGATTCAACAGAACGAGCCCTCTGCCCGTATCCTTTACGTCGGCACGCCGCATGGGCTGGAGGCAGACATCGTACCGCGCGAGGGCATTGACTTCATCGCGGTGGACCTGGCAGGCTTTGAGCGAAAATTTTCGCTTGAGAATATTCTACGCGCGGGCCGTGCTCTATGCGCCCTTGCGCGTGCAAGCGGTATCGTGCGCCGTTTTCGACCCGACGTTGCCATCGGGACAGGCGGCTATGCTGCGGGACCGATTCTCCTCGCAGCGAGCCTTGCGGGCGTGCCGACACTCGTGCAGGAGCAGAATGTATATGCGGGCGTGACCAACCGCATTCTCGCGAGGTTTGCAACGGCGATTGCCGTCGGCATGGAGGGTGCCCGCGCCGTATTCCCGCAGAATAAAACCTATGTGACGGGCAACCCGATTCGTCCCGAAGTGCTCACGGCATCGCGCGGGGAGGGAGCAAAGGCGTTTGGGTTCGACCCTCTGAAAAAGACTGTGCTCGTCTCCGGCGGCAGCCGCGGTGCCCGCTCGATCAACCGTGCAATGGTGGAGGTTATCGCCCGCGCGGCGGAGCAGACGGACGTACAGTATCTCCATGTGACCGGAGCAGAGGAGCATGGTGATACGCTGGCACGCATCCGCAATGCAGGGGTGCGGCTCGAGGAACATCCGAACATCCGTGTCCTGCCGTATCTTTACAATATGCCGCAGGCGATGGCAATGGCGGATGTTGCGGTATTTCGCGCCGGGGCGACGGGGCTTGCGGAGCTCGCGGCACGGGGGGTGCCTGCGATCCTCATTCCCTACCCGTATGCGGCGGAGAACCATCAGGAAAAGAATGCCCGCGCGATGGAGGCTGCGGGGGCGGCAGAGGTCATTCTCAATCGTGACCTCGACGGCGCCGTACTCACGGAGGCCCTCCGGACGCTGCTCTCGGATGATGTGCGCCGCGCGGGGATGGCGGCGGCGATGAAGCGCCTCGGAAAGCCGAAGGCAGCCGAAGAAATCGCAGCACTTGCGCTGCGAATATCTAAAGGAGAAGGGTGAAGATATTGCTCAAAGATTTAAAGGGGATCCACGCGATCCATTTTATCGGCATCGGCGGCGCAGGGATGAGTCCGCTGGCGAAGATTCTTCTCCTGCTCGGTTATCAAGTATCCGGTTCTGATCAAGGCACGTCGCCCATCATCGAGGAACTCATTCGCCTCGGCGCACGCATCTGGACGGACGGACAGCATGCCGAGAATGTGCGCGGCGCGGATGCCATCGTCGTCTCCACGGCGATCCCCTACGATAATGTAGAGGTGATCGCGGCATGGGATCTGCGCATTCCCAAGCTTCACCGCTCGGATATCAATGCGGCGCTCGTCAATGCATATGACGGCATTGCGGTCGCCGGGTCGCACGGCAAGACCACGACCACTTCCATGATCGGCGTGACACTGGACTGTGCCGGTGTTTCCCCGACGATCATCGTCGGCGGCGAGGTACCGGATCTGGGTACGAATGCGAAGCTCGGAACGGGGCGTTATCTCGTCTCCGAGGCGGATGAAAGCGACGGGTCCTTCCTGAAGCTGCGCCCGCACATCGCTGTCGTAACAAACGTCGAAGATGATCATATGGATCACTACGGCACAATGGAGAAGATCATCGAGGCATTCCGTACGTTCGTTGATCAGACGGATGCGGACGGCACGGCAGTCCTCTGTTTTGAAAATGAAATCCTGCGCCAAATCGCGCGCGAGACACCGCGCCGCGTCGTTTCCTATGCGATTGATGCGGAGGCGGACTATCGCGCGGCAGATATGGAGACGCACGGCTCTGTGATCTCCTTTACGGCCTTTGAGCGCGGCGCGGAGATGGGGCGCGTTTTACTCAACATTCCGGGGAGGCACAACGTGCTCAATGCGCTTGCCTGCATTGCTGTGGCGCGTCTTGCTGGTGTGGAGTTCCCTGAGATTCGGCGTGCGCTCGCACAGTTTCATGGGGCAAAGCGCCGTTTCCAGACGAAGGGCAAGGAGCGCGGCGTTTGGGTGGTGGATGACTATGCGCATCACCCGACGGAGATTGCCGCAACACTCGCTGCGGCGCGTCAAACGAACCCTGGGCGGCTCATCTGTGTGTTTCAGCCGCATCGCTATTCGCGCACGCAGCTGCTGCGCGAAGAGTTCGGTACATGCTTTGCCGCAGCGGATCTGCTCCTCCTGACGGACGTCTATGCAGCGGGCGAGGCACCGATCCCGGGCGTCAGCGGGGAGACGCTGATGAAGGAGGTCGCAAAGCAGACGGGGCAGGATGCGGTCTATCTGCCGGCGCGCGGCGATCTCGAACATTATCTCGCCCAACATGTGCGCGCGGGTGATCTCGTTATCACGATGGGCGCGGGCAATATCCTCGAGGTAGGGGAGGATCTTGTCAAGCGGCTCAAAGAGGGGACGGCGGGATCGGCAGAGGCACCGATTGTCGTCGTCATGGGCGGCCCTTCTACTGAGGCGGAAGTATCGCGCCGCTCGGGCAAGGCAATCCTGCAGGCGCTCCTTTCGAAGGGCTATCCTGCGGCCGGACTCGAACTGATGCCCAAGACCTTTGCGGAGGAGATTCAAAAACTTCGCCCCGCGATCGTATTTAATGCACTGCATGGGAAATACGGCGAGGACGGAGTTCTCCAAGGAACGCTCGACATGCTCGGCGTCCCCTATACCGGCTCCGGTGTTCGTGCTGCTGCGCTCACGATGGACAAAGGGACGGCAAAGCGGATTTTTCGCGCGGAAGGCATTGCAACGCCGCGCTTTCGCCTGATTGATGCGAGCAAGTGCGGCGAGCATACGGCGGAAGACATCCGGCGCGAGTTCGGTTTGCCGGTTGTCGTAAAGGCACCGGAGCAGGGATCAAGCATCGGCGTTCATATCGTCACGCGTGCGGAAGAGCTGAATGCCGCACTGGACGATGTGTTTACCTATGGCAGAGAAGCTCTTGTGGAGGAGTTCATCCGCGGGCGGGAGCTCACCGTTGTCGTCTGGGGAATGCCCACGGCGGCAGAGGCTCTGCCGGTCATTGAGATCACGACGGCATCGGGGCGCTATGATTACGAGAGTAAGTATACGCCGGGCGCATCGACGCATATTGTCCCGGCGGCGCTTTCCAAAGAATGTACAGAGGCGGTGCAGGCGATCGCTGCCCGTGCATTCACAGCGTGCGGGTGCAGCGGCGCAGCGCGCGTCGATATCATGCTGAGCGAAGAGGAGCAGCCCTATGTCATCGAAGTCAACGCCGTACCCGGCATGACAGAGACATCCCTTGTGCCGGATGCAGCACACGCCGTTGGGATGGAGTTCCCTGAGCTCTGCGAGAAAATCCTCACGATGGCGGGGTATTACCGATGAAATCGCGCCGTGTTCTCAAAGGGGCGTTCTATCTCCTTTGCGCCAGCGGCATTCTTGCGGCGCTTATCTATTCGCCTCTCTTTACGTTTCAGCAGCTGGTCGTTCGCGGGAGCGTCAATCTGGACGAGACTGAACTCTGTGAGATCGCGCGCATTCACTACGGGCAGCGTCTCTTTGAGCTCAAGACTGATGAGATGACGACAAATTTGCTCCGCGATCTGCGCATCGAATCTGCCGTTGTGCGCCGGCAGCTGCCCAACAAGATCGAAATGGAGATTGTCGAGCGCATGCCGGTTGCGACTGTTGCCTGCGACTACGGATATCTGGATTTTGACCGGCAGGGAAAGGTCATCGCCAGTTACCGCACGCTCAAGGGGGCGGACATTCCCATCATCACCGGGATCAAGCTGCGCGACCTCTACATCGGAGACGATAATTCCGATCCGCAGGTAGCATCGGTCATCAGCTTTCTCAGCAGGATCGATCCAGCGGACATCGGGCAGATCTCAGAGGTCAACATCACCGTGCCGAATGCCGTCGTTGCCTACACCAAGAACGCGCTCCCGATACGTCTCGGACGTTTGGAGGGCATTCCGGACAAGGCAGGACTCACACAGGATTTTTTACAGGATCAGAAAACAACGCGCCATACGATCGAGTACGTGGACTTCAGCTACGATGCGCCGTTCATCAAACTCGCGGATAAAACGACAGAGGGGAAATAAATGAAACAGTTCTGGCAGGGCGGGTGGCTCATTGCACTCGTCTGCATATTGATCGGATTTATGATTGCCGTGCAGTTCCGCACGGCCCAAGATGGGAAGGGGAGTCTCTCCCAGCAGCGCATCGAGGAGATTTCGGATCGGCTGCTCCAGACGGAACATGAACGCGACGAATTGGGGGATGAGCTGCGCAAGATGCAGGCGGCGGCAGCAGATCAGTCGAGTACAGAGGATCAGAAGATGCTGCGGTATCGTGCGGAACTCGTCCCTCTCCGGGGAGAGGGTGTCATCGTACGCATGGACGACAGTGCGAGACCCGCGAAATCCGGAGAGAACCCGAATCTTTACGTCATCCACGATGACGACCTCCTGCGCGTCATCAACGAGCTGCGCGCGGCGGGCGCAGAGGCGATCTCCGTCAACGGGCAGCGGCTCACCGGCGTCTCTGAGATCCGCTGTGCGGGACCCACACTCTCGGTCAATAATGTCCGCTCGTCTGCACCGTTTGAGATCCGCGCCATCGGAGAAAAAAAGTCACTCGAAAATTCTCTGCGTATGCGCGGGGGCGTTGTCGAGACGCTGGGCGTCTGGGGCATCCAGCTCGATATTACGGCCAGTGACGATGTGTACATCCCTCCCTATCGCGGGAGCATTCGCCAGACCTATGCGCACGAGACGCAGGAACGTGAGGAGGAGAGCAAATGATCTACATCGTATTGATCAGTCTTGTGATCGGGCTCTTCATCGGCTACAACAGCCCCATCGTCATTCCGCTTGCCTATTCGAAACTCTTCTCCGTTGCCCTCGTTGCTGCTCTTGACGCCGCGTTCGGCGGACTGCGCGCAGCGACTTCAGAGCGCTTTGACAAGCACGTCTTTGTCACGGGATTTTTCTCAAACACCTTGCTTGCAGCCGCACTCGTCTTTATCGGCGACCGCCTCGGCATCGACCTCTATTACGTTGCGCTGCTTGCCTTCGGTTTTCGTATCTTTAAAAATCTTGCCATTCTGCGCCGCTATCTGCTCAAAGACTATCGGGGCGGAACGCGCTGAACGGGAAAAGAAGTTAAAAATTTTCTTGCGCTATGGTAATATATCGAGTTTCATGGTAAAATAAGCGAGGAAATTGTTGTCTGTCAACGGACTGAGATGATAAAGATACGATATGGAGGCTGAGGCTGTGTTCGAAATGGATGATAACTTTGAAGAACTCGCAAAGATCATCGTTGTCGGTGTAGGCGGCGGCGGCGGAAACGCAGTCAACAATATGATCGACTCCGGCTTGCAGGGGGTTGAATTTGTTGCAATCAATACGGATGCGCAGGCGCTGCTGCAGTCGAAGGCAGCTCTTCGCATTCAGATCGGTGAAAAGCGCACGCGCGGACTCGGTGCCGGGGCCCGTCCCGAGATCGGGGAGGCGGCGGCGACCGAGAGCCGCGAGAAGATCGTCGAGGCGCTGCGCGGTGCGGACATGGTATTCATAACGGCCGGTATGGGCGGCGGTACGGGAACGGGCGCTGCTCCCGTCGTGGCAGAGTGTGCACGCGAGCTCGGCGCCCTCACGGTTGCCGTCGTTACGCGTCCCTTCTCCTACGAGGGAATGACCCGCGCGCGCAATGCGGATACGGGCATCGATAATCTGCAGCAGCATGTCGATACCATCATCACTATCCCCAATGACCGCCTGATGAAGATCATCGACAAGAGTACGCCGGTTACCGAGGCGTTCAGCAAGGTGGACAATGTGCTCTGGCAGGGGGTCAAGGGGATCACCGATCTCATCACAAACCAGGGCGTCGTCAATCTCGACTTTGCCGATGTGCATACGACGATGGCGAACGGCGGCGCGGCGATCATGGGAATCGGCGAAGCGCGCGGCGAGGGGGCATCCGTTGCCGCGGCAAAGGCGGCCATCGAGTCCCCGCTGCTCGAGACAAGCATCGAGGGAGCCAGCTCGGTGATTCTGAACTTCACCGGTTCAAAGAACCTCAGCATGTTCGAGGTCAACGAGGCATCCGAGTGGCTGAACAGCATGATTACGAATGCGTCGAGCGGGCGTCAGGCAAATATCATCTGGGGCATCGGCGTGGATGAGACCCTCGAGGACTGCGTGCGCGTTACTGTTGTGGCAACGGGCTTTGGCGGCCTCACGGATGGAGGAAAGGCAGACGCGGGGACGGGGCTCTCGGAGGACTGGACGATCCCAGTACCGGGTCTTGGCGGAACGCAGCCGGCAGCAAAATCATCGGCAGCGCCATCGCCGCAGCCGGCGTCGTCTCCGCAGGCACAGGCACGTCCTGCTGCCGCTATTGTTCCGCCGCATACGGGAAATAACCGCCGCATGAATGTCGTTGAGCCGAATACAGGCTCCGGCGGCACGGATGTCATCGATATTCCCGCATGGATGCGTCAGCGCTGAGTTGAAAAATCTTGCGGGACATATATAGCTGCCAATATAAGCACAGAGAGCGTGGGAATGACTTCCTGCGCTTTTTTGCTGTATGCGGGCTTCCTATTGGTCTAAATCATTCTTGCCGCAGGGAGGACTGACGATGCAGAAGCCGGAACGGTGCAAAAGGATCTTGGAACTGCTCTTAAAGAATGCGGACGGCATGACCGGAATGGAGCTTGCGCGGCATCTGAATGTCTCCTCCCGGACAATACGCTCCGATATCAAAATGCTGCAGGAACTGCTTGCGGACCAAAAGGGAAGGCTGCTGGCAGTGCCCAACCGCGGCTATAAACTTTTGCCGGAGGATGATGCGGAGGATCTTCTGCACCTCTTAGAGAGCAAGGGCGGGTCCGTCGGCCTGGCGAGTGCGGAAGAGCAGCAGAACTATATCATCAGCCGTTTTTTGGAGTGCAGCCTGAAGGATATGTCGGTCACGCAGATGACGCTTGCCGACGAGATGTATGTCGGCCTGTCGACAATCAAGAACTATCTGCATACGACGCGGGAACGTTTCGCCGAGTATGCCGTCAAGATCGTGCAGCATAAGAGCGAAGGCCTGCGTATTGATGCGGAGGAGTGTGATCTGCGCAGCTTCATCGTCGACTATCTGCATGAGGTTCGGGACGAGGGAGTGCAGGGGCTGCTCTTTGACAAGATCAGCTGCGATGCGATGGATAAAATTCTCTCGCAGACCGCAAGCGTCCGCAATCTCCAGCTGACGGATACGGCGCGCCGTGATCTCGCCGTGCAGACGGCGCTTGCCATTCACCGGTCTGCTGCCGGGCAGACGGTCGAATGCCGCGCCAGCATAGCGCAGAAGCTGGAGGAAACCTTTGAGTACAGCGCGGCAAAGGAAGTCGCCAACGAGATTTTTCGCTATACTGGCATCGATATCCCATACAGCGAGGTGTTCTACATCACCCGGTGTCTCCTGACGGGTAAGAAGCTGCTGGATATCGGGAGCACCGTCAACGATGCCCATGTGAAAGAGCTCGTTGAACGAGTGCTCATTGCCGTAGATGAGAAGTTCGGTCTTGACTTTACAGCGGACGAATATCTCAAGGACGGGCTCATGCTTCACCTGCGCATCGCGATTGCCCGCGTGCACTTCCGCGTAAATATCCGCAATGAGCTGCTCGGCTCGGTCAAGCAAGACTATCCGCTTGCCTTTCAGATTGCCGTCTATGCGGCAAAGATGGTACGCGAGATTGACCATATCGAGTTTAACGAGAACGAGATCGGCTACATTGCGCTGCATTTCGGCGCCTCGATGAGCCGAAACAGCATGGCGGAGGATGAACACCCGAAGAATGTCTATGTCATCTGCTCGGCGGGACTCGGCGTCTCTGTCCTCATGAAGGCAAAGCTCAAAGAGCATTTTCGCGGGAGCATTCAAGTCATCAGTGTCCTTCCGGCCTATAAGCTGACCACGGAGATGATAGAGGAGGCAGACTATATCGTCTCTACGGTTCCGCTTGAGATGTCCTCGCCGAAGATCATCCGCGTAAACCATATGCTGCGTCCAGACGATATCGAAAAGATTCGGCGCATCATGTTCCAAAAACAGGCCAGCCTCGATGCAGAAACGGTTCGCCGGTTCTTCCATCAGGATAGCTTCTATGTGAACAAGTCATTCCGTACGCGTGAGGAATGTCTGGAGTTCCTCACGGATGAAGCGATTTTGAACGGCTGGATGGATGCGGAGGGGAAGAACTCCGTCTTTGAGCGTGAACGGATGTCTTCGACAGCAATCGGCGACTATGCCGCCATTCCGCATGCGCTTTCGACGGGATGCACCTCTTCCAACATCTCCGTACTCGTTTTGAAAGAGTCTGTGCAATGGGAGGACTTCCCCGTGCGCGTCGTATTTCTCCTCAACATTGAGCAGGCGAAGGCGACCCTCTGGGAGAAGCTGTTCCTCAAACTCTATGAGTTTATCAAGGAACATCGCGGTCTGGATTCTTTGCTCAAACATAAATCCTATGAAAAATTTCTCCAAGAATTTACGGCGATCTTATGACCGCCGTTTTTCTATGCCTCTTCGAGACTTCCGCATATGTAATTGCGGAAGGGAAAAGTGGAAAAGACCTTTCATATTTCCTCTTTTCAGGAATGTTTCAGGAAACAGATATGTCTATGAGAGGCGTTGGCTTGTCGTTATAATGAAATTGTTTCAAGGTGTTCGGTGTGTGAAAGGGGGAACCATATGGACGTTGCGCTTACTGAAGAGCTTGTGCTCCTGGACGTGGAGGCCCGGGACAATCTCGATCTGCTGCGTCAGGCAGCACAGGGCCTGTATGAGCAGGGCTATGTGAAGGAGAGCTATGCGGACGCGGTCGTCGCACGGGAGAAGGTCTTTGCAACAGGCCTGCCGACGGTGATGGGAGGCGTTGCGATTCCGCATACGGATGTGGAACATGTGAATGCGCCTGCCGTCTGCATCGCGCGTCTGAAGGAACCGGTGAATTTCGTCGTCATGGGGGACGATACGGAGACGATTTCCGTAGACTGCATCTTTATGCTGGCGATGAAGGAGGCGCACGCGCAGCTGACGCTGCTGCAGAACCTCATGGGAATCCTGCAGGACGCGGATGCACTGAAGACCGTGAAAAGCAGCGAATCGGCAGAGGAGATCTGCGCGTTTGTCAGAGAACGCCTGTCGAAGTCGGAGGATGGATGATTTCTGTTACAGAAAGAGAGTGAGCATCATGGCGAATGAAAAGAAGGTTGTACTGGTCGCATGCGGAACAGGCATTGCTACGTCGACAGTGGTCAACACTGCATTGGAGAATCTGGCGAAGGAGAACGGACTCCAGGTGGAGATCATTCAGTGCAAGATGATGGAGGTGCCGGGCTATGCGGACCGCGCTGATCTTCTCATCACGACGACCGTTGTGGACAAAGACCAGTACAAGTTCCCGGTTATCAACGGGCGCCCCTTCCTTACGGGAATGGGCCTGGATAAGGTGAAGGCGGAGATCCTTGCCGAGCTGCAAAAGTAAATTGTCGTTTTTGACTTTTAGAAAGGGGAGATTTTCGTGGAGACTTTAACTCCGTTAGTTCAGGCATTCCTGTCGCTCGGACCGACCGTCATTCTGCCGGTATTTATTTTTTTCATCGGTCTGGGCTTTGGCCTTGGCCCTGCAAAATCGTTCCGCTCAGGTCTTACCATCGGCGTCGGCTTCGTCGGCATTGGTCTTGTCGTTGCGCTGCTCGTCGATAATCTCGGCCCTGCCGCACAGGCGATGGTCGTGCGCTTCGGCATTAATCTCACGATCATCGATATCGGCTGGCCAGGTTCGGCAAGTCTTGCATGGGCTTCCCCGATTGCGGCGATCATACTGCCGATCGGCCTGCTCGTCAACTTCATCATGCTGGTCACAAAGACGACCAAGACGATGGACGTCGATATCTGGAACTACTGGCATTTTACATTCTGCGGTGCGTGCGTATACGCAATCAACGGCAGTATCCCGCTGGCGATTGCGGCGGCGGTGCTCTTTGAGATCGCCATGCTGAAGCTCGCGGACTGGACGGCACCCTATATGGAGAAATACTACGATCTGCCCGGTGTCTCCGTTCCGACGGGCTCGACCATGGCGAACTCTCTCATCGGTATCCCGCTCGTCTGGATCATTCAAAAGATTCCCGTCATCAAGGATCTCAAGGCAGACCCTGAGACCATTCAAAAACGTTTCGGCATCTTCGGCGAGCCGATCTTCATGGGGCTGATCCTCGGCTGTATCCTTGGTGCACTCGCGGGCTATGATGTGGGCAAGACGATTCAGATCGGCATGGCGATGGCGGGCGTTATGGTGCTGATGCCGCGCATGGTGAAGCTGCTCATGGAGGGCCTGATTCCAATCTCCGAGGCAGCACGTGACTTCCTTCAGAAGCGCTTCGGAGAGGACTCCGAGCACTCCAAACTCTACATCGGTCTCGACGCCGCTGTGACAACCGGACATCCTGCCGTCATTGCCACTGCGCTCATTCTCGTTCCGCTGACGCTGCTGCTTGCCGTCATCCTTCCCGGGAACAATATGCTCCCCTTCGGCGACCTGGCAACGATCCCGTTCTTCGTCGCGATGATCGTTGCGGCAGCACGCGGCAATATCATCCACTCCGTGCTCAGCGGACTGGTCGTCATCGCAGTCTGTCTTCTCATCGGAACGGCGCTCGCAGAGTTCCAGACCTCGATGGGCGTCACGGCGAACTTTAAGATGCCGGAGGGCGCTGCGCTCATTTCCAGCATCGACCAGGCCGGCAATATCGTCAACTTCGTTATCTTCAAGGTACTTGCACTGTTCACTTGAGCAGAGATTGCCGCGGGGCAGGGAGCAGATTCGTGAGAGCTGGTCTCCCTGCCTTTTATGGAAATCGCCGATAAAATGGAAGTATCAGCAATTTCTGCACGGGGGATAGGAGGAAATCATCATGAAGGCATTGGTCAAGGTCTCGAAGGGGGCGGGCAACTGGCATGTCATTGATAAGCCGGAGCCTGTCGTCGGAGAGAGACAGGTCAAAATCCGCGTGGAGTATATCGGCATCTGCGGCAGCGATCTCCATACGTTCGAGGGGCATTATAATGCGGATGCTGAGGGACTGACGATCGGGCATGAGTTCGCGGGCGTGGTCGCGGAAGTCGGCGCAGGGGTTACGAATATCAAGGTCGGCGACCGTGTCACCTCCGAGACTACCTTTAAGATCTGCGGGCACTGCCGCTACTGCAGGCGCGGAGAGTATAATCTCTGCTCCAGCCGCAAGGGACTCGGCACACAGCAGGACGGAGCAATGGCGCAGTATGTGCTCGCACGCGCAAAGAGCGTTCATATTCTGCCGGAGAATGTGACGACGCGTCAGGCGTCCATCACGGAGGCGGCAGCATGCGCCTACCACAGCGTCAACAAGGCAAAATTTGAGAAAGGCGCCGTCGTTCTGGTCCTCGGTCCCGGTCCCATCGGGCTGCTCGTGGCACAGGTAGTCATGGCGTACGGCGGACGTGTTGTGATGACAGGACTGACACAGGATATGGGGCGCCTGACGATCGCCAAGGAGAAATTTGGCGTCGAGCACATCGCGGATGTGCAGAAGGATGATGTCAAAGCGCTGGTTGAAAGCCTTACGGAGGGCTACGGTGCGGATGTCTGCTATGACTGCACGGGTGCGGTTCCCTCCATGCATCTCGGCATGGATCTCCTGAAAAAGGGCGGGCAGTACGTACAGGTCGGCCTCTTTGCGAAGGACGAAGTGACGGTCAATTTCTCCAAGATCATCCAGAAGGAATTGACCGTTGTCGGAAGCCGCAGTCAAAATACGCACGACTGGGAGCCGACGTTGAAGCTCATGAGTGAGCGCAAGATCGACGCGGACAAGATGATCACGCATGAGGTCGGCATTGACGAGTGGGACAGAGCATATCATCTTCTTAAGAACGGGGAAGCAACCAAGATCGTTATGCATCCAATCGGGTAGATATATACGCAGCAAAAAGCCGAAGGTGAAGTTTCACCTTCGGCTTTTTTGCTGTCTATGATTCATTCCTCGAGATCGGGGCGCAGATGTGCTGCTGCACGCAGATAGACGTGATGGATATCCGCCTGCGCCGCGTCGGTGTTGACGAGAAGGAGAACACGAATGCAGCGGGGGAGGCTGTTCTCGATGGCGCATTGGCGCGCATCAAAAAGGGGAACGAGATCAAAGCCGTTGATGCGGCGGACGCCGGCGGTCGGGAATGCCGCCGTCAGATCCTCGGTGACGCTGAAGATTGCAGCGCCGATATCGGCGGCAGTAATGGCGTTTGTGCGAAGGAGTTCGGTGATGAGCTCCTGTGCTGCCAGCCAGATTTCCTCTTTTTCGTTGCGCCCGACGGTGATGGCGCCGCGTATGCCGCGCATAGCTACACCCCCTTATGAATATCCCAGATGAGTCTGAGACTGAGGATAAATGCGATGAGATAACCGAGCAGACCGATGATGGGAATGCCGCCGAGCTGCGGCTGCATATCCGTCGTGCAGAGCGTACTCGAGGCGATGAGGAGCGCTGCGCAGAGAAGGGCAATGATGAGCTTGTTGATCATCTTGTCAAGACGCTGCACGGGTTCCTCCGAACCGGTGAGATCGATGTTCAGCTTTGCCTGTCCGCTCATGGTCATCTTGAGAAGGTCTGCAAGCTGCTCGGGGATCTGCACGGATTTGCGCAGGAGCATAATGCCTTCCTGACGGACCTTTGCGAGGCCCTCACGCCAGTTCATACCGTGGACGAGGCCGAGGGAGAGACTGTGGGCAAAGATCTCAAGGAAGCTGACTTCGGGCGCGCAGCGCCGCATGACGATCTCCACGGTCATGACGCCGCGTGCGAACATGGCAAGCCCGCTCGGACATCCGATGCGGTGCATCCGCAGAATACTGAGAATTTGGTTTGTCAGCACGCCCATATGCAGGTCGCTGAAATCAAGCGAGCCGTACTGTTCCATCATGACGTCGATATCCTGATAGAGCTGGGCATGGTTGATGCGTCCCTTGACGATGCCGAGCGCGAGCACGGCAGATTTCATCTCAAAGGTATCGTGTGTTGCAAGCGCCATGATCGCGCGGCGCAGCGCCGTGCGGTCGCGGTTGCTGAGCCGTCCCATCATTCCGAGGTCCAGCCATACGATCGTGCCGTTTCGGATGCGGATGTTTCCGGGGTGCGGATCGCCGTGAAAGAAGCCGTCCTCAATGATCTGCTTGGCGTAGTTTTCGCCGAGGCGGCGCCCGATCTGAGTGACGTTGATGCCTGCGGCATGCAGCGCATCGGTCTGATCGAGCGGGATGCCGTCAATGTACTCCATGACGAGGATGTGCTGGGTCGAGAGATCGCGCATGACGCGCGGGCAGGAGATGAAGGGATGATCGCGGTTCAGATGGGAGAACTCCTCGATGTGGCTCGCCTCAATGAGGAAGTCCATCTCCTGTTTTGCAATGTTCCACATTTCATCCATCAGCGAGCGGAAATCGACGACATCGTCGCGGCTGACAAGTCGGATGATGGTCGCGGCACGCTTCATGAGCGTAAGGTCCATGCGCATGATCTCGTGGATGCCGGGGCGCTGCACCTTGATGACGACCTCTTCTCCCGTAGTCAGCACCGCCCTGTGTGCCTGGGCGATACTTGCCGAGCCAAGCGGCGTACTGTCGATCTCGCGAAAGACCCGATTCCAATCGCGCTTATACTCTTGTTCGACAATGGAGAGAATGACTGGGAAGGCGAGGGGGCTCGCGCCGGTCTGCAGCTTCATCAGCTCGTCGCAGTACTCCGTCGGCAGAAAGTCGGGGCGCATGCTCATGATTTGTCCGAACTTAACAAAAGTCGGACCAAGATCCTCAAAGATGGCCCGCAGCTTTGCCGGCGTCAGTCCGTGTACGATGTCGTGGCGGCGCAGGACGGCAACCATTTCGCGCAGGCGCAGAGCAGCATTCTTATTCTCTGTGCCATGCAGCAATGACTCCAGCATAGATGCGCACCTCCTGCCTGTTTTAATATGGGGTTATTCCGCTGCCTTATATTTCTCTGCAAGCTGCTGTTTGACCGTCTCGTTGCTGAGGTATTCGTCATACGTCGAGATGCGGTCCACAATGCCGATCGGCGTAATCTCGATGATGCGGTTCGCAATGGTCTGTGTGAACTCGTGGTCACGCGAGGCGAAGAGAATCGTGCCGGGGAACGACATGAGACCGTTGTTGAGCGCTGTGATGGACTCCAGGTCAAGGTGATCAGTCGGCTCGTCAAAGAGCAGGACGTTCGCGCCCGAGAGCATCATGCGCGAGAGCATGCAGCGGACGCGCTCACCGCCCGAGAGCACCTCGGCACGTTTTTGGCTCTCTTCTCCCGAGAAAAGCATGCGCCCGAGGAATCCGCGCACGAATGTCTCATCGGGATCCTTCGAATACTGACGCAGCCAATCGACGAGGTTGAGCTTCACATTGTCGAAATAAGCGCTGTTGTCCGAGGGCAGGTAGGTCTGTGTCGTCGTTACGCCCCACTTAAACGTGCCTGCGTCTGCTTCCTCTTCGCCCATGAGAATCTTGAACAACATCGTCTTCGCTGCCCCGTTCGGACCGACAAAGGCCACCTTATCCCCTTTTTTGAGGGTAAAGCTGATGTTCTTAAAGAGCTGCCGCCCGTCGATCTCTTTGGAGAGCCCTTCGACCGTCAGCAGCTGATCGCCTGCCTCGCGGTCAGGGGTGAACGCGATGTATGGATAGCGGCGGGTGGACGGTTTGATATCATCGAGCGTGATGCGCTCGAGGAGTTTCTTGCGCGAGGTGGCCTGCCGAGATTTTGCAGCATTTGCCGCAAAGCGCTGGATGAAGGTCTGCAGCTCCTTGATCTTCTCCTCTTTCTTCTTGTTCGCATCTTTTGCCATCTGCAGGGCAAGCTGGCTGGACTGGTACCAGAAGTCGTAGTTGCCGGCGTAGAGCGAGATCTTGCCGAAGTCCACGTCGCAGATATAGGTGCAGACCTGGTTGAGGAAGTGACGATCATGCGAGACAACGATGACCGTGTTTGGAAAGTCTGCGAGAAAGTTCTCGAGCCAGTTGATCGAGGAGACGTCAAGATGGTTCGTCGGCTCATCGAGGAGCAGGATGTCAGGCGAGCCGAAGAGTGCCTGTGCGAGCAGGACACGCACTTTCTCAGAGGGCGAGATCTCATTCATCTTGAGGTGGTGCTTCGCGTCCGGCACACCGAGACCGTTGAGCAGCTGTGCCGCCTCTGTCTCGGCGTTCCAGCCGTCGAGCTCGGCGAACTCTGCCTCGAGCTCGGAGGCGCGCATTCCGTCCTCATCGGAGAAATCCGGCTTTTCATAGAGCGCCTCCTTCTCATCCATGATCTCAACGAGGCGCGCATGCCCCATCATAACCGTACGCAGCACCTCGACCTCGTCGAAGGCATAGTGATCCTGCTGGAGGACAGCGAGACGTTCACCCGGCGTAATGTCTACAATGCCGCCTGTCGGTTCAATATCACCGGAAAGGAGTTTGAGAAAGGTGGACTTCCCCGCGCCGTTCGCGCCGATGATGCCGTAGCAGTTGCCGGGGGTGAACTTCAGATTGACATCCTTATAGAGGACGCGTTTGCCGAATTGCAGACTCAGATTGTTGACGGTGATCATCTTTCCGTTCTCCTTCTCTATTTATGCAGGATTGCGCGGAACATCGACAGGATGCTCTGTCCGTATGAGTCGCCGGGAACTGCCCAGCGACCGTTGAGATCCTGCCAGTTCCCGAGGGTAATGGTGCCGTAGACATTGCGTACGAGATTATATCTGGGGTCAACGACGGGGCGTACGGGTCTGCGCGTTGAGGCATAGGCGAGCAGATGTTGGATATGAGCGCGCACACCGATTTGCGAGGTGGCGAAGTAGGCCCCCTTGATCTCCGTGCTCGTTGTGCCGAGCCCGCAGTAGTTGTTCTGATCGGGCGTTACCGTTCCGCCGTAGCGAAAGAAGCCGGTTTCCTTGAGCGCCTGTGCAAATGCCACGTCGGGACGGATGCCCTCGCGCGCACCCTCCTCATAGTAGTAGGCGACGAGTTCACGCGGTGAAACGGAGATCGCCGGATGCGGGTTCACACTGAGCAGATAGCTCACGCATTGTTCCTGACTCGCAAGGGGGGTGCCGATGATGGCCGTGTCATACTCAGAGAGCGTCTTTGGAACGCTGAAGGGAGAATCGTCCTCCCGCACAGGTGCATTGATCTCGTTCGCATTTTTCATGAGTGCATCGATCCGCGCACGGAAATCATTGTTTTTAGGGGCGTTTGTCGTGTGCTCCGTACGAATCTTCGTCGCTTTATCCGGATCATGCACGCGGCGCGCCTCGCCGGATGCCGACGTCAGAATAAAGACAGCCAGAGCTGCGGCAAGAGCGCCGCGCAGAACAATAACCTTTTGCAAGAGATGAACCTCCCAGATTTGTGTTTATGTTGTCCATTTCAGCAGGGCAAGCACAGTGAGCAGCATTGCCAGTTCCCATGTGCCGCGTGCAATGCGGCAACGTTCGCCGCATACCGCCGTGAGAAGCATCCAGGTGAGAAGCGCAGCTGTGAGCCCTGTCTTGATATCGTATGCTGCGAGCAGAAAGGCCGCAATGACCGCACTCTCGCGCAATGTGAGCGGCTCATGCAGACTGCTTAGAACTGCAAGCGCGCGCAGGAGCAGCATCAGACCGAGAACAGCGAGCGCAACGGCAGGTGCCGCAGGGAACTCTGAGACTGCCTGCAGAAGCGGAGCGCAGGGCAGCAGCAGGAAGAGGAACAGAGAGAATATCCAGGCCGTCAGAGGAATGCCGCAGAGATACGGCGCTCCTTCACGTGCGGGAAGAACAGCGGAGATGGGGGCAATGCTCAGCGGCAAGGATCCGATCAGCGCACCAAAACCACTGACGGCAAAGAGCCGTGAGAGTGTTCCCTGCTCTGTGCGGAGATCTTCTGCATCCGTACGAGCCGAGAGTACGACTGTGCTTTCGACTGCAAGTGTGAACAGGAGCGTCAGACCAAGAGCAGCGGCCGAAAGAAAATCACCTGCGCCCGGTGCTGTCAGGACAAATGCCGTGGTCAGTATATCCGGTTGGAGAAACGGCGCTGCAGGAATCTCCCAAAAACCTTCCGCCCATGTGAGGGCAGTGACAATTCCCATTCCGAGCGGCAGAGCAAAGCGCACGCGCATTGCATGCAGGAGAAGAACCAGCAGGACGCCGATCAGTGTGTAGTAAGTCAGCGGGTCGGAGAGTGTGCCTCCCATGGTCAGTGCCCACGGGGAAGGCAGCAGGATACGTGCGTAGAGGGCCGCTGTTATCAGCATCGTAAGTCCCAGACCAAAGATGAGCCCCGTCCGTATGATCGGAGGAAGCGACGTCTGCAGTGCAGCTGCGTATTTTGTGCGTGTGAGCAGAGCGCCTGAGAGGGAGACGACCGCGGCGATGCCGAGCAGTTCCTGCCACGCAATGCCGCGTGCGATGATCTCCTCATAGACCAACCATGCCGTAATGGACGGAGAGGGGAACGCAATCAGCGTCCTTCCGCCGCGCGAAGCCATGAGCGTTCCAATGACACAGGCAACAATGCCGCATGGATACGCCGCCGTGAACGGCATGCCTGTGCGCGCGAGGAGCGACGCAGTCAGAACGAGAGCGAGGGCGGCGACGAAGACCAATATAAAAGCATCGCAGAGTGGCGCATACAGAACTCTCTTCTCACTGTTCATGCCTGTCCTCCCGCGATATCTCAAAACATTTTTATTCTATCACAAAGAATTGAATTTCACAAATAAGAATACTGAACGCACGCGAAATCGTCTGTAAAAGATTGATTGGCATGTATGATGGTTTAAAAGAAATCACATTTCCTACTTGACAAAAGTGTCTGAATTATAATAAAATCGCAAATAGGGTATAACTTTAGAAAAAGCCCAAGTCGTTTTATACCTTCTGTATTTCTATCTATCTATAGTAGGAGGAAAAAACATGATTGTTGGCGTTGCAAAGGAAATCAAAAATAATGAATTCCGCGTCGGTATGACCCCCGCAGGTGTTGAGGCAATGCGCCGCGCAGGCCACACGGTTCTGATTGAGGAAGGCGCCGGCGTCGGCAGCGGTTTTACAGATGCTGATTATAAGGCAGTCGGAGCTGAGATTGTATCGGACAAGAAAGCTCTGTTCGATCGTTCCGAAATGATTGTTAAGGTAAAAGAGCCTCTTGAATCTGAATACGACCTCTTCCATGAGGGACAGATTCTCTTTACATATCTCCACCTTGCTGCTGAGCCGGGACTTACGGAAGCACTTCTTAAAAAGAAGGTCGTCGGTATTGCATATGAGACGGTTCTCGGCAAGAGCGGGCGCGGTCTTCCGCTGCTCGCTCCGATGAGCGAAATCGCAGGGCGTATGTCGGTTCAGATCGGCGCGCAGTTCCTTGAGAGCCGTTACGGCGGCAGCGGCGTCCTTCTGGGCGGAATTGCAGGCGTTTCTGCAGGCCAGGTCGTTATCATCGGCGGCGGCAACGTCGGAACGAATGCGGCGAAGATTGCCGTCGGTCTCGGTGCGCGCGTCACGGTCATCGATCTCTCGATTGAGCGCCTCCGTGAGCTCGACGATATCTTCGGTGGCCGCATTGTTACGGAGTATTCTTCGAGCTACAATATCGCAAAGTGGGTGCGCGAGGCAGATCTCCTGATCGGCTCGGTTCTCATCCCGGGTGCCCGCACCCCGATCCTCGTCACCGAGGAAATGGTCAAGACCATGAAGAAAGGATCCGTCATCGTCGATGTTGCAATCGACCAGGGCGGTTCGATCGAGACCTGCGACCATGTCACCACGCATGAGAACCCGACGTTCGAAAAGCACGGCGTTGTTCATTACTCCGTCGCCAACATACCGGGGGCCGTCTCCCGTACTTCTACGCTCGGCATTACGAACGCAACGATCTCCTATGCGGTTGATATTGCAACCAAGGGCTATAAGGCAGCCCTTCAGCAAGTTCCCGGCCTCAAGTTCGGCCTCAACACCATCGACGGTCACCTCACCAACGAGGCGGTTGCAAAGGCACTGAACCTCCCATTTAAGCCCATTGATGATTTTCTTGCGTAATTCTTCACGCTGATTGCTAAGGGGCTGTTTCACTCCCATATGCTTCCATATGCGCTGTGAAATAGCCCTTTTCCTAATTTACTTATCGAGGAAACGCTTGGAGGTATGGTTTTTATGTTTTTTAAGAAGAAGACACTGGAAGACTTCAGTGCACAGCGTGAAAACAGCGGGATGCACCGCACGCTGAGCACCGTTGATCTGACCTTCCTTGGGATTGGCGGCATCATCGGGTCGGGCGTGTTCGTCCTGACGGGAATTGGTGCCGCGCGCTATGCAGGGCCGGGCATCGTATTATCCTTTATAGCTGCAGGACTCCTCTGCATGCTGGTCGGGCTTGCCTATGCCGAACTGGCATCGCTCATCCCCGCCGCAGGCAGTGCCTATGCCTATACGTTCGCATCCCTCGGCGAGGGGATGGCGTTCCTCTGCGGATGGTCGCTCATCATCGGCTATATCGTTACCGCGAGTGCGGTTGCGGTCGGGTTTTCGGCCTATTTCTCAGGAATGATGGCGTCTCTTGGAATGGAGATACCAAAGGAATGGCTTACAACGCTGCCGGAGGGGGGTATTATCAATCTGCCGGCCGTTGTCATCACGCTGCTGATCGGCTTCATCCTCGCGCACGGCACGAAGGAAAGTTCGCGTCTCAATACGATCCTCATTTCGATCACGCTGTGCGCCATCGTTGCATTCGTCCTTGTCACTGCTCCTGAGATGAACATTGCCGAGAATCTGAATCCGTTCCTTCCGTTCGGTGCCGGCGGCATCATGACCGGCGCGGCGGTTGTGTTCTTCTCTTTTATGGGCTTTGATACGGTCGCAACATCTGCCGAGGAGTGCAAAACACCGGAGAAGAGTCTCCCCATCGGCATCATCGCTTCCGTCTTTGTCTGTCTCTGCATCTATGCCGTCGTCGCATTCGTGCTCACGGCAACGGTCAACTACACGGATCTTGACCGTGCGGACCCGGTTGCCTACTGTCTGCGCCTCATCGGTCACATGGGCCTTGCGAACTTTGTGACGGTCGGCATCCTCTTCGGCATGATTACGACGCTCATCGTCTACATCTTCGGTCAGGCACGCGTCTTCTACGCAATGTCACGCGACGGATTCCTCCCGCAGGTCATGGCGAATATTCATCCGAAACACGGTACGCCGTACTTCATCACACTCGGCGGTTCAATTCTCATCGCGTTCATTGCAGGCTGCGTCCCGATGCTCTACATTGTTGAGCTGGCAAATACGGGCGTTCTGGCGGCTTTCTTCATTGTATTCGTCGGACTGATTGCGCTTCGCCGCAATGCACCTGAACTGCCGCGCACCTTCACTTTCCCGATGCTCTACGTGCTCGCGCCGATCGGCATGGCCGTTTGCCTCTACCTTATCTGGGCGCTTTCGTTCATAACGAACATCACCTTCATCGTGCTGATGCTGCTCGGCCTTGTGTTCTACAACCTCTACGCAACCGAGCATCGCTGCTGGGAAAAGAAGTAAATAATTGTACGGCAAGCAAGCTAACAGCCCGTCCCAAAGGACGGGCTGTTTTCGTCTGAAAAGATCTTGTACATTCGTTTTCAAAAGAAGAATACGTTGCATAAAAATCTTGCATCCGCTAAAATAATAGCGTTACATAAGAGGTTTTCGTTTGATGCAGAAGCGGAAGGAAGTGCCCTATGCCAAGCCGCGCGGCGTGGGTCGAAATCGATCTTGGTGCGATCGCCCACAATTACGGAGAGATTCGAAAATATATCCGACACGAGGCAAAGCTCTGTGCTGTGGTGAAGGCAGATGCCTATGGACATGGTGCGATTGCCGTAGCGCGCAAAGCGATCGCGGCAGGGGCGGAGTATTTGGCGGTTGCGACGATCTCCGAGGCGTTGAAGCTGCGTGAGGCAGGCTTTACAACGCCGCTTCTCATCCTTGGCCTGACCAAGCCGGAAAGCTCGTTTGATATTGTCGATGCGGATCTCACGCAGACGGTTTGCCGCATTGATCTCGTGCAGGCACTGTCAGCCGAAGCGACTGCCCAGGGCAAGAGGGTTAAGGTGCACATTGCCGTCGACACGGGGCTCGGACGCATTGGCGTCCGCCCGGAGGATGCTGCCGACTTCGCAAAGAAGATCACGGCGCTGCCGGGGATTGAGCTGGAGGGAATATTCTCCCATTTTGCCCTTGCCGATATCGAAGACAAAAGTTTTTCGCGGCATCAGATCAAACTTTTTCAAATTGCCTGCACCGGGGTCGAAGCGGCTGGAATTCATATCCCTCTTCGACATATTGCTGAATCTGCCGCCATTCTTGATTTGCCGGATGTACATTTTGATATGGTTCGTGCGGGGATCCTTCAGTACGGGCTTTGGCCCTCCAATGAAGTTGCTCATCCGTTTTATCTGCGCCCGGCGATGAAGTTCTGCGCGCGTATTGTCTACATTAAGACCATTTCGCCCGGCACATCAATCGGCTATGGGCGCCATTTTATCGCAGAACGCGAGACGCGTATCGCAACAATTTCGGTCGGGTATGCGGACGGGTACATTCGCGCCTATGCATGCGGTGCAGTCGAGATACGGGGCAAGCGTGCCGCCATTGCCGGACGTATCTGCATGGATCAGTGCATGGTCGATATTACCGATATCCCAGAGGCGAAAATAGGGGATGTCGTCACGCTCTTTGGCTCGGATACGCTGCCTGCAGACGCTCTTGCGGAGTGGGCGAATACGATCAGCTACGAAGTCCTCTGTCTCGTATCAAAGCATGTTTCACGCGTTTATATCGATTGAGAGAGGGCGCTTGCACGCAGTTTCGGGCTGCCGCAGAAGCGTTTTGCTTCGTGCGGCAGCCCGAAACTATTATGGAGATGATATTCTTTTACAAGTGCGCCCGATGAATGCCGTATTGGGAATCGGACATCTTTTATCTTTGTGGGGTTTATAACCGCAGGATATCAGGCGGTCTTCTTGACGTTCCAGCCGACAGCGACCTTTCGCATCGTGATGAAGTCGGCGTAGATGCCGGCTTCGCCGACGATTGTTTCATACCCACTCAGCGTGATCCAAAAAAATATCCCTGTGCAAGCATTCTCTTGCGACAGGGATGGTTTGCAGATAAGGAGAGTATCTTCAACGCGGCTGTGATCGGCGTATTTTTAGCCCTCAGCTTTGCGGCATGCGATAATGTCATTGATCTCGCGCTGCTGTTGCGCCTCGATGCGCTGCTGGATGAAGATGTTCGGGATGGAGACGCCGACGACAATGGCGAGGATGATGGTAACGCCGTCCACACCAAACCGCAGAGCTTCTAAGAGCTCTTCCACGGAGATGGTTTGGATATGCAGCACAGCAAAGAGCAGCCGGTAGAGGAGAACGCAGGGGACGAGAGGTATGACGGGCGGGATAATGAGCAGGGTGTTCGGGGTGTGTACGATATGGATGACCTTGAGTGCGGCAATGCCGACGACTGCGGCGGCGGCGAAGGAACCGATCGCCTGCGGCACGCCAAACTCGAGCATGAGTACATTGCGGATCAGCATGGTTACGATTCCCTCGACAGCGACGATAGCGAGCAGCCTCTTCGGTGTGTTGAACATGATGGAGAAACCGCCCGCCGCGAGGATGGCGGCAAGTGCCTGAGTGAAGTAGGTGTCCGTTGGCTGTATGTGCACGTCGGAGATGTTGTGAACACCCGCAACGAGGATGGCGAACGCGATGCCGAAGGTCATGCCGCCGATGATGAGCATGGTATCCATCGCGCGTGTCATGCCGGAGGTGATAAAGCGGTTCAGCATATCGCTCGCCGCATTGATGGACGGAAAGCCGGGCATGAGGAAGATGGTACACGCGACGAGAGCGTACCACATAGTTCCGAGGCCAAACGCGGCAGGGATCATCCATGCGAAGAGCGTTGCGACAAATGCTGTAATCATTGCACAGGCATATGGGTTGAATGCATACCTTGTACTCATGCGGTGTGCGATAAATCCCATGAGTGCTGCAATCATCGCGATCAGCGCCTCAAGCCAGCTGCCGCCGAAGAGCTTGCACGATCCGCCGGAACCAACGGCAGCACCGAGTGCGATGCCCCAGTCAGGATAGCAGAGGGGACGCTCTCGGATGCGATTGATTGCGCGCTCGATCGGGGTGATCGAAGTGTTTCCGCGCAGGATGCGCCATGTGAGCTTGCTGACGGCGGCGATGACGGAGAGATTTACGCCGTGCTTCATGCACTTGCGGAACTGTGTGAAGGAACGTTCTCCGTCACTGACGCAGAGCATGAGGGTGGTATATGTGACGTGTGACTGGATCTGCTCAGCGGGGATGCGCAGCTGGACGGCGGCGCGGCGCATATCACGGACGATGCGTGCGCAGTCTGCACCGTTCTCCATCAGCGTCTGCCCGATGTCGAGCAGGATCTTCATCTTGTGATTGAGCGCCTTGTTGCTGTCTTCCGAGACGCCTTTGATCGGATTTGATTCCATGCGGGACCGCGCTGCCTTTCTTCATCTGCTCACAATTTTTTACATTATAACATAGACTGCTGTTCCGATGAAATAAGAAATGAAGTGCCATGCGGCAATCCGTCTCAATCAATTTATAGAGAAAAGCGATCAAAAGAATAATTTTCAGTTATAAAAAATTGACCTCCTGTGATCTTGTTCACATGCATCGGATGCAGCTTATCGTAAAATTATATCATGTGTATAAGTCTTTTTCATAAGAGGCAATATAGTGGAGGGGTGAAGGCGTGAGCAGTATCTTTCAAAAGTTTAAGTATCTGATTCCGACGTCGAAATCCGCAGACGGTCACAATGAGACGCACGAGGGCGGGCGCGCATGGGAGAACATGTATCGCGACCGCTGGTCGTTCGACAAGACGGTCCGCACGACGCACGGGGTCAACTGCACGGGCTCGTGCAGCTGGAACGTCCACGTCAAGAACGGCATTGTGGCGTGGGAGAATCAGGCGACCGACTATCCGGAGACGGCGCCGGATATGCCGGACTTCGAGCCACGCGGCTGCCCGCGCGGGACGACGTTCTCGTGGTATCTCTACAGTCCGCACCGCGTGAAGTACCCGTATATGCGCGGGGAACTCGCGGCTCTTTGGCGTGAGGCGCGTGCGGCGCATCCGAACGCGTACGAGGCATGGAAGAGCATTGCCTCCGATCCCGCAAAGAAGAAGCAGTACAAGCAGGCGCGCGGTATGGGCGGCTTTGTGCGCTCGAACTGGCAGGAGGTCAGCGAGCTGATCGCTGCGTCCGTGCTCTACACGGCGTATACCTACGGCTCCGACCGCATTTTCGGCTTCTCCGTTATCCCGGCGATGTCGATGCTGAGCTATGCGGCGGGCATCCGCTTCATGCAGCTGATGGGCGGCGTCGGCCTCTCGTTCTACGACTGGTACGCCGACCTGCCGCCCGCGAGCCCGCAAATCTGGGGCGAGCAGACGGATGTGCCCGAGTCGAGCGACTGGTACAACGCGGGCTACCTCATCACATGGGGTTCGAACGTACCGCTCACGCGCACGCCGGATGCGCATTTTATGGCAGAAGTCCGCTATAAAGGTACAAAGGTCGTGTCGATTGCGCCCGACTACGCCGAGTCCTCGATGTTCGCGGATACGTGGATCCCGCTCAAGGTGGGCAGCGACTCCGCAATGGCGATGGCGATGGGGCACGTCATTCTCAAGGAATACTACGTTGATCAAACAACGCCGTTCTTCCTCGAGTACACGCGGAAGTATACGGACTTCCCGTTCCTCGTGCGCATCGAGAAGAAAGAGGACGGCACGTACATCCCCGGGCGTATGCTCTCCTCGCGCGACATGGGGCGTGACGAGAAGCACGCGGACTTCCGCTACTACGTCGTGGACGACAAGACGGGCGAGATCGTCATCCCGAACGGCACGCTCGGCGAGCGTTGGTCGACGCAGGAGAAGTGGAACATCCGCGAGGAGAACCGCGACACGGGCGCGGAGATCTGCCCGCGTCTCTCCGTCTGGGACGACAAGACGGGGACGGTTGAGGTGCAGCTGCCGTACTTCGGCAACGACCGCAGGGAGCGCACACTGACGCGTGCTCTGCCTGTGCGCAGCGTGAAGACGGCGGACGGCGAGGTGCTCGTCACGACGGTCTACGACCTCACGCTCGCGAACTATGCGATTGATCGCGGCATCGGCGGCGAGAGCGCAGGCTCGTACGAGGACGACACGCCGTATACGCCCGCATGGCAGGAGAAGTACACGGGTATTTCGCCCGATCTCGTCATCAAGACGGCACGCGAGATCGCGGACAACGCCATCAAGACGAACGGCAGAACCATGATTATCATGGGCGGCGGCATCAACCACTGGTTCCACGCAGATGCGGTCTACCGCACGATCATCAACCTCCTGCTCTTCACGGGCTGCGAGGGGCGCAACGGCGCCGGCTGGGCGCACTACGTCGGACAGGAGAAGCTCCGTCCGAACGAAGGCTGGGCGCGTATCATGACGGGCACGGACTGGCAGGCACCGCCGAAGCTGCTCAACTCCACCTCGTTCTACTACTTTGCGACGGATCAGTGGCGCAGCGACGAGATCCAGACGGACGCACTGACGGCGGCGAACGAAAACGCACGCTACAACCACGCGGCGGACTATGCTGTGCTCGCGGCGCGTCTCGGGTGGGCACCGTCCTACCCGACGTTCAACCGTGGCTCGAACGACCTCGCTGCGGATGCAAAGGCGGCGGGCTTCGAGGGCGCGGATGGCATCAAGGAATACATCGTCAAGAGCCTAAAGGACAAGAGCCTGAAGTTCGCGTGGGAAGACCCCGATGCACCGGAGAATTTCCCGCGCAACCTCTTTGTCTGGCGGTGCAACCTGCTCGGCTCGTCCGCGAAGGGCAACGACTACTTCCTCAAATACCTCCTCGGCACGGAGAACAGCATCTTCCAGGAGGAGGACTGTGCGACGCGCCCGCAGGAGGTGAAGTGGCGCGAGAAGGAGGAGCTCATGCAGCCGGGCGGTGCGCTCGAGGGCAAGCTCGACCTCCTCGTTTCGCTCGATTTCCGCATGGCGGGCAACGCGCTCTACTCCGACATCGTGCTGCCGACGGCGACGTGGTACGAGAAGACCGACCTCTCCTCGACGGATATGCACCCGTTTGTCCACCCCTTCCAGCCGGCGGTCGATCCGCTCTGGGAGTCGCGGACGGACTGGGACATCTACCGCACGCTGGCACAGGCGGTGTCTGAGGTGGCAAAGGACGCAAAGCTCACGCCGTACACGAACATCGCTGCGACCCCGCTCGGGCATGACAGCGAGGCGGAGCTGGCGCAGCCGGACGGCATCGTGCGCGACTGGAGCAAGGGCGAGTGCGAGCCGATCCCCGGCAAGACCATGCCCAACATTGCATCGAATACGATTGACTATACGAAGCTCTATGAGAAGTGGATCGCGCTCGGCCCGAATGCGGGCGGCAAGACGGCGAGCCATGGCAATACGTGGGACTCGGCGGAGGACTACGAGGAGATTCGTCAGCGCAACGGTATCATCCAGAACAAGGACTATGTGTCCTACGGCTGTCCCTCCATCTACGAGGCGCGGCAGGCGATTGAGGCGGTGCTCGGGCTCTCGCCGACGACCTGCGGACGTACGGCAGTCCGCGCATGGGAGGCGGTGGAGAAGCGCACGGGTCTCGACAACCTCGCGCGCCTCGCAAAGGATCGCGAGGACGAGCGGTTCACCTACGATCAGGTCATCGCGCAGCCGCGTGAGACGATCACGGCACCGACCTTTACGGGCAGCAACCAGAACCGCCGCTATACCCCCTTTACGAACAACGTGGAGGAACTCATTCCGTTCCGCACGTTGACGGGACGGCAGCATTTCTACATGGATCACGAGGTCATGCGCGAGTTTGGCGAGGCGCAGGCGATCTATCGCCCGATCCTCGACTTCCGTCCGATGAACAAGTCGCTGAACGGCACGCAGAAGGAAATCACGCTGAAGTACCTCACGCCGCACAACAAGTGGAGCACGCACAGTATGTATTTCGATGCGCAGCAGATGCTCACGATGTTCCGCGGCGGACAGAGTGTCTGGATGAGCGAGAAGGATGCGGCGGAGATCGGCGTGAAGGACAACGACTGGATCGAACTGTACAACCGCAACGGTGTCGTCGCTTCGCGCGTCGTCGTCTCGCCGCGTATCCCGCACGGTGCGGCCTTTATGCACCACGCGCAGGATCGCCACATCAACGTGCCGGGCTCGAAAATCTCGGGGACGCGCGCGGGCACGCACAACACGCCGACCCACATCCACATCAAGCCCACCCACCTCATCGGCGGCTATGGGCAGCTCAGTTACGGTTTCAACTACTACGGCCCGACGGGCAATCAGCGCGACTCGTACGTTGTCGTGCGGCGCATGGAGGAGGTAGATTGGCTTGAAGATTAAAGCACAGATTGCGATGGTCATGAATCTCGACAAGTGCATCGGCTGTCACACATGCTCCATCCTCTGCAAGAACGTCTGGACGAACCGGCGCGGCGCGGAGTATATGTATTTCAACAACGTCGAGACCAAGCCCGGCATCGGCTATCCGAAGCAGTGGGAGAACCAGGAGAAGTGGAAGGGCGGCTGGGAGCTGCGTGACGGCGAGCTCGGACTCAAGACCGGCGGCATGACGACGCGTCTTGCAAAGCTGTTCTATCATCCGCAGCAGCCCGAGATGGACGACTACTACGAGCCGTGGACGTACGACTACGAGACGCTGATTCACACGAAACGGCGCAACCATCAGCCTGTGGCGCGTCCGCGCTCGCTGATTACACAGAAGCGTATGGAGATCAAGTGGGGGCCGAACTGGGAGGACGACCTCGCCGACGGCGCGTCCGCACGCAAAGACTACAACCTCAGCAAGATGGGGCAGGAGATCACACTCGAGTTCCACGACATCTTCATGAAGCATCTGCCGCGCCTGTGCAATCACTGCCTCAACCCCGCGTGCGTCGCGGCGTGCCCCTCGGGTGCGATTTACAAGCGCGACGAGGACGGCGTGGTGCTCATCTCGCAGGACGGCTGCCGCGGCTGGCGGCACTGTGTTCCGTCCTGCCCGTACAAGAAAATCTACTACAACTGGGAGACGAACAAGGCGGAGAAGTGCACGTTCTGCTTCCCGCGCCTTGAGAATGGTCTGCCGACCGTGTGCAGCGACGGCTGCGTCGGGCGCATGCGCTATATCGGCGTATTACTTTACGATGCAGATAAAGTGAAGGCGGCGGCATCGACGCCCGATCCGAAGGACATCTACAAGGCATATCTCAGTGCGCTCTGCGACCCGAACGACCCTGCGGTCGCAACGGCGGCAAAGGAGGCGGGCATCCCCGACCGCTGGATGCGTGCGGCACAGAACTCGCCCGCGCACAAGCTGATCGCGGAGTGGCAGATCGCGTTTCCGCTCCATCCGGAGTACCGTACGCTGCCGAATGTCTGGTACGTCCCGCCCCTCAGCCCAATTGCGCGGCGCGTCGAGGAGGAGGTATTCTTCCCCGGTGCGGCGGAGATGCGCATCCCTGTCGCCTACCTCGCACAGCTCCTCACGGCGGGCGATGAGGCGGCAATCGAGCGCGTGCTGCATGTCCTCCTCGAGCTGCGCGCCGTCATGCGTGCGAAGCAGACGGGCGATGCTCTGCCTGCGAATCTGACGCACGATGTGGAAACCTACGAGGCGATGTACCGCCTCCTCGGGCTTGCGAAACGCCGCGAGCGTTTCAACATCCCTGCGGGAATGCAGGATGTGACGCATGAGAAGCTGCGCGAGCTGCAGGGCTCGGTCGGCTACGCCTGCCCCGGGGGGTGCTGCTGATGGAGACGAATCGCATACAGACACCGCTCCTCCTCACCTCCTATCTGTTCGAGTACCCCTCGGCGGATTGGTGGGAGGGCGTGCCCACGCACGCTGCCGCTGTTGCGGATGTCGAGCGCCCGCAGTCGCGCGAGGTGTTCGAGGAATTCTTCGGCTACATCGGCGAGACGAAGCGGCAGGAGTTCGAGGACGCATACGTGCGTGCCTTTGACTTCTCGCAGAACACGAACCTCTACCTCACAACGCACAACCGCACGGATTTCGGCAAGCAGTCCGAGGAGATGCTGCGCTACAAGCAGCTCTTCCTCGATGCGGGTTATGACCTCGAACGCGAACTGCCGGACTATCTGCCCGCACTCCTCGAGCTCGCGGCGGCCGTGCCCGAGCGCACGTCTCTGCACATTCTGCATGAGATTCAGCCGAAACTGGAGCTGCTGCGTGACCGTCTGATCGAGGCGAAGCTGCCCTACGCATTTCTCCTCGATGTCGTGCTCACGGAGGCATCCGCTCTCGAAGGGAGGACAGCATGATGAAACAGTTCGCATGGGGCATACTCCCCTACATCGCGTTCACGTTCCTCATCGTGGGGACGATTGTGCGCTACACCGTCTCTGAGCGGAACTGGACGACGAAGTCCAGTCAGTTCCTCTCCAAGAGCGACCTGAAGATCGCGGGTCCCATGTTCCACCTCGGTCTCGTCATGGCATTTGGCGGACACGTCATCGGCGTGCTCATCCCGAAGTTCATGACCGAGGCGGCGGGCATCGACGAGCACCTCTACCACATGATTGCGCTCGGCGGCGGAGCACCTGCGGGTATCCTCTTCTTCGGAGGCTTTGTCCTGCTCCTCATCCGCCGCTTCGGTAAGGACCGTATGGCGGTCAACACGTCGACAATGGACAAGTGGCTCTATTTGTTCCTCTTCCTTGCGATCTTTACGGGCTGCGCGTCCACGACGCTGAACGCCGTGCAGGGCGGTTTTGACTACCGCGAGACGATTTCGCCGTGGTTCCGCTCGGTTCTCGCACTCAGCCCCGAGATCGACTACATGGAGAACGTGCCGCTCATGTTCCGTATCCATATGTTCGCGTGGATGGCGGTCGCGTTCCTCTTCCCGTTCACGCGCCTCGTCCACTGCCTCAGCGCACCGTTTGAGTACCTTGTGCGCAGCCCGATCATCTATCGGAAGAAATAGCAAAAAAGCATCCTTCACATATGCTGTATGCGAAGGATGCTTTTTTGATGGATGAAGCAGAGGCGGCAGGTCAGCAGCGGATGCCGGAACCTTTGCGTGCGTAGAATACGTAGGTGATGATGATGGTCAGGACCGTGAAGCCGATGAGGAAATAGAATGCGGGGATCACACTGCCCTGTGTCGCATACGAGAGTCCGAAGAGTTTTGGAATGAAGAACGCACCGTATGCCGCAATCGCTGCCGTAAAGCCTGTGACAAGCGAGGCATGCACCGGGCTGTCGAAGACAAACGGGATCATGCGGAAGGATGCCGCATTGATGAAGCCGGTCGAGAAGAAGAGTACAAGAAATGCGCCGAAGAAAAGTGCGAAGTTGTGTGCCTCAATGCCCATGATGGTGACGATACAAGCTGTCAGCATAAGGAGCAGCGAGTAGAAGGTGACCTTTGCACCGCTGTTGACCTTGTCTGCTACCCAGCCGCCGATGGGGCGGACGCCTGCGCCGATGAAGGGACCGACGAACGCCGCATAGGCAAAGGAGACCTCCGGGAACTCGCGGTTGACGAGCAGGGCGAGTGCGGCAGAGTAGCCGATGAATGAGCCGAAGCCGCAGGTGTAGATGATGGTGATGAGCCATGTGTGCTTATTGCCGAAGATGGACATCATGCTGCGCGGACTTTGCTTCGGGATGGGGAGATTGTCCATGAACATCCAGACAAGAACGAGGGTTAATGCCGTCGGAATGGCCCAGAAGTAGCAGACGGTCTGCAGATAAACTTCCTTTCCTGCCGCATTGATGAGCGGGGCGCCGAAGAGTCCGCCGAAGCTCGCGCCGAGGAGCATGGGTGCCGTCAAGTAGATGAGGGATACACCGAGATTGCCGATGCCTGCGTTGATGCCGAGGGCAAGGCCCTTCTGTGCTTTTGGAAAGAAGAAGCCGATGTTTGCCATCGAGGAGGAGAAGTTTGCACCCGCGATGCCGATGCCTGCTACAAGGAGGACAAAGGTGTCATAGCTTGTCGTCGTGTCGGTCAGGGCATTGCCGAGACCGATGAGCGGGACGAGCAGCAGCGCCGTCGAGATGAACGTCCAGTTGCGGCCGCCGACGACGGCAGGGAGGTAGGTGTAGATCAGGCGCCCTGTTGCACCGACAAGACCCGGCAGCGCCGCAAGCGTAAAGATCTCATTGTCTGTGAAGTGAAATCCCACCTGGTTGAGCTGGGCGGCGATCGTTGCCCACATTGTCCATGCAACGAAGGACAGGGTCAGTGCCCATGTCGACGTGTAGAGATTCTGCTTTGCGATGCGCTCTCCCCAGCGCTTCCAGAACACTTCATTCTCCGGATCCCAGTGGGCGAGTATTTCGCGCCGCGATGGGTTCTCGCCGAGTACAGTGAGAATATCCTTGCTTTCCATCTGCATCTCTCCTATGTATAATTTCTATATAAAAAAGTATAGAGAAAAATTTTACTTTGCATGTGATCAAGATCACAGGTTTTTTCGGCTTTTTCCGATAATATTAAAAAATATAATAGAAATACATAATAGCTGCAATGAGAGGGGGAGCGTGCTGTGGATCAGGAAATGCTCATCCGAGAGATGGAGTCGATTCCGGGAAAACTTATTTCGCTGCATGACGGTGCATACCTCTTTCGCGAGGGGGCGCCGGCACATTACTTTTATATTGTTCGTTCGGGGCATATCTTTATCATGAAGTACGGTGCGTCGGGACGTGTTCTGTCCCTGCGCCTTGCGACGACGGGCAGCCTCATCGGCGAGCTGCCGCTCTATGAGGAGACGCCGACCTATATCTTCAGTGCGATTGCACGCAGTGCGGCGGAGGTATATGCGATCGAGTTTCCGGTGCTTCAGGCACATCTCGAGAAGCATCCGCATCTCTCCATTGCACTCCTCAAGCTGATCGGACAGCACATGCGCAAGCAGCATCTGAAGTTCCGCGATCTCGTGCTTTACGGAAAGAAGGGGGCACTCTATTCAACGCTCATCCGATTTGCAAACAGTTACGGGATGGAGACGGAGGACGGCATTCTGATCTCCGTGCCGCTTACGAATCAGGAGCTCGCAAACTACTCCGCCTCGGCGCGCGAAAGTCTGAATCGGATGCTCTCGGAACTCAGAAAGAAGGGGATCATCGAAATGCGCGGACACCTCATTTTCATCAAGGATATTGGGTATCTCAAGAAAGCAATTCACTGCGAAAACTGCGGCAAGGATATCTGCAATATAGAATAGAAAAGCGCTCCGATCAGAGCGCTTTTCTATTCTACGGGAGTGGTACAGCAGTATAGTCTTTGCTGCCAAGCAAATATTTGGCGCGTCCGGCGGTGAGGTCCGTCAGTGCGCTTCGGTGCATCTCGATGTCGTCGGGCGGAACGAGCAGGGTGAGGGTGACTGCCTCTGCATAGGAGGTCTCGCCGGTAAGCAGTGCCATATCGCGGACATAGCGTTCTGCGGCGGCGAGGAGATCGTAGTCGATCACAACGCACAACGTTTGAAGGGGCGTCATGCGCACTTTTTGGGCGGCATCCAGCGCAAGTCCTGCAGCATGTGCATAGGCTCGGATGAGACCTCCTGCACCGAGTTTGATCCCGCCAAAGTAGCGCACGACGGCGACAGCTGCGTTTGTGATGCTGCGCATCTTGATCGCTTCGAGAATGGGACTGCCGGCCGTACCGCCCGGCTCGCCGTCATCGCTTGAGCGCTGATGGTCGGCGTTCGCGCCCAGAACCATCGCATAGGGCACATGACGCGCCTCAAAATGCTCCTTTTTCACACACTGAAGCCATGCGCGCACCGTATCTTCGTCCTCTGCGTGCAAGACATAGGCGAGGAAGCGGGAGCGCTGGATCTCATACGAAACAGGGGAGACACCGCCCTTCGGTATCTCCCCTGTGATGGTCGTGTAACCACGATCCCGGCTCATTTGTTCTTGCGGTTAAAGTAGTCGACAACACTCGCATCAAGCAGAATGTAAGTCGGCCCGGTGCTCGCGGTCAGCTCACCCGGCTGGAAGATCGGACAGACGAAGCCTCGCCCGCCGAGAAAGTAGTCTGCCGGCACTTGACGCACGGATTTTTCGGGCTGAATCGGCGTATTGCGGCCCTGCTCGTTGTAGAGATGTCCGCTGACCGCTTCTCCGTCGAGATCGGACGGAGTGATATGGACAAAGAAGGCAAGCGGCAGACGCTGACCCGTCTTTTTGTAGTAGACGAAGCCGTAGTCGCGGCGTGCTGGCTGATTGCCGTGCAGCGCATAACGCAGATCGGTGAAGGTGACGGAGAGGAAGTTGTCGTCGTCGAGGTGCACGCGGTAGCCAAGCTCGCCGCGGTAGAATGCGCCGCTTTCGAACTGTGCGCGGAAGTTCGCCGCAAGCATCTGGATATCCGCGTTGATGCGGTCGGCGACAGCCGCATTATCGAGACTGAGAACAGGGTAGGCGATCGAGAGGTTGATCGTTGTCTCCCGGTGCTCGGTGACGGCTGCATCCGCAGTGCCGGAAACACCGACAGCGAAGGCGAGGGCGAGCAGCAAGGCTTTGAATTTCATGATGAATGCTCCTCCTTTATATTGCTAATCAAATGATAATAAAAATTTACGTCTTTGTCAAATAAAACATGGTAATTCACATGTTCTTGTAGTATGATGAGAGCGCAGTTTTAAATCGTGAAAAAATACGGAAAGGTCGTGTTAGGGAGCCCATGGGCGAATCGACAATGAAACGGAAGCTGAAGCACAGACACCTTCAGTTCATCTCTCTCGGCGGTGTGATCGGGAGCGGATACTTCCTCGGGACGGGCTATGTACTCGAGCAGGCAGGGCCTGCAGCCGTACTCTCCTACCTCCTCGGCGGCATGATCGTTCTTGCGGTCATGCTCTGTTTAGCGGAGCTCGCCGTGGAGAAGCCTCTCTCGGGCTCGTTTGTCATCTATGCGCGGGAGAATATTTCGGCCGCATGGGCGTGCGGGGTCGGCTGGTCGTATTGGGTGACGTGGGTCTCCTATGTGCCCTCGGAGATGATTGCTGCCGGCATTATTATGAACGGCTTCTTTCCGGATATCGGGACGATTTGGTGGGCGGTTTTCTTCGGATTGATTGTGACACTTCTCAATCTGTTTCGTGTCGATAAATTTGGCGAGAGCGAATTCTGGCTCGCGCTTATCAAGATTATTGCGCTTGTGGCGTTCAGCGCAGTGGCGCTCCTCATCTGTCTCGGCCTGATCGGCGACGAGGGCTATATTGGAACGCGCATCCTGCTCGGCAGCGGAGGCTTTGCGCCGAACGGCTATTGGAGCATCGCGCTTACGATGGTCATTATTCTCGTCAACTTTCAGGGAACGGAGATCATCGGATTGGCAGCAGGGGAGACCGCCGATCCCGCACGCAGTATTCCGACTGCTGTGCGTAATGTGACATGGCGCATCATTGCGCTCTACATCATTCCGATCACGCTGCTTATCTCGATCCTCCCATGGGATCATGCGACGCTCACAAAGAGCGTTTTTGCCGCAGCGCTTTCAGAGCATGGGCTGTCGCATCTCGGCGCACTGTTCTCGTTCGTTGTGCTTACAGCGGCAATCTCCTGCTCGAATTCCGGCCTCTACGGCGCAGCACGTACGGTGCATGCATTGGCGACGATGGGGATGGCGCCGCGTGCGCTCGAGGGATTGAGCCGCAGAGGGGTGCCCTCGCGCGCCATCTGTGCGTCCATTGTCTTTTGCTGGATTGTGATCGGCATTTATGCAATGTATCCGAATGCGGCGCTCTATACATATCTGCTCGCTCTCTCGGGATTTTCGGGCGCTGCGGCATGGATCTCCATCTGCTGGAGTCAATATCGGTGCAGGCGCAGACACGAGGCGGAGGGGACGGTTGAACAGCTGCGCTATCGCACGCCGCTTTTCCCCTATGTGACGCTGTTTGGGATCTGGGCGCAGGTACTCTGCCTCGCATTCATGGTGTTTACGCCCGGACTTCGCTCTGCTTTCTATCTCGGTGTTCCGCTGCTTATCGTGCCGATGATTGTCTACCGCCTCCGGCAAAGGCATGTGCGCACATGAAAAAGCGCGGCCGTATGGCCGCGCTTTTTCCTATGCATCAGAAATTTTTTATGAGGATCGAGATGATGGTGTAAGTAGACGCAACGTAGAGGATCACGAAGATGAGTTTGCGCAGGAGAGCCGCGGGAATAAAGCGCATGCTCTCCCGTCCGCAGATAATGCCGAAGATGAGCGCGGGCAGGAGATAGATAAACTCGCTGAATGCCGGCGCAAGCGGAAAGCCGCCGATGAGATAACTGACAAGCGAGGTGGCGTTGCCAAGAAAGAAATAGACGAAGCAGGTGGCGCGAAATACGTCAGGGGGCATCTTCGAATAGGCGAGGTAGATGAGAAAGGGGAGTCCTCCCATGCCCGTTGTAATCGCGGTGAATCCCGAGAGCATTCCGGTGATGACGGTGTTCCGCCGGCGTTCCTCGATGCGGCGGTGTGAAATCTGCATGAGGAGGAGCGTGGCAAGGACGACAACGTTGATGAAGACCTTCAGCGCATCGTTGGAAATGTAGGTGAAGAAGAAGAAGCCGATGGGCTGTCCGACGAGCATGCCAAGATACATCCAGCGAATAAGAGGGAAGTTGGCCTGCCGGCGCATAAGGAAGCCCTGTGCGGCGTTGCCGCTGCACGCGAGGAGCAGCATGACAGGCACGGTGAGTTTCGGCTCGTAGAAGAACATGAGCAGAGGCGCCGCAATGATGACGAGTCCAAAACCTGTAATGGATTGAATGAACGCGGCAAAAAAAACGGCAAGCGTCGGCCCCATATGAGCGGCGACACCCGAGAGATAGTGTTCCAAAAGTACAGCTCCTTTCCCAGCATGCAATTGTATTTTATATTAACATAGAAGACATATGTTTGTATATGTTTTGTCATAGTATTCTGTTACACATAGGGGGCAATAAGTCCTAAAAAATCTTTAGGAACAATATGAATAACGATTGACCATTTTCTCTGATCATGTATAATATATGGCAGCTATATTAAGTAAAATAGACCGGGAGGAGCAAGAGCATAGTGGAGAGATATTGCCCGCAGAAGATCGAAGCGAAGTGGCAGAAAATCTGGGAGACAGAGCACCGCTGCCGCACGGAGAAGGACGATACGAAACCGAAGTATTACGTGCTTGAGATGTTTCCGTATCCGTCGGGAAAACTCCACATGGGGCATGTCCGCAACTATTCGATCGGAGATGTGATCGCGCGCTTCCGCACGATGGAAGGATACAATGTGCTGCACCCGATGGGGTTCGATTCCTTTGGCATGCCCGCCGAGAATGCGGCGATCCAGAATAAAGTACATCCTGCGCAGTGGACGTATGCGAACATTGAGAATATGGAGCGCCAGCAGCGTGCGCTCGGGCTCGCGTACGACTGGGACCGCGAGGTCATCACCTGTCGCGAGGATTACTATCGCTGGACGCAGTGGTTCTTTGAACTCTTTTATAAAAAGGGGCTGGCGTATAAAAAGGCGGCCTCTGTCAACTGGTGCGAGACCTGCGGAACGGTGCTCGCCAATGAGCAGGTCGAGGACGGGAAATGCTGGCGCTGCAAATCCGAAGTACAAAAGAAAAACCTCGCGCAGTGGTTCTTTAAGATCACGGACTATGCCGACGAGCTGCTCGCCGATCTTGCAAAGCTGCCCGGCTGGCCCGAGCGCGTTAAGACGATGCAGGAGAACTGGATCGGGCGAAGCGAGGGCCTCGAGTTCCGTTTGCCCGCGCCTGCGCTCGATACAGAGATATCCGTCTACACGACGCGTCCCGATACCGTCTTCGGCATCACCTTCCTTGCACTCGCACCCGAGCATCCGCTCGTGGAGAAGATCTGCGCCATCAGCGACAAGGCAGACGAGATTCGCGCGTTCTGCACACGCGTCCGTAAGCAGTCGGACATCGAGCGCTCCTCGAGCGAGTCGGAGAAGGAGGGCATCTTTACCGGCCTCTTCTGCACGAATCCGTTCAATGGCGAGCAGGTCGAGATCTGGATTACGAACTACGTGCTCTTTGAGTACGGTACGGGTGCGGTCATGGCGGTACCGTCCGAGGATCAGCGCGACTGGATGTTCGCGGAGAAATACGGCATCCGCAAGATCCTCACCATCCGTCCGCCTGAGGGGGAACTGCGCCTGGAGGACATGACGGCGGCCTACGTTGAGAAGGAAGGCATCCTCATCAACTCCGGCAAGTTCACGGGGATGGAGATGCACGCGGCGATGGGCGCCATCATCGACGAGGCAGAGGCGCAGGGGTTCGGCAAGCGCCGCGTCAACTATCGCCTGCGCGACTGGCTCATCTCGCGCCAGCGCTACTGGGGCGCCCCCATCCCCATCGTGAACTGCGAGAAATGCGGAGAGGTGCTCGTCCCGGAGGAGGAGCTTCCCGTACGTCTGCCGGAGGATGTGTCGTTTGATGGCGGCTCGGTTTCGCCGCTCTCATCGAGTGAGCACTTCCTTCACTGCACATGTCCGAAGTGCGGCGGCGACGCGACGCGCGAGACGGACACGATGGACACCTTTATCTGCTCCTCGTGGTACTACTACCGCTACGCCGATCCGCACAACACGGAGCGCCCGTTTGACCGGGACCAGGTGAACTATTGGGCGCCCGTCGATCAGTACATCGGCGGCATTGAGCATGCGATTCTGCATCTCCTCTATGCGCGCTTTTTTACGAAGGTGCTGCGCGACGCGGGGATGCTGGACTTTGATGAGCCGTTTACGAATCTCCTCACGCAGGGCATGGTCATCAAGGACGGTGCGAAGATGTCGAAGTCCCTCGGCAACGTTGTCTCGCCTGAGGAGATCATCGAGCGCTACGGTGCCGATACGGCGCGTCTCTTCATCCTGTTTGCGGCTCCGGTGGACCGCGATCTGGACTGGAGCGATCAGGGCGTCGAGGGCGCGTTCCGTTTCCTCAATCGTGTCTGGCGCATCCTCCTACAGTTTGAGAAGGTGATCAAGGGCGCATCCGATGTCTATGATGTGTCATCGCTCAGCGCGGAGGAGGTCGATCTGCGCCGCGTTCTGCATACAACCATCAGGAAGGTCACGGAGGACGTACGCGATCGCTTCATGTTCAATACAGCGATCTCCTCCGTTATGGAGCTGGTCAACGCGTTCTACGCATTTCAGGAGAAGGAACTCTCTCCGGCGCTGGCGCGTGAGACGGCGAGTGCGCTGCTGCGCATGCTCGCTCCCTTTGCTCCGCACATCACGGAGGAACTCTGGGAACGGCTCTTTACGGGCAGCGTGCACGTCCAGAAATGGCCTGCCTGCGATACGTCCGCGCTCACGCGGGACGAGATCGAGGTGGTCTTGCAGATCAACGGCAAGGTGCGCGGCCGGGTGAAGATTGCCGCTGATCTGGACAAAGAGGCGATGGAGCGGATTGTGACCGAATTGCCGCGTGCGAAGGAGCTCACCGAGGGAAAGACCATTGTGAAGGTCGTCTGTGTGCCCGGGAAGCTCGTCAACATTGTTGTGAAGTAAGGCACACAAATCAAGGATGAAAAAGGGAGAGAAAGTCTATGTTAAAAGCGTTTGCTGTCCGGAGCCTGTTGCCGGAGATGCTGATCGGGCGTACGGTTTACGAAGGGGAGTCGGAAGTCGTTCTCGTAGAGGGCGGCACCGTTCTGGACCGAGAGACGATTAAGCTCCTCAAGGAGAAGGGAATTGCATCCGTCTATGTCGATGAGGACAGTATTTTTGCCGCTGTTCAAAAGGAAAAAGCGACGCGGCGGGGAGCGATGCCCATCTTTGAGGGAACGGTGATGCCCGAGCGCGATGTCAAGCTGGATATCAGATACGAGGAGAATTACCGTTACGTCTATGCCGAGATGGAGAAACTTTTTCACGAGGCAGCAGAGACCGGGAAACTCAATATGGAGATCCTGCAGAACGTGATGTCCAGCGGTCGCCTGCGCGATCTGTACAAAGAGGGCGCAACGGCGATCTCTATGATTTACAGCATGAACCAGGAGGGGGATTACAACCTCCATCACTGTGTCCATCTCGCCATTCTCGGCGGACTCATGGCAAAGTGGATGGGACTCACCGGAATTGATCGGCAGAACATGGTCCTGGCCGGACTCTTCCTCGACATCGGCAAGCAGATGATCCCGAAGGACTTGCTCGAGAAGAAGGGCGTTCTGACCGAGGAAGAGTTCGACATTCTTAAAAATCATGTTGTCGACAGCTTTAAGCTTCTCGAGGCCAGCGATCTCTCCACGCGTACGGATCTCATGAACGGAGTTCTTCAGCACCATGAGCGCAACGACGGTTCGGGCTATCCGTTCGGCTTGGTGGATATGGAAATCTGTACGTTCGGCAAGGTGCTCGCTGTGCTCGACAGCTACGATGCGATGGCGTCGAGCCGCAGCTATGCAGAGAAGCGCTCGCCGTTCGAGGTGTTCAAGATCCTCTATGCCGATGTGCTTGACGGGAAACTCGATTCGGAGTACGCTGTACTCTTTATGCGAAAGCTCAATGCTGCGCTCAACGGCTGCTGGCTGCGCCTTTCGGACGGTACGGCAGGCCGCATCGTCTACATCGATGAATCGCGCGTCACGGCTATGCCGGTTGTCCAGCTCGCGGACGGAGGCTTCATCGATCTCAATACGGTCAAGGATCTCACAGTTGTCGAGATCATGACGGCGACCGATGTCAGCAAACTCTGAGATGCGGTTGTTCGAAGCACCCTGCGGGGTGCTTCTTTTCGCATGCTATTTCCATCGTACGCCGAATGCGTTATAATACAAGAATGACTTTTTAACAGATCGGAGGAGAGCGGCCGATGGCGATGGTTCCAAAACTCAATACAACGCGGTTCGATACGGAGCTTCCGTTCAAAGTCGCTGCTCCCTTTGAACCGATGGGCGATCAGCCGCAGGCAATCGCCGATCTTGCAGGCGGCATCGAGAACGGGATGACCGCACAGGTGCTGCTCGGCGCGACGGGCACGGGCAAGACCTATACGATGGCAAAGGTCATCGAGCGCGTGCAGCGGCCGACGCTCGTCATCGCGCACAACAAGACGCTTGCTGCGCAGCTCGCGAGTGAGTTCAAGTCGTTCTTTCCTGATAATTATGTCGGGTACTTCGTCAGCTATTATGATTACTATCAGCCTGAGGCATATATTGCGCAGACGGACACCTACATCGAAAAGGACGCCTCCATCAATGACGAGATCGACGAGCTGCGTCACTCAGCGACCTGCTCGCTGTTTGAACGGCGTGACGTCATCATCGTCGCGAGCGTATCCTGCATCTACGGCCTCGGCTCACCAGAGAGCTACCACGAGATGGTGCTCTCCGTGCACAAGGGCCAGACGATCCCGCGCGAGGAGATCCTGCAGAAACTCGTCTCCATTCGTTACGAACGCAACGACATCGCCTTCGAGCGCGGACGTTTCCGCGTGCGCGGTGATGTAGTCGAGATCTATCCCGCGGGCTACAACAACCGGGGAGTGCGCATCGAGATGTTCGGCGACGAGGTCGAACGCATCATCGAGTTTGATGTGACCTCGGGCGAGGTCTACGGTGAACGTCTGCATTCGATGGTCTTTCCTGCGTCTCACTATGTCACGGACGATGAGGATATGAAAATCGCAATGGCGGATATCCGTACGGAGCTTGCGGAGCGCCTGGATGAACTCAAGGGCGCGGGCAAACTCCTCGAAGCGCAGCGGCTCGAACAGCGTACGAACTACGACCTCGAGATGATGGAGGAGATGGGCTACTGCTCCGGCATTGAGAACTACTCGCGCCACCTTACGCACAGGAACGCAGGGGATACGCCATATACACTCCTCGATTATTTCCCCGAGGACTTCCTCATCATGATCGACGAGTCCCACGTGACCCTACCGCAGATCCACGCCATGTACGGCGGTGACCGCAGCCGCAAGATCTCACTTGTGGACAATGGCTTCCGCCTGCCGTCCGCGTTCGACAACCGTCCGCTGACATTCGAGGAGTTCGCGGCGCGCGTCAATCAGATCGTCTACGTCTCGGCGACGCCGGGAAAATATGAAATGCAGCAGGCACAGCAGGTCACGCAGCAGATCATTCGCCCGACGGGGCTCCTTGACCCTGTGGTCGAGGTGCGCCCGCTTGACGGGCAGATCGACGATCTGCTCTCAGAGATTCGCCTCCGTATTGAGCGCAATGAGCGCGTGCTCGTTACGACCCTGACGAAGCGGATGGCAGAGCATCTCACAGACTATCTGCGCGAAGCGGGGGTCAAGGTGCGCTACCTCCACTCGGACATTGCGACTATAGAGCGTGCGGAGATTATCCACGACCTGCGTGCGGGTGAGTTCGACGTGCTCGTCGGCATCAACCTCCTGCGCGAGGGGCTCGATATGCCGGAAGTCTCGCTCATCGCCATTCTCGATGCGGATAAGGAGGGCTTCCTGCGTTCCGACACCGCGCTCATCCAGACCATCGGACGCGCCGCGCGCAATGCAGGGGGGCATGTCATCATGTACGGTGATGTCGTTACGGGTTCGATGCAGCGTGCGATCGAGGAGACGGAGCGCCGCCGTACGATCCAGAATGAATATAATGAAGCGCACGGCATCACGCCGAAGACCATCGAAAAGCCCATTGTTCCGCTGATTGAGATGACCCTTGTCGCCGCCGAGGGCAAAGAGCCCTACGGGAGGCAGGACTCTAAGGCGAAGAAGAAACTCGCGAAGAAGGACCGCGAAAATCTCGTCAAGAGCCTTCTGCGTGAAATGCAGCAGGCATCGCGTGCGCTCGAATTCGAGCGCGCGGCAGAGCTGCGCGATATGATTGTGGAACTCGAAGGCGAACTGCCAAAGAAAAAGAAGAAATAGGAACAACATGAACGAAAGTATTAAAATTGAAGGGGCACGCGCCCATAATTTGAAGAATATCAACGTGGAGATTCCGCGCGATAAATTAGTTGTGGTGACGGGGCTGTCCGGCTCGGGCAAGTCCTCACTCGCGTTTGACACGATTTATGCCGAGGGACAGCGCCGTTATGTGGAGTCCCTGTCCGCATATGCGCGGCAGTTTCTCGGACAGATGGACAAGCCCGATGTGGACAACATCGAGGGGCTGTCTCCTGCGATCTCAATCGATCAAAAGACGACGAGCCACAACCCGCGCTCGACGGTCGGCACGGTGACGGAGATCTACGACTACCTGCGCCTGCTCTATGCGCGCGCGGGGCGTCCGCACTGCCCAAACTGCGGCAAGCCCATCACGCAGCAGAGCGTCGATCAGATGGCGGATGCGATTATGGCCCTGCCCGAGGGAACGAAGCTGCTCATCATGGCGCAGCTCGTGCGCGGAAAGAAGGGGGAACACCGCAAGATCCTCGACCAGATTCGCCGCGACGGCTATGTGCGCGTGCGCATTGACGGGGAACTGCGCGATCTCGGCGAAGAGATCGTGCTCGAGAAGCAGAAGAAGCATACGATCGAGATCGTGGTCGATCGCCTTGTTGTGCGCGAAGGGATAGAGAGCCGACTGACGGACTCACTTGAGACCTCGCTCCGCGCCGGCGGCGGCGTGGTCTATGTGCAGATCGTGGACGGGGATCTCCTCATGTTCAGTGAGAATTTTGCCTGCGTGGACTGCGGCATCTCGCTTCCCGAGATTGCCCCGCGCATGTTCTCGTTCAACAGCCCGTTCGGTGCATGCCCTGTCTGTACGGGACTCGGCAGTCATAAGGAGTTCGATCCCGAACTTGTCCTGCCTGACCCGACGCTCAGCGTTGCGGACGGCGTCTTTGCGCCGCTCTCGAAAAATCCGAACTCCTACGGGATGCGCGCGATCACGGCGCTTCTCCGCGAGCATGATTACGACGAGCATACACCGTGGAACCGCATGGACAAGAAAACACAGCATGCACTTCTCTATGGCTCGGAGGAATATGTTTCCTTCCAATATACAAATATGTTCGGCGAGGAAAAGGAGTACAATGTGCCCTATGAGGGTGTTCTGCCGGCGCTTGCACGCCGCTACCGCGAGACGGACTCCGAGGAGATGCGCGAGAGTTATGAGGACTATATGACGGATACGCCGTGTACGGCATGTCACGGGGCGCGGCTGAAACCAGAGACGCTTGCCGTGACAGTCGGCGGGAAGAATATCGCCGATCTTACGGCATTCACCATCCGCGATGCGGACGCATTTTTGACAGAGGCGGAGAAGGAATTCAGCCCGCGTGAGGCGAAGATTGCTGCAGAAATTTTGAAAGAGATTCACGCGCGCCTGCACTTCCTCCTCGATGTGGGCCTGGACTACCTCACGCTCTCGCGCGCTGCAGCAACCCTCTCGGGCGGAGAGGCACAGCGCATCCGTCTGGCAACGCAGATCGGCTCGGGACTGATGGGTGTACTCTATATCCTCGATGAACCGAGCATCGGCCTCCATCAGCGCGATAATAACCGCCTGCTCGCGACGCTGCGCCATCTGCGCGATCTCGGCAATACGCTGATCGTTGTCGAACACGACGAGGATACGATGTACGCCGCCGATCACATCATCGACATCGGTCCCGGCGCAGGAGAGCACGGCGGCGAGGTGGTCGCCGAGGGGACAGCGAAGGAGATCATGAAGAACCCCGCCTCCATCACGGGGCAGTATCTCGCACGCAAGAAGTTCATTCCCGTGCCCAAGACGCGGCGCAAGGGCAGCGGGAATTTCCTCGAGATCGTGGGCGCCGCGGAGAACAATCTCAAAGAGATCAACGTAAAGTTCCCGCTCGGTACATTGACGCTCGTCACGGGCGTCTCCGGCTCGGGCAAATCGACGCTCGTCAATGAGATCCTCTATCGCGGCGTCGCCTCGCGTCTGTACCGTGCGAAGGGGAAACCCGGAAAACACAAGAAGATCAAGGGCCTCGAGCACATCGACAAGGTCATCAATATCGATCAGCAGCCGATCGGGCGCACGCCGCGTTCGAATCCAGCAACGTATACGGGCGTTTTCGATGCCATCCGCGATTTGTTCAGCCAGGTCTCCGAGTCGCGGATGCGCGGGTACAAGGCGGGGCGGTTCAGCTTTAACGTCAAGGGCGGACGCTGCGAGGCGTGCCGCGGCGACGGCATCCTCAAGATCGAGATGCAGTTCCTGCCCGATGTCTACGTTCCCTGCGAGGTCTGCAAAGGAGCGCGCTACAACCGTGAGACGCTCGAGGTGCACTACAAAGGAAAGACCATCGCTGAGGTGCTCGATATGACCATCGAGGAAGCGGTAACCTTCTTTCAAAATGTACCGCGCATTGCACGCAAACTCGAGGTCATCCGCGATGTGGGGCTCGGCTATATCCGTCTCGGCCAGCCCGCGACGACGCTCTCGGGAGGTGAGGCACAGCGCGTCAAGCTCGCGACGGAGCTGTCCAAGCGCAGCACGGGTAAGACACTTTACATTCTCGACGAGCCGACGACAGGACTGCATGCGGCGGATATCCACAAGCTGCTCGTCATTCTGCAGCGCCTCGTGGACGGCGGCGATACGGTTGTCGTTATCGAGCACAATCTCGACGTGATTAAGGCTGCGGACTATGTGATCGACCTCGGACCCGAGGGCGGCGTGCGCGGCGGGACTGTCGTCGCGAAGGGAACGCCGGAACAGATTGTAAAGACGGCAGAGTCCTATACGGGCCATTTCCTGAAGCCGCTGCTCGAAGAAAAACACAGATAAACGCCCCGTCGGCTCGTTCGTCCCCGCATTGCTTCCACAAAAAGCGGGGAAAGGGGAAAATATATGAACTGAAAAGAGGGTAATCTTGAGATGCTGATTTTAGGTCAGATGGTCGTATTCTTTCTGATGATCTTTGCGGGCGCGCTCGCACGCCGCTACAACATCATTATTCCGAACAACCAGGAGCAGTTTTCCTCTCTGATCGTCAATATTGCATGCCCGTCGCTCATCATCTCTGCGGCCATGCATGCGGAGGAACATATGGGGCTGACGCAGGTTATCGAGACCTATGCGGCATACGCTGCGCTGCTCGCCATGATGTGTTTTGTCGGATTCCTCCTGCCGCTCATTCTGCGTTTTCGCGGACGCCTGCGCGGCGCTGTAAATCTGTCGTTCTGGTTCAACAATTCCCTCTTTATGGGGCTGCCGCTTGTTCAAGGGGTCTACGGCGATCAGGCGGTTGTCTACATGACGCTGTTCTTCATTCCGGCCAACCTGCTGTTCTTTGTCTACGGCGTTTCTTCCATCAGCATTCATAAGCGCCGCGGACGCGAGATGTTCCGCATGCTGCTCAACCCCGGCATCATCGCCTCGCTGATCGCCTGCGTCATCTACTTCGGCGAGATCCCCACGCATCCTCTCGTCATGCAGGCATTTACGATGATCGGCGCACTGACGGCTCCGCTTGCGATGATGATGATCGGCGCATCGCTCAAGGATATCCATGTGCGTCACATGCTCACGGACCGCAAGCTCTTGGTCTATACATTCCTCAAGGCGGTCGTGCTGCCGATTCCAATTCTGTTTGCGATGAAGATGCTTGTCACAAACCCCTACATCCTCGGCTGCAGTCTTGTCATTGTCGCTGCGCCGACGGGCGGTATGGTGGCGATGGTGGCGCTGCTCTACAATAAGGTCGCCTATCCTCTGATGACGGAGATCATCGCGCTCTCGACACTGATCTCGGTGGCGACAATTCCATTTGTTTCTATGATTACAGGGCTTTGATATGATGCTTGTGCCCGAAGGGAGGTTCCTTTGCCCGGTTTCATCCTGATCGTTTTTGGTACAGTCGGTTTGATCCTCGGACTGTCCGTCTATTTCCTGCGGTATCTGACAGAAGGACGGCGCCTGATTGCAGTGCGCACCGGCATTGCCGCCTTTGACATCGGCAGCATCGGGGGCCTATTCTTTTTGTTCAGTACGCATCGGACAGACGGCTGGGCAGGGGAACTCATACTGCCGATCATCCTGCTCTTTGTCGGGCAGCTGATTGCACTCGCTGCCGTGATGACTGCAGCTGGGCTGAGTTTCCTCATGCGAAAAACGAGGCAGATTCCGTACGATCCCGTGCGGCGGCGCATTCTCAAAAATGCGGCGCTTTATCCTGCGGCAGGACTTTTGCTCAGCAGCTACGGCGCATTTGTCGAGCGGCATCATACCGTGCGCAGAGACTATGAAATCCCTGTACGCGGACTGCCCGACGAGGCGGACGGGATGCTGATCGCGCAGATCAGCGATGTGCATCTGGGCGCATATTTCTCTGTGGAGGAATTTGAGGCGCTGCTCTCGGAGGTCGCAGGCAGCGGTGCGGACCTTCTCGCGGTGACCGGCGATATCTTTGATGATGAACGACTGAACGAAGCCGCGGAGAAGGTGCTTGTATCCCATGCGGAGGACTATCCGAACGGCATTTGGTACTGTATCGGCAATCATGAATACTATCACAACGGACGCCCCATCGCAGAGCGCATGCAGCGTGAGAAGAAGGTGCGCGTCGTACTGAATGGGGCACAGCATGTCGAGGGGCGCGGCAGCCTCTATATCGCAGGCGTTGATTACCCGTTTGGGCGCGGCGATGCCTTCTACGCACAAAAGGAATCCTATTTCGCTGCGGCGATGCAGGATGTTCCGGATGATGCCGTGACTATACTGCTCGCGCATCATCCCGAGTTCATCGACGATGCGGCTGCGCACGGCAGAGTCCCTTTGACGCTGTCGGGGCATACGCACGGCAGCCAGTTCGGTATCTTCGGTCAGCCGTTGTTCCCCGTTTTTAAGTATACGCGCGGGATGGTGCGCATCGGAGAGAATTACGGTTACGTGCATACGGGGAACGGCAGCTGGTTCCCTCTTCGGATCGGGTGTCCGCCCGAAATCGCATATTTTAGATTGGAGAGAAAAGCATAATGAGTTGGATGGAGGATTACAGCGCAATTCGCGAGGATATTCATACGGGCTACATCTACGAAGCAATTGAGGCGATTCTGTATCTGCGTGCCCACGAGGAAATTCCTGATGATGAACAGTGGCGTTTCTCTGAGATGATGGGCGCATGCTGCGGTGCACTTGCGGATACAGAGGGCGCGCTCGCGGCCTACTTTGAAGCTGCGACAGAGGATAAATTCCTGCGCAGCCAGCGACAGCATTTCTCGAACTATCTCTATCTCTGCCATGCCGTTCCGAATCTGACCCCGAAGGAGCTCAAGGCACAGTTTGATATGTATGCCACGCTTTATCGCAGCGAGGAGCCTCTTCCGCCGCGCACAAAGGTTCATCATGAGCGGCTGCGCGTCGGCTTTCTTGCGCCGCATTTCCTTTCCTCTTCGTCTGCGCTGTTCTACGCACCGCTTTTGCGCGGGCTCACGAAGAGCTGTGATGTCTATGCCTATTCTCTCAGCGACCGTACGGATGATTTTACCGAAGAAATGCGCGGCGGCTCGGTTCGCTACAATGTACTCGCTAATCTCTCTATCGAGGAGCAGGCACAGGCGATTCGCACCGATGAAGTGGATGTGCTCATCGACCTCGGCGGTCACACGGAGGGCGGTATGACGCTTATGATTCTCGCCCGGCGTCCTGCGCCGGTACAACTCTCGGCAATCGGATGGTTTGCAACAACCGGCGTATCCTTTGTCGATGGGATTTTGACCGATGAGATCCTGACTCCCGAAGACACGGATGACTTTTACAGCGAAGAGGTCATGTGTCTTCCGTATGCATTTGCCTTTGGGCCGCGCGCAGATATGCGTGCAGCGCCGGTTTCTGCACGCCCCGCCGATGCGCCTGTCACATTCGGTGCGTTTGTGAATTTTATGAAGATCAACGAGGAGGTTCTGAAGGTCTGGGGGCAGATTTTGAAAAAGCTGCCGAAGGCGCAGCTCATCCTGCAGGATACGGTAGAGAGTCCGCTGCGTGTAACGACGATTCTCGAGATGCTCGAAGGCTTGAAGCTGCCGATGAAGCGTATCTATGTGCGGCAGGGGAAGAATGATTACCTCGGCAGCTATGGAGATGTCGACATCATGCTGGATACATTCCCCTATGCGGGAGCAGCATCCGCCGCGACGGCGCTCTATATGGGCGTCCCCATCGTTACGCTTGAAGGCACGACCCATGCAGGACGACTCGGGGCGAGTATCCTGACAGCGGCTCGACAGACCGAGTGGATTGCTGCTGATACGCGCGCCTATGAGCGCATCGCAGTTGGTTTGGCGGAAGATATCGCGGCTGTGCGGAGCGGTCGGAGCGCGCTGCGAACTGCGCTTGAAAAGAGTCCCTTGATGGATGTGTCTTCCTATACGGACAATGTATGGTCGGCAATTGAATCCGCATGGGCGAAATATGGAGATGCTAAGCAGTGAAGACGACCCTCCTGGAGCTTATGCCAGGAAGTACAGAGCGTCTGATGATCCTTGTCATTGACGGCTCGGCACAGCTGCGAGAGCTGCGCGCTCTTTGTCCGAATGCGGAGATCCACGCAGTCACGCCCTATGAGGAGATCACGGCACATGCGGAGACGGCGTCCCTCGGCGTTCACTTCCATGTGCTTGACTGGCGGCGCGATCTGCTGCCGTTTGCAGAGGGGACGTTTGATCGTATTCTCTCGCCGTTCGCTGTTGAGTCTGCCTATGAGCCATATGATGCGCTGATGACCCTCAACCGCTGTCTGAAGGAGACCGGCACGCTCTATACCGGCTACACGAATATCCGCTATCATCGTGTACTCAGAGAGCTGAAGAGAGGGGCTTTTCCTGTGCGCGGTGATCGTCATCTCTATGCAAAGCCCGAAATTGTACGCCTGTTGAACGATACGCTCTACAAGGAGATTCACTTCTTTGCGGGAGAGCGTGATGATGATCCTGCGGAGGCAGCCGCGTGGAGCAGCGCGGGCTTTGCCAATGTCAGCAACGACCTCATGACGCGCACGTGGCTCATTCGCGCGGAGCGAAGCACGGCTGCAGCGGCAAATCTCAAGATGTTTTTTTCTCGGGAGGTAAGGGGCGAGACCGCTCGTCTCCTGCATCGCATCGAATACGGTATCTCGCCGGCAGAGAGCATTGATGCTTTGCGCGCACTTTGCATGCGCGAGGGAATATTTCATGATTATTTGGCTGACTTTGCCGATGAAATCTGCGTGCACAGAGATTCTGTGGCCCGTGCCCTAAAGGATCTGTTCGCAGAAATATAAAAGTAAACCATAAAATAAATATTTAGTTGACGTAAAGAGAGTTCTGCCTTATAATAGACGATATAAATATAATCTATTGCGAGGCAGGGATTTTTTTATGCGAAAAAGTCGTGTGGCAGAACTTACCAACAAGATCATTGCAGGCTATCGTCTCAGTCCCACAGATGATCGTTCCATCTTTATGGACACGCCGCTCGAAGAGTTGAGCGAGGAGGCATATCGTCTGCAAAAGCAGTTCTGCGGGAATCATATCGATCTGTGTACGATCGTCAACGGACGCAGCGGGCGCTGCGGAGAGAACTGCAAATACTGCGCGCAGGCAGCCTGCCATAAGACGGGCGTCGATACCTACGGATTCCTCCCGCAGGAGCAGATCATGGCACATGCGAAGGCGAATCAGGATGCGGGAGCGAACCGCTTCTCCATCGTCACCTCCGGCGGAGCACTCTCGGGCAAAGAGTTCGAGATGGCGATTGATGTCTACAAGGAAATGCGTCGGACACTTTCCATTGATCTCTGCGCATCGCACGGACTCCTCACGCGGAGTCAGTTTCGTCGGCTGCGCGAGGTCGGCGTAACAAGCTATCATCATAATATCGAGACGTCAGAGCGCTATTTCCCCGAGATCTGCACAACACACAGCTATGCCGACCGTATCCGGACGATCAAGATGGCACAGGCGGAGGGCCTGTGCGTCTGCTCCGGCGGCATCATCGGAATGGGCGAGACCTGGGAGGATCGCTTCGATATGGCGTTCGCTCTTCAGGAACTCGGCATCGAATCCATCCCGCTTAACTCGCTGATGGCGATTCCGGGGACTCCTCTGGAGCATCTTACTCCGCTTTCAGGCGATGAGATTCTGCGGACAATCGCAATCTTCCGCTTCATCAATCCGACGGCGAACATCCGTCTCGGTGCGGGGCGCAAACTCCTGCCCGAGAACGGTGCAACGGCGTTCCTCGCGGGCGCATCCGCGTCCATCACCGGCAATATGCTCACGACCTCTGGCACGACGATCGCCGAGGACATGGAGCTCATCAAGGAGCTTGGCTTTACGAACAGGAATGAAGACTGCAGCGTATCGACAGGCACCTGCGGCGCAAGGTAATTCCCCAACATTACATAAAAACAGGGCTGTCGGACGAAGGTTTACTTCGTTCGACAGCCCTGTTTTGTCTTCTTACAGATACGATTCAAAGAGATCCATGTCGGTGATGCGGATGCTGCGGCCGGTCGCCTGAATGATGCTGTCACGCTGCATTGCACCGAGTTCGCGTGAGAGGGACGGGCGGCTGACGGCGAGGTAGGCGGCAATGAACGCACGGCTGACTGTGAGAGTTACATGTCCCTCGGCATCGACATGGGGGTAGAGATAGCGGACAATTTTCTCGCGCAGCGTGCCGCTCGCCAGGATTTTGAGCTTTGTATGCATTCCATATGCTTTGCCCGCAAAGATTTTCATGAGATTCTTCTGCACGATGAGCGCACTGCGGCGCGGCTTATCGCCGATATCGAGCGTAAAGAGATGGCTTGAGACTTCGAGGAGCTTTACCTCTGTTACGGCACGCACATACATATCATAGGGCCGTTGCAGTACTTCATAGACCTCGCCGAACATATCGCCCGGACGATCGATCTCCGAGATGAAGATTTGTCGGCCCGAATACGTATCCTTGAGGATGTGTACTTCGCCTTTGAGCAGGATGTAAAGCGAGTGGGGCATATCTCCGTCGTGAAAGACAATCGCGCCCTTCGGATAGGTGCGCAGCGTCACCTCGCTGGAAGCAAGCAGCTCCTTCAGATCCTCCTCATTCATCCCCTGTGCGAGGGAGGTCCCTGCAAGAATCTGGGCAGCGCTTTTCTCGTCGCTGGTTGCCATGCTTACTCCTTTACAAGGACCTTTTCAATCTCCGCGACATACATCGTATGATAGTCCTGCTTGGGGTAGTGGCTGCGGGGACCATCTGCAGGGTCGGCTGCAGCTGCTGTGAAGAACTGTTCCTCCAGCTGCTGTGCATATAGTTTTTTCGCGAGCAGGGTGAGGCGTGCTTCGGCAAAGTACGTATAAGCGCCGTCCTTCTCCAAAGTCAGCGCATTCTTTGCGATCTTGTCCTCATCGCGTCCCGATACTGTACCGAAATACTGCAGCATCGGTTTGTATTTCACATCAAAGACCGACAGCGTCATGTGATCCGAGGCGTCAACGAACTCCTTTGTATAACGTGTAGGGCGGATAAAAATGTAGGCAACCGGCCGCCCCCAGAGAATGCCGAGCCCACCCCATGATGCCGTCATTCCATTGGTCTTTCCGTTATGTGACGCGCTGACCAGTATCCAGTCCTGACCGATCAGCCGGAATACATTGTCTTTGATGTCTGTTGGACGAATCTCTTTGACACTCATGATGCTGCCTCCTTTACGATGCTCCAAAGTTTCTTCCATTATAACACACGGTGTAAACAGAGCACAAAAAAACCGCCCGAACGGGCGGATGCTGTGCCGAATGGTGCTCACTGAGGGATTCGAACCCCCGACCCCCTCCATGTGACGGAGATGCTCTACCAACTGAGCTAAGTGAGCCTAAGGGAAGCACTGATAAAAAAATCCGCACGACTGCGGACGAGAAAAAATGGTGGGGTTAACAAGATTCGAACTTGTGACCTCCTCGATGTCAACGAGACACTCTAACCAACTGAGCTATAACCCCCGGACCTGCCGCCTATATTCAAACGACAAGATGGATTATAACAGATGAATTGACGAATTGTCAACCTGTATTTTCGAAATCACGGTGATTGGATTGCGCCTTTCTCTTTGCCGTTTTCTCAAAAGGTGTTAGAATGAATCCGAGGGTGAGAGCACTTTGCTGCTTGTGAAACAGTCTGCAGGATATTGAGCGGAGTGCTGTGATCGGAGGGAATCTCGCATGAGCCGCATAGAGTTTTTTGATTTTGTCCGTCGGTACGGCGCGCAGGAGGAGCGGAATGATCGCGTCCTGACGGACGAGCTCGCCTATGAGATCCTGTCCGTCGTCGCGGAGATTCCGCGCGGACGAGTCGCAACCTACGGGCAGATTGCGCGTCTCATCGGACGCGAGCGGAATGCCCGACTCGTGGGCAAGGTGCTCAGCCGTGCGGAATACTACGGCGCCTACCCCTGCCATCGCGTCGTGAATCATGCGGGGAGACTGGTTCCCGGCTGGCAGGAGCAGGGGGAGCTCCTGCGCGGTGAAGGTGTTGAACTAAAGGACGAGCATCATGCCGATCTGAAGAGGTATCGATGGGAAGCCTAGAAAAGTGAGGGGGCAAAGGCCAGCACCTTTTGGAGATTTAGATTTTATTTTCAAGTGTGGAAGATGAATCGGCATATTTATCGTCATGTAGTTTTACAATAAAAAAATGATATAGGATCATTAGCAATTGTGATTGACGATATAAATACAGATTGTTATAATAAATCTGTGAGTATTGTTGTCGTGTTCGATTCTTTACGCGTTTTCTATTGATTGATTACGATGCGGGAACCGGTGACGAGAACATGGCAGGTTTTTAGATGAGGTGAGCGTATGAGAAAACAAGGCATTCTCGCAATCTTTGCCGTGCTTCTGTGTGCAGTGATGCTGGCAGGATGCGGCGGCGGTCCGCAGCAGAGCGGCGCCGACGGCGGCAAGAACAAGCTGGTGATCTACACATCCATGAAAGAATCGTTGATCGGCGGCATTGTCGAGGGCTTCAAGAAGAAGTATCCCGACATCGAAGTCGACTACCAGTCGGCAGGTGCAGGAAAACTGATGGCAAAGATCGCTGCAGAGAAGCAGAGCGGCCACATCCTCGCCGATGTCATCTGGACGAGCGAAGTGCCTGACTTCTACAAGATGAAGGCGGACGGTGTTCTCGAGAACTACAAGACGCCGGTGTTCGGCGAGCTGCTGAATCCGTTCGATGACTACGACGGTACGTTCACGGCGGCACGTCTCGGCACGCTCGGCATTGCGTACAATACGGACAAGATCCAGTCAGCACCGACGCAGTGGGCCGATCTTGCGCAGCCTGCATTTACGAATGCATTCGGTATCGCTGACCCCGCACTCTCCGGAACCTCCTACATGAGCATTGCACTCCTGCAGAAGCAGTTCGGCTGGGAGTTCTTTGAGAAGCTGAGCGCGAATCAGACGCGCATCGGCAAGGGCGCCGGACAGGTCATTGACGATACGTCTTCGGGCGAGCTCTCTGCCTGCCTTGCCGTTGACTACATCACGAACAACAAGGTAAAGAAGGGCGCGCATGTGGCACTCGCATATCCGCCCGAACTGCTCGTTGTCCCGAGCCCGGTTGCAATCTTCAAGGAGTCCAACAACATTGACGCTGCGAAGAAATTCGTCGACTACCTCCTGAGTCAGGAGGCACAGACAATGATTGCAAATGAGGGGACGCTGCCGGTGCGCAGCGATGTTGAGATCCCTGAGAAATTCGGACTGCCGAAACCTGAGGAGGCGCTCCGGCGTGCGATCAAGGTGAACTATACGGAAATTCTCCCGCAGAAAGAGGAGACCATCAAGAAGTTCACGGAGATCATCGGCAAGAAATAAGCGCATAAACTTGGAAGCAAGGAGGCGGCGGAATGAACTCGTTCGTTCCGTCGCCTTTTGAGTGGAGGCCGGCAACTGCGCCGTGCCAAAGGCTGCCCGCCGGCACAGCGCGTGCCTCGCGGGCTGGGGGAGGTCTGTATGGATATTATCCGTGTGGAGGATGTCAGCAAGAGCTATGGAAGCCGTAGCATACTAAACAATCTGTCGCTGACGATCAAGAAAGGGGAGTGCTTTACGCTGCTCGGCCCGTCCGGCTGCGGCAAGACCGTTCTCCTTCGTCTGATCGCGGGATTTGAGTCGCCGGATGCAGGCAGGATTTATCTCGACGATACACTTGTCACGGATCCTGCTGCGCAGGTTGAGGTGCCGCCGGAGAACCGCGGCATCGGGCTTGTGTTCCAGGACTATGCCGTATGGCCGCACATGACGGTATTTGATAATGTCGGATATCCTCTGAAGATCGCAAAGCGCCCGAAAGAGGAGATTCGCGAACGGGTTATGGAGATGGTCGAGATCGTCGGCATGAAGGGCCTTGAGAAGCGTCTGCCGTCAGAGCTGTCCGGCGGACAGCAGCAGCGTGTTGCGCTGGCCCGTGCACTGGTCGGCAAGCCTGCTCTCCTCCTTCTGGATGAGCCGCTTTCGAATCTGGATGCGAATCTGCGCGAGGAGATGCGCTTTGAGATCAAGGAGCTGCAGCGCAAACTGAATGTCACGGTGCTCTACGTTACGCACGATCAGGAGATCGGCCTTGCGATCTCGGACCGTGTGGCAATCATGGACGAGGCCGGAGCGATACAGCAGATCGGCACGCCGTGGGAAATCTTTGAGCAGCCGGTGAACCCGTTCGTATTCAACTTCATGGGGATTGCGAATTTCATCGACGTGCGCCGCGAGAACGGTGCGTTCCTCGTCGGCAGCGGCAGCCAGCCCATCCATTGGGAGACCCCGGAGGGGGATGCGGAGCGCTGGGCAGGCGGATTCCGGCCGTCGGATGTCGTGCTCGCACGTGAGGGCGAGGGCCTGACCGGAACGGTCAAGCGTGCGAACTTCCTCGGTGCGATGATGGACTATCTCATTGAGATCGACGGCACGCATCTCCGGACGAGCGTTGAGACACACATTGCACTCAGTAAAAATCTGATGTTCCAGGCGGGCGATGCCTGCAAGGTTCGTTTCCTCAACCTGCTCTGGTTTGAGGCAGATGCACTGAAGAGAGGGGTGATCGAATGAGCTCCATGAGCAAGCCAAAGAGTTTCGGAATGGCACAGCTGATCTTATTCCTTGCGATTGCCATTCTTGTCATCGTCGTCGCATTCCCGGTTCTGCTCATTCTCTTCAATGCATTCTGGGTGAACGGTGAGTTTAATTTTGCGAGTGTGGTCGATATCCTCAAGGAACCGGAGACATTCCAGGCACTTCTCAACTCGCTGATCATCGCGACCTGCACGACGGTCGGGAGCACGATTGTCGGCACATTCTTCGCATGGCTTGTCACGCGTACGGATCTGCCGCACAAGACCTTCATGAAGAGCATGTTCCTCGTGCCCTTTATGCTGCCCTCCTTTATCGGCGCGCTCGCGTGGAAGATGCTGCTCTCGCCGAACGCCGGATTTATTAATCAGTTCTTCATTGATCATTTCGGCTTTGCGGGGCCGATCTTCAATATCTACAGCTATTACGGCATCAGCGGCGTGGAGATCATGTATCTCTTCCCGTTCGTATTCATTCAGGTGTGCGGTGCGCTCGAGCGCATGGACCCGACGCTCGAGGAGTCGGCGCGCATCTCGGGCGCAGGGCTCTTTACGATCACGCGCAAGATCACGATTCCGCTGGTGCTGCCGAGTATTCTCTCAGGCGCGCTGCTCATCATGCTCTATTCGATGGCACATTTCGGGACAGTTGCCGTCCTCGGCATCGAGAACGGCATCTACAACATTCCGACGCTCATTTACGAGCGCATCCATCAGAGCGGCGGCAGCTTTGACGCGATCCGCACGGGTACGGTACTCGCAACGGTGCTCGTTGTTACGGCGGCGTTTATCATCTGGCTGCAGCGGAAGATTCTCGGGTCGGGGCACTATCAGATCATCGGCGGCAAGAGCTTCCGCCCGATGGAGCTGAAACTGCGCGGCCTGCGCTATCCGCTCCTTATTTTCTGCTTGGCGTATATCGCCTTTACAATTTTGCTTCCGACGGCGGTCATCTTCCTCGTCGGCAGCCTCAAGACGTACGGGCTCTCGTTTGCACTCAGCAATCTGTCGCTGGATAACTACAAGTTCATCCTCTTTGACTACAAGGTCACGCGTGACGCGATCTTCAACAGCGTGACGCTGGGATTCACCGCGGCGATCATTACGATGTTCGCCGGTGTCATGATCTCCTACGTCATTGTCAAGATGAAGGTGCGCGGGAAGGGGATTCTCGAGTTCCTCGGCATGCTGCCGTTCTCCGTCCCCGGCTCGGTCATTGCGCTCGGCGTGATCCTCGCATGGAGCGGCCAGTTCGGCATCAATCTTTACAACACGGTATGGATCATCCTCGTTGCCTACATCGCACGCTATATGGCATTCTCGCTGAAGGCAAACTCTGCCGCACTCGAGCAGGTGCACGACTCGCTTGTCGAGGCATCCCGTGCCTGCGGTGCGACGATGTGGCAGTCGCTGCGCGACGTCGTTCTGCCTCTTGTGCGGCCGGGCATGTTCGCTGCGTTCTTTCTCATCTTCCTGCCGTCGCTGCGCGAGCTGACGGTCTCCATCATGCTCTATGCGCCGACGACGCGAACGATCGGCGTTGCGATCTACACACTCAACGAGGACGGTGAGACCGTTATGTCCGCAGCGCTTGCGGGCATTGCGCTCATCATCATCATTGTCGGTCAGAGCATTATCAACCACTTTACGAAGAAGGCGGGGATGTGAGTCATGTCGTATGTACGTTTAGTCAATGTTACAAAGCGGTTCGGCGACGTGACCGCCGTCGACCATCTGAATTTTGAGATCGAAAAGGGCAGTTGCTTCTCCATGCTCGGCCCGTCGGGCTGCGGCAAGACAACGACACTGCGCATGGTCGCCGGGTTTGAGGATCTCTCCGACGGTGAGGTTTGGGTTGGCGACCGTCTGCTCTCTTCGCCGAAGAAGAACCATTACCTTCCGCCGGAGAAGCGCAACTTCGGAATGGTGTTCCAGGCGTTTGCCGTCTGGCCGCACCTCTCGGTCTATGAGAATGTTGCGTTCCCTCTGCGTATCCGCAAGCTCCCTGAGGAGGAGATCAAGCAGCGCTCGACGGAGGCGCTCAAGGCGACCAATCTCCTCTCGGCGGCAGATCAGAGTCCGGACTTCCTCTCGGGCGGCGGCAAGCAGCGCGTTGCGCTTGCGCGGGCCCTTGCCATCAATCCTGATGTGATGCTGCTCGATGAGCCCCTCTCCAGTCTCGATCCGCATCTGCGCGAAGAGATGCGTTTCGAGATCAAGGAGCTGCAGATGAAGTACGGCTTCTCGATCATCTATGTTACGCATGACCAGTCGGAGGCAATGGCGCTCTCGGACAACATCCTCGTCATGAAGAACGGCGTTATGCAGCAAATTGATACGCCGCTCAACATCTACAACCATCCGGTCAACAAGTTCGTGTTCAGCTTCATCGGTCTGTCGAACTTCCTCAGGGCCTCATGGCAGGATGGTCGTCCTGTGCTCGAAGGAACGGCTCTCGATGCATCTTTCCAGCCTCCCGAGGATCTGCGCAGCGAGCCCGCAATTTCGCTCGCCAGCCGTCCGTCCGAGATCGACTTCGCAGAGGAGGGAGCATCCGATATCCTGCGCGGCGTTGTGACGCGCAAGTCATACCTTGGCGAGATCATCGACTATCAGATTCGGATCGGCGAGCAGTTCCTCCGCGTCCAGAAGGGCCGCCGTGCGCCCGGGCCGAATGAGGGAGAGAACTGCGCAGTGCGCCTTCTGCGCCCGTTCTGGTACTCGGATCAAGATTGATCTTCAATTTGTTAAAAAGGGGAAAGCCGCCTCTCGTTTGGGAGGCGGCTTTTTCATGCTCTGTTTTATTCTGCTGTGCAGATACATGCCTCCGGATCCGTGCTCCGGAAAGAGGGGGGAGATCGGCGGAGGGATTGCTCTTGGGCCTCTTTAACCCTTTGCCGGAAGTACGTTGAAAGACAATGACACATGAAAGAGTTTGACTTGACGCTTAATTTGGAATATGATAGTCTACATCAAGATTTTGTCAATTACATCATTTGCCGATGAGGTGCGCGCTGCGCTTAATAGAGAAGCAGGTGAGAGACCTGCGCTGTCCCGCAGCTGTAATGCAGAGTCCCTCCCTAATATGTCACTGGGCAACCGGGAAGGCAGGGAGGGGCGATGATGCAGAGCCAGAAGAACTGCCTGATCGGAACGCCGCATCACCCCTGCGAGAGACAGGAAGGCGCGATCAATCATTGGATTTGTGTGCCTTTTTGCGCTTTTTCGCAAAGAGGCTTTTTATTTGCGCCGGTGCAGGGCGGCCGTGAACAAATGCATGTAAGGACGGTAGAGTAACCATAGGGAGGTATGACAGTGAAGAAACTATGTATGTATCTGTTGGCTGCAATGCTGCTGCTCACTGCCGGGTGCGGCGGCACGGATCAGCCGAAGAATGAACGTGCCGAGAAGGGTGAGATCGTGATCTCGGTGGGCAAGTACATGGTCGGCGAGGGGTTCGATCCGACAGCGGGGTGGGGGAGCTGGGGGCCGGATCCGTTCCACAGTGCCTTGATGATGTATGATGAGAAGAATCAGCTTGTCAAGGATCTTGCGACGGATGTGCAGCGTTCGGCGGACGGGCTCAAATATACCTTTACGATCCGCAGCGATGCCAAGTTCTCGGATGGACAGCCGCTGACGGCGGAGGATGTTGCATTCACCTATGAGACAACGAAGAAGGCAGGCAGCGCCGTCGATCTGGCAGTATTGGAGTCCGTGCGCGTGCTCTCACCGACACAGGTAGAGTTCACACTCTCCAAGCCGTGGTCGGTCTTCCTTGAGACGGCTGCAGCACTTGGCATTGTGCCGAAGCATGCGTACAAAGAGGGCTATGCGACGGCTCCTGTGGGCAGCGGCCCGTGGAAGGTGGTATCGTTCCAGAAGGAGCAGCAGCTCATTATGGAGCCGAATGAATATTACTACGGGAAGAAACCGAAGCTGAAAAAGGTCACGGTGCTGAACCTCGGCGATGATGCGATTCTTGCTGCCGCCCAGTCGGGACAGGTAGATCTCGTATTTACCCCGACGGAGTATGCAGGGGCAAGTGTACCGCATATGAAATTGGTGTTGATGGATACCATCGACAGCTTCTGCGTCAACATGCCGCAGGAAGCGGAGCATGACGAAAACGGCATGTTGATCGGCAATAATGTGACGAGCGATCCTGCGATTCGTACGGCGCTGAACATTGGCATTGACCGCAAGACGATTATCGAGAATGCGCTTGCCGGCTTTGGCAAGCCGACCATGAATTTGGCAGAGGCACTCCCGTGGGCGAACAACGCACTGCAGGAGAAGGACAACCGCGTCGATGAGGCTGTGAAGATCCTTGAGGCGGCGGGCTGGAAGGATACGGATGGCGACGGCATTCGCGAGAAGAACGGCGTAAAGGCGGAGTTCGTCATCAACGGGCGTTCCAATGATCTGCAGCGGTATAATACGGCAGTGGCACTCGCGCAGGATGCGAAGAAGCTCGGCATCAATATCATCGCAAAATCGACACCGTGGTCGGAGGCACGTAAGATCGCACGAAATATCCCGACGGTATGGGCGCTTGGCGACTTTACGCCGCAGCTGATTTACAACTACTATCACTCCTCTCAGGTGGGGGTTAATGTCATCAATAACTCTGCAATCTATCGCAATCCGGCGGTCGATGCGCATATTGACCGTGCACTTGCTGCTGTGACGGATGAGGAGATGCTGAAAGAGTTCCGTGCGGCGCAGTGGGATGGCGTGACGGGCCCGAAGGCCGATGTCCCTTATCTTTGGATCGCGACGGTTCAGGTGCCGTATTTCGTCAACGATCAGCTTGATCTCGGTCGGATGCGCGTGGGTGAGCGCGGACAGGGCATGGGGATCCTCATAACGCTTGACCAATGGCAGTGGAAGAAGTAAATGGATAAAGGAGTATTATACTTTCTCGGGGGCAATCTGTTTCGACTTGTGCTCCTCCTTGCTGCGGTGAGCGGCATCAGTTTTATTCTGCTTGCCAACTCGCCCATCGATCCCATCGATGCGTACTTCATCAATAAGGCCGCGTCAGCGGAGCAGCACGCGCTCATCGCCTCTTATTGGGGCTTTGACAAGCCGCCGCTCGAACGCTTCCTGTTTTGGGCGGGGAATATTCTGCATGGTGATTTTGGCACGTCGTTCATCTATCGTGCTCCCGTACTCGAAGTCATCGGAGAGAAGTTTCGACTGACGCTTCTCTTGATGATGACGTCGTGGACGCTGTCAGGCGTGATTGGCTTTGTGCTGGGCGTGCTCGCGGGAATGTACCGCGGGAGCCGTCTCGACAAGGCGATTCAGGGCTTTTCTCTGCTGTGCGTCTCTGTGCCGGTGTTCTGGCTGGGGCTGCTCTTTCTGATGATCTTCGCGGTCAAGCTGCAGTGGTTCCCGCTTGCTCTTGCCGCTCCGATCGGGAAGCTGCATGAGGAGGTTACACTGGCAGAGCAGATTCATCATCTGATCCTGCCGGCACTGACGCTGAGCGTTACGGGAATCTCCGCAATGACGCTCCAGACGCGGGAGAAGATGATCGAGGTGATGGGGACGAACTATATGCTCTTTGCCAAGGCGCGCGGCGAGAATCTTTGGCAGCGCGTGCGGCGGCATGGCTTGCGCAACATTCTGATGCCCGTGGTTACACTGCAGTTCGCTTCCTTTAACGAATTGTTCGGCGGAGCGGTGCTTGCGGAGACGGTCTTTTCCTATCCGGGGCTTGGCAGTACAGTCACGATGGCGGGACTGCGCGGTGATCTGTCGCTCCTGCTTGGCATTGCGGTTTTCAGTGCTGTGTTTGTCTTTGTCGGAAATTTCATTGCCAATATTCTGTACGGCATTGTCGATCCGCAGCTGCGTGAGGGGAGGGGAGATGCTTGATGAAAGAGACACTTTCCCTGCGCAGCGGCATGAGCGTCCGGCAGCGGCAGCTGATCTTTGCCGTTATAGCGGGCTGTTTTATCTTCGGCATACTCGTCTGGGGAACGACGATGCCGGAGAGCGCGTATGCGATCGACTATGGGCAGAAAAACCTTGTGCCGTCCGCTGCACACCCGTTTGGGACGGATCATATGGGGCGTGATATGCTCCTGCGCTCGGTTAAGGGGATGTCGATCAGTCTGCAGATTGGAATTGCTGCGGCATTTGTCAGCTCCTGCATCGCGCTCGTCCTTGGGACGCTGTCGGCTGCGTTCGGCGGCAAGGTGGATCAGTTTGTACTCTGGCTCGTGGATCTCTGCATGGGGGTTCCGCACATTCTGCTCATTCTCATGATCTCGGTCATGATGGGCGGCGGCATCATGGGTGTGTCCGTCGGCGTCATCGTCACGCACTGGCCGCGGCTGACCCGCATCATCCGCGCCGAGGTCATGCAGCTGCGCACGCAGCCCTACATTCTGGCGGCACGGCAGTACGGGTACTCGTGGATGACTGTGGCACGGCGGCATTTTGTGCCGCATGTGCTGCCGCAGTACATCATCGGACTGGTGCTGCTCTTTCCCCATGCGATCATGCACGAAGCAGGAATCAGCTTTCTCGGGTACGGCCTGCCGCTTGACATGCCGGCGATCGGCATCATCCTCTCGGAGTCGATGCGCTATCTCGCGCTCGGCATGTGGTGGCTTGCCTTCTTCCCGGGATTTTTGCTGCTGCTCGTTGTGCTGATCTTTGACCGTCTCGGCGCGGCACTGCGCGATCTGTTTGATCCGCAGTTCGGACAGGAGTAGGACGATGGCAAAAGAACTTCTTCGTGTAACGAATTTGTCGGTCTCCTTCCGGATGTATCAGAGTGCACTGACCCATACGATGGTGGCAGGAATGCACGATGTCAACCTGCGTCTGAACTGCGGCGAGATCCTTGCTGTCGTCGGCGCAAGCGGCTCCGGCAAGAGCCTCCTCGCGCATGCAGTGCTCGGCATCCTGCCCTACAATGCCGTGATGGGCGGTGAAATGCGTTACCGCGGGGCGCCGCTTGACGCTGCGCTCCAGGAGCAGCTGCGCGGGCGGGAGATGGCGCTGATTCCGCAGTCTGTGACCTATCTTGATCCGCTCATGCGTATCGGCAGAGAGGTCTGCGGGATCTACGGCGCGCCTGCCGATATGGCGGCGATACTCCGCCGTCTGCATTTGGAGGAGAAGGTGCAGCATCTGTACCCGTTCCAGCTCTCAGGCGGAATGGCGCGGCGCGTCCTCTTCTCGACTGCCGTCATTACGGACGCTTCGCTCATCATCGCTGACGAGCCGACGCCCGGCATGGATGTGAAGAGCGCTGTCGAGGCACTGCACCTGCTGCGTGAGCTTGCCGACGCAGGCAAGGGCGTTCTGCTCATCACGCATGACATTGATCTTGCCGTTGAGGTTGCAGACGCTGTTGCTGTTTTCTATGAGGGGCGGACGGTGGATATGGCACCGGCTGCTGCATTTCGCGGCGACGGCGCTGCGCTCGTGCACCCCTATACAAAGGCGCTCTATCATGCGCTGCCCCAGAATGACTTTACCGTTTACACGGCGGCAGAGGTGGCGCGGATGACTGCGGTGGGAGGTGCGTGAGATGCTGGAAGCAAAGGCCCTGTCCTATCGCTATGGGGAGGACAGTTCTGTTCTGCGCAATGTGTCGCTGCGCGCTGCGGACGGGGAACGTCTCGCGCTTCTCGGACCGAGCGGCCGCGGCAAGAGCACATTGGCGCTTCTCCTTGCGGGGTATCTGCCGCTGCAAAAGGGGGCGATCACGCTGGACGGCGCACCTCTGCCAAAGGACTGCTACAATCCCGTTCAGCTCGTTTATCAGCATCCGGAAAAGGCGATGGATCCGCGTTGGAAGGTCAGTGATACGCTGCGTGAGGCGTGGGATGTACCGGAGGAACTGTTTGCAGCGATCGGTGCGGAACCGGGATGGTTGACGCGCTGGCCGCATGAGCTGTCCGGAGGGCAGCTGCAGCGTCTCTCGATCCTGCGGGCGCTCAGTCCGAAGACACGCGTGCTCATTGCCGACGAGATCACGGCAAGTCTCGATCCGATCACACAGGCGCAGATCTGGTCCGTTATTTTGCAGGAAGTTGAAAAACACAATATGATCCTGATTGCCATCACGCACAATGAGGCGCTGGCACAGCGGATCTGTACACGTATGATACATATTGAGGAGTTGCAGGGAGAATAATAAAAATCCACCCGCTATACGGGTGGATTTTTATTATACATTGATCATTTGCACTGTGTCCTTGGGGGCGATAGTTTGAGCTGTTATTTTCCGCGTCTTCCCTTTTTGCGCCGATCGTCTCCCTGCGGAGGCATGTTGTCCTTCACGGGCGCAGGAACGGCCCGCAGTCCGAGCCAGAGGAAGACGGCGAGTGCAGCAAGGCCAAAGCCAAGGCTGGTCATCTGGGCACTTGTAAAGAGACCGAGATATTTCTCTGTGTAGTCGCCGCGCAGATACTCGAGGGCAAAGCGCACGAGGCTGTACAGCATGACGTAGAGAGCGAAGCATTGACCGCGCGCATGCCCGCGCGCACGGAAGATGAGAAGGAGAGCGAAGATGACAATATCCAGCTGCCCCTCCCAGACCTCCGCCGGCCAGAGCGGCTGTGCACCGTAGGTGTGGTGGGCGAGGGTGCTCTCCGGATAGAGAATGCCGAAGCTGCTGCCGGTCGGTGCACCGAATGCATCGCCGTTGAGAAGGTTCGCGCAGCGGCCGAGCGCCTGTCCGAGGACAATGGCGGGCGCGGCAATGTCGAGGAAGTGAACGGTGTCGAGCTTGTGCTTTCTGCTGTACAGAATGCCGACCAGTACGCCGAGGAAAACGCCGCCCTGGATCGCCATGCCGCCCTGCCAGACGTTCAGAATCTCGGTCAGATGGTGCTGGTAGTAGTCCCAGTCAAAGAAGAACACATCCCAGAGACGCGCACCGAGGAGTCCTGCGATACCGCAGTAGATGCCGAGATCGGGGATGTATTTCTCATAGCCGCGTCCGTCCGCCTTTGCGAGGAAATATCCGACGCCTGTCGCGAGCAGGATGGAGAGAGAGATGACAATACCATAGGAGCGGATGGGGAAGTCCCCGATGTAGAAGAGATACTGATGCAAGGAAGCCTGCCTCTCTAGGAAAGACGAATAATCTACTCTGCTTCAAAGAGCGGAAGGGCCTCGAGGAAAATGATGTCCGTCCGCTTTGCGGCGTCGCCTTCAGCGAGGACGGCAGCCTGTCCGATGACGTGGGCACCTGCCTTCTCCGCGAGATGGGCGAGTGCGGTCATGGAGCCGCCCGTGCTGATGACATCGTCGAGGAGCAGGACCTTGCGGCCCTCAATGCGCTCAATATCGCTGTTCATGAGATAGAGGCGCTGTTTGCCCATGGTTGTGATGGACTCGTCCTCGACCCAGATGGGGTCCTCCATATATGCCTTGACGGATTTGCGTGCAGTAACATAGTAGGGGATGCCGAGCTGACGTGAGAGCTCGGCGGCAAGGGGAATGCCCTTGGTTTCGGCAGTCATGATGATCTCCGTATCCGCAGGGATTTTTTTTGCGAGTGCCCGCGCACAGTTTTCGCAGAGTTCGACATCGCCGAGCATGATGAAGCCGGCAATCGCGAGGTTCTCGTTGAGGTTGAGGATTGTGAGCCTGCGCGTGCATCCCGCGACGGTGAGATCATAGAATCGTTTTGCCATAGTGCACCTTTTAGAATCCTTTCTCTGTGAGGACAAGTTCGAGGGCATTCAGCACGTCGCTGATGTTCTCCTCCGTGACAACAAGAGGCGGCTGGAATGCCATAACATTGCGGCTGATGCCGTTCTTGCCGACGATGAAGCCGCGGTTCTTGAGTTCTTCGATCACGATGTCAAGCTCGGCGGCGGCGGGAGACTTGTCCGCGTGGACAAACTCGGCGCCGACCATGAGGCCGAGGCCTCGGATATCACCGATGATGGTATGACGCTGCTGAATCTCCTTCAGTCCTGCACGCAGCTGTGCGCCGCGCCGGTCAGCATTTCCGACCAGATCATGCTCCTCGATGTAACGGATGACCTCGAGTCCCGCCGTCGTGGAGACCGGATTGCCGCCGAGTGTCGAGGCACCGGGTTTCGTGTAGGTGTCGGCAATCTCGGGCGTGGCGATGAATGCACTGATCGGTGCGCCGTTGCCGAGCGCCTTTGCCATCGTCATGATGTCGGGCGCAACGCCGAAATGCTCGATGGCGAACATCCTGCCCGTGCGGGCAAAGCCCGTCTGCACCTCGTCCGCGATGAAGAGAACGCCGTAGTGGTCGAGGATTTCCTTGACGCGCTTGAAATAGTTCTTCGGCGGGACGATGATGCCCGCGTTGCCCTGAATTGTTTCGGCGATGAATGCCGCCGGACGTCCCGCAGTCGCGCTTTTGATCGTCTCCTCAAGCTCATACGTGCAGTCAATTCCGCACTCCTCGGGGGAGTGCTGATGCGGGCAGCGGTAGCAGTAGGGATTCTTGACGAAGTGGATGCCGCCGACGGGATTCGGGTCCGTCCGCCACATGGAGATGCCCGTAAGGCTCATTGTGAGCTTGGTTCTGCCGTGCAGTCCGCCGCGCAGCGCAATGAACTCACTGCTGCCCGTCGCAATCTGAGCGAGGAGTGCGGCTCCTTCGTTCGCCTCTGTGCCAGTGGAGCAGAAAAAACTCTTCTGCAGGTGCCCGGGTGTGATGCGCGCCAGCTGTTCCGCGAGGTTGACAAAATTCTCCGTGAGGTAGATGTTGCAGACGTGCTGGAGGGTATTCAGCTGCTCTGTGACGGCGGCGTTGATCTCTGGATTGCAGTGGCCGCAGTTGATGACGGAGACACCGGCGAAGCAGTCGAGATACTGCCGTCCTTCGCTGTCATAGAGATACTGCATCTCCCCGCGCACGATCTGGCGCGGCTCGCTGTAAAAATGCCCGAGACAGGGCATGATGTATTTCTTCTTTTTCTCCAGGATGGCGGCAGCGCCGATGTATGACGGTGCGTTTGCGGAAGGTGTTTCCATAAAATTATGCTTTCTGGCTCAGATGGAATTACGGCTCTGGCGGAAACGGTAGGTGCCGATGCCGAGCGGACGCGGAGATACCTCTGTGAGACGGTCGAAATCCGCCGCCCGATATCCGTCTCCGCCGGCTGCAAGGCGGTCGAGTGCAGCACGGTAGATGCGGACGATCTCTGCCGTCTGCTCTGCGGTATAATCCTGTGCCTCAATGCGATAGGAACCGAGTCCGTTGAATTTTTCAAGATAGGGATAGAGGCAGAGATCCTTCGCAAAGTAGATGTGATTGCGCCCGTACTGGTCAATGCGGATCGGATGCACCCCGTCGGCCTCGTCGCGGAATGCATAGTGTATATCGAGCAGCTCCGGCGCGGAGAGATCGCTGTAATTCGGCAGCGACATTGCGGGGAAGTTGTAGTCGCAGATCATGGACTCGTAGGAGCCGTGGATGACTGCCTCGATCGGCAGGACTGCATTCTCGACGATTTCGCGCAGCTGCTGAAATGAAAGCTCGTAGGAGGCAGCCGCCATCGTGAGCCCGTTTTCCCGCAGAAAGGTCACGGCGAGATGGTTGAAGATGTTGAAGGAGTGATCGGCCTGTACGGGCAGCTTCGTGCACGTACGGGCAAGCTTCAGTGCACCGAGGTTTCCGACCATGATGCCGTCTGCTCCGAGGCTCTCCAACTCCGTAAAGAACTGCTCCAGTTCGCCGCACGCGCGCCGCATGGTCGTGCGCGGCGTATTGATGACAATGCGTGTCCGACCCGCCGCATAGCGGATGATGTCCTCATAATCTGCGCGCTTCCACGGACGGTTGGGACGAAAAGCCTCGCCGCCTGCATAGATCGTATCGGCACCGGCATCGATTGCTGCACGCGCCGCTTCGACCGTGCCGACGCGCACACTCAGATGGCGGCTGGGGGCGTTTTCCTTCTCAATCGGACGCTCCGCGCGCAGAACCTCGTCGGCAAAGCCCGCTTCCTCGACGGCCTGGCTGAAGAAGCGCGGTTCACGCTCGCCCGTCATGCCGATGTCGACCGCCGTGGGCTGCCCGAATGCAAACGTTGTCGTGTAGTCGCGTACGCGATTGTCATAGAGTGTGCGCCAGCCGTCCTCATCCGTCGCATAGCCGTTCGGGTCTGCGATGTAGGCGTCGATTGCCCTGCGGTAGGTGGAGACAAGACGCCCGATGAACTCGGGCGAGCGCATGCGCCCCTCGATCTTGAACGAGTAGACGCCCGCCTGAATCAGTTCCGGAATGGAGCGGTACATGCACATGTCCTTCAGTGCAAGCTTGTACGGACCGGGGCTGTCCTCGTCGAGCACGGCGCCCGTCTCCTCATTGATGAGTGCAAACGGCCAGCGGCAGATCTTCATGCAGCGTCCGCGGTTGCCGCTCTGTCCGAAGAGTACGCCCGAGTGAATGCACTGCCCGCTCTCCGAGATGCACATATCGCCGTGCATGAAGTACTCGACTTCGATGCCTGTGCGCGCACGGAAGAGGGCGAGCTCGGAGAGGGTCATTTCCCGGCCGACAACAATGCGCGTGATGCCATACTCCTTGAGCTTTTCGATGGCGTGCTCATTGTGCGTGTTCATCATGACGGAGGTGTGCAGGGGGACGGTAATGCCCATCTCGTGGACAAGCTCGAGCACGGCGAAGTCCTGCACGAGAATGGCATCCGGGCGAATCTCGTTGAGATACGAAAGGTAGTCCCGCAGTGCCGGCAGTTCCTCATTGCTGATGAGGTTGTTGAGCGTGACATAGAGTTCGACGTTGCGCGCGTGCGTATAATCAACAGCCTCTTTGAGGAGTTCGTCATTGAAATTGAAGTCGCCTTCGTGCAGACGCATATTGAAATGTTTGCCGCCGAGGTAGACGGCATCCGCACCGGCTGCAATGCCTGCGGTCATGGCGTCCCATGTGCCGGCAGGTGCAAGCAGTTCGACGGATTTACGGTGTAACAGCATTCTAAAAATAACTCCTTTGGGTCGGAGAATCTGCTGCTGATGCAAACGACGATCCTCCTCTGTCAGCTACGATTATAGCAGGAAAAAGGGATTCTTTCAAATGACGCGGCTGAGGGAATTGAGGTTCGTCATAAAAGAGTCTCTGCCGTTTTATTTTGAAGCGCACGGCGATATTTTCCGATAGCAGGGCTTGTATTTAAGAACGTCTGCAGGTATGATGAGAGAGAATTTATTCTTGCTGTTCCATTCAGAAAGGCGGAGACTTTAATGGGGATCAGAATCGCAGGCATTCTCCTGTGCGGACTTCTTTTTATGGGGAGCTGTGCAGAGGCATCCGGAGAGTTCCCGTATAAGAACGCGGTGCTCGCACATCGTGCACCCGACGCCAGTATCGGCTTTGTCGCAGGACCGGATCTTCCCGTGCTGAAAGCATTTGCGCCCGATGGAGCGGCACCTGTGTACTACATCCGATTTGACGCAGAAAAGAGTTCGTTCAAAAAAGCAAATGTGGTCCGTGCGCGTGCCTATGCCGATGGTCAGCCGATCGCACTGGAGCCGGTCGGCTCCGAAGCCGATATGCATGACAGCAAGTGGTTCTCCGGATGGTACCGTCTATCGGCAGAGGATATTGCGCGAATGGGAAAGGCTGCGGAATTTTCGTTCCAGCTTGTCGATGGGGACAAAATTCTATGGGAGAAAAAGGGAAAGTTAAAGACGGCAGAGGCGATGCAGAAGCTCGCTGCCGCAGATCCGTCGCAGTATCTCCGGGAAGGCAATATACGTGCACAGAATGCAGATGATTCTGTACAGGAGGATTCCAGACCGCGTGTATTCCTCCCTGATGTTTCGCCTGAGGTGGTTCAAGGTCGAATCTATGGGCATTTGGAGGAACTCAAGAAAGACAAAGAAATGAAGTCGGAGTGGAGGGGCTTTCACTTCTTTCCAAATACGAACGAACACATCGTCAGCGTTATAGGGGACAGTATCGGCGACCAATGGCCTCTGGTCACGTTTGAAACGATTCCATATCATGGCGGGACTCTTCTTGCGATGATGAAGGATCAGCAAGGATATCTGTCATTTGCAAAATCATATTATACAGTCGGCATGATGACACCGGAAGGATTTGTCGTCACTTCGACCGGAATATGGCGAAGTCTTGCGGATCAATGGGATGGCTTCCTGAACGATCTGTATCGCGAAATGAGCCTGCATGCAGTGTTTCCCTTCGAGATCAGTTATTTGTATAAGAAAGATGAGGGGAATCATTTCTTTATCAAAACATCAAGCGATGCTGCCTTTTCAGAGGGAGATGAGATCCTGCACATTGACGGTGCATCTGTTGCTTGGTACAAGCCAAACGAACTGCGCCTTCTGCTCCTGCAGAAACAGGGAAACACTGTCTTCCACATTAGGCGGGCGAATGGGACGGAACACGATATCTCAGTGATGCCCAAGATTCATGCGCCCAATATGACTGCCGAACGCATGGAGCAGGAAGGAAAATCTGCATCCTTCGAGGGAAAAGAGATCGATGCTCCGGGCTTCTCTCTTATTACGCAGGGAAACTATCCTGCGCTCTTTGGATTGATGGACGAAAGTTATCGCAAAACACCCTGAACGCAGAGAGAATGGACAAAAAACGGGTCAGCCGTACGAACCAAATTTTGGGTACGGCTGACCCGTTTTGTGCGCGATCATATGAAAAGAAATATTTTATATATCCCAATGCAGCTGCTCGGGATTCGGCGTGGCGCGGTCAATTTCGCGCAGGATCCAAGAGGCATTTTCGTGCGATGCCGCAAAGGCATCGGCAAGGCCCTGTTCATATGCGGGGGGAATCTCCATGGCGTGGAGCGCCATGTGCATGTAGTCCTTTGCGATGAGTACGACGCCGCGCTCCGCAGCGAGATGGGCCTTGAACCGGTAGCCGTAGTAGAGATAGCTGTTGTGCGGAACAGTATCTTCAAGACCGTCAAAGGCGGCAATGCGTTCATCCACCTCTGCCTCTGCTTCCTCGGTCATGCCGAGCTTGTGCATGAGGTTCCAGCGGTCTGCCCAGAGTTCGCCGCGCAGAATATATTTGTAGAGAAAGTCTGTGGACTCCGCGCACTCGATTGCCATATTGATATGATCGAGCGCTGCTGCCTGCGTTTCCTTTTCACGGGCTTCCAATGCACTCAGTCCTTGAAGAGCGTAGACTTTTTCCTCTACATCCTGCGCCAGCTCCTCGTTCGGATCGGCGTCTATGATGCTCTGAAAGAGCTCTATCGCCTCTGCCCGATACTCCGGCATCTGTGCGAGGAAATGTGCGAGCCGTGCGCGGGCATGCCAGTCCTCTGCACCGCCCGCAAAAAGCTCATGGGGCGGTGCTGCTGCGCCGAGGCGGTCCAGAACAACATGGATTCGTTCGTGAAATTGTTCCTGCGTCATAGTTCTATCACCTGTTTCATGCGGTCTAAAAGGGGGAGATCGTGCGTGATGACGATGAGCGTCGCACCGCGCGCGTCGAGCGCAGCAAGAACACGTTCGATCAGGCGTGCACCGCGCGCAGTATCGAGGCCTGCCGTCGGCTCGTCGAGGAGCAGTATCGGCGCGCCGGAGGCGAGGGCGAGCGCTGTGAGGAGTCGGCTGCGCTGGCCGCCCGAAAGACGCGAAGCATTCTTGCCGAGCGGCTCGTCGAGTCCTGCAGGCAGGGCGCGCACGACATCGGCAAGCTGTGCCGTTTCAAGGGCCTGCCAGATTTGTTGCTCGCTTATCTCGTCATGCAGACGCAGAAAATTGTCCCGTGTTGATGTGCTGAAGAGATAGGCCCCTTGCAGGGAGGCGCCGAAGAACGCGCGCGTCTCTGCTGGAGAAAGCACCGTATGCGGAAGGCCGGCATAGAAGATTTCGCCGCTGTCCGGCTCCCAGAGACGCAGAAGCAGACCGGCGAGCGTCGTCTTGCCTGCGCCGCTCTCGCCAATGATTGCCGTGTGCTGACCACGGCGGACCGTGAACGAGAGCTTGTCCAGAATGGGAACGGAGGCATGATAGCCGAAGGAAATCTGCTTTGCCTCGATCAGAGGTGCGCCTTCCTCCGGTACTTTTGCGGCAGGCGAGGAAGCTGTTTCTGGGGCAGTCTTGAACTCCTTCGGCAGTACGTTTGATGCCGCCTGCATTGCTTCCGCTGCACTGATGCTTGCAGCAGGGAGCGGACGGAACTCGCTGAGCAGCGCTTCGAGGGTGAGCACCCAGACGGCATACTGTACGCCGGTCAATGCGCCGTCCCTGACAAGAGGTGTCAGCAGAACAATCAGCGCGATCCAGACCGCTACGCGCAGAATATCGAGCAACGTGAAGAGCCTTTCGCGCCGTTGGCGTCTGGCGGCCTGCTCCTGCTGAAAGTCCGCTGCTGCCCGATCGAGAAAGTGGATCGCATGGGAAATGCTGCCGGCGGCTCTGAGTTCCGCACGTCCGTCCAATTGATCGAGCAGGCTGCCCCGATAGGCAGCACTCTCTATGCGCAGATCTTTTTCTTGGAGGAGACGGGGCAGGGAAAGATGGAGAAGATAGAGCACAAGGATGAGAGCAGCGCCAAAGGGCGCAAGGGGGAGAAGTGCGGCGCAGGCCGCAAGCATCAAAGCACCTGCGATCAACGGCTGCGGTACGGCGCGCAGATAGAAATCGCGCAGAGCCTCGCAGCCGGTTAGGAGATCGTGCAGGAACTCGCCCTCGCGGACATTACCCTCGCGCAGGGGAATCGCCGCGGCAGAGCGGCGGTATGTTGCCAGCTGCAGCTTCTCATAGCAGGAGAATGCAAGACGATGGGAAAGAAGGCGGTCGAGGTAGCGGAAGACGGCACGTCCGATGCCGCAGGCACGCACCATTGTAATCGCAAGGGCTAGGGTCGAGAGCGGCGGCTGCAGGGCTGCACTCGCGATGATCCATGCTGCTGCAGCGATCAGCGCAATGCCGAATGCTGCCGCAAGCACTCCCGCAAGGAGGGCAGGGAGTGCCTTTGCCGGGGCAGCAATTGCAAGAAGCCGAGCGAGTGTTCCTGTCATCAAACCTCACCTCCTAATTCAATGACATGATCTGCCCATGCAATCAGCGCCGGACGATGTGATGTCAGGATCAGCGTGCGGTGATGAGCAAATGCGGTCAGCGCCTCGATGACGCATGTCTCCGTCTCGCTGTCGAGGCCTGCAGTGATCTCATCAAGGAGAACGACGGGACGGTTTTGGAAAAATGCACGTGCAAGACCGAGGCGGTGCCGTTCCCCCGCAGAGAGGGGATGACCGCCTGCACCGAGGGGCGTTCGAATTCCCTCGGGCAGAGCGCGCAGGAAGTCGCCGAGCGCCGCGGCCTCGAGGGCGGCTGTGACAGATGCATCCGAAGCATCTTCCAGCCAGAGACTGACGTTCTCTGCAAGTGTTGCTGTAAATATATGCGGTTCCTGCGGCACATAGGTGATGAGCGACTGCCTCGTCCCTTCCGAGAGATGTGCGAGATCGAAGGCATTCCCTGTGCCTGCACCGTCGGCCAGAAAAATACTTCCTTCTGTCGGTGCAATCTGCCCTGCAAGCAGGAGCAGCAGCGTGGACTTTCCGATACCGCTTGCACCCGCAAGAACAGTGGCTTTTCCTGCGGGAAATGAAAGACTCAGGTCAATCAGTACGGCCTCATTCGTCATTGGGTAGCGATAGCCGAGATGTTCCGTATGGACGGCGGGCGGTGTGAGAATGCGATCGCATACTCCGTCCGCAGGAGAAGAGAGATCCAGATAGGGGAGGAGTGCCGCCTCCGCCGTCTTTGCATCCATTGCTGCATGAAAGGCCATGCCGCCCTCGCGCAGAGGCTGGTAGAAGAGCGGTGCGAGAATGAGCACAAAGAATGCCGTTTGAAAGTCCATCATCCCCTCGAGCAGGCGCAGGCCGATCGAGACGGCGATGAGAGCAATCGAGAGTGTCGTGATCAGCTCGAGCGCAAATGCCGAGACAAAGGCAAGGCGGAGGACAGAAAGGGAGGCCTCGGCGAAAGAGCGGCTCATCTGTGCGAGATGCGCTCCCTCGCTCTCCGCGCGGCGGAAGATTTTGAGGGTCATTGCCGCGCGGATAAGCTCGCCGAAGCCGTCCGTCAGCGCCTGCATCTTGTCCCATTGACGTTCGCTCGCACGGCGTGTGGCGCGCCCGATCAGGAAGAGCAAAAAAGGAGCAATCGGGAGCGTTGCCAGAAAAAGAAGCGCCGAGAGAGGATCTGCAAATGCGGATACAATCAGGATGAGGGGGATGAGAACTGCGCCTGCGATCACTGTCGGCAGGACCATATGAAAAAACGGATCGAGCGCATCGACGCGTTCAAGCGTCAACGTCAGTGCGCCGGAGACGTCACGCCCTTGTGCGAGCATTGCCTCATGCAGAGCCTTGCGGCAGGAGAGGCGCAGATGATGGGAGAGCTGCGCCTCGATATGTCCTTTTGGCAGGCGCAGGAGCGCCATGGAGAGAACGCACAAAAACAGCATCAGAAGTTCTGATGCTGTTTCGGAAAGTCCGCCGCGCTGCATGAATACCGTATTTACGATGACCGCAGCCTCCCACGCCGCGGCGATGACGAGTCCTCCGTGCAGGAGTTCGATCGCCGCACGCATGAGAATATGATTTCTCTCCGCACGAAGGGCGGAGAATAGGATGGACTTCTTTTTCATTTGGTTGTCAGTAGGCTTGATGACTCGTGTCATCCGGAGTGATGCGTTTACGGAAAATATAATACGTCCAGATCTGATAGCCGAGGACAATGGGGACGAAGATGAGCGCCGCGATTGTCATAATGGAGAGCGTGTACTCCGTCGATGAAGCGTTGCGGATCGTCAGGCTCCAGCTCGGGTTGAGGCTCGAGACCATAAGCCGCGGAAAGAGTCCGGCGAAAAAGCCGATCGTCGTACCCGCAATGGCGAGACCGCCGAGCACGAACGCACCTTTGGAGCAGTTCTTGTAAAGCGCCCCGATTCCTGCAACGAAGGAGACTGCGGAGAGGACGAGCGCTGCACCGGCGAGCGTGCTGTCGTAGAGATCCGTCTCTAAATAGGTGAGAACCATGCAGAGAACGTAAAGAACTGCCGCGAGGACACCGAATTTCAGACCAAGCGTACGTGCACGTGCGAGAAGCTGCTGATCGGTGAGACGCAGGCCTAGGAATGAGGCACCGTGAAAGGCAAAGACCGTAAAGAATGCTGCGCCGCCGACCAGGGTATACGGGGTCAAGAGATCAAAGAAACTGCCCTGATAGACCATGTTTTGACCGATGGGAAGTCCCGCAATCAGATTTGTGACCGCAACGCCCCAGAGGAATGCAGGGACGATACTGCCGAACGTGATCGCATTCGACCACATGCTCTGCCATTTTTCATCCGTGCGCTGATGGCGGAATTCAAACGCGACCGCCCGCAGGATGAGCGCGACCAGCATGAGGAAGAGCGCGATGTAAAACGTACTGAAGAGGGTAGCATAGACATGCGGGAACGCTGCAAACATCGCACCGCCTGCCGTGATCATCCAGACCTCGTTGCCGTCCCAGACGGGACCGATCGTGCGGACGATCTGAGAGCGGTCGCTCTCTTTATCCGAGATAATCGTGAGAAGTGTGCCGACACCGTAGTCAAATCCCTCGAGGAAGAAAAAACCCGTGAAGAGCACAGTGATGAGCACAAACCAGAGAATATTGTAATCCATGTTTACTTCCCTCCTTCGATGGCAGGTGTAATCTGCGTCCGGCAGATGAAGCGGAAGGCGATGTAAAGCGCCGTAATGATGAGCAGCAGGTAGAGGACCGTGAACCCGATCATCGTAAACATGATCTCCGCCGCACTGAGGTTCGGCGAGACGCCGTCCATTGTCTTCTGCAGGCCCATGACAATCCATGGCTGACGGCCCATCTCTGCGACAATCCAGCCGCAGGAATTGGCGATAAAGGGAACGACAACGAGCCAGGGGAGCGCGCGCAGGAGTCCCTTCGCCGAGAGGATCTTGTCCTTCTTCGAGAGATAGAATACCACGAGTGAGACGAGCACCATAAAGAAGCCTGCGCCGACCATCGCACGGAACGAGTAGAAGAGCATCGTTACATGCGGACGGTAGTCGCCGGGGCCGTGCTTCTGGACGGCTTCCTTCTGGAGATCGTTGATGCCGCGCACCTCGCCCTTGATATTGTCATGCACCATGATGGTGAACATATAGGGGATCGTGATCTCAAAATCGTTCTGGCCCTTTTCCATATTCGGATAGGCAAGAACAGCGAACGGAGCAGGATCCTCCGTCTCCCAGAGTGCCTCCATTGCTGCGAGCTTCATCGGGCTTGCCTGTGCGAGGTACTGCGTGTGGAAATGACCGCTGAGGATGACGCCGAAAACACCGATGATCGTGTAGACTGCACCGGCCTTGATCGCCTGCGTGAATGCATAGCGAGACTCTTCATCGTGGAGCAGCTTCCATGCGGAGACTGCCATGATGACGAAGCCTGCCGTTGTGATGCCTGCAAAGAGCGTATGTGACTGTTCGCCGAGGATATAGTGGTTTGTAATCAGCTCGGTGAAGCTCGCCATCTCCGCACGCCCGTTGGCAATCGTATACCCGACAGGATGCTGCATAAAGGAGTTGGCAACGAGAATCCAGAAGGCAGACAGATTGCTGCCGATGGCAACGAGCCAGATGCATGCGCAGTGTGCCTTCTCAGAAAGCTTGTCCCAGCCAAACATCCAGATGCCAAGGAACGTCGACTCGAGGAAGAACGCCGTCAGCGCTTCGAGTGCGAGTGGTGCGCCGAAGATATCGCCCATGAAGCGCGAGTATTCCGACCAGTTCATGCCGAACTGAAACTCCTGCACAAGTCCTGTGGCGACACCCATCGCGAAGTTGATGAGAAAGAGCGTGCCGAAGAAATGCAAAAGCTTCCGGCAGGTCTTCTTCCACTCCGGCTTCTTCGTGTTCACGTAGCACGTCTCGAGCAGAGCGACAAAGATCGCCATGCCGAGCGTGACGGGGACGAAGAGAAAATGATAGACGGTTGTGATTGCGAACTGCCATCGTGACAGCAACACTTCTTCCATTCCCAAAACCCTCCCAAAATAAAGAACCCACAATATAATCACAGCACCTGCTTTTGCCCCGAAAATTGGACAAAAGGTCATGGTTTGGTGAATTATATCATAGGTTAAAATGAAATACAAGTTAGAATGATATTTTCAATTATTTAGGAATGGATATTAGTTAAACTCATTCACGAAGTGCATTCATAATGAGCAGGAGCATCAGCAAAAGCAGTGCGCCCGCGACGAACGGATAGGAGAGAGGCGGAGCGCCGAGGAAGGAGAGAAGGCCCGCAGAGGCAGGTGCAAAGAGCAGGAGGAAGAAGATGCTCAGCCAGCGATTTTGCTTTGCGCGTGAACGTGCAGCGTTGCACGTATCCCAGAGAGCGACGAGACTTGGAAGTCCCGCCGCATCGAGCATGATATCCGGCGTAAAGTCCGCTGAACAGCTTTGTTTGTGCAGCGGATGTGACTCGAAATAAGCGGCGTTCTCGGCAGGCAGCAGCGGCTCGCGTTCTTCAACGGAAATATTTTCATTCGGACCGCGCAGAAGTTCTTCGTGCAGCGGATCCTGCGGAGCATCTTCTTCCGGGGAAGCAGGCGGCTCCTCCAGAGAGGAGGGACAGCCGATGCTGATATCTGCTGCGCGCAGCGCCGTCTGATCCGACATTGGATCGCCGACCATCGCGACGACGGCGCCGCGTGACTGCAGCAGCCGGATTTCGCGTGCCTTATCCGTGCCTGTGAGATCAGAACGTATCTCACTGATGCGGAGTTCCTTGCCCGTCGCATTTGCGAGACGCCTTGTCTCGCCCGTGAGGAGAACGAGAGAGAGACCGCGTTCACGCAGCTGCTGCAGCGCGCGTTTTACCTCTGCCCGCACATCGTCACGTACGGCAATGATGCCGCGCGCATACTTGCTCGAGCTGACAAAGAGCGGCGACTGTCCGCTCGTCGCGAGCTGATCGGCGCGCGTGAGGAGAGCGGCACTGATCTCGATGTCCTCCTCCTGCAGCCATTCCTTCTTTCCAACGCGGACGGGCGTGCGCGCAATGAGCGCTTCAACACCGAGACTTTCGGCCTCGCGCGCCGCCGAGTGCCGCTGGAGATGGAGGCCGCGCTGAACAGCGGTATCATAGAGCGCCTGCGCATACGGATGTACGGCTTCGCGTTCGGCACTGGCAGCGAGTGCCAGCAGAGAGCCCTGCGTCATCCCTTCGGGAATCAGTCCTGAGATGAATATATTTCCTTCTGTGAGCGTTCCGTTGCGGTTGAATGCGATCGTATCAACATGAAGGAGCTCGGTCAGCGCGCCCATACGGCTGCATACGACGGCGCTGCTGTGCAGGCGGCGTTTGATGCGCATAGCGATCAGCCATCGTGAGACGATGAAGGGGAGCGGTGATGCGGCGAGGAATACGCCAAGGAAAATCTCGGACGCCGTTTCGATCGAGATATTGTCTGTGAAATACCAATACCCCGCCGCGCTTACGGCGAAGGCGACACTCGCAATAAAATGGACAAATGTTGAGGCAAAATTCTTCAAGGATGCTCAGCTCCTAGCATACGACTTTGTTACAGGGGCATTATAGCATAGGAGATGGAAAGAGACAAACGCGATTCGGTGGAAGAGAGATGATGTTTATGCTATATTATAATAGAACAAAGAAGCGAGGTGAGACATGGAACTCTTGCATGCAGTTCTTTCCATCTTTGCGGAGCGCAGTGCGTTCTTCCTCCAGCTCATGATCGAGCATCTCTGGATTTCAGGTGCGGCGATCGGCATTGCCATCGTTCTCGGCGGGGCGGCGGGCATTCTTATTCACAAATATGAACGGGCAGCGGCACCCACGCTCGGGACAGTGAACTTCCTCTATACGATTCCGTCGATTTCGATGCTCGGCTTTCTCATTCCTTTCTTTGGCATCGGCAACCGTTCGGCAATCATCGCGCTCACAATCTATGCACTCCTGCCGATGGTACGTGCGACGCATACGGGGCTCACACAGGTTCAGTCCTCGCTCCGTGAGGCGGCGATCGGATTGGGCGGCTCGGCGTTTTATACATTGACACATGTTCAGCTCCCAATCGCCATGCCTGTTATTATGACAGGTATTCGCAATATGGCGACGATGACGATTGCACTTGCGGGCATTGCCTCGTTCATTGGTGCAGGCGGTCTCGGGGTAGCAATCTATCGCGGAATTACGACGAACAATACGGCGCTCACAATCGCGGGCAGTCTCTTGATTGCCATCCTCGCTCTTGCAGTGGACGGCGTACTGGGGTGGGCGGAACGGCGCATGGCAGAGCCGGTGCGACTGTGCGGGAAGAAACGCATAGCATATGCCGGAGCTGCGGCTGTGCTCATTGCGGTGAGTAGCGTGACATATGGTTTCTTCGCCAGGGCAGATGTCGTTCACATTGCTACGAAGCCGATGACAGAGCAGCTCATTATGGGTGAGATACTGAAGATGGTCATTGAACATAATACGGGACTCGAGGCGCGTATCACTGCCGGCGTCGGCGGCGGCACTTCCAATATCCATCCGGGGATGGAGAGCGGTGCATTCGATATCTATCCGGAATATACGGGAACCGGATGGAATATGGTGCTCAAAGAAGAGACAAAGTACAGCGAAGAACTATTTCCAAAGCTCACAGAGGAATACGAGCGGCGTTTTCACATGCGTTGGGCGGGGATGTACGGCTTCAACGACACGTTCGGTATTGCCGTTCGCCGAGAAATCGCCGAGCAATACGATCTGCACAGGTATTCCGACCTGCGTCGCGCCGCGCCCGATCTCACCTTTGGCGCGGAATATGATTTCTTTGAGCGGGCGGACGGCTATCCTGCGCTCTGCGAAGCATACGGACTAACATTCGGGCGCACGACGGATCTCGATATCGGATTGAAATATCAGGCATTTGCAAACGGGCAGATCGACGTGATGATCATCTTTACCACGGACGGACAGCTTGCCGCAGCGGATGCTGTCGTGCTCGCTGATGACCGGAACTTTTTCCCGTCCTATTGCTGCGGCAATGTCGTGCGTGCGGAGGTGCTCGAGCGTCATCCGGAGCTTGGTGATGCGCTGGAAAAGCTGACGGGAACCATCAGTGACGAGGAGATGGCGGCGATGAATTACGCTGTTGAGAGTGAGGGTAGGGAACCGCGTGTGGTGGCCGAAGAATTTCTGCGTGCAAAAGGCGGATTGATTTGAAATAAAATTGTTTCGATGTTAGAATGCAGAAGAGTGAAAATATTTCGCAGGAGGAAGCGATATGACGATACCGATGACATCGGAACAGGATAAAGTGCTCAGATTGATGGCGGAAAAGTATCCGACGAAGGAGATTGTCTACGAGAAGATCGTTTACTTGCAGTCCCAACTGATACTGCCGAAGGGGACGGAGCACTTTATGAGCGATCTGCACGGCGCGTACGACGCGTTCTTTCACATCCTCAACAACTGTTCGGGCGTCATCAAGGAGAAAGTGGACTACTGTTTCGGCGAGCGCATGACAGATGAGGAGAAGGCAGAGTTCTGCACGCTGATCTACTATCCGCGCGAGAAGGTAGAACAGCTGACCGTGCAGGGGAAGATCTCCGGGATCTGGTACCAGCAAAATTTGGCAAATCTGCTCGAACTTACGAAGCTGATGAGTTGGAAATTCCCCGCAAACAAAATGCGCGACTACATCCCGAAACGCTACGAGTCCGTCATCGTAGAGCTGATGAACACGCGTCCAGAGCATGATGAGGCGCAGCTTTACTACTATAAACAGCTGATTGAAACCATTGTGGAGATCGGCGGCGGCGCAGACTACATCGAGGCATTCAGCGTGCTTATCAAGCGCCTCTCAGTCGAGCGTATTCATATTGTCGGCGATTTCTTTGACCGCGGCGATCGTCCGGACGGTATTCTCGATCTTCTTATGCAGCACCCGTCCGTCGATATTCAATGGGGAAACCATGACGTGCTCTGGATGGGAGCGGCGCTCGGCAGTGAGGTTTGCATCGCGGGGGTGATTCGCAACTCACTGCGCTATCGGAATACGGATGTCCTTGAGCGCGGCTACGGGATCAGCCTGCGTCCGCTCTCGACCTTTGCCTCGCGCATCTACCCTGATGAGAACCCCATCAAGGCGGCGGAGCGTGCCGTTACGATGATGATGTTCAAACTCGAGGGAGCGCTCATTCAACGTAATCCGGACTTTCAGATGGAGGACCGCCTGCTTCTTGACAAGATCGATTACAGCTCCTCCTATGTTACGCTCGGCAATGGTCGGCGCGTGGAGCTTGAGAGTGCCTATTTCCCCACAATTGATAATGGGGCGGACTGCTATGAGCTCACGGAGGAGGAGCAGCACATCATTGCAGATCTGCGCTCCTATTTCCTTGAGAGCAAGGCGCTGCAGCGCCATGTGAACTATCTGTATGAGCGCGGCAGCATGTATATGTGCTATAACGGCAATCTGCTCTTTCATGCCTGTGTTCCGCTGGATGAGACAGGAGAGTTCCGAACGATCGCATATAAAGGGAAGGAATACTGCGGACGCGCGTGGTTCGATTTCTGCGAGGAGAAGGCGCGCGAGGCGTGGAATGAGCATACGCAGGAGGGGCTGGACTTCATGTACTTCCTCTGGTGCGGCCTCCTCGCGCCCACCTCGGGGCGTTCATTCACGACGTTTGAGCGCTCCTTCATCGCTGATGAGTCAACGTGGGAAGAGCCGTCCGATCCGTATTTTCGTCTGATCAACGACGAGACCGTCTGCGAGAGAGTCCTTGCCGAGTTCGGCCTCGATCCGAAACGGGGGCATATCATCAACGGACATGTTCCCGTCAAGGTGAAAAAGGGAGAGAGCCCCATGCGCGCAAACGGACGTGCACTCGTCATCGACGGGGGCTTTGCTGCACCGTTCCGTGCGAAGACAGGCATCTCGGGCTACACGCTCATCTACAACTCACGCGGGCTGCGCCTCCTCCAGCATCAGACGGTGGCGAATGTGCGTGAGGCGCTGCGCGAGAACTGCGACATCGAGTCCGTCTCGCAGACCGTCGAGCTGCAGGCGCGCAGCTGCCTCGTACGCGACACGGATCGCGGCGCGGCGATCATGGATGAGATCGCTGATCTGCACGCCCTCCTGCGGGCGTATCAGACGGGGCATATCAAGCCGCAGTAAGAGCATAAGAAAGCCCGCACATTGCATTCGATGTGCGGGCTTTCTTATGCTCTTATGGATTCTTCTTCAGCCACATACTCCACGGTACGGCATAGTCGTTCTCGTGATTCTGCTGAACGTAGTCGTAGAACTTTGCGATCATCTCTGACTTGTGATGGTAGTCTGCATCCTCCCATCCCGTCGGTGCATGCTGCGTGGTCGGGTCGTAGGCGAGGTATGCTCCGCCGAGCAGGTACTGACGATAGAGGATGTCCTTCAGCGGGACGGAGGGATTTTTCATCATATCGTACATCGCCATAAAGCTGGTCGTGCGTCCCTTGCCTGCCTGACAGTGAAAGTGCATCCATGTGTCCGCAGGCATTTTTTTCACGAGATCGACAAATTTGTCGATGGTCTGTGGGTCTGCCCATTTGTGGTCGGTGACGGCGAGACGGACGTAGCGCACTCCCGCATCCTCGACCAGCTCCCGCTCCGTCATCGCCGCTGTGACGCGGACGGTCTGCTGATTTTTTGGCTGCTTTTTCTTGTCGAGGTGCGCGAGCACGACATCCTTGCCCTGTGCACTGCGAATGCGCATGTTCTCGTCACGCAGTGCCTCGTGCTTCGTCCGGCCGATATTGCCCCAGTCGTGCTTGCCGTACCAGCTGACGGCGTTCCCATTCATGAAGCCGTGCGACTCCTGCCGCAGATCGACGATACAGATCGAGCCTTTTGCGCGCGTGTGCAGGTCTTTCAGCAGCGCGTGAAAGGCAGGGACGGAGAACTCCGCGCTTCCCGAGAGCGGCAGGGCGTCTAGCCCCTCGCGAGAGGGAGTGTAGTTCGGGTCGACACCGAACTTCGCCGCGTCTGTCCGTGTTTGGAACGGCGATGCCGCCGTGCGGAAATTGTGCGGCAGCTCCGCCGCATTGCCCGCCGCTGTATCGATGCGCCAGACATAACCCCGGCAGTCTGCATTCGTATCGGCGGAAGAGGCGGTGTATGGGATGATGCATAGCGTGCATAATAGCAGGGCAGTGAGTAAATGTTTGAATGCGTACATGATATCCCTCTGCTGTGTAAATCGACGATCCTTTCGGAATCGCTGATAAAACCTTTGCTCGAATTGGCGTGGATTTTATCTGTGCTTTCTATATTCATCGTTGGTTATAGCACTCTTTGCATAAAGGTGCAAGAGAAATCTTGGGCAGATGCCGCCTGTTCCTTGAAAAATCCCCTCCCGTGTGCTAGAATGACGTGACTACGCTACGGGAGGGTTTTCTTTGTACGAGAAAGTAGATACCAATCTGAATTTTGCCGCGCGCGAAAAGGCCGTTGCGGATTTTTGGCGCGAGAATCATATTGCACAGCAAGCCGTCGACCAGCGTGAGGGCTGCGAAACATTCACCTTTTACGACGGGCCGCCGACCGCGAACGGGCGCCCGCACATTGGACACGTGCTAACGCGCGTCATAAAGGACATGCTGCCGCGCTACCAGTCGATGAAGGGCCGCAAGGTGCTCCGCAAAGCGGGCTGGGATACGCACGGCCTGCCGGTCGAACTCGAGGTCGAGAAGGCGATCGGCATCAACGGCAAGGAGCAGATCGAGGAGTACGGCATCGAACCATTCATCAAGAAATGCCGTGAATCCGTCTGGACGTATAAGGCGATGTGGGAGGAGTTCTCCGATGTCGTCGGCTTCTGGGCGGATATGGAGCATCCCTACATCACATACGAGAACGATTTTATCGAGTCTGAGTGGTGGGCGCTCAAGGAGATCTGGAAGAAGGGGCTCCTCTATCAGGGCCATAAGATTGTCCCGTACTGCCCGCGCTGCGGCACGCCGCTCTCCTCACACGAGGTTGCGCAGGGCTATAAGGATGTGACAGAGCGCTCGGCAATCGTGAAGTTCAAGGCGGCAGATGAGGACGCGTACTTCCTTGCATGGACGACGACGCCGTGGACGCTCCCGTCGAACCTCGGGCTGTGCGTAAATCCGAATGTGACCTATGTGAAGGTACGCGCCCGCAGTGAGGTCTACTATCTTGCCGAGGCACTGATGGACAGCGTATTCTCCGATTCGCCGGAGGAACACGAAATCCTTGTGAGAATGAAGGGCAGCGAACTGGAGTACCGCAAGTACGAGCCGCTTTATCCCTTTGCGACAAAAGATGTGCAGGATAACGCTTTCTTCGTCATTTGCGACGACTATGTCACGACCGAGGACGGCACGGGCATCGTCCATACGGCGCCGGCCTTCGGTGAGGATGACAATCGCGTCTGCCGCAAGTACAATATGCCGTTCGTCCAGTTCGTCAATGACAAGGGTGAGATGACGGAGGAGACAGATTGGCCGGGGGTCTTTGTGAAGGATGCCGACCCGCTGATCATTGACGACCTCGAAAAGAACGGAAAACTCTTCAAGGCACCCGAATTCACCCACAGCTATCCGCATTGCTGGCGCTGCGACACGCCGCTCATCTACTACGCACACGCCTCGTGGTTCATCAAGATGACGGCTGTACGTGACGCGCTCGTTGCGAATAATGCCACGGTCAACTGGATCCCAAAGACGATCGGCGACGGACGTTTCGGCAACTGGATCGAACATGTGCAGGATTGGAGCATCAGCCGCGACCGCTATTGGGGGACACCGCTCAACATCTGGAAATGTTCCTGCGGACACGAGCATGCGATCGGCTCTATCGCAGAGCTGCGCAGCCTGCAGTCGGACTGCCCCGCAGACATCGAACTGCATCGTCCGTACATCGATGCGATCACGTTCAAGTGCGATGAGTGCGGCGGGGAGATGCACCGCGTGCCCGAGGTCATTGACTGCTGGTTCGACTCCGGCTCGATGCCGTTCGCACAGTGGCACTATCCATTTGAGAATAAGGAAGTCTTCGAGAAATATTTCCCGGCGGACTTTATCTCTGAGGCGGTCGATCAGACGCGCGGCTGGTTCTATTCGCTGATTGCGATCTCGACGCTGCTCTTTGACAAGAGCCCGTACAAGAACGTCATCGTCCTCGGCCACGTGCAGGATGAGAACGGGCAGAAGATGAGCAAATCCAAGGGGAACGCGGTCGAACCGATGGACGCCCTGCACCGCCACGGCGCGGACGCGATCCGCTGGTATTTCTATGAGAACAGCGCCCCGTGGCTGCCGAATCGATTCTCTGATGATGCGGTGCAGGAAGGCGCACGCAAGTTTATGGGGACCCTCTGGAACACGTACGCGTTCTATGTCCTCTATGCGAACATCGACGCATTTAATCCGACGCAGCATACGCTTGACTATGACCGCCTCTCAGTTATGGATCGCTGGGTGTTCTCCCGCCTGAATACGATGGTTCGCACGGTGGACGACTGCCTGGCAAACTATCGCGTGACGGAGGCGGCAAAGGCGCTGCAGTCCTTCGTCGAAGAACTTTCGAACTGGTATGTGCGCCGCAGCCGCAGCCGCTTTTGGGCAAAGGGGATGGAACCGGATAAGGTAGACGCCTACCTGACCCTCTATACAGCGCTCGTGACAACGGTGAAGGCGGCGGCGCCGATGGTGCCGTTCATCACGGAGAGCATCTACCGCAACCTTGTCTGCTCGGTCGATGAAAACGCGCCGATCTCCGTTCATCTCGCGGATTTCCCAACGGTGAACGAAGCGTGGATCGATCCGGTGCTTGAGGAGAATATGGAGATCGTCCTCGAAGTCGTCACGCTCGGGCGTGCAGCACGCAATGCGGCGAACATCAAGAATCGCCAGCCTGTCGCCGATATGTTTGTCAAGGCAGGGCACACGCTGCCGGAATTCTTCGTCAAGATCATCGAAGATGAACTGAATGTCAAAACGGTGACCTTCCGTGACGATATGTCGGACTTCCTCGCCTACCATGTGAAGCCGAATTTTCACGTGCTCGGACCGAAGGTCGGCAAGCAGATGGGCGCAGTCAAGAAGGCACTTGAGGAGAGCGACGGCGCATCGGTGAAAGAAGCGCTTGCAAGGGACGGCAGCTATACGCTGAGCCTTGCAGACGGTGCTGTTGCGCTTACCTCGGAGGATGTCGAGGTGACCGTCTCGCAGCAGGAGGGGTACAACTGTCAGAGCTATGGTGACGTAACGGTTGCGCTTGCGACAACGCTTACGCCGGAGCTGATCGAGGAGGGCTTTGTCCGCGAGATCATCAGCAAGGTGCAGACGATGCGCAAAGAATGCGGTCTTGAGGTGACGGACCATATCGCGCTTGATCTCTCGGGCAACGCAAAGCTTACGGAGATTGCTGCGAAAAATGAGGAATTTATCCGTACGGTCACGCTCGCTGACAGTGTTTCCTACGATGCACCTGCAGGAACGAGCAAGGACTGGAACATCAATGGAGAAAAGCTCACACTGAGTATTGCATAATCACACCGGAACGAAAAGCCGTTTGGTCCACGCATATTGTGGACGAAACGGCTTTTCTATTGACATTGTTCCGACATATCGTATAATAAACAATAATAACCAGCAGTGGAGTTGAGGGAGTGATCGCCATGGTAAAATTCAGCTACTACGGTCATGCGGCTTTTTTGCTCGATGACGGAACACACAAGGTGCTTGTCGATCCCTTTCTGACGGGAAACCCGACCGCGAGCATTGCGGCGAACGATGTGGAGTGCGATTTCATCCTGCTTACCCATGCGCACGGAGACCATCTCGGTGACGCACCGTCGATTGCGGCGCGTACAGGCGCGGCGATTGTCGCGATCCCCGAGGTCATCAGTGTCTGTGAGAGCCAGGCGTGCTCCGCGATCCAGTCTCATCCGATGAACACCGGCGGTTCGCTTGACCTGCCCTTCGGCAAGGTGCGGATGACGTTTGCCCAGCACAGTGCGGGGGTTGCCGGCGGGATCGCGTGCGGTTTTGTCATCTACATCGGCGACAAGGTCGTCTATTACTCCGGCGATACGGCACTCTTCAGCGATATGCAGCTGATCGGCCGCAAGGATGCGATCGACTATGCCGTCCTGCCCATCGGCGACAACTATACAATGGGGCTCGAGGATGCAGCGCAGGCAGCACAGTGGCTCAATGCGAGCCATGTCATCCCCATCCACTACGACACGTGGCCGGTCATCGCACAGGAGGTAAACCGCTATAAGGAGGTCACGGAGGCAATGACGCGTGCACATGTAAATATCGTTGCTCCCGGCGAAACGATTGAGCTTTGACAACCCGTCAGAAATTGCCACTTCTCGTTCTGCTCGGACCGACAGCGGCGGGCAAAACGGAACTTTCACTGAGACTTGCAGAGGAACTTGGCACCGATATCATTTCGGGCGATTCCATGCTCCTTTACCGCGGCTTTGATATCGGCAGTGCAAAGCCGACGAAAGAGGAGCTCATGCGCGTACGGCATCATCTCGTGGATGTGCTGGACGCGGACGAATCCTTCTCCGTAACGGAGTTTGTGATGCGGGTCTCCGAACTCGTGCAGGCACATGAGCGTGAGGGCCGCCTGCCCTTCATCGTCGGCGGGACAGGGCTCTATATCAAGGCCCTCGTCGAGGGCTACGACTTCAACGAGACGCAGGAGCATGCCTGCTTTCGCCGTGCAATGGAGCGCATTGCCGTCAGGAGAGGAAATGTGCGTGTGCATGCGTTCCTTGCACAGCGTGATCCCCGTGCGGCGGAGCGCCTGCACATGAATAATCTCCGGCGTGTTATTCGTGCAATTGAGGTCATACGTTACGGTGCAGAGCGGATTTCACAGGAGAGTGCGCTTGCGGGCGGAGATACGCCCTACGATGCCTTTGTCATCGGACTCACGCGGGAACGTGCACGTCTCTATGAGCGCATCAACGCGCGCGCAGAGGAAATGTTTGCGGCGGGGCTTGCAGACGAGGTGGCAGGGCTCCTTGCGCGCGGCGTGCAGCGTGATGCACCTGCGATGAAGGGCATCGGCTATAAGGAGACTGCCGCTTATCTCGCCGGAGAGATGAGTCAGGCAGAGGCGGTTGACGCCATCCAGAAGGCGACGCGGCATTTTGCCAAGCGACAGCTTACATGGTATCGGCGGATGCCCTATATTCGCTGGTATGATGCAGATGCCTTGACAGAGACGGAGCTCCTGCAGCACATCCTCACAGATGTGCGTGCATGGAAGGAAGAAAGAGAAAGGGGCGCTCAGGCGTGACGGCAAAAATTATCAATCTGCAGGACAATTTCCTCAATCAGGTGCGCAGAGAGGGCATATCGGTAACGATACATCTCGTCAACGGTTTCCAAATCAAGGGGACGGTGCGCGGCTTTGACAGCTTTATTATCCTTGTGGACAGCTTGGGGAAGCAGCAGATGATCTACAAACACGCTGTCTCGACCATTACTCCTGCGCAGCCGGTAAAGGCATTGATCGAGGAATCTTAATACAGGAACTGATATGCTGCCGCACTGAATGGTATGATTCGGCGCGGCGGTTTTTTCGTTTCAGGAGGGAAGGACGGTTATGAAGACACGCGGATTTGAAGTTGTATCGGTATACAAAGCGGCGAGCATTCATTTGCCGGAGCGAAAAACAGGGGCCAGTACGGGATATGATTTCGCCTCTGCGGCCGATGTGGATATCGCATCCGGGGAATGTGCCCTTGTACCGACAGGAGTCAAGGCATATATGCAGAAGGATGAGGTGCTGCTCATCTACATCCGGTCGAGTACGGCATTCAAGAAGCATCTTATGCTGATGAACAGCGTGGGCGTCATTGATGCGGATTATTACGGCAATATGGAGAACGAGGGTCATATTTTCATTCCGTTCTACAATTACGGCGGGGATTCCGTGCATATCTCGGCGGGAGAACGTATCGCGCAGGGGATCTTTACGAAATATCTGACAGTGGACGGCGATGCTGCGGGATGCGGCGAGATGCGTGCAGGCGGATTTGGGTCGACAGGGCAGTAGTATCTGCGGATTTTTTGACAGGAAAACGAAACTCATTTATAATAACGATAAATCAAAGCAGAATGGTCGGGATTGATGGGGAATACCCATCAATCCGGGGGATATCAATGAAACTATCAACGAAAGGGCGCTACAGTGTGACGGCACTCTATGAACTGGCGCTGCACTATGGGGAGGGGGTCGTCCCGCTCAAGACGATTGCAAAGACGCAGGGCATATCAGAGAACTATTTGGAACAGCTGATGGCGCCGCTCCGGCGTGCGGGGCTCGTGGAGAGCGTGCGTGGAGCGCAGGGCGGCTATACGCTGGCGCTCCCTCCCGAAGAGGTGACGATCGGGCAGATCATCACCGCTGTGGAGGGGCCGATCGCCCTTGTGGACTGCCTGCTGACGAGTGCCGAGGCCGTCGATCAGAGCTGCGTGCGTGCCGGCAACTGTGTCACGCGTCAGATTTGGGAAGAAGTCTGTGACAACATCAATAATGTGCTGAACAATATTGCACTTTCCGATTTGATGCGCCGCGGCCGTCAGCGCGTAGGGTGCAACCAGTGAGCAGTGCGCCGATCTATCTCGATTATGCTGCGACGACGCCGCTTGATCCCCGCGTGCTCGAAGAGATGATGCCGTATCTGACGGATATATATGGCAATCCGTCGAGCCTCCACGCGTTCGGACAGGGAGCGCGCCGTGCCGTCATGCGTGCGCGCGCCCAGACGGCTGCACTCATCGGCGCGTCTCCTGAGGAGATCTTTTTTACAAGCGGCGGCACGGAGAGCGATAATTGGGCGCTGCGCGGCATTGCAGAGGAACAGCGCACGGCAGGCCGCGGCGCACACATCGTGACCTCGTCGATCGAGCACGCCGCCGTGCTCGAGACCTGTCATTATTTGGAGAGGAATGGATTTTCCGTTACCTATCTCCCCGTCGATGCGGCGGGGCGTGTTGACCCGTCAGATGTAGAAGCCGCACTGCGGAACGAAACCATTCTTGTCAGCATCATGACGGCGAACAATGAGGTCGGGACGATAGAACCGATTGCAGAGATCGGCGCACTTGTTCGCGCGCACGGTATTTTGTTCCATACGGATGCCGTACAGGCAGCGGGGCATATACCGCTCAATGTGAACGCGCTGAACGTGGATGCGCTTTCCTTTTCTGCGCATAAATTCTGTGGACCCAAGGGGATAGGCATACTCTATGTGCGGCGCGGGACGGCCATTGCACCTCTTCTGTACGGCGGAGCACAGGAGCGTGACATGCGGGCAGGCACGGAGAATACAGCGGCAATTGTGGGCTGCGGGTGTGCGGCAGAGATTGCGGGTATTGAGATGACGGCGGAGAATGAGCGCCTGAGCGTTGCTGCAGAGTTCCTGCATACGAAACTGTCTGCGGTCGGCGGCATTTCTTTTCACGGGGACAGGGAGTCGCATCTCGCGGGCATTTTGAACTTCGGCATTTCCGGAACGTCACAGGATACGATGCTGATCCGACTCGATTTGGCGGGATTTGCCGTATCGGCAGGAAGTGCATGCAGTGCCGGGGCCGCACATCCGTCTCATGTCCTGCAGGCGATGGGCCTTTCGGAGCCGGAGATACGCGCGTCGATCCGCGTGAGTCTTGGACGCTTTACGAAACACGAGGATATTGTTTCTTTTGCAGACGGCATTATCGCGATTGCGGGGGAGCAGTATTGAAAAAATTTGTCTTTGTATGATACTTTGTGTATAATTGAAGGCATATATTCCGGGAGTAACAAAAGTCTGGGAGGGAGTCTCATGGTCGGAGACATCTTGCGAAAAGCGCGTGAGAAGCAGGGGCTGACGATTGCGGATATTGAGGAAGGGACGAGCATTCGCAAGCTTTACATTGAGCATATTGAGCGGGGCAATATCGATGCACTGCCCGGTATGGTCTATGCGAAGGGATTCGTGCGCAATTATGCTGCATTTCTTCATCTGGACGCGGAACATTTGGTCCAGCAGTTTGCAGAGGAGAACGGCGCTCCGCCTGCCCCCGTACCGGCAGAACCGGAGACAAAGCCGCGTCGTATTTCGCTGAGCAGTGTCGGCGACGAATCGCTCTCCCAGATATCCATTGGCGGGCGGAGATCGTCCTACGCAGGGATATTCGGCAAACTTGCACTTGGCATCATTGTGCTGGCTGCGCTTGTGGGCGGCGGTGCAGCCCTCATTTCTGCCATCAATTCTCCGGCAAAGGAGACGGCTGCGCCTGCGCCGACAAAAACGGAGCAACCTGCGCCGACGTCTGTTGCTGCTGAGGCAGATGCCTCTGATGCCGCCCGTACAGCGGCGGCGAGCGCACAGGACGTGCGTGTGAGCGTGCATCTGACAGAACGCAGTTGGATGGAGGTACAGGTTGACGGCAATGTCGTCTTAGAAGGCATCATTGAAAGCGGGAGAACCGAGAACTGGCAGGCCAATGACGCGATCATCATCCGCGCAGGCAATGCGGGCGCACTTGAAGTGACGGCAAACGGGAAAAAGCTTGGCAGATTCGGGAATGAGGGCGAGGTCGTAGAGCGGCGTTTCACAAAAGAGACGAAGGATCTCAGGGATACGCTTCCGCCTGCGCCCCCCCAGGAAGCTCCTGCTGCACAGCAAGGACAGAGCAGAGCGACGGGGGCCAAGGATGCACGGGGAACCAAGGGCACGAGAAATCAACAGTGATATACGGCACATGAGGAAGGATGAAAGTAATGAGATGTCCTTTTTGCAAGGCGCCGGACAGCCGGGTCATTGATTCCCGCGCAGCAGACGAAGGCATGACCATTCGCCGCCGCCGTGAATGCGGCGAGTGCGCACGAAGGTTCACGACCTATGAGGTGGTAGAGAAGCTGCCGCTCATGGTTGTAAAGCGTGATAACCGTCGTGAGCCCTTCAATCGTGACAAACTGCTGACGGGGATTATTCGTTCGTGTGACAAACGCGACATCTCAATGGAGCAGATCACGAATTTCGTAGCGGAGATTGAGCGTGATATTCGCAACAGCACAGAGCCGGAGGTGCCGTCTGAGAAGATCGGAGAGATCGTGATGGAGCGCCTGAAGGATTTCGATGAGGTCGCGTATATCCGCTTTGCCTCAGTCTATCGGAAATTCGACGACATTACGAATTTCATTGAGGAGCTGGAGACATTGCGCGCGCACCGGGGGAAGGAGTGACAACAACGAAAGGCAGCGGTGGGATTTGGATTATCAGCTGAAAAGCAAACTGCAGGAGCGTCTTGCCCGGGAACGCGGATACTACCGCTATCCGCAAGGCACACGTACACGATTTGCTTTGGCTTATCCGAATACTTACTTCATCGGTATGTCGAACCTCGGCATTCATGTCATCTACGAGCTCCTCAATCGGCGCGTCGATACGGCGTGTGAGCGCGTATTCTTGCCTGATCGCACCGAAATTTCGCGCTACGAGCGTACACAGACGCCGATGATGAGTGTGGAGACGCAGACACCGCTTGCAGACTTCGCTGTCATCGGCTTTGCTGTTTCCTTTGAAATGGACTATTTCCACGTGGTCAAAATGCTTGCACTCAGCCGCATCAAGCCGCGTGCAGCTGAGCGCACAGAGCATGATCCGCTCGTCATTGCAGGGGGCCCCTGCGCAACGTTCAATCCGGAGCCCCTCGCAGAGATTGCAGATGTTTTTGTGATCGGCGAGGGGGAGGCTGTCATGCCTGCTCTGATGGATGCCTATCATGAAGGTGTGCGTACAGGCGAGGACCGGGCGGCACTCCTTTTGCGCCTGGCACGCGTTCCGGGTGTCTATGTCCCTGCATTCTATATGCCTTCCTATTGTGCGGACGGGAATATTGCATTGCTTGCGCCGAAAGCGGGAGCACCGCCCAGCATATCGCGCCAGTGGGTAGAGAATCTTGATGCCGCTCCTGCGCATACGATCGTCGTTGCCGAGGATACGGAATTCAACTTTTACCTCATCGAGACGGCACGCGGCTGTGGACGGCATTGTCGCTTTTGTATGGCGGGTTACTGCTTCCGCCGCCCACGCAACCGTTCCCTCTCTGTCATTGAGGCGCAGGTGCGTGAAGCTCTTTCCCATGGAAAGAAAATCGGCCTGATGGGGGCGGCGATTTCGGATTATCCGGAGATCGATGAACTCTGCCGTTCTATTCTCGGAGAGGGACTGTCCATGTCTGTTGCCTCTTTCCGCGCAGATTCCGTGACGAAGAAGCTTGTTGAATCCCTTGCCGCAAGCGGACTACAGACGCTGACGCTTGCTCCTGAGGCGGGAAGCGCGCGGATGCGCGCCGTTATCAATAAGGGAATTGAAGAACATCATCTCTTTACGGCTATTGATCTCGGAGCCGCGGCACACATCCCAAATTTCAAGCTTTACCTCATGGTGGGACTGCCGTTTGAGGAGGACGCGGACATCGACGCGATCATCGATCTCACGGAGAGACTGCGGGACTATATGGATGAAAAGGGGAGCCGCGGAACACTCACACTCAGCATCAATCCGTTCGTTCCTAAGCCCTTCACACCATTCCAATGGATGCCGATGGCGGACAAGAAGCGCCTTGATGCCGTTATTAAGCGTATTGTACAGGCGCTCCGCCGCCGCAAGAGGATTATCGTTCACTTTGAATCTCCGAAGGAGGCGCTTGTGCAGGCAATCCTTGCGCGCGGTGATCGTCGGCTGGCGGAGCCGCTTATCCGAGCGGCCGCAGGAAGAGGGGCTAAGGATCTTGTGCCGGAGATGAAGGCAGACGGGCTTGCGCCGGAGGATTATCTGATGCGGGCGTGGGCGCGGGATGATTATCTCCCATGGGAGCATCTCGATATGGGCTTTACAAAGCGTTATCTTTGGCAGGAATATATGCGGGCACAGGCGCTGAAGGCGACGCCTGCATGCTTTAACGGATGCGAGCGGTGCGGCGTTTGCCGCAGTGCGGAAAGGATGAATGGATGAGTTTTGTATTGCGGCATATGGGGAATAATCTCTGGAGCGGACAGCTCGATATTTTTCCCGAAGATCGCCTTATCCATGGATTCTCTGCGCGCCACGGCGGCGTGAGTCCTGTGCCGTTCGATACGCTCAACATGGCGCTGCATGTCGGAGACGATCCTGCCCATGTATGGGAGAACCGTACGCGCTATCTGCGTACGATCGGATCGGATGCCGCGCGTATCTGTACCATTCGTCAGGTGCACGGCACGGAGATTGTGCGTGTTCTGCGGCGTGATGCGGGGCGGGGCGCCCGCGACTATGACGATGCATGCGCAGATGCGGACGCGATGATCACGAATGACAGCGGCGTTGCGCTCCTGCTCTGTTATGCGGACTGTGTTCCGGTGCTCCTTTATGATCCTGTGCACAATGCTGCGGGGCTTGTCCATGCAGGATGGAAGGGGACGGTACAGCGGATTGCGGCAAAAACGATTGCGCGTATGGGCGAGGAATTTGGGACAAAGCCTTCCGACGTATGCGCTGGCATCGGACCCTCCATCTCGGCGGACTGCTATGTCGTCGGACCGGAGGTCGCGGATCGTTTCTACGCGAAATTTCCCGCGCACGCAAATGAGATCCTGACGAAGCGGGACGGTGCGATCCATCTTGATCTTTGGGCGGCAAACCGCATCCAGCTGGTGGAGGCGGGGCTGGCGGAGAACAATATCGACAGTGCAAATGTCTGCACATCGTGCGATCGTACTTTTTTTTATTCCTATCGTGCCGCGGGCGGCAGGACAGGACGGCTGGCGGCGGTGATGGAGCTGAGATGAGTGATGACGCGATGATATATGAGCGGCTGCAGTCCGTGCGTGCCGAGATCGCTGCAGCGCGTGCACGGCGTACGCGCGTATCGGCAGAGACGCCCGTGGAACTGATTGCCGTGACGAAGAACCATCCGGTAGAGGCAATGCAGAAAGCTATTGACGCGGGCGTTATGAACATCGGCGAGAATCGTGTGCAGGAGGCGCTGAGCAAGGCGAGGACGCTGGCACGCGCGGTCAAATGGCATCTCATCGGGCATTTGCAGACGAACAAAGCAAAGCAGGCAGTACGGCAGTTTGATCTCATCCACTCGGTGGATTCCGTTCGCCTTGCACAGGAGATTGACAAAGCGGCGGAGAGATTCGGCAAGGTGCAGAATGTTCTTGTGCAGGTCAATCTTGCGCGCGAGGAGAGCAAATCCGGGGTTTATCGGGAAGATTTAGATGAACTGCTTGCGGCAATCGATGAACTGTGTTCGGTTCGCTTGCAGGGTTTTATGTGTATTGCGCCGAATTATGAGAATGTGGAACAGTGTCGTCCGCTCTTTCGGGAAATGTATGAGCTGTTTCGTCAGATGAAGGCAGCGGGGCCGCGCACGGCAGACATCCGCTACCTCTCGATGGGCATGACCCACGATTATGGGATCGCCGTCGAGGAGGGGGCGAATCTGGTGCGTGTTGGTACTGCGATTTTTGGTGCACGTCAATATACCCTAGGAGTGTGAGGGATCAGTGAGTATTTTTAAGAAAATATCAACGAAGTTCATTGGCATTACGCCGGAGGATGAAACAGAGGAGAACGAGGAGCAGAAGGGTGCTCCTGTTGCTGAAATCGGCGCACGTGCATCGCGCCCGCGCGAGACAGGTGCAAATCTCTCGGCATTTCCGGAGTTTTCGGTGCCTGCGGGAGCCGCAGGCGGTACGCCGATCGACAATGTCGTCGCGGCATATCGGATGAATGTCGTAGTGATCGAGCCGCAGACATTTGACGATGCGCAGCAGGTGGCTGTCAATCTGCAGAAGAAAAAGCCGGTTGTGCTCAACTTTGAAAAGACGGAGAAGAGCGTTGCGAACCGCATCATCGACTTCATCAGCGGAACGACGTACGCGCTCAACGGCGATATCAAAAAGATCAGCAACAATGTTATTCTCTGTGCGCCGAGCAATGTCAACGTCAGCTACTCCGAGGAGGAGCACCGCCTCGGGGATGATATGTCGTGGCTGAAATGAGTGACGCAATGCAAATCGGCGTCATCGGCGGCGGAGCGATGGCTGAGGCGATGATCGCTGGGCTGACGGCGCAGGAAACGACTTCTCCGCCGCATATTCACGTATCGGAACACAAGGCTGCGCGATGTGATGTGCTGACAGCGGCCTATGGTGTGCATGCACGGGTCGGGGCAGAGGATTTTCTGCCCCATATTGCTGTGCTCATCCTTGCGGTAAAACCCTCTGCAGCTGCGGAGGCGATGCAGGAGACGGCACCTCTTCTGCGCGCGGGTGCGCTCGTTCTTTCGATTGTGGCGGGACTTCCCATTGCGCAGATTGAGGCCGCATATCCGGGACATCCGGTTATCCGCGCGATGCCGAATACGCCGCTTGCCGTCGGTGCGGGCATGTCTGCATTTGCGTGCGGCATGCATGCGGGAGCGGAAGAGCGTGCGTACGCAGCGCGTATACTCGGCGCGTCGGGACGCATTGTTGAGGTGCGCGAGCATGATCTTGATGCCGTAACAGGGCTTTCCGGAAGCGGCCCTGCCTATGTGTTCCTTATGATCGAGGCACTTGCTGAGGGCGGTGTCGCCGCGGGACTCGGGCGAGAGACGGCGACGATGCTCGCGGCGCAGACGATGCTTGGCGCAGCACAGATGGCGCTCGCTGCGAAGAGCTCGCCTGCCGATCTGCGCGCGGCGGTGACAAGCCCCGCGGGAACCACTGCGGCAGGGCTGCGCATACTCGAACGAGAGGGCGTGCGCTCAGCGCTGATAGAGGCTGTGCTTGCAGCGGCGGAACGTTCAAGAGAACTTGGAAAGAACTGACGCACAGAAAAGGTCGGGCCTACCCTAAGGAGAAGATAATGGCATCGGAACAGAGGGAGCGGATTCTCCGCTTTTATCGGGGGAGCGAGGGAGAGGAGACGGCGATCCGTCTGCTCGATCTCGCTGAGAGCGTTATAAAGACGCGCAAGTTTCGCATCAGCCCTTTTCTCGATCCCTACGGCCAGGAAATTGCGGAGACTATTTGTGCCAACTATGAAGGCATACAGCTTGATTTCGACGGCGGATATGCAGGAGCAGAGCGTCAGCGTGCGATGCTGCGCCATGCGGATTTTGCAGGAACGCCTGACGGATTTGGGATCGTCTGCGTGGCGGCTGCATGGAACGGGCAGTTTGCACGTCTTTCGCATCGGGATGTACTCGGCGCGCTCATGGGGCTTGGGATTGAGCGTGAATCAATCGGAGATATTCTTCCGGGGGCGGATGCGGCAAAGATTCTCTGCGATGCAAAGATTTCGGACTTCATCGTGAATAATCTGACCATGATCGGTGCTGCCGGCGTCAAAGCAACGGTGGAGGATACGGCGGAGATTGCGCCGCGTGAGGAACGGACGAAAGAGATTCGTGCAACGGTTGCTTCCCTTCGCCTTGATGCCGTCGCTGCGGCAGGGTTCGGCGTCTCGCGCAGCCGTGCGGCGGATGATATTGCCGCGGATAAGGTGAAGCTTAACTGGCAGAGTGCGGGCAGTGCGTCCAAGACGATCAAGGAGGGGGATGTTCTCTCGATGCGCGGACGCGGGCGGGTTGAGGTAACCGAGGTGCGGGGACAGACAAAGAAGGGCCGCACAGTTGTCGTATTGAAGCGCTTCTTTTAGAAGCTGCCGGAGAACTTTGCAGCGGGCAGTGGAATGGACGGAACAGGAAGGATATTTGGAAGTGATGAGCGGACGCGTGAAAGCGGCATTTTTCTTTTTCGGCACGGTACTTCTTGATCAGCTCGTCAAATATTGTGTGGAGCTGACCATGCTGCCGGGTGAGAGTATTCCGATTGTCCCGCCGTTTTTTCATATTACGTTTGTTCTCAATCCCGGAGCGGCGTTCGGTATCTTTGAGTACCAGCAATGGCTCTTTCTCGTTACGGCCGCAGTATTCTGTGCGGTCTTCCTTGCATTCTATGAGCGCCTGCGCCGCAGCGGGACGCTCATCCACTATGGAGCGGTTGCCCTTGCGGCAGGAGCCGTGAGCAATATGATCGACCGTGTGCGTACGGGGCATGTCGTCGACTTTTTGGACTTTCGCATCTGGCCCGTCTTTAATGTCGCAGACATCGCCATTGTCCTTGGGACAGCAGCCGTTCTCTGGGCATTTTTCGTGCAGAAGAAAGAGCTCCCCCGATGAGCGGGATATTCAGTGCAGACTGCGCGGGCGAACGGCTGGACGTTTTCCTCGTGCGCAAGATGCCCGATCTGTCGCGCAGCTATGCACAGCGGCTGATCGAAGAGAAGCGGGTTACTGTAGATGGAACGCGGCGCAAGGCGAACTATAAGCTGCGCGGCGGAGAGTGCGTCGCGTGCGATCTCCCCCCTGTGGAGGAGGTCTCCGTCCGTGCGGAGAACATCCCCCTTGATATTCTCTATGAGGACGCTGATATCATTGTCGTCAATAAGCCGCGCGGCATGGTTGTCCATCCTGCCGCAGGCATCTCCGGAGGGACTCTCGTCAATGCACTTCTCTATCACTGCCGGGACCTTTCAGGCATCAACGGTGCACTGCGTCCCGGTATTGTGCATCGTCTTGACAAGGATACTTCAGGCGTTATGGCGGCGGCCAAGAATGATACGGCGCACCGCTCTCTTGCAGAGCAGATACAGAAAAAAGAAGCGCGCCGCGAGTATCGTGCGATTGTATACGGCAATATTGCGGAGCGTGCGGGCATTATCACAGGCGATATCGGCCGTCATCCGACCGACCGCAAGAGGATGGCAATTGTCCGGGAAAATGGAAAACACGCGACTACACACTTTGAGGTGCTGGAGCGTTTCGGCGGATATACTTTTGTTGCATGTCGCTTGGAGACGGGGCGTACGCATCAGATTCGCGTCCATATGACAAGCATCGGACATCCGCTCGTCGGGGATGTAAAGTACACGTCCAAGAAAAATCCCTTTGCAATTGCGGGACAGGCGCTGCACTCGCTGACACTTACTCTCGCGCATCCGCGCAGCGGCGAGGAGATGGCGTTTACGGCGCCGCTGCCCGCGGACATAGAGGAGATTCTGTGCGCACTGCGCAGCGGCAGATAAGGAGCTGATCGCATGACACAGTTCAGGGAAAAGGCCGTCCTCATGGATGATGACGGGATTCGGCGCGCGCTTATGCGCATTTCGCATGAGGTCGTCGAGAAAAACAAGGGCATGGAGAATCTTGTCCTGGTCGGCATCCGCACACGCGGTGTGACCATTGCGGCACGGATTGCAGCGGAGATCGAACGGATCGAAGGCCGTGAACTCCCGCGCGGCATACTCGATATCACACTCTATCGCGATGATCTCAACGAGCTTTCCTATCAGCCCATTGTACATCCGACAGAAATGCCGATTGATATCACGGGAAAGACGATTGTGCTCGTCGATGACGTACTCTATACCGGAAGAACGGTTCGCGCGGGAATAAATGCGCTTCTTGATATCGGGCGGCCGCGTATGATCCAGCTTGCCGTGCTCATTGACCGCGGGCACAGAGAACTTCCTATTCGCGCCGACTATGTCGGCAAGAATGTTCCCACTGCAGCGCATGAGGACGTCTCTGTGCTGCTCAGAGATACGGATGGGGAAGAGAAGGTCATTATTCGGGAACGCGCGTAATGCAATATAAGCAAAGAGGACTGCAGCGGGATTGAGCCGCCTGCAGTCCTCTTTTGTCTCTTGACGGAGGTTTTGCAATAGAGGTATAATAAAACCGGGACATTTGTACGGGAACGGCTGATTTGTTCGGCGGATTCTCCAAAGCAATCCTTTGAAAGACGGAGCAATCGTATGATTTTTTACGGTGAAAAGCAAAAATCCATGCTCGATGAGGAACAAACTGTGCCGGATGCAATCGATACAGACGACCTCGATTCGGACGGGGACGAATGTGACGAGACATCTGCAGAGAGCAGCATCTATGACGGGTACACGGATGAGGATCTGCTTGCGCGCATTCGCGCCTGCCAGGGCGATGATGCGCTGGACTATCTCATCAATAAGTATCGTAATTTCGTGCGCTCCAAAGCGCGTTCCTACTTTCTCATAGGCGCAGATCGCGAGGATATCGTGCAGGAGGGTATGATCGGCTTCTTTAAGGCAATTCGTGATTTTCGCGAGGACAAGCTCTCATCCTTCCGCGCGTTTGCCGAACTCTGCGTGACGCGGCAAATCATCACTGCGATCAAGACAGCGACGCGGCAGAAGCATATCCCGCTCAATTCCTATGTGTCGCTCAACAAACCCATCTACGATGAGGACTCCGACCGCACACTGCTCGACGTGCTCTCCGGCGCACGCATCAGCGATCCCGAGGAGCTTGTGATCAGCCGCGAGGAATTCGTCGATATTGAGCAGAAGATGGAGGAGATCCTCAGCGATCTCGAATGGCGTGTGCTCATGAGTTATCTCGACGGCAAGTCCTATCAGGAGATTGCGGTCGATCTGCACCGCCAGGTGAAATCCATCGACAATGCACTGCAGCGGGTCAAGCGCAAGCTGGAGAAATATATGGAATCACGCGGGGATGATCTCGATATCAGCACGGTCTATCGCGGCCTCACAACCATCAATCGCGGCACCCGCACGCCGGAAGAGTAGACGACCGCTGCCGTGCAGAGGAGATTTTATCATGTGGAAGAGGATTCAATGCGCTGTGCTCGCCTGTCTTATGTGCATGGCATTTGCCGCCGCTGCTGCTGCCAAGGGCACCGATGATGCGCCGAAGGCGATGGAGCAGCCGAAGCGCATAGAGCTCGTGCTCGTGATCGACAAGAGCGGGTCAATGCAGGGGCTTGAAAAGGATACGATCGGCGGATTTAACTCCATGATCGAAAAGCAGAAGAAGCTCGGCATCAATGTGCGCGTGACGGCAGTACTTTTTAACGACAAAACGGATCTTCTCTATGCGCGAAAGTATATTCAAAATGTCCGGCCGCTGACGGAGCGGGAGTACGAGACGGGCGGCACAACAGCATTGCTCGATGCAGTGGGCGGCACGATTCTGAAGATGGAGCGGTCGAAAGCGACGGAGTGCGGCAAGACGAAGGTGATCTTTGTCATCATCACGGACGGCCTTGAGAATGCGAGCACGAAATTCACCAAGCAGAAGGTGAAGGAGATGATCTCCGATAAACAGGAACAGGACGGGTGGGATTTTATCTATCTCGGCGCTAATATCGATGCTGCCGAAGAAGCGGGAGCGATCGGAGTGAAGAAGGCGAACGCTGTGACGTACCGAAACACAAAATCAGGGGTCCGCGCAAACTACGATGCCGTCAACACCTATGTTGAAGAGACGGCAGAGGGCGGCGGCACTATACCCGCTAAATGGAGAGCGTATGTGGAAGAAGATACGTCGAAATAAGTGCATCAAATGATTGACAACTTAAGAATAACGATGTATTCTAATAAGCGTAGCATATTATATATAATTAAATTAATGAAAAACAGGTGCAGCACATTTGTGCGTGCTTAAAAGAGAAGCCGGATAAGCCGGCGCGGTCCCGCCACTGTGAGGGGAGCAAACCTGCAGGAAGCCACTGAGAGGATAGTCCTTTTGGGAAGGCGCAGGAGAGCGATGAACCGAGCCAGGAGAACTGCCTGTTTAATGATTGCCGTGTGTTTGGGCGCCGTTTGGCTGCCTGTCATCACATACCTGCGAGCGACAGGAAGGCGATGCATAGATCCTACGGACACTATGAGCTTTCTTGCTGTGGCAGGAAAGCTTTTATTTATCTATTTGGGAGGAATTCGGATGAAGAATTGGAAGAAAATGATGGCTGCATCACTTGCATGCTCGGCGGTCCTGGGACTCTCATACAGCCCGGCAGAGGCGTCATATGAGCTCAATCCCGAAGTCAAGACAGCAACGCCGGCCCTCTTGGAGGCTTCGGAGATCGGTGTGCTGAAGTATGAGAATCCGCAGCTTCAGAATCTCGCGAACAAGGATGCCATCGTCGTGGCGAGCTTCGGCACGACGTTCAAGGAGACGCGTGAAAAGACGATTGAGGCGACCGTGCGTGACATTCAGGCGGCCCATCCGGGTGTGAAGGTTGTGACGGCATTTACCTCCCACATCATCATCGACCGCATCGAAAAGAATGAGGGCAAGAAGTATCCGACCCCCGAGGAGGCGCTGACACAACTCAAGGCAGACGGCTACTCGCGCATTGCACTGGTCTCGCTGGACGTCATTCCGGGAATGGAGTACTCCTATGTCAAGGCTGTGTTCAATGAGTATAAAGAACAGTTCAAGACGATGACCTGCGGGACATCTCTTATGTACTGGCAGGGGCAGGAAGAGCAGTCGGATGACGTTGTGGAGTTCATCAAGGCCGTCTCCAGCCAGTTCCCGAAGCTTGGCAAGGATGAGGCCCTTCTCCTCATGGCACACGGCACACCGCACGTTTCCAATGCTTACTATTCCGTGATTCAGGCGAAGCTCGATGCGCTTGGATATAAGAATGTCTACGTCTACACGGTTGAGGGGTGGCCGAGTCTCGAGGATGTCGTTCCGAAGCTCAACAATGCGAATGTCAAGACAGTAACGCTCATGCCGATTATGATGGTTGCGGGCGATCATGCACACAACGATATGGCAGGCAAAGATTCGGATTCGCACAAGAGTATTCTTGAGAGCAAGGGCTTTAAGGTGAATACCTATCTGCACGGTCTCGGCGAGAACAAGAATATTCGGGCTGCATTTGTAGAGCGCGCGAATGATGCGTGGGACGCTCTGCAGGGGAAAAAAGATGCGGATGCGGATCACCTTAAAATGATGAAATAAGGGAAACACATTCTCTCACATTGCTGTAAAGGGGTCTGCTGCGGAAGGAGTTGCTTCTGCGGCAGACCCTTTTCTTTATGGAATGACCCTGTTATAATAAATGGATGACAGAGGCGGCTGTGTATAGAATCGAGATTCCGCAAATGAAGGAGAGCATTGAAATGAAGATGGCAGTTGTCGGTACAGGTATGATCGCGCGGGAAGCGCTGACTGCACTGCGTCAGGCAGATGGGATCGAGGTCACTGTACTCTGTGCACGCCCGCACAGCCGAGATAAGGCATGCGCCCTGGCCCGAGAGTTTGGCGTGCCGCAGGTGGCGACCGACTATGGCGCAATGCTGGCAGCGCATGAAGCAGATTTTGTCTATCTCGGCATTGTTAACAGTGCACATTTTGACTATGCGCGGCAAGCGATTGCAGCGGGGTGGCATGTGATTGTGGAGAAGCCGTTTGCCTCAACGCTGGCGGAAACGGAGGAGCTGATTGCGCGTGCGCAGGCAGCCAAGCGATACGTGTTTGAGGCAGTCACGCCGCTCTTTCTCCCCAATTATCGGAGGATCATGGAGATGCTTCCGATGCTCGGACTCATTCGTCTTGTGCAGGCGAACTATTCCCAGTACTCCAGCCGCTATGACCGCTATTTGGACCGTGATGTCGCGCCGGTATTCGACCCGTCTCTCTCCGGCGGGGCTCTCTATGATCTGAACGTCTACAATCTCTCGCTGATCATCTCTCTGTTCGGCCGGCCGCAGTCGGCTTCCTATGCGGCAAACATCGGATTCAACGGAATTGATACCTCCGGGATACTGACGCTGCGCTATGATGGTTTTGTTGCTTCTGCGGCGGCGGCAAAGGACAGTATGAGCCCCTCTTTCTTTATGATTCAGGGGGAATCCGGCTGGATTCATGCAGAGGGAACCCCGAATGAACTCCGTTCATTCACGGTTGGTCTGCGCGGCAAAGAACCGCGGACGTATGCACTGAATCGATATGAACACCGTATGGTGCATGAGTTCGAAGCGATGCGGGACATTTTTGAACGCGGTGACTATGCGCGCGCAGAGGAGGGGCTGCACACGACACGAACAGTCATGGCTGTGATGGAGAAGGCACGCCTCATGGCGGGAATTCAGTTTCGGGCGGATTGAGCTGCGATGGAATCTATGATGATCGAGATGGAGAATCTCGTAAAAAAATTCCCCCATACGAATGAGGCGAAGAAAAAGGACTGGAAGACTGCTGTTGCAGGGATCAGCCTCTCTGTGCGGCGCGGGGAGGTGTTCGGTCTCCTTGGACCCAACGGCGCGGGAAAGACGACGATCATTCGGATGCTCACGATGCAGACGCAGCCGACAAGCGGACACATCCGCATCGGCGGACAGGATATCCGCACGGAGGCGCGCGCAGTTAAGGAGCGGATCGGTGTTGTGCCTCAGCATGTGAACTTTGATCAGGAACTCACGGTATGGGACAATATGGAGCTGCATGCGCGCCTGCATCATATGGCTCGTGCACAGCGTACGGCGCGCATCGAGGAGCTGCTCGCGGAGATGGCACTTACTGAGGTGCGCAACGATGGTGTGCGTCGTCTCTCGGGGGGCATGACGCGTCGGCTTTTGATTGTACGCGCACTGATCCATCATCCGCAGGTGCTCTTTCTCGATGAGCCGACGGTAGCGCTTGATCCGCAGATACGCCGGCACATCTGGTCGATTGTGCGCGAGATTGCGCGCAACGGCGTAACCGTGCTGTTGACAACGCATTATATTGAGGAGGCAGAGGCGCTTTGTGATCGTGTTGCCATTATCAATAAGGGCAGCCTGATTGATGTGCAGACGCCGCATGCCTTTTGCGAGCAGCTGGGGGGCTATGCCGTGGAGTGGGACGAAGAGAGCGGACGCATGTACCGTTTCTTTCATACCGGTGAAGAAGCACGTGCCCATGCACGTACACTCGAGAACACGATGCAGCGCGTTTTACTGCGCCCGACGAATCTCGAGGACGTGTTCATCGAGCTGACGGGACGAAAGGAAGGGCTCTGATGCTGGGGGATATCTGGACGGTGTTCTGGCGCGATTGGGTTGTGCTGCGCCGGCGTCTGACGAAATATATTCTGAGCCGTATGGTCTCGCCGCTCATGTTCCTTGTCGCCTTTGGCTGGGGCCTCGGGCGCAGCATTGATGTCGGCGCCGGATCCTATCTCGACTTCCTTGTGCCGGGGCTGCTCGCGATGAATTCAATGAACATCAGCTTCAACAGCATTATCTCGGTGCATGCAGAGCGCATTTACCACCGGAGTCTCGAGGAGTATCTGATCGCGCCCATTCGTCCGGATGCTTTCGTCATCGGCAAGATTGCGGGAGCGGTTGTGCGCGGGATGATTTCATCCGCGATTATCATTATACTCAGTTATCTGTTCGGGGCGCATTTTTTCATTACGCCGCTCTTTCTCCTCGTGCTCGCGATGAACTGCATGATCTTTGCGGAGATCGGCTTTCTCGCGGCGATGTATATCTCCACCTATGAGGAGATGGGACAGGTCAATCTCTATGTATTGCTGCCGATGTCATTCCTCTGCGGAACCTTCTTCTCGACGGCAGCGCTGCCGGATGTCGTGCGCTGGTTCGTGGAGATCCTGCCGCTGACGCATACGAGTCATCTCCTGCGCAGCCTTGGAACAGCGGGAACGTTCTCGATGTTTTCGTTCGGCATTGTCTTCGTGTATGCGGTGCTCGGGATTTTGGCAGGCACGTGGAAATTTCGCCGACTGACGGATTAAAAAGTAAGGATACGCATGCTCAGGCATATTTTTCATCACAGAGGAGCAGCCGAAGGCTGCGCACATTTTTGTTGTACCAAAATCGAAGACTTCAGCGTCTCGTTCGGGACGTTTGAAGTCTTTTCGCATGTCAATCTGCATATTCACTGTGGAGAGCTGACAGCCATCATCGGCCCCAATGGTGCGGGCAAGAGTACGCTCCTGCGCGCGATTCTCGGAGAAATCCCCCATGCGGGCAGTCTGCGCTTTGTCGATGCGGGCGATCGACATACCGACCATCCGGTGATCGGTTATGTGCCGCAGTATCTGCGCCTGGATGTGAGCGCGCCGACGACGGTGATGGATCTCTTCATGGCGTGTTTGACTGTGCGCCCCGTGTGGCTGTTTTCTGCACGCCGCTATCGCAGGCGTGCCGCTGAGAACCTTGCGCGCGTACACGCGGAGCATCTGATGGACCGACGCCTCGGTGCGCTTTCAGGAGGTGAGCTTCAGCGTGTGCTGCTCGCGCTTGCGCTCGATCCCATGCCGAATCTTCTCCTGCTCGACGAGCCCGTCTCGGGGGTCGATCAGAACGGATTGTCACTGTTCTATGAGATCGTTGCCGATCTGCGGGCAAAGGAGGATCTCGCGATCCTCCTCATCTCTCATGATCTCGGCATGGTTGCGCGCCATGCGGACAAGGTCGTGTTGATGGACCGTGGGATTGCGGCGGAGGGGACGCCGGCCGAGGTCTTTGAGAGCCCTTTGATGGAGCGTATCTTCGGTATTCTGCCGGATCTTCGGCATCTGGATGCACAGGCAGCGGATGCGGAGAAGGAGGAGCACGCATGGAACTGATCTACAGCGTGCTGGACACGCTTCTTCCGTTTTCGTGGATGGAATATGCGTTCATGAAAAATGCGCTTCTTGCGATTCTCCTCATGACGCCGCTTTTTGGACTGCTGAGCACGATGGTGGTTTCAAGCCGCATGGCGTTCTTCTCTGATTCTCTCGGACACGGCGCATTTACGGGAATCGCGATTGGTGCGATTGCCGGCATGTTCTCTCCGATCACGTCACTGGTTCTCTTTTCCGTCGTCTTTGCTCTCCTCATCACCTATATCAAGCATCGGACAGCGGCGTCGGCGGATACGGTAATCGGCGTGTTTTCCTCAACGGCGATTGCGGTCGGCCTTATGATTATGAGCCGCGGCGGCGGGTTCTCAAAGTTCTCCCCGCTGCTGATCGGCGATGTACTGAGTATTACACCGTCTGATCTCGCAGGACTCGCTGCGGTGGATGCCGTTGTCCTCATCGGCTGGATTCTGCTCTTTAATCGTCTGCTGCTGCTCTCGGTCAATTCCTCGCTGGCACGGAGCAGGGGCATTTTTATCTTTGCTGTTGAGGCGGCGTTTGCCGTTCTGCTTGCCGTGGTCGTCGCTGTGAGCATTCAGTGGGTCGGCATTCTCATCATCAATGCGCTCCTCGTTCTCCCAGGAGCGGCTGCGCGCAATCTTGCGCGCAGCGTGAAGGAGTATCATGCCATTTCGACGGTATTGGCACTCTTTTCCGGACTGATCGGACTATTTGCTGCATACTATCTCGGTATTGCCGCGGGTGCGGCGATCGTTGCGGCGGCGTCGCTGTTTTTCTTCCTGTCGCTTGCATTTCGTGCGCGCTTTCAGCGCTGACGGCTCTGTTCTTTTTCAGCGATTTATGCTAGAATAACAGAGAATATGGAGCATAAAAAGGAGGGCATTCCCATGAATATAGTCATCGGCAGTGACCACGGAGCGGTGGAGCTCAAAGAAGAGATCAAAATGGTGCTCCACGAGTTCAGTGATATCCGTGTAAAGGATGTCGGTACGTTCGGCAAGGAGGCAGTCGATTATCCCGATGTTGCACAGAAGGTATGTGCTGAAATCATCGCAGGGAAGGCAGATCGCGGCATCGCCCTCTGCGGGACGGGGATCGGCATCTCGATTGCAGCGAACAAGATTGATGGAATCCGTGCGGCACTCTGTACGGATGTCTACTCGGCGATTATGTCGCGGCGGCACAACGATGCAAATGTGCTGGCTATGGGCGGCCGCGTAACGGGGTTCGGCCCTGCGGGCGAGATTGTGCGCGCATGGGTTCGGACGGAATTTGAGGGTGGACGCCATGCGCGCCGCATCGAGAAGACAATGGCGCTCGAAGAGCAAACGAATCATTGAGGAGAGCTTTGCATGAGTATTATGGATGCGTTGAATCAGGTCGATCCGAAGGCATACGAAGCGATTGAGCATGAGCTGCAGCGTCAGCGGACGAAGCTGGAACTCATCGCTTCGGAGAATATCGTCAGCCGTGCCGTTATGGAGGCGCAGGGCAGCGTCCTCACAAACAAATATGCAGAGGGTTATCCGGGCAAACGCTATTACGGCGGATGTGAGTACGTCGATGTTGTGGAGCAGCTGGCGATTGACCGCGCAAAGGAGCTCTTTGGCGCGAACTGGGCAAATGTGCAGCCGCATTCGGGCGCGCAGGCAAATATGGCGGTGTTCTTTGCGCTCCTGCAGCCGGGAGACACAATTCTCGGCATGAATCTGACGGATGGGGGACATCTGACGCACGGCAGTCCTGTTAATATTTCGGGCACCTATTATAAGGTCATTCCCTATGGCGTGGATCGGGAGACCGAGCGCATCGACTACGACGCACTGGAGAGACTTGCCAAGGAACACAAGCCGAAAATGATTATTGCAGGTGCCTCTGCTTACGCGCGCACGATAGATTTCGCACGTATCGGAACGATCGCAAAGGCAGCCGGCGCTCTCTTTATGGTGGATATGGCGCACATTGCCGGCCTTGTTGCTGCAGGTCAGCATCCGAGTCCCGTTCCATACGCGGATGTTGTCACCTCGACCACGCATAAGACGCTGCGCGGCCCGCGCGGAGGCATCATCCTCGGGCGTGATGAGGAGATTGGAAAGAAGATCAACAAAGCTGTTTTCCCCGGCATTCAGGGTGGCCCTCTGATGCATGTCATTGCTGCGAAGGCAGTCGCGCTCGGCGAGGCACTGCAGCCTTCGTTCAGGAAATACGGCGCGCAGGTTGTAAAGAATGCCGCTGCTCTCGCCGATGAGCTGATATGGCTCGGCTATCGTATCGTCTCCGGCGGGACGGACACGCACGTCATGCTTGTCGATCTTACGAACAAGGAAATCACCGGAAAAGACGCGCAGAATATCCTCGATGAGGTCAACATTACGGCGAACCGCAATACGATTCCGTTCGAGCCGCGCAGCCCCTTCATCACGAGCGGCATCCGCCTCGGATCGCCTGCGCTTACCACGCGCGGCTTCAACGAGGAGGATATGCGCGAAGTCGCACGCATCATCGCATATGTGCTTGATGCGCCGACGGATATGCCGCGCCGGGAAGAAGCCCGCCGCCGCGTCGCTGTGCTCTGCGATAACTATCCGCTCTACATGTAAAATGATTTTCTAGCAGAAAGGATGCCCCTCTCATGCCTGATATATTCCATCCGTCCGATGTCCCGAGTCTCCATCTGGTCAATCATCCGCTCATCCAGCATAAGCTGACGATTATGCGCATGAAGGAGACCGGGACGAAGGAGTTCCGCGAGCTTCTCTCGGAGATCTCCATGCTCATGGCATATGAGATCACGCGCGATTTCCCGCTGCGGGATGTGGAGATTGAGACGCCCGTTGCTCCCTGCTGCGGAAAGATGCTCGAGGGGAAGAAGCTCGGCATCGTTCCTATTCTGCGCGCGGGGCTTGGGATGCTCGACGGCATCCTGATGCTCGTTCCGGCCGCACGTGTGGGGCATATCGGGCTCTACCGCGATCCGGAGACACTTGCGCCGGTCGAATACTATGCAAAGCTTCCCAGCGGGGTGGAGGACCGCACACTCATCGTTCCTGACCCGATGCTCGCAACGGGCGGAAGCGCATCGGCTGCACTGGCGCTGCTCAAGGAAAAGGGAGCGAAGAACATCATCCTCATGTGTCTCGTGTCGGCGCCTGAGGGAGTCCGGCGCGTTGCTGCCGATCATCCGGATGTGCCGATCTACGTCGCGGCAGTGGACGAATGTCTTAATTCACATGGATACATCGTACCGGGGCTTGGCGATGCGGGCGACCGCATCTTTGGAACGCTGTAACGACTTATATTCGTACAAAAAAAAGACGGCTGCATAAGCAGTCGTCTTTTCGATTGCAAAAATATGGCGGAGAGGGTGGGATTCGAACCCACGGTGCGTTGCCGCATCACCGGTTTTCAAGACCGGCTCCTTAAACCACTCGGACACCTCTCCGTATTCAGCGGTATTCATTCTATCAAAAAGGCCCCTTTGCGTCAATAGGCCCATCTTTTTTGCAGAACGAGAACGATGCTGCCGAGCAGGAGCCCCGTGATCGAGGGAACAACCCATCCCATGCCGATCACGGAAAGAGGGAGCGCCTCTCCGATCGTGCGCAGGAGATGGATGCCGGGCAGCGCACTCTGAACGGACGGTGACAGAGCCTTTATGAAATCAAATGCTGCGGCGGTGCAGGTGCCGATCATTGTGCCGACAAAGAGCGGGCGATGATATCCGAGCACACCCTCCAGCAGGCAGAGAACGATCAGGACAATGGCCGCGGGATAGAGAAAGTAGAGTACAGGGAGAGCATATGCGATGATGTGGCTGAGTCCGACGTTTGACACGGCGAACGAGAAGAACGCGAAGAAAACAGCATATTTTGCATACGAGGGCGAGCGCGGGAAAAGTTCGGAGAATATCGTGCTGCATGCGGTGACGAGCCCAATGGCGGTCTTAAGACAGGCGCAGGTGATCGTAATGCCGAGCAGAATGCCGCCGGATGCGCCGAAATAATGGGATGCGATGTGATAGAGGCTGTCGCCTCCATTCGCGTCAATGCCATAGACTGTGCGGCTTTGTGCACCGACATAGGTGAGTGCGAGATAGAGCAGAGCCATGAGTGCCGGCAGCATCGCTGTGCCTGCACGCTGACCCATGGCCGCAGGGAAGATCAGATTGCCTGCGCCGAAGACAAGTCCGAAGAGCATCGAGGCAACGAAGACATATTCCTTCTTTTTCAGCCGTCGTTTCATCTGCAAAATCTTTCCATAAAGTAATTAAATATTACAAAAGTTCAATGAACCGATTATAGCAGGGGTGGAAGGAATTTGTCAAAGGGAGAAGAAGTTGCTATAATAGAACAATATCGTTGGTGCAGAAGAGGAGGCGGCAATGCGCATCGCTCTGTTTGATTCGGGGATTGGTGGATTGACTGTGCTCAGTCACGCGTGGCGTGTACTCCCCTCAGAGGAATTCCTATTCTTCGCTGACCGTGACCATGTGCCCTATGGCACGAAATCCGTTCCTGCCGTGCGCGGCTTCGTCCGCGAGGCGTTTCATTTTCTCGTTGAGCAACAGAAGGCTGATGCTGTTGTCGTTGCCTGCAATACGGCGACCTCTGTTGCGGTGGATGAGATGCGGCGGCTCTATGCGGTGCCGATCATCGGAATGGAGCCTGCGGTAAAGAAAGCGCTCGCGCGCGATACGGAGCGCCGGGTGCTTGTGACGGCAACGCCGATCACCGTAAACGGTGAGAAGCTGCGTCGTCTGATCTCGGCGTATGACACAGGCGGGTGCATCGATCTTCTTGCCCTCCCGCGTCTCGTGGAATTTGCGGAGGAGAGAGAGTTCGTATCTCTGCGTGTAGAGAACTATCTCCGGAGTGCGCTTGCGCCGTATGACCTCATCAACTATTCCGCGATTGTGCTCGGGTGTACGCACTTTAATTATTTCAAAGATACACTGCGTCAAATCATGCCGCAGACAGTAGGTTTTGTAGACGGGAATGAGGGGACGGTAGAGGAATTGGCGCGTCGTACGAATCTGCGCACTGTCCCTGCAGGCGAGAGGAAGGCGCACTGCACCTTCTTTGAGTCGGGACGGCTGGTCGAGGGGGCGGAGGCGCTTGCACGGATTGAGGGGTATCTCGCGCGTGCAGAGCGCATGGAGGAAATTGTCTGAGGAATCTCAGATTCTCGAAACGAAAGGAGCATTCATGCCGATCCGTGTTGAACATCGGGTGAATTTTTACGATACAGATGCGATGGAGGTCGTGCACCACGCGAACTACATCCGCTGGTTTGAGATCGGACGTGTCGCCTACCTGCGGCGCATTGGCATCACACTGGGCGATCTGATGGAGGCAGGATATGTATTCCCGATCACGAAGGTCAGTGCAGAGTTCCATGCGCCGGGACGCTTTGATGACGAGCTCGTCATCGAGACGACGGGTACGGCGCTCACAAAGGCGAAGATGGCGTTCTCATATCGCATATTGAATGAGGCGGGAACGATGCTCGTGTGCGGATTTTCGGAGAATGTATTTACGCGCCGCGACACCGGGCACATCACGCGCCTGCCGCGGCGTTTCTATGAGCCGCTGGAGGCGGCGATGGCGGCAGAGAAAGAGGGACGGGACATTGGGCGCTGAACTTGGATGGTGGATACACTTACTGATCGTCATACTGATTGTCGCGGAGATCGGTCGGCGGGCGGTTTTTGCCTATCTCGGCACGGAGATCATCGTGCCGAAGGTCGGCGAGATGACGAAGTTTTCTCTTGTCGAACACACGGCGGAGCATCTCGTGATCGGGGCGACTATCCCATTTGCCAATGAGGGAAAGCAGTGTGGGACGATCATGGACGCGTTTCTGCGCGTCCAGCTTCCCTATGAGCAGTATGACGGCGCGCTTGTACGCGGCAAAGTGGAGCTTGCCGGCGCGCCGCGTGAGGACGATTACTTTGAGGCGGTTCTGATTCAGAAGCATTCGCGCATCCATCTCGTACTCAAGGTTTCCATTGAGGGCCGCAGAGGAAATTCTCTTGAAGAGGCGATTGCGCATCTGCCCGACTTGCGGCTCGACCTCATCTACCAGGAGACCGGACGTATTCCTGCGCATTATTCAAAGGTGATGCTGAAGGTTGCAGCGCACGAAATTGCAGATCTTGCCGGCATTGCGATTGCCCGGGAAGGGGGGGAGAAGAATGGCTGAGCTGGATATTCTTCCCGTTCCAACGCGGATCTTGACCGATGCGGACGATATTGCGGATGTGATCGAATTCTACGCGGGCCCACGGGTGACTGCGGACGATCTCGTCTGTTGCGCCGAGAGTGTGGTCGCGATCACGCAGGGGCGGATCGTCTGTCCCGAGGAGCTGAACATCTCCGCTGCCGCCCGCTTCGCATGCCGTTTTATCCCGGACTACGGCAGCCTCGCAAGTCCACATGGAATGCAGGCGCTGATGGATGTGGAGGGAACATGGCGCGTCCTTTTTGCACTCTTTGCCGGATTCCTCGGCAAGCTCGTCGGAAAGAGCGGGTTATTCTACCGGTGGGGCGGGAAGGAAGCTGCTCTGATTGACGATGTGACGGGGACGATGCCGCCGTTCGATAAGATGATCGTCTACGGTCCTGCCGAGCCGGATCGGGTTGCTGCACGCATTTGCGAGCGTGTGGGAGCATTCGGCGCGATGGTAGCGGATGTCAATGACCTCAAGCGCTCCCGCGTGGTCGGCGTGTCGGACAGCGTGGACGGAACGCTTGCAGCAAAGCTGCTGCTGGATAATCCCTTTGGAAATGCTTCGCAAAAAACGCCGATCTGCATCGTAAAAAACTATCGGCAGTATCAGGCGGCGCATCGTTCTGAGTAAATGCATCGACATACATAAGAAAAGGCGGAAAGCAGGAAGAATTTGCAGGAGATCAATCTCCGCATCAGCGCAAACATCCTGCTTTCTTTTTTATAAGTGAATGACGGAAGAGGGAAAAGCATGCCAAGAAGAGATCTGAGACGTACCGATCAGCTGCGCCCCGTGCACATCGAACGCGGATATCAGCGGTATCCTGCCGGCTCTGCCCTTGTTGAGACTGGGCATACGCGTGTTGTATGCGCAGCAACGGTAGAGGAGCGTGTACCGTTCTTTTTGAAAGGCTCGGGGACAGGGTGGGTCACGGCGGAGTACGCCATGCTCCCCGGAGCGGGGGCAGAGCGGACGGCAAGGGAGGCTGTGCGCGGCCGGCAGTCGGGACGAACACAGGAGATTCAGCGCCTCATCGGGCGTGCCCTGCGCGCGGTGGTCGACATGAAGGCACTCGGTGAGCGGACCATCCATATTGACTGTGATGTTCTTCAAGCGGACGGCGGGACACGGACTGCATCTGTGACGGGAGCCTTTGTTGCACTTGTGGAAGCATGTGCGACCTTCTATACAAAGCATGGAATCTTTCCCGTGCGCGACTATGTAGCGGCGGTCAGCGTCGGCATTGACACGGAAGGAACTCCGCTCCTCGATATTTGCTATGAGGAGGATTCCAGCGCGATGGTTGACATGAACCTCGTGATGACGGGGGCGGGCGAGTTCGTCGAAGTGCAGGGGACAGGTGAAGGGCGTTCATTTTCGCGCGCAGAGATGAATGCGCTCCTCGATCTCGGCGAACGAGGTATCCGAGAGCTGATCGAACATCAGAAGACAGCGCTCGGCGAGACATTGTCCTGGCTGCCGGGGCGGGAGGGATAAGGTGGAGAAGATCATTCTTATCGCCACGTCGAATGAAGGCAAGGTGCGTGAGATGGAGAAAGCTTTTGCGGGGCTGCCTGTACGCCTTGTGCCGCTTTCGCGCATACATGAGATCCTGCCGGATGCATCGGAGATCAAAGAACCTGTCGAAGACGGCGCGACCTTTATGGAGAATGCGTGCATTAAGGCACGCTGTTACAGAGAACAGACGGGGCTGGCAGCGCTTGCTGACGACTCGGGACTTGCCGTGGAGGCGCTCGGCGGTGCGCCCGGTGTCCGCTCGGCACGTTATGCGGGCATGCACGGTGACGATGCGGCGAATAATGCGAAGCTCATCGCGGACCTCCGGATATGTGGCGAGGAGAATGCTGCCGCTGCTTATCACTGTGCGCTTGTGCTTGCGCTCGAGGACGGGCATGAACTCACGGCAGAGGGAACCTGCTCCGGTTATATCCGGCCTGAGGCACGCGGTACGGGGGGCTTTGGCTATGACCCGTATTTTTATCTGTCGGACGGTCGGTCAATGGCGGAGCTTACGTACGAGGAAAAGCATGAGATCAGTCATCGCGGCACCGCCCTGAAAAGAATGAAGGTACAGCTCGAAAAATTTCTTCGCACGAGATAACGGAAGCGTGCCTTTGCCTCTGTCTGCCATGAGGAAAGTGCAGGGGGGGCTTAGCATGAGGAGAAACCTCATGCCGTCCTGCATTTTAGAAAGGGAAATATCGTGAAGATCGGAATTGTGAGTGACAGTCACGGAGATATCCGTGTATTTGAGGATATGCTTGCCGTACCCGGCGCAGCTGCAGCGGAACTTTGGCTGCATGCGGGGGATTTTGCCCCGGATGCGGACGATTTGGAGAAACTGACAGGCAAGCGTGTGGAGCGGGTTCTCGGCAACTGTGACGTTTACGCGGACGGCATCTATGAGGAGACGGTCGTGGAGGCAGCCGGCCACCGTATTTTTCTCACGCACGGGCATCTCTTTAACGTGCGCTTTGATACAGCGATGCTTTCCGCGGCGGCACGTGAAGCAGGGGCGGATATTGCAGTCTACGGACACACGCACACGGCGCTCGAAGAACGCGGAGATGTGACCGTGCTCAATCCGGGGAGCATTGCACGTCCGCGCGATGAGCGGAGAGGCTCTTTTATGCTTGTGGAGCTGCATGAACATGAAGTTCCGCAGGTGGAACTTCTTCGCATTCGCTAAAAAGATAAAAAATATTTGATATATGACTTGAAATACAGCGCAAACGAGATCATAATTTTTATTATCCAATGTAATACGCGAAAGAAACGATAAAGAACAATATAGAAAATGAAGCGCAGCCAAGCGTAAAAAATATCTCCTGAAATTGAATGAGATTCACTTTTCTCAAGGCTTTACGCTCTATTTGAAAGACTTGAAAGCAAGAAAAAAATATGATATAGTCTAATCAACCTGTGTATAAGTTATATTTATAGGAGGGATTATTTTGCGAGAGCTAAGCGCAAAAGAAATCACAGAGAACGTTGCCGAGATGTGCAAAGAAGCGGCGTACTATCTCCCGGATGATGTCTATGAGGGGTTAAAAAAGGGGAGAGAGACCGAGGAGTCGCCCGTCGGCAGGATTGTCTTGGATCAGATCATTCGCAACGCTGAGATCGCGCGTGAGGAGGATCGTCCATATTGCCAGGACACAGGGATGACCATTGTGTTTGTGGAGGTCGGGCAGGATCTCCATATCACCGGCGGCCTCTTGGAGGATGCGATCAACGAGGGAATTGCAAAGGGATATACGGAAGGGTATCTGCGCAAATCGGTTGTTGCGGAGCCCCTTTTTAACCGAAAGAATACACAGAACAATACGCCGGGTGTGATCTACACGAAGATCATTGCCGGCGATCAGCTCAGCATTACGATCGCGCCCAAAGGCTTCGGTTCGGAAAACAAGTCCGGCGTGAAGATGCTGGTTCCTGCAGATGGTGTTGAGGGTGTAAAGAATGCTGTCATGGAGATCATCCAGCATGCGGGTCCGAATCCGTGTCCTCCCGAGGTGGTCGGTGTCGGTATCGGCGGAACGATGGATCAGGCGGCCCTCCTTTCGAAGAAGGCGCTTACGCGGCCGATTGATCAGCGGCATGCGATGCCGGAGTACGCACAACTCGAGAATGAGCTCCTCGAGATGATCAACAAGACGGGCATCGGTCCCCAGCTCGGCGGGACGACCACCGCGCTTGCCGTGAATATTGAATGGGGGGCAACGCACATCGCAGGCCTTCCGATCGCGGTGACCATCTGCTGCCATGCCCTTAGGCATGCGCATCGAGTGCTCTGACACTGTGTATTATCGTTAGGGAGGAATGCTCAATGGCGGACAGTATTCGTATTACGACTCCGTTTACAGAAGAAATGTCTCGCAAGCTCAAGGCCGGTGACAGTGTCCTGATTACGGGGACGATCATCAGTGCGCGCGATGCGGCGCATAAGGCGATGACCGAGGCCCTGGTAAAAGGAGAACCTCTGCCGGTTGACTGGCACGATCAAATTGTCTACTACCTTGGACCGACGCCGGCAAAGCCGGGCGACCCGATCGGTTCGGCAGGCCCAACGACATCCGGCCGCATGGATGCGTATACTCCGACGATGTTGGAACAGGGCATCAAAGGCATGGTCGGCAAGGGCTCGCGTTCGGCAGCCGTTGTCGAGTCGATGAAGAAGCATGGCGCCACCTATTTTGCTGCGGTCGGCGGTGCGGCGGCCCTGATTGCAAAGTCTGTGAAGAAGTATGAAGTCGTAGGGTACCCGGAACTTGGCCCCGAAGCCGTCGCAAAGCTAACGGTCGAAGATTTCCCCTGTATCGTTGTGATTGATTCCGAGGGCAATAACTTCTATGAAATGGGACAGAAACCCTATCGCAAACTTTGATTTGACTATGCATGCGGATGGTTTGGCGCATGACGAATCATTCGGGGAGCAGCTCCGGAGATGTTCCGGAGCTGCACTTCCAGAGGTCTACATATTTTAGGAGGTATGAAATGTTCCACACAACCTTTTACATGCGGCGCCTGCATTCCTTGGTCGGACTTATCGTCATCGGCGTTTTCCTCTTTGAGCACGTCTTTACAAACTCGACCGTGCTAGGCGGAGCGAAGGCCTTCAACGATGCGCTGGCCATGATGGATCTTATCCCGCGTCCGCTTTTCTACGGGCTCGAGGTGTTTGCCATCGCGCTGCCGATTCTCTTTCACGCGATTTATGGCATCTATATCGCTGCGCAGGCGAAGAACAATCCCGGCAATTATGGCTACGTCCGCAACTGGCAGTTTGCCGTTCAGCGTTATACGGCATGGCTGCTCATTCCGTTCCTCATCTGGCATGTAGGCTATATGCGCGTGTGGGAAAAGGGCATCATGGGGACACATATTAACTATGACCTCCTCTATACCTATTTTGTGACGGGGGATTATGCCATTTTACACACAGTGCTCTATACGCTCGGCATGATTGCAGCGATCTTCCATTTCTGTAATGGGATTTCGACATTTTGCATGACATGGGGCATTGCAAAGGGGCCGCGCGCGCAGTCTGTGATCAATGCGCTTGCGATGAGCCTCTGTACGCTGATGAGTCTTGTTACGCTCGCCTTCATGGGCAGCTATTTCATGTGAGAACTGCAGCAAAGGAGAGTAAGAATGGCTAAAGTACCAGAAAATAAGGTTATCATCGTCGGCGGCGGTCTGGCAGGGCTGCTCGCTGCGATGAGGGTCTGCGAGGGCGGCGGTACGGTTGACCTCTTTTCCTATTGCCCGGTGAAGCGTTCGCACTCGCTCTGCGCACAGGGCGGTATGAATGCCTGCATGGATACGAAGGGCGAGCACGACAGCGTCTATGAGCACTTCGATGATACGGTCTACGGCGGTGACTTTCTCGCGGATCAGCTTGCGGTTAAAGGCATGGTTGAGGCTGCGCCGAAGCTCGTCAAGATGTTTGACCGGATGGGGGTTCCGTTTACGCGTACGGCAGAGGGTGTGCTTGATCTGCGCAACTTCGGCGGACAGAAGAATAAGCGTACGGTATTCGCGGGCTCTACGACCGGTCAGCAGCTTCTCTACGCACTCGATGAGCAGGTGCGCCGCTGGGAAGTCAAAGGCAAGGTTACAAAATATGAGTTCTGGGAATACATCCGCGCGATTAAGAATAAGGACGGCATTGTCCGCGGCATTGTTGCGCAAAACATGAATTCAAACGAGATTAAATCGTTCCCGGCAGATGTTGTCATACTGGCGACAGGCGGACCCGGACAGGTGTTCGGACGCTGTACGGCGTCCACAATCTGCAACGGCTCGGCGGTTTCCTCCGCATATCAGCAGGGCGCACACATTGGCAACCCGGAATTCATTCAGATTCACCCGACAGCGATTCCGGGCTCGGATAAGAACCGTCTCATGTCTGAAGCATGCCGCGGCGAGGGCGGGCGCATCTGGACGTATAAGGACGGAAAGCCGTGGTATTTTCTCGAGGAGATGTACCCGGCATACGGCAATCTTGTTCCCCGCGATGTTGCCTCCCGCGCAATCTTCAAGGTCTGTGTCCATATGGGCCTCGGCATTGACAATGACCGCCGTGTTTATCTCGACCTCTCCCATATTCCCGCGGACTACCTCGAGCGCAAGCTCGGCGGCATCCTCGAGATGTATTCGGAGTTTGTCGGTCAGGACCCGCGCAAGGTACCGATGGAGATCTTCCCATCCGTGCACTATTCGATGGGCGGCATCTGGGTCGACCGCAATCACCATACAAACCTCCCGGGGCTTATGGCGGCCGGTGAGTGCGACCATCAGTACCATGGTGCGAACCGTCTTGGTGCGAATTCACTTCTCTCGGCGGCATACTCGGGCTTTATCACAGGGCCTGAGGCATTGCGCTGGGCCCGCAGCGGCGAGCTCGGGACTGCCCTTACAGAGGAAGAGATGGAGAGCGCGCGCAAAGAGGCCGTTGAGGAGTTCGACAGAATCCGCAATATGACAGGCTCGGTCAATGCGCATCAGCTCCATCAGGAGATGGGCGAGATCATGTATGATTACGTCTCCATCGAGCGTGACAATAAGGGCCTTGATATCTGCCTTGAAAAGCTCAAGGACATCCTGAAGCGTTGGGATGACATCGGCGTGACGGATCATGGGACATGGGCGAACCAGGAAGCGATGTTCGTACGTCAGCTGCGCAATATGATTCTCTATGCGATGGCGGTCACGAAGGCGGCGCGCTGCCGCGATGAGAGCCGCGGCGCACATGCCAAGATCCTGCTTGACGAGAGCGGCGAACGCATGACCGATGCCGACGGCGAGCTCGTCTTCTATGGCCGTGATGACGAGCACTTCATGAAGACCTCCATCGTAGACTACGATCCGAAGACAGAGGAACCGATTATCAGCTACATGGATTTTGAGCATTCGCTCATCAAGGCACGTGCGCGCAACTATGCCGTTGCCAAGAAGGAGTAGGGGAGGATAGCAGTCATGGCAGAACAGAAAAAAGTTCGTTTTATCATTGAGCGCCAGGACGGACCGAATGAAAGCCCGTATACGCAGGAATTCGAGGTCGACTATCGTACCGGTCTCAACGTCGTTGCAGCACTCATGGAGATTCAGAAGAACCCCGTGACCGTCGACGGCAAGCGCGTTCCGCCTCCGGTCTGGGAGTGCAACTGTCTCGAGAAGGTCTGCGGTGCATGCATGATGGTCATCAATGGTCGTGCGCAGCAGGCATGCTGCGCGCTGGTAGATCACCTTGCACAGCCGATTCGCATACAGCCGGCGCGTACATTCCCGGTCATCCGCGATCTTCTCATTGACCGATCAGTTATGTTTGAGAGCCTCAAGCGCATTCACGGCTGGATTGAGGTGGACGGCACATGGGACGTTAAGGATGCGCCGATCCAGAATCCCTATACAGCTGAGACTTGCTATGAGCTGTCGCACTGCATGACCTGCGGCTGCTGCCTCGAGGCGTGCCCGAATGTCGGACCTCAGTCGGATTTCATCGGGCCCGCGCCGACGGCACAGACGCTGCTGTTCAATCTGCATCCGCTCGGAAAGTTCGATGCACCGAAACGTCTCAATGCGCTGATGGAAAAGGGCGGCATCACGAGCTGCGGCAACAGTCAGAACTGCGAGCGCGTCTGTCCGAAAAGCATTAAGCTGACGCAGCATCTTGCTCAGCTGAACCGCGAGGTCAACAAGCAGGCGCTGCGCAACATGTTCAACCATTAATTCAATTCCGGTGCAGAAATTAGATATAGTAAGAAGGGGCTGACCTTTATTGGTCAGCCCCTTTTCACTGTGAAATTCTTACGAGGATTTTTTCATTCGGCTCGAAAGATAATTGGCGGCAAGGGAGCCGGAGATGTTGTGCCAGACACTGAAGAGCGCGCCGGGGATGGCGGCTGCCGCACCGAAGTGGAGGAGTGCAAGCGAAGTTGCGAGCCCCGAGTTCTGCATGCCAACCTCGATGGAGACGGCTTTGACCTTCGCCATATTCATACCGAGCGCTTTGGCGACGAGGAAGCCGAGTGCGTAGCCGAGGAGGTTATGGCATATGACGACGAGCATGATGAGGGCGCCCGTCTCGATGATGCGTTCCGCATTCGCTGAGACAACGCCGCCAACGATGAGCACAATAGCAATGACCGAGATGAGCGGGAGGATTTTGATTGCCTTTTGCACGGGCCGTTCAAAGAAATGGTTGATGAGAATGCCGAGGATGATCGGAGCGATGACGACCTGCGCGATGGAGATCATCATTTTCTCTGCCGGGATGTCAATCCACTGACCGGCCAGCCAGAGCGTGAGAAGAGGCGTCATAATCGGCGCGAGAATGGTGGACGCCATCGTCATAGAGACGGAGAGTGCGACATCGCCGCGCGCGAGGTAGGTCATGACATTGGACGACGTACCGCCGGGACAGGTGCCGACGAGGATAACGCCTGCCGCAAGTTCCGGCGGGAGGGCGAAGGCATGTGCCAGCGCCCATGCGAGGAGCGGCATGATGCCGAACTGTGCGACCGTACCGATGAATACGTCACGCGGGCGCTGGAGGACAAGCTTAAAATCCGCAAAGCGGAGCGTCATACCCATGCCGAACATGACGATGCCGAGCAGGATCGTGATCCACGGCACTGTCCAAATGAATGTCCACGGCTGAAAAAGGGAGATGCCCGCGATGAGAATGACGAATAATGCCATATAACGCGAAACAAAATTACTGAGCTGTTCGAGTGTCTGCATATATGCAAACTCCTTTCATTCGTGCGAGATTTTGATGAAACTCTTCATCTTTTTTAGGGCACTTCCGTCGGCGATCGTTTGTCGTGCTGCAGCAATGCCGTCGGCAATAGAGGATGCGCGGCCGCCGATATAGATCGCAGCGCCTGCGTTCATGATACAGATGTCTGCGCGTGCGTCACGGATTTCTCCGGCGAGGATGCCGCGCGTGACGGCAGCATTTTCTTCGGGAGAACCGCCGCGAATCATATCTTTCGATGCGGGTGCAATGCCGAAATCCTCCGGGCGTATCTCATAGGAAGTCTCATTGCCTCCTGCGATCTCGCGCACCATTGTTGGAGCACCGATCGAAATTTCATCCATGCCGTCCATTCCGTGGACGATGAGCGCGCGTTTCACACCGAGCTCGGGCAATACTTTTGCAAGCGGGCGCAGGAGGTGCTCGCCGTAGACGCCGAGCAGCATGCAGGCAGGGCGTGACGGATTCGTGAGGGGGCCGAGAATGTTAAATACCGTGCGAATGCCGAGCTCGCGGCGAATCGCTCCGACATGTTTCATCGATTGGTGGTAGCGCTGGGCAAAGAGGAAAGCGAGACCGATGGAGCGAAGCTCTTCGCGCACTTTCTCGGGCGGTTGGTCGATGTTTACGCCGAGCGCCTCCAGGCAGTCCGCGGTACCGCTTTTCGACGACGCCGCGCGGTTGCCGTGCTTGCAGACTTTCAATCCGGCTGCTGCCGCGAGGAACGAGGCTGTTGTCGAAACATTGATGCTGCCTGAGTGATCGCCGCCTGTACCGACGATATCAATCACGTCCATGTCATGCTCGACTGTCTCGGCATGCGCGCGCATTGCCGCTGCAGAGCCGGAGATCTCGTCAATCGTCTCCATGCCGCTGCTCTTTGTTGAGAGTGCTGCAAGGTAGGCGGCATTCTCAACCGCAGAGGTTTCGCCCGACATGATTTCGTTCATGACGGCGTACGCCTCATCATAGGAGAGATCCTGCTTATCCACGACTTTTTGAATCGCTTCTTTTATCATTCCGTTTCCCCCTTGATAATTTTTTCCTTAGCATATAAAATGACAGTGCTGTATTATATCACAAGTTCCCACGAGGGGAAAGGAAAAATAGGAGAGAGTATGTTTGAGCCGCGTTTTACAACGCTGAATATGAACGAAATTTTGAAGTATCTCGGCTTTCGCGGGCAGGAGCTTACAGAGGAAATCGCGGCGCAGATTCGCCGCTGTACGGATGAGGTGCTGGCAGCGGCAACCCCGCGTCTGACCTATCGGCAAGTGCCGTTGGAGAACGGCGCCGTGCTCGGTGTCACATTTGAGGGCCGCGATATCCCGCGTATGCTTGCGCCGTGCGAAGAGGCTGTTCTCTTCGGCGCGACACTCGGTCCCGGGGTAGAGCGCCTGATGATGCGCTATGAGGTCATGAATGCAGCGGACTCTGTCATCATGGACGCGTGTGCGAGTACGGCGATCGAGAATATCTGCAATAATTTCGAGAGCGATATGCGCGCTGCTGTGGAGGCAGAGGGGCGTTATCTGACCGATCGCTTCAGTCCGGGGTACGGCGATCTGCCGATCTCGGAGCAGCCGAAATTTTTTGCTCTGCTCGATATGACGCGGCGCGTTGGGGTCTCGCTGACGCCGACGACGATCATGGTGCCGCGCAAATCGGTGACGGCGATCATGGGGATCGCCCGGACACCACAGCCGCATCGTCCTCCGGACTGCGAGAGCTGTCTCATGTTCCGCAGCTGCCCCTTCCGCAAGGCTGGGCGCAGGTGCAGAGAGGGCGCAAAAACGTAAAGAAAATTCCGTACGTGAGAGTGAAGGAGTCGGAATGAAAGACATTATTATATTGGATGGTGGGATGGGGACAGAGCTGCAGACGCGGGGGCTTGCGCCGGGCGAGCGCCCCGAGCTCTTCGGCATAGAGCATCCCGAAGTGGTCGAGGAAATTCATCGGAACTACATCGCCGCGGGCAGCCGCGTTATTTACAGCAATACGTTCGGAGCGAACGGGCATAAACTCGCAGGAACAGGCAAGACCGTCGCCGAAGTCATCGGGGCAAATGTCCAGATTGCGCGCCGTGCGGCAGAGCACTCCGGTGTGGAAGGGGTGCGTGTTGCGCTTGATGTCGGTCCCATCGGAGAGCTGGTCGAGCCGCTTGGCACGCTCTCCTTTGAAGCGGCCTATGAACTTTTCCGCGAAATGGCGGTTGCGGGAGAGGAGGCGGGTGCCGATCTCATCATCTTTGAGACGCTGACCGATCTCTATGAAGCAAAGGCGGCGGTACTCGCAGCAAAGGAGCATACGAAGCTGCCCGTTTGGGTGACGATGACCTTCGAACAGAATGGACGCACCTTTCTTGGTGCAGCTGTACCGTCTGTCGCGGTTACACTGGACGCGCTCGGTGTTGCGGCAATCGGTGTCAACTGCTCGCTCGGCCCCGTAGAACTCCTGCCGATTGTCGATGAGCTCATGGAGTGGACGGATCTGCCTGTCATTGTGAAGCCCAATGCGGGTCTGCCCGATCCACGTACGGGCGCCTATGAGATGACGGCAGAGGAGTTTGGCCGGGAGATGGCGGAGTTCGCGCGGCGCGGCGCGGTTATCATGGGCGGCTGCTGCGGCACAAATCCGGAGTTCATTCGGGCACTTGCTGCTTCTGTTGCAAGCGGCGCTGCGGAGCGGCCTGAGCGCAGGAAGCGCAAGGGCATCGCCTCGCCGGGGCGCGTCGCTGAATACGGAAAACTGAATGTCATCGGCGAACGCATCAATCCGACGGGCAAGAAGCGTCTCCAGCAGGCTCTTCTTGAGGAGGACTACGGGTACATCAAGAAGCTCGCCATATCCCAGCAGGAAGCGGGCGCGCAGGTGCTCGACATCAATGTCGGTGCGCAGGGCGTTGACGAGGAGAAGATTATTCCGTATGTCGTCAAGGCCGTACAGAGCGTGGTTGATCTACCTCTGCAAATCGACTCGGCAAATCCGAAGGTCATTGCAGCGGCGCTGCGCGTGACAAACGGGCGTGTCATCATCAACTCGGTCAGCGGTGAACGCGAGCGTATGGACGCTATCTTCCCGCTTGCCAAACACTATGGGGCGGCTGTGCTTGGCCTTGCGATGGACGAGAAGGGGCTGCCGGAGACTGCCGCAGACCGCATCACGGTCGCCGAGCGCATTGTCGCAGAGGCAGAGCGCTACGGCATCGAACGTGAGGATATCATCATCGACTGTCTGACACTCACCGTTTCAGCCCAGCAGAATCAGGCAATGGAGACCCTGCGTGCTGTGCGGGAGGTGCACGAGCGCCTCGGACTGCATTGTGCGCTCGGCGTCAGCAATATCTCATTCGGCCTCCCGGCACGCGTGCATATGACGGAAAACTTTCTCATACAGGCGATGCATGTCGGCCTTGATTTCCCCATTGTCAATCCGAACACAAAGGAGATCATGGATGCTGTCATCTCCTTCCGCGCGGTCTCTGGTGAGGATGTGGACTGCACCGCCTATATTGCACGCTTTGCACCGGAGCAGGCGGAGATACGGCGACGCAAGGAACTCGGCATTACGGGCAGCGAGTCGCCGGATGCCATACAGACCGCTGCAGCAGACAGCGCTGACGCCGTTGACCCGCTTATGGACGCGATCATCCGAGGGCTGAGTGATGATGCTGAGCGCATCACGCGGAAGCTTCTCACGGAGAAAGCGCCGATGGAGATCATCCAGGAGAAGGTCATCCCTGCGCTCGATATTGTGGGCGACCGCTATGAGAAGGAAATTATCTTCCTCCCGCAGCTCATCAATGCGGCAAATGCCGCGACGGCAGGTCTTGAACTCATCAAAGCCCGCCTTGCCGAGGAGGGGCAGGGCGTTTCGAAAGGGAAGATCATCCTTGCCACAGTGGAAGGGGATATCCATGACATTGGCAAGAACATCGTCAAGGTTGTCCTGGAGAATTACGGCTACCAGATTATCGACCTCGGGCGCGACGTGCCCGTTACGCGCGTGGTGGAGGTCGCCATCGAAAAGCAGGTCGGACTGATCGGACTCTCCGCACTCATGACGACGACTGTTACAGCAATGAAGCGCACCATCAATGCTCTGCATGAGGCAGGGCATGAATGTGAAACCGTGGTCGGCGGTGCTGTGCTGACAGAGGATTATGCGCGTGAAATTGGCGCGGATCACTATGCCGGCGATGCGCGGAGCATTGTCGAGATCGCGCGCCGCGTACTCGGATAGCGCGGCAGGGAGGCTGAATACAGATGGCGCAAAACAGCGCAGATATACGAGAACACATCAAAAAAGAGCCGCTGGTCTTTGACGGCGGCATGGGCACATACTACGCCCAAAAGACACATACCCACGGGAAAGGTGTTGAGCTCGCCAATATAGAGACACCTGCCGTTGTCGGGGCTATTCATACGGAGTACCTGCAGGCAGGCGCACAGGCGATCAAGACCAATACCTTCGCTGCAAACCGTATCGTCTACCAGGGCGACGAATCTCTTGTGCGGCGTATCATCCGTGCGGGATGGGAAATAGCAGCGCGCGCGGCAGAACCGTTCGGAGCCTATGTATTTGCCGACATTGGTCCTGTTACGGGCCTGCCGCATACAGACATCATCGCAGAGTATCGCTTCCTCGCCGATACATTTCTCGCATGCGGTGCGACGCACTTCCTCTTCGAGACCAACGCGTCAATTGAGGGCTTGATCGAGACGGCAGCACACGTCAAACGCGTATGCCCCCATGCCTTCATCCTGGCCTCTTTCTCTGCGCTGCCCGGCGGCTATACGCGTGACGGACGCTTCGCCGAGGATCTGATTCATGAGGCGGCAGAGAGCGGATCGATTGATGCCGTCGGTTTTAATTGTGTAAATGGCGTGCGGCAGATGCGGGAACTGGTTCATCATCTTGGGCTGACGTCCCTGCCTCTTTCCCTCATGCCGAATGCGGGGCATCCGATCGTTGTCGACGGACGTACATTCTATGAGAGTGCTCCGGAGTATTTCGGCACAAGTCTTGCCGCGATTGTGCGCGATGGCATCTCGATTGTCGGCGGCTGCTGCGGTACGACGCCGGAGCATATCCGTGCGCTTTGTGCGGCACTTGCGGACGGTACGGGTGAGATTGACGAGGAAGGCGAAGAGACCCGCGTCCAACCGATGGAAGTTCCGCTCAGTCCGTTTTTTGATGCGTTGAAATCCGGAGGGAAGCCCATCGCTGTCGAGCTTGACCCGCCGGAGACCGGAAATGCAGATAAATTCCTTGTCGGGGTGCGTGAGCTGCAGGCAGCGGGCATTTCTGCCATTACTATTGCGGATAATCCCATCGCGCGCGCGCGTATGGACGCGGCGATGCTTGCCGGGCGCGTCCACCGCGAGCTCGGCATCGAGCCCATCCCGCATATGACCTGCCGCGACCGCAACCTCAACGCGATCAAATCCATTCTCCTCGGACTGAGCGCCGAGGGCGTGCACAATATGATCGCGATCACGGGGGACCCGATCCCAACAGCAGAGCGCGATGAGGTCAAGAGCGTCTATCAGTTCAATTCACGCAAGCTTGCCTCATTTGTCATGAGCCTCGGTTCACGCGGAGATATCGTGCCGTTCCATGTGTTTGGAGCACTCAATGTCAATGCAAAGCATTTTCCGTCGCAGCTCGGACTTGCACGGAAAAAGATGGAAGCGGGCATGACAGGGTTCTTTACCCAGCCTGTCCTGAGTGAGCGCGCAAAGGAAAACCTGCAAACGGCACGCGACATGCTCCCCGGCGCGTTTATTCTCGGGGGCATTATGCCTGTTGTCAGCGAGCGGAACGCCCGTTTTATGGAAAGCGAGATCGTGGGCATTCACGTTGAGGAGCGCATCATCAGCGCATACCGTGGGCTGGACCGGACTGCAGCGGAAGAACTCGCCGTCCGTCTCTCACTTGCGATTGCAAAAGACATCGAACCATATATTGACGGCTACTATATCATTACGCCGTTTTCAAGGACGGCGCTCATCGCGCGGATTGTCGAAGGCATTAAAGAAAGGGGAGAAATACGATGAACACAACGCTCAAGGACATCATTGAGCGCCGCAGCATTCGGAAGTTCAAAACGGATGAGGTGCCGCATGCGCTGATCGATAAGGTAATCGAAGCCGGGTTGTATGCGGCCAGCGGAAAAGGAAAGCAGTCTCCGATCATCGTTGCTGTGACAAATCCCGATCTGCGGGCACGAATCGCCCGCGACAACTGCCGCATCGGCGGCTGGGAAGAGGGAACGGATCCCTTTTATGGTGCCCCTGTGATTCTCATTGTGCTCGCTCCGAAAGAAGGACATACGTCGGTGCAGGACGGGAGTCTCGTTCTCGGCAACCTTATGCTCGCGGGGCATGCACTCGGGCTTGGCACCATATGGATTAATCGTGCAAAGGAAGAGTTCGAAGAACCTTTCTATCAAAAACTGCTGAAAAAATTGGGCATCGAGGGGGCGTATATCGGTGTCGGGCACTGTGCGCTCGGCTACCGCAGCGGCGATCTGCCGAAGCCGCCCGCCCGCCGCGCAAATCGCGTGTATTATGTTTTGTAGCTTACGCATACCGCAGAACAACTTGTTAAAAGAGCCGATTTTGACCGTCTCACGATGGTCAAAATCGGCTCTTTGCTTTTAGTGCAGCGGAGCGCTTCCCAGCGTCATCGGCAGCGTATGCGCCGCGCTTGCCATGGCACGCAGGTCCGCAGAGGATTTCTCTGCCCAGATTGCTGCCACCTTTTTTTGAAACGCAAGAGCGGAGAGGGGTTCTTTTTGTTGTGTACGTATATTTGCACGGATGATCTCCGCAAACTTCTCGGGTAGATGTGCCGTACGCTGCGCCAGCAGAATCTTTAGATTCGTATCAATTAGATAGAGATGAATTGTCGGATCAGAGAGACTCTCTTCATCGGGCAGCAGATCTTTCTTCACAAGAGAGAGGGAGAGCGGGGCGTCCCCCCATCCATCACGGAAGATGCCGTCAATGCGGTAGAGCAGGAAAAGAACACCGCTCTCCTCAGTCACGGCAAGCTCGATTTCTCCTGTGCGGAATGCCTCGACGGCGACAGCGTCTGTTCGCGAGAGCTGGAGCACGAACATCATACCGTTTTTATCCGCTTGGAACATGCCCCCGTCTGCCTGCGCAAGGACCGGCAGCGGAAAAGGATCGCCGACGGAAAAATTTACAGATGTGCCCATATAAGTCCTCCTATGTACCACAATTTTCTTGATTATATCGTTCCAATGATGATTCTTCAAGAAATAATGCCTGGAAATTTTCTTGCCTTACATCACAAAACACCGTACAATAAGGGAAAAATTCCAGAGAGGTGACGGGATGATTAAAAAGGGAATTATCCTCGCGGGAGGATCGGGAACACGGCTCTATCCGCTGACGAAGGTCGTATCAAAGCAGCTCATGCCAATCTATGACAAGCCAATGATCTACTATCCGCTGAGCACACTTATGCTCGCAGGGATACGCGACATTCTCATCATTACGACACCGGAGGACAGCGCGCTCTATCAGGCACTGCTCGGTGATGGAAGCCAGCTCGGTCTTTCCGTATCATACGCTGTTCAGCCGTGCCCCGACGGACTTGCCCAGGCATTTATTATTGGCGCAGACTTCATTGCGGGTGACGCCTGTGCGCTCGTACTCGGTGACAATATCTTCTATGGCTCCGACTTTGCGCAGGTCCTTCAAAGCGCCGTACAGCGCGAAGAGGGGGCGACCGTGTTCGCCTACTACGTATCCGATCCCGAGCGCTACGGCGTCGTCTCCTTTGACGAAGCGGGACAGGCACTTGCCCTTGAGGAGAAGCCAGCGCGGCCGCAATCAAACTATGCTGTCACGGGACTCTATTTCTATGACAGCGATATCGTCAATATTGCGCGCGGGATTCGTCCGTCTGCACGCGGTGAGTTGGAGATTACCGATGTCAATATTGCCTACCTCACGGCGGGGAAACTTCATGTAGAGCGCCTGCGGCGCGGCTATGCATGGCTCGACACAGGCACACATGAGTCTCTGCTCTCGGCAGCAACCTTCGTCCAGACCATACAGGCGCGGCAGGGGCTCAAAATCTCCTGCATTGAGGAGATTGCCTATCGCATGGGTTACATCGACGCGGAACAGGTTCTGCGTCTCGCCGAGCCGCTTGCAAAGAACGAATACGGAATTTATTTGAAGCGCCTCATCAAAGATGTATAGGAGATATCTATGAATGTGATTGAGACGGCGCTCGAGGGCGTCTTCATCCTCGAACCTCAGGTGTTCGGCGATGCGCGTGGCTGGTTCATGGAGAGCTGGTCGCAGAAAAAGATGGAGAATGCAGGTATCAATGTTAACTTTGTGCAGGACAACCATTCCTTCTCCGCGCAAAGGGGAACACTGCGCGGACTGCACTATCAGCTGAATCCAATGGCACAGGCAAAACTTCTGCGTGTCTCGCGAGGGGCAATATTTGATGTTGCCGTAGATATTCGCCGCGGATCGCCAACCTATGCAAAGTGGGTCGGCATCGAGCTTTCGGCAGAGAACTATCGGCAGCTCTTTATTCCACGCGGGTTTGCGCATGGTTTCATCACGCTCACCGATAATGTCGAGGTGCAGTACAAGGCAGACAATTTCTACGCGCCTGGCTGCGACGGCAATATTCGTTGGAATGACCCCGTGATCAGCATCGTTTGGCCAATGAACCCCCGTGTCCTTTCAGACAAAGATGCCGCCGCACCAACACTATCCGAACGGAATGAATTGAACTTTACATATAGCTTGTGAGAATGGGGAGGTTTTTACAAAGAAACATGAAAAAATGAAGAAAAAGGGCTTGACGGAAGTTCTTGTGCGTGTTATATTATGACAGTCGCGCCGATGCGGGCAAAGCGCATGGGGAAAAGCTCATGAACCCCCGTAATGGCGCGGGATGTACCCTGAAAACTACACAATGCAAAACGAGTTAGATTATAGGATCTAACAAGCCAGATGCAACATCGTTGATGTCAGTCAACGAAAAACAATTCT